>Ga0209512_1000027_pt1 | contig 405895 bp, 363 predicted proteins | sample frozenSSSSmetaG_FD_184142 | JGI IMG/M metagenome (GOLD analysis project Ga0209512, IMG submission 184142) | Glacier valley bacterial and archeal communities from Borup Fiord, Nunavut, Canada, to study Microbial Dark Matter (Phase II) -... | ecosystem: Environmental > Aquatic > Freshwater > Ice...
TTGGACCTATAAAACTGCTCACTTTTCACTTTGTAGAATAAAAAATTAGCAGATGAAGATTTCTACTTCACCTGCTATTTTTTTTTTAATAGATTCCTTTTATAAGGGATACTTTTTCAGTGCCCTCCATAAATTGAGATGCTTTTTTTATAAATAATTTGTATTCTGTCTTAACCAAGTGTATAGAGTAATTCCAACCCTTCTTTCCATTCGTAGTAGCCCGATATATCATTGATATGCCCCGCAGCGCCAATATTCAGGAACTGACTTCCCCAATTTTCGGCATAGAATTCGGCCTTATCTATCGATGCCCAGGGATCGTTGGTACTTGCTACCAGTATGGTTTGAAAATTTATACGGGCAGTAGAAATTTTTTCAAAATAAAACGGCTCCAGTTTTCCGCGAAACATCTCTATATCCGGCGGCGCTACCAGTAATGCAGCCTTTACTTTTTTATTGTATCGGGCAGCCCATAAAGCAATGGTCAGGCAACCCAGACTATGACCAACCAGCACAACAGTTTCTGGATCATAAGCCGAAATAGTATTTTCTATCGTTTCGGCCCATTGTGCAATATCGGGATTATCCCAGTTTTGCTGTTCAATGCGCCTGAAATTATCACCCGATTTTTCGAAATAGCTTTGCCAGTGCAGGGGTCCCGAACCTCCAAGTCCCGGAATTATAAAATAGTTTGTCATCGTTTTTTCGTGAAAGGATTTTGATACTGAAAATGTAGATTTTTTTGTGCCGAAGCTGTCTGCATTTCGAATACAAAGATAGACCAAATGCATTGGCCTGAAATACCATTCATCGGGCATTTTAATACCCTTTTAATGGTATGGAACCTATTTCAAACAACGAAAGACAACCATCCGAAAAAGCAAATAACAATTAATTAAAACAAATTTATGTATTCACACAACTTTTCTGCCTTCACTCCTGTTATATCCGCAAGTAGTATTAGTTGAGCGCATTACAGCCCTTATAATGTTAATAAAACTCCATGATACTAATTAAGAAACAGGTTCTACTCCTGATTTCACTTCCCAAATTCTCACTGATATTTCCTTATTTTTCAGTTTCAACAGAACAATTGAAGTTACCGTTATGAAAAGAATATTTGTTACCATTTTCGTTGCTGTTCTGTCATCAGGTCTTTTTGCTCAAATATCAGCCTATGAATACCTGTATACAGCACCTGCCATTCCAGAAAATTTGTGCCATACAAAAGGTCCGCAGCAGGAAGCCTATCTGAAAACGATAATCGATTTGAGTGATTCTATCAAGAAGGACATTCAAAATCGTATCCTGGAAGCCTACGAATATACTGAAAATCACAAAGAGGAAATGCAGGCTGGCATTTTGAGAACTGCTGGTTTTTCGGAAACCGATATTCAACGAATAAGTGGAGGGAAAGATATGACCGATGCAGAAAAAGACGAACTAAGAAACCAACTGATGCAGAAGAAAACGGATATCACGATGAATGAAGCCATAAATCTGAAATACAGGAGTAAAGAGGAACGCCAAACCTGGGCAGTAGGATATGGTGCCGAACAAATGACTGTTCCTCTGGCAAACAAACAGTTACCAAACGAACTAAATGAAAATATCACTACGAACAAGCTTCTTTCAGAACATAGTGCTTTACGGCAAAATATTAACGAGCAGGAGAAAGCACTTCAGGAATTATATGAATCAATTGATTCAGTAACAACTGTTGATAGAATTAAATTAGAAAAGGAGTTGAAGCCCTTGTATGAAGAATTGAAAAGCATTAACCTCGGTGAAGGATCATCTCAAGCTGACATTGAACTTACAAATAGAGTTACAAAAGAGATACAGGCGCTTCAGGAACGGTATTGCGAAAAGATCACACCACTCTTGACAAACTTTTTACTTCAATGCAGGGATAGTACCGAAAAAAGCCTTCCCGACTACGATCGCCTGGAAGAAATTCAGTATGAAGTTGTAGCCGAACAAACGGGAACTGAAATCATGAAAGCAGGCAGAGGTGTTTATAGCTTACAGGCCGTAGTATCCTATTTGGGTTATCTGGCAGAAGTGTTCATATATAAACAGTAACAAGCAGATAATTAGTTTATAAAAATTATATATGATAAAGTTAGAAGTTTCATTTACAATAAAAAAATCAACAAAAATGAAAACAACCAGGTTTGTGGCTCTTGCAGCCATGGTTTTATCAACGATTATTTTCTCGTGTAAAAGTAAAACTTCAGAACCGGCTTCAACGACCGAAAAACAAGCTGAAGTAATTAAAAATGCTCCTAAAGGAAAGTACACCATCAAATCGGGTATAGTTGAATACAAAAACCAAATGATGGGAATGGATTCGAAACAGGTACTCACTTTCGACGATTACGGACAAAAAGAAGTCACCGAAGTGATGATGGAAATGATGGGCACAAAAATCCATACGCTCGCTCTCACAAAAGATGGTTTTATTTACAACATAGACCTGGTTAAAAAAACGGGTACAAAAAGGCCGGTATTAACAGGCAAGTTACCTACTGACATCGATTTTGAGAATATGACCAAGGAAATGATTAAGGATATGAACATAAAAAAAGAAGGTACTGAAAAATTTTTGGGGAGGACTTGCGAAAAAGTAACCATAGACTCCAAAAAAATGGGATTGAAAGGCACTTATCTCACATACAAAGGCATTGCACTATCAGTAAATACCGATATGGGAACTATCAAGATGAAACTGGAAGCTGAAAAGTTTGTGGAAAACCCGAGCATTCCGGCAGCAAAGTTTGAAATTCCGGAAGATATTGTAATTACCGAGGAAGCAGAGTTCTAAAGATATTTTTTAATTCACAATTCGTTTTTGTACATCTTTTAAAAGTTTTTTTTACGGGATAGTATGTAGTCAGGATAGTTTTTTTTTAGGGTTTAGGGAAAGAACAGGCTGGTTCGTGAGAATCGGCCTGTTCAGTAATTGTTTCGTCGTGTAAAAAAAATAAAAAATCAGTTGTTTTTACTTTTCCCCGCATATTTCATTTCCAGAATAAATGCTACCAATAGCCCGATTCCTCCGAAAATAAAGACTGATGCCCCGTAAACGATACCGGCAATTTCCTTCAATTGGTTCAATTTATCATAATCAATTGCACCTTGTCTAAAGCTGACCGAAATCAGGTTATAATCACCGAAAGAAATCGAACTTATCGCAAATCCTACCATCAAACCAAGTCCCACGCCCACTAACAGGCATCCAACTTTCAGTGATACATAAGAAATATTGGAAAAGGCTTTGGTTGGGAAGGAGAACTTGTTATCAATCATCGAGGCATCAAACTTATCTCCGATTTTCTCGATAATGGTCAGCCTTTCTCTTTTACGAACAAACAGTTCGAACAATTTGTAAATACCAAGGGTAATCATTCCGACAACCAATGGAATTGTAATAAAATCCATCATAATCTTTGTTTTTTAAGTAAATAATTTTGTTCTTTGCAGTGTTTGACGCTTCTCACGGAAAATGGTTACATAATATCCGAAAAAAAGAAGAATATTAATTGAATTCAATTTAGTTGTAACCAAACTGCAGAGTAAGCGTCTAATAAAATGTTATGAAATATCAGCATGAAATAGATTATATACGGCGAATAAGGGATGGGGAAACAAATTTGTTTTCCTATTTTATCGACCGCTATAGTCGCCCCATTCATTCGCTGATAGTACAGATTATAACGAACCGGGAAGATGCAGAGGAGCTTACACAGGATACCTTTGTAAAAGCGTTCAGAAAGCTGGATAGTTTTAAAGGTGATTGCAGCTTTTCAACCTGGCTATACAGGATTGCCTATAACACCGCAATATCCGCGACACGGAAAAGGAAAACTCTGTTTCCCATATTGGATGAAAAAATTTTAGAGAATATCACAGAAGAAACCGTCGACAGTTTTTTGGACCGGGAAGATGACGAAGAATTATTGCAAAAGCTGGAACAGGCAATTGACTATTTGAATACGGAGGAAAAGGCGCTGATCACGCTTTACTACATGGAAGAGAAAACGGTTAACGATGTGGCATCCATTTTGGGAATGAGTACGGACAATGTGAAGGTGAAGTTGTTCCGGGTGCGAAAGAATTTATACGCTTGGATAAAAAACAAAGAAAATGGAACAAGATAAAGTTTTAAAAAAAGCAATCCGGATCCGAAGATCCGAAAGCTTACCATACGGATTTGATAAAAAAGTGATGCATCAGGTTTTCAGAGCGGCAGAACAAAAGAAAAAAAGGTCTTTTATTCTGGGTCTGAGTCTGATCTCAATGGTTTCGGCTGTGATGATTGTCCTGGCTGTTTTCATTCTGACCTATTATTTTTCATTCAGCATGCATCTTACACTGCCTCAAATCAGCAATTCTCCTGAAACTAAAACCCTGTTTGGATTTAGTTGTTATATTGCCATTGTTATTCTGGCCTTATTAGGTATGGATGGTTATTTCCGCTCTTTACGAAAAAAGCGGCACGAGAAGCATTCCTGATTTTCGTAAAGTCAGCTGATAGTCCATCGGTTTTACAATGAGCGACAACCCAAAAATCAGATATAATATTCCGGTTGAGCATAGGGATTAATACTGTATTCCATAAAGATATTGCAACGTTTATGAAAGTCAGTTGGCTGTTCGAATTCCGGCAGAGCGACTTCTTTAAAACCCAGCTTCCGGTATAAGGCAATGGAAGCTTCCATTTTGGTATTTCCCTCCAGCACAACGCGAATAAAGTTTCGTTGTCTTGCCTTTTCCAGTAAAGCCGAACCCAGGAGGAAACCAATTCCATGACTTTGTGCTTTAGGATCCACGGCCATTTTACCGAGTTCGCAGGTTATATTATCATGTACAATCAGCGCACATGTTCCAACCGGTTTTCCATCCAACAGAGCAATAAAAACATTGCCGCCTTTATCCAGAATATATTTTTGGGGATCGCTCAGCAGTTTAATGTCCGACTCTTCCAGCCAAAAATTTGCAGATATCCAGGCTTCGTTGAGTTGCCTGAATTCTTTCTCGTAGGCTATGGTATTTGAACTTACTACAATTTCTACACTCATTTTTCTATCTTATTTCTTATGAATATTATTTCCCTTCCTTCATTTCTTTACAGAACAGGTAGAAAAATAATACGAATTATATTCTATATTCCCAATCCATCATTAAAAGAGCTAACCACCGCTTTTTGCTGCATGATGCGTGATCCGGGAGGGACACTGTTAGTCAGCCACACATTACCACCTATGGTAGAATCTTTACCAATGGTTATTCGGCCCAAAATATTGGCGTTGGCATATACCACCACATTATCTTCGAGTATGGGATGACGGGGTGCATTGAGCGTATCACCGTCCTGTTCAGGGGAGAATCGCCTGGCGCCCAGAGTAACTCCCTGATACAACCGGACATGATTGCCAATAACAGATGTTTTTCCTATCACCACGCCGGTTCCATGATCGATGCTGAAATACTCACCAATTTGTGCTCCGGGGTGAATGTCGATACCGGTTTCGGAATGTGCCAGTTCAGAAATCACTCTTGGAATGATGGGCACATTCAGTTTCAGCAGTTCATGCGCAACCCGATGGTTGAAAACCGCACGTATGGAAGGATAGCAAAAAATAACTTCACCATAACCGGGTACCGCAGCATTATTATCAGATGAAGCTTTAATGTCGGTAGCCGACAGGCGCTTCAGTTCTGGTATTTTATTGATAAAGCTAAGGGCAATTTCAGAAGCTACTGCTTTTGATTTATCGCTCTTTTGATCGGTTTTATTGAAACAAAGTCCATTGTGGATTTGCTCTTTCAGCATACCATACAAACGCTCGATATTTACTCCCAAATGGAATTCCAGTGTATCGGAACTAAGGATGGCCTCACCAAAATAACCGGGAAAAATGATGGAACGTAACAATTCCACCATTTCACGTAACTTAACCAGGGAAGGAAGCGCTTTGTTGTGCAGTGGAATATATCCGTATTCGGGGATATCGTTTTGTGTCAACAACGCAATATTTTTTTGTAAAACAGTTGCTGTGTTCGGTGTCATTAATATGATTTTTAAATATTAATTTATCAAAAATATTTCTCAGTCTATTCATTCCGTTTGGATTACCATGAAATTTCGGAAACTTTGGCAATTAATTCATATTACAAATATCGACATTGAAAGCGCTTTTTGAAATACCCTGTTTAGGGTATTTTTATACCCTTAACAGGGTAAAAAATTAGATCCAATTCAAGCGGTTATTTATAAATAAAAAGACTGACACACAGCTACTCATTAAGAGTTAACTATATATCAGTCTTTTTCAGTACAATGGAATTATCTGCTTAGAAATTCATTGCGTAAGTATGCTCATTTTTTATGCAAACTGTTGCTTATAGCCCAGTTTATTTCCCGGCATATATTTCTTCCAGCTTCTTGTCCAAATCTTCACCACGCAGGTTCCGGGCAATAATATTACCCTTGGGATCGATAAGCACGTTTGAAGGAATGTTTCGGATACCATAAACTTTGGCGGCTGCACTATCCCAGAATTTCAGGTCGGAAATGTGGTTCCATGTCAACCCATCTTTTTCGATGGCATTTACCCAATTTTCCTTTTTCTGATCCAACGAAACGGCAAAGATAGTGAACCCTTTGGCTTTGTATTTATTGTAAGCTTTTACCAAATTGGGACTTTCTTTTCTGCAGGGTGGACACCACGATGCCCAGAAATCAAGCAACAGGTAATCGCCATAAAAGTCCGATAATTTAATGACCTTACCGTCGGGCTGTGTTCCCGAAATATCGATGGCCGGGTAGCCTATTTCCAGTTTCTTTTTCACCGCAACTATCTCTTTCAATTCGGTCAGGTAGGAAAGGTCATTCAGCGTTGTGTCGAACAAGGCAATGTTGGCTTCAATTTCTTTAACAGTAAGATCGGTGGCAAAATTGCGGTACAAAATATAAGCGGCCACCGGTGAAGCCGGATTTGCCCGGATAAAGGAATCAATTTTGAATCCTTCGCTGTGGGCTTTGTAACTTTCAAAAAGATCGTTTGAAGCAGATCCTGCAATTCGGGCCGAACGGGTATCGGCAGTATCGATATCAACCTGAATATCGCTGTTTTCGATAAAAATATAATACGGACTGAATGTTTCATTTCTATCGATGGTTAATCCAAAGAGTTCCGGACGCTTAACACTGCCGGAAAATTCAAATTTCCCGTCCACTACTTTGGCCGAATCGAGGTCAAAGAATGTTTTATTTCTGAAACTTTTCAGGTAAATAGTCCCTGAAGAAATATTTATTTTGCCACTAATCTGGTATGACGACGGCTTTTGATTGCACGAAAACAGCGTAACTACTATCAATGACAGCAAGAGAATTTTAGAGTATGGTTTCATTGTAAAAAAGTATTTATGAAAATTATATATTAGTTTGAAGATCAAAACTATCACGATAAGACTGGCTGACAAACTGGTCTACCCAATTATAAAACTGAGTGACTTCTTTCTCGTTGATCTTTCCGGCAATAGTCCATTTTTTTTGGAAATTGTAAGCTTGTTTTTTTATTTGTTTTTCGATAGGAATTATCTTTTGAAGAATTCCCGTCCCATCTTTTGTGATGAGAGCCGCCAGATTCACATAATCGGCTCCTTCTCCCCTTTCGATAGGGAAAAGTCTTTTTTTCAATTGTAACGACCATTCGTTCAGTTTTGCCTTACCACTAGGATCTGCTTTTAAGATTGCAGGCAAATCCAGATTGGAAGTAAGCCAAAGGGGAATGGGAACCGTGGTCAGCGGGGAGCCTAAAGTGATCCACAGGGTGGTCTGGTCAGGCGATTCTTTTTGGGTTATCCCCCGCACGATGATGGAGGAAGCCGACAGATAACGGGGAATATAATCCCGAAAAGCTGTAAACACCGGATCATCAGCTATTGCCGGTAAGTTGTCGTATAAATTTGTTTTAGTGAGTCCATGTTTTAAGCTTCTGGAGACACCGATAAAGAAATCAACGGACAAGGAATTGGTGAGCGAGGCCTGATAGATTAAATCCTGTGCAGCCTGATAGCGCGACAATCCTTTGTCCATGCTTCTATCGCCCGAATAAGAAAAATTAGTCCGGATTAAATAACCCAAAGGGGCAATATCAGGATTGTTTGCTTCATACTTGCGGTACTTGTAATTTCCGGTTTCATAATAAGCGGCACCACCCCGGGCATCGATCACTCCAAAGTTAGAACTTGTGTTCAAGGGTTTTGGTAAGGAATCGAGTAAGTGTTCAAAATCGGCTAAGGTGGCGCATTTTTGTAAAGCCTCTTTCATAATCAAGCCATCGGAGCCATCGTCTTTGCCCGAATCATTCGGGTTCAGGTTGTAGGATGCCGAATTCATGATGGCAAAACCGGCTTTATTAAATCCTCCAAAGACGTTTTGCCCCAGTGTGTCCTTCGTGTTTACCAGACCCAGGTAGTCGTATTTTCCATCCGTGAAGGACATCATTTTGTTTTCCAAATCATTGGTGTCACGTTGCTTAAAAAGTAACGAACGTCCGTCGGCAGTATATTTCCCCGAAACAATGGCCGTGGTACAAGCTTCCGATGCTCCTGCAAAAGACAGGAAACAGAAAAGGAGAGCCAAGTAGATATTTATTCTTTGTTTCATAAATTCAAATTTACAGAGTAGAAACAATCTATGGTTATTACTACTTTACAAAATGGGACAAGATTCACAGGATTTACATGTAAAAAAAATATAAATTAAAGGATCCATCTTACAATTCCTACAAATTCTGTTATTGATTCTACTTAAATTTCAATTTATTAAAGTAGTATTATTCAATTTGCAAGAACAGAGAGGACAAGATTCACAGGATTTACATGTAAAAAAAATATAAATTAAAGTATCCATCTTACAATACCTACAAATTCTGTATTGATTCTACTTAAATTTCAATTTATTAAAGTAGTATTATTCAATTTGCAAGAACAGAGAGGACAAGATTCACAGGATTTACATGTAAAAAAAATATAAATTAAAGTATCCATCTTACAATTCCTACAAATTCTGTATTGATTCTACTTAAATTTCAATTTATTAAAGTAGTGTTATTCAATTTGCAAGAACAGAGAAGACAAGATTCACAGGATTTACATGTAAAAAAAATATAAATTAAAGGATCCATCATACAATTCCTACAAATTCTGTTATTGATTCTACTTAAATTTCAATTTGTTAAAGTAGTATTATTCAATTTGCAAGAACAGAGAAGACAAGATTCACAGGATTTACATGTAAAAAAAAAATACAAATTGAAGAATCCATCTTGCAATTCCTACAAATTGTGTTATTGATTCTACTTAAATTTCAATTTATTAAAGTAGTGTTATTCAATTTGCAAGAACAGAGAAGACAAGATTCACAGGATTTACATGTAAAAAAAAAATACAAATTGAAGAATCCATCTTGCAATTCCTACAAATTGTGTTATTGATTCTACTTAAATTTCAATTTATTAAAGTAGTGTTATTCAATTTGCAAGAACAGAGAAGACAAGATTCACAGGGTTTACATGTAAAAAAAATATAAATTAAAGTATCCATCTTACAATTCCTACAAATTCTGTATTGATTCTACTTAAATTTCAATTTATTAAAGTAGTGTTATTCAATTTGCAAGAACAGAGAAGACAAGATTCACAGGATTTACATGTAAAAGGATTGAAAAATTACCGTTTTCGTCCTGTAAATCATTCCTGAATTTCAAGTGAGTAAAGTAGAATTAAACAATCAGAAAGAATAGAACGCTGATAACGCGTTCTATTCTCAGTTTATATTCGATATAAATTCTTTAAATAAGCAAGGACAAATGTAAACGAATTAATTCGTATCTCAAGTCCATTTTATTTAATATCGAACCACAGCTTGGTTGTTAACAGGTCTTTTCCCTGGCTTTCAACTGCTGCGCGGTAACTGGTGCCATTCAATGACTGTTCGGTACCCGGGTAAAAGAAGCGCGAAGGTATCTGTCCATCCAATACGGTGGCAGGTCCGGCAACTAGCTGAGGGTAATCCAAACGACGCCATTCAGCGAAGGCATCCAGGCCCTGTCCGAAAAAGGCTATCCATTTTTGTTCGCCTATTGATTTAGCATAATTTGTTGCATCATATTTAACGGCGGGCTGGCTCAGGTAATTGGCTACAATGGTAGCATCGGTAATTCCAAACTGAGCGAAGGATGCTTTAATAGCACTCTGGTATAACTGGTCAGCATCTCCGGCAATGTATCCACGGGCCACAGCTTCCGAAAGGGCAAAAAACACTTCGGCCGGACTAAAAATCACTGCCGGCGACTGTGAACGAAGGAAATAAGTTCCCGGTTTAGATGTTTTTGCAAAACCCTGGCTATTGGCATCGCTATTGGAAAGGCCATTGGCAGCTCCAACATATTTGCCAACAGTGGCATCCGAAGGTAACTGTGCATAAACAGGCAAGCGGGGATCGGACAATACAGTCAACTTATCGACTATCGTTTTGGAAATACGATAATCATCCCGTGTTTCGAACCAGGCAGAAGCCGGATTTTGCTGTGGTGAACTGATATAAGTGAATTGAAATATTTCACTTTTGCTGCTTATAAACCCGGCGGCATCAGACGAAGCTTCCACCACTGCCTGTTTGGCTAATTCAGGTTCTCGGTCGGATATCCGTAAAGCTATGCGAAGACGTAATGAGTTCACCAGTTTTTTCCATTTGGTTATATCACCTTTGTAAACCAGGTCGCCGGTCACAGTTCCGTTGGCAGTGGCGAGCAAAGCCTGAGCTTCTTTCAGATCGGCAAGCAACCCCGTGTACACTTCGCTTTGGGTATTGTAGGCTGGAGTCACTTTAATTCCGGCTTCTTTATAAGGAATAGCGCCATAGGCATCAGTCAGCAATAAAAAGGTCCATGAACGGAGCGTCAAGGCAATTCCTTTATAATTGGAATTAGCCTGTTGGTCGGTGAAATTCAGAATCGTATTTAAATCGGTAATCAAGGTAGAATACCCGGTGTTCCATAAGGAATTAAAAGTAGTATTGGACACATCATAACGGTCGGGTTCTGTGTACTGAATTTTAGCCCAGTGTTGCACAAACAACAAAGACGAATTGAAGTTACTTTCCGATCCCCAATAAAGGTCGGCACCTTGTTTCAAGGTACCGGTAAGTAAGTAGGGTGCCAGAGGAGTTTCTGTAGCATTTGGATTTTTGTTTATTTCATCCAGTTGGTTATCGCAGGAACTTAGTACAGATGCGAATATGAGGATATAGATTATATTTTTTAACATGGCTTCTGTTTATTAAAATTTGAGATTGAGATTAAAGCTGTAGCTTCTCGTACTTGGCAATGAAAGGCTTTCCAGACCTTGCGCGTTACCGGTGTTGAATGCAGTTTCAGGATCAATATTTGGCACTTCCTTGTAAATAAAGAACAGATTACGACCCGTTGCCGTGATGCTGGCTGCCTGTAGTCCTACTTTTTTGATCAGTTTCTTGCCAAAGTTATAAGTAAGTTTAATTTCCCTGAATTTCACGAAGGTGGAACTGTAAATATATGCTTCGCTGATGTTATAGGAAGCTTTGTAATACTCCTGCGCGCTGATTACCTGAGAATTGGGAGTCCCATTGGCAAGTACGCCATCAAAAATGACTCCGTCTTCATAGATAGTTTCCCCGTTGGGAGCAGTACCATCACCGAGCAAAGTTTTAGTGTTAGTAGTAACATTTCCAGGGAAATAATATGGCAGTCCGCCATGCGCCAGGTCACGTCCAAAGAGGGTTTGTTTCAGCACTCCGGTGTAGTTACCTGTACGGTTTGTACCCGAAGATATTTTTCCACCCACATTTGCATCGATAAGGAACGAGAGATCAAGCTGTTTGTATGTAAAAGTATTGGTGATACCGGCTATCCAATCGGGAGTATAATGTCCCAATACCTGGTTTTGTGGGTTTGCTTTTGGCAGACCGTTAGCACCAACAATAATGTTTCCTTCTGTATCCCGTAAGTAGGCTATTCCGTACAAAGTACCATACGCTTTGCCTACCGATGCCAGTACATCTACACCTCCTGATGAACCAATGGTATAGTTTTGAATTTGTTTTTCATAGTCGAGTATGCCAACCTTACTTTTATTGGCTGAATAATTAAAACCCAGGTTCCATTTAAAGTTACGGTTCTGAAAGGGAGTTACATCCAGTTGAACTTCAATACCATGATTATTTATTTTACCGGCATTGATTAATTGCGAAGTATAACCGCTTGCTGCCGAAGTCTTGATTTCCAGAATCTGGTCGAAGCTGTTGGTGTTATAATATGCTATATCAAAGTGAAGTTTATTTTTCCAGAAGCTCGATTCAATACCGAACTCTGTAGACCGGGTAGTTTCGGGTTTCAAGTCCGGGTTAAGCTTCTTCTGTGAAGAGGTTTGAATAGGGTTTCCATCATAAGCCGTCTGAAAATTATAGACCGTCGACAATTGATAAGGATCGGCATCATTACCTACTTCAGACCAGCCACCGCGAAGTTTCAAAAAGTCGAGCGTGTTGCTTTGAATTTTCAATGCTTCCGACAATACCAAACTACCATTGACCGATGGATAGAAATACGAGCGGTTGCTGCGGGGCAAAGTAGATGACCAGTCGTTACGGGCCGTCAGGTTCAGGTAAGCATAGTTTTTATAACCGAACTGTGCAGAAGCATATCCGCTATACACTCTCAGACTATTGTACGAATTAGAGGATGTCAAAGCGTCACGCGAGTTGGTAAGGGTATATAAATCGGGCACAGCCAGGCGTGGTGCTTTTTGATAGTTATTAGCATAGGTTCTGTTGCGCACATTAAATCCGGCCAAAGCATCCACGGTGAAGTCAGCATTCAACTTCTTGGTATATTGCAGGATGGCTTCCGTGTTTCTTTCGTCCACAGTATAAGCATCTTCGGCATACGATCCGAATGGAGTTCCGCTGGTACCATACTTGATGGTGTATTTACGCCTGTCGTTATAATAATCTGTTCCTGTACGGAATCTGAAATTAAGACCATCAAGGATTTTGGCTTCCAGGTGTATGTTCCCAATCAAACGGTTCCGTTCCTGGCTGGTTGTATTGTTGTACGCGTTCCAGTACGGATTGCTGTAGTAGCTGTTATTCCAGTTAATATTTCGGTTATCCTTTAATTGATTCATGTCCACCTGACGTCCAAACCAAAGGAACTGCAACATCACGCCGGCAGCACGTCCACCCGAAGGACCACCGGGAAGTGCCGGTGCATCGGTAACGATATAGTCGGCAGTTACACCGATTTTAATATTCTTGGTGAGCTGATAGTTGGAGTTAATGCTGAAATTGGTTTTGTTTATCTCTGAGTTTGGCACTGTCCCTTTTTGTTTCTGGTCATTCACACCCAACCTGAAGTCGTAGTTTTTATCCGACCCGGCTATGGAAACGCCGTTTTCGAAGGTAAGACCCGTTTCAAAATAGTCTTTCACGTTGTTGGGATGAGCTACAAAAGGAACCGCAACACCGTTGGAAGCAAACTGAGGAATCAGCCGGCCGTCGAGCTTTGGACCCCAGCTTTCGTCGACGCCATCGTTGATGCCGCCTCCCTTACCATCAACATAGCTAAACTTACCGTTGGATCCCTGACCAAATACATTTTGGAATTCGGGCAAAGAGCTAACCTGAGCAAAGCTTACGCCTGAATTCACGGTAACTCCAAGTCCTTTTTGACCCTTACCCGATTTGGTAGTGATCAGAATCACACCATGAGCAGCCCGCGACCCGTAAAGGGCAGCAGCATTAGGTCCTTTCAATACGCTTAAGGATTCGATATTTTCAGGGTTCAAATCGGCAATGGCATTCCGAAAGTCACGGGTAGCTCCACCTGAATTCAGCTGAGAGTTATCAACCGGCACTCCATCCACCACAAACAAGGGTTGATTGTTACCGGCTATGGACGTTTCGCCACGGATAACGATGCGGGACGATCCCATATCGCCCTGCGAATTGGTGATGCGCACTCCGGCTAATTTACCACTGAGGCTGTTGAGCAGGTTAGTCTCCTTTGAGTTTTGAAGATCTTTATTGCTCAGCGATTGAATGGTGTAACCCAAGGATTTCTTTTCCTTGGAAATACCCAATGCGGTAATTACCACCTCATTCAGTCGGTTCACTTCTTCGGTCAGATAAAAAGTGGTGGGTACGGCTTCATACACATCAATTTCCTGATTTTTATATCCTATGGCCGAAACCTGCAAGGATACCGGTAAAGATTTGACTTTTAAGCTATAATTGCCTTGTACATCGGTCACCGTTCCGCCGGTTTGACCTTTGAACTTAATGGTGGCACCGATCACCGACACTTTGGTGATTTCGTCGAGAATATTTCCTTTGAGTTCTATCTGCTGAGCAAATACAGAAAGGCTTGTTAACACGGTAAGAAGGAAAGTAATTCCCGCTTTTTTTAGATAACCGGACGGGAACTTCTTGATGTTCCCCTGAAGAAAGAGTAAATTAGACATAAGATGTATTATTGTAACGAAACTACGCGCTTTCGGTCTGTCAACAGAAAAGAGGGATGCCCGTCGTGGTTTAAATATTAAAATGATAGAGATGTATTATTTTGATGTCAGATATTTTTCGGTCAGGCGATTGGTTTGTTCGGCTAGTTCCTGTTTATCTAAGAAAAGGAAACCCTTCTCGTGGTTGAACTTCTGACCGTCGGTTAATACCCATTTCAAGAAGTCGGTAACTTCCTTTCTGGCGTTGGCATGCGAATAGATAAAGCCCAGTTTTTCGACGGGAATAGTTTCTATCCGGTTTTGTTCCAGGATAGCGATTACTTCATCCAGGTTACCCGAGAGTAGATTTTTGCTTTCCTTCTTCAGGTCCAGCGGCAAAATGGTGATTCCCTCTTTCAATTGACGGGACTGAATATCGAACAGATAGCCCAGGTTATTGAAAGCAATACCGATGGAATCCCTTTTAACGGCAGTGAGCAGGTAGATATCTTCACCCAGCACTTTCTTGCCTTTTATTTCGGAAGTGATGTGTCCGAAATATTCAGCCAGGGTTGTGGAGGCACTTGCCTGATTGTCGCGGGCATAGATGGTGGCAGCAAAGCGTGGTTTTTCGGTGACGGGTTCTTCGTCATAGTCGGTCACTTCAAAGAAAAGTTTATCAATTTCCTTTTTGTTGAAATCCTTTTGTCTGGAAGAAGTCAGCAAAGGATTCAGGCTGTTGGTCACGGGCAATAAAGCATACCGTCCGGCATAAACAATTTCCTGATTATCCTTTAAATCAGCCGCCGTAGGTCGGTGAGCCACGATGTTCAGGTCGGCAACAGCATCGGTTTTTTGTACCAACTCCAGTTTCGTTTCGGGGTTGAGTTTGGTATATTCCGTTATCCATTTTTCTATTAAAGGATAGGTAAATCGGGTGCCGCTGATCAGTACCGGTTCGCCTGCCGTGGTTTGAGCACTTAATGCTGCACTGAATATAAATAAGGCGATAAATATGGGGGTAAAACGTTTCGTTTTCATTTGTCTGTTTATTAAATAATTAGATAGTCCGGGCTTGATGTCAGGTATAGTTTACCCTACAAGCTAAGAAATAAATAGTATAGATTTAATTTGTGATTTTGCCTCTTTCCATTGAAATAATCAGAAGAGAGGATAAGGAAGTTTGGAAATATCAGCACGACATGCAACAGCACATTCGCATGACAGGGGATGGGGTAGAGAAAAGCAGGGAAGAAAGAATCGTTTCGGAAGTGAACGAATGTAAATTTTTAAGAGAAAAGACTTGCGGACTTCGGTTCTGTGAACCAAGCCTTAGTTCTGATGTGGGGTGATAAATGTCTGAGTGCATACGCTAGATTTGTTTTTTTAAAGGGTTCATTGCTTCTGCCCGAAGGGTAGATAACAAATGTTCCTTTCAACTATGCAAAAGTAGTTTATGCAAATTAAACCCAAAATACCTTTAGTAAGGCATTTTATATACCCTAAACAGGGTATATAAAATTCGTAGAGACGCAATATATTGCGTCTCTACGGGGATGGGGTAAATGGATTGATATTTTGCCGGTTAACGGATTAAATCCCGATAGCTATCGGTTTGGGATTCACCTGACAGTTTGCATTATTTGTTCATAGAATCAAATGAACCTATATACTACCTGTACGTCATGGCAGGTTTATTCCTTTCCGTCATTGCGAGCTTGACCCGCAATCCCCTCTTTGCTTTAATATTGGGTTTCTGTATCTGGCACCGTAACGAGTGCTAATTTTCAAACCCGAACAAAAAATTTGTATTCTCATCTCTCTTTTAATAAGGGAAAATAAGGGCTGGGGGTCGTGGGGTTGCTTTTCTACGAAGGGTAAAATTCAAAAATAAGGTTTTTTAAATAATAGTTTTTAAAATTTATTCAATCCTTTTTTTTAAAATGTGCAAAGTTTAAAAGTAAGGTCTTTAAATTAATCGCTTTTAATTTTATTCATCCCTTTTTTTCTTTCCATTATTCTTCTCATTCTTTCTTTCCCGTTTCCACAGATGATCTTTCTTTTAAAATCGGAACAAAGTGGAGATCCCGTTTTTTCGGGACCCTTATTTTCATTTTTTTACCCTTCGTAGAAAACCGGACACCCCACGAACCCAGCCCTTATTTTTCTTATTAGTTGAAGGTTATCATCTTGTATGATTGTGTGAGAAATGAATTTGGTTTAAATGAATCGTCTATCAATACGGCAATCCGCACTTTTTGTACATCTAATCCCACTTGTATATATCCGCAGGGACTGGGGGGTTAGGCGGACGGTGTTTGATTTTTGTTTTTTCGTGTATGTTTAAAAATTGATTTTTTTCTCTTATTTTCCGTCTTTTAAATACTTGTTTTAATTCTCACAAAAACTTACGGTTAAGTTGTCTTACAAATCAATATGTTTCATATTCAAACAAATCAGGAATATTATTTGAGTCAATATTATAGTTAATTGAAATGGATGAAGTAGATATTTGAGTGTATTGATTGTTGCTACAAGAGTACGTATTTACTTCTTTTTTTTGGTAGTTATTTGTTGAAAAAGCATTATAAAAAGCTCCGTGTATATAATTATATCCTTTCAATAGATTGTTTGATTGATCGTAATCTGAATATATAATTTCCGTTTTATAAATTATTTCTTTAGAATTATTGTATTTGAAGCATTCAAACTTTGTAACATTATTGTTGCTAAAATAAATTAATGAAGTCTGAAGAATACCATTTAACGTTTCAATAATCCTATTTTCAGAGTATTGATACGTATAGTCAAGTATATAAGACGGATTGTTTTGAATAATTATTCTTTCAATAAGTTTTCCATCTTTAAAAATGTATTTTGTTGTATCACTGTATGTTTTGTATGGATATTCATTTTCAGTCATTATATAATTTTCTGAATACTGAATTTTATCAACAACATCATTAGACAAACAAACAGTTTCCGTATTTGTAGCGGCTGCTGTTACAGATAGTCCTCCCAGAGTATTTGTGATTTGATTCAAGTCATTATACTGTATTGTGATTTTGTTTGAATATTGAGAGTTGTAATTTAGAACTATTGGAGTTGTGTTGGGATAATTGCCATAATCTAACTCATCAAAATGTAATAAAATGCTTTTGAAATTCTTTAATCTGTACTTCACCTGTGGTTCATCTTTACAGGAGTATAAAGATAAAAAAACAATAAGTAACGCGAATAAAAATTTTAAATGTGTTCTCATAATGATAGTCTGTTTTTTTTTACACTGACGCCTAACGGCTGACGCTATGGCAAGTGCGGGATTAGATTGTTGTTCAACTGTCTGCCAGCACAAATGTATGTAAAGATTCAAAATATTTCAACGAACACGCATACCCGCATTTGCTATAGCATTTGTTACAAGCAGTTTTTTGTTCTTTATCGTTATTGGTTAAATTGATATTCATATGAAATCTCAATTTTCTTTGGAAGGTCTTTTTCATCAGAGTCCGAGAGAAGTACTTCAATCGTTTTATTTATCAAGTAGTTATCTGGATTGTACTTATAATAGATTACATAAAAAAATGCTTCGTTTGTTTCTATTACTCGACCTAACTTGTCATATTTCCAATAAAAAGGTTTTTCAGATGTTGTTGGGTCAAGTTTTTCAATTTCCTTTTTGTCTTTATACTTATGAATAATTGTTGTGTAAATTGTTGAATCATTTTCATAATGCTTTTCCAGCATTTCGGTGCTGTCTTTATAGTATTCATATTCTATTTTAGTCGTCCTTAAACCACTTGTATTCCATAGAGCTAATGTTTTAACACCATACGCGTTATAGAAGTTTACTTCAGAAGTGTCTTTCTCGAATCCTTCTTGCTTAATGGTTTTCTTTATTGTCATATTGGGGTTGTATTCCAAAAACGTTTTCCAAACAAATGTTTTATCTCCGTCATAAGAACTATAAACATATTCTGTATAATTGATAATCTGTCCAGATTGATTTAATTCAAACTCAGTTGAGCTTTCGTGAGTTTCGCCATTATAAGTCTCAATAGATTTGATATGTTCGAGTGAGTCATATTGAAAATCCTTTCTAATAACAATTTGTCCTTGTGGGTTGAATTGGGAGATAGTTAATGGAAAGCCGTTTTTTAGAAATTGTTGAACCGAAATTTTGGTTTTTTCTCCAGTATTTTCGGATTGGTACTCGGTGATGCTATTCAATTTAATATTCTGTTTTAAACTTTCAGTAGTTGTCAAACCAACTAATAGTTCGTAGTCAAATTGAGCAAATGTTTGTAAAGTCGTAAATAGCAAAATTGTCATTAATAATTTTCTCATTTTCTATTTTTTTAAAAATTTGCTTGTAACACCAATATATCCGCTACGCTTAATCCAATAATCACTACTCTGTTGCGCATATATCCGCCTTAGCTTTTGTGATTGTTGTTTGTATTAATTTGCGGTTCAGAACAATAAATAATCGTGATATTAAAGTAATTGCCCTTTGTATAATTCCGCCCCAAAGATAAATAATATTTATTATGTTAACGCCACATCTCTCTTTTATATTTAATATATCTTCACGGTATGGTACATAAAAAAAATCAGCAGCCCCACATACTCTGTGTTACTGCTGATAGACATATTCGAACCATAAACACAGCTCATCGCTGCGTTGGTAAAGCTTTGAATGCCATCGGGCGTTAGGGCTGCCACGCGGAAATAGTAGGTCAAGCCCGTAATGACGGGACGAAAAAAAGAATAGCCCTACCTGTCGCGTCAAGGAATGCAATCCGAATATTCATTCAGCTTGAAGATAAGCAGACGCTTCGCTAAACTTGCGCTATACACGACAGTTTTAAACTGGTCTTGTTTTCAGTCCACTTGTTCCGAAGTGTCGGAAAGTTCCGCTTCATAAAAACTTGAACTATTCAGTGATTGCAAACCTGGACTAAAAAAAAGGAATGTTTTTAAAACATTGCGTCCGTTTCTTTATAACCTATTATTTTGCTGTATCATTGAATCCTGGATTCTTTTTTTCTGAAATTCATATTCATTATAACGATTGCCAGAATAATCAAAATGATACCTACCCATTGGATAGCGCTCACCTTTTCATTTAAAATAAAATAGGCCATTAGTACCGAAACAGGGAGTTCCATTGCAGCAACAATACTTCCTAAGCCAATTCCGGTAAGAGGGAAACCGGCATTCAGTAACATCGGTGGGATGATAGTTCCAAAGAGGGAGAGAATAAGCCCCCATTTTAAAAAGATATTGAAATCATAAGGTGTTTGTTGCGTAATTAGAGCGAAAATTAGAACCATCACACTGCCACCCAGAATCATAAACAAACTACGTTGAGCCGAGGATACTTGAATAGCCACGCGATTGGCCGTAAACATGGTGGTGGTGAATGAAGCAGCAGCCAAAAGTCCCAACACTATTCCACGCCAATCGAGTTTATTTTCAGCCGAAATCAGGTTGGTTGCCAAAACGGTTCCAGTTAAGACTATCAATACAGCGATTAATTTAGTTAAGGAGGGCGCTTTTTTTTCTAATATCACTTCGAGCAGGACGCCAATCCAAACCGTTTGCATTAAAAGTACAATTCCAATAGAAACCGGAATATATCTGACTGCCAAATAATAAAAGATACTTGTCAGACCTGTTGAGGTGCCAGCAATCATCAATTGAGTAATATTTTTTTTAGAAACTTTTTTTAATTCAACTTTTCTTACTGTTTTCTGAAAAGCAATAATACAAAGAATACCTATGATTCCAAATAGAAACTGGGCTGTGGTAACTTCTGCTGTTGTAAAGCCATCATCATACGCCATTTTCACAAAAGTTGCTAACATCCCATAACTTGTGGCGCCTAAACAAACCAACAGAACTCCCTTTAATACACTATTATATGCCATTATATTAATTAAATTTCGAATACGAATTCTCCCCTTTCACACACATTGAACCTGCCATTATTCCATGGTTAATTTTTTCCGATAAGATTTCACTTGGTTTTAAACTGCTTGAAGGTTCGGTTTTAAAACAGGAACTGCTTTTGCATCACCGTTTGGTATTAAAAGCATTTACACTATTTCGCCAACATAAGCATGAAAGGTGGGGGAAACTAAATACGGTGAAGGTGTGATTGAAAAATAGTTTTATAAAAAAAAAAGCCATTCTTGACATTCTGCTTCAGGTAGATAAGCTTTAAAAATAATAATTAATTATTTTGGGAAAGGTCAGCATCCTGAGCGGAAAAACACAAAATTACAACCGTTGTGTCTTTATTGCAAACTGTTGATATCTATTTTCAGGTATTTAACATCGTATAACAAACTTCATCTTCAACAACACCTTATATAAATAGTTGAGACAGATTAAAATAGCATTCTCCTCTTCGCGCAAGTTTAAAAAACGCAATAAACTGAATAGTTCAAGCTTGCACGAAGCGGTAGCTTTCCGACAGGTCGGGGCTTGTGCCGGAAGTTTCCACTTCGCTCAAACTTTCCGAAAAATCGGAACAAGTGCGCTAGTCACTAACTGCAAATCAAGATAGTACCTTGGACGAAAAGGGGACCTAATTAATGCCAATATTTAATGTTTCATTTTGCTGATAATTTATTCAGCAAATCAATTTTCTTGTCATTGGTTATATCTAAAAAATCATCAGCAAAACAGCTATAATATTTTTCTCGCCAAGTATTGTTGTGCGTGTCTTTAAAATTTTTAGTTGTTTTAAAGTTAAGATTTTTCAAATACCTGCCATTACCAGATATACTATATATCTTTTCACTACTTTTTGAGCAAGTAACGTTATTCTCATTAACATCTATAGAATACACATAAACCAATTCTTTCACCATGTCCTCATTTACAAACACTAAAAACGTAAAGTACCCATGTTGAATTACTTTGTAATTATTGGCTAACAATACTTCATTTCTGGGAAAGTTCATTATCGATTTAGCACTACAATTAGCCAAACCAAGACAAGATATGATAATTATAAGAATATTTTTCATGATGAATTAATTAAAAGTTAGGCCAGATGTCGTGACTAGCGCAAGTTTGAGCTAAGCGGAAACTTCCCGTAAAAACGGGGTAAATTGTGCTCATAATTAGTTCAGTCCCGAAATCGGGACTGCTTTTGTTTTCAGTCCAAAGCCTGTCCGACTACTGGCGGATTACGCTTCGCTAAACTTGAACTATCCAGTGTGTGCAAGCATGGACGAAAAGGGGATTAAATGAACTTTAGTGTATCCCTGTTCTGAGATATAAATGTACTGAGTCCTTTTGAGTTGAGAGCTAAAGATTTCATTTCGTCAATTAAACTTTTTCTGTTTAATAATTCGGGATATGTGTACTGTTTTCTGTCGAATTGAACAATAATAAAATCTGTTCCAATCTCAAAGGCTGTAACGCCTGATTTTTTTCCACTCGTACTAAAATAAGGTGTCATAATATTAGTTTTTAAATTGTTATGTTATATATGTCTGTTTTCAGTCCAAGTTACGCTTCGCTAAACTTGAACTATTCAGTTTGTGCAAGCTTGGACGAAAAGCGTAGGCGTGTGTTAGGGGCTAGGTGCTTGGTTGTCATTCGTTTCAGTTTCCTTATCGTAATAATTTAAAATTCTATAAAAATGGAACAAAATAATAGTCATTTTCGAGATAAAGAGTCACGGTCTAATTTTATTTGTTGGTTAGAGTGGCTATTCGCTTTCTTTATATCATTAATTTGTTGGTTTGCACTGTTTAAAGTAGGTTTTGTGTCTTTTTTATTTTCTTTAGTTGAATATACCGTCAAATAAAAAATTATTAAACCTATAATCAACGGGAAAATAAAAGTTGTTATAATTTTCTCAAGCAAGTTCATTTTATGAAAAACTGTTTCTCCTTTTGAGTAGTCAATTTTGAACTTCTCAATAAGATTCAATTTAATATATGTTTTTACAAGAATGTATTGCGAAATAGCTTTCGATTTTATTATGTAATTTCCCTTTATTCCAAATTTTATTTTGTCGTATTTTTTTATTTTTTCTATTGTAAATTCAAAATCTTTTTCAATGTCTAAAGGCTTTATTATCTCATCATCAATAATTCCACCATTTAAAATAGTTTTAATCATGGATTCTGCCATATTGTGTCCTTTAAAATTTCTAATTCTACCACCATGAATCTCAATGCTATAATCTATGTCAGTGTCTATTTTATTGTCGAAATATAGTTTCTTTTTCATGCGAATTAGTTATGTATAAAACGTTGTCTTTATTTTTTTTGCACTTGCCCCTAACGACCGAGGCTATGGGCATTTGGCGGTTTGTGGGAGCGTTCGCTGTCGTGGAACGACAAGGTAAATGCGGGAGCAAAACTGCTGGAATGCACGTCAGCCAGCCAATGCCAATAGGCGTGTGTTAGGCGTTCGTACTTTTGAGGTAATCTATAGGGTAAAAGGCTAGATATAATTTACCGTTTAGATTTAACTCAATAATTGTGTCCATAAATCTCCATACTCGTCCTGACCATTTTTCGTCAATTATCTCAGACGGAGAAAATTCACTATTCCCATTTCCATCTATTCCAAATATTCCTGTCAATAAATGAACAAGCATTTCAAATTCATTTTTCAAAGTCCCGGTTGACATATTAATACTGATTCTTGTGTAAAATGTGTAATTACCATGTTCATTAGATATGTAATTTACGATATTGAAATAGGAAAGATATGTTCTATCAAGTTTCATTGATAGGATACCATTTTCATTTTGAATTATATTTTCTTCTTTTATTTCGTTGCCATCTTCCATCATGTCCACAAGAGTTAACTTGCTGTTAGAATCGCTTATAGTCAGAAAGTCTTGAAATTCAGCAATGTTGAAAACTAAAGTGTCAATGTCATGTATCTCATACATAAACTTAGTTTTTTCGAGAAAGTCAGAGTCTTTAGAAACTACAATGTCACAAAATGCCCCAAAAAATGCATGACGTCCATCGTTTATTAAATTCATCATTTTTTGTTTTCGAGGTTTCCCTTTCACAAAGCCGAAGAATTCTAATCCATTATATAGGTTTAGAAACAAATCATATATAGTTACTTCTTTCTTGTCTTTAATAAAATATCTCGAATAGGATTCTCTGAATTTTTCCTTGTCTGTTATTCTTTTTCCATTATATCCTTCTATTCCTACATGTTCAAAAATTGAAATACTTAAATCGTTGTTATGCAAATATGAAATAAGTTCTTTAAATTCTTTTTGGTTTGCTGATAATTCATTCGTAAAACTACCAAATGCACAAAAGAATTCATAAAAGTTTGTAGGTTTTTCAAGTAACATTCTGAACTTCTCAGGGAAGTCAATAGGTAATGAGTTTGGCTTAATAAATAGATTAAAATCGAGTGGAATATTCTTGAAAGCATTCAACATTGTTTTAAGAATCAAATTACTAGAGAATAATTCATCTATATCAAATAGATTCTCTGAATATTCGGGGAATGGATTATAATACTCTTCAGGTTTTATATGGTCAAATAGTATTCTTTTGTTATAGTGCCAACAATTGCTATCAACCACGGATTCCATAAATTTCAAATCACTAAATTTTTCTTCACTTCTATCTCGCATCAAATCTTGTAAATGAGCTTCAGAATAGCAATAAATGTTATTCTTTTTATCAAGTTTAATTAAGTCGTAAAGTTCAGAAAGTTCTGATTTCTTTAAGTCTTGAATCACACAATTATCTAGATATATTCTCATTCGCAATTTTTTTTAGTATGACGCCTAACACCAATATATGATCAACTCCAATTCCTGTATGAGCGATCAATTGCTCATATATCCGCCTTAGCACTTGTGCTTGTTGGTTGTAATAAGCAGAAATTCAGTATAATAAATAAATAGTAATATCAATGTAATAACCTTTACAGGATTTAACCCACTCTTATACCCATCCCCTATTTATCTTCTTTCCAATTCCGCCCCAAAGATAAATAATATTTAGTATGTTAAAGCATCTTATCAATTTTAAATTTAATGTATTTTCACGGCTAAGAACAAAAAATAATCAGTAACCTCACCCCCTGCCCCCTCTCAGTCAGCTGACTGAGAGGGGAAAAGAGTGGGGTTGAAGATAGTTCGCTCACCTCATCACCAGCATCACTGCGGCAGTAAAGTTTTGAATGCCATCGGGGGTTACGGCTGCCACGCGGAAATAATACACGGCAGCAGGGGTAAGTCCTTCCACTTTATGAGTGGTGCGGGTGGTAATGGTAAGATCTTGCCATCCGGCATCGGTAAGCGGGAGCGTGCCTTTGGCTATTTGCCAAATGTATGAACCCGACTTGGGTACCGAAAGGGCTGAAAGCATGGCCGTGCCTGAGATTGTACCGTTTATGGCTCTTAATACAGGTTTTTGATAGAGAACAGGTTGCTTGGTGATATCAAAACCGCTGCTTAAAAGCATACTCGCATTGCCATTGGAGGTTCTGTCCACGTAGGATGCAATTAAACGGAACATTTCATCCGTAGCTTTTTCTACTTCGTGCATGCTAACCACCGCCACATGACTTCCACCGCGTGCCAGGGTATTGAAATGTTCCATGCGGTCGATAGATGCTTCGGCATCAGCCCAAGTGGTGGCTCCGGGTTCCGGAAAATGGGGGTTGTTTTTCATGTTCGTAATCACGTTACGATAAAATGCAATTTTCTCGACTATAGTAAACTTAAGGAATGCCAGAATAATTCTAATTCGTTTCATAATATTTTGGTTTTAAATAATATTTCTAAGTATATGACAACTATTTAAAAAGCAATAGTAACATTTTGATAAGTTGTATTTTTTCGAAGCAGCTTCAGCCCCATAAACCCCGACTTACTTTTTGTCCTGACACAAAAAGCAGGCAAATAAATGTCAAGACTGCAGACGCTTGGCTCAAACACGATGGTTTTTTAACGCCACCTTCACTTGTTTTTCGGCTCACCGGACGAGGTCGATCCCTCGCTACGAGGTTTTAGGGAGATTTATAATCTAAGACTTGATCTCTCTCTTCCTGTTTTTGTCATGTATTAAATAAATATTTACAAATTAATTGATAAGACATTAAATTCACAACATATTACTTTAAGTAATAATATTTTAAATCATTTAGCACCGCCTATCGGAGCAGGATAGATCTCATTCTAAAAAGAAAAAGCTTCTGTTGTGAAGATAACTATGGCTATATGTATGATTCCAATAGGATCCTGGTCTTTTCCGAATGGTATTTTGTCTTTTCCAATTGGAATCTTCCTTTTTCCAATTGGGAGAATCCTTTCTCCAATTGGGATATTCAATTTTACAATTGGGATATTCCTTTTTCCAATTGGAAGAATCCTTTTTCCAATTGGGATCTTCCTTTTTCCTATTGGAATTATCATTTTTCCAATTGGAATCATCATTTCTCCAATTGGGATTGTCCTTTTTCCAATTGGAATCTTCCTTTTTCCAATTGGGATCTTCCTTTTTCCTATTGGAATTATCATTTTTCCAATTGGAATCATCATTTCTCCAATTGGGATTGTCCTTTTTCCAATTGGGATCTTCCTTTTTCCAATTGGGATCTTCCTTTTTCCAATTGGGATTATCCTTTTTCCAATTGGGATATTCCTTTTTCCAATTTGGTTCATTATTTTTCCAATTGGGATATTTATTTTTCCAATTGAAATCATCCTTTTTCCAATTGGAATAAGGATGTATCAGGCTTTCGTTGGTATGGCAGGGAAAGGAAAAGGAAATGAGTGACAATGGGGAGTAAGTAGGCGAGCTGGATGCGAATGAAAACAAGCTGTCGTGATAGTTATTACCGGCTGCACAAAGATCGGGAGAGGCATGCAAGGCCTTTTTAGTGGCTGTGCATGGAGCTGGTAATGTTTGAAAGATATTATTTTGATGGGTTTTGTCTGTGAAGTCGGCGTTGGATAAACATGCGTGTTCCTTTTTGGTAAAGAACGGGGTACTCGTTACCGATTTATCGCAACGGATACCAAAGAAACGGAAAGCAGAAGGGAGCAATGTACTCATAACGGCTAAAAAATAGGTTTCTTATACTAAAGGAAAAGGGGGTGGCGAAGGCTTTTTAAAGCTTTAATGTTATTTTTACGTTTTGACCGGCAAATATAGGGATAGTTTTTGAAATTCGGCTTATTTATTTAAATATATTTTAATATTATTGTATTATTAATTACTCTATTTGTTATATAAGACATTATTTATACAAATACATGCAATGAGATGGAGGTTAATGGAGGGGTGTGTTGCAGATCAAAGCCCGCAATGACGCTGCGAAGGAATAATCACCTTACCTGTCGCGGCAAGGAATACACTCGGAGTTTTTATTCAGTTTGAAGATAAGCATAAGCTCGTGAGTACCAACGGAACTCCGGCTGATACCGCTTACATTAAAGTCGTAACTGTAGAACAGCTGTATGGCCGGCGACAGGTTAACGCCCAACAGGGTGCCCAACTCACTTCTTGTTCTGTAAAACACTCCGGCCTGAAACAGATCGGCTTCACTGGAGAGTTTGAAGTAGGATGTGGCATTAAATTCCAACTGATAGAGCCTGCCATTCTGAATGCCACACACTCCATATCCCAGGTTGAAGAATTCACGGCTGGTACTCCTGTACTTGGCGTAAATGAAATTGACATTTTGCTGTTGTCCATTTTCGGAAGTAAACACCGAGAAGATGTTTTGACCCGATGCTCCTATTTTCAGGGAATTAATCACCAGCTCCACCCCCACATCGGCGTTGTAATTATTCAGTCGCGTCAGATGTTCATACACAGCCGGATCGTAAACAACGTTCATATTTGCTTGTGATACATCGTACGAAAGGCTTTGAAAGCTTAAGGCCACGCCCAGGTATAACCGCCAGTTTCTATGAACCGTCAGGGCATAAGCATACGAAAGGGCTAAATTGGAGGTAGATGTATATCCTATTTTGTCGACAACGGCCTTCAATCCAAACTGCGTATTCATCCTGTCGATAAAAAGTGTGCCGGTGGCAAAGAAGGTACTGGGTGCACCCGGGAAACGGAACCATTGCTTACGCGCAGTGGTGGTGAGCACAGACATATACATTTCGTCGATGGACGCAGGATTGATGTAATAAGTATTTTCCCAATAATTATTTACCCGGATATTCGATTGAGCGTTGGTCATCAGGCTCACGATACAGAACAGGATTAAGAGTGCGGCTTTCTTCATAGATCTGATTATCTGATAACCGTTATATATCCCGCCCGGGTTTGTGTACCGGATTCGGCAACGAAATACAACACATAGAAATAAGTATCATTCGTCACTTTTTCCCCTTTGTATGTTCCGTCCCAACCGTCGATGCCTTCATACAGCAAAATGCCGTTGCGGTTATACACCTGTATGTGCCAGTCTTTCATAAAGACGTCGTTGATACCATCTCCATTCGGGGTCAGCGTATTGGGCAGTGAAGAATTCACTATCCAAATGCGTTTGGTGGCAAGTTCCACACAACCACCGGGGTTGATCACCTTCAGATTGATGTCGTAAAAGCCTTCCCCTGCTACAGCGTAAGTATGATTCAGGTCATTCCCCTGAGATTCTTCACCGTCGCCAAAATCCCAGAAATATTGCGAAGGGGAAGTCGTTTCACTCCAGACGTGCAGGGTTGGTTCATCCGCAGAGACTTCATTCCTATCCGTTTGTATTGTGTAGTTAAGTAAGTCATTGTAAGTAGCCGTAAAATTCAGCGTGGAAATACATCCGGATTTCGAAGTTCCGGTAACAATAAAATCGCCTGACTGTTTTATCCAATTGCTGTTGCCTACAGAACCATCGTACCATTGGTATGTTTGTGCCCCGGTCATAAATACCTGGATTGAATCGCCCTTACAGAATTTGGGTTCCGGTTCTAATAATAAAACAGGTGCAGCCTCCACAACTATTGTTTCATTATACGAATAAGTACAGGAAGCGCCGGTTACAGTAAGGAGTACTTTATAGGTTCCGGAAGTTACGTAAGTATGTTTCGGGTTCATGAGTGTAGAATTTGTTCCATCTCCAAAATCCCAATTATAGCTTGCCATTGACTGTGGATTAATGGCGATGGTATTAAACTGGTAAATACGTTTACCACAATCCATCAATAGAGATTCAATGCCATTGGCAGGGATTTCTACGTTGAAAGCATAGGTGGCCGAACAACCCAATGCATCGGTAACGGAGAGAATGACCAGGCCATTTTGAGTGGTTTCCATTATCTGATTGTAAGTGCCGCTCACTGTACCCCCACCGGTCCAGGTTAAGACATATGGAGATACACCACCGCTAATTTGTGCCGTACATATTTCTGTTACCTGTTTCGAAACGCAATTAAAATCGATGGTAGTGGCAACAGCAACGGCAAGTGGCGTTTGACGCTGAATAGCATATTGTGCTGTTTGCACACAACCTACGGAATCGGTCACTGTTACCAGATAATTTCCTGCAGGGATATCAATCAGATCCTCGGTGGATGCACCATTCGACCATACATAGGTCATCGGTGGTGTCCCTCCGGCAACAATCAGGTTGATAGTACCACTGTTGGCCGTATTACAATCGAATGCGTTGGTAATATTCGCCGACAATACCAGCTGTTGTGGCTCCAGTATTACAAAAGTTTTCAGAATGGAACAGGGAGCACCATCACGAATGGTAACCGAATAGGTTCCGGGTCCTAAATTATTACGCGCTGTACCTTCCGGAGAGCCATCGCTCCAGGCTAAAGTTACTGGTGGGACTCCTCCCCTGAAGTTCAGTGTAATACTTCCATCTTTCGCACCAAAGCAACTTACATTTTTCACTACCGGATTAATGGTAAAAACCGGAGCTTCGGGAATATCAACGCTGACAACTTTTTGACAGCCAATGGCATCAGTGACAGTAACTACATAAACTCCAGCCGCAAGATCCTGCTGCAGCAATCCGGTACCCAAATTACTCCATTGTATCTGATAGGGCGTTACACCACCGGAAACAGTTAACGTTATGGAGGCATTATTGGATCCGTAACAGATCACCGGCGTTGTTGTATAGTTTATGACAAGTTCTGCGGGTTGGGTGATAATCACGGTTAATTGATTGGTACATCCCAGGGCATCGGTCACAGTCAGTTGATAGGTTCCGGCGGGAATATTAGTCAGGTCCCGACCCGTGTTGGTATAACCGTTTGATCCGGTCCATGCATACAGGTAATCAAAAACACCAGGCAATACTTCCAATGCTGTTCCACCTGTTACCCCTACAGTTATAGCACCCGTTGCTTCACCATAACAAATAATATTTGTTTTACTGATTAAACTCACTACCAAAACGGGAGGTTCAGAAACAGAGAATGTAGCAGATTTTGGTCCGCAACCATTCGCATCCGAAACCAACACCACATAAACTCCGGGACCAATACCGGACAAATCTTGGGTGGTAGCAAAAGAGATATTATTTTTCGTCCAGCTATAGCTATACGCTCCGCTTCCACCGGTCACCAAAATATTTATTTCTCCGTTGGAGCTACCGGCACAAGTAACATCTTTTTTATTCTCAGTAGAAATAACTATTTCATCAGGTTGGGTAATAACAACTTCCTGTATCTTGAAACAGGCATTGGCATCTGTGACGGTCACCTGATAGGTTCCGGCGATTAATCCCGTTGCCGTTGGAGTGCTTTGTACCGGAATTGTATTCCACGAATAACTTAAAGTTCCTATACCTCCACTCCCCGCAACCGTTGCAGAACCGGTACTTTCGCCAAAACAAGGCACATTGGTCTGCGTGCTTATGGATGTAATAATCGCATTTGGTTCTGTTATGGTTACCGGTATCAATACAGTACAATTATTAGCATCCGTTACGGTAACCGCATAATCTCCGGTAGCAAGTCCGGTAGCTGTTGGGCTAATCTGAGCAGGTACGGTATTCCACAAATAACTGAGAGCACCCACTCCGCCGCTGGCAGTCACAGTTGCCGAACCGGTATTATTCCCTGAACAAATTACGTTTGTTTGTGCCGATATAAAAGCCATAATCTGAGTCGGTTCAGTAATAAAAATAGAAGAAGTACTCACGCAGTCCTTGGCATCCGTTACGGTAACCACATAATTTCCGGCAACTAAATCAATGGCTGAAGCTGTCGTTTGCACCGGCACAGTATTCCACAAATAGGAATAAGGTGCCGTTCCACCCCTTGCCAATACCGATGCATTTCCATCATTTGCACCAAAACAACTCACGTTATTGGAAGATGTTATGGATGAGATCAACGATTCTGCCGGTTGTGTCAGGGTTACTGTCTGAACTTTAGAACAAGAATTTGCATCGGTTACGGTCACCAGATAAGTTCCTGCTGCTAATCCGCTGGCTACAGGGGTGTTTTGAACCGGAATTGTGTTCCACAAATAGCTCAACACTCCCGTTCCACCACTTGCAGTTACCGCGACAGAACCGGTACTTTCACCAAAACAAAGAATATCCGTCTGAAAACTGACTGAAGTAATAATTTCTGCTGGTTCCGTAATGTTGACCGGTATTGAAACCGAACAACCGTTGGCATCGGTTACGGTCGCGGAATAAATTCCTGCTGCCAATCCCGTAGCAGTAGCAGTCGTTTGTTCCGGAATGGTACTCCACGAATAGCTTAAAGTGCCTGTTCCACCACTGGCAGTTGCCGATGCAGATCCGTTATTACCACCCGGACAAGTTACGTTCAGTTGTGCATTTATGGTAACTGAAATTAAATCAGATTCAGTAATAATCATTCCCGAAATTGTTTTAAAATTACCGGTAGCATCTGTCACAGTGATATTATACGTACCTGCAGTTAATCCGGTAAAGGAATACTGGATGTCCGAAATATTTTGTACATTCTCAACGACATCACCATTTTGCCTGGTCAGGACATAATCGTAAGGTGCAAGCGATGGCTGTGTAATATCTATACGAATTACTCCGGTAGAATCTCCGTTACATAACATATTGACGTGGGAAGAGAGATCTTCCTGTATCAGAATTTCGACCGGATCAATCAAAATGAAATTTAAAATAATCGGATCACAGATTCCATCGCTCAAAGAAAGTGTATAAGCACCGGTAAATAAATTTGAAATATCCTGAGTTGAAGCTGTAAATCCATTGGGTCCTGACCATAAATAGGAATATACGCCCGAACTGCCGGTTACCGTAAGATCTATCCAACCATCATTAGACCCTGAAATACTGATGTTAAAACCATTGTAGTTTGAAAGGATGCTGGATGTAATAAGCCCCGGATTAACGGTGATCGTATAATCAGATGGCATCCCTGGGCAAGAGATTCCATCATTCAACGTGGCCGTGGCTGTGTAAGTAACAGTCAGTGGATTTGAAGTAGAATTTACCAGCGTCTGAACATCTATCGCACCGGTACCGGTTGCAGTCGCACCACTTATACCCGAAGGAATATCGGCGACCCAATTGTATGTAATATTTCCAGTTGTAACACTCGAAAGTATTACCGGCAAAGAAGTTTCCCCAGAACATATAATCTGATTGGGTTCCGAAAACTGCACTTTCGGCGAAGGATACACAGTAACCACAACATCGAAAGCCAGACCCGGACAATCTCCGGAAGGAGTAACCGAATACCTTGCCGTTGCTACATTATCAGTAATATTGGTTAAGGTCTGAGAAATGACAGATTGGGGTATATTTTGTGCCGAACCGCCCGTAATGGCACCGGCAGGATTTATAACCGGTTCATTCCAGGTATAAAGTGTATTTGCGGGTACTGTATTTCCATTTCCATCCTGAGGATTCACTGTAAAAGCATTTTTGCTACATATACTATCCTCTTGTAAACTAATTACAGAAGGTTCCGGATTTACGGTTATGGTATATTCATAGGCATTCCCAAAACAATTGGTAGCAGAGTTAGACAGAATAACAGCTGAATAGCTAACGACAATTGGGATATTGGTTGAATTTAGTAACACCTGAACAGGGATCTGACTGGTACCTGAAGTTTGTACCCCCGTTATTCCGGCAGGCTGAACAGCCGTCCATGTAAAAGTTGCTCCGGAAGTAGTGCTGCTTAAATTCACTTCCACTGTTTGAGATCCGGAACAAATGGATTGATTACCCGGTGAAAAAACGACTATCGGAGATGGATTTACCTGAATAGTAAACGTTTCGGGCGTTCCACTGCATCCATTGACCTGAGGAGTTACCGTTATAGTTGCTGTTACCGCATTTGTTCCATTATTTACGGTGGCAAAAGGAAGAATATCTCCCGTTCCATTGGCTGCCAACCCTATCGAAGTTGTATTATTGGTCCAGCTATAAATGGTATTGGCTACTGCTCCGTTAAAGATAATTGCAGCAGTTTGTAACCCATTACAAACTTCCTGAGAAAGCGGTGGAGCAATTGTTGGAGTTGGATGTACAGTAATAGAGAATGAACTGGTTGATCCGGTGCATCCACCGGCAGTTGGAGTAATGGTAATAATTGCTGTGACTGCTGTAGTTCCGTTATTAATTGCCGTAAAAACAGGAATGTTTCCGTTTCCACTGGCCGAAAGTCCTATCGTTGGAGTGTCGTTAACCCATGAATAACTTGCTCCCGCAATATTTCCGGTAAAGCTAATGGCGCTGGCCGATTCATTGTTACACAGATTCACATCGGCTATAGGATTTACTGTTGGAATCGGATTTACAGTAATAGTAAACGTTTTGGACAACCCAACACATCCATCGGCTATTGGTGTTATAGTAATCGTTGCAATAACAGGCAATGCTGTGGTATTAACAGCCGTAAAAGCAGGTATCGGCCCTGTTCCGGATGCAACTAATCCAATACTCGTGTCATTATTTGTCCAGTTATAAATACTTCCGGATACATCTCCCGAAAAAACCTGCTGTGTAATTAGCTCTCCGCTACAAACAATAATATTACTGACTGCATGAACCGTTGGCTTGGGATTGACCGTAACAATCACATTAAACGCCGGACCAGAACAAGCGTTGAGTGTTGTCGGAGTCACAGAATAAGTTGCAGTGGCAGCCGTGAATGTGCTATTTGTCAGGGTCTGGCTGATGGATGTCTGCGGCGTACTTTGAGCAGAAGTTCCAGTCAGTGCAGCTGGCGGACTAATTGTTGGAGCACCCCAGGTATAGCTTATACCAACAGGGATGACATTTCCGGATCCATTGGCAGGGTTAACTGTAAAAGTGCCTTCGCTGCAAATCGTAGAGAGCAAACTTGACGAAACCAAAGGCTTTGGGTTCACTCTTATGGTATAATTAAAAACTGCTCCAGCGCAACTAACATTTCCATTAACCAATGCCGATGCATTATAAATCACATCCAAAGCCATATTGGTGGAGTTAACCAAAGTTTGCACCGGAATGGTACTTGTTCCACTGGTTGTTACTCCCGTGATTCCGGCAGGTGCTGCTGCCGTCCAGTTAAATGTCACGCCCGGAGTAGTACTGCTCAATGTCACCAGAACAGAATTATCTTCGGAACAAAGAGACTGATTGCCCGGCGAGAAAGTGATCACGGGTGAGGGGTTAACTGTAACGGTAAAAGCTTCCGGTGAACCAAGACATCCATTGGCTGAAGGGAATACGGTTATAGTGGCTGAAATCGGATCCGTTCCGTTGTTAACAGGAGTAAACGATGGAATATTTCCCATACCACTACCTGCTAATCCAATACTCGTATTGGAGTTAATCCAGGCATAAGTGGTACCTGACACTGCATTACTGAATGTGACAGGTGAAGTGACTACTCCGTTGCAAAATTCTTTATCGGCTAACAAAAGCAAAGCCGGCGTAGGGTTTACTGTCAGAACAACTGTTTTGGATGCGCCCGAACAGCCCAGCACATTCCAGGGTGTTACCGTTATCGTAGCAAATTGAGGAGTTGTTCCGGTATTAATTGCCGTAAATCCCGGGATATTTCCCGAACCATTTGCCCCTAATCCGATACTGGTGTTGGAATTCACCCAGGTAAAAGTAGTAAGGAGAACAGGGCTGCTTACATTTATTCCGGTGAATCCATCATTATTACAAAGTATTCTGTCAGTTAGGTCATTCACTATTGGTTCGGGATGCACTGAAATTTGAAATGTTTTGGATGCGCCCGTACAAGCTGTTGCTATTAAAACAGGAGTTACTGTTATTGTAGCAGTTAAAAGTTCAGTACCAGCATTTGGAAGTATAAAAGGATTTATGTTGCCTGTACCGGAAGCAGCCAACCCAAAACTGGTATTATCATTCGTCCAGTTATAAACCGTACCGGGTACCGAACCCTGGAAAACTATAGCATCTGATAATTGATCCTTACATTTAGCCTGATTATCAATGTCATTTACTGTGGGTGTGGCATTGATTGTAAATGAATTTCCGGTTACGGTTGTCGTTCCGCATTCGTTGGTCACAGCCAAAGTAACCGAATAACTTCCCGGCAGGCTGTATTTGATGGGACCGGGATTTAAAACAGCAGATGTTGCCGGATCTCCACCCGGGAAACTCCATTGATAGTTTAATGGATTTACACCGCAATTGACTACTGTCGCCGACGGGTTGATTACAGTTACCGGAAAGGTTTGACAAAGGGTTGAAATGTCGGCAATGGTGATTGTCGGAGGTTTTTTAACCGTAATTGTTTGAGTTGTTGAATCCGTTCCGCACGAATTGGTGACAGACAATTTCAGTTTATAAGTTCCGGTATTGGTGAACTCAAAAGATGGGCTGGCAGATGTACTTGTCCCGTTCGTAAAGGTATAAGCAGGTGAAGTTCCACAGTTAGAAGCAACATAATCTACTTCCCACAAGTAAACCGGGGAACTGCAACTATTAGCATAATTCGTGGTATTGGTTGCCGTTATAGCCAGGGGTGCACAACCGGCAGTGGCATTTAAATTGAATTGAGGTGATAATGGTGCTTCTACACAAATATTTTTCACACTCATAGCTATTCCACAATAGTTAGCTACTTTAATGGTAATAGTATAATTGCCGGGAAGAGAAAATACCGGACATATAATATCGGATCCAGAGATCCAGACATTCTGATTAACAGAACCAAAATCATTTCCTAAAGTTCCACTATTTAAAGTCACCCCGGCGGACGGAGAAATAACCCAAATAATTTTATAGCCCTTGTCACAGCCGGTGGCACTGGCCAGGGATGCTCCCGTAGAAGTATTGTCTAAGCAAACCGGAGTATTGGTACAGGCTATAGTATCGGATGATAAAAAACTGGCTATCGGTTGTTTTGAAACATAAATAGGAACTACCGAAACGGCCGATTTCCCGCAGGGATTGCTTGCCAATATGTTAACAGAAAATGAGTTTGGAAATGAAATCGGACCATTAAAACTGGTGGTTCCACAAGAAGACAAGAGAAATGTATGATCGACAGTCGATGGAGGTGGATGATTAAAAACCTGCGGAGCAGAACCATCATTAAAAATTACCGTATAGGTTGTACCCTGAGGATTACTTTCGGTCCCGGTGATGGGAAAAGTCAATGATTCATTGGCACATATATTCGTATTTCCGGGACTCCCTAAAGAGACTGCCGGATTGGAGCCTACAAATATTTTATACATTTCTGTAACCTGACATCCATTTGATCCGGTAACCGTATAGGTTAAATCCCAAAATCCAATTGCATAATTATGAGATAAAAGATTCCATGTAGTTCCCGAAAAATTTGGAGATCCATCTCCCCAGCTTATCTCATAACCAAGATTAGTGGATATAGTTGTTGAAGCATTTGTGAAAGTAACCTCTGTTGAAGAACTACTGCAAGTTGTAAATGTTGAGTAACCATTAAAATTAATTAGGTCACCGCTCGAATTCAGAGTTGCATCCGGCTTTACCGAAACGATAACTGTAGCGGTTCCGGTTTGACTCTGAGCGGAATTTGATGGGTCAGATACACTTACAAGAGAATAGGTAAAACTACCGACAACATTGGATGGAACAATTAATATTACATTATTACTTCCCGAAGCCGTTTGAATGGTTAAATCGCTAACCCCATTAATTTTATATTTAAAAGTATAGGGTGCTGTTCCTCCCGAACCGGTAAAAGTCAAAAAATAGCCGGGATCATTTTGACAGACATTTAATACGGATGGATTAATGGTGGCAGTAAGAGTGGCAGCTCTCAATTTGTCGGGGAGAGAATCATTAGTTTCATAGCCTTTAATACTGCTAATAAAACCAGTTTTCACAGATGCAATACAAAGAGAATTGAAAACTGCAAAAATAAAAATAATTTCCAACTTGGGAAAACGTAGCATAAGTTGTCATCGCGTAATCCCGATAAAATTCATATTGGAGAATTCTGCCAATCAATATCTCTCAAAAACACTAAAAGAAACATCAAGGATCCATTCAATAATCTTTGGATACACGCAGTAAATGTACATGCTAATTTTTTAATTTAAGAACACAACCTTAGGTATTTAGAATTATTTATTGTTATCTCTTTATATTTATAGATTTGCCTGAATTACACAAATAAATGTATAAGTCACTTCCATAAAAGCAACAAACCGGACAGACTCTCAATGAATCTATCCGGTTTGTTTTATTTCTGTTTTAAATAATCAGCTTATTTCACCACTACCTATACAAATATTCGATTCAGCATCGTATACTACCCCAAACTGTCCGGGAGCTATACCCTGTAGCTTTTGTTCCGAGACTAAATGATAACCCTCTGAAGTTCGTTGAATATTACCGGCGGTAAAGTCGGGTGTGTGTCTGATTTTAAAGGTCACAGCTATTTCATCCTCATTATTCTCCCAGGGATTATCAGTAATGAAATTAAAATCACGCATAGAGAATTCAGATCCGTATTGGCTTTCCACATCAAAGCCTTTAGAGACATATACTATATTTGCACCCACATCTTTTTTAATAACATACCACGGGCCACCTGAAAGTCCAATGCCCTTGCGTTGCCCAACCGTATGAAACCAATATCCCTTGTGTTTACCAACAATTTTTCCGGTTTCAAGTTCTACAATCGGGCCATCTTTTTCGCCCAGGTAACGACGGATAAAATCGTTGTAATTTATTTTACCCAGGAAACAAATACCCTGGCTATCGTGACGCTTTGCACTCGGCAAATTAGCCTTTTCGGCAATGGTACGCACTTCACTTTTCATTAAATTGCCTATTGGAAACATAAGTTTAGAAACCTGCAACGAATTAATTTGTGCTAAAAAATCGGTCTGGTCCTTCAGCGGGTCTTTAGCGGTTGAAAGATATACTTTGCCATTACGTTCGGTGGTTGTGGCATAATGCCCGGTAGCTGTTTTATCAAAGTCCTTACCAACGCGTTGCTCAAATACCCCAAATTTAATGAGTTTATTACACATCACATCCGGATTGGGTGTCATTCCGAGTTTTACCTTATCTATGGTATAAGCCACCACATTTTCCCAATAATCTTTATGTAAATCTACAATTTCCAGTTTACATCCATATTTTCGGGCAATGAGTGATGCCATTTCAATATCTTCTTCCGAAGAGCAATGGATCAACTCGTCATCGTCCATTCCTATTTTTATGTAGAATAACGAGGGAGTATACCCTCCTTCCTTCAGTAAATGAACTACCACAGAGCTATCCACCCCACCCGATAATAATGTTGCTATATTCATAATTTAATCCTCATTTTTCTATATCCATCCACAATTTCAATACTTCCATCCACTATATAAAATTACTTTTATCAAATTTCAATCATCAGTCTCCGTAAAACATCAACCGGAATTCAACTATATCTACCAATTTATCTCAAATAAACTTTATTCCACCGGCTATAAACTCATATGAAACAAAAACAACCCCTAGTCCGTCAGCCGACGGAGAACTAAATTAGTTTCGTCTCCTATATTTTAATAGTTACGTCTCCTCTATTTTTCTAGTTTCGTCTCCTCTAATTTTCGCTTTATTGTTTTTTTATATTTTTAGTCTCGTCTTTACGAGACTAAGATGCTATAAACTATCTACTCTTCTGAAACAAAAACAACCCCTAATCCGTTAGCTAACGGAGAACTAAATTAGTTTCGTCACCTATATTTTAATAGTTACGTCTCCTATATTTTTCTAGTTTCGTCTCCTTTAATTTTCGCTTTATTGTTTTTTTATATTTTTAGTCTCATCCTTGCGAGACTAATATGCAATAAACTATAAACTAACGCACAAATCACCCTAAGCCCTAAACTATAAACTATATACTATAAACTAAATATAATACTCCGCCATATCCACAATCCCTGCGCGCATGGCATATTTGGTAGCTTCATGAACGTTGTTAACTTCAATTTTCCGGAAAATATTTTTACGGTGTGTCATTATTGTATGTACACTTACATGTCGATGCGCAGCTATTTCTTTAGTGGTTTTCCCCAAGGCCATTTCCTTTAAAATTTCTTTCTCAGTTACAGTCAACACCTGCTTAGTCCCTTGTTGATTGGAGGCTTTAGTTCCATCAAGCAAAATATTACTTATATGATTGCATATAAACCGGTTTCCCTTTATAGCTTCCTTGAGAGCACTTCCAATCTCATCCCGGCTGCTGTCTTTCATCAATATACTAAATGATTCGGTATTATAAAGCAATTGATGAATAAAATCGACACTCAATTCATCCGAAAATAAGATCCAGTCGACTTTAGCAAATCTGACTTGCAGAATAATTAACTCATTGACACTCTCAAAATCAAATAGGGTGTAGTCAAGTATCACCAACGATTCCGGCTCATCGGCAAGTAAAGCAAGCAATTCTTTTTTATTAGTAGCTTCCAGAATTTCGGCTTTCACGGTTTGCTTAGCAAGCAGATATAGCCAACCCGCTTTGGTTATTTCCTGGTTATCGGCAAGGATAATTTTTCTCGTAATTTGTGGGTCAGATAGCATATATTAAATTTTAGTATCATCGAAAATAAGAAAAAGAATAGTCATCAAAAAATCAAATTATAATACAAAGTTACTGTTTCAAAACATTTTCACAACATCCTTACAAAAAAAAGACGACCATGGGTCGCCTTTTTAATATTTTAAATAATATATTTTGTTTTAATTCAACAAATTAACATCACTGTTTTAATATTCCCAAAGGTCTTGTTCTACATTCATCATATCTGTTTCAATACGATTTTGCTCCTTTTTTATTTTAACAGGATCAACCACATAATCAAGGAGCATACGGTTGAACATATTGCTGTCGCCCAACAGGTAACTCGTGTAAAGTTTCTGTGAGAAAAACTCATCAAAAGTCAGACGTTGAGTTTCATTTCCATTAGGAATAACAAATTGTTTTGCCAGAAAAGGACGTAACTGATCCATGGCAAACCAACCTAAAATTGATCCGCGGAAATAACCCATCGATTCTTTTGATTCCATATTATCGGGATGCAAAGCATACAACGGAGCTATGGCAATGATTTTGGAATACATACGCGAAGTATGTTTATCGAAAAATACGATTTCCTGAATCAGATATTTCAACTGATTCCTTACATAGCGTTGGTATTGATCAATACTAATGGTACGTTGTTGTGTTACAGCATTAATCTGAATCAGATTATTTTCCATTTCATTATCAAAAGCGAATGCTTTCGATAACTCATCACCTTCTAGTTTTTCAGCAAAAGAGGGTTTCAGATCACGGGGATTCTTTTTATACATATCCACTCCACCACAAACTGCATCGAGCATAACACGGAATAAACTACGGTATTCTTCGTTGGCACGCGTAGGAAAATAAAGTTGATAATTCTGCTTTTCACGCATATCAATTACTCTATATATAATACGCGACCAGACTACATCGTCGGTACGGTGATTAATGATGGCAATGGTATCAGCCAATGCATCCAGTTCGGTGGTCTCAATGCGAACAGATCCTTTGCTGTCGAAGAAAGGAATCTGAGTGGCTTGCGCCGACAACAGATTGGAAACAAACAACAAGGAAATTACTAAAGAAGCAATACAATATTTTTTCATGCTATGTACTTAATATGTTCTGTATATCTTTTTATATTTGAATCTGGATAAGTCCTAAACTTCGTACTTTTCCATCCGGTCCAACCGCTTTTATATTTTTCAGTGTAAGAAAATCACCACCTTCCAGGCGGTCTATATCCGATAACATTTTACCATTAAAACGGGTACCTCCGGTATTCACCGAGCCAAAAACAGTAACCATGGTAAAGGATGTTATAGTAAAGTTAGCTTTGATCAATTCATCCTGTCCGTAACTGGCAATCAAAGAAACCCCACTTTTGAGTATCCTCTTCGAAAGACTACCATCCTGAATACTACGGGTAACACCTCCTGCATCTGAATACTGAAGGTAAGACTTAGGATCCGGCAAGTATTTCACCCGATACGCACCACCACCCATGGACATCTCTTTTCCATCAATTTTGGCAGTTACCTGAATGTGTATTTCACCATCCTGATTGGCCCGAATAATATATCTGCCTAAACCAAATCGCTGAGCAGAACCACCGGAAACCCGGACATTCACGTTTTCGGCTGCCACACCGGGTACCGAAATGCTGAATTTATTATCTATACCCCGGTAAACCACATTCAAGTCTTCGTTGGAAATGGTTGCCGATGGCTCACCAACTATATAATCACTATTGAAAGGGTAAGTTCTTACAATTCCGTCGGTACCTGCCAGTCTGATTTGACCTTTGTAGGTAAACAATCCTGTTTTTCCACAATTCACCTGATACAATCCTTTAGGAATGGGAGTATTTCCCACATAATATTGTGGTATTTTGGTAGAATCAATAGCCGAAAGCACTATTTGCGCACTGTATCGTCCTCCCCGAATTACATAACGTGTATTTGGAACAACCAGCGCCGTAATTTTATTTACACGAAAGTCTGATACATCGGTCTGTCCTTTTAGAAACTGTACAATCTCTGCTTCCGAAGCCCGGACATCACTCTGATACTTTGTCAAAATGGTAACAACTGCCGCAACAGGCATCATTTCAAACACACCCTGTTCCCACAATTTATTGTCATGCGTTTTTCCGGTAAAAAAAATGGCTTTATACATCTCCTGTTTATCGGGGTTGTTAACCGACAATCCAACCAGAAAATCACGGTATTCTTCTATTTTTTTCTTTAATATCTTTCCATTTCCCTTAGTAAGTGCATATTCGCTGGCCATATCCAGATTATCCTTCGCTTTAATGTTACGAGCTTTTGGATCGGCATCATCCTTATCGGCCATCTTCACAATCTGAACTTTAAAGTTCTGAATGTAATTGTATATTTCATCAGACCTTTTTTGCACGATCTGAGCTTTTCCCAACCATTCACGAACCTTTGCGGGATTTTCTTTAAACAAACTCTGAAATTCGGTATACAAAACCTTATTTCTTGCATCTGACGATTCCAGGGTTGTATGTAAACTATTGTCCACCATCGTAAAACCATTCAAAATTTCACTCGACACGTTTAGGGCTAACATCGCTGTCAGTACTAAATACATCATGCCTATCATTCTCTGTCTTGGCGTTTCGGGACAATTTTTTGCTCCACTCATTGAAAATTCATTTTAAATTTTGTAAACAGCTTAATTGTTATTCTTAATTAGCTCAAGGCATTAAGCATATTTCCGTAAACCTGATTCAAGTCTGCAACCTGTTTGGTCAATTTAAGCGTGCCTTTTTTGAAATTTTCTGTTTCTTCTGCTGCAACCTTAGTTGCAAGGGTCATCTTCTGAACATCACCTACTATAGATTCGAATTGATCGTTAACCATACGAACACGTTCCGTTTGAGTAGTTAAGCCTTCCGATTGTGCCTGAATATTTTTCAACTGAATTTCATATATTGAATTAATCGATGATAAATTCTTGTTTATGTCTTCCATTTTCACAGCATACTGTTTGGTATTTTTTCCTACTATTTCCATCTCACCACTAATTCCCTGATAGGAGGTTGAAAGCAGACCGGCCGATACATTTAATGATTCCTGGGTATTGGTAAACTTACCTGTGGCACTGGCAGCCGATTCTATATTTTGTACAAATTTAGCTGTAGGCCCAACTACATCCGACAAAGATGAAAGTTGCTGAGCTGTTTCTGTCAAATTTTTAATTCCTTCGGAGAGTTTCTTAACATCATCATCATTAATAGTTTCCGTATAGTCAAAACCAACTGCACGCGAAGGAGCTGCAGCTACCACTTGTTGCGTAACAACTCCAGTAGTAATTCCACCACCTTGAACAGCCGTACCCTTAAAGTCATACACTTTCTCCCATTCATAGTCCTGATGGGGTTTATCAAAAACACCCAGGGCAAACAACAAAGCTTCAATACACATACCGGTTCCCAGCATGGGACCAGCTCCTGGTAAGTGAAGAATTTTAAACATGGCACCAATAATAACTACCGAAGCACCAAGGCTATAAGCGGCACCCACTATCCTTTTTATGGAATTAGAGTTCCACCATATATCAAATCTAGACTCAGTTGTAGACATATTCAAAAAATTTTAATGATAAAAATTCAAAAGTTAATTAATTATTCCCTGGTTGATTAATTATTCACCATTGTAAGAACGTACACAACGGAAGCCAATATAAGGACGACTTTCATTTTGATACTCATATGTTTTTACACCACATTGTAAATAGTAAGCAATATCTTTCCATGAACCACCTTTTATTACTTTGCGTTTCATGACATCAGGATCGCTGTTCTTAGCATTAAACTGAAAACTTGGATTCATATCGGCAACTAAAGTACTGCTCGAGACATTGTAAGCCGAAGAAGTCCATTCTGCAACATTACCAGCCATATCGAACAAGCAAAAATCATTTGGATTGAACGAAGCCACTTTCATGGTAGTAGCACCGGTATCATCCGTATAGCTACCGCGCATAGGTTTGAAGTTAGCCATAAAGCAACCTTTGCCATCACGAACATAATTTCCACCCCATGGGTATAAAGCCATACGACGTCCGCCACGTGCTGCATATTCCCATTCTGCTTCTGTTGGTAAACGATAATCCTGACCACTCACAGTATTCGCATTATTAAACAACTGGGTTCTCCATTGGCAGAAAGCCTGTGCCTGCTCCCAGGTAACACCTACAACCGGATAATTGGAGAATCCCGGATGTGAGAAATACATACGCATTTTAGGATCGTTGTATGAAAACTGGAAATCCCGAATCCACATAATAGTGTCCGGATAGATATTAACTATCTTATTCGAAATCAAGTCTCTGCGCGACCTCAGTTTTCGTTCTATGGTTGCGTGACGTATAATTCCATTCTCGTCAACATATGAAGTATCAACACGGGCTTTTGCACTTGCCGGATAGGCTCCGGTATTTACATCGTATTTATTTGCCGGTAAAGCTGCCTGATCATAATTGATCCATTCGTATATGTATTGTAATTTCCCTGGATTAATTTGTCTTTTCGTGGCCAATGAATTATTTCCTTCGTAATAAAATGCAGATAAAATTTCTTTCACTTCTTCATCTTTCGAATTCCATGGAATTTTAGCACTCCAGTTTAAACGGGCAGTCTCCGGACTTGCTTCATCGGTTTGATTTTTGATTTTCATGCGATACTCATCCTTACCTGCCACTACAAGCGAACGCAAAGCTATAGAATCACGTACCCATTGTACAAATTGCTTATACTTATCATTGGTAATTTCTGTTTCATCCATCCAAAAAGCATCCACCGTAACATTAATCGATTGATCATTTATAGATCCAAGTGCGGATTGATCGTTGGCGCCCATCATAAAGGATCCCCTTTTGATAAAAACCATTCCATAAGGATTTGCTTCGCGGAGAGAGCCCTTTGTCCCTAAACCCGTCACCTCTCCTGCTGGCTTGTTGCACGCAACAAACAGAAAAGACATTACAATAATTGGCAGAATTTTTTTCATTCTTGTGCTATTTATTTTTTTGAAATATAAACGGTAAAAATCGAAGATTATTTCTATAAAGTAACTTTTTTAAAGTCAGCCTTATAATATTCGTATACTTTTATACTTACTTGTTCTTTTTCCGAATATATATTCAAAACTGTATACAAGCAATATTTCATGTGAACCTGAGCTCACTGTTATTATCTGAGATGTAGGTAGATCATATGAATAACCAATGGATAATCCACCGGCTATATTTATTCCAGCCAACACTACCACTGCATCCTGCAAGCGGTAGGATAAACCACCCCAGTATTTATTATCATATTCCAGGCGAGTGGATAAATCCAATTGCATAGAACTAAAATCTGATTTCAATAAGGTACTTGGTTTTAACACGTACTTCGGATTGGGTAACGTCCAATGAGTTCCACCGGTAAAATACATGGTACTCAGCAACTGAAATTCAGATTTCTCACCCCAATTTACTGTCGGTCGGTTTAAATGCATATACGATAAACCGGCATATACCTTTGGTGTTGAATAAAAAACACCCAGGGTCATATCTAAACTCATTCCAACTTCACTTCCGGTCGGAATTTCGGGATCATCTGTTATCTGGTGATAATCACCTATAGGAATAGTACGTACACTATCCCCCCGAAATCCAAGACTCACAAATCCAACATCAGCACCTACGCTCAATACTCCTGTGCCAAGGTGTTTCTTAAAGGCATATTGTAAATGCGCTGTTTGATTGGTAAAAAGGCCCACTTTATCATTTACAAAGCGAAAACCGATACCATTTAAACTTTTACCAATTTTCAATGGAGTATTGATACTAAAAACGGTTGTTTGACCTGCATTTGGCATACCCACCCACTGAATTCGATGTTGGCCGGTTATTTGAATCATCCCTCCTTCACCTGCCGCTGCAGGATTAAACGAAGTATGATGATACATATACTGACTCAACTGTGCATCAAATTGAGAAAAGACAGAGCCTATGCAAACAAGTAAAAACAGAATGCTTAAAAAAACTCTTTTCATAGGATTTCTTCTGATAGTAATGCTTTCACAACCTTTGCCATTATCGAAACAATAGGTTGAATCATAGTACAAACTACAAATCACCGAAAAAATTGTCTTTTTAAACTTTTTTGTTGTAGTTAATACCTTTGCGATTGTAAAAAGCAAAAACAAGTGGTAAATCAAACGAATGATTTACACACCAATTAATATTCTTCTTCATTAAAGAAAAAATCTTCTTTACTCGGATAATCAGGCCAAATATCCTCTATCGTTTCATATATTTCGCCTTCATCTTCAATTTCCTGTAAATTTTCAATCACTTCTAATGGTGCGCCTGAACGCATGGCATAATCAATTAATTCATCTTTTGTGGCAGGCCAAGGTGCATCCTCGATTTTTGAAGCCAATTCTAATGTCCAATACATAATCAGCTAAGTTTTTAGGTAAATAAGTTTTTAGTTTGTTATTTTTTATAATTGTCTGCAAAAATAGGAAAATTATTCATTAATCCTGCTTATTCCAATATATTTCTTTACCACTAATTTCAATCGTCAAAAAACGCGATAAAGCAAAGAAATAATCAGACAATCGATTAACGAATATAAGTATTTGATTATCAATCGGATGAACTTCGTTCATGGCTAAAAGCCGGCGTTCAGCCCTGCGGGTTACCGTTCTGCAAATATGACTCAATGCTCCTGCCTGCGAACCACCCGGCAACACAAACGAACTCAGAGCAGGTAATAAGGTGTCTAAACGGTCGATTTCTTTTTCAACAGAAAGAATAGTTTCCTGACTTAGTATTGAGGCCCGATTTAAAGCTACTTTCGACGTGTCGGTAGCTAAGTGAGAACCTACTGTAAACAAATGATTTTGAATGGTGCGCAGAAATTCTCTGTCAATTTCTTTCAGGGAATAAGTGGTCAGCATACCAACAAATGAATTTAGTTCATCTACAGTACCATATGCTTCAAGTCGTACATCGTTTTTCGAAACGCGTGTTCCTCCAATCAGACCAGTTTGGCCTTCATCTCCTGTTTTGGTATATAATTTCATTCTAAATTAAATATATTAATAAAAAAAAAATGGAAACAGGAACTTCCTGCTCGTTCTTTTTTATATCGGATTTATTAATAACGCATCTTATAGTGATTTTGTGGTAAATCGCTATTAAAAAAGACGATTCCCATCTGAAAAACATCAATGGTCGATATCACCCGGGGATGTTTTTTTACTGTTTGCCAGGCTTTTTCCATACCAGCCGACCAATAAATATCATCTATCACCAATATTGTATCTTTATGAATTTTGGGTAAACATTGTTCAAAATAAGTTAGTACCGCTTCTGACCTGTGATTGGCATCAAAAAAAATCAGGTCCAGCCGGTCTGCTTCATCCACTACCTGTGTCAAAGTATCATCAATGTTTCCTACAACAACTTGTATATTTCCAATTCCCAATTTATTGAAATTCTCGCGGGCTATATCAGCTGTTTGTGGGCAACCTTCTAAAGTTACACAATTAATTTTACTTGACGATGAGGCTAAATACGATGTAGTTATACCCAACGAAGTCCCAAGCTCCAGTACATTTCCAACCTTCATATACCGTGCCATACGAAAGAGCAACTGACCATATTTGGCTGATTTAAGCGAATGACAGGCAACATTTGACACCGTTTTTTCCCTGTCTTTTGCTGTTCCAAAATCTTTTATATTCAATTTCCGCTTATCTTTCTTCAATCCCGATCGGGCTATTTCAATTTCATTGAAAATATAATATGGATTTTTCTCACATAAAACATAACGGGTAAATTGAAATACGAAAGGTGAATGGACTCCAAATCCCTGAGTATGACGAGCTGAAAGAAAGTGTAGAATATATTTAAAAAATATCCGGAATAGGTTCATAGACTAAAAAAAATTGAGAACAAAAATAGACAAAAGAATTGATATAACTACCCTTTATTCCCGGGAGAATAATTAAATGTTTAATAACCTTTATAAAATCTTTTTTGATTTTATAACAGCAGCAGTCACTATTTGATATACTTAAAATCAATCCAATAATAGAGAAGTACTGATTTAAAAGAGACAGTTTTACACCTTACATAATATCTCAATCTCAGGATCGTGATTTTTTCAAGTACAAATTTGAAGTTGCAATCCTTTATTTTTATCTTTAAACAATTTCAATCCCTTGTGCTTTACAACATTCAATTGCCATTTCGCGCAGCTTAAATTTCTGTATTTTACCGCTTCCTGTAAGAGGAAACTCTTCAATAAAGAAAACATAACGGGGAATTTTATATCGCGCTATTTTATCTTTACAAAAATCACGCACATCTTCCGATTGTAAATCGGCACCTGAATGCGGAATGATAAAGGCTGCCACATCCTCTCCATATCGGGGCGATGCGATAGCCACTATTTGCACGTCTTTCACACCGGGCATGTGATAAAGGAATTCTTCCATCTCGCGAGGAGAAATATTTTCGCCTCCCCGAATAATCATATCTTTAATTCGGCCGGTTATGCGGTAATTTCCATCCGTATCCTTTTCTCCCAGATCGCCTGAATGCAGAAAGCCATTTTTATCTATAACTTCGGCAGTAGCCTGGGGGTTCTTGTAATAACCTTTCATCACATTATAACCGCGGGAACACATTTCACCCTGAACGCCATCCGGACACATTTCGCCACTAACAGGATCAATAACGGCAACTTCTGTAAATTCATATTCACTCCCCACGGTGGTACATCGAACATTAAAAGAATCATCGAAACGGGTTTGTGTCATGCCCGGCGATGTTTCTGTCAATCCATACACACTGGTAATGGTCATAAACATCTTTTCACTGACACGTTTCATCAATTCTATGGGGCAAAGGGCTCCTGCCATAATGCCCGTGCGCAATGAGCTCATGTCGAACAGATCGAACATGGGATGATTCAGTTCGGCAATAAACATAGTAGGAACGCCATATAATGCAGTGCATCGCTCTTTATGAATGGATGCCAGGGTAATGAGCGCATCAAATTTTTCTATCATCACCTGCGTACAGCCATGTGTCAGGCAATTCATGGTAGCCAGTACCACACCGAAACAATGGAATAAAGGCACACACACGCAGAGTTTATCGGCCTGAGTAAATTTCATATGTTCACCCGTGAGGTAACCATTGTTCGCTATGTTGTGATGTGAGAGCATGACTCCCTTTGGGAAACCTGTAGTTCCGGATGTATATTGCATATTAACCACATCGTGGCAACGAACCGTTTTTTTAATTTCCAAAAAAGCATGCTCGTCCTGGTTGCTTCCAAGCAACAATATTTCTGCAGTGTTGTACATACCGCGGTGTTTTTCCTGACCAATATATACTACATTTTTTAGCTCGGGGAACCGTTCACTTTTCAATCGGCCCCGCTGAGTTGTCTTCAGTTCAGGCAATAAAGAATGCACCATTTTCACATAATCATTGCCTGCCACACCATCGGTAATGCAAAGGGTATGCATATCGGAATTCTCAATAATAAAGGCCAGCTCGTGTTCTTTGTAATTGGTATTAACGGTTACCGCTACAGCTCCCAGTTTGGCACAAGCATACAGAAAAGTCAACCAATCGGGTACATTTTGTGCCCAAATCCCTACATGAGCACCTTTAACAACACCTACAGATAAGAGACCTTTTGCCATATTATCCACACGCTCGTTAAATGCAGCCCAGGTAAAACGCAGGTTTCGGTCGGAATACACTATATATTCATGATCAGGCGTTTCTGCCGCCCAATACTCCAGCCAATCGCCTAAAGTTCTGTCAAATAATTTCATTGATAATAATAATTTTCACAGATAATAAAAAATGATTTACACGGATTAAAAAAAAGATTTACACAGATAAGGGAAAATTGATTTACACTGATTAGGAATGCATCTTCGCTGATAAGAAGATATTTTCGTTCAATTTAATATTACTGTCTGATCTATATGCAATTTAAACTCCATTTCCAACAAAAATCAGCAAATACTCATAACCTTCGTAAATTGTAAATGGATAAATTGTAAATTCCTCAAATGGGTGTATAAACCACGGCAACAATCTGCGCCGCTTCATCACCAATGGCACTCACCAGGTGATCCACGATAGAATCGTAATAAATACTGTCGCCGGTATGAAGCACGTAAGTTTCTTTTCCATAATTAACTCTTACAGATCCTTGAATCACAAACATAAATTCTTCGCCTTCGTGCGTTGACAGGATAGGTTCGTGTGTTGTTGAGGGTTTAATATGAACCAGAAATGGCTCCATGTGACGTCCTGTCTTACTGGCTGCCAATGAAAAAAAGTCTAAATGCGAATTGGCATTGGATAGTTGACTCGAAAATGTGGCCGGCTGTTGAGCTTCTTCCTGACGATGTACCACAGGTCCAAGCTCCGAACTGTCGTCCAAAAAAGTTCCTAATCGAACGCCCAATCCGCGGGCAATTTTAATCAAAGGTGACAAAGATGGAATTTTATCGCTATTTTCTATCAAATCAATTTGAGCCACCGTTAAACCCGAACGATCAGCCAATTCTTCTATCGAGATTTTTTTATCAGCACACAGGGTGCTGATTTTTTCTCCTACAATGTTTTTTCCCATAAGTAAATATTATAAATGCTACTTTCTCCAGCGGTTGACAGAGAAAAAAGATATTTTTTTAAAGTCCAAATCGCCCATAAGTCCTTAGTGGATATAGGGAACTTTCAAACCTTATTTTTTTCAAGTCACAAAATTAAGAATAATATCCGCACAAAAAAAGCTTTTTGATTGAAAATTATTGTTTTTTCAACCAAAAAGCTTTTAAATAGGTAGCTGTTTGCCGTTAGAAGTTTGAAATTCGAAGTTCGAAGTTCGAAGTTGGAAGTTGGAAAGTTTGGAAATTCGAAAAGTTCGAAGTTAAACGCTCATTGTTCCCGGTTCAAAATCAATATTCTATATTTTTACCCTTTAATTCTTTACTCCCAGATCTTTGATCTTTTGTCTTTGATCTTTTGTCTTTGATCTTTTGTCTTTGATCTTTTGTCTTTTGCCTTAGCCTCAGCCTCAGCCTTTACTCTATTCTACTTTTTCAGCAACACTTTCGAATAGTTCCCATCCGGTTTCAACAAATCAACAGCAATTTTCAAATCCTCGTCCGAGCGCATGGTAAATTGGATTTCACCCTTTTGAAAATAGTAACGTTTGATAATTTCCAGGCTTAATAACTCCGAAATATCGGATCTATTTTCCTCAATATTCTTCGCCATATCAGGAACTAATTTTGCTTTAAGTGCTTTGAATTCATCCGCAGCCCTTTTATCGAAACCTTCATATTCGGCCATTTCAAAAAATTCAGCATATGATTTTTCGGTTTGCGAAGTATAAGTAAATTTCTTTTCTATTAAATAATCGGTAAACGATTTAAATTCTGCATCGGTCAGATTGAATTCGGAAGGAGATGCGATGACAGGATGTTTTTGAACGTATTGTGTGGCGAAATCAAAATAAAGGTTTTGTGCGTAAATATAATAGGCAATATTTAGCTTACGTTCGTTTTTGGTAACCGAATCGGGAACTATACCACCCCCGTCGCGAACCTTTCGCCCACTAAGCGTATGAAATTCGGTGGTTAAGCTATCGGGGACACGACCAACACTACCATCCTCGTTTCTATGGCTATAATCGATAGCCTGTATGCAACGTCCACTGGGGATGTAATACTTGGCGGTTGTTACTTTCAGATGTCCGCCATAACCAACGGGACGAATATTTTGTACCAATCCCTTGCCGAAAGTACGTTCACCTACTATCACTCCCCGGTCCAGGTCCTGAATTGATCCGGCCAAAATTTCAGAAGCAGATGCGGAAGACCGGTTGGTCAGCACTACTAATTTCATTTGAGGGTAAATGGGATCCAGTGGGGTCTTGTATGTGCGGTCGGCCTCTTTATTTTTTCCTTTGGTAGTAACTACCTCCGTACCTTTCGGCAAAAAATAACCGAGAATTTTTACTGCTTCATCAACTAATCCACCGCCATTATTCCGGATGTCCAGTATCAGAGATTCTACCTGATGTTGTTTGATCATATCCGACACCACGCTTTTAATTTCAATGGCTGCACGATCGGTGAAGTCGCTGAGTAACACATATCCAACTTTATCGGCTACTACAGCGGAATAAGTAATTGGATTGACCTGAATTTTTTCGCGAAGGAATATTTTTTCTAAGGGTTTCTTTTCACCCAATCTTTTCAATTTCAATTTAATGGTTGTATTTGGAGTTCCTTTTAGCAAGGCACTTACCTCACTTACCGACAAACCATCCATTTTTTTACCATCTACTTCGATAATAATATCTCCAGCACGAATATCATTGCGTTGGGCTGGCATCCCTTCATAGGGCTCCGAAATGCAAACTTCATTCTCCTTTTTCATTATCATTGCCCCGATACCGGCATACTGTCCGGTTGTCATAAAAGTCAGATCATCGGTTTCATCTTCGGGCACATATACTGTATATGGATCCATTTTCATTAGCATATCATCGATAGTCGTCTTCATTACTTTGTCATAATTCAGTGTATCGACGTAAAACAAATCGAGTTCTCGCAATAAAGAATTAAAAACACTCAGATTCTTGCTAATGCGGAAACTGCGTTGATCGTTATCAGATGCCCCACTTACGGTTACGCTTGTACAAAGTAAAAGAAGAGATAAATAAATAATTTTCTTCATGATAAAATAGGTTTATATTCCCCTTGGGGAGATTTAGGAATATTATAAAACAACATTCGGAGGCAAAAATGCAGAAATATCCTTTCCAAACGAAATTAAATCGCGGGCCACCGTGGATGAAATAAATGAATAATCGGATTCGGTAAAAAGAATAACAGTTTCAATTCCGGTAAGTTTACGGTTCGTATCAGCAATTGTACGTTCGTATTCAAAATCACCTACCGTTCGCAGGCCACGCAACACATATTCGGCCTGAACTGCAAGGGCAAAGTCTATGGTAAGACTGTTATATGACTGTACTTTAACGCGATGTTCACCTTCAAAAGCCTGTCGAATCATTTCAAGGCGTTTTTCAACGGAGAAGAGCGATTTTTTAGTTTGATTCAGCCCTATTCCTATTACAATTTCATCGAAAAGGGATAATCCACGCTGCACAATGCTGTAGTGTCCTATAGTAAACGGATCGAAAGTCCCGGGAAAAATAGCACGTTTCATGGTTACTGATTTTATGTTTGGTTCGGTTTTTGTTAAACTCAAAAACTTGATTTCGTAGGATTCGATTAGTAGAATAATTCAACGAAATGACCTACAAAGATAGATAATTTTAATATCTGCTATTAGAAACAGCACGATAAGTTTATTTTTTTTAGGATTTTACGGATTTCATTTCAGTTTATGCTGTATCTTTGTGCAACATAAAATGCCGAATTTCAAACAACTAAACAACAAAATATGCAAAATATTATCATAATGATGTTAGTTCTCTGTAGTTGCAATTCACCTGTTGCTATAGGAGTTCAACCTGTAATTTCCTATCCGGTGCCATCCAAAGTGGAGTTTGCGGGTCAAAGCATATCGCTCGAACGTTATGATATGCGGGAACGTTACGACCGGGAACAAATTATAATTGCCTACAATCATTCGGTAAGTATGCTGCATATTAAACGTGCCAATCGCTTTTTCCCCATTATCGAACCTATTCTAAAACAGAATGGAATTCCTGATGATTTTAAATATTTAGCGGTTATAGAAAGCAATCTGGATCCACGTGCCATTTCAGGAGCACAGGCAGCAGGTATCTGGCAAATGTTACCCAAAACAGCCCAACAGTTTGGACTGGAAGTAAACGACGAGGTAGATGAGCGATATCATGTAGAAAAAGAAACCGCAGCAGCCTGTAAATACTTCAAAAGCGCATATAATAAATACCACAACTGGACTACAGTGGCTTCATCCTACAACGCAGGCATGGGCCGAATATCCGAAGAACGCGAGAAGCAACAGGTTGACGAATCATTCGATTTGTTATTGACTTCTGAAACAAGCCGGTATATTTTCCGTATTTTGGCGGTTAAACAATTTCTCGAGAATCCTAAAACATTTGGCTATCAGCTACAACACGATGATTTCTATCAGACTATACCCACAAAAACAATATCAGTAAAAGGTCCGGTGGATGACTGGGCAACCTGGGCAGGGCAATACGGAATTACTTACTCACAATTGAAGGACTTTAATATTTGGCTTCGCGACCGGAAATTGGTAAATCCGAATGGGAAAGAATACCTGGTTCAAATGCCCGATAAAACGGATCTTATATTTAACAGCTCAAAAATTAAAATTCATAACCCGACCTGGCTGGGGAAATAAAGGATAGAATAAAGAACAAAGATCAAAGATCAAAGACTTAAGACTTAAGACGCTGCATTATCTCAATAAAAAAAACAATTTAGCATCGACCAATTATCATTCAGTAAAATTTAAATTTTTAGGTCTTTGATCTATTGGCTTTGATCTTTGATCATTTATCTTTTGTCTTTAATCTTTTGTCATTAATCTTTGTTCTTTGTTCTTTTGTCTTTGTTCTTTGTTCTTTGTTCTTTTGTCTTTGTTCTTTGTTCTTTTGTCTTTGTTCTTTGTTCTTTGTTCTTTTGTCTTTGTTCTTTGTTCTTTTGTCTTTGTTCTTTGTTCTTTTGTCTTTTGTCTTTTGTCTTTGTTCTTTTGTCTTTTGTCTTTTGTCTTTTGTCTTTTGTCTTTTGTCTAAATAAAAATTTCTTAATTTAAAAAAATGTATATGAAAAAGTTCCTTATCGTAGCAGTACTTCTGCTTTCTGTATCAGTTACCTATGCGCAACTGAATTTCGGTGTCAAAGCCGGTTATAGTTCTTCACTTGGAAGTAATGATTTAGGCTCAATCACTTCGGGTGATTACAATCTTAAATCGGTTAATTCAGAAGTAGGGAACGGATTCCATGCTGGTGTATTTGCCCGTTTAGGTAGCAAACTATATTTACAACCTGAGTTGCTTTATGCCATGAGTAAAAATGATAATACAGTTACAGGTGTAGATGCCGATGGCAATAATGTTTCTTACGATAAAAAGGTAAAAATCAGCACTGTGGATGTTCCATTGCTTTTGGGTTACAAAGTATTAGACCTCAAGTTAGTAAACCTGAGAGTATTTGCCGGACCGAAACTACGTTTCAATGCAGGTTCTACTCTTGAATTTAAAAATGTAACAGGTGGTGGTCTTGACGCCAGCGATTTACAGAGAGATGCAAAAGCAGCTAAAGTCGGTCTGGAAGCTGGTTTTGGAGTGGATGTACTGATGTTAGCGTTGGATTTCCGCTATAACCTGATTGGTGATATGTACGAAACGAAGCTGAAAGATGTTACTATCGACAACATCCCGGCCAGTACTTTCGTAATCTCATTGGGTTGGAAAATATTCTAACTACAAAAAACAAACTGTTTTAAAAAATACCCGTGTCTGGAATCTGGCACGGGTATTTTTATGGAATAAAAGGAAGCAGAATTTTTCACTTTAATCTGACTTTATTCTTATTCCAGGCCACACACCCCCCACAAACTGCCGGAGGCTGATAAAAATCACCGGACATTAGGTTCCCCGGTGGTTGACCCTAACGAGTGCAAGCGGACATTACCCACAATCTGCGGGAACTCAACGAGAAGCCACGAACATTACGTTCACCGGTGGTTGACCTTTACGAGTACAGCCGGACATTACCCACAATTTGCGGGAGCTTAACGATTATCCACGAACATTACGTTCACCGGTGGTTGACCTTAACGAGTGCAGCCGGACATTCCCCGCAATCTGCAGGAGATTAACGACTATCGTCAGACAAAACATTCACCTGTGGTTGATCTTAATGATTACAGTCGGACATTTCCTGCATTACGCATAATGAATGACCATAAACGAAGGAATTAATAATTTCGACGAAAAGAGTATATCTTCAAATTGAACTATCACATCAGTTCAGACATCATCCCTGAATACACAAACGTTTGCATGAAATATTTTCCTCATAAAAGAGCTTTTGCATTTAATTCCGATTTCTTGCTATTACATTTGTAGTCAATATTTTAATCCTTAAATTTCTATTGAATGAAAAACACTTATTTGCTCTTCATTTCCATTGTATTTTTCAATTTACTGCCGGTAAGTCTCAAAGCACAAGCACCAACACAGTGTACCGACGTGATGCTGCAGGCTTTTTACTGGGATTCGTATACCGACAGCAAATGGACCAACCTGAGTTTAAAGGCCGACGAAATTTCCGGAAGTTTTGATTTGGTATGGTTACCTGCCAGCGGAAACGCCCTGGGAAACGGCATGGGATACCTGCCGGTTTATTACTTCGACCAAAACAGCAAGTTCGGAAGTAAAGCCGAACTGAAAACACTTATCTCAACTTTAAAAACCAATGGAACCGAATGCTTAGCCGACATAGTGGTAAATCACCGCAATGGCGTTTCCAACTGGACCAACTTCCCTGCAGAAATCTATAACGGTGTAACATACACCTGGGGACCTGAAGCCATTTGCAGTACCGATGAAGTACGTAACGAAGTAGGACAAGCTACACCAACCGGGGCTGCCGACACAGGAGACGATTTTAATGGAGGTCGTGACATTGATCATACCAATGTGAATGTCAGAAATACCATCAAAGCTTATCTGCAGTTTATGAAAAATGACATGGGTTATGCCGGATGGCGTTTCGACATGACCAAAGGGTTTAGCGCCGGATATATTGGCGAGTATTGCGATGCCGCCGGTGCCGGATATTCGGTTGGTGAATATTGGGATAGTAGCTGGGATGCCTTAAATGCATGGATTAAAGGCACAGGAAATAAATCAACTACGTTCGACTTTTCACTAAAATATGCACTCAACGAAGCCTTTGCAGGAAACGACCTGACGAAATTGGTATGGACATACAATGGAGTGAACCAACCTGCAGGATTGATTCACCATCCGGACACCAAACGTTATGCAACCACTTTTGTTGACAACCACGATACGGGAAGATCAGATAACACAAGTCGGTTTACAGGAAATGTATTGGCTGCCAACGCATTTATTCTCTCTTCCCCCGGGGTTCCCTGTATTTGGTTATCGCACTGGAATGCCAACAAGGATAAAATCAGGGAAATGATTGCTGCCCGTAAAGCCGTGCAACTCCACAGTGAAAGTACTGTTACTGTCAACCAAACCTCAGCCAATATATACGTAGCAACGGTCACCGGTAAACTGGGCAAACTTATCGTTAAGATAGGGAGTGGGACATACAATGCTCCTGCTGGCTTTACGCTGGCAACTTCAGGTACCTATTATGCTATATGGACCGACATTGCGGTTACGAACGCACCTACCCTAACCGTATCACCGGTTGGTGGAACATACATAGGTGGCACCTCGGTAACACTTAGTACCGGAAGTACTGCCAACATATATTACACCATAGATGGCTCAACCCCATCAGTCGGTTCTACAAAATACACCTTACCGATTTCAATTGCCACTAACAACACCGTATTAAAAGCCATAGCTATAGACAGCAACGGAAAGTCATCGTTTATTGCCACACACAGTTATTATACCCAAGCAGCAGAAGGAATCACTCTTCGCTTCAAAGCACCGGTTTCGTGGACCACCGTAGCCGTTTATATCTGGGAAAACAATTCCACCACATTAGCCGGGAACTGGCCGGGAACTATACTAACAAAGGACGCAGGTGGTTTTTATTCTTACACCCTAACCAACCAGACTGCCAACACTGTGGGCATAGTATTCAACAACAATAATTTAAGTCAACAGACGAAAGACTTATCGGCTTCGGCAAGCACTTGTTGGGAATACGGAACATCAACAATTTCAGGCAACAACACCCTCTACGATGCGATGGTGACTACTTGTCCGGGAACTGACGTTGATAATCCGATAGAAGATACCTGGAATTTATACCCAAACCCTACACGCGACCTGATACATTTCAAAATACCAGTAAACACAAGTAATATTAGCATCACTTCGGCTCTGGGCGTGAAACTAATATTTAAAACAAAAACAGCAGATGAAACCTTAGAAATGGACATTTCGACTTACCCAACAGGTATTTATTACATCACTGTTTATAACAAAAACGGTTTAAAAGAGACTAAGGCTATTGTCAAAATGTAGATTTTGTCAAATTCAAGAGGAGGAGTCAAATTTGAATTCAGGAGATAAGAGTAAAAAAAACATAGCGGGGCGAATGAATATATTTAGGACCTAAAGCATATCCTGTAAGCTATCATTCATCACTTCTTTTTTTTTTGTATCTTTGCACTCCGAACAAATTAACGATAACAAAATGAATTTAGAAACAACCATTGGTTCAGTAGTTGCCAGCGCCATCCAGACACTTTACGGATTGGAAACCAATCCAAACCAAATACAACTTCAAAAAACAAAAAGAGAATTTGAAGGCGACCTTACCGTTGTCATTTTTCCCTTTGTCAAAGCAGCCCGCAAATCGCCCGAACAAACCGGACAGGAAATCGGCGAATACCTGCTGCAACATAATCCGGTTGTTTCCTCTTACAACGTTATCAAAGGATTTCTGAATCTTTGCATCAGTCAGAATTACTGGCTCGAAACATTGAATGAAATACATGCAAATACTCAATTTGGAAAGACCGAAGCGAAAGAAGATGCTGATTTGATGATGGTTGAATATTCATCTCCCAACACCAACAAACCACTTCACTTAGGACATATACGCAACAATTTACTCGGACACAGCATCGCTGAAATTCAAAAAGCAAACGGCTGGAAAGTAATAAAAACAAATATAGTCAACGACCGGGGTATTCATATTTGTAAATCCATGTTGGCCTGGAAGTTATTCGGGAACGGAGAAACTCCCGAAACGAACGGAATGAAAGGCGATCACCTGGTTGGGAAATATTACGTAGTCTTCGACCAGGCATACAAGGCTGAAATTGCAGTGTTAATGGCGAAGGGAATGAGCGAAGAAGAGGCCAAAAAATCGGCTCCACTAATTCTCGAAGCCCAAAAAATGTTGCTGGCCTGGGAAAACAACGATCCCGATGTACGACTGCTCTGGGAAACCATGAATAGCTGGGTGTACGCAGGATTCGAAGAAACATACCGGAAAATGGGTGTTGATTTCGACAAAATTTACTACGAATCACAAACCTATCTCGAAGGAAAATCAAAAGTAGAAGAAGGATTGGCCTCCGGTGTTTTCTATCGCCGCGAAGATGGATCGGTTTGGGCCGACCTGACTGGCGATGGACTGGACGAAAAATTACTGCTCCGTGGCGATGGCACATCGGTGTATATGACCCAGGACATTGGTACTGCCAAACTTCGTTACGAAGACTTCCCGATAAAAAAAATGGTATATGTGGTTGGAAATGAGCAAAATTATCACTTTCAGGTACTTTCTATCTTACTCGATAAACTTGGATTCGAATGGGGTAAAGACCTCGTACACTTTTCGTACGGCATGGTGGAACTTCCCGAAGGCAAAATGAAGAGTCGCGAAGGAACAGTGGTAGATGCAGATGACCTGATGGATGAAATGATTTTAACTGCCCGCGAAACATCCCAAGAACTGGGCAAACTGGATAACTGCACACCCGAAGAGATGGATACCATTTCCCGGACAGTGGGATTGGGTGCACTCAAATATTTTATACTGAAAGTAGATCCTCGCAAGAGCATGACTTTCAACCCCAAAGAATCGATCGATTTCAACGGAAATACAGGACCGTTTATTCAATACACCCATGCCCGCATCAAATCGGTATTGCGGAAAGCTGCTGCACAAAGTATTGACTTTCGTTCGCTCACCAACACCAATCTGTCCATTTCCGAAAAAGAGAGCTACCTGATTCAGTTACTAACGGAATTTCCTACAGTAATTCGTCAGGCCGGTGAAGAATTCAGTCCGGCGCTTATTGCCAATTACATTTACGACCTGGTGAAAGAATACAACCAATTCTACCACGATTTCACTATCCTAAAAGAAGAGAATCAAGACCTAAAAGAATTCAGGTTGGTACTTTCCGAATCGGTTGCAGCCAGCATCAAAACCGGTATGAGCCTGTTGGGCATCGAAGTACCGGAGAGAATGTAATGATTTAGAAATTGATTATTTGTTTTTTAAGATATTTCTTCATTTCACCCTCCAACTCCTTTTCAGGGGGCAGGAGGGTGCTTTTTTTTTGAACTTTTTGCTCTCTTTACGGTTTTATTTATTTTAATGAGATTTCCAATAAAGCCGTTTCACGCTACTTATAGCAACAAACTTTCGACAAACAACAATAACTTCTAATGATTGAATGATTTATGAAAAAGTCCAATTCCTTCGCTTTCTTTTTCTTTGTTATGCTAATCACGATTTTTTCAGCCTGCTCATCGGGGAGAAAAGCCTACAAACATGGCGATTACTACAAGGCATGTATAGAATCTATCGATAGGTTGCGATCAAGTCCTAAAAATGAGAAAGCACAGGAGGTCCTAATCAAAGCATATCCACTGGCACAAAAATCGGCATTAAGGGAAATTGAAAATGCACTGGCAGCCAAAGAACCCAATAAGTTCGACATACTTGTATTTCAATACGAAAGACTGAATCAACTGGCAACTGAAATTTTTAATTGCCCAAAGGCAAACGAACTTATCCCTCAGCCCGCCGAATACAGAGCCGAATTGAGCAGTGCCAAACATCTGGCGGCCGAGCAGTCGTACAACCTGGGCATACTAGCTCTGAATGTAGGAACCATTGAACAGGCACGTATTGCTTATCAGCATTTCATAAATGCAAACCATTATGTAAGCGGGTACAAGGATGTGAAGGAAAAAATAGAGGAATCACGTTTTCAGGCTACCCTACGTGTAATTGTACAAAAACCTTTCACCAGCCCTAATTATCAAATCTCTGCCGACTTTTTTTACAACAACCTCATTTCCGAAATCAGTAAGAACAGTCAAAACCGCTTTGTGCGTTTCTACACACACCAAGAAGCCCGCCGGGAAAATATGAATAATCCGGATCAATATCTGGTACTAAATTTCGAGGATTTTTCGGTTGGGATTGTATCTGAGACAAGTAACACCAAAGAAATGAAACGGGATAGCGTTGTGGTGGGTACAGTAAAAGTGGAAGGCAAAACATACAATTCATACAACACGGTAAAAGCAAAATTCACAAATTTTCGCAGGGAAATCATCTCGGGAGGCATACTCAGCGTCCGCATTATTGATGCTCCAACCAACAGGATGCTTCAACAACGCAATTTCAGCGGAAAATACGTATGGGAAACTTCCTGGGCAAACTACAAAGGCGATGACAGAGCACTGACCAGCGAACAAAAAGAAATGTGCAATCAGCAGCCACAAATTCAGCCTCAAAATCAAGACTTATTTATAGAATTCACCAAACCCATTTTTGCACAAACCGTTTCGTTTGTAAAATCGTTTTACAACCGGTACTAATTTTGAAAATTAGAATATCTGAAAATAGAGTATGCCTAATAAAACAGATTTTTGATTCTGCATTTGACAAGTAAAACAAAAGGGCTGTTTGGGCAAATGGAAAGCGCGATAAAACCGGAATATTAAATGTCCCAACTATAAAAACAGGGTGCCCAAATAAGTTGGACACCCTGTTTTCAGAATGGTTGGGGAGTTTAAATTATTTTTTTGAGCAATTACTCTTTAATTATTTTATGTTTGCAAACACCCTGATCTGAATAGACTTTGACCAGATAACTTCCACTACTCAGATGACTCATATCTATAGTTTTGATATTTGCTACGGTGCGTGAAACTAAAACACCGGTTATACTATATATTTCTGTCTTTTCTATTTTGGCAGTAGTTGATATGGTCAAACTGTTTTTCACAGGGTTCGGATATAGTATTAGTTCTGAAATATTTGTATTTGGCATTCCGGTAATATTGGATAGTATACTCATATAGAACAGGTAGTTTGAACCACTTCCTTTTACAATGGCATGTGAACCTGCAGTTATCGACAATGTAATGATACCGGCAGAAGGCGTATATGTTACTCCATCCACTTTAACGCTCCCGGTATAAGAGCTGTTAAATACAAGCGTTAATGTACCTGCGCCTAAAGTTGTAAATGAAATATTAGTGCTAGACTCCATTTTTAAACACTGAGTCAATGTCAATCCGGCATAATTTACACTTCCATAGCTTGACGATAAATTTCCTGATATTGTAAAAAAAGGATTGCTTAAGCCCGATAAAGTAAAGTTATGAATCACATCTCCCGGAGTACTGCCACCGGTAATAACTGTTATGGTTCCTGATCCTGTTGCCGGCGTACCTGCAACACCGGTTGTAGTGATAGAGTAAGTTACTGTAGCCGTTGGAATACCCGAGATAGTAATTGTTTTGGCTATAGCATCTTTTACAAAATTGATTCCGGATGCTGGCAATCCACTTACGGTGGCATCAGTAGCGTCACCGCCCCAGGTGAAAATAATGGTGCTTATTGCAGCACCACCCGCTACAGTTTGGTTGTTGTTAGTTGTAGAAGTGAGCGTCTGGCTGCTACCAATTGTAGCCGTTTCACCCTGTACCGAAACTAATGTACTGGAATAATTGGTAAGAGCCGTTTTTATAGTCGTATTCACTAAATAGGCTGCATCATCAAGTGCATTATTAAATGTAAACTTTAAATCACCACCTTCTACCCGACCAGCATATTTCATGACATTAACCTTAGCTATTGCAGGTTCATCGATGGACAGATTTTTCACATACAAGGAAGCGTCTGTATCAAAATTATTGTAGGTATTGGCTCCAGCTTTCGATTTCACTGTAGCAGGAACGAGTTCTCCTCTGGTAGTTGGAACATAAGCATCAAAATCGATAACAGAACTAATTTTACCAGCCATATTATAATTCGCAGCTGGATCTCCATAAGCAACAAATCGCAATGTGGTAGTAGTATAATCGAATGTATTATTAAATGCTTTAATGGTACCACCATCTTCACCAGAGAAGGTACCTATAGTATTAGCATTATTCACCTGATTAGCTTCATCCCAAATATCAGTCCCTTGCAAAGATGTCATCATAGGGCGTTTGCAATTACGGAAATAGTTACCTTCTGCGAAAACAGAAGATCCCAATGTTGAACCTATGCCGTATTTAGCATTGCCATCATAATAATTATTGTAAACGTGTGCAGAATAGTAACGTATACGTGGATGACGGGAATCAGAATGATCGAACCAGTTATGGTGGTAAGTAATGTACAAACCGGTTACAGCATCTTCACTCAGTCCCAACAAACTGGCTTTACCGTTATCCCAGAAGTGATTATAAGAGAACGTAATATAGGTTGAATTTTTATTATCCAATGCACCATCCCCTTTTACCTGATCGGCGTCACTCCCTGCGTCACCATAGAACATATCGCAGTTGTGAAGCCAGATATGATCATTATCCTGTTGTAAACCGAAATCATCGCCTGCAGTACTGTTGCAGTTCATCGATCCCAAATTACGTACTTCAATGTTAGTCGCGCTTTTCAGACGAACACCCATACCATTAATAACGGCATCGGACCCAACGCCTTCAAGAGTAAGATAACTCGCAGCATTTTGTGCATTTTCAATCGTAATATCACCACCCTCCATTACTTCCATATCGGTAATAGTCCCTATTAAACGGATAATAAACGGACGTGTATCTTTCCCTTTTTTAATACCATACAAAATATTCTGTAAACCAATACAAGGATTTGCACTGGCACCCGTAATAGTGGTGGAAATAGTATTTTTAGTGTTTTGGGTAATATACAGCACCACAGCACCATCTTTGGGTGTACCATCGGCTTTATAAGCTCCCGGAATGCGCCCACCTTCAAAAGCAAAACCGGAACGGTCCTGGGCTTGCACAGTAAGAATTCCTGTTACAGTTCCCGTACCTTCAACCCCCGCGATAACAGGCGCAACTTTAACGGTGTAAATTCCTGCCTTGAGGCCTAATACATCGGCACGGTAATAGGTTCCGTAGCTACGAATAAGCTGTGTGTCAATTTTTTTATCAGTTACACCCCCACCACTGTAATATACATTGTAGCTTTCAGCTCCTTCAACAGGATTCCATTTTATATAAGCGGACTCCAGCCATCCGGCCGATTCAATAAAAGTAACCGTTTGAGCACGGGAATATGCAGAAACCAGTAAGAACATCATAAAAAACAGTAGTTTTTTTATCATTTTGTTTAAGTTTTAACCGCTTATTTAGTGAATCGATTTATAACGATTTTAATTACACAAATATAAGGCTTAGACTCAATGACGATGTAGAAAATTTGTTTTAAAGTGTGGAGTATTTGCAGAACTGCCTTTTTGCAGGAGAAAATATTTTGCTGCTATTTGCTGTATCGTTTTTCAGACCGCAATTTAAAAAAGAAAACTTCGTATGCGAAAAGTATTGATTTTAGTGAGAGAGGGAAAGAGAGAGAGAGAGAGAGAGAGAGAGAGTTGAGAAGAAAAAAGAAAAGCTTTATACATTTCAACTAAGTACATGACAAAAATTTCAAATACAATATTAACATTTTGATAATCTGTTTTTTACAAAAGGGGCTTCCGCCCCTTAAACCCCGACCTACTTTTTGTCTTGACACAAAAAGTAAGACTTTCTTACATAAAAAAAACGTCTCTAAAGAGGCGTTTTTTTATGTTTTAAGGATTAATCCTCGTCAAGCACATCTACAGTTGATTCAATTTCAAAAACAGACAGTTGACGTCTGAAAATTTCATCGAGCGAAATCTGGAATGTTTCAGTATGTGCAATGCCTTGTATAAGAGTTAATCGCTCTAAAATAATTTGCAGCAAATGTCGGTTATCTTTAGCATATATTTTCACGAACATGGAGTATTTTCCGGTAGCATAGTGGCATTCCACTACTTCAGGTATTTTTTTCAACTCTTCAACCACCTGAGTAAACAACTTTACATCACTCAGTGTAATACCGATATAAGCGCAAGTCTGAAAACCAACTTTGTAGGTATCAATGACAAATTCAGAACCTTTGATGATTCCCGTATTGCGAAGTTTTTGTATCCGTTGATGAATAGCAGCGCCCGATACATTACACTCGCGGGCCACCTCCAGAAAAGGAATACGAGCATCTTGTGAAATCAGCTGTAGTATCTTCTTATCTAATCTGTCAATTTGATGTTGTGCCATAATATTTATTTTTACTCTAACGTTAGTCCTTTAGTTTTAATTATATAGAATTTAATGCAAATGTATTTAATAATTTTGTATTTCATGCAACTTTTCCAATAAATTGATAGTTATCTGCACAATAATATTCATTTTAACGGTATTTTCCTTCATTACAATCTTTCATCACGCTCAGGTAACTCTGATAACGGGAAGAACTGATAATATGTTTTTCAACAGCCGGTAACACGGCACATCCGGGTTCGTGCACATGGGTACAATTGGCAAATCTGCATCCGGAAGAAATGGCAAATATTTCTTTGAAATAATGACCAATCTCGGTTTCAACCATATCGATGGTACCAAACCCTTTTACACCGGGAGTATCGATTATATGTCCACCGGTAGAAAGCTCAAACATTTCGGAGAAAGTGGTAGTATGCATTCCTTTGTTGTGATAAGTCGATATTTCTGCCGTCTTGGCTAGTGAAAGGGGTGCAATGGCGTTAATCAGGGTCGACTTTCCAACACCGGAATTACCCGAGAAAAGTGTTGTTTTCCCGCTCAGGAAGGCAGTTAATTCATTTATGTTTTCCGAATGCAATGCAGATATTTTGAAAGATGGATAATCCAGGGTTGAATACAGATCGGCCAGGCCATCGAGATATTCCATTTCTTCGGGTGTATAGCGGTCTATCTTATTGAACACAATACAGGCCGGAACACGATATGCTTCTGCCACTGCCAAAAACCGATCGATAAAAACGACCGAAGTTTCGGGATAATTCACCGTCACCACCAGGGCCACCAAATCCAGATTCGCTGCCAGTATATGAGAATGCTTGGACAGGTTTGATGAGCGACGCACTATATAATTTCTGCGGTCGCAAATAGTATGAATCATGGCGGTACCGTCAACCGTCTTGGTAAACTCCACGAAATCACCCACGGCAATGGGATTCGTGCTACGAATCTCCATCAGTCGAAATGTTCCTTTTATCTTGCATTCCACCAGTTCGCCCTCGTCGGTTTTCACCTGATACCAGCTTCCTGTATTTTTTACTACTAATCCTTTCATCTTGTTCTGTGTTTCGCGTTTCGCATTCTGCGTTTCGCGTTCTGCGTTCTGCGTTCTGTGTTCTGTGTTCTGTGTTCCGGGTTCTGCGTTCCGGGTTCCGGGTCCTTTTTCTATAAACTATAAACCCTAAACTATAAACCCTAAACTATAAACTATAAACTATCAACTATAAACTATTTTTCAAAAAGCTTCCGAAGCAGTAATGTAAAACTGCAAATTATCGCCATAATTATTTTTTGCCAAATCGAACCGCAAATGCACCCTTGCATCATTCAATCTATAGCGCAGACCTGCTCCATAAGCCACTTTAAGCTTATCAATGTGATATCCGGAACTATTCATTACATCGCCGGCCGATAGAAATACAGCGCCCTTCAAACGTTTATAAATGGGTAAGCGATATTCGGTTTGTAACATCATCAACACATTATCGCGATACATTCCTTCTCTGAATCCACGAAGCATATCGCGCCCTCCAACCGTTGGCAACAGTTGAAATGGAATTCCCTTGTTTCCATAAATACCTTTGTAATAAAATTGCCAGGCAAATACCTGTTTATCGAACAAAGGCACATATTGTCTGTAATCAAGGCAGAGTTCTTTTGTAGAATAAGTACTACCCCACCCTGCTTTTGAAACATCAAGCGTTGTTTTTGCAAAGATTCCCTTTTGTGGATAAAATTGATTATCCCTGGTATCATAAGCAGCTAAGGCACCAATGCTCCATTGCGAATATGGATTCCAACCGTACCGTCCATACCTGGCAAAAAGAGTTTCCTTATTCGCGTCAAGGGTAGAATCGGATTGAATGCGCTCATACCGGACAGACAGCGTTCCGCCTACGAAAAAATATTTAGAAACAATATATTGCGGTTGTACAACCATCGCTACACTTTGAGATGTAAATGCCTGTTTCGTATCAGTTTGTTTATTGCCAATACCGTAATAATAATCGAAATAATCGCGAATACTCAAATTGGAATATACAAACAATTTTCCCTGATCAAAATACATCCTGGGAGTGAGATTAAATACAAACTGATTAAGGAAAGTATATATTACGCTTCCCGTAACAGAGCTTATCCGGCTCAAATCATTGCTTTTAAAATAATACCCACCTGTAATACCCGGAGCTACACTGGTTTCCTGTTGATAGGAGGCATAGGGAATAATGATATAACTACGACGCGAAGCTATAGAATCGGGCAATACCTGAGCCACCAAATTTAAAGAAAACAAAAGCAGTAAAGGGATCAACAAGAGCGTTCGCTTCATCTGTCAGAGTCTTTAGAACTAAAAGTCAGTCATACCACTTCACATGATATGACTGAGTTTATAGATCAATCGTTATTGTAAATCGTAACCCGGGAGTTATACAGTCATTATTTCTTTTTCTTTGCCGGCAAACATCTCATCAATTTTTCGGATATATTTGTCGTGTATCTTTTGAACACTAACTTCTGCATCCTTTCCTGTATCTTCGTCAAGTCCTTCTTTAACCATTTTCTTTAAATGTTCAATGGCATCGCGACGTGCATTGCGGACACTGATTTTAGCATCTTCACAATCGGCCTTGGCTTGCTTTACCAGCTGTTTACGGCGATCTTCGGTAAGCGGTGGTATACCCAAACGAATAGTCTCACCATTGTTCATAGGTGTGATGCCAACATCTGAATTCAAAATGGCTTTTTCGATAACCGATATCAGGGCTTTTTCCCAGGGTTGTATGGTAATGGTCTTGGCATCGGGCGTGGTAACGGTAGCCACACTCGAAAGTGGAACTATGGACCCATAGTAGTCTACCTTTACGCCATCCAAAATACGAGGATTGGCTTTGCCGGCACGAATATGCGCAAGCGTTTCGTCAAGAAACAAAGTGGCAGCTTCCATGTTTTCATCCGTATCGGTAAGAATTGGTTTTAGATCTTGCATGTTTTTATATTTAGTTCCTAAACCCCGAAGGGAAATAGAAATTTGGGTTTTTGTTTTAGTTTGAAAAGTTTGATGTTTGAAAAGTTCGTGGATCCTTAGTTTCTAACCATTGTTCCTATTTTTTCACCGAGCATCACCTTTTTCAGGTTACCTACCGTGTCCATATCGAAGACATAAATTGGCATGTTGTTTTCTTTACACATGGTGGTAGCGGTTAAATCCATCACTTTCAAATTACGATGGTATATTTCGTCGTAGGTAATCTCTTCAAATTTCACGGCAGTTTTATCTTTTTCGGGATCGGCCGTATAAATGCCATCCACGCGTGTACCTTTCAGCATCACGTCGGCTTCAATTTCTATGGCGCGAAGCGAAGAGCCGGTGTCTGTTGTAAAATAGGGATTGCCCGTTCCGCCCGAAAGTATGACTACCTCACCGCGGAGGAGACTTTCAACGGCCTTTTGTTTGCTGTAAAACTCTCCGATAGGTTCCATTCGGATAGCCGTAAGCACCCGCGATTTCACACCCATAGCCTGTAAAGCGGAGTTTAAAGCCAAACTATTGATCACAGTAGCCAGCATGCCCATTTGGTCGCCCTGCACCCGGTCGAAGCCTTTGGAGGCACCGCTTAAGCCACGAAATATATTTCCACCACCAATAACTATACCTACCTGCACACCCAAACTTGCAATTTCAGCAATCTGGCCGGCATATTCTCCGAGGCGTATTTCATCAATGCCATATTGTTTTCCGCCCATCAGCGATTCACCGCTTAACTTCAGCAAAATACGTTTAAATGCGACCATATTTTTAATTTACGATTTTTTTTTCAATTGCTATAACACTAATATTTAGCAAAAGTAACTGATTTGCATCGGATATGCAAATTAGAGTAAACCATTGTGCATAAATAGTGTCGTTTGGTTAAATAAGGAGGGTGGAATGTTTGGATAAAAAAACCATCCCGATGGCTATCGGGATGGTTTTCTTGTCTTTTAGTTAGAAGGTACCGGTGGCATTGAATCCACAGACGATAGTTTAGAGTTTTTTGCAGCCTTCACAACCTCATTCAGTTCGGCATAGAGTTCTTTCCATCCGTCGAGGTCCTTCATGGCAGTAACGATAGTCAGATAATTACGCAGAGCGGTTTCCAGGTTTTTGCGCAGGGAGGTGGCCGATTCCATTTGCCTTAATTCAGCATTAGCTTTTGTCTGTTCGCCAAATACTTTTTCGAAAGCTGACTGCGCCGATTTCATAATTTCAACGGGTTCTGTAAAATTCATCCGGACTATCTTCGACACATTTACAGGTTTATCCAATTCTTCTATTAACTTCACCATTTGCGCAGTTTGCTCCGAATAGCTGTAACGGTCTAAATCAAGCCCGAATGATTCAAAAATCCCGAACAAATCTTTGGCATCCTGTTGGAAGCTGCAGCCATTAATTTTTGCATAGCCGGACAAAAGTAATTTAACTCCCTCGAATGGTTCATCCCGACGTACATCCGCTTCGGCTACCAAAGGACCTTTCCCGCTATAAGTACTTTTGGTATAAACTGCATCGAAATCGTTGTAAGCCGATTCTACTTCCGCCAATAATACATGATCTTTCACCACAGGGTGGAATAGGGCCTTCGAAATAGAAATAACCCTTTGTGCCAGCGTGGCCAGGTTCTTGGTACTGAGATGCGCAAAGTTGATTTTCATAAGGTATTATTTTTTTGAGGTTAAAAAAAAGATAATAAAAAAAAAAGAATATACAAATGATAGAAACTGGAAGTCGTCAACTGGTAAAACAACAAACAGATCAACAAATAGGTTCAATTGCTTGTCAAAAAATTCAGAAGCTGATTAAACAGAAATTGTAAAACAATGCGTTCACTCTTGTTAATAATCTCCTACTTGCGCCGGACATTACGTTCAGCGCTGGTTGACCATAATGATTGGAGTATTACATTACCCACAATCCGGGGGAGCTTAATGACTTGAGTCGAACATTACCCGCAAATTGTGGGAGATTAACGACTGAAATCGGACATTACGTTCACCGGTGGTTTGCCTTAGCGACTGGAGTAGGTCATTACCCGCAAATTTTTGGAGATTAAATACCGGAGGCGGACATTACTTTCCCTGGTGATTTGCCTTAGCGACTGGAGGCGGACATTTCCCGCAAATTGAGGGAGCTTGATGATCGTTGACGGTCATTCCAATCGCAATTGGTTGATATTAAAAATTACTTGCAGACATTAGCAGCAAACTGTAATAGCTTAATGCATATTGAAACAAAAAAAAACGGAACAAGCCTTAGCCCATTCCGATTTAATATTTGAAAGCTGTAAACATGTATGTTAACAGATCAATGCAGTTCAGTTTTATATTATTTTAAAACTTATAATCTATACCAATACCAAATACCTTGTTTGTACGGTCATACACATCTGTACCGGCGAGCGGTGTGCCGTTGTAGCTGGCAGAGGTTTTAGTCCATTTTTCGTAGTTGGTAAAGAAGTATGCCAGGTTCAGACGTAGCTGAGGGGTAATTTTAACAGCACCACCGAAACCAACTGAATAGGAGTTCAAACTATAGCTCATATCGCTTTGGTAAGCATCAGTCACTGCTGATTTGGTATATTGTGCTCCTGCACTTACCAGGAACATATCGTTGATGGTATATTCTGAACCAATCAAATATTCGTCGATACCGCCATTGATAAATTTTTGTTTATCGTTGGCCATTTTGGCATCCGAATCGAAGAAATGGTGATAACCACCTGATATTTTCCACTGTTTGCACAAGTCATATTCTGCGCCTACCGATAAATAGGCTGGAATATCGTTTGGAGTATTCACACCGTCGGCATAAAGGCCGGTATCGTCAACATCAGTATTATTCTGAACATTCAACGAACTTTTAAATTCGTATTTTGCAGCCAAATTCAAACCACCCAAGTGGTAATTCAGACAAACAATAGGAGTTACCCCCCAACCTGTTTGCGTACAATCCAACTGTTTATCGGCCGTTTTTGCAGCATTAGTCGTCATGCCTGCATTTGTAAAAAAAGTAGTCGCCGACATCATACCACCGGTAGGATTTAAAACCGGATGTTGAGGATTAATCTGAATACTATTCAAGTGCGCCTTGTAACCGTTATTTACAATGTTCAGGCGAAAACCTACAGCACCCGAAAAAGCATCAGTAATTTTGTAAGAGCCATTCATTTGTAAACCAAAAATGTACTGGCGGCCTTCCATATAGGCATCCACCGAATACTTCGAAGTTGGAATTCCCTGAGAGCTTACCAGCATGGGAAGCATAGAAATGGGTGCCTCAAACGATGGCAGTCCTTTATTAAAAACCGCTTTACCCCCACCACCGGTGACGGCAAAACCAGTAGAAATAACGTAACGATCTTTCTTATAGGCTAACTGGAAACTTGGAATCAGAGGAGCTGAAGCTTCTCCAGTGTACACTTTAGTTTGGTTGCCTTCGTTACCTTCGTTGGTTGCAAAAGGTGCAAAGGTAGAACTAATGGTGCGGGTTTGAAACGCACTCTGGTTGGTGAACGACAGGTGAAAACCTTCTGATAAAAAAGTAAGACCGGCCGGGTTGGCATAAACTCCTTCTATTCCGGTAGTAGCGTCGAGAGCCGGATTGCGTAAAAAGTGAACGCTTTGATTGGTGTTGGTCAACAAACCTCCGGCAAAAGCGGAACTTGCAGCCAATAATAAAAAACATGCAAATAAGGATTTCTTAATCATAAAGTATTTTTTAGTTTTTGTAAAAAAAATAAGTCACCCTTTTTGGTGGACTCTTTAAGAAGATAAAAAATATATAATTTTTTCGACTGCAAAAATACACATTATTTTGGTATTTGTGCAGGGTTTGGAAATTTATTGCACATTTTATTTGAATTTGTGCGAAAAAGAGTTGAGTTTATAGTCGATAGTTGATAGTTGATAGTTGATAGTTGATAGTTGATAGTTTAGGGTTTAGGGATTAGGGATTAGGGGTTGGTGTCTGGAGGGAAAATAAAGTAAGATTAGAGGCGAAGATATAATCTTTAAAAAAGAGATTTAATATCTTCCTAAAAACAATACTAAAAAGGGTTGAGAAATGTCTGCGAATTTCACAATAGTTATAACACAAGGTTCTGAATCAATCAATTAACGTATCAGGTTTCATATCTTTAGTTTTAAAGGAATGAAAGTTTGTTTGGTCGTTGGGTTGTTGATTTATTCAAAAAAAAAAAAAAAACGAAACAAGCCAAGGCTTATTTCGTTTTTTTTTCAAAAAATAGTTTATTTTGAATTACTCGGCTGTAGGAGCAACTTCTTCTGCTTTAGCAGCAGCAGGAGCAGCAACAGGAGCTTCAGCAGCTACAGGTGCAGCAGTTTCCACTTTTTTGGCTGCAGAACGACGTGTGCGTGCAGTTTTCTTGTCAGCTTTTTCTTTCAACATATTTTCGTTGTAGTCAACCAATTCGATGATACACATTTCTGCGTTGTCACCCAAACGGAATCCTGTGCGTAAAATACGGGTATATCCTCCGGTACGGTCGGCAATTTTAACGGCTACGTCACGAAACAATTCAGTTAATACTTCTTTGTTTTGCAGGTGGCTGAATACCATACGACGTGAGTGCGTGGTATCGTCTTTTGATTTGGTCAACAGGGGCTCTACGTAAACCTTCAAGGCTTTTGCTTTAGCCAGGGTAGTGGCAATTCTCTTATGTGTAATAAGAGAAATAGCCATATTGGACAACATTGCCTTTCTGTGGGATGTTGTACGGCCTAAGTGATTGAATTTTTTATTATGTCTCATCTCTTTACTCTTTTTCTAATTTATATTTGGCAATATCCATTCCGAAGGATAGATTCAAGCTTTCTAATTTTTCTTCTAACTCAGTGAGCGACTTTTTACCGAAGTTACGGAATTTAAGTAAGTCGTGACGGTGATAACCGCACAATTGACCCAAGGTGTCCACATCAGCTGCTTTAAGGCAGTTCAGTGCACGAACCGATAGTTCGAGGTCAGTCAATTTCGTTTTCAGCAATTGACGCATGTGTAAGATTTCTTCGTCAAACTCATCGCCACCTTCGCCTTCGGTAGTTTCCAACGAAATTTTTTCGTCAGAGAACAACATAAAGTGATGTATCAGAATTTTAGCAGCTTCTTTCAACGCTTCTTTCGGATGAATAGAGCCATCGGTACTGATTTCCAGTACTAATTTTTCATAATCGGTAACTTGTTCTACACGGTAATTTTCGATAGAATATTTAACGTTACGGATAGGAGTAAAGATTGCATCAATCGGAATCACGCCAATTTCAGAATTAGGTGATCTGTTTTCTTCCGATGGAACATAACCGCGTCCCTTGTTTACTGTGATATCAATTTGAAAACTTCCGGACGGATCCAGTTGGCAAATAACCAATTCAGGATTCAGGACTTCGAAACCGGTAAAATATTTACCAATATCGCCGGCTTTGAAAACCGGAGTCGTAGAACCAGAAACGGCAATAGTTACCTTTTCGTTTTCAATTTCTTCCACAATTTGTTTGAAACGCACTTGTTTCAAGTTCAGAATGATGTTGGTCACATCATCAATAACTCCCGGAATAGTTGAATACTCATGATCTACTCCTTCTATTTTGATGGAAGTTATAGCGAAACCTTCGAGCGAAGACAAGAGGATGCGGCGTAAAGCATTACCTACTGTAATACCGTAACCGGGTTCCAACGGACGAAATTCAAATTTACCTTGAAATGCGTCAGCTTCCAACATGATTACCTTTTCAGGCTTTTGAAATGCTAATATAGCCATGGATTCACTTATTATTTAGAATACAACTCAACGATTAATTGCTCTTTGATATTTTCAGGAATATCTTCGCGTTCAGGAATGTGTAAATAAGTTCCTGAAAATGTTGAGGCATTCCATTCAATCCAAGGATATTTGCTGTGGTTAAAGCCATTCAACGAAGTATTGATCACTTCCATCGATTTGTCTTTTTCACGTACAGCAATTACTTGTCCCGGACGAACGTGACATGAAGCAATATTCAGCACGCGTCCATCTACAGTAATGTGTTTGTGGCTCACCAATTGGCGGGCTCCTGAACGTGTAGGAGCAAATCCTAAACGAAACACGATATTGTCTAAACGAGATTCTAATAATTGCAACAATACTACACCGGTTACACCTGGTTTACTGTGTGCTTTTTCATATAAGTTACGGAATTGTTTTTCCAACACACCGTAAGTATATTTTGCTTTTTGTTTTTCGCGTAACTGAATGCCATATTCCGACGTTTTTTTCCGACGACTTTGACCGTGTTGTCCAGGTGGATAATTCTTTTTAGCCAACACTTTGTCAGGGCCGAAAATAGCTTCACCAAATTTGCGAGCAATTCTTGATTTTGGTCCAATATATCTTGCCATTTTTTCTTTTTTTTTTAAAATTGAATATTTTTCCTACGGACACAAACTAGTCGAAACTGACACAGCCGCGATTGCAGAGAGGGTTGAGTTGCAATCATTTTCACAATTTCACCAATTCGACTGCCGAGGAAATACGAATATAAATTATACCCGTCTGCGTTTAGGAGGACGACAACCATTGTGTGGAAGTGGAGTAACGTCAACAATTTCGGTTACTTCAATACCTGCACCATGAATGGTACGAATAGCTGATTCACGACCGTTTCCCGGTCCCTTCACGTAGGCTTTTACTTTTTTCAGACCTAAATCCAATGCCACTTTTGAGCAATCCTGTGCAGCCATTTGGGCAGCGTAAGGAGTGTTCTTCTTTGAGCCACGGAATCCCATCTTACCTGCCGACGACCAAGAGATAACCTGACCGTTACCGTTTGCAAGTGTTACAATGATGTTATTAAAGGAAGAATGTACGTGCAATTGACCTACACCGTCTACTTTAACGATTCTTTTTTTGGCTGCAACTGTTTTCTTTGCCATATTATTTAATTATTTTTGCTTATTCTAAAATTTGCAAACAGTTATTAATATTATTTAGTTGCTTTTTTCTTGTTGGCAACTGTCTTCTTTTTACCTTTACGTGTACGAGCATTATTTTTCGTACTTTGTCCTCTCAATGGGAGACCGATACGATGACGTACTCCACGGTAACAACCGATATCCATCAAACGTTTGATGTTCGTTTGTACTTCCGAGCGAAGATCGCCTTCTACTTTGTATCCATCACCAATGATTTCACGGATTTTAGCAGCTTGGTCGTCAGTCCAGTCTTTTACTTTGATGTTTATGTCCACACCAGCTGATTCTAAAATCTTTTTTGCACTATTGCGACCTATTCCGAAGATATAAGTCAACCCGATTTCACCTCTTTTATTTTGAGGTAAATCTACTCCGACAATTCTTATAGCCATAAATTTTTTTTGCTAAATAAAATAATTATCCCTGACGTTGTTTATACTTAGGATTTTTTTTGTTGATAACATACAAGCGACCTTTTCTACGGACAATTTTACAATCCTCCGAACGCTTTTTTACAGATGCTCTTACTTTCATATGATATTTTTTTATTATTTGTATCTAAAAGAGATTCTTCCTTTGGACAAATCGTAAGGTGACATTTCAACCTTTACTTTATCTCCGGGTAAGATCTTAATATAATGCATACGCATTTTGCCCGAGATATGAGCAGTGATAACGTGACCGTTTTCCAACTCGACACGAAACATGGCATTCGATAATGCTTCGATTATCTTACCGTCTTGTTCTATTGCAGTTTGTTTGGCCATAAGTTAAATTGCTTTGTTCCCTAAAATTTGTTCAATATATTCAAAACTTGATAGTATGTCGGCTTTACCCCGACGAATAGCTACAGAATGTTCAAAATGAGCTGATGGTTTGTGATCCAATGTACGTGTTGTCCAGCCATCTTTCTCAAATACCAGGTTTCGGCTACCTAAGTTGATCATAGGTTCAATAGCAATGGTCATTCCCGATTTCAGCATCACGCCGTTTCCTTTTCGTCCGTAATTGGGCACTTCGGGTGATTCGTGTAATTTACGACCCACACCATGTCCAACCATTTCACGCACGACGGTATAACCGCGATCCTCACAATAGGTTTGTATTGCATTTCCCACATCGCCAATGCGATGACCTTCTTCAGCCTGCTCTATACCTTTGTATAAAGATTCTTTGGTTGCACGCAACAAATCAACAATTTCGGGTTTCACATCCCCCACACAAAAAGTGTAGGCTGAATCACCATTAAAACCATTAATAAGAGCTCCACAATCCACTGAAATCACATCTCCATCCTGTAAAAAAACTTTATCGGATGGAATTCCGTGTACTACCTGCTCATTTACTGAAGTACAAATTGAACCAGGGAATCCGCCGTAACCGAGAAAATTCGGTACGGCACCATGATCCCTGATATATTCTTCAGCTATTTTATCTAATTGCATGGTAGTAATACCCGGTGCAATTATTTTAGCAAGTTCTGCCAGCGTTCTGGCTACTATCTGATTACTAATACGAAGCAATTCAATTTCTTCGTCCGCTTTCAAAAAAATCATTCTATTTAAAATTTAATAGGCAGCTACACCACCTGTACGTCCTTTGATTCTTCCCGATTTCAATAACCCATCGTAGTGACGCATCAACAAGTGACTTTCGATTTGCTGCAGGGTGTCAAGAATAACACCTACTAAAATCAGCAACGAAGTACCACCGAAGAATTGTGCAAACTCCTGGTTAATTCCAAATAAGCTGGCAAAAGCGGGCATAATAGCCACAATAGCCAGGAATATAGAACCGGGTAAAGTAATACGAGACATAATTAAATCCAAATATTCTGCCGTACGTTTACCTGGTTTGATTCCGGGAATAAATCCATTATTCCTTTTCATATCTTCAGCCATTTGGGTAGGATTGATAGTTATTGCCGTATAGAAATACGTAAATATTACAATCATAAGCCCAAACACGAAGTTGTACCAGAAACCGTTATTATTCATAAACTGTCCAACAAATCCACTCATTGCTTCCGACTTAGAAAATCCGACTAAAGTAATCGGGATAAACATAATAGCCTGAGCAAAAATGATAGGCATAACACCGGCAGCATTTATTTTCAGAGGTATATATTGACGAACACCACCGTATTGTTTGTTACCAACTACGCGTTTAGCATATTGTACCGGAACCTTGCGGGTACCCTGTACTAACATGATAGAAGCAGCAATAACAATCAATAAGAAGATAAGCTCACCAAGGAACATTACCAAACCACCGCCCTGATCGCCTAAACGAGAAGCAAATTCTTTGATAATAGCGCCTGGAAAACGGGCAATAATACCTACTAAAATGATAAACGAAATACCGTTACCAATACCTTTATCCGTAATACGTTCACCAAGCCACATTACAAACATACTTCCACCGCACAAAATAAGCGTTGACGAGAGGCTGAACCAGAAACCGCCTGGGAAGGCAGATCCGGATTGTGCCAATTGTACACTTAAATTTACCAAATACGAAGGACCTTGCAAAAGCAGGATACCAACGGTGAGGTAACGGGTAATTTGATTCATTTTACGACGACCACTTTCACCTTCGTGTTGCATTTTTTGAAAATACGGAACGGCGATAGTCAATAATTGGATCACAATAGAAGCAGAGATGTAAGGCATGATACCCAAAGCAAATACCGAAGCATTTGCAAATGCACCACCGGAGAACATATCCAACAAGGCGAGCAAACCACCACTGGTTTGCGCCTTTAATGCAGTCAATGCTGTTGGGTCAATACCCGGAAGAACAACAAATGAACCGAAACGATAAATCATCACGAATAAAAGAGTTGTCAATAAACGACTACGAAGGTCTTCTATTTTCCAGATATTTTTAATTGTCTCTATGATCTTCATGCGCGGTTACAGTTTAACTATGGTTCCACCTGCGGCAAGAATTGCTTCCTCTGCCGATTTAGAAAATCCATTAGCTTCAACATCCAACTTGACTGTCAAAACACCTTTACCTAAAACTTTCACTAAAGCAGTTCTGGAGATAAAACCGCCTTCTCTCAATTCCTTGATGCCGATTTTTGTCAGATTTTTGCTTTGAGCAAGTATTTCAAGTGTATCGATATTGATAGCTTTGTATTCAACGCGATTAATGTTTTTGAAACCAAATTTTGGTAAACGACGTTGAATAGGCATTTGACCACCTTCAAAACCAACTTTCTTAGAGTATCCTGAGCGTGATTTCGCTCCTTTGTGACCTCTTGTAGAGGTGCCACCTAATCCGGAACCGGTACCACGACCAATTCTTTTTCTAGTTTGAGTAGAACCTGCTGCAGGGGTTAAATTACTTAAATTCATATCTTATTTTTTAAAGATTCTAAGATTAATATTATTTGATAACTTGAACCAAGTGCTGAACGGCAGCTACCATCCCCAAAATTTGGGGAGTAGCTTCGTGTTCAACTACGGCATTCATTTTTTTCAAACCAAGAGCCTCTAAGGTCAATTTCTGAACTTTAGGACATCTGATTTTACTTCTGACCTGTTTAATTTTTATTGTTGCCATAATTTATACGTTTTATCCGTTAAACACTGTATCAAGCGAAACGCCTCTGTTTTGAGCAACAGTACGCGCATCACGCAATTCACTTAATGCTAAAATAGTAGCCTTTACTAAATTGTGAGGATTCGATGAGCCTTTTGATTTGGCCAATACATCGGTAATTCCAACACTTTCGAGTACCGCGCGCATAGCACCACCGGCTTTTACACCTGTACCGTGAGATGCAGGGTGAATGAATACTTGTGCACCACCGAATTTAGAAACTTGTTCGTGAGGAATAGTTCCATTATATACGGGTACTTTAATCAAGTTTTTCTTAGCAGCTTCGGTTCCTTTGGCAATAGCAGCGGTAACTTCACCGGCTTTACCTAATCCCCAACCTACAATTCCATCTTCATTTCCAACAACAACGATTGCTGAAAAACTGAAGGTACGTCCACCTTTTGTAACTTTTGTTACACGGTTAATAGCTACCAATCTGTCTTTCAATTCCAAATCGTTGGTCGATTTAACTTTACTCATATTTGTTGCCATACTTGATTAAAATTTAAGACCACCTACACGAGCAGCTTCGGCTAATTGTTTAACTCTACCGTGATACAAATAACCGTTACGGTCAAAGATCACATTTGTAATTCCGGCTTCCTGAGCAACTTTAGCAACCATAGTGCCTACTTTGGCTGCCTGTTCTGTTTTAGTTACTTTATCTTTTAAACCCAACGATGATGCTGAAGCGATAGTTACTCCGTTTACGTCGTCAATTACTTGAGCGTAAATTTGAGTGTTACTTCTAAACACACTTAAACGTGGTCTTTGAGCAGTTCCAGTCACTTTATGACGGATATGTGCTTTGATTCTAATTCTTCTTTCTGATTTACTAGTCATAATTTCACAAGTTTACGTAAATTATTTACCGGCAGATTTACCTGCTTTACGGCGGAGTACTTCACCCGCAAATTTAATACCTTTTCCTTTGTAAGGTTCCGGTTTACGGAATGAACGTATTTTAGCGCAAACTTGTCCGATCAGTTGTTTGTCACAACTTTCTAAATTGACAATCGGATTTTGATTACGCTCGCTCTTTGTTTCAATCTTGATTTCGGCAGGCAAACTCAGAAAAATATTGTGAGTATAACCTAATGCGAATTCTAACACTTGACCCTGAGCAGATACACGATAACCAACTCCTACCAATTCCATGGTTTTTTTATAACCTTCGGAAACACCAACGACCATGTTATGAATCAATGAACGATACAAACCATGCAATGCACGTGTTTGTTTATCTTCGTTCGAACGGACTACATGACATACTCCTTCTTCCACATTTACAGTGATAAGTGGGTTAATTTCCTGAGATAAAACTCCTTTTGGGCCTTTTACGGTAACCAACGTATCTTTAATCGAAATTTTCACTTCGGCAGGTACGTTTATGGGTAATTTTCCTATTCTTGACATATTACTTTCCTCCTACGATTAATAAATGTAACACAAAACTTCACCACCAACATTCATGTCGAGTGCCTCTTTATTGGTCATAACACCTTTAGAAGTAGAAAGAATTGCAATACCCAATCCGTTCAGTACACGTGGCATATCTTTATGTCCAACATATTGACGAAGACCGGGAGTAGAAACTCTGATCATTTTTTTAATCGAGTTAACTTTGTTAACTGGATCATACTTCAAGGCAATCTTAATGCTGCCTTGGGGACCTTCTTCTACAAATTTGTAGTTTAAGATATAGCCTTTTTCATGCAATATCCTGGTCATTTCTTTTTTCAAATTCGAAGCTGGTATTTCCACCACGCGATGATTCGCTTTAATGGCGTTCCGCAATCGAGTAAGATAATCTGCTATTGGATCTGTCATATAATTGTTTGTAAATTGATCCCGGCTCTCGGGACAATATTTAATAATTTACTATTTAATAAATTCACTATTTACCATTTCATTTTACCATTAAAATAGTAAATAGATAAATGGTAAATGCTATTTACCAGCTAGCTTTTCTAACTCCTGGGATTAAACCGTTTGAAGCCATTTCGCGGAATTGAATACGCGAAATACCAAACTGACGCATATAACCTTTTGGACGACCGGTGATTTTGCAACGGTTGTGCAAACGAACTGGAGAAGCGTTCTTAGGAATCGATTGAAGGCCTTCATAATTTCCTTCAGCGATAAATTTAGCACGTTTTTCAGCGAATTTAGCAACCAGCTTGATTCTTTTAACCTCACGGGCTTTTAATGATTCTTTTGCCATTGTATGTCTAAATTAATTTTTTTTGAATGGTAATCCAAATTCTTTCAACAAAGCAAAACCTTCTTCATCGGTAGTGGCTGTTGTTACAAAAGTAATGTTCATTCCTAATAAACGGGAAAGGCCATCGATATTGATTTCGGGGAAAATAATTTGTTCCTGGATACCCAGAGTATAATTTCCACTTCCGTCAAACTTATTAGCGATACCTCTAAGGTCACGGATACGAGGTAAAGCAACGCGTACTAAACGTTCCAAAAATTCGTACATCTTGTCTCCACGTAACGTAACACGAACACCGATAGGCATTTTTTTACGCAATTTGAAGTTAGAAATATCTTTCTTAGAAAGAGTTGGTACTGCTTTCTGACCAGTAATAGCGGTCATTTCGTTAATAGCGATTTCGATAATTTTTTTATCGGCAACGGCTATTCCTAAACCTTGATTCAGAACAATTTTTTCGAGTTTGGGAGCTTGCATTACCGAGCTGTAACCAAAATCTTTCATTAGAATAGGAACGATACGTTCTCTATAATCTTGTTTTAAATTTGCTGTGTTCATCCTTAAATTTCCTCTCCTGATTTTTTAGAAATACGCACTAATTTTCCTTCTGCATTTAATTTGCGACCAACACGAACGGGTTTACCATTCTCCATTGGGTTCAAATTTGAGATATGAATTGCTGCTTCTTTCTTGATTATACCTCCTTGAGGACTTTTAGCGTTAGGCTTGGTGTGCTTTGACACCAAATTTACACCTTCTACAATAGCGCGTTGTTCTTTCACAAGAACTTCTAACACGCGGCCGGATTTGCTTTTATCAATTCCGGTGTTTACGTAAACGATGTCACCTTTTTTTATATGTAATTTGCTCATCACTATTTTTTTTTTCGAAGATTAAAGCACTTCAGGTGCAAGTGATATGATTTTCATATTGGTAGCACGCAATTCACGGGCTACAGGACCGAATATACGGCTTCCTCGGATTTCACCGGCATTGTTTAACAATACGCATGCGTTATCGTCGAAACGGATATAAGAGCCATCCTGACGACGGACTTCTTTTTTCGTACGAACGATAACTGCTTTGGATACGATGCCTTTCTTGATGTCGCTCGAAGGAATTACACTCTTCACGGCTACAACGATAACATCTCCAAGTGTAGCGTAACGTTTGCTGGTTCCTCCTAATACACGAATACAAAGAACGATTTTTGCTCCACTGTTATCGGCTACTATGAGTCTTGATTCTTGTTGTATCATAATTACTTAACTCTTTCAATAATTTCGGTTAATCTCCATCTCTTTAGTTTACTCAGCGGGCGAGTTTCCATAATGCGCACAGTGTCACCAATGTTGCACTCGTTTTTCTCGTCATGAGCATGATATTTCTTGGTCTTATTTACGAATTTACCGTAAATGGGGTGTTTTTCTTTCCACTTCACAGCAATAGTAATGGTTTTATCCATTTTGTTGCTGAAAACGACCCCTGCTCTTTCTTTTCTTAAATTTCTTGTTTCCATCAGGATCTGAATTTTATTGATTAATTTCTCTCTGACGTAACTCAGTCGCAAGACGGGCAATATTTCTACGAACATCTTTAATTTGCAACGGATTGTCAAGTGGAGAAATGGCGTGATTCAATTTCAAACGAACCAGACGCTCTTGTTCAGTGTCCATTCGTTCCAGAATCTCTTTGTTGTTTAATTCTTTAATTTCACTTGTTTTCATATTCCTTATACATATTGAGAAGTTGGGTCATAATCACGTCTTACTACAAATTTAGTAGTTACGGGTAGTTTTTGAGCAGCTAAGCGCAATGCTTCTTTAGCAATGTCAAAGGATACACCTTCCACTTCGAATAGCATACGTCCAGGAGTAACAGGAGCCACAAAACCTTCAGGGGCACCTTTTCCTTTTCCCATACGTACCTCAGCAGGTTTTTTGGTGATAGGTTTATCTGGAAATACTCGGATCCAGATTTGACCTTGTCTTTGCATATAACGGGTAACAGCAATACGGGCAGCTTCAATTTGACGACCAGTTAACCATTTCGTTTGTAATGATTTTATACCAAAAGAACCGAACGCTAACTGATTACCTCTTTGGGCATTTCCTTTCATGCGCCCTTTTTGCTGTCTCCTGAACTTTGTCTTTTTAGGTTGTAACATAATTTCCTTAAATCAAATTCATTTTTAACAGTTTATTTACTTTTCTTTTTAAATCCTTTGCTTCCACGGTCGCCGCGATCTTTACGATCACCTCGGTCATTCGGACGATCGTTGTGACGTTCGCCACGACCAGAGTCCTTTGTAGAAGTAAAGTTAGGAGCTAAGTCTTTTTTACCGTAGATTTCGCCACGACAAATCCAAACTTTGATACCAATTAATCCTACTTTGGTCAATGCCTCAGCAAGAGCATAATCGATATCGGCTCTAAAGGTATGCAGAGGAGTTCTTCCTTCTTTATACATTTCCGAACGTGCCATCTCGGCACCATTCAGACGACCTGAAACCATTACTTTGATTCCTTCAGCTCCCATACGCATCGAAGAGGCAATAGCCATCTTAGTTGCACGACGGTAAGCGATTTTACCTTCAACCTGACGAGCAATGTTGTTGGCTACAATTACGGCATCGAGTTCAGGACGTTTTATCTCAAAGATATTGATTTGAACTTCTTTATCTGTAATCTTCTTTAACTCTTCTTTTAGTTTATCAACTTCCTGACCACCTTTACCGATAATGATACCGGGACGGGCTGTACAAACAGTGATAGTAACAAGTTTAAGAGTACGTTCAATGACGATACGCGAAACACTAGCTTTGGCAAGACGAACGCTAAGATATTTTCTGATTTTGCTGTCTTCAAGTAATGTGTCACCGTAATCGTTGCCACCATACCAGTTAGAGTCCCATCCTCGGATGATACCCAAGCGGTTACTTATTGGATTTATTTTTTGTCCCATCTAGCTATTAAATTTTGTTCTCGTTAGTAATCTTTGAATCTACGAACAATGTTACGTGGTTCGAACGTTTGCGAATACGATATCCGCGTCCTTGTGGAGCGGTACGTAGACGTTTCAACATCGTTGCTGAATCCACATAAATTGCACTAATATATAAATTGGCATTGTCAGCTTTTTGTTCTGTTTTGTGTTCCCAGTTATCAATAGCTGATTTCAGCAATTTTTCTAATCTTCCAGAAGCTTCTTTAGCTGAGAACTTCAGTACGCTTAATGCTTTGTTAACCTCCAATCCACGAATCATATCGGCCACAAGGCGCATTTTTCGTGGTGATGTTGGAACACCGTTAAGCTTAGCAAAGTAAAGAGTCTTTTGAGCTTCTTTTCTTTCTTCGGCAGATATTTTTTTTCTTGCACCCATTATTTGAAATTTTTATTATTTTCTGATAGTTAATTTCAATGGATTATTTTTTCTTACCACCATGACCGCGGAAGTTACGAGTAGGAGAAAATTCGCCTAACTTGTGTCCTACCATATTTTCGGTTACGTATACGGGGATAAACTTATTACCATTGTGAACTGCAACTGTGTGACCTACAAAATCAGGTGATATCATTGAAGCGCGAGCCCATGTTTTGATGACGGTTTTTTTACCGGCTTCATTCATAGTTAAAACTTTCTTCTCAAGCTTCAAGTTGATGTATGGTCCTTTTTTTAATGAACGGCTCATATTATTTACTTAAATTATTCAATTATTTTTTCTTCCTTTCAATAATATATTTGCTTGATTGCTTTTTAGGTGCACGTGTTTTGTACCCCTTAGCTAACAAGCCCTTGCGAGAGCGTGGATGTCCACCTGAAGCTCGGCCTTCACCACCACCCATGGGGTGATCCACCGGATTCATTGCAACACCTCTTACTCTAGGACGACGTCCAAGCCAGCGTGAGCGACCTGCTTTACCTGATCTTTCAAGTCCGTGGTCTGAGTTCCCTACCGTTCCGATAGTCGCTTTACAGGTGGCAAGCACCTTGCGAACTTCTCCCGAAGGTAATTTGATAATAACATACTTGTCTTCACGTGAAGTGAGTTGAGCAAATGTTCCTGCCGAACGTACCATAGCGGCACCTTGACCCGGGCGTAATTCGATGTTATGAATTATGGTACCCAGTGGAATATTTTGCAACGGTAATGTATTACCAACTTCTGGAGCAGCTTCTGCTCCGGAAACTACAACTTGACCAACTTGCAATCCATTAGGTGCAAGGATGTATGTTTTTGCACCATCAGCATAATAAAGCAATGCAATACGTGCCGAACGATTCGGATCGTATTCAATTTCTTTTACTGTGGCTGGAACACCATCTTTGGTTCTTTTAAAATCAATTACTCTATATTTCTGCTTGTGTCCGCCACCTACGTTGCGGATGGTCATTTTACCATCGTGGTTACGACCTCCGGAATTTACTCCGCCTCTCACAAGAGATTTCTCTGGTGCACTCGCTGTAATTGTGTCGAATGTACCAATAACCTTGTGTCTCTGCCCCGGTGTTATGGGTCTTAGTTTACGTACAGCCATTTTTTTTATTAAATATTGCTATAAAAATCAATTTGTTCTCCTTCTTTCACTGTAACAATCGCCTTTTTATATGCGGATGTTTTTCCAGTGATTACGCCACCTTTGGTAAAGCGACTTTTCTTCTTAGGTGCTACTATTAAAGTATTTACTTCACTTACAGTAACACTGTACATGGCTTCGACAGCTTGCTTGATTTCAATCTTGTTAGCGTCTTTCTGTACTCTAAAGCCATAGCGGTTCAGCTTTTCGCCCAGCTGAGTCATCTTTTCTGTAACGATTGGTTTTATGATAATTCCCATATTCTGTACCTCCTTATGCTTTAAAAATTTGTTCTACTGCTACAACGGCATCTTCCGTTAATACAAGAGTTTTTGCATTAAGAACTATGTAAGTACTTAATTCAGAAACCAATACGACTTTTGCTGTTAACAAATTTCGAGCCGACAAATATACGTTTTTATTTGCGGTTGCTAAAATTATTAACGGCTTTTTATCAGCCACTTGCAAACTTTTTGTCAATGCGATAAAATCCTTCGTTTTTGGAGCTTCAAAATTAAAGTTTTCAACAACAGTAATCAGGTTGTTTTTTGCTTTGTATGTCAAAGCAGATTTACGAGCCAGTTGTTTTACTTTTTTATTTAATTTGAAGTCATAATCACGAGGAACCGGACCGAATACACGACCACCACCTACACGTATTGGTGATTTGATATCACCGGGACGTGCACCGCCACCGCCTTTTTGTTTTCCTAATTTACGTCGACTACCGGACAATTCACTTCGGCCTTTGGCCTTATGAGTTCCCTGACGTTGATTGGCCATATAGTGTTTCACATCTAAATAAATAGCATGGTCATTTGGCTCAATACCGAAAACTGCATCGTTCAACGATACTTTTCTTCCGGTGTCTTCTCCTTTGATATTTAATATACTTACTTCCATGGTTATTTATTGATGATTACGATTGAACCTTTCGCTCCTGGAACTGAACCTTTAATCAAGATTAAATTATGTTCCGGAATTACTTTTAATATTTGTAGGTTTTGCATGGTAACTTTATCGCCACCCATACGGCCACCCATACGCATACCCTTAAATACACGTGAAGGATAAGAAGAGGCTCCTAATGAACCCGGCGCTCTCAGACGGTTGTGTTGTCCGTGAGTGGCTTGTCCTACCCCGGCGAAACCATGGCGTTTTACAACACCCTGGAAGCCCTTACCTTTCGAAGTTCCCACTACGTTGACATACGTATTAGCTTCGAACATTTCTACAGTGATGGCATCACCCAATTTGAATTCTTCTTCGAATCCGCTGAACTCAACCAAGTGTCTTTGAGGTGCTACTCCAGCCGCTTGAAAGCGACCCATTTCAGCTTTGTTAGCGTGCTTTTCAGTTTTCACTTGAAAACCTACCTGAACAGCTACATAACCGTCGGTTTCTACCGTTTTTAATTGAGTAACAACACAAGGACCTGCTTCAATAACAGTACATGGTACATTTTTACCATCGGCACTGAAAACGGATGTCATTCCGATTTTTTTTCCTAATAATCCTGGCATTTCAATTGTTGTTTAATTGACCCTTAACCCAACCCCGATAGTTACCGGGAGGGGATCGGTCGTGTTTACTATAATTAATATTATATTCTTTGACCCTTAAGCGGGCGCAATGAATACTTAAACTTTGATTTCTACTTCTACCCCACTTGGTAATTCAAGTTTCATCAACGCGTCAACTGTTTTGCTGGTTGAACTGTAAATGTCGATCAAACGTTTGTACGATGAAAGTTGGAATTGTTCGCGTGATTTTTTATTCACGAAAGTCGAACGGTTCACTGTGAAAATTCGTTTGTGTGTTGGAAGTGGAATTGGTCCGCTTACAATAGCACCGGTAGCTTTCACTGTCTTTACGATTTTTTCGGCTGATTTGTCAACCAAATTGTGATCGTAAGATTTTAGCTTGATTCTGATTTTTTGACTCATTGTCGTTTTTAATTTATTATTTATATATTGGTATGAAAGGGATTCCGATTAAGAGTCATTCGCTAACCGCAAATCCCTTTCATTATTCTATTGATTTTTTACTATCAATTATTAAAGCAATTCTACTTTACCTTTTGCGTCGGTTACAACTTGTTTGGCAATTGAATTGGTAACTTCTGCATAATGCGAGAATTCCATTGAAGAAGTTGCGCGACCCGAAGTAATCGTACGAAGAGCAGTTACATAACCGAAGGTTTCAGCCAACGGCACTTTTGCTTTTACAATACGGGCACCAGTACGGCTCGATTCCATTCCTTCTACCTGACCACGACGTTTATTCAAGTCACCGATCACATCACCCATACTTTCTTCCGGTGTTACCACTTCCATTTTCATGATTGGTTCCAATAGAACAGGTTTTGCTTTAGCACAAGCATTTTTATAAGCTATCGAAGCACAGATTTCAAAAGATAACTGATCTGAATCGACTGCGTGGAATGAACCATCCAATACGGTTACTTTCAAATTATCTAAGGGGAAACCAGCTAATACACCATTTTTCATGGCTGCTGCAAATCCTTTTTGAATAGAAGGGATAAATTCTTTTGGAATATTACCACCCTTTACTGAGTCTACGAATTGGAATTGGCCTTCGAAATCTTTATCTTTAGGCTCAACCTTTACAATCATATCGGCAAACTTACCACGACCACCCGATTGTTTTTTATACGTTTCACGTATTTGAACAGTTTGTGTAATCGCTTCTTTATACGAAACCTGCGGACGACCCTGGTTACATTCCACTTTAAACTCACGTCTTAAGCGGTCGATAATAATTTCGAGGTGAAGTTCACCCATTCCACTAATAATCGTTTGACCGGATTGTTCTTCGGTATGTACAGTAAATGTTGGATCTTCTTCAGCCAGTTTCGACAAGCCGATACCTAATTTATCGAGGTCTTTTTGAGTTTTAGGCTCAATAGAGATTCCAATAACAGGTTTAGGGAAATCCATAGATTCAATTGTAATCGGATGCGCTTCATCGCATAAAGTATCACCAGTACGGATATCTTTAAAACCTACTCCAGCACCAATATCACCGGCTGAAATTACATCAACTGGGTTTTGTTTGTTGGAGAACATTTGGAAGATACGAGAAATACGTTCTTTTTTATCAGAACGGGTGTTGTAAACGTATGAACCAGCTTCCAGTTTACCTGAGTAAACACGGAAGAAACACAAACGTCCTACATATGGGTCGGTTGCAATCTTAAATGCTAATGCACACAAAGGTTCATTGGCATCCGGATGGCGTACGACTTGTTTTTCGGGGTCACGTGGATCAAAACCGATAGTTTCGGGTGTATCCAACGGACTTGGAAGGTAAGCACAAACTGCATCAAGCATAGTTTGAACACCTTTATTCTTAAATGCAGAGCCACAAATCATTGGATTCATTTCCATAGAAAGGGTTCCTTTGCGAATAGCTTTTTTAATTTCGTCTACAGTAATAGTAGAAGGATCATCAAAAAATTTCTGCATCAATACGTCATCATAATCTGCAACAACTTCGAGCATTTTTTCTCTCCATTCCTGAGCTTCTGCCAACAATTCTGCTGGAATTTCTTCTTCAACATATTCAGCACCCATTGTTTCGTCATGCCAAAGTATAGCTTTCATGGTTACCAAATCGATAACACCTTTGAATTTTTCTTCAGCACCGATAGGAATTTGAATAGGGCAAGGATTTGCACCTAAAACAACTCTTACCTGACGAACCACTTCGTAAAAATCGGCTCCCGAACGGTCCATTTTATTAACGAAACATATACGGGGTACATTGTATTTGTCAGCCTGACGCCATACAGTTTCAGATTGTGGTTCTACACCACCTACTGCGCATAAAGTCATGACGGCACCATCCAAAATACGTAATGAACGTTCAACTTCTACTGTAAAGTCAACGTGTCCCGGGGTATCAATCAGGTTGATTTTATATTTATCGCCCAGATATTCCCATGAAGTAGTAGTCGCAGCAGAAGTGATAGTTATACCACGTTCTTGTTCTTGTTCCATCCAGTCCATGGTGGCAGCTCCATCATGTACTTCACCGATTTTGTGTGTCAAACCGGTGTAGAACAAGATACGCTCGGAAGTAGTTGTCTTCCCAGCGTCGATATGCGCCATGATACCGATGTTTCTATTATAATTTAAATCTCCTTTAGCCATTTGTAACTATGATTTTCTTTTCTGTAATTGTTTTATTGTATTCAATTAAAATCTAAAGTGTGCAAATGCGCGGTTAGCTTCAGCCATACGGTGCATGTCTTCTTTGCGTTTGAAAGCTCCACCTTGATTATTAAAGGCATCAACAATTTCGGCAGCTAATTTCTCAGCCATCGAACGACCTCCGCGTTTGCGAGAGTACAATATAAGATTTTTCATTGAAATGGATTCCTTGCGATCTGCACGGATTTCCGTAGGGACTTGGAAAGTAGCACCACCCACGCGACGAGATTTTACTTCTACCAGCGGAGTAATGTTTTCGAGGGCTTTTTTCCAGATTTCGACGGGAGTTTTTTCTTCGTTCGGAAGTTTGGCTTTTACCGTTTCGAGCGATGTATAGAAAATGTCGAAGGCTGTAGATTTTTTGCCATCATACATCAAGTGGTTTACAAATTGTGTAACCATCGATTCATTGAAAACCGGATCAGGTAATACGATCCTTTTTTTTGGTTTCGATTTTCTCATTTTTACTTAAAATTTCCGTTTTTTGTTTTTGGTTGCTGCTTTAGTCTTACTTCAACGACTCCACCGAGTCATTTACTCAACCTTTCATCTGCTACCCAAAACGCAAACAAGTGTTTAAACTTGATTTTGTTAGTTTTTTTTGAAAGGAAATTGAAACATGTGGCTTTTGCTTATTCTTTACGAATTGCGGAAAACCTGTTTCAGTGTTTACTTATTTCTTTTTACCTTTTGCTGGTGCACCTTTTGCGGCTGCTCCTGCTTGTCCTGGTTTAGGACGTTTTGTTCCGTACTTAGAACGACGTTGAGTACGACCTGCGACGCCGGCTGTATCGAGTGTTCCACGAACTACGTGATAACGTACTCCCGGAAGGTCTTTTACACGTCCACCACGAACCATTACGATCGAGTGTTCCTGTAAGTTGTGTCCTTCGCCCGGAATGTAGGCATTCACCTCTTTTTGGTTAGTTAAACGTACACGGGCTACTTTACGCATAGCCGAGTTCGGTTTTTTCGGAGTTGTAGTGTACACACGCACACAAACACCACGACGCTGTGGACATGAATCCAAAGCTGGTGACTTGCTTTTGTCGATGAGTTCTGCTCTTCCTTTTCTAACTAATTGCTGAATTGTAGGCATTTTACTTTGTTTTTATAACTTAAATACTTTATTTATATCCCTTTGTTTTTTATTCAATTGGGTTGCAAAGATAGTGATATTATTTCAATGGGCAATACACCTCGGGTAAATATTTTTTTTTCTGACAAAAAGATACAATTCGTGGGAACAAAAACCAGGATGATGTGAGAGAAAAGTCAGGAAGAAGGAAAAACTTAAACAGATTTGAATACATTCGGCTTGTGGAAGGGTAAGAAATTGAATAGCTCCAAAAAGAATTAAGCATCTCAGCAAAACATAAATCTTGGTCAGACATAAACGGAAATGTTTATCTTTGCTGTATGAAATTATATTACCAATTATTTATCACTTTTTTCCGCATAGGAAGTTTCACCATAGGGGGTGGATATGCCATGATTCCACTGATTGAAAAAGAAGTGGTGGAGAACAAAAAATGGATAGAGAAAAAGGAATTTCTGGATATGTTGGCCATGGCACAATCGGCTCCGGGGGTTCTGGCTATCAATACAGCCATTTTTATAGGTTATAAAATTCGGGGATTCAAAGGTAGCCTGGTCACAGCATTCGGTTGCGCATTACCTTCTTTTATTATTATAATACTGATTGCCACTTTTTTCGCAGATATAAAAGATAATACTGTTGTAGCCCGGATTTTCAAAGGAATTCGCCCTGCCGTAGTAGCACTTATAGCCGTACCGGTATGGAGGATGGCCAAAACAGCAAATATAAACTGGAAAACAGCCATCATTCCCATTGGAACTGCCGTACTGATCTGGGGGTTTGGAGTTTCACCCGTTATCATTATTGCAATGGCTATTGGTGGTGGAATTTTGTGGGGAACGTGGAGGAGATGAGTTCAGAATTTAGGGCTTAGGGTTTTTGGGTTTGCACTTTAAAAAGTCAGTTGTATCCATGAAATAACTTCAAGTAACTTTTCAAACTCCGAACATTTCAAACATCGAATTTTTTAAACATAGTTAAATAACAATGCAATCATGCTAATCTATCTTCAGCTGTTCATTTCATTTTTCAAAATCGGATTATTTGGTTTTGGAGGAGGGTATGCCATAATATCACTCATACAGCACGAAATATTAATTCACGGTTGGATGACTCAAAGTGAACTGACCGATATTATTGCCATTTCGCAAATGACCCCGGGTCCAATTGGAATCAATAGTGCCACCTATGTAGGTTATACTGCCACGGGAAATGTTTGGGGTGCAGTGATTGCCACTTTTGCCATCGTACTGCCATCGTTCATCATTATGCTTACATTGTGCAAGTTTTTCTTTGTGATGCAGAACAACAAATATATGATTTATGCTTTGCAAGGCTTACGCCCTACCGTGGTGGGATTAATTGCTGCAGCTGCTCTTGTATTGATGAACGGAGAAAACTTTATTGATTATAAAAGCTTTATACTTTTTGGTGCAGCCTTTATTGCTTCTTTTCAATTCAACCTACACCCCATTTTACTTATTCTGGGCGCAGGCTTAGCAGGATTCCTGCTTTATTGAAAAAACAAAATGAAAATTGAACGCTGAAATTATTTAAATGATCCACCCAGGATATCGAGCAGTTCATTGGTAATGGCTTGCTGACGTGATTTATTATAAAGAAGTGATAACTCCGTTAAAATATCATCGGCATTATCGGTGGCAATTTGCATAGCCATAGTGCGTGCTGCATGTTCCGAAGCATTGGAATCGAGCAAGGCAATATAAATTTTCAAGCGTAACACTTTGGGGATTAAAGCTGCCATAATTTCAACACTGCTTGGTTCCACAATGTAATTAGTTTCAGTATCGCCCTTTTCGGTAGGAATCAGTTTTATAGGTAAATAGGTTTCGGCAGTTAAAAGCTGAGAACTTTTACTTACGAAATGATGAAAAATCAACTCCACCCGGTCAATTTCCTGATTATTGTACAACTGCATAATTTCATCCGCCAGATTCACAGCCGATTGATAGGATGGTTTATCAGCCATTTCTTCAAAATTAGCCTGCGGCGTGTAACCCAACTTCACACAAGCTTTCGCTATTTTCTTTCCAACTGGATAGATCAGAATATTCTCATTACCCAACGATTGATAAGTCGCAATAGTTTGGGTCAATTGTTTAGTTACATTCGCATTATAGCTTCCACACAAGCTGGAATTGGATGAAAAAACAATAACGGCTATTTTTTTGATTTCTCGTATTTCGGCAAAAGGGGACACAACATCTTCCTCCCCGCTCATGAAACGGGTCAGTAAACTGTTCAACCGTTGCTCGTAGGGATAGAAGTTTTCGATGGTTTTTTGAGCCTTCCGCAACTTGGCCGAAGACACCATCTTCATAGCCGATGTTATCTTTTGAGTGGATTTAACCGACTGAATACGTGTTTTTATTTCCTTTAATGAACCCATAAATGTAATTGACAATTGAAAATTGACAATTTAATATTATTTATTTACAAAACCGCTATCTAACGAGCCTGTAACTAATTACGTTAAATTCCTAATATCGTGATAGCTCTTAAAGTCTCCGCTTCCCGAAAAATATCGGAAAGACGGAAATTTAAGTATCTTATTAAATGAGAATGATGCGTTTACCGACTTCGGCAGCAGTTTTTTCGATGATAGCAGTTACTTCATCATTAATGACTCCGCTTTTGATTACATCCAACACATCGGTACGGTGTGACAGTTCCAATACCATCAAAAATTCCTTTTCAAATTCAGAAACTTTATCTTGTGGAACCTTCGACAACAAACCGTGTGTACCGCAATAAAGCACAGCCACCTGATTTTCTACCGGCATTGGTTCGTGAAGAGCCTGTACCAGCAAACTGGTATTCTTTTGTCCTTTATCTATCATCATAGCTGTAACAGGATCCATATCACCACCAAATTTGGTAAATGCCTCCAATTCACGAAATTGTGCCTGATCCATTTTCAACGTTCCTGCCACTTTCTTCATGGCTTTTATCTGAGCGTTACCACCCACACGCGAAACCGATATACCAACATTGATAGCCGGACGGTTACCCTGGTTAAACAGGTCGGTATCCAAAAATATCTGTCCGTCGGTAATAGAAATTACGTTGGTAGGAATGTAAGCCGATACATCGCCGGCCTGAGTTTCGATAATTGGTAAAGCAGTAAGCGAACCGCCCCCTTTCACTTTATCTTTCAGGCTTTCGGGTAAATCGTTCATTTGTGCAGCCACTTCGGGTTGCGAAATGATACGGGCCGAACGTTCCAGCAAACGGGAGTGCAAATAAAAGATATCGCCCGGGTATGCTTCACGTCCGGATGGACGACGGAGAATCAGGGATACTTCGCGGTATGCTACGGCTTGTTTAGATAAATCGTCGTACACAACTAACGCGTGACGACCGGTATCTCTGAAATATTCACCGATAGCCGCACCTGCAAAAGGAGCAAAATATTGCATAGCAGCTGGTTCAGAAGCATTGGCAGCCACAATAACCGTATAAGCCATTGCTCCGCGTTCCTGCAGGGTATTCACGATAGATGCTACCGTAGAACCTTTTTGTCCAATGGCTACATATATACAAAAGACAGGATCACCGGCATCAAAATTAGCCTTTTGATTTATAATGGCATCAATGGCAATACTTGTTTTCCCGGTCTGACGGTCACCAATAATTAATTCACGTTGTCCGCGTCCGATAGGAATCATGGCGTCAATGGATTTCAAACCGGTTTGTAAAGGTTGGTTTACAGGTTGTCTGTAAATCACACCGGGAGCTTTACGTTCCAGGGGCATTTCTATCAGTTCACCGCTAAGAGCACCTTTTCCATCCATAGGTTCACCCAGTGGATTGATAACCCGTCCGAGCATTCCTTCAGTCACCAAAATAGAAGCAACCCTTTTAGTACGCTTCACCGTAAAGCCTTCTTTAATAAGGTTAGTAGGTCCCAGCAAAACGGCTCCTACATTATCCTCTTCCAGGTTCATTACGATGGCTTTGATACCATTCTCAAACTCCAGCAATTCGTTGGATTCGGCATTATTTAATCCATAGATGCGAACAACACCGTCACTGACCTGCAGCACGGTACCAACTTCGTCATACTGAACGCTGGTGTCCATCCCTTCGAGTTGCATTCGAAGAATTGCGGATACTTCGCTAACCTTAATATTATCAGACATCTCTTTTTAATTATTTACAATTTACTAATTTACAATATACAATTGTAATGTAATAACAAAATGTTAAGTGTTTCATCAAAAGAAATTCGAAATTTCAGAATACATTTTCAATTGAACTGACAATTGTAATCCCGATAGCTATCGGGAGTAAATCTGTAAATCGTAAATCTATAAGATTTTCTTATTTTTAGATATATATTCGTTCTTAATGTGTTGTAGTTGACCGGAAATACTTGCATCCCAACGAACAAAACCCACTTCGAACAAGAAACCACCCAACAGGGCAGGATCCACTATTTTTTCTATTTCTACAGTCCCGCCTGTTTCATTTTCCATCAGAGTAATCAATCTCTTTTCGGTAGTTGGTTCCAGGGGTGCCGCCGTAATAAGTTTACCAACATGTATATTCTTCTGCTTTCGATACAAATCAACATATTTAAGCATAATGGAAAGCAGATATTCTTCCCGTTTGTTTTCCAGTATCAAATCAGTAAACCTATCGAAAGGCTGGCTGACATTTCCACCGGCCGACAAACCGATAAACTTCCGTTTTTCAGCCTTAGCAAGCATAGGATTGTCAAAAAGCTTTTTCAGCTCATTAAATGTTGAAAAGCTTTGAGCAACAACCTTGGCTTCCTGATATACCCGGTCCTGGTTATCGCTTGAGTTGGCAAATTCCAGTAAAGCGGTAGCGTATCGATCAGCTATGAGTCCTGTGTTCATATCAAATTAAGATTTTGGGATGTTGATTTCGTCCAACAGACGATTAATCATATCCATTTGTTCTTTCTTCTGGTCTAATTTTTCACGGAGAACTTTTTCGGCAATATTGACCGACAATTCAGCCACCTGACGACGGATATCGCGAATAGCATCTTCCTTTTCTATCAGGATTTGCCTTCTTGCCTCCGCTATCAGCTTCTGTGCTTCAACACCCGCTTTGTCTTTCGCATCATTAATCAACAAGTCACGGGTTTGCGCTGCATCGCTCAGGATTTGAACCTGTTCTCTGCGGGCATTTTCCACAATGGCTTCTCCATCGGCTTTCACTTGATCCAATTGATCGTGTGCTTTTTGGGCAAGCAGGAGTGATTCGTCAATATACGCTTTCCGGTCTTCCACCATTTTGACAATGACAGGGAAACCAAATTTGGCAAGTATAAAGACAACAATCCCAAAAGAAAGAAACATCCAGAATAACAGACCGGATTCAGGTAATAACAACGACATAATACGATGAATTTACAATCGACAATAAGCCTATTGACAATTATTTTTATACATAAAAACACTTTCGACCTTAGATTTTATTCTTGGCCGATTTTACAGGATAAAACCACAAACAACGATGGCAAACAAGGCAGCACCTTCTACCAAAGCAGCAGCAATAATCATGGACATACGAATATCCGATCCGGCTTCAGGTTGACGGGCAATTCCATCCATGGCAGAACCACCAATTTTTCCAATTCCAAGTCCGGCACCAATGACTGCAAGTCCTGCACCAATTCCTGCTCCTAATTTAGCCAATCCAGCAGCTCCGGCTGCTTGCAATAAAATTGTGAGTAACATAATTTTTTTTGTTTATTTGATTATTTATTTATTTGTCGACCACTTAATCCTTAAAATATTGTTGGGGATAAATGGTATTTATCTTTTAAAATTTAATCGTTATTTACAGGATGATGTGGTTGTACGCGCGCCAACCCAATAAATACAGCCGATAACAAGGTGAAAACATATGCTTGTATATAAGCCACCAGCAGCTCAACCAAATTGATGAACACAGTAAACAAAACCGAAACAATGGTCATACTGGTATTCATGGCCTGACCCATGCTAACTGTAACAAATATCAGGCAAGTAAGTCCTAAAACAATAGAGTGCCCCGCCAGAATATTGGCAAAGAGACGAATCATCAATGCAAAAGGTTTAGTAAAAACTCCCACGATCTCGATAACTGGCATCAATGGAATCGGTAATTTCAACCATACCGGAACATCGGGCCAAAATATTTCTTTCCAGTACTCTTTAGTACCGAAAATATTTACCACCAAAAATGTACAAATGGCCAATACGAAAGTTATAGCAATATTTCCTGTTACGTTGGCACCACCAGGGAAAAGCGGGATTAAACCCATCAGATTATTAATGAAAACGAAAAAGAAAACGGTCAGCAGGTATGGTGCAAATCGCCGGTAGTCCTTCCCGATACAGGGTTTGATAACATCATCGTTTATATTCATGATGAACATTTCCATAAACCCGACAAAACCCGTTTTGGATTTCAAAGCTTCTTTTTTGTATGATCGTACCACCAACATAATAATGATGATGAGTAGCAAGCTATTAAACAATAAGGAAAAAACGACTTTAGTTATGGAAATATCAAAAGGTCTCACTTCCACCCCTTGGGTATTCTTTTCTACTATTTTTCCTTTATATTCTCCTTCGGGTGCAATGTAAAAACCTTCATAAGGTTGACCTCCGTGAAAAGCTGATGAAAGAAACACATGACCTCCGGAAGTCTTGCTGAAAACTATCACCGGTAATGGGATAGCTATGTCCGTATCGCCCCACTTGGTGATATGCCATTCATAGGAATCAGCCAGATGTTCAAGTATTAATTCCTTAACATTCAGGTTCTCGGCAGGTTCTTTCGCCGGTACAGACTCGTTTGCCAGAACATTTAGTCCCGACATAAAAACAAGCATGACTATCAGGCTTACCGTTTTAAAAAAACTATTCATTTTATATATTTATCCTTTCCAATCAATTTCTCCGTCATATAAAAGAAATAAGTTTCCATCCCGAGGTACAATAAATAATAAGATATGAAAACAGCACTAAAAGGAGCTATTTTTTCACCTACAAAAACATAATAAAAAGCTCCGATAACCAGGCAAGCTGCCACTTTGTATAACTTCAACAGCATATACAGGTTCAGGATTTTGCGAGGGTTTTCTTTTTCGGCCCGGGTTATAGTCCAAATAAGAGTTAATCCCATCAAAAAAAAGAAAGAGGGAATAAGCGGATACCAGATAAAATAGCTTTCGGGCAGCAAAGCAGTTAGCAACCACCAGGCTCCTATGCCCGTCAATGCCATTACACTGGTGAACAGGATGATTAAATGTCTTCTTAATTCTTTCATCTATCTATTATCTAAAGCAATTCCAGACAAACTGTAACTACATTATTATTCGCCTCCACAAAACCACCTTCAATATTTAGTTCCTGTTCTCCTTCTTTAGCTGTAAAAGTCAATTTACCTTTTGTTAAAGAAGAAATGATAGGGGCATGATTCTCCCACATAGTGAAAAAACCTTCTGCTCCTGGTAAAGTTACTGAACTGACTTCACCGGAAAAGAATATTTTTTCAGGGGTGATAATTTCAAGTTTCATTTACTTAATTTTATTTTTTTTACTTAGATCACAAAGCATGTGATGATATACAGGGACAAAACGGTCCGAAACATCCAGCCAAATGTAAGATGTTTACAAACAGTTATTTTGCTATGCCTCTGGCTTGCTTCATTAATTTCTGACCCTTTGCAATGGCTTCATCAATAGTACCTACACTCAGGAATGCCATTTCGGGCAGTTCATCGAGTTGACCATCCAGAATCATTTTGAATCCGCGTATCGTTTCTTCTATAGATACCATCACACCGGGTTGTCCGGTAAATTGTGCGGCACTGTAAAAAGGTTGCGATAAAAAGCGTTGCACTTTACGTGCTCGGTTCACCGTGATGCGGTCTTCATCAGATAGTTCTTCCAGTCCTAAGATCGAAATAATATCCTGCAATTCTTTATTGCGTTGCAAAATCTGTTTTACCCTTTCGGCCGTATCGTAATGGTCCTGACCCACAATCTGTGGATTCAGAATACGCGAGGTTGATTCAAGCGGATCCACGGCAGGGAAAATTCCCAATTCCGAAATCTTACGGCTCAATACCGTTGTGGCGTCCAGGTGCGAGAAAGTAGTGGCCGGAGCGGGATCGGTTAAATCGTCGGCAGGCACATATACCGCTTGTACCGAAGTAATAGAACCATTTTTGGTAGAAGTAATCCGTTCCTGCATGGTACCCATTTCGCTGGCAAGGGTTGGTTGATATCCTACAGCCGAAGGCATACGCCCAAGCAATGCAGAAACCTCAGAACCCGCCTGTGTGAAACGGAAAATATTATCGATAAAAAACAAAATATCATTTCCACCTTCACCGGCATCCCTGAACGATTCTGCCACGGTTAAGCCCGATAAAGCTACTGTTGAACGTGCTCCCGGGGGTTCGTTCATTTGTCCGAAGACAAGCGTTGCCTGCGATTTGGCAACTTCAGAATAATCAATTTTTGATATATCCCAGTTACCTTCTTCCATACCTTTTTTAAACTCATCACCGTAACGTATTACGCCTGAGTCTATCATTTCACGTAGCAAATCGTTTCCCTCGCGGGTACGTTCACCTACACCGGCAAACACAGAGAAACCGTGATGTCCTTTGGCAATGTTGTTGATAAGTTCCATGATCAGCACCGTTTTACCTACACCGGCACCACCGAAAAGTCCGATTTTTCCGCCTTTAGAATAAGGTTCGAGCAAATCGATTACTTTGATACCCGTGGTGAGTATACTCTCACTGGTTGTCAGATCTTCAAACTTGGGTGGTTCGCGATGAATAGGATAAGAACCTTTTTTATCGAGCGACTTCATACCGTCGATGCTTTCTCCGATCACGTTCATCAAACGGCCTTTAACCTGGTCGCCAATGGGCATGGTAATGGGAGTTCCCAAAGCCACGGCTTTCAATCCGCGGCGTAAGCCATCGGTAGAATCCATGGCTACGGTGCGAACCGTATTTTCTCCAATATGTTGTTGTATCTCTACAATTAGCTGTTTTCCATCTCCCCGATCGATACGCAATGCATCGTGAATAGAGGGTAACTTCATTTCTTCTTTTCCTTTCAAATCAAAGAAAACATCCACAACAGGACCAATGATTTGTGAAATATGTCCAATTAACTCTGACATTATATTATTTTAAAACGTTTGAAATTGATAATTTTGTTTTCTTAATTTTGAGCCGTAAATTTACTCATTAATTTCGACTTACAAAAAGAATATTATTCAAAAAGCTGGATATTCGCAAGCAAGTCTAATCTTAAGCACTATGATACAACTAAATAATTTATTTAAAAAATAAATGTTTCTTGAGCTATATAAATAAAAGCCCCGGCGAAATAACCCAACAAGGCCAGCCAGCTAATTTTTTTCACATACCAGAAAAAATCTATTTTTTCCATTCCCATGGCGGCAACACCGGCAGCTGAGCCTATGATTAAAATGCTACCACCTGTACCGGCACAGTAAGCCAAAAATTCCCAAAGAAAATCATCCATCGGATATTGGGCAAGCGAATACATACCTTGTGTAGCAGCAACCAGCGGAACATTATCGACAATGGAAGATACCAAGCCGATTACCAGAACTATGATACTTTGATTACCAATGGCATCTGCCAGCCACTTAGCCATAAAAGTAAGGATTCCGGCAGTTTGCAGCGCTGCAATAGCCATTAAAATTCCCAGAAAAAACAAGATGCTCGAAATATCGATACGATGTAAGGCATTAACCAGCGTCAAATGCTTTTTGTTCTCATGTTCACCCGGACCATGCATAATTTCTGTAATTACCCACAATATACCCAAACCCAACATCATACCCATAAAAGGTGGAAGATGTGTAAAAGTTTTGAAAACCGGCACCGAGATTAATGCCAGAATCCCCAGCACCAATACGATTTTTTGTTGTTTCTTTGTAAGCACCCCTGCATTTGCGCTTTTGACTTTTGCAATTCGTTCAACTTTCCCGTGTAATTGAAAAGAAACGGCAACTAGCGGAATAATCAGGCATGCTAAACTGGGTAAAAACAGTTTGTACATAATACTGAAAGTGGATATCTGTCCGCCTATCCACAGCATGGTAGTGGTAACATCTCCAATAGCCGTCCAGGCGCCACCCGCATTAGCGGCAATGACCACAACCCCAACAAAAAGCAAACGATCGTCGTGATTGCGTATTAATTTACGGAGTAGAGCCACCATCACGATAGTCGTGGTAAGGTTATCCAATACAGACGAAAGAAAGAATGTGAGAAAACCGACGATCCAAATCAGGTATCGTTTATTGGTTTGCGTAATAAAGTCGGTAATTATGTCAAAACCATCGTGTGCATCAACCAATTCGATGATGGTCATAGCACCCAGCAAGAAGAAAAGAATGCTGGACACATCGCCCAAATGCTCAATCAAAGCAATGTCTACCGCCGCTTTATCGGGGACAGACATAATGTAGGCTACCCAGCACAACACTCCCGTTATCAGAGCTATGGCTGTTTTGTTTATTTTAATTGTGTTCTCAAATGCAATAGCTGCATATCCGACACCGAAAATAGTGAGAAGAATGGTGGTCATTTAATTAAAGTTTAGAAAAAGTTTAGAGATTAGAGTTTAGATAGTTTATAGTTTAGATAGTTTATAGTTTAGATAGTTTATAGTTTAGATTATAGTTTTGGGTTTAAATAGTTTTGAGATTAAAGATGGGGGGGTTGAGGGTTTATAGATTAGAGTTTATCGTTTATAGTTTAGATTATAGTTTTGGGTTTAAATAGTTTTGAGATTAAAGATGGGGGGTAGAGGGTTGAGGGTTGAGGGTTGAGAGTTTAAAGTTTTGATAGTTTTGAAATTAGTGATTAGAGATTTGTGATTTGTGATCAAAATATTTGGGAATATTATACTTATCCCTAAACTTTCTCTTAACTCTAAACTTTTTTCTAAACTCTAAACTTTTTTCTAAACTCTAAACTTTTTTCTAAACTCTAAACTTTTTTCTAAACTCTAAACTTTTTTCTAAACTCTAAACTTTCTTTTAACCCTAAACTTTTTTCTAAACTCTAAACTTTTTTCTTAACTCTAAACTTTTTTCTAAACTCTAAACTTTTTTCTAAACTCTAAACTTTTTCTATTTTTCGTTTAATCTTTTTATTTGGCTATTTTTCAGGCCACTAAGTTTGGCCGTTATATCGTATAATACTATTTTCAAAGGTTCAAAATCTTTTTCATCAATAATTTCTAAATCCATTGAAATTATGAGTTGGCAATACGTTTCGAGTGCTGAACCATAAGCAACTTCTGTAAATCGAATCTGATCTTTTAATGACGAGCGGGAAGTTCCTTCTGCAATATTTGAAACAATGGATACAGAAGCTCTTCGAAGTTGGGATACCAATCCAAATTTCTCCTCTTCAGGAAAAAACTTTGTAAGTTTGTATATCATTTTCACATAAGCCCTTGACTTCTGCCAAACTTCTAATTTTTCGAATGAATACATGTGACCTTCCATAATTTTGAATTTTTAGTGATAAAAATTAAACTCTAAACCATCTAAACCCTAAACTATCTAAACCCTAAACTCTCTAAACCCTAAACTCTCATTAATCCAACTTCAACACTTCCAAAAACGCCTTCTGTGGAACTTCCACATTCCCGATTTGCTTCATCTTCTTTTTTCCCTTCTTTTGCTTTTCCAGCAATTTACGTTTACGGCTGATATCACCACCATAACATTTGGCAGTTACATCTTTCCGAACGGCTTTGATGGTTTCGCGGGAAATGATTTTGGCACCTATGGCACCCTGAATGGCAATATCAAATTGTTGACGTGGTATCAGTTCCTTCAGCTTTTCGCACATGCGTTTACCAAGCGGTACGGCATTATCCACATGGATAAGGCACGACAGCGCATCCACAGGTTCTCCGTTGAGCAGGATATCCAGTTTTATTAATTTAGAGGGACGGAATCCATTTAAATGGTAATCGAAGGAAGCATAACCCTTTGAAATACTTTTCAGCCGGTCGTAGAAATCAAATACAATTTCGCCCAGGGGTAAATCATAAATCAACTCCATGCGATTTCCGGAAATATAATTTTGTTTCACCAATTCTCCGCGTTTTCCCAGGCACAAATTCATAATTTGTCCGATATAGTCGGTGCGGGTAATGATGGATGCACGGATAAAGGGTTCCTCAATACGATCAATCGCCATGATATCAGGCAGTCCGGATGGATTGTGCACTTCTATCAGGTCACCTTTGTTGGTAATCACCCGGTATGATACGTTGGGTACGGTGGTAATCACATCCATATTGAATTCCCGGTCTAGCCGCTCCTGTATGATCTCCATGTGTAACATACCCAGGAATCCGCAGCGAAAACCAAAGCCCAATGCCACCGACGATTCAGCTTCGAAAGTCAGCGATGCATCGTTCAGTTGTAATTTTTCTATGGAAGCGCGCAAGTCCTCGAAATCGTCGGTATCGATAGGGTAAAGACCCGCGAAAACCATAGGCTTCACCTCTTCAAAACCGGCAATTCTGTTGGCACAAGGACGTTTTACGTGTGTAATGGTATCGCCCACTTTCACTTCCTTCGATGTTTTTACTCCGGAAATAATATAGCCCACATCGCCTGCATGCAGGGATGGCCGGGGAACCATATCGAGTTTCAGGATGCCCACTTCGTCGGCATAATATTCTTTTTCGGTAGCCACGAACTTGACTAAGTCGCCCTTTTTGATGGTTCCGTTTACAATCTTGAAATAGGCAATAATTCCGCGGAATGAATTGAAAACCGAATCGAAAATAAGGCATTGAAGCGGTGCATCCGGATCACCCTTGGGTGCAGGAACACGCTCAATAACAGCCTTTAGTATTTCGTCAACGCCCATACCTGTTTTACCGCTGGCACGAATTATTTCTTCCCGTTTACAACCAAGAAGTTCCAATATTTGATCTTCCACCTCTTCGGGCATGGCATTATCCATGTCCATTTTATTCATCACCGGGATAATCTCCAGATCATGTTCAATGGCCATATACAGGTTGGAAATAGTTTGAGCCTGAATACCTTGCGTAGCATCCACTATCAACAAGGCGCCTTCACAGGCGGCGATGGAGCGCGACACTTCATACGAAAAATCGACATGCCCCGGAGTATCTATTAAATTCAGAATATATTCTTCTCCTTCAAACACGTAACTCATTTGGATGGCATGACTCTTAATGGTGATACCACGTTCACGCTCCAAATCCATGCTGTCCAGAACCTGAGCTTGTAAATCTTTACCCGATACGGTGTTGGTGAATTCTAACAAGCGGTCGGCCAGGGTACTTTTTCCGTGATCGATATGAGCAATAATACAAAAATTGCGGATTTTCTTCATTCGTGAATCTTCTTCTTTTTTATTTTGGTTTGCAAAAATACAAAAAAAACATGAATAATGGATTGCGGGTCATGAGTTATCATTTTAAGGTCATAGAAACTACTTGCATGTAACAACAACCTCACCCCGCACATTGAGCAGTAGAAGCATAAACTTCCATTAGTGTCTGCGACATCCTGTTATTTCTCCAACAAGCAGCTTCCTACTACTTAAATATAAACAATCTATTAAAAACTATAAACTGCTGATTATATGCCATCTACTATAAACTATTGACTCTTATGAAACAAAAACAACCCCTAGTCCTTAAGCTAACGGAAAACTAAATTAGTTTCGTCTCCTATATTTTAATAGTTTCGTCTCCTAAACTTTAATTTGATTGTTTCATTTGATTTTTAGACTGGTATTCCCAGTCTGCAGCGCTATAAATGGAGCTTGCGACATCCCGTCCCCCCGATAGCTATCGGGGCTATCGGGATTACGGGACTATAAACTATCGACTATAAACTATAAACTATCGGCTATAAACTATCGACTATAAACTATAAACTACAATTAAGGATTTATGAAATAGATGATGTACTTTTGCAAAGTATTAATACTCTGATTTCTTTTTCCAGGATAAAATAAATATGAAAACAATATATTTCTTGCTTCTTTCCCTGATCTTTTACTCGTGCAACGATATGCACGACGTAACCACTCCCACTCTTCTGCCCGAAACGCCGGGTGAAACAGGCCGGCTTTTTGTGCTTTCCGAAGGACTTTTCAACCAAAACAACAGCCGGTTGAGTTGTTTCAATTTTGGGGACAGAACCATGGAATCCGATTATTTTACTTTCATCAACAAACGCGGACTGGGCGACACGGCCAACGATATGAAACGCTATGGCAATAAATTGTGGATAGTGGTCAATGTGTCATCCAATGTAGAAGTATTGGATCTTAGTTCCAGCAAATCATTAAAACAGATTCCCATGTTCAACCAGGATGCTGTCGCCAGGCAGCCCAGGCAAATCGCATTTTCCAAAGGCAAGGCCTACGTCTGCTCCTTCGATGGCACGGTAACCCGTATCGATACCACTACCCTTAAAATAGAAAAAGTGATTAGCTGTGGCCGCAACCCCGACGGAATTGCCGTGGCAAACGGGAAATTATACGTATCCAATTCAGGTGGTTTGGATCCCGGTTTCGCCAATACAGTTTCGGTAATTGACATCGTTTCATTTAGCGAAATAAAAAAGATAACCGTAGGAATTAATCCTTCACGCCTGGAAGCAGACAGTCAGGGCGACGTGTATATGGTTTCGAGGGGAAATAATGCAAGTATCAAAGCCCGCTGGCAACGTATCAACAGCCAGACTGATGAACTTGCACAAACCTTCGACAATCTCCCGGCGGTCAACTTCACCATCCGAAACGATACAGCCTACCTGTATAATTACGATTTCACGGACCAAAGTTATTCCGTTCAAACATTCGACTGTAAAACCGAACATCTAATTCCCGACCAATTCATCACCGATCAAACAAACATAAAATGTCCTTTCGGCATATACGCACACCCAGTCAATGGAAATATTTATATCACCGATGCTCAAAACTACACCGTAAAAGGTGATTTGCTATGCTTCAACCGGAAAGGAAAGCTGTTGTATAAAGTTGAAAGTGTAGGATTAAATCCGAATGCTGTTGTTGCAGTGGAAAAATGAGTTCGGCGCTCAGCGTTCTGTGTTTTGTGTTCCGGGTTCTGTGTTCCGGGTTCTGTGTTCCAGGTTCCGGGTTCAGAGTTCCGGGTTCTGAAAGTTCTACTGGTAAACGAAGCTTGCAGGTATGCATTCTCTCAAACATTCTTAAAATAGTGGTATCTATTAGGTATCCAAATAATTAGTTAATGATCCTTGTAGTATCCCGCCTGCGGGACTATCTAACCAATCAACCAATTTACTAATCAACCAATTACACTCCCAACTGACTATACGTTTCCTTCAAGGCATCTTCGTTATCTGAAATCACCAGAATAGAATCTCCCATTTCCAGTTTTGTATTTCCACGGGGAATAAAATAACGCTGATCGCGTTTCACCATAACCACCAGGGTATGATCCGGCAACGATATATCCATTAAACGGTGACCATTCTGAAGCATTTCTTTCTTCACCGTAATTTCGCTCATAGCCGATTTAATTTCGTCCGAAAATTCCACATCAAATTCTTTCAACTTATGCGACTTCTGTTTTGGAAGTGACAAATTGAGCCAATGAGCCAGAGCAGAAACACTTGTCCCCTGAAGCATTAACGAGAGAATAGTGATAAAAAAAACAATATTGAACATCATCTTCGCCTGTGGAACTTCGCTGATCCAGGGATAAGTGGCGAAAATAATAGGAACTGCCCCTCGCAATCCCACCCAGGAAGTGAATAAACGTCCTTTGAAAGACATATTTTTAAATGGAGACAATGAAATGAGTACCGCTACGGGGCGCGAAATAAAAATCATAAACAATCCCACCAGTATACCCACTCCTGCTATGGGCAATAATTCAGAAGGATTTACCAGCAAACCCAACGCCAGGAACATCACTATTTGAAAAAGCCAGGTCAGCCCATCGAAAAATTTTAGCGTGCTTCGCTTGTGTACAAAGCGATGGTTACCAATTAATAGTCCACCCACGTAAACGGCCAAATAACCATTTCCTCCTATAAAGCTGGTAAAACCAAAGATGAAAAACATAACCGTAAGCAGCAACACCGAATACAAGGCATCATTATCCAGATTGATCCGGTTGATTAAACGGACTGCCATTTTGCCCACTACCATACCCGACAAAGAGCCTAAAATAAGTTGTTTCAGGAAAATAAACAAAACATTCCACCCACTGATATCGGGAGTTTGCAACATCTGAATCAACAAAATAGTCAACATAAAGGCCATGGGATCATTACTTCCACTTTCCAGTTCAAGTAAAGGTCGTAGATTTTCTTTCAAAGACAAACCCTTGGAACGAAGGATGGCAAAAACAGATGCGGAATCGGTAGACGACAAGATACAACCCAATAGCAAAGATTCTAAGAGAGTGAACGTAACGGTATGTATTATGCTGTTGGTTAGCCAATAAACGAATAAGCCGGTAATAGATGCTGTTAATAAAACACCCACGGTTGCCAGCACCACTCCTTGCCAGATAATGGGTTTTATTTCTGAGAATTTGGTATCCATCCCCCCCGAAAACAAAATAATATTCAACGCTACCACACCAATATACTGAGCCACATGAGGAGAACTAAACACCAGGCCCAATCCATCGTTTCCGGCAATAATACCTATAAACAAAAAGAGAAGCAAAGTGGGTACTCCAAACCTGTAACCTGTTTTTCCAATAATCAAACTAAAGAAAAGCAGCACAGAACCAATTAACATAAAGAGTTCAATAGATATATTCATAAAATATTTTTCATTTTCACAAAGGTAGCTATTTCATACAAGTTCACCAAGTTAAAGACTCAGAAAAAAGGTTAGCCTCCTTTTTGAGAATTTATTTTCAGTTTTTTTTGTCCGGAGGCTTTGTAGAATGAAAAAAAGCCGTATATTTGCAGCCGCTAAGCCGATATGGCGTCATAGCTCAGTTGGTAGAGCAAAGGACTGAAAATCCTTGTGTCCCCGGTTCGATTCCTGGTGACGCCACAGCAAAGAAAAACAGTTACATGAAAATGTAGCTGTTTTTTTTTGCCCCCTACACCCCAAAAGTGGGGTATAAGGGAGATTTAGATATATAAAGTGGAAATCTATGGACAAACAGAATCCACTACAAAGCCTTTTCCAGCTATCTTAAGTTTTTAGGATTATAATCTGTGTAAATCAGGGTAATCAGTGAACAGAAGTAGTCGCATGCAAAGCATCAACCACCTATCGAAAGTTTTCATGATTATAATCTGAGGAATTTGGGGACCAGCGATTACAGCTACTAATAACGTATTAAACTGCACTTATATCAGAATTACCAATTCGTTTCAGAAAATATAACACAAAAACACTTCGTAAAATTAAAAATCATCTTATATTTGTACGCTACAACGTACATAAAACAAGCTACAAGATGCTAACGACAACAATTACCGATTTCCGGAAAGACATCAAAAAATATCTTGATGAAGTTTCAGAGAACTTTGAAACATTGATAATCAACCGGGGCAAAGACAGTGGTGTTGTAATTATCTCCCTGGATGAATACAATTCCTTGAATGCTACCCAACACGAGTTATCATCCAAATCAAATGAGATGAGGCTGGATTCCGCTATTGATAAATTAAAAGAGAAATCAACATTTTCAAAAGATTTGTTAGACGAATGAAATACACCTTTGTTGATGAATCCTGGGAAGATTATTTATTCTGGCAAAAGAATGATAAAAAAATGTTGAAGAGGATCAATGATTTATTAAAAGACATCTCAAGGAATCCCTTCACTGGCATGGGGAAACCCGAGCCTTTAAAATTTAAATATAATGGCTTTTGGTCACGAAGAATTGATGAACAACATCGATTGATTTATCAGGTCAAAGAAGATGAAATTCTTATTGCAAAATGCAGATTTCATTACGATTAAACAACTAACCAGGCCCCGCATGTTGGTTTAAAATCATGTCCATTACTGTTCTAATCTGAGTAAATCTGCGTAATCTGGGGACTAATATAGTCGCGTAGAATGCATCAACCATCTCTCGTCTCATTATTTGATTTTCAAAATACATATTTCGGGCTTATTTATTTGAAAACATTTCAGCCAATTTCCTTCGCCAAAAATATTATACAGTTTCCCTCTCCCTGCAAATTTTTCTCATCACCCAACCTAAATCACACACAGAATTCGCTCATCGAAAAATATATTTAGCAAAAAAGAACTTTATTTTATGTTTTTTGTTTTTATAGCAATCGGTCATATAATACGGGTGCTAATTTGTGTAGTTGAACGGTTTGAAGATGCCACAGTTCGGTAAAATAGCAGATACCAGAGAATATTTGATGTTTCACGCGTGTAAAATAGCGTCGACAACTGGAAATTTTGAGCCACAGCTCCGGGATATGGTTTCTACAGTTGGAGAAGGTGCTTCTCACTCCTGAAACATCCTTTCTCAACCCGAGAAAGGAGTTTTCATCACCGGAAGGTGTTTTCTCAGTTGGAGAAAGGGTGCCGCATCCCTGTGGATCAAAATTTCCGGTTGTCGGCGCTTTTTTTTCATAAATACAGGTCTTAGATTTCCTCTCAACATATAGTTTTCAAAACTCTTTTATAAAAGTCAGCTATGTATATTGAAAAATTGAATCTCGCTCATCTTCAAAACGAAGAGCATTTTGCATTCCACACCCACGTGGATGAGTTACTGACAGAAGCCGGTCCGGCAGTGTTGAAAATCGATACACAGTATGGTGCCTACAAACCACTGTTGGTTAATGAGCGAATGGCACTGGACCAGGTGGATAAAAGCGCTTTTACCCAAAAGCTGGATTTGGCAAGTACAGCACGCGATATCCCCATCCGGGGCTTCTTTAAAATGGTTAAAGGGATGCTCCATCATTTTAACCCGGAAACGAGTGATGCTGCTTACCGTATTGACCTGATCAACGAAAGTTTCAGCGACATTACCCGGCTAAGCGACGAAAAGCAAACTGCTGCTACGGTGAGCTACCTGGACGCGCTCAAAGCTGCTTCTGATGATATTACAACCCTTGGTCTGAACGATTGGGTGACTGAAATAGAAGATAGAAGCAAAGATTATGTGGAGATCAAAAAGAACCGCTTACACGAACAGGATAGCCAAACTACCCTGCGCATGAAAACCGTCCGCCACGATGTGGATGAAGCTTACATCAATACAGTGAACCGCATCAATGCCTTTATCACTATCGACGGCGATGTGCCCTATGCTGCTCTTGTTACAAAACTTAACAACCGCATCGACAGCTTTAAAATCATTGTTGCACAACGACGGGGACGCCGGGCAAAAGCAGATGAAGGGAAAACAACAGAAGAAACGAAATAAAGAAGTACATCCTCATCGTTTAAATAAATTGCCGGTGAGGATGTTTATTCTAAGACAAAAGAGATCCCGTTCCTGCGAATATATGTTGGTTTTAAATATCTTGTCCGACTAAGCACTGCTCCCAATTTCATTAAACTATCGTTTCAGTAGTCGTTGATGAACTTTTAGTTCCCTGAACTTGCAGACTTTCTTAATTCAACTCAACCAAAGTAGTAAAATTAGAATGTCTAAATAATAATTTAACCTATCACCAATTCACCAATCAGTAACTAATGGATCTTGCGACATCCCGCTTGCGGGACTAACTAAGTAACTAATTAAACAATCACCAATCACCAACTACATAAATGGAAAATAACTCAGACAACATGAGCAAATGCCCCGTTACCGGAGCAACTCATAAGCACAGTGCAGGGATCGGCGGTACTAAAAACCGCGACTGGTGGCCTAATCAGTTAAGATTAAACATACTGAGACAACATTCTTCTTTATCGAATCCGATGGGAGAGGGCTTTAACTATGCAGAAGCTTTTAAGAGCCTGGATATGGATGCTTTAAAAAATGATTTACACAGACTAATGACCGACTCTCAGGATTGGTGGCCGGCAGATTTCGGCCATTACGGGCCGTTTTTCATCCGCATGGCATGGCACAGTGCCGGCACCTACCGCACCGGCGACGGACGCGGAGGCGCCGGAGGTGGACAGCAACGCTTTGCCCCGCTAAATAGCTGGCCTGACAACGTCAACCTCGACAAGGCACGAAGGCTGCTCTGGCCAATCAAGCAAAAGTATGGGCGGAAAATATCCTGGGCTGACCTCATGATTCTTACCGGCAACGTAGCGTTGGAATCCATGGGTTTCAAAACCTTTGGATTTGCCGGTGGGCGTGAAGATGTTTGGGAACCGGAAGAAGATATTTATTGGGGCTCTGAAACCAAGTGGCTGGAAGGCGACAAGCGTTACTCAGGTGAACGCGACCTTGAAAACCCTCTTGCAGCCGTTCAAATGGGATTAATCTATGTAAATCCCGAAGGACCGGATGGGAAACCTGATCCACTGGCAGCGGCTAAAGATATTCGCGAAACCTTTGCCCGTATGGCCATGAATGATGAAGAAACGGTGGCACTGATTGCCGGTGGACACACTTTTGGAAAAACCCACGGAGCCGGTGACGCGGCACATGTTGGACCTGAACCTGAAGCTGCCGACCTGGAAGAACAGGGATTAGGCTGGAAAAGTTCCTTTGGATCGGGAAAAGGAGGCGATACCATAGGCAGCGGACTGGAAGTTACCTGGACGCAGACGCCTGCCAGGTGGAGCTTTTACTACTTCGAAAACCTGTTTAATTATGAATGGGAACTAACCAAAAGCCCGGCCGGCGCTTATCAGTGGGTAGCCAAAAATGCCGGTGAAGTCATTCCCGATGCACACGACCTATCTAAAAAGCATGCGCCTGCTATGCTTACAACGGATCTATCTTTGCGTTTTGATCCCATTTACGAAAAGATCTCCAGACGTTTCTATGAACATCCACTTGAATTTACCGATGCTTTTGCACGTGCATGGTTTAAACTGACTCATCGGGATATGGGACCAAAGGCTCGCTACTTAGGCGCTGAGGTTCCCGCTGAAGAACTGATTTGGCAAGATCCTATTCCTGCCGTGGATCATGTATTGGTTGATGAGTCAGATATAACAGCATTAAAAGTCAAAGCAATTAATTCCGGACTAACCATCTCTCAATTAGTATCTACCGCCTGGGCTTCGGCTTCCACATTCCGCGGTTCTGATAAACGTGGTGGTGCCAACGGTGCACGCATTCGTCTGGCTCCACAAAAGGACTGGACTGTTAATAATCCTGCTCAGCTGACGAACGTATTGGAAAAGCTTGAAGCTATCCAAAAAGAATTCAACAGCGCCCATTCAAATGGCAAGAAAGTATCACTTGCAGACCTTATTGTTTTGGCCGGTTGTGCCGGAGTTGAAAAAGCAGCAAAGGTCGCGGGTTATGAACTAACCGTTCCTTTCACTCCCGGTCGTATAGATGCTTCGCAAGAGCATACAGACCTGGATTCTTTCGCAGCACTTGAACCTGAAGCCGATGGTTTCCGCAATTATCTGAAAACGAAATTTGCTATATCTACCGAAGAGTTGCTGATTGACAAAGCGCAGTTACTGAATCTGACTGCTCCCGAAATGACTGTTCTGGTGGGTGGTATGCGTGTGTTGGGAGCAAACTTTGACAATTCCCAACAGGGTGTGTTTACAAAACGAACTGAAGTCCTTACCAACGATTTCTTCGTCAACCTGCTCGATATGAGTACGGCCTGGATGCCCGCATCGGAGGACAAAGAGACCTTTGATGGACGTGATCGCAAAACGGGCGCGCTAAAATGGTCTGGAACCCGGGCAGATCTTATTTTTGGTTCAAACTCTGAGCTCAGAGCCCTTGCCGAAGTATATGGAAGCTCGGATGCGCAGGAGAAATTCGTTAAGGATTTCGTGGCTGCATGGAATAAAGTAATGAATCTTGATCGCTTTGATTTGATTTGATTTTTTCAGGAATCCATCACAAACCAGAGGGAGAAAGAGGATAAATCAACTTTCAGTTTTTTTTATCGGGAATTACAACATAGAAGTAATAGGAATAATATAATGTCACATTAATAAACAAGTAATGTGCTGTTAACTCCTTCTTATTAAATGGTAAATGGTAAATTGGTAAATGGTAAATACTTAAATGGAGGATAACTATGAAATCAAACAAAAGTGTGGAAGTGAAAGAACTTCCCCAAATGACGGTTGCCTATGTCAGGCATATTGGGCCATATAACGGAAATGAAAAACTTTTTGAAAGACTTTGGAATAAATTATTTTCCTGGGCTGCTCCAAGAGGATTAGTTGGAGGAAAAGATTTTAAATCGATGATTATTTATCACGATGATCCAAATGTTACTTCCGAAGATCAACTACGAATGAGCGTTTGTATTACAGTTTCTGATGATACAAAAGTTGATGGTGAAATTGGCAAAATGGAGCTTGAAGCTGCAAAATATGTAATTGCCCGCTTTGAGCTAACTGCACAAGAATTTCAACAAGCATGGGATTGGGTTTATAACGAATGGTTGCCAACCAGTGGCTACCAACCCGAGGACAAACCAAGCTTAGAAATGTATCCCGAAGAACCAAAAGATGGTAAATTTATTGTTGACATTTGTGTACCGGTTAAACCGGCTTAAAAGGCAATAAATTTTAAATGGGTCGTTCCGTTCAACTTGTTTGTCGTGTACTAAGTATGTATTACACCAAATGTAGATATGAAAACAATGAAAGCAATAGTTTACACAGAATATGGTGAGCCGGACGTCCTGAAAATACAGGAAGTAGAAAAACCATATCCAAAAGCCAATGAAATTCTGATCAGAGTTCAGGCTGTTTCGGTCAATTATGGGGATCTAATTGCCCGAAATTTCAAAAACATTTCCACAAGAGAATTTAATATGCCATTACTCATTTGGATTCTGGCCCGATTTAGTTTTGGTCTACAAAAACCTAAATTAAAAATATTAGGAAATACTTTTGCAGGTGAAATTGAGTCGATTGGGAATGATGTAAAACGGTTCAAGATAGGTGATCCTGTTTTTGGTTATACAGGAGAAAAAATGGGGGGATATGCCGAATATGTTTGCATGCCTGAAAATAGCATACTGGCTGTAAAGCCATCAAATATGACTTACGAAGAAGCTTCTGTAATTCCTTACGGGACAATTATGGCATTGAATTTACTAAAAAAAGTAAATATTCAAAAAGGGCAGAAAATGCTTGTAATTGGTGCTTCCGGAGGCATAGGTTCAGCGGTAGTACAACTTGCAAAACATTATTTTGGGGCAGAAGTAACAGGCGTTTGTGGTACATTAAGATTAGATTTTGTAAAGAAATTAGGCGCCGATAAGGTTATTGATTACACAAAAGTAGATTATTTACAACCCGTAGAAAAATATGACGTAATCTTCGACATTTTGGGTAAAGGCTCTTTTTCGCAGTGCAAGAAATCACTTCAAGAAAAAGGGGTTTATTTGTTATCGAGTTTTAAGTCGAGGAAACTTCTTCAAATGCTGTGGACATCAATCAAAGGCGGAAAGAAAGTAGTTTGTGCTATTGCAACCCCAAAAGCCTAAGATTTGGTTTTCATAAAGAATCTTATCGAAGAGGGAAAGATAAAGTCGATAATTGATACCTGTTTCCCCCTGGAGCAGACCTCCGAAGCCCACAAATACATTGAAACAGGAAACAATAGGGGAAACGTAGTGATAAAAGTATAGACGTTGTAATAATTGGAAGTTTATGAATAAGAACCTGACACAGAGCATCACGTAGAAGTTCATTTATAAATTTTCCTATTTAATTCGCATGGAAAACAAGGGAAATATTGATACGAAAGTTAAGTTATCGACCTTATGGATTGTAGTCATGGTAAATATGATTTATGCCGATATCTTTTCTATTCTGGTTGAGCTTGTCAATAAAGATACACTGAATCTGCCCGGTGATGTAAAGTTAATTATGGCAATAGCCGCCATAGTAACAAACATACCTATCCTAATGATCTATTTTTCGAGAGTATTACAGTATAAACTGAATCGCCTGTTGAATATCATTGCCGGATTTTTGACAATAATTTACGTAGTTGGTGGTGGTGACCTGGCACCTCATTACATTATAGTAGGTACAATAGAAGTAATTTTGCTGCTAATTATTATTATAAATTCATGGAAATGGAAAGAGTAAAAAATTGACAAAGAAACGAAATCAGGGCACAACTGAGAATGCGTTGTACGGCCAAAAACAGTTTCAGTTTAAAATAAAACGAATCTCACGCATCATAATTAATACAGGAAAACATTTATTTGTGTATTATATCAGTCATTGTAGTAGAACAAAAAAAAATATTGGGCTAAGTAAACCCAATATTAATATGCTAACAGACTAAAATACCTGAAGTATTAATCTATTTTTGCGAGGCTTTTTTCTCTCTCTTTTCCAACTTTTTTTCCTTCGGAGTTTTCAAAGGCTCCTTTTTCTCGGTTTTTTTTGCGTCTTGACTCTTAGCCATAATGTTTGTTTTTAAGTTATTAATGAGGAAACGTTTAATTATTACTATTGAAAAAATAGAAATTATTCAGCGCTGAAATTCATTATATTGTGGTAATAGGATTTTTATCTAAACAAATTTAATGCAATACAATTTTTCTTTGTGCAAATATACGAAAACAAATGAAATGTAAAACATTATCAAACTTATAAAAAGGACGATTGGTTGTAAATAATTTATTTACTGGCAGATATCGGTACATCGGGCACAGAACTTAACAGAGAAAGAGGTCACAATATCGATAATAAAAGCTAAAAATAGTTGCAGACATATCGTTGGCCGATAAAAAAATATACCAACGGATTACAAATCATTAATTGCTTTAAAAATCACCCCTTCGTATTTAGCAAGCGTATTGCATTTTTTTACTTGCTTATAAATTTTTCGTCCGCCCTCGAAGCCAACTGCATGATATGCCCACAATTCTTCGAAACGTCGAAGCATGTGTAAGTCGCCGGAATATTTTTCTTTGCAACGTTCGATAATGGAAGAATGAAAGTCTCTCAACATATTTATTTTTTCCGGCTTCGTAAGCTCTTGATGCCTTAATTCTGCCAACAGAAAAGGATTTTGAAGGATTCCGCGTCCTATCATCAACCGGTTTACCTGAGGTGTTAACGCCTGTATTTTTTCTACGTCGGCTATATTCAATATATCTCCATTATAACAAATAGGATGCTTCAACAACGAAGCATATCGCGAAAAAGCTTCGTAATGCACTTCTCCTTTATACATTTGCTTACCAACACGGGGATGAATAATCATTTCCACAAGCGGAAAGTCATTAAAAATGGAAATCAGCTGTTCAAACTCAGCAACATCATTTTGTCCCAACCTGCATTTTACCGAAATAGTCAGCTTAGTTGAGGCAAATATTTGTTCCAACATTCGGGCAATTTCGGCAGGGTGGGACAACATACCGGCCCCCATTCCTTTTTTCACAACTACCGGAAACGGACATCCCATATTGATATTCACTTCGCTGTATTGGTGCTCGAGACATAAGTCCTCGAAATGTTGGAAAGAAACGGCATCGTTACCCAAAAACTGAGGGATGGGTTTTTGAAGCAGGTTATGCGCGGGTAAAATATCGTTGCACTGGCTGGGTCGGTAATAATCACCGCCTTGTACCCTGATAAACGGAGCAAAAGTTTTGTCGAACTTACCAATATATTCGTAGTACGATTCTCTGAAAATCCAATCCGTGAGTCCTTGTAAAGGAGCTAAATATAATTCCATGGTTATTTGTTTGATAAAAATAAGAACTACAAAAGTACTGTTTTTTTATGCAATTAAATAAATCCACGATTCGTTCTTTTGTTAATGATCTAACGGTCGTTTTTTTATCATTCCCCCTTTGGTATCTTTAATACTGTTCATAACCACGAATGCATTGGGTTCAATTTTTTCAATTTCAGTATTTAATTTACTAAGTTCCAGGCGTGTTATAACAGTATAAATGATATCCACATCTTTCGTCTCGCCGCGTTTATCGTAGCCACGTTTCCCTTTATAAATTGTAACGCCATGTCCCATTACATTCATAATCATATGCCTGATTTCGTCGCTATGAAATGAAACAATAGTTACACCGATATATTCGTCTATGCCTTCTACTATAAAATCAAGGGTCTTCGATGCTGCCAGGTAAGTTATCATGGAATAAAGTGCAATTTCAATACTCAGGAAATAAGCCGCTGCTGAAAACACAAAAACATTAATCAGGATAATGATATCACCGATAGTAGTGCCCAATTTTCGACTTAGATAAATGGCCAGCACTTCTGTACCATCAATGACTGCTCCTCCACGAACAGAAAGTCCTATTCCGGCTCCCAAAAAGAAACCGCCAAAAAGTGCAACCAATAAATTATCATTCGTCACATTGGGAAAATTCACTAAAGCCAGGCAAACAGAAAGACCAGTAATGGCCAATGCAGTTTTTATGGCAAACTGTCTGCCCATGGTTTTAAAACCAAGAAAAACGAATGGGATATTTACACAAATAATAAGAATGTAAAGCGGAATTCCCGACAAGGTAGATATAAGCAGGGAAATACCGGTGGCACCTCCGTCAATAAAGCGGTTTGTCAACAGGAAACCCTTAAAGCCAAAGGAAGCTGAGAAAATACCGGCCGTTATTAAGAAAAAATCCTTGATATTTCGCTTTGTTGATATCAAAAACTCCCTGTAGGCATTGGCAAGTTCAAAACTACTAAATTTTTTATTGCGTCCTAAACCTTTACCCTTTTGGCGAAGCGTGGTATGTATTAATAGTTGTGTCCAAAATGAGTTCATATTCTTTTTTAGTATCTTAGAATGCTACCATTCAATTTATTGAATCATAATTCACTTAGTTGCAGAAGGTACACATCACTGAAGAAATGATTTTTGTACTTTTTGTTAGTTGATATTTTTTTTCAACGTGTAAAGTTATTGATTTTCAACTTACAAAAACGTAAACCTTGCATTTTATTTCTAATTTAAAATAGTTATATTTAAATTTGTTTATTCTAAAGTAAATAATGATTCCCGGTAAAGAGTATTCGAACTAAACTTAAGACATATCAATTTTTCTCTATCAACTTTCTCTTTTACCTTTCATCAATAAATTAACTGCTTCCTGCATAGAACCGGCTTTGGTCACCGAACCTGAATTAACGAAGAATATTTCATCCGCATTCTCAATAGTATTCAAGCGATGGGCTATGATGATGCGAATGGTACTTTTGGGGAGCTTTTCCAGAATTTTGTCGAGCAATTGTTCGGTAACGGTGTCGATATTGGCGGTTGCCTCGTCGAGAATCAGCAGTTCGGGTTTACGCAATACCGCACGGATAAAAGCGATAAGTTGCTTTTGCCCCAGACTAATGCCGTCGCCGGACGATTTTATTTCGGCAGTAAGTCCACCGTCAAATCGTTCAAGCAATCCGTCTAATCCGGTTTCTGTCAAAACCTTCGAAAGGTCCTCGTTCGAAATATCTTTATACAATGAATTTCCATACAGGATATTATCGCGAATGGTTCCACTAAACAAAAAAGGTTCCTGCAGGATAAATCCAATTTTGGAAGTTCGGGTTTCTACATCCATCGAACGGATATCGATGCCGTTGAGAATAATTTGGCCCGATGTAGGATCGTATAAACGTGACATTAACGAGGCAGTGGTGGTCTTTCCACCACCTGTGGGACCTACAAAAGCGTATGTTTTACCTCGTTCCAAATCGAAACTAACGTCTTTCAATATCTCATTCCCGGGTGTATAGTAAAAGGAAACATGGCGAAACGACAACAAACAACAACTTTGCTCTTTTTGCGTTGTTTCGTCAATAGTCAGATTATTTTCCAGCACCAGAATTTGAGAAATACGATCCCATCCGGCCAGTGCCACCTGAAAGTTAGCCCATAAAGCAGCAATCTGACGGAGCGGATTATAGAACTGAGAGATATAAGCCAAAAAACTGATAAGCAAACCCACTGTGAACTGCCCGGCAACTATGAGGTAAATACCAAAAGCTAATACTACCATCTGTCCGATACTCGATAAAAAACCGTATACCGGCGTAAACATATTATTGGCAATACCTGCTTTCACTGCACTCTGATAGTTTTCGGTATTGACTTCATCAAATCGTTTTCGGAAGTAATCGCGACGGTTAAAAGCAACAATGACCTTAAAATTATTCAAACTTTCCTGTATCTCCGCGCTCAGTATTCCGGTGCTTTTCATATTGACAGCATTCCGGTTTTTAACCCAGGGCGAAATGCCTCGCGTAAAGAGGAGTAAAAACAGAGCCGGTGACAATGCAGCCAGTCCAAGTTCCAGGTTAATACTTAGCAAAAAAATGCCTGCGCCCACCATGGTGAAAATGCTGCTCATAAATTGGACCAAGGACTGAGAAAAAAACTGATTGATTTTATCGGTGTCGTTGTTTACTCTCGATATCAAGTCACCTGCCTTATTTTGATTAAAAAAGTCAATGGGCAATTCCTGCAATTTATTGAAAACTATATTTCGTAAATTAAACAACATTCGCTGACCCACACGCCCCATTAACTGGGTCTGTGTATACCCGCTGACCAAAGCCAGCGAAAAAACGCCAAAAAGGATAATGGAATAGCGAATCACCCCCTCGTAATGTTTGGTTACGATAAAGTTATCCACAGTATGCCCAATCAAATATGGTGCAATAAGGTTTAATCCTGCATTGATGAAAATAAAAATCATAGCAATGTAGAGGTTTTTACGCTCTTGCCCCATCAAAGTCATCAACCGCTTCAAGGTAGTTGCCGTGCTTATTTTCTCGTTGGTTTGAGTTTCTTTGTTTATGTTGAGATTATAGTTCATAATTTTCAATGTTAATCATATTCCGTTATCCCGATAGAATTCGAGAGGCTGAGAACTATGTTATTGTAGTCTCTGGTTTTTAATACTGGTTTATTATCTTTGAAACACTACTTTAGGGATTGGAGGTCTGTTCATAATAATTTGTACTGCGCTGTGAATTAAAGATCTGAACATACTCAGGACTGGTATTCATAAGCCATTCGTGTGTTCCACTTGCCAGCATCTCGCCTTCTTCCATCAAAATAATTTGTGCGTAGTTCATCACCGGAGCTATTTTTTGTGTTACCGAAAGCAGTGTGATTTCCGGATAATTACGTGCTACATTATCCAGTATCTTCTCTTCGGTCTGACTGTCGACCCGGGCAGTAAAATCGTCAAGAAGCAGAATTTTCGGGTTCAAAGCAAGTGCCCGTGCCAACATAATGCGTTGCTTTTGTCCGCCCGATAGGCTGGTACCTCGTTCACTCACAATCGTTTCCAGTCCTAGTGGCAGTGTATCTACAAAATCGTTCAATTCAGCAGTTTCAATAGCTTTTGACAGCAATTCGTCAGTCACTTTTACGTTGAAAGCTATGTTCTCCCTAAGGCTCATATTAAAAATCACACTATCCTGAAACACGAAACCTATCTGATGCTGAAATGTTTCTTTGTCATATTCGTCGATGTTAATGCCATCAAACAGAATATTGCCACTAACCGGCTGAACCAGTCCGGTAAGTAAAAAAAGCAATTGAGTCTTTCCCGCAGCTGTAGGTCCTATAATTGCGGTTCTTACCCCGGGTTGAATGGAGATTGAAATATTTTTCAAAACAGGTTTATCGCCATAAACCACCGAAACATGTTGCATTTCTATGGCTCCATGTAAAGGCGAACTCAATGTGCCCGTATCGCGTGTTTCTTCTGCGTCCAATACGGCACAAATGCGGGTATACGAAACAGAAGCCTGCACAATAAAATTACTTATGAAGCCAATGAGTATAATCGGAAATATAAGCATTACCAAATAAGAACTGAAGGCTGCGAAATCGCCCAGCGACATGGCACCGGTTATCACGTAATGACCCCCGAGCGCCAGTATAGTAAGCGTAGCCATATTACCGACGAACACAACTATGGGTATAAGCGTAGCAAAAAGTTTGAGTATAGATATTCCCAGGTTTTTGGCTTGCGTATTTGCATCCAGGAACTTGTTGTATTCCAGCATTTGAGAGTTCAATACCCGAATAAGTGCCGAGCCCATGATGCTTTCGTTGATTACTTTGTTGAGCCAGTCAATCACTTCACGGCTTTTTTTGAACAATACACCCACTTTCCGGAACACGAAGAAAAATGCCAGGCTGATAACCGGAATGATAGCCATTACCGAAAGTGCTAGTTCCCAATTGATGGAAATAAGTAAAATACTTGCACCGACGATGATAAATATAGAGGATGCAAGCGATACAATGGCCATGGACACGAACGCTTTTATAGAATCAATATCGGAAGTAAGGTTAGTGAGGAGTTTCGAGGGGTTTGCCTGTTGAATGAACGCGTAACTCTGCCGGGATATTTTTTCGGCAAGTTTAGTCCGCAAATCACGTGCAACCCTTTCAGATGCTAAAGTCTGCAAAACACCCTGCAGAAAAGTAAATACGAAGATAATGAATGCTGCTACCAAAAATTCGAGAATGATTCTCTGGTACGAAAAGATTCCGTTGGAGAAATCATCTATGGCATGAGAAATGAGTTTTGGAATTACCAGATTCACCCCGTTGCTTAACAGAGCGAAACTAATGAGACTAAAAATCATTAGTTTATACGGTTTTAGTACCGCAAAAATATTGGGTTTCACAGGTTTTTCTTCGGTGGGTTGCTTAATTTGTTTATTTATCATTCCTTTACAATCATTTTCAGGTTCTACTTGTTTTAATGTGAAGAAAAAATTAACCACATTAGATACAATAACACACAATTAGTTGTTCTGCGATCCGAATCATCCGATTTTTTATAACCGATTCAATCTTTCCCTTCCCATTCCAGATAGAATTCATTTAAGAATTTTTCCATCACTTTATGTCGCTTCTCAGCTATTTTTCTGGCAGTCGCAGTATTCATCAGGTCTTTCAGGAGCAGTAATTTCTCATAAAAATGATTCAGCGTAGGACCTTGACTATTTTTATATTGATCGAACGAGTCATGTATTTCTGGTTTGATGTCGGGATTATACATTTCCCTGCCGACACTCCCTCCATAAGCAAAAGTCCGGCCTATCCCAATGGCACCCATGGCATCCAAACGGTCAGCATCCTGCACAACCATACCTTCGGCTGTCTTCATGTTGGCGGTCACTCCGGAGCCTTTGAATGAAGCGTCTTTTATTATCTGACAAACATGTGAAATCACGTATTCATCAACCGATAATTTAAACATCCATTCCCTGGCTAAGTTCGGACCAATGTCATCGTTCCCATCATTAAATTTCCAGTCGGCAATATCGTGAAGTAAGGCAGCAAGCTCCACAACGAAAAGATCTACTTTCTCCTGTTTTGCTATATGCATAGCCGTTTTCCACACGCGGTACACATGCCACCAGTCATGACCGGAACCTTCTCCCGATAGTTTTTCTTTAATAAATTCTGCGGTTTGTATAATAATTTGTTCTTTATTCATTTTTATAAAAAAATTAAAATAGATTTTTTTTACAATTAAACTTTAAAAGAGAACTAAGTGATGAAATTTAATGCTATTAATCTAATCTTTTGACAAAATAGTATCTAAATTACTCACTTTCAGAGAACAAAGAAATCATTCAAGAATAAGAAAAGCCGAACACTTGTTCGGCTTTATTCGTATATTGATTGTCGGTGTCCAATTTTTATAACTTCGACTATCAATTTGTCATCTTCAATTCTATAAATTATACTATAATTGCCCACCCTGATTCGGTATAAATAATCAAATCCAACTAATTTTTTACAACCGGTTGGTCTTGGATTTTCAGCTAATCCTTTTTAGATGTTTTACAATCGATTTATAATTGACGTTTGGAATTTTATCTAACTGTTTTTCAGCTCGTTTTGTAAGGGCGACCTCATACATTATTTTATGCCTCGCTTTTTGTTTTGGCTTTTTATCACTTCTTCCAATCTAATAGTTACATCACCTTTTCTCATCTCGGCTTCCGTGCCATCCAAAAAATCTTGCAATGATTCACTATTACCAAATCGTTTCAAGTCAATGCGAACGAAGCGCCGAATACCACGTGCATCTTTTTCGTATTTTATTCCTGCAATAGCCATAATAGTCCTTTCTTAGTTTGAGTAATGTCACACACAAAGATAAATACAATAAATGAATTGTAAGTCAAAGAATCGTTTAAATTCTTTCATTGTAAAATGTTAAAGTTTCATTTCGTACAAGTATTCTCCTCATCATCCTCCGCCTTCACTTCTAAAATATCACCTAACTTTGTAGTATAACAGGGTGAGAGTTTCTCGTTCTTCAGTTTCCATTTCCGACCAAATCCTTGAGCAGCAATTTTCACTTTCTGTTGACCAAAGTTTGCATTCAAATCATCCATCACCCGCATGGCTTTTGTGAATTTCGCCCGATTGCGTGTATCGAACAAATCGCCCTGAACCGGACGTTCAGGAACTATTTCGCTGACTATGACTCCAGCTTTTTTATAGCGGTAACCTTCCGCAAAGATGGATTTCAAAGCACGCAGTGCAAAATCGATTAGTTCGGTGGTATCGTTTGTTGGAACCGGAAGTTGCATCACTGTCTGATTGAAATATTGTGCCTGCGAAGTGGCAAATGGATTGGTATGGATAAAAACCGTCATCACACTGGCAAGAGTATGCTGTTTTCGTAATTTTTCGGCACAACTGGCTGCAAAATTTGCAACGGCTTCAGATACAGGCTGTAATTCGGTTAGCTTTTCACCAAAACTGCGAGAAGTGCAAATGGATTTTTTTGTAGTCGTGCGGTCCATCTCGATGCAAGGCGTACCACGAAGTTCCAACCAGGTACGTTCGCCAACTACACCCATGGTATGACGTACCCAACTTTTGGTACGCTGGGTGAAATCCCAGGCTGTATCGATGCTGTAGTATCGAAGTGTTTTGGTATACCGCCTGCCAATTCCCCAAACATCGCTGATATCAAATAATTTGAGGGCTTTCTCGCGCTTTTCATCCGTATCTATCAGGCAGACTCCATTATAATTGGGGTATTTCTTGGCAAACTTACTGGCTACTTTTGCCAGGGTTTTGGTAGGTGCTATTCCAAGACTAACCGGGATTCCGGTATTGCGGGTAACCGTTCTTACTATTTTCTCGCCATACTCCTTCAAATCATGCAATTCGAATCCTTCGAACAATAAAAAAGCCTCATCGATGGAATAAACCTCCATCTCGGGAACAAATTCAGCTATCGTATTCATTACCCGATGCGACATATCCCCGTATAAAGTATAATTGGACGAGAAAACAACGACCTGATTCGATTCTATCAAATCCTTTAATTTGTAAGCCGGTTCACCCATAGGGATTCCAAGCGCCTTGGCTTCTCCGGAGCGTGCAATCACGCAACCGTCGTTATTTGATAACACAACGATAGGTCTGCCGTTGAGCGAAGGATTGAAAACCCTTTCGCACGAAGCGTAAAAATTATTACAGTCGATAAGACCAAACATGAGGCTGGAGAGTTAAAAAGTTCTGCGTTTTGTGTTCTGTGTTAATGGTTCCGGATTTGTCTTTCATATATTAAAGGCCCAAGTCACAGTAAGTCAATAAAGTGTACATATAATTAAGAATCTAAACTTATAATTCCTTATTTCTTTCAATCAATTTCACAAGCCCGTAACACGGAACCCAAAACACGGAACGCATATCGTTATCTTCGCTTATGATTCTTAATGGAATAAGTAACTATCCCCCAAATACAAAAGTTGTTTGCCTCAGTCACTTTCAACGGTTTAAAATCGCTGTTAGCCGGGACCAGATACACGGCATCGGGTTCTATTTTAATGTATTTGAGTGTAAATTCACCATCGATATAACACACGGCCGTATCACCATCCTGGGGTTCAAGCGATTTATCTATAACCAAAATATCACCATCCACTATACCGGCATCTTTCATTGAATAGCCCTTCACACGACCGTAAAACGTACTGGAAGGATTGGTTATCAGTTCCTTATTCAAGTCAATTTTCAAATCAATATAATCTGCCGCCGGACTGGGAAATCCCGCAGATATTCCTCCTTCAACCATAGGCAGAGGCAATATTGAACTTGTATTCGCCGAATAAAAGTCGATAGTTGACGAAGAAGCTATCTTATTAACATTGAGCATACTATTTATTCTAATAATAATCGAAATATTTATATTTAAGCAAATACAAAGGAACACATTTTCTTTTGAAAAACACGCCGACAAACTGCATGCCAAAATCAAATATTAAAAATTAAAAATACATGTTTAAACCAACAGTTTAACTGTCACTATTTCTTAATAAGCATTCAAAAACTTTTGGAAATGGATGTTTTTTTGTACTTTTGCGAAAAATTCAATCATATTGCCGTAATATGTGCGAACTCATTCATCTCTGTTTTTTTCAATTTCAGAGCAATCGGGAAAGTTATTAATCAAAAAAATATATTTGTCACCCCAAACGTCAATATTTGCCATGAAGACCATTCAAATTAAAGATAAAAAATTTTCGATGTCTATTCCTGAAAGCGAAATACAGGCTGCCGTAAATAAAGTAGCAGAAGCAATGAATCGCGATTTAGCCGACAAGAATCCCTTGTTTATTTGCGTTCTCAATGGAGCATTTATGTTTGCAGGAGATTTAATGAAAAACGTGAATTTCCCATGTGAAATTACATTTATAAAATTGTCTTCGTACGATGGTTTGTATACTTCGGGCATGGTAAAAGAAATTATTGGGCTCAACGAAAGTGTTGTAGGACGCAACGTAGTGGTGGTTGAAGATATAGTTGATACTGGCATCACCATGGAACGCATTTTAAGTTCACTCAGGGCTAAAGGAGCCAATGAAATCAGGGTAGCAACTTTTTTGCAAAAGCCGGATGCCTTGCAACGCGACATTCAAATTGACTACATAGCTATGAAAATTCCTAACGACTTTATTGTAGGTTACGGGTTAGACTACGATGGCTACGGTCGGAATATGAAAGACATCTATACCGTAATGAGTTGAAATTTAATCATTAAAAAAAAAGAATCATATCATACATAAAACGAAATACATAGTTAATATTTCGTTTCATTTTCCAGAATATATAATAGGTAAAAAAGGTAAAAAAAAGAATGTTGAACATTATTATTTGTGGTGCACCCGGCTGTGGCAAAGGGACACAAAGCGATCTGATAGTAGAAAAATACAAGTTAAAACATCTTTCCACCGGAAGTTTACTCCGGAAAGAAATCAGAGAGAAATCAGAACTGGGCATTATAGCCGAAGGTTATATTTCCAAAGGGAATCTGGTACCAGACAACATGATTATTGATATTTTGTCGGATGTCATTGACAAACAAAACAAGGAAATCAAAGGAATTATTTTAGATGGTTTTCCACGTACCGTGCCTCAGGCCGTAGCATTGGAAGACTTATTTGACAAAAGAAATAAAAAAATTGACGTACTGATTGACTTAAAAGTTGACGACAGAGAACTAATCAACCGACTTCTGATACGCGGCGAAACTTCAGGACGAAGCGATGACAACCTGGAAACTATAAAAAAACGCCTGGAAGTTTATAATATTAAAACTGCACCCGTAAGCGACTATTATAAAACGCTAAACAAATATGCCGCCATCGACGGTATGGGAACTGTTGAAGAAATCTTTGAACGTATTTCTGTTGTTATTGATGCTAAAATCAAAAATAACAGCTTATAAAATTTCTGTTTCACAAAAAAAAGACACCGGAAACTAAAACCGATGTCTTTTGTTATCTCCTAAAGCAAACACATCATGTCAAGTTCAAATTTTGTTGATTACGTAAAAATATATTGTCGTTCCGGCAAAGGTGGAGCCGGTTCTACACATTTTCACCGCGAAAAGTTCATCACTAAAGGTGGTCCAGATGGCGGTGATGGTGGACGTGGAGGTCATATCATCCTGAAAGGCAGCAAAAACCACTGGACTTTGATACATCTCAAATATGCCAGACACATCTTCGCCGGTGACGGAGAAGGTGGAAGCGGAAGCCGGAGCTTTGGTAAGGATGGAGCAGACCAAACTATTGAAGTGCCCTGTGGTACTGTGGTGTATGATGCAGAAACCGGAGATTTCATCTGTGATATTACAGAAAACGATCAGGAAGTAATTTTGTTTCCAGGTGGAAGAGGTGGACAAGGAAACTGGCATTTTCGCACAGCAACCAACCAAACTCCCCGTTTTTCACAACCGGGTGAAGACAAAATTGAACGCGCGGTAATCCTGCAACTGAAAGTTCTTGCCGACGTTGGTTTGGTAGGATTTCCGAATGCAGGAAAGTCGACTTTGTTGTCAGTAGTTTCTGCTGCAAAACCTGAAATAGCCAATTATCCATTCACCACGCTTGTTCCTAACCTGGGAATTGTTTCATACCGCGATACAAAATCGTTTGTAATGGCCGATATTCCTGGTATCATTGAAGGAGCTGCAGAAGGTCGCGGACTGGGTCTACGCTTTTTACGTCATATTGAACGAAACTCCATACTGCTGTTTATGATTCCTGCCGACAGCGATGACATTGAACATGAATTCAGCATTCTGCTTAACGAATTGAAGCAATACAACCCGGAATTAGTTGACAAACAACGGATTTTGGCTATCACTAAGTGTGACTTATTGGATGATGAGCTGATGACCGAAATTAAAAAAGAGGTACCAGAAAACATACAAACAGTATTCATTTCATCGCTGAGCGGATTGGGTATTACAGAACTAAAAGACCTTATTTGGCAAGAGATCAATAAGGAGTCGAATAAAGTCGTAGAAATGACCCACAAACCAATGGAAATTACTTATCACGAAGAAATTTTCGAAGAAGAGGAACTCATTGAGGAAGAGGACGAAGAAGATGACTTAAGTAAATACAAAGGAATCGGCTGGGACGAACTTTAGAGCCCAACTCCACAAGAGGCTTTAATATGTCAATAATCAAATATAAACAGCTTAGTAACTTTACAGAAATTGCCCACTTTTGCACAACCCGGGATGGTGGTGTAAGTGTGGGCAATTATGCATCTTTCAACTTAAGTCCCTACTCTGGCGACGATAAGGATTGTTGTTTATCCAATCAAAAAAAGATGAGCGAAAGACTTGGAATAGACCTAAGCCTGTTAATCCTGCCCTATCAAACACACGGAACCGAAATCAGGGAAATAAATGAATCGTTTCTTCAACTCCCTACAAACGAAAGAAATCGTTATCTACATGGCGTAGATGCACTTTTCACAAATCTTCCCGAGGTTTGTATCGGCATTACCACCGCCGACTGTGTACCTTTACTTTTTTTTGATCCAAACGCACGTGCAATAGCAGCCGTTCATGCAGGCTGGCGTGGAACATGTGCCGGTATAGCCGAAAAAACGGTTAAAACCATGATAGAAAAATACAATTGCCTTGCCGAAAACATTCGCGTGGCGATTGGTCCGTCCATCTCAGCCGAAGTATATGAAGTAGGAAAAGATGTCGTCGACAATTTTGATGCTGCTGGTTTTGATCTGACAAAAATTATATCGGTTAGAAACAAGAAATTACACCTCGATCTATGGAAGTCCAATCAACTATTATTAGAAAAATCGGGAATACTTAAGGAACATATTGAAATTTCCGGAATTTGTACTTATTCTGAACACAAACGCTTTTTCTCGGCACGTCGTCTGGGCATTTGTTCCGGGCGAATCCTGAGTGGAATTATGTTGAAATAAACAAATAAATAATTATCAACTACTTTTCGCCTAAAAAAATGGAAATTGTAATTTCAGATAAAATTCGGAAAGCTTGTCCACATATAAAATTGGCCATTATCACTTGCCAGGTGAAAAATTCAAAAACATCATCTGAACTTTGGGCAGAAATAGAACTCGAAGTCCAACGAATCGCATCCACCTGCCTGTTGGAAGATATCAATAAACGTTCGGCCATAGCAGCTACACGTAAAATATATAAAAAGCTGGGAAAAGATCCAAACCGTTACCGACCATCTGCAGAAGCTTTGTGCCGAAGAATTGTTCGTCACATTCCACTCTACCAAGTCAGCACGCTGGTGGATATCATTAATCTGGTTTCCATTCATAGTGGATTTTCAATAGGTGGGTTTGATACAGAAAAAATACAGGGGAATATTCAGTTGGACGCAGGAACCGAAAGTGATGAATTTGTGGCTATCGGACGCGGAATACTCAACGTAGACGGATTACCACTCTATAGCGACGAAGTTGGAGGGATTGGTACTCCTACGAGCGATCATGAACGTACAAAAATAACGGAGGAGACTACGCAACTTTTGATCATCATCAACGGATACGAAGGGACTGAAGGACTGAAAGAAGCAGTAGAACACACCTTACAATTGCTTGATAAGCATGCCTATTTGAAAAAATTCGAAGTAAAATGGACAAACTAATTTACTCGTTCAAATCAGACATCATTTTTTCCAGTTCAAGGTCCAGCTCATGCAATTGTTTTTTACAAAATTGCATCAAGAAAGCTGCCCTTTTTACTTTTTCAGCTATCACATCCATATTCACCTCAGAACTATCCTCTAGTTCTGCCAGTATATTTTCGAGTTCTACCACCGCTTCGGTGTAAGTAAGTTTTAGTTTCGACATAAATAAAAATTTGTAAGTTCGAAAGGTTTGATGTTTGGACGTTTGGACGTTTTTTTTCCTGCTATTACCAATGCTTGATCCTATTCATCGGAGAAATGAACCAAAACGTGGCGGTATGAATTAAATATCTTCGATTTTGAAACATACCCAACATACCGTTTTTGATCATCTACCACAGGTAAATTCCAGGCACCGGTATCTTCAAAAATTTCCATCACTTTTTCCATGGATAAATTTTCGTTAATAGTAGCCGGAGGAAAAATCATCAGCTTTTGAACTGTAAATCGTTTGTATAAGTCCGGACGGAACATGATGTTACGGACCTCATCTAGCAGCACCACACCCATCAGTGCCCGGGTATCAGGATTCACCACCGGAAATATATTGCGGTTAGAATGCGAAATAATTTTCACCAGTTCACCCAGAGTCATTTTTGGGGCTAATTCAGTTAAATCGGTTTCTATTACATTTTCCATTTTAAGTAGAGTAAGTACTGCCTTATCTTTATGATGAGTAAGCAATTCTCCCTTTTGAGCCAATCGCATGGCGTACAAACTATGAGGTTCAAACAAGATAATAGTCAGATATGAGACCGTTGAGACTATCATCAAAGTCATAAACAGGTTATATCCACCGGTCAATTCTGCAATCAGAAATATTCCGGTTAATGGAGCATGCATAACACCAGACATAAGCCCTGACATACCGGCCAACGCAAAATTTTCTTCTGGTACAGCAAAGCCAAAAATATTAAAAATCCGAGCCACTACAAAACCGGCAATACAACCTACAAATAATGAGGGGGCAAATATACCACCGACACCACCGGCACTTGTAGTAGCAGCAGAAGCGAATATTTTAAAAATAATAATTAAAGTCAGATAAACAATTATGATCCACGGATTATCGCCCATCCCTAGGAAAAAACTTCGGTCAAGTGTGGATGCAAAATTGCCGTTTATCAGGGCTTCTATCGTTTCGTAACCTTCGCCATACAGAGGTGGAAAAAGGAAAATAAGGATACTCAACATCACACCGCCAAGGGCCAGTTTCTGAAAAGGGTTCTTTAATTTACGAAATAGACCTTCGAGCCAATTCATTCCCCGTGTGAAATAGAGCGAAACTAAACCACAGACTATACCCAGAATAATTAAGTAAGGAATGCGCGAAATGGCGAATGGCTCGTAGGTACTGAATTGAAACATAAACCCACTCCCGGTAAAGAAATAGGTTAAGGAAGTAGCTGTTACAGAAGAAATAAGCAAAGGGATGATGGAAGTCAAAGTCATATCCAGCATCAATACTTCAAGCGTAAATACTAAACCAGCAATCGGAGCTTTAAAAATTCCACCAATAGCACCTGCAGCACCACATCCGACCAACAGCATTAAGGTTTTTTGATCCATTTTGAAAAACTTTCCAAGATTAGATCCAATAGCAGAACCTGTTAGTACAATGGGTGCTTCCGCCCCTACCGATCCACCAAATCCAATAGTCACAGAACTGGTAAGCATCGATGACCATACATTATGCAACTTAATAATACTTTTGCGCTGCGAAATGGCATATAAAATACGAGTCACCCCATGACTTATATCGTCCTTAATAACATAACGAACAAAAAGAGATGTAATAAGAATACCAATAGCGGGGAAAACCAAATACCAATAATTTACATCATATCGGCTAAAACTTTCGGTGAGTAACGTTTGAATGAAATGAATAGTGGATTTAAGAATAAATGCAGCGATGGAAGCAAAAACTCCGACCAGAAAACTCAACAATAAAATGAAATGTCGCTGCTTAATATGCATTTCACGCCATGCAATCATTTTCAAATACCAAACTCTATTTTCCATACCTTTTTTAAAACTATCTACAAAAATACGTAAATTAGTTTTAGTATCATACTCCTTTACCCTTAAAAATAATTTCGATGGTATAAATCAATATTTTCAGATCTGTAATCAATGACATATTATCCATGTAAATGATGTCATAATTCAAACGGTCTATCATTTTTTCAATGGTATCTGAGTAACCTATCTTAATGGGACCCCAGGACGTTAAGCCTGGGCGGATTTTATACAGCAAACAATAATATGGAGCATCATTTATTATTTGATTAATATAATACCGCCTTTCAGGACGCGGACCCACCAGACTCATATCTCCTTTCATAATATTAAAAAACTGAGGAACCTCATCGATTCTATATTTTCTGAGTATCCGCCCAATGGATGTAATTCGATTATCGTTTGCGCTACTTAAACGGGGAGTACCATTCTCCGAACCTACTCTCATGGTTCTGAATTTAAGAATATCAAAAGGTATTCCAAAACGTCCTACACGTTCCTGTCGATAAAAAACCGGTCCTTTGGAATCAGTTTTTATCAAAATCATAAAATAGACAAACAAAGGAGAAAATAATATGATAGCAAAAAGAGAAATGACAACATCCAGGAAACGCTTAACACTTGCCTCCCAATCTGGCATCGAAGAACTTGTTATGCAAACTAAAGGACTAATTTCAATATTACTGATTTTCGCACTCCCGGTCAAAATTTCATACAAACGTGGTGTAAAGCGGATATCAATATTATATTTATACAGCGAATTGATAATTGTAAACAATTGATATTCATCTGAATTTTCGAGTACAATTATAACTTCTTGAATCTTTCTATCTTCAATAATGGATGAAAGTTGAAACAGATTACCCAATACCCTTTCTTTGGGAATTACTATATTATGATCCGTAGAAATAAAACCAATCAAGGTATTTTCTTTTACATTTTTCTCCAGTTCACCGGCAATTTTCCGGGCATTATTTCCTGTCCCGATAATGAGGGTATTAATAGTCCACTTTTTTGATTTGAAATTTTGGTGAACCTTATTATTGATAATTGCCCTAAAAAAATACGTAAAGACAAATAATAACCCGAACAGCGCTAACAATGAATAATAATAATACTCGTAAGAAACCACCTGGTCGTCGAGCAAAAGCACAAAGAAAATTGATATTGAAATAATAGCCGAAGCTGCTAATGTAGTCAGTATCAGGTTAGCTTTGGTTTGTTTCTCCGGGAACAAATAAAAGCCCGATAAATAGTGGATAAATACACAGCTAAAAGGGAAAAGCATTAAACTGTTTAAATAATTGAAATTGGGTATAAAAACGCGGGCACCATCAAAAATCTGACCATCATTTACAATTTTCCGAAACGACATAAAAAGAACCCACACTAAAAGTGAAGCTATTATATCGAAAAGGATGTATTTTCTTAATAAAGGTCGTTTATTCATATTCTGATTGAACTTTTATTCCCGAATCATCTGAAACAGATTTCCTTTACCTAATTTAATTATAGATGATGGTTTTGGTTCTGTAGTTTCTTTTTGTCTGTAATTGACAATATAATCAACAGCTGATTTTATTTCACTCGAAATTTTACTAAAATTCGTTGGTGTGGCTTCTCCACTCACATTGGCAGAAGTAGAAACAATGGGTTTCCGAAATTGAGTGCACAATTTATTGGAGAACTCTTCTTTTGTAACACGGATACCAATCGATTTATCTTCTGCAATAAGATTAGTAGCCAAATTTTTAGCCTGAGGATAAATTATGGTCAGTGGTTTATCGCTCATCTCAATCAGATCCCAGGCTATATCAGGGACTTCATCTACATAGACCTGCAATTTGCCGGGACTATCAATCAAAACGAGCATAGCTTTTGCATCCATTCGTTTTTTAATTTCAAAAATACGTTTGACTGCACTTTCATTTGTAGCATCACACCCAATTCCCCATACCGTGTCGGTAGGATATAGAATAACTCCTCCACTACGAAGCACTTCCAGTGCCTTTTTAATTTCTTCTTGCATAATTATTTAGGTATCGATATTTTTTATTTAAAAAAAAACGGGAATTGTCGGGAAAATAAAGAAATACCTGGATCATTATTTTTTTTATTTTTAAAAAAAAATCAAATCGAATGTAATTCTAAATTTAGCATGGCAATCAAAGACACGGTAACTTTATAAAACGAAAAAAGACAGAAATTATTTTACAAATATTTCATTTTTGAATAAAACAACATTTCTATCGATGATTTATAAAATTCAAGAGTCTCAATACTCTCAAAATCCAGTTGTACAAAGATAGAAAAAAAATTATTAACCTGATAATAAAAGAATTGATTTATCCGGCTGCATTCATCAATGTATTGAGAAAAAATAAAAAAATCGAAGTCTATCTTTACAAATCGATAAGTACTATTACAGTAAGTCCTAAACATTCACAAACTCACCCTTGTTCCATCAAAAAGTTTTCTCTACCTTTACACCAAACTGAACACAAGTTATTAGGTGTTGATAATTTTCATTTTAATGTGTTGACAAACTGTCATTTAGTTTATTGAGAGAAGATTTAGATTCTCTCCTCCTGAGTAGAAAAAACAAAATACAATGATAAATAAATGGATTTACAGATCACTAACCGAACAACAGATTGAAATTCAAAACAGATTAGCAGTAGAATTGAGTATCAGCCCATTACTATCCATGCTGTTAGTTCAGAGAGACATTTTTACTTTTGAGGATGCGCGCAGTTTTTTTCGACCTGATCTGGCCAATTTGCACGATCCTTTTCTGATGACCGACATGAATAAAGCTGTCAATCGGCTTACTCTGGCCATGCAAAGGAACGAGAAAATACTTATCTACGGTGATTATGATGTAGATGGAACTACTTCGGTAGCTTTGGTCTTTAAATTTTTAAAACAATATTACGCCAACGTCGATTTCTACATTCCCGATCGCTACAACGAAGGGTATGGCATCTCAATTCTTGGGATAGATTTTGCAGCAGCCAATGATTTTAAACTCATAGTTGCACTCGATTGCGGTATTAAAGCAGTTGAAAAAGTTCAATATGCGCTTGACCTTGGAGTAGATTTCATTATTTGCGACCACCACACTCCGGATGCAATTTTGCCCTCGGCAGTGGCAGTTCTCGATCCCAAACGCAACGATTGCACTTACCCTTACAAACACCTTTCCGGTTGTGGCGTCGGGTTCAAACTCATGCAGGCATTAGCCATTACTAACAATATCGATTTTTCACAGCTCACTCCTCTACTCGATTTGGTGGCTCTGAGCATTGCTTCCGACATTGTGCCTATAACCGGTGAAAACAGGATTCTGGCCTTTTTTGGGCTCAAGCAAATCAATTCAAATCCCTGCATAGGACTAAAGGGAATTCTTGATGTGTGTGGACTGACCGACAAAGAAATAACCATCAGCGACATAGTTTTTAAAATTGGTCCTCGTATCAATGCTTCAGGTCGAATGAAATTAGCATCAGAGGCCGTTCAACTTTTGGTTTCGCGCGATCACGCTTTTGCCAAAGAAAAAAGCGATACGATAAACGAATACAACAACGATCGAAAAGATCTGGACAAAAACATTACCGATGAAGCTATTGCACTCATTGTGGGAGATGTGCGCTATAAAGAACGCCGCTCCATTGTAGTGTATAAATCCGATTGGCACAAAGGTGTTATTGGTATAGTTGCCTCACGCTTATCGGAAGAATACTATAAACCAAGTATCGTTCTCGCCGTATCTAACGGATTAGCATCAGGATCGGCACGTTCAGTTTCGGGTTTCGACATTTATAAAGCTATAGATTCTTGTCGCGATTTGCTCGAAAATTTCGGTGGGCACATGTATGCAGCCGGATTATCGATGAAAGAAGAAAACATACCCGAATTTACCGACAGGTTTGAAAAATACGTAGCAGAAAATATTTTAGAAGAACAAACTTACCCACAAATTGATATTGATGCTGTGCTTGAATTCAAGGACATTACACCTAAGTTTTTCCGGGTATTAAAGCAATTCGGCCCATTTGGTCCTGGTAATATGAAGCCGGTTTTTGTATCCAAAAAAGTATTGGATTTTGGAACCAGCCGATTGGTAGGAAAAGAACAGGAACATTTAAAAATGGAGTTGGTCGATTCCAGCTCAGAAAATGTGATGAATGGAATTGCCTTTCGGATGCACGAATATAACGATGATTTAAAAGCACTGAATCCTTTGGACATTTGCTATACGCTGGACGAAAATTCTTTCAACGGGAATACATCTATTCAATTAATGATCAGAGATATTCGTATTGTAAACAAATAAAATAAACTCCTTAAGAAATAAGCCGGTTGAATAATCAACCGGCTTATTTTTTATAATAGAATCTCTTCGAAACTTTATATATTCATTTTTTTTCGGGTAATTCTTCGGAATGGATTTCTGTTTGTTCCGGTTTTTCTATCTTCTGTTCATTCAATATAAAACGATTGTAGTATGAAATCATTAACGTGGTCATAGGCAAGGCTATAATCATACCGACTACACCCATTAATGATCCCCAAATGGACAAAGAGAGCAAAATCACAGCCGGCTTAAGCCCGGTAACTTTCCCCATAATCTTTGGAACGAGCAATAAATCCTCAATAAGTTGTACAACAATAATCACGACAACAACCCCCAAAACTATGGAGCCGTAATTCTGTCCGGTTTCAACAGATTTAAACAATGCCAAAATCAAGCAAGGTATAATTCCAAGTGTTTGTAAGTAAGGAACCATATTCATCAAGCCAATAACCAAACCTATAACTATTGCCAATGGCAATTGAATAATACTAAACCCCACAGCCAACAGAACCCCAACAGTTATTGAGACTATTGCTTGTCCCCTAAAATATTGGTTCATACCGGTTTCCAGATCGTGCATTATTTCCGTCACCAAAGGTCGATACTTGATTGGAATAACTAACGACCAGCCGGCTACAAACTTTTCGTAATCCAACAAGATAAAAATTAAATAAAGAAATACGATTAGTACAACAGCCAGTCCCAACACAAAACTCAATGATCCGTTTATTAAATCCCATAATTTTGGTGCCAGTTTTTTAACGACACTCATAAAATTCTCGTCCTGCAAAATGGATTGTATATTCATCTGCGAAAGATATTGACGTATATCGTTTTGCCAGGCTGCCGGGAAAAAAGTATCCACGTTCAATCCCTGCGTGTACAGTACAATTAATTGAGTAAGTTTCTGTACCTCATTAGTAATCAGAGGAACTACGAGCCATACAATGGCAGTCAAAAAGCTAAAAAAAAGCATCAGGGTACAGGCTATTGACAATATTCTATTCTTAAACTTCAATTTATATTGAAAAAAGAGAACAATTGGCTGCAACAAATACGCCAATAGCCAGGCTATAAGGAAAGGCAGTAGTACATCACTCAATCGTTTCACCAACAAAAAAAGTAGAACCAGAATGGTTAAACCGATTAGCATCCGCACCACACGGTCAAAAGTATAAGGTTTTGTATTCATAGCATGAATTCCGACATACCGATTGAGATAGTCAATTAAAATAAATAGTATTAATTGTATGAATAGTCTTCATTTATAACAAATTACGAATAAACAAGTTTATTGTCTTCAGTAAAAAACCAATTTTATTAATTCGTGTAATTCGTATAATTCGTATAATTTTTTATTTACGAGTTTTCCCGTAACACTCCCTGCAAATAGGTTCATATTCATCCATTTCGCCCAAAAGAACTCGTTTATCGCTTTCCACCAATCGATGTGAAATATAAGCCAACGCTCCGCACCGTACACAAATAGCATGGACCTTAAACACATCTTCAGCCACAGCGCAAAGTGCAGGCATAGGACCAAACGGTACACCCAGGAAATCCATATCCAAGCCAGCAATAATCACCCTTACGCCCTGATTGGCTAACTGCGTGCAAACATCTACCAAGCCGTCGTCAAAAAACTGAGCCTCATCAATGCCCACTACATCCACTTCTCCTGAAAGCAGTAGAATACTTCCCGACGACTCTACCGGTGTGGAACGAATAGCCGTGCGGTCGTGCGAAACGACATCATCTTCCGAAAACCTTGTATCAATTTTAGGTTTGAAAATTTCTACCCGCTGTTTGGCAAAAGTAGCCCGTTTTAACCTGCGAATCAATTCTTCGGTCTTTCCGGAAAACATGGAACCGCAAATAACTTCTATGCTTCCACGTTTTTGCTGATTGGGATGGTTAAGTTCTGAATAAATCATGGTGTTTTGTTGAAATTTAGTTATTCTGTATTTCTTTTCTCTTGCTAATATTGTACCTTTACACCCAGTAATTTGCAATTCTTTATTAAAAATTCAGAAAACCCAATGAAAGAAATATAGTTCGTAAAGCCCTTGAGCTAGGAATTAAAAAATAAATCAGCTATTATACGTCTCTTTACAAGTACTTTATTCTCTTAAGTATTGCGAATTACAAAATAAATATTAATTTTACCCTGCAAAGTTAAATAAAATACCAGGGATAGAAATCGTTTTTATAAAAAAGATATGAACAGAAAGTTATTAGTGACCCTGCTACGGAAAAATATTCAGGAATTGGAGATGATTACCGAAGGCTTTATGGAAATGAATGAGTTTCCTGCAGCTATTATTACGTTGGCCCAACGTAAAACGGAAGATATTCAATCATACATTCAACAATTATCTGTATTGAAATCCGAAATTCCAAATGCTCATTCTATAGAAATAAGCAAACCATTGACACCGGAAATAGAACAGGAAACTATCCCTTCGTGGATTGAACCGGCTGCAGACGAAACAATACATGAACTGATCCCTGAAGAGATTACAAATGAAAAAATTGGCACACAAGACGTAAAGAAAGAAACAGTTCTGAATCAAGAAAATACAATAACCAACACCACAAAACAAACCATTGAGGTAACAGAAGTATTGAAAACGAGCCAATCCATATCTCACGAACATAGCATCCAAACCACCTTCGATGAAACAAGAAGGAGATTATTAGGTGACAAAACCAGTTCAACCTCACAATCGCGAAACGAACTACTCTCCAAAACTGATCATTCAATAAGCTCCACGTTAGCCAATAAAAAAATCACTGACATCAGACAGGCTATCAATATTGGCGACCGATTCCGCTTTCAACGTGAATTATTTCATGGTAATGGCGAGGACATGAATAAAACCATGGCATACCTAAACCAGCTGGCTACGGAAGAAGAAGCCTTATCGTTCGTTGAAACCAAATATGGCTGGGCACCGGAGAATGAAACCGCTGAAGATTTTCGCCAAATTATTAAAAGAAAATTTCTTTAAACTATCGAAATTATATTTCGTATTTATATTTACAAAACAAGGCTTGAGATTATCAACATTTGACTTTTGAAATTATACTTTTAAAAACAATGAAATTATACGTTGTCCCCACACCGGTTGGGAATCTGGAAGACATGACTTTTCGAGCTATTCGCGTGTTAAAAGAAGTAGATTTGATTTTAGCAGAAGACACACGTACAAGTGGCTTCTTACTCAAACACTTCGGGATAGAAACACCCATGCATTCGCATCACAAATTCAACGAACACAAAACGGTAGATAATGTGGTACAACGAATAAAAAACGGACAAACCGTAGCATTAATTTCCGATGCCGGTACACCTGCCATTTCCGATCCTGGTTTTTTAGTGGTACGTCAATGTGTGGAAAATGGAATCGATGTGGAATGCCTTCCTGGCGCCACAGCCTTTGTACCAGCACTGGTAGCTTCGGGATTACCAAACAACAAGTTTTGTTTCGAAGGGTTCTTACCCCAGAAAAAGGGCAGGCAAACCAGAATTAACGAATTAGCTACCGAAACAAGGACGATAATTTTTTATGAATCACCTTTTCGGTTGGTAAAAACGCTAACCCAATTATCGGAAGTAATGGGAACGGAAAGAAAAGCGTCCGTTTCGCGAGAAATCTCAAAGATGTTCGAAGAAACCAAACGAGGAACCCTACATGAATTAGCACAATATTTCACAGAACACAATCCCAAAGGTGAAATAGTTTTAATTGTTGCGGGATTTGACGAATAATATATATATCTTTGTGCTAGAGAAATTTAAAAATGAAAATTATGAAGAAATAATACTTAGCCTGTTTTCTTAAATTAATATTTTACTTACATGGCCTTAAATTAGGCTTTAAAACATTTTTACAAAAACAATTTTAGTAAAAAAACTTCAAAACATGAAAACAACAATTTTTTCTCTAGCCATCATGCTTGCATTGCTTACCTCATGCGGAAAGCAATCGTCAGACTACAAAGCTTTAAAGCTTCAAAACGATTCTTTATTGCAAGTTAAAAACCAAATGGAAACTGAAGTGGACGATTATTTTTCGGCCATGAATCAAATCCAGGAAAATATCGAAAAAATAAAAGGTACCGAGCATGTCATTTCACTTCAACCAGCTGGCAAAGAACTGAGTGATGACAAACGCAAACAAATCAAAGAAGACATGGCATATTTGGCCGAATTGCTTCAAACCAATAAAGATGAACTTGCACGCCTGAAAACAAAACTCAAGAGCAGCTCATTTAAATTCACCCAACTGGAACGCAACATTGCCCGCCTGACCAAATCTTTGGAAGAAGAAACCACCCGTGTCAATGAATTACAGGTACAACTTGGAGAAAAAGATATCGTTATCGGCAAATTAGGTACTACCGTAAGCAAACAGGGAAAAGATTTAGAAGTATTAGCTACTGACGTCAAGGCCAAAGAAACTAAGATCAGCGAACAAGATGCAACTATTCACACCGCATGGTATGTTTTCGGTACTAAAAAGGAATTGAAAGAACAAAAAATCGTTACAAGCGATGGCTTGTTCAGTGCTAAAAAAATTCTGCAACGCGATTTTAATAAAAATTATTTCGTACGTATCGATGCCCGTCAAACAAAATCTATTCCTTTGTATTCAACACGTGCTAAGATTCTTACTACACACCCAAAATCGTCTTATACACTGGAGAAAGTAAACAACAACTTTGTACTGCAAATTGTAAACCCAGCTGAATTCTGGAGCGTGAGCAAATACCTGGTAATAGAGGTTGACTAAACATCAATTCATAAAGCATAATTTTATTTGCTTATATTCTTAAAAACAATGCGTTTCCCCTAACAGGAAGACGCATTGTTTTGTTTTATTAAAGATTTTCAGGAATTAGATTTATCAAATTCCTTTTTCCTTAAAAACTTTAAATATGTAGTTTTTTAATTAATGAACAAAGAATTATGAATTACAAACACGTTTTCATAGATTTAGACGACACCCTGTGGGATTTTCATGCTAATGCCAAATCGTCCTTACGCGAAGTATTTGAAGATAAAAAATTGAATCAATATTTTGATAATTTCGAACACTTCTTTCAAATCTACGCCAAGCGGAATTTGGAATTATGGGAAATGTACGGCAAGGGAGTCATTACCAAAGATTTTCTGATGCTGGAACGTTTTCGGCACCCGTTGGTTCAAGTGGGCGAAAATAACAACATTCTGGCCGAACAAATCGGGACTCAATTTCTGGAAATACTTCCTACAAAAACCATCCTCATTCCGTTTGCCATAGAATTACTGGATTATCTCCAGCCCAATTATTCACTTACCCTGGTTTCCAACGGATTCGTGGAAGTACAATACAAGAAGCTCCGCAGTGCCAATATAGAGCATTACTTTACGCACATCGTCCTTTCCGAAGCCGCTAAGGCTCTAAAGCCCGACAAACGTATATTTGAATACGCGATGAAGCTAAACGACGCCACAGCCGCTGAAACTATCATGATAGGTGATAGCTACGAAGCCGACATAAGGGGTGCGCAAAATGCGGGGATAGATCAGGTATTTCTATCAAATAATCACAACATAAAAGATGATAAGAAATCTACGTACAAAATAAAATTACTTACCGAACTATTTGCTATCCTTTAACAAAACGATAAATTGTTCATAAAAAAAAGCTATTTGAGAAAATTCTCAAATAGCTTTTTTTATGAACAAACAATGCCTAAAATAATATTTATAATTATCTTAATACTGATCTTCTGTAAAACCGGTGAAACGATAACCAGAAATTATATAAGTTTCATCCAAGGTTGTATCGTAAGTCACTGAATCATATTTCCAGGCAAACTGTTCAACTTCCGGATCAGCTCTTAACTTAACAGGAACACTGTAGCTTTTAAAAGTAACTGTACCGCTATACAATGTTATTTTCATATAAATACTATCAGAAACATTTCCTCCTAAAGTCGTTGCTGCCTTTGGTATGATTTTCCCTTCGATAACTCCAGAGCGTATATAACCACGATCTTTTGTAATAGAAAGACCGGCTGACGAAGGAGCAGGAGTAGGCAGTGTCAATGAACTCAAATTATTAGTCAAAGAATCAAAATTTAGACTAGAAGACTTAAAAAGGTTAGAATTTCCAGACAAGCTAAATTTGCTTTTTAAAGGAAAAATACCTGCCAAGTCATCAATCCATATTTCGCTCTTCAAATTTTGAGCTGTACTATAAAGCTGAATCTCCTGTCCTTCAACTCCTGCAGATGTACCATCTTCATTTAGTAAAGATATAACATATCTACCAGAATACTCCAAAGCTTGGCTATCCCACACCACCATATCCTCTTTACAAGAAGAGTAAGATAGGCATGTTAAAAGGATTGCTACGTATGATATTATTTTTCTCATGATTATTTTCTTAAAAATGAATTATTAAACAATAATATTTATAATTATTTTTTTACTAATGTAATATTAAAGCCTGTAGTCCCTTGTGTTACTCTATGCTTTAACACTTTTGTTGCTGGAGCATATACCGAATTAATAACTCCCCAAGGTCCCCATGGAGAATTAGTCGACAATGCAGAATAAGTATTATCTTCATTTAGATAAAAATACGCTGACAAACGATATGCAGATCCATAACCAGCGACAAATTCATAATACCCACCAAAAAAATCAGTTGCTTTAAAAACACCCGTGCTTAACATTGAGATTGTACATCCAGTCGCTACAAGAGCTCTCCCATCACGTTGTCCGGAATAGACACCACTCAAATCAATAGTTGAAGTTACTGCAGGGACTACCAGCACTAAACGTTCAGCAGATTTTGCAAAACCATCTTTATTCTTAACAGAATAAACTAAGGTATAAGCACCTAATTGTGTAGCATCAACTGTACCAGTAACAACAACATTATCAGTGACATCTACTTCATTTTCAATAGCCACATACCCAGGTTCAGTATAGGTACCACCTACTCTAACTACCATTTCATCAAGTCCATTCAGACTTAGATCGGTATAATAGGTAATTTTAGAAATCCCCTCAGTTTCCTTATCGCAAGAAGCAAAAAGGAATAGGGATGACAATATCAACAAATTTATATATTTTCTCATATTTATTTTATTTAAAATAGTGACAATATTTAGAATTATCTATTTAATCAAATCACTTTCCAACTTTTTTATTCCACCATACCTTTTCCAACAAATCTACTTTTTGACCAGGTGCATTAATATTTCTGGTAAGTATTGTTTCAGGATAAATTGGTGAAGCAGGTAAGAAACCATTCGTCTTAGCTCTACCATTGACAGAAATAGTCAGATCACCGACAGGGAAATTCTGCTGTGCAAAAGTACGGTTCGATTTTATGTCTATCTCATTTACAGCAGGATACTTTGTTCTGTTTCTTTCCAAAAATGATTCAACGTGCTGATAGTTTGCATTTGCTACCCATTTCTGCATTGCGATTTGCTTAATATTAGCTTCAATCGTACCATTAATCCAATCTGCATATCCTCCTGCTTCAACAATTGAAGTACTCGAAATTCCTTGTTGTGCAAGCGATGCTTTAACTGCTATATCAAAATATTTCTTGGCATTCACATTATCAGAAGCACGTGCATAAACCTCAGCAACATAAAAATTCACTTCCCAATCGGACATCAACATCAAATCCATATCTCCTGTAAAAAGTGCAGTACTAAACTTTTCTTTATCATCAGTAGTACCATTGGCATCTGTATCAAACTTCGAATCAAAGTCACCAAAAAAGGCACCTTTGTGACCTCCGGTAGGAGCAGTAAAAAGTTTATCAACTCGAGGATCACTATTTTTAGTCAGATAATCGATAAATGATTTACAAGCAATAACATTGGTAGATAAATAAGCTGCACCTCCTTCTTGAAATTCTCTCATCGGGTATCGCTTTCCTTCTTTTTTGTCATCCCATACTGTTCCTGGAATCTTTGCACTCGAATTAAGGAACTCAGTGCTATTAATATAAGTAAGGAGTTTTGCATTATCATAATCAGATGTTTCAGACAAACGTAACATCAATTTCAATTTAAGAGAATTAGCAAATAATTTCCAATTATCAAGATCTCCTTTGTAGATAAAATCATAGTTAGCATCTATTGTCGAATTACTTAAATCAATTAACAACAACGCATCAACTCTCTTCAATAAATCTGCATAGATATCTTTTCCTGCATCAAACTTCGGTGCTGAAATGCCTTCACTACCTTTCAAAGCTTCTGAATAGGGAATATTACCCCAAACATCAGTCATAAGTTGCCATGTGTAAATTGACAATGCCTCTGCAACAAAAGTATAACCTTTATTTTCAGAATCAGCATAACCAGTTTTAATGGATTTCAAATCAGTTAAAACGCCTGCTGAAAGTCCAGTGTAAGCATCTCTAAATTCAACTTCATTATATTCGCATAAAGTCTTAAATTGAGATGCAGTATAACTTTGAGTCCAATATTCAACCCAATATGCAGGTCCAAAACCAAAATCCCAGCCCATCAAGTTATTAGCTAGATTAATTTCAGCTGCAGGCAATAATACTTTTGCATCTGGAATCTCACCTAATACATTAGGATCGTGGTTTACATCTAAATAATCATCACACCCCCATGAAAACAAGAGAATGAAGATGGATAATATTGTTATTATTTTTCGGTTCATAATATTCATATTTATTTGATTAATTATAATTTATTAAAATGAGAGACTCAAACCAAATGTATAAATTTCATTGGATGGGTTTGCTGCAAACTCACCGAATTTTGCACCAATATCATTTCCGAAAGTAGTAGTTTCAGGATCAATATATTGATTTTCTACAGGAGTCCATAATAAAATATTAGAAGCATTTAAGGATAGTCTGAGTGAACTTATTCCAATCTTACTACACATTTTTGCAGGTAACATATACGACAAGCTTAGATCTCTAAGTTTTAAATAAGAACGGTCAATAACAGCATATGATTCTCCTTCAGTTCCACCTAAACTATAAAAAGTATGTAATGCGGTTGGATCAACAGCTACAGTATTTTCGCTATAAGTACCGTCTCCATTATCTACAACTGAATTTGGAATAATAAAAGGATTACGATCATTCATCACAGTTTCGGGTGCACTTCCTACCCAATTCATATAATCTTTGGTATAAGAGTAAATACTTCCACCATATCTAAAATCTAGCGTACCAGAAAGAGAAACTCCTTTCCAGGTAAAGGTATTTGTGAAACCCATCCTAAACTTTTCATTAATATCTTCTCCGATATATTCCTTGTCAGTTGTTGCTTGAGGATTTCCTTTTCCATCTACAACTGTATATTCCTTTCCTTCTAAAATTACTTTTTTTGAAGTTGGAAATTTAAATTGCCCCATAGCTTTACCTTCAACAGCGTAAATACCACCAGTAGAGAATCCAGAAATCAAAACTTCTGGAACATCCAGTTTTTCGACGACATTGTTATTCACTGCATAATTCCAGGAAACTCCCCAGGTAAAATCTTTTGTTTTAACAGGTACAAAATCAACAACAAGTTCAATCCCTTTATTCCGAACATCTCCCAAATTACTAATTTGTTCGGTATAACCGCTTGACGGATCTTTTGGAAGCACTTCAATAAGTCCTTCTGTTAATCTATTGTAATATGAAAAATCAAAACCTAAACGGCTATTGAAAAATTTAACTTCTGCACCTATTTCAAACTCCGAAGTAATTTCCGGTTTAAGATCAGCATTCCCTAATCGATTGGAAACAGTATAAGAATTAACCCCGTCCAGTGGGAACTTTAAATCATCAACGCTTGGGTAACCAGGATTCGCAGATGATGCAGCTACATAGCGATTATAAATATAATAAACATCCGCATCATTACCAGTCATACCATAAGCAGTTCTGAATTTTGCAAAATTAACAATATCAGTATTTACACCTTGAGCTTTTAAAAAATCAGTAACTAAAAAGCTAAAAGTAGCTCCGGGATAGAAAAAGGAGTTTTTATCCTTTGGCAAAGTTGAAGACCAGTCATTCCTTGCTGTAAGTGTAAGGTAAGCATAGTCTTTAAATCCAAAATCAACATTTGCATAAGTACCAACTAAACGACGTTGTTCTGAGTGTTGTTCTGAAACAGAAGGCGTTAAGCTATTAATAAGATTATAATATTCAGGTATATCAATGGATGTAATAGAACCTGATAACCAATTATATGTTCTTTCATTTGCATTTAAACCAACTATGGCGTTTACAGAGAAATCTTCTAAAAAACGAGCATTATAATTTGCAAACAAATCATGGTTCATCTGAATTCTTTCAGTTCTTTTCTCTTCATAACTTCCGGGATTTGCGGTAGATTGACCAAAGTTTGGTGAACCGTCCGAAAAGGCAACTATTGCTGTGTGTGTTTCACTAATTGCAGTTTCGAAGTCACCTCCAAATCGGTAGGTAAGTTTCAAATTTTTCAGTATATCATAATCTAACTGAAACTTACCAAATAATTTATTTTTGGTTTGTTCTGCACCGTTTTTAGCGAGAACATAATATGGATTCAAGCCATAAGGCGTAAAATAATTATCCAAATTATTAAATTTATTATTATAGTCTTTCAGATCGACAATTGAAATATCATTTGCAATTTCATATAATGAACGTAACATCGACGTACCCTGTCCTGAGGCAACAGCACGATTCTTTTCTGTACTAAAGTTAATCGAAGTACTTACTTTTAGTTTCCCTGTTTGATGAGAGCCCCTTGTTGATACAGTGTAACGATTATAAGAATCCTGATCGGTTGGAATTACTCCATCCACATTGTTTTGAGATAAAGAAACAAAATAATTTGTTTTTGCATTTCCACCTGTCATCGAAAGGGAGTTTTTATAGCTTAGTCCTAAATCATAAAAGTCCCTTATTCTATTATTCAAATACGAATAAGGTTTAATTTTTTGACTATTATCTACAATATTTCCCCAAACTCGGTCTTTTCCATCAAAAGCAGCACCCCAACTTCCATTTTCACCTAAAGCTCTATCGCCACTCCATCCTTGTCCAAATTGAGTTTGCTCAGTAGGTAAAAAGCCAACACGAGAGACACTAACGCCTCCATCATAAGCTATTTGTATTTTACCATCGGTATTTTTTCCCGATTTTGAAGTAATCATAATTACACCATTCGCAGCTCTAGAGCCGTACAATGCAGTAGCAGCAGCACCTTTCAATACAGTTAAATCCGCAATATCATCGGGATTTAAAGCATTTATACCAGATCCAAAATCAACTTGTGAGTTCAGATCATCACCCGAACGGTTCTGAGAGTTGGTTAAAGGAACACCATCAACAATATATAACGGTTGATTATTACCAAACGATGACGCACCCCTAATAATAACATTTTGAGTAGCACCTGGACCTGGTGAAGATGAAATATCTACCCCGGCAACTCTACCTTGAAGTGCACTGATTGGGTTTACCGCTTTTGATCGGGCTATTTCGTCAGCACTAAGAGATGTTGAGGAATATCCTAAGGATTTTTTTTCTCTAGTAATTCCCATAGCTGTCACCACGACTTCATCAATCAACAATTCATCGGATTTCAATCGAACCACCATGTTATTAACAGCAACAACTTCTGATGTTTTCATACCTACATATGAAATGACTAGGTTTTTTGCATTACCTATCATTGTCACTCTAAATTCGCCGTCATTTCCGGTTATGGAACCAGTCGCGGTACCTTTCACCAGAATAGTTGCGCCAATAATTGGTTGCCCATCCTCATCGGAAAGCACTTTTCCCGAAATGGATCTTGATTGAGCATGAACCAAACCTACACCCACCAAAAACAGGCAAGCTAATAAGAACGTTAGTTTTCTCATAAATTTAACATTTTGTTTATTAATCTTCTTTAATTTGCGTTTTTTCTAGTCAATTCAAAATAACCGCTTGCAAAAATAAAGTATTAATAACTAATAAACAAGTCTTTTTGATAACAAATAGAAAAAATATACAGAATATATCTATCAATATGTAGGCAAACCAATATTTTACGATTCAAATCATATGCTGCATAACATATTTGTGGCAACAAGCACACATATTAATGCCTGTATATCTATCACTTAGGCCAGTTAAAAAGAGCATAAAATATTGCAACCTAATAAATGTAAATAAAAAGGACCAAAAAATAATAGATTGAAAGTTTTTTTGGCTAATCGAATATTTAACAGTTTGACCTCTGAAAATTACCAAAAAAGGGCTCTGAAAAGAACAAAAAACAATCGTATACAAAAATATTATTACAATTTGGTTCCTTTTTCAGCTATACACTAACAAAAAGAGAAGATACTACAAAGATAGAATCTATCAAATTTTAGGAATAAAGACAAATAAAGTGCATTCAATGACGAAATAGATTTTTTTTGAAAACAAGAAGAAATCGACAGTTGGAATTATTGTCAAGGGTGGATTTGATGAAAAAAAAAAGAAATCCTCTGTAAACAAATTGTTTACAGAGGATTTCTTTGTGACCGCGGCGGGATTCAAACCTGCAACCCCCACATCCGTAGTGTGGTACTCTATTCAGTTGAGCTACGCAGCCATTGCTTTTGTTTAGCGAGTGCAAAGATAGGGTAAATTTTCAACTATGCAAAGAAAAAGGGGAAAATAATAACAACAAAATCAATGAGAATAGTATATAACTAAGAATATCAATTATTTATCCTTAAAAATAAAAACGAACATTTTAAAGCCCTTTTATGGTCATGGAAATATTAGGCCAATACAAAGTCCAATTGTTTTTTATCTAAGTTGGCCCTGGCCACTTTTACAGAAATTTCATCGCCCAGTTGGTAACGTTTATGGTATTTCCTCCCTAACAGACAATAGTTTTTATCATCAAAGTTGTAAAAGTCATCATCCAGGTCTCGGATAGGAAGCATTCCTTCACATTTATTTTCGATAAGTTCCACATAAATGCCCCACTCTGTAACACCGGAAATAACTCCATCGAATACTTGTCCGAGCCGGTCAGCCATATACTCAACCTGTTTGTATTTTATGGATGCCCTTTCGGCATTGGCTGCCAATTGTTCCATATCCGAACTGTGTTTGCAATATTCCTCCCATTCATTGGCATCCACGCTGCGCCCACCTGCCAGGTAACGTTCGAGTAAGCGATGAACCATCATATCGGGATAGCGGCGAATGGGCGAAGTGAAATGTGTATAATATTCGAAAGCCAATCCATAATGTCCCATGTTGGAGGTTGAATAAATAGCTTTGGCCATGGACCGAATAGCCAGGGTTTCAATCAGGTTTTGTTCTTTTTTACCTTGGACCTCATCAAGCAATGAATTGATAGATCCTGATATAGCAGCTTGTTTACCTGTTGTTTTAAGGTTATAACCAAAACGCTTTATAAATGCTGAGAATGCAGCCAATTTATCAGGATTTGGCACATCATGAATACGGTATACAAAGGTTTTTGCTTTTTGTCCTTTTCCGGGTCTACCTATATGGGTTGCCACAGTCTTATTTGCCAAAAGCATAAACTCTTCAATCATTTTATTCGCATCTTTCTGCTCTTTAAAATAAACGCTGGTAGGTTTCCCCTTATCATCAATTTCAAATCGAACTTCCACCCGGTCAAAAGCTATAGCACCACTGGCAAAACGGTCTGCACGGAGTATTTTGGCAAGCCTGTCCAGTGTCAGAATTTCTTCTTTTAATTCTCCTTCACCGGTTTCAATAATCTGTTGTGCATCTTCATAGGCAAATCTACGGTCACTACAGGTAACTGTTTTTGCTATTTCATAATGAATAATCTCCGCGTTGTCATTCATCTGAAAGATGACCGAAAAAGTAAGTTTATCTTCATTGGGACGCAAAGAACAAATTCCATTGGATAAATGCTCCGGCAACATAGGAATGGTTCGATCCACCAAATATACCGATGTGGCGCGCTCCCTTCCCTCCTCTTCAATAATACTTTCCGGTCGTACATAATGTGTAACATCGGCAATATGTACACCCACTTCCCAAAGTCCGTTATCCAGTTTCCGTAACGATAAAGCATCATCAAAATCTTTGGCATCGCGGGGATCAACAGTAAATGTTGTTACATTCCGCATATCAATTCTTTTTGCCACTTCCTCGGGTGTAATTCCGGCTACCATGGTTGCTGCTGCAGCTTCCACCTCAGCAGGGTATTTGTAAGGTAATCCGAATTCAGCCAGAATAGCATGCATTTCGGTATTATTATCTCCTTTATCACCAAGAATATCAACAACCTCGCCAATCGGATTTTTAGCATTTGGCTCCCAAGACAACAATTTGACCACCGCTTTTTGACCAGATTTACCTCCTTTAAGTTTGTTTTTAGGTATAAATATATCATTGGTCATTATCCTGTTGTCCAAGGTCAAAAAGGCAAAATTTTCGGACACGTCCAAAATACCCACAAAAGTATCTTGTTCGCGCTTAATAATCTCGATCACTTCACCTTCTGCCTGTTGACCTTTTCGGCGTGCATACAAAAACACTTTTACTTTATCCTTAATCAATGCGTGATTGGTACTACTTTCGGGGATAAAAACAGATTCTCCGCCATCGTCTGGAATTAAATATGTCTTCACTCCATGCCGGTCAATGACCCCTGTAATGTAGCCACCACGGGTATTAGCTCTAAACTTTCCACGTGAAATTTCCACCAGAAAGTCTTCTTCTAATAGATCATACAACAATTGATTCACAAACACCTTTTGCGAATCAGATTTTATCTTGAGTAAAGAAGATATCTCTTTGTAATTAAATGCTTTGTCGCTGTTTTCATTAAAAACATCGATAATATCACGTACTAATTCGGTTTTCCGAACGCGGGTACTGGGAGTAAAATTTTTCCTTTTAGACATGAGAGAATGGTTTGAGAGGTTTATAGTTTAGAGTTTAGAATTTAGGGTTTAGAGTGATAGTATCAATTTCACAATTCCCGGAATTTATTTTTCCTAATCAGAAAAGCCATAACTCGTAATTTTTATTTATTTATCTGCTTTTTTAACTCTGTAGCAGAATACGCAAATATACTAAAAAGCATCGACATGAATAGTCTTTTTGACTAAGTAAACCGCATTTTTTTAATCGGCAGTAATATATCTCCTTAAATCATGACAAAGTCATGATTATCATTATCGTTAATTGACAAATTATTAGTACTTTCGCATCCCGTTTCACTCAGCACACAAAAGAAAGAAAAAAACAAGAAACGAAGACATTTCGTAGAAACAAAACTTACAATTAAAACAATATATGTTTTCTCTCTGTTTTGGAAAAAGCTATTTACCCTTAAACACAAAAACAACTATTAACGGATGAAAAAAAGAATAGCTTTTATTATCAACCCAATTTCCGGCACAGGGAAGAAAGATGATCTACCTGGATTGATTAGAAAGGTATTAGATCCTGCAGTATTTGAATATGAAATTGCATTTACAAACCATCGTGGACATGGCACTGAGCTGGCAAGCGCATTTGCAAAGAAAAACTATTATTGCGTTGTAGCTGTGGGTGGTGATGGTACAGTAAATGAAGTTGCCCGTTCGCTTGTTCATACGGGAACTTCACTTGGGATTATCCCCATTGGTTCCGGTAATGGTTTAGCGCGTCACCTTAACATCCCCATGAATATAAAAAAAGCAATTCAGCAGCTCAATCACTCTGAATCGATTTTAATGGACTATGGTCTGGTAAATGAAAATCCTTTCTTTTGCACCTGTGGTACCGGATTTGATGCCTATGTTAGCACTGAATTTGCAAAAGGTCGTAAGCGGGGAATTATGAGCTATTTAGAAAAAATTATCACTGGATATTTTACATACAAATCACAAAACTATCATATACAAGGGGATGGCATTGATATAAAAGCCAAAGCATTTGTACTCACTTTTGCCAATGCATCCCAGTGGGGAAACAATGCATACATTGCTCCACAGGCGAGCGTACAGGATGGACAGTTGGACATTTCCATCATGGGCAGTTTCCCAATTATCGCCATTCCCACGTTAGCATTACAACTTTTTTCAAAAACAATAGACAAAGATTTATTCATGAGCACACTACGTGCCAAAGAGATTACATTGCACAGGGAGGAATCGGGTCCGTTTCATTATGACGGTGAGCCTTATGTGGAAGGTACTGAACTTAACATAAAAGTAGTGCCAGATGGATTAAAAGTAATGGTTAAGAAAAGGTTTTAAAAAATCCAAAGCAAGTTTTTTTTGTTCAATACACAATTCACTCCTCTTAGCCGGTTCAAAAGATATAAAAATAATTGATTAAGATTTTACACTACATTTTAAACAACTAACTCTTTATATTTAAAATTTATCAAACTCAAACGATTTCGTGCTCTAACTTTCGGTCAACTGATTGTCAAATCAGGGTTGACTTTTACAATTAATTTCTGTAAATTTGCATGAAATTTCAGAAACAGAACAAAATAAAAAATACAAAATATTATGGCAAAAGAATTTAAATACCAGGAACCCTTCCCACTTGGAAGTGACAAAACCGAATATTACTTGCTCACAAAAGAACACGTGTCTACAACTAATTTTGAAGGACATGAAATACTTAAAGTTGAACCGGAAGGTCTTACCAAATTAGCACGCGCCGCCATGCGCGATTGCTCGTTCCTATTGCGCCCAGCGCATCAAGCACAGGTGGCTTCCATCCTTGCCGACCCACAAGCAAGCGAAAATGACAAATATGTAGCGTTGACTATGCTTCGAAATGCAGAAATCGCAGCTAAAGGAGTTTTACCATTCTGCCAGGATACCGGAACAGCAACTGTTTATGCAAAAAAAGGGAATAACATCTGGACAAATGGAAGCGACGAAGAAGCATTATCAAAAGGAATATATGAGACTTACACTCAGGAGAATCTACGGTATTCCCAAAATGCAGCACTTAACATGTACGACGAAGTGAACACAGGAACTAACCTTCCGGCTCAAATCGACTTAGTAGCAAGTCATGGCAATGAATACAAATTTCTGTTTATCGCCAAGGGTGGTGGTTCGGCAAATAAATCATATTTATTTCAAGAGACAAAAGCCCTTTTGAATCCGGTTTCATTAGAAAAGTTTCTGACCGAAAAGATGAAAACATTAGGCACAGCCGCTTGTCCTCCATATCATATAGCTTTTGTTATCGGTGGTACATCAGCTGATGCTTGCATGAAAACAGTAAAACTGGCTTCAACAAAATACTACGATGAATTACCTACTGTGGGCAACGAACTCGGACAATCCTTTCGCGATGTTGAAATGGAAGCAAAAATTTTGAAAGCTTCTCAAGAATCAGGGGTCGGAGCTCAATTTGGGGGTAAATATTTTGCTCACGACATACGAATAGTTCGCTTATCTCGTCATGGGGCTTCCTGTTTTGTAGGCATGGCAGTTTCATGCTCTGCCGATAGAAACATTAAAGCTAAAATAAATAAAGACGGAATTTGGGTAGAAAAAATGGAAGATAATCCAGGTCAATACATACCCGAAGCATTGAGGAACGCAGGCGAAGGAAATGCCGTGAAAATTAATCTTAACCTTCCAATGAAGGAAATTTTGGCCGAACTAACAAAATACCCCGTTTCCACCCGACTGTCACTCACAGGTACTATCGTGGTAGGTCGCGATATTGCACATGCAAAACTTAAAGAATTGCTTGATGCTGGCAAGGAACTTCCACAATATATTAAAGATCATCCTATTTATTATGCCGGTCCGGCTAAAACACCCAAAGGCATGGCGTCCGGATCATTTGGACCCACTACTGCAGGACGAATGGATTCTTATGTAGATCTGTTACAGGAAAATGGTGGCAGCATGATTATGGTGGCAAAGGGTAACCGAAGTCAACAAGTAACCGATGCTTGCAAGAAACATGGAGGCTTTTATTTAGGTTCTATAGGGGGCCCTGCAGCTATTTTAGCAGAACAAAATATTAAAAAAGTTGAATGCATCGAATACCCTGAATTGGGAATGGAAGCAATTTGGAAAATAGAAGTTGAAAATTTCCCTGCGTTCATCTTAGTAGATGATAAAGGAAATGATTTCTTCAAACAAATAAAGCCAAACCTCACATGCTAACAATCTATTAATCTTACTTCAAAGAGTGAATGAATTAATTTCATTCACTCTTTTTTATTACATCTCCTAATGAATTCATATTCTGAGCATTATAAGCAATATCTATACATTTCAATGAATTTTACAGAAACTTTCTTATTACTTATACGTAACAGATTTAGTATTTACTCCATTTTTGTTACGTATAAGTAATGGATTTGGTATTTTTACTTCTTTTGTTACTTATACGTAATACTTTCCCTATTTTTACCATCATATTACCTTATATGTAATATATAAAATATTTCATCCTATTTTGTTACTCATAAATATATTCATATATTTGTGCACAAAAAAAAAGAAGGAAGAAGGGAGGAAAAATGAATACTTACACTAAAGAATACAAGAGTAGATCAACTTATTATAACAGAATAGAGCCATTTATAGGAACCGACATAATAAAAGTAATAGTCGGGCAAAGGCGTGTGGGTAAAAGTTACCTGCTTTTTGAAATAATGAGTAAACTTTTGGCAAAAGACCCCCAAACAGACATAATATACATAAACAAAGAATTAGCAAATTTCGACCCAATAAAAAATTACAAGGACCTCATATCTTTCATAGAAACAAACAAAACGGGGAAAGGAAAATGCTATTTGTTTTTAGACGAAATACAAGATATAGATGAATGGGAACGAGCATTAAGACATTTATTTGCAGTCGGAGGTTACGACATATACTGCACCGGCAGTAATGCCCGCTTATTGTCGGGAGAAATGGCAACATTTCTAAGTGGCAGATACATAGAATTTAAGATAAACAGCCTTTCCTACCCGGAATTTCTTCAGTTTCACGAGCTAGTAGAGAGTAACGAATCCTTCGAAAAATTTTATAAGTACGGAGGACTTCCCTATTTGGTAAATGTAAGCTTAAACGACAGAGTTGTATATGAATACGCTTACAGCACTTATAACTCAATAGTTTTGAAGGATGTAGTAGAAAGGTACAAGCTAAGGAATATACGTTTATTAAATGATTTAACTACTTACATGGCCGATAATATAGGTACTGCTTTCTCGGCCACCCGGATAAGCATGTATTTAAGATCACAACGTATAGATTTAAGTACCAGAGTTATACTTGAATATTTACAATATTTGGAATCAGCATTTATACTAAAACGTGTAAAAAGAGCGGACCTGAAAGGGAAAAAAATATTCGAAATAAGTGAAAAATACTATTTTGAAGATTTAGGTATACGAAATTCTCTGGTTGGTTATAAACCTACCGATTTTGCACGGATACTTGAAAACATAGTGTACCAGCATTTGATATACAAAGGATACAAGGTTTTTGTAGGGAAGCTTGACGAAAAAGAGATAGATTTTGTTGCAGAGCAAGATGGTGAACGTATATATATACAAGTAACGACCTATATGACAGAAGAAAAAACAAGAGAACGGGAATTTGGAAATCTGTTAGAAATAAAAGATAATTATCCCAAATTAGTAGTAACGATGGAAGATACTGATGGAGGAAGTTATAAAGGGATACAGCAAATGAATATACGTAAATTTCTGACTCAATGGGACAAAGAGACTACCATAAGACCTAAATCTTATACTGAGCACGATTTTGAGCAAAGTGTAGTGTCCGACGTCACAGTAGAATACTTCAATAAAAGATACAATGCTCAGGTTGAAAGCTTAAAACATATACGATTTAAATAGAAAGAATTGAGTCCGTTAAAACGGACTCAATTCTTTCTATTTAGTTTAGTTTCAATCGAAATCCAACATTTGCATTTACGCCCGGCTGTGCAAGCCCACCGAAATCGGCATAGGATTTATTCAGTATATTATTTACATCAGCGAAAATATCGAAGCGCTTTTGAGACCACAGCAGCCGACCATCCAATAAAAAACAAGGAGTATAATCTACCTTTTGCTGAGAAGTTAAATCAGAATAGTTACCTGCCCTATCGAAATACGAAGCTTTCCACGAGGCCGAAAGTTTATTCCAAATTCGGTGGTTGACAGTCAGAACTACCTTGTGTTTCAAATAATCAAGTGCATATTTCGAATCATATTCATCAGCACTTTTATCCAGGTGTAAATAAGAATAGGAAACCGATATTTTATCAAAAAAAGATTTCTTAAAGGAATATTCAAAAGTAAGATCTGTACCTAAAGCATTTACACTGGTCAGATTACGACTCTCCCATTTAACAGAATCAGGCACTTTGACCCAATCGATTATATTTTTTCCCACTCGATAATATACTGAAGCATCTAATTTCCAATGTACTTGCTGAATCTTTGTTCCTAATTCTAAAGTTGTGGACTTTTCGGGCTGCAAATCGGGATTACTGATTTGTGTAGCACTTTTATAGTATAAGTCAGTAAAAGTGGGAAGACGAATGGCAGAATTAGCAGATAAGAACACACGTGCTTCATCGTTGAATGCATAGGCCAGGTCTATTCCACCATATGTATTTTGACCAAAATCCTCGCTTTGAGTGGAAGCTGCTCCAAGGGAAATATACCAATGATTCAAAGCTATTGAATGATCAACAAAAGCAGTAAAAAGTGATCGGTTAGCTTCACGGGTAAAGAAGACGTTTTTTTCAAAAGGTACAGCTAAGGAGTCCATACTGGCACCTAACACATTACTATATATATGTTCATTCCGGATATCCACACCAACTGTTGATTTTCCCCAACTCGATTGGTATGCAGCAGAAGCTTTTCCCCCTGTAACATCAGTAAGATGATAATTATGACCTTTATACCACGAAGCAGCTCCCCTGGAGTCTCTGAAAAGTTCAAACCGGTCATGATGCTGACGCCAATAAGCCTGTGCAGCATAGGTCATTTTCCCCTTACTCAAGGTCCAGCTTAAAGCGGTTAAAAATGTTTTCGTATGTTCAAACTGGTTGGGATAATCTAATGAATAAAAACTATTTGCGCCAAATGATTTTTGCTGAACAGCTAATTGCAAATCAAACTTACCGGCATGAGCAGTTTTAATTATAGATTGAGAAAAAGCATTGAACATATTAAAATCGGTATTAGGCATATAACCATCACTGCTTTGATGTGAAACCGAGGCGAAAGTATGAAAACGATCATTTCCAAAGTTACCAGAAACAGCTTGCGCAAAATAACCGAAGCTACCACCCACCAATTCCGCATTTACAGTCTTACTTTCCAGACTCTCGGTAACTATGTTTATAGCGCCGCTAAAGGCATTAGGCCCCAGCACCCGGGCAGAAGAACCCTGAAGAATTTCAATTCGGGTAACATCAGATAAATTAAGTGGAATATCCAGATTATAATGTCCGGTTTGCGGATCAGTAATATTAACTCCGTTTAGAAGTACCAAAACCTGATCGAAGGAGCCTCCACGCACAGATATGTCAGCCTGAACTCCGTTTGCTCCTCTTTGACGTACATCGAGGCCGGAGACATAGTCAAGCAATTCATCAAGGCTTCGGGCGGCAGATCGGGTAATCTGCTCCTGATTGACCACAGTTAAGACCCGGCCTAGCTCTGAATAGATTTTAGTCCTATTTGCATTTACTTCCACTGCGGAAAGATAAATTGAATCATTTTTTTCCTGAGCCGTAAGTAATTGAAAACAAGACAAAAGGAAGAAAGAATAAATTGCAAGATTTTTTTTCATTTTAAATAAAAAATAAAAGCGGTTGAAATGGGATAAACCCACTTCAACCGCTATGATGAATATGAAATAATAATAATTTTTTGTACGCAGGGGCAGCATCGAATGTAATATTCAACAAAGAAGCATCCTGTAATTGCAGTAATAATGCATCCTGACCGCTCTCTTCCCCATCCTCATCGTGAAAATCTATTTGAGACGAAGAAGTAAGCGCATTAGTTAAAACGCATCCGGATTTTTGACAGGATTTGTCCGAAACTGAAACCGAAAGAACACCAATTGTAACACTGCTGGCCAGACTACAAAACACAGCATAACCTGCACGGCTCCAACGACGGAAACGGAGCACAGAAGCTGTAAATAGGTTTTGTTTGTTCATTAGGCGTATTAATCAGGGACAGAGTTTTGATTTTTTTTCTTTCTAAAATCAGAGTGCAAAAGTAACAAAAAAAAGTATAACTAGGTTATATAAAACGAAACAGGAGGCTTTTATCAATAAAAGCCTCCTGTAAATATCTTGTAATGTGATTATTGAATAATAAAACTTTTTCTGTTCAATTTGCAGGTCCAAACGTCAGAGGAAACAGTTCCTTGAGATTTTCCACCGACAATAAATATACGATCAGAGTTATCAACAATTACCGACTGAAAGCTTCGTGCCTGATAACTCTCAGGCAAATAGTTGGATGCACTGTCTGGAGTTTGCCAGGTATAACCTTCGTCTATAGATTCTTTGAAATGGTTTTCAACAACAGACCCAGTGTTATTCCTGGCACCAAAAAGCAATAATTTATTATCATAAGCAATTATCGAAGACCCCAATGCAAGTGTATCAAGCGTGGTACTTTTAGTATTAAAATTCTTATCACTAAAATCGATCCAGTAAATACCATTTTCTGTACTCCAGTTTGTTCTCAATATTTTTCCATCCGAATCTTTTCCACCCACAACAATTGCTTTTGTTTTTCCAGAGCGTGAGGTGAAAGAAAGAGCTGAAAAATCGGTAACAGGGAAATTGACGGGTATTTCTCCAATAATTTTGGGTGCTCCTCCCTCTGTGAAATGTGCGAAATGATATGTTTGACCAATTTTAGCTATTAGCCACATCTCATCATTCAAAGTAAAAAGTATGGACTCAAAATAACTTGCAGAAAAAGAATTTTCTATCGACCAAATGGATCCATCGGCTGAAGAATAAATTTTCCCGCCAGATGATAAATATAATTTGCCACTAAATGTAAGCATGTCATTTAAGCTCGCATTTGCAGGCAAACCAGAAACAGTCACTGATTCGCTCCAGACAGAGCCATTCAACGACGTATTTAAAAAATAATTCGTACTATTATTCCTGTAATAATAAATTTTATCATTAAAGTAAATAGTTTTCTGGTTAACAATGCTTTGTGATTCTGCAATATCATATAACTTTTTGTAAATATACAGTTCAGGGTCAACCTGATGTACATTTACCTTTATAATATAATCCTCGTAAGCTATCCCATTCGAAGCGAAATTTCGCAACTTAACTGGCAGTGTAAAATCGAGTGTATCAGTTCCGGTAAGATATGTCGAATCATTAATTACAGCAACATAAGTACTTTTAAAGCTAAAAGTAGGATTAACGCTATCAATCCTGGTATTAAAAGGAAGAGAATCAACATTTTGAATGGTACGACCTACTAATGTAAAAACGGCATCTTCGATGTTTGGAATGCTGTCATTCGCAGCAAAAGTCAACGATACAAAAGTGGCGTCATCTGAAGTATCCACTACATCTTCAGTTCCTAAACAAGAACTAAGCAGAATAACAGAAAAAAAGAAAAAAAGAGACTTGAACGAATAAAATTTCATATAGACAAGTATTTTTGAACGGACAAAGTTAAAAACATTTTAGGTCTTCTAAACCGCACCCACCAAGTTTTATTATTTTTTATAATTAGAAACAGAATATTAGTGTTAATAAAATAGGCTATTTCAGAAGATCCGCCTAAACCAAGCAAGAAAGCTACACCAAATTAACTACCACCGGACAATGATCGGAGTGAATGGCATCAGAAAGTATAGCCGCCGATTTCAGCCGTTCACGTAGCGGTTCGCTAACCCAATGATAGTCTATGCGCCAACCTGCATTTCTTGAACGTGCCCCTCCCCTATAACTCCACCAGCTATATTTATCAGCGCTTTGATCAAAAACCCTAAAAGAATCGACCATACCGGTAGCTTCAAACTGGTCGAGCCATTCGCGCTCTTCGGGCAAGAACCCCGAAACGCCTATCTGACGTTCGGGATGATTAATATCGATAGGTTTATGACAAATATTATAATCTCCGCAAACGACTATATTAGGTCTGGTTATTCGTAGATTTGCTATAAAAATGGCAAATTCCTTTAAAAAGTCCATTTTAATTGCCTGACGGATATCACCTGATGAGCCGGAAGGAATATATACACAAACAATGGTAAGATCCCCAAAGTCAGCGCGTATAACTCTCCCTTCGGAATCAAAAAAAGGGTGTTGCATACCCAAAACAACTTTATCGGGCGCTTGTTTTGTCAAAATAGCTACACCGCTATAACCTTTTTTTTGAGCCGAATAAAGATAAGAGGTATATCCCATTTCTGCAAAAAGCAGGCTATCTATTTGATCCGGTTGCGCTTTAGTTTCCTGAAAACAAAGCACATCAGGATTTTCGGTCTGAAGCCATTCAATAAATTCTTTCTTTAACGCAGCACGTATGCCGTTTACATTATATGAGATTATTTTCATGCAGTTACGAATTAATTTCAACTTTGATTGTACAATTTAATCACCTTAAAATCCTTAAGGAAATCACTTACTTATAATTTTTTTTGATGCACTTTCTTTACTTTCTTAAATAAATCGGATGCAAAAACAAAATCATTCAGTTCTTTATTATCCACATGAAAAATATCCTCTTTATTTCCCTGCCACGCCTTTTCACCATTTTCTATGAAAAGGATATTATCCCCAATTTCCATTACAGAATTCATATCGTGAGAGTTAATAATCGTCGTGATTTCAAATTCTTCTGTAATTTCGTGAATTAACTGGTCAATTATTAGTGATGTTTTAGGGTCCAAACCGGAGTTTGGCTCATCACAAAACAAATATGTAGGCTTCAAAGCAATAGCTCTTGCAATTGCAACACGTTTTTGCATGCCTCCGCTAATTTCGCCCGGAGTTAATTCAAAAGATTTCTCTTCCAAATTGACTCTTTTAAGACAAATATGAGCACGTTCCAACATTTCTTCTTTAGAATCGGAAGAGAACATTTCAAGTGGAAACATCACGTTTTCGAGGACACTCATGGAATCGAAAAGAGCAGAACCCTGAAACAACATTCCGACTTCGCGCCTTAGAACACGAACTTCACTCATTCGCATATCAGGGAGGTTTCGTCCGTCGTATTCAATTCGACCTTTATCAATACGATGTAAGCCGATGATACTCTTCATCAACACTGTTTTTCCCGAACCACTTTGACCAATAATCATATTGGTTTTTCCGGTTTCAAAAACAGCTGAAATATTTTTCAGAACATGATTGTCATCAAAAGATTTATCAATATTTTTTACTTCTATCATGTATTTCTAAGTCAGAATGAGTAGTTATATGGTAATTATTTGAATTTTTCTCTGATTGTGATCAGAAGAAATTTTACGCACATTAGCTAAGCATCAAGTTGGTTATAAGTAAATTAAAAAACAAGATTAACACACTTGCATTTACAACTGAATTAGTACTGGCCTTACCCACATCGAGAGCACCACCGTACGAAAAATAGCCATAAAAAGAAGCAACAGAAGATATTACAAATGCGAAAACTAAAGATTTAACAACAGAATAAAAGACATAATAGGGTATAAAGGCGTACTGAATCCCGGTCAAATAATCGGCTGTAGTAATAACATTAGTAAAGAATGCGACCAGATACCCACCAATCAATCCTAATGCCATGCTAAAAATAACCAGAAATGGCATCATCACAACAAAAGCAGTTATCTTAGGTAATATCAGATAATTAGCTGAATTTACACCCATAATTTCAAGTGCATCGATTTGCTCGGTAATACGCATAGTACCAATTTCGGATGCAATATTAGAACCAACTTTACCAGCAAGTATAAGGCACATAATGGTAGAAGAAAACTCTAATAAAAGCGTATCCCGTGTCACCAAACCGGTGCTATAAGTAGGAAGTAAAGGATTTTCGGTATTCAACTTTGTTTGGATAGTCATAATGGCTCCAATAAACAAAGAAATGATAACAACAATTGGTAAAGATTGCAATCCCAACTTCTCTAATTCTTTGGGAAATTGACGAAAAAACATTTTTCCACGATCGGGCAACACAAAAACCCGATTCATTAACATAAAGTACCTGCCGGTATCGCTTACTAAACTCATGATTGATTGATATATATATAAATATTTTTAAAATCGGTCTCAGTCTATTCGGGTTTCTATCCCGAGAGCTGCAAATATACACTTTTTTTGAATATCTGAGAAACGGGTAGAAAAGCATTTTTTACAAAAAAAAAAGAGAAACTCGCATTACGAATTTCTCCTTCTTTATTCTTTCTTTGAAGACCGTACTTATACACGTCTTTCTTTGATTCTTGCTTTTTTACCTGTAAGTGCACGTAAATAATACAATTTAGCGCGACGTACTTTACCACGTTTATTGATGGTAATACTTTCGATAAAAGGAGAATCCAAAGGGAAAATACGCTCCACACCGACATTACCCGACATCTTACGAACAGTAAAACGTTTTTGACCCGGGTGACCACCGATTTTGATTACATCTCCACGAAACTCCTGAATACGTTCTTTGGCGCCCTCGATAATGCGGTAAGCAACCGTAATTGTATCCCCACCTTTAAATACAGGGTGGCTTTTTTCAACAAGAAATGCTTGTTCTGCAATTTTAATAAAGTCCATTATTGCTTTTTTTTTAATTAAATAATATGCGCAATATTCACAGACCTCTGTATATTCTGTCAGAGATTACGCTATAATTGGAGGGCAAAAGTACTTATAAATATTCAATATGCAAGATATTGGCACCTTTTTTTGTCATTATATCCAGTTTTTTCGTTATCCAGTTTCTTAAAAAGCACTTGTTTATATCCTATTGCTCAGATGTATTACGAAATAAAATAGAAATTGAAATATTTTGACTAACTTTGCACCCTCAAAAAAATATAAGATTGTGTTACATGCAAAAAATTAGAAACATTGCTATTATTGCCCACGTTGACCACGGAAAAACAACCCTGGTGGACAAGATGTTATTAGCCGGACACCTGTTCCGCGACAACGAAACAACGGGTGAGTTAATCATGGATAATAATGACCTTGAACGAGAAAGAGGAATCACTATTTTAGCGAAAAATGTATCCATTGACTATCAGGGATACAAAATCAACATCATTGACACTCCGGGTCACGCCGATTTTGGTGGTGAAGTAGAACGGGTGCTTAATATGGCCGATGGTGTACTTTTATTAGTCGATGCCTTTGAGGGTCCAATGCCACAAACTCGCTTTGTGTTGCAAAAAGCATTACAAATAGGTCTGTTGCCTATTGTTGTTGTAAACAAAGTAGACAAACCAAACTGTCGCCCCGATGAAGTTCATGAAGCCGTTTTTGACTTAATGTACAATCTGGACGCCACAGAAGAACAGTTAAACTTCCACACTATTTATGGATCGGCTAAAAATGGCTGGATGGCTGAAGACTGGAAAAATCCGACCGACAATATCATCGCTTTATTAGATGCTATTATCAAATATATCCCTGAACCAATGTGTCTTGAAGGTACACCTCAGATGCTTATTACTTCACTCGATTATTCATCGTATGTAGGTCGTATTGCTGTAGGACGTATTCATCGTGGTACATTACGCGAAGGAATGGATGTAAACCTGGTAAAACGCGATGGTACTGCCATTAAATCGCGGATTAAAGAGCTTCATACTTTTACGGGATTAGGACGCACACGAACAACCGAAGTAAAATCGGGTGATATCTGTGCCTTAGTTGGTATTGATGGTTTTGAAATTGGTGATTCAATTTGCGATTTGGCAAATCCGGAGCCATTAAAACCTATTGCTATTGACGAACCAACCATGAGTATGGTGTTTACTATCAACAACTCACCATTTTACGGTAGAGACGGTAAATTTGTGACTTCACGCCACATACAAGACCGCTTAACAAAGGAACTGGATAAGAACCTGGCATTACGCGTTGAAAAAAGTTTGGATTCTGATGTATGGCGCGTTTTTGGACGTGGTGTATTACACTTATCCGTATTAATTGAAACGATGCGTCGTGAAGGTTACGAGTTACAAGTAGGTCAGCCACAAGTAATTTTCAAAGAAATTGATGGTAAACGTTGCGAACCTATAGAACAACTGACTATCAATTTACCTGAAGAATGTTCAGGTAAAATCATTGAAATGGTAGCCATGCGTAAAGGCGAAATGCTAAGTATGGAAGCAATAAACGACCGTATTCAACTGGAATTCTTGATTCCTTCACGTGGAATTATCGGTTTACGTAACAGCGTATTAACTTCATCAGCTGGCGAAGCAATTATGTCGCACCGCTTTTTAGAATATCAACCATACAAAGGACATATCGAAAAGCGTACCAACGGATCTATTATTGCCATGGAAGGTGGTAATGCTTTTGCTTATTCTCTGGACAAATTACAAGACCGTGGAAGATTCTTTATTTTTCCACAAGATGAAATTTATTCGGGTCAGGTAGTTGGAGAAAGTTCGAAAGAAGGCGATATCGTTGTGAATGTTACGAAGCCTAAAAAACTTACAAACATGCGTTCTTCAGGTGCAGACGATAAAGCAAAATTAACGCCACCTATCGTTTTCAGTTTGGAAGAAGCTTTAGAATATATTAAAGAAGATGAGTATGTAGAGATTACTCCTTCCAATATACGTTTACGCAAAATATGGCTTGATGAAGGCGAACGTAAACGTAACACAAGAAAATAAGTTATTGAAAATTTACGTTATATCATAATGTATTTATGACAATACAATTTCTTGTCAAGTAACCATTCCGGCAATATTCCCTTTTATTCAAGAAAAGGAAATATTGCCGGTTTTTTTTGCAAATTAAGATATAATATAGCAACCAAAAAAGCGTTTAGAAACAGAATTGCAACTATAAAATTCAACGCAATATGAACATCAAACACTACTGTATTGTAATTTTATTTACAATATTTTCCATCGGTGCTTCGGCTCAGCTGGGGATTAAAGCCGGCATAAACATGGCTAATGAAACTAAATCATTTAGTAACAATGATGTATCTGCCGGATACAAATCGGAAAATCTAACCGGGTACCAAATGGGATTTGTGTACCAGATTTTGCATAAAAAATCGGGGTTTGGTTTTGAAACTGGGGCATCAATTTCGCAAAAAGGTAGTTTTTTCAGTTTTGACAGCACCACTGTAGGAAATTCTGTGAGAGAGGGATATAAGGAGATTAATTATCTGGAAGTTCCACTAAATTTACGATACAAACTATCTCTTGGATTTATAGGAGTTTACGGATTTGGTGGATTGTACGGTGGCTATGTATTAAGTAGTAAAACAGTTGATGAAATTTTGGATGTAACGGTGGTCGGAAAATATTCGGGTTTCACAAGCCGGATAGATTTTGGTTATAATTTTGGTGCCGGTTTGGAGTTGCTAAAAAAAATACAATTGGGAGCCACCTGGAGCAAAGGATTAAAAAACACGTCAAATTTCAACCAACCTGAAGATATGACTGTGCCATTCAAGTCAACAAACGGAGTATACTCTATCAACCTGGTATATCTATTCTGACAAGAAAGCCAATTATAAATAATGAAAAAAAAGGAAATCAACAACATTTCCATTTTTGACTCTATAGCTTGTAAAATAAAGCATTAAGACTTACTTTCTCGCTTGCTTTTATAAGTCATTTACATTTTTTATTGGTATAAAGTATAGGGTGTATCTCTTTTTTTTTGTACCTTTGCGCCCCAATAACAGAAAGATAAACATCAGAAAATTAATATATTATTATATTTATGAACATTGTCAGAAAAGACCTCGATCAGAACAATGCCGTTGTAACATTACGCATTGAAAAAGTGGATTATGCCGAAAAAGTGGATAAAACTTTACGCGATTATCGCAAGAAAGCAAACATCCCCGGCTTTCGCCCTGGCATGGTGCCTGTGGGTTTAGTAAAAAAAATGTATGGTAAAGCTGTATTGGCAGAAGAAATCAACAAATTGGTTTCTGAGAATCTGTTCAAATACATACGCGAAAACAATTTGAATATTCTGGGAGAACCTCTTCCTAACGTTACTGAACAAAAATCATTTGATTTTGAGTCTCAGGAAGATTTCGAATTAATTTTTGATTTAGGTATTGCACCAGAATTCGAAGTGGAATTAACAAAAAAAGACAAAGTACAATACTTCGCTATCACTGTTAGCGATGAAATGATTGAAAACCAGGTAAAATCCTATACCGGACGTTATGGTAAATACATCCAGGAAGATGTGGTTGAAGAGAAAGATATGCTGAAAGGCGAATTGCTCGAACTGGAAGATGGCAAAGTAAAAGAAGATGGCATCAAAGTACAGGATGCAACACTGACAGCCGCTTACATGAAAGACAAGGCTCAAAAAGCACTTTTCATTGGAGCCAAAAAAGGCGACACGGTCACTTTCAATCCGGCAAAGGCTTTCGAAAACGAAACCGAAATCAGTTCTTTACTGAAGATATCTAAAGATGCAGCTAAAGGTATTGATGCAGAATTCACACTCAAGATTGAAAGCATCACCCGTTATCACGAATCAACTATTGATCAGGAATTGTTCGATAAAGTTTATGGCGACGGCGTAGTTAACAGCATTGAAGAATTCCGCGCAAAAATAAAAGAGAACATACAGGAAAACCTCCTTACAGACAGCGAATACAAATTCGGTATTGATGCTCAGGAGATGCTGGTAGCGAAATACAAAGATTTAAGTTTTCCAGATGCCTTCCTGAAACGTTGGGTACTGGCTTCCAACAAAAACCTGACTGCCGAAGCACTTGAAGCAGATTATCATAAAATGATTGACGATTTGAAATGGCAATTAATCAAAGATAAAATAGGCAAAGCTAACGACATCAAAATTGAAGCAAATGATGTTGAAGAATACGCCAAAAAAATTGCAAAAGCTCAATTTGCTCAATATGGTATGATTGGCATGGACGATGACATGATAGCAAATTACGCCAAAGACATGATGAAAAAAGAAGAAACTATGAAAAACATCATGGATAAGGTTGCCGAGAGCAAAGTATTTGCCATTATCAAAGATGCAGTAAAATTAGAAAACAAAGAAACTACAATAGAAGAATTCAATAAAATGTTTGAAACAAAATAATTTTTCTTTCTTACATTTTACAAAAAAGGCTTTTAACTGCAAAAAATCAAACAAAATAACTTTATCTTTGTTTAATTTTGATAAAGGTTAAAAGCCTTTTTTGATATTTATATTCATGATACAACTTATTTAAAAAAAAATAGCAATATGATCAACAACGATTTTCGCGATTTCGCAACCAAGCACCTCCGCATGAACGGGTTGGCTTTAGATAAATATACCGACATTACCAGTAACTTTATTTCACCATCTATCCTCGAAGAGCGTCAACTGAACGTAACACAAATGGATGTTTTCTCCCGCTTGATGATGGATCGCATTATCTTTTTGGGAACTCAAGTAGACGACTATACAGCCAATGTTATTCAGGCTCAGCTTCTTTACCTCGACTCATCGGATCCAGGAAAGGATATTTCAATTTATCTTAACACACCGGGCGGATCGGTATATGCCGGTTTGGGAATATATGACACCATGCAATTTATCAGTTCAGACGTTGCAACTATCTGCACAGGGATGGCTGCTTCTATGGGAGCTGTTCTAATGGTAGCAGGTGCAAAAGGAAAACGTTCGGCATTGAAACATTCGCGCATCATGATTCATCAACCTATGGGCGGGGCACAAGGTCAGGCTTCGGATATCGAAATCACAGCACGTGAGATCCAAAAACTCAAGAAAGAACTATACACCATTATTGCCGACCATTCTGGGAATCCTTTCGATCGCATCGAAAAAGATTCGGACCGCGACTATTGGATGACTTCACAAGAAGCATTGGAATACGGAATGATAGATAAAGTGCTGTTCAACGAAAAGAAGATACAATAATAAAAAGTTTAGAGTTTAGAGTTTAGGGTTTAGGGTTTAGGGTTATCGGAAAAAGGAATAAGTATCAAGCAAAATTGCTGACTTATTCAAGCTTGTAACTTAGCTTTTCAAATTGTAATAAAGTATATATCCCCAATTCTCGGAATTCTTCAAACTCTTCGAACACAAAACCCGGAACACAGAACGTTTAAACCGGCCAAAAGATCCGGTACACAAAAATAAATTATTAAAAAAATAAATGGCTAAGAACACCAAAAATTGTAGCTTTTGCGGACGACCAGAATCGCAAGTTGATTTTTTCATCATGGGTCAGGATGGTGCGCATATTTGCAATGAATGTGCCGTACAAGCAGCTGAAATCGTAAAAGAGAACTCAGCCAAAAAGTCCAAATTACCTAATCTGGAAAAAAAGCAGGTTCCAAAACCTATGGAGATAAAAGAATATCTCGACCAATACATTATTGGACAGGACGATGCCAAAAAATATTTATCTGTAGCCGTTTATAATCACTATAAACGCCTGATGCAGGAAAAAACCGACGATGATGTAGAAATTGAGAAATCGAATATTATCATGGTTGGTTCTACCGGAACAGGAAAGACACTTTTAGCAAGAACTATTGCAAAAAAATTACATGTTCCTTTCGCCATTGTGGATGCAACGGTATTAACCGAAGCCGGATATGTGGGCGAAGATATCGAAAGTATCCTCACACGTTTATTGCAGGTTGCCGATTACGATGTGAAAGCAGCAGAAAGAGGCATTGTTTTCATTGACGAGATAGACAAAATAGCCCGCAAGAGCGATAATCCAAGCATTACACGTGACGTGAGCGGCGAAGGTGTACAACAGGGGCTGCTCAAGCTACTGGAAGGTGCTGTGGTAAATGTTCCACCTCAAGGCGGACGTAAACACCCGGATCAAAAAATGATAGCTGTAAACACACAAAACATATTATTTGTGTGCGGTGGTGCTTTTGATGGTATTGAGAAAAAAATTGCTTCTCGTCTCAACACCCGCGTAGTGGGATATAATGCTGCAAAAGGTGTGGATCAGATTGATAAACACAACTTACTGCAATACATAGCTCCTCAGGATCTTAAATCGTTTGGATTAATACCTGAAATTATAGGAAGATTGCCTATACTTACCTATTTAGAGCCTCTTGACCGTACCGCATTGCGCCGGATTCTGACAGAGCCCAAGAATTCGATTATCAAGCAATATGCCAAATTATTCATGATTGACAACATCGAATTGACTTTTGAGGAAGATGTTTTGGAGTACATTGTAGACAAAGCCATAGAATTTAAACTGGGCGCACGCGGCCTTCGTTCCATTGCCGAAACTATCATGATGGATGAAATGTTTGAAATGCCATCGAAAAATGAAACGAAATTAGTAGTTACCTTGCCTTATGCGCAAAGCAAGTTAGAAAGAGCGAATATTAACCGGCTAAAAATGGCTTAACACAAATAAGACTACAAGTCTGTTTTAAAGATACTTATTACAAACGATCAGGATATTGACTATAAATATTAGTTAATATCCTGATTTATTTTGTAAAACATAGTAGATATATGAAATCTGTTTCTAATTTTGTTTGAGATAATAAAAGCGCCGGCGCCTAATGATTTAATGTTTATTCACCTTAAACAGTAAAAAAACTTATCAATCCTTGCTTTTAATCCGACATTAAATACTACTTTCGCATTCAATTTTTTTTGAAAAGATTCTGTTATGACCAAACTATCTGCATTAGCAACACAATTGAAAAAGAACTTCGGTTTCGATAATTTTAAAGGAACTCAGGAAGCTATTATTCAAAACGTGCTTGACGGAAATGATACTTTCGTCCTAATGCCAACCGGTGGAGGAAAATCCTTATGCTACCAACTTCCATCCCTGATGATGGAAGGTACGGCTATTGTCATTTCTCCGCTTATTGCTTTAATGAAAAATCAGGTTGATGCCATGCGTAACTTCAGTGAAGAAGACGGCATTGCTCATTTTATAAATTCGTCTTTATCAAGACAAGCCATTGATTTGGTAAAAGCGGACATTCTATCGGGAAAAACAAAATTATTGTATGTGGCTCCCGAATCGCTTACTAAGGAAGAAAACATTGAGTTTCTGAAGCAACTGAAAATTTCTTTTTATGCTGTTGACGAAGCGCATTGTATTTCGGAATGGGGACATGATTTTCGTCCCGAATACCGCAGGATTCGCCCAATAATCAACGAAATAGGTGCAGCTCCGCTTATTGCACTTACTGCCACAGCTACTCCCAAAGTACAACATGATATTCAGAAGAACTTAGGCATGTTGAATGCTCAAGTTTTTAAATCATCATTCAACCGGGCAAATTTATATTATGAAGTGCGCCCCAAGACGGATACCGTTGACAAAGATATAATCAAGTACATTCGATCACAAGCCGGAAAATCGGGCATTATTTATTGCCTGAGTCGGAAAAAAGTGGAAGAATTAGCACTAACACTTCAAGTGAACGGCATATCGGCGCTTGCCTATCACGCCGGGATGGAAACGGCAGTACGCAGTGAAAATCAGGATCGCTTTCTGATGGAAAAAGTGGATGTTATAGTAGCCACCATAGCCTTTGGAATGGGTATAGATAAACCCGATGTACGCTACGTTTTACATTACGACATGCCCAAGAGCCTGGAGGGATATTACCAGGAAACTGGGCGCGGTGGTCGCGATGGCGGTGAAGGCCAGTGCATTGCCTTTTACGCTTATAAAGATTTAGATAAATTACGCAAATTTATGCAAGGCAAGCCCGTAGCTGAGCAGGAAATTGGCAATCAATTATTACTGGAAACCCAGGCTTACGCCGAATCTTCTGTCTGCCGGCGAAAACTACTTCTCCATTATTTTGGAGAAGAATACACTCAAGAAAACTGCGGATGTTGCGATAACTGTATGAAACCAAGAAAATTTATAGAAGGACAAGAACTCTTGTCGCTGGCATTAGAAACTGTCTTAATTCTAAAAGAAAAATTTAAAGCTGAACACATTGTCGATATTCTGAAAGGGAACGACACTTCGGCGGTAAAATCGTATCAACACGATGACCTTGAAAATTTCGGTTCAGCTTCGGACGAAGATGAACGTTTGCTTCATGCCGTTATTCGTCAGGCTATGATAGCCGGTTTTCTATCAAAAGATATAGAGACTTACGGATTATTGAAGCTAACCGCCAGAGGAAAAGCCTACTTAAAGAAGCCGAAATCATTTCCCATTGTAAAAGACAATGAGTTTGATGACGATGATGAAGATTCAACTGCCCGCATTGCCGGAGGAACTTGTGCAGCCGACGATGTACTATTTTCCATTTTAAAAGATCTGCGGAAAAAGTTATCGAAGAAATTGGATGTCCCTCCTTTTATCATCTTTCAGGATCCTTCGTTGGAAGCTATGGCAACCAGTTACCCTATTACCATGGAGGAATTACAAAACATTCCTGGAGTTGGTGCAGGCAAAGCAAAGCGTTATGGCGAAGAATTTTTAAAAGTCATACGGGAACACGTAAAAGAAAACGAAATAGTTCGCCCGGAAGATCTACGCGTTAGAACGGTGGCCAATAAATCCAAAATAAAGGTATCGATCATTCAGGCCATTGACCGTAAAATAGCGCTCGATGACATTGCGCTTTCCAAAGGATTGGACATTACCGAATTGCTCGACGAAATCGAAGCCATCGTTTATTCAGGAACCAAGATCAACATCGATTATTTTCTGGACGAAGTAATGGATCCGGATCGCGTAGATGAAATTTTCGACTATTTTCATTCCGCTGAAACTGACAAAATTGACAGTGCATTGAATGCATTGGGAGAAAACGAGTATAGCGAAACAGAAGTTCGACTAGTCCGGATTAAATTTTTATCCGAGATAGGTAATTAAAATCCATTTAAAAACATTTAAAGATAACCGCTGAAATTCAGACATTTCAACGGTTATTTTTTTTTGCTGTATACCCGCGAGAAAGTTATAATAGGACCAAAATTTCATAAGCAATTATTCACAAAAAATAAATAACTTAATAAATCAAGTCCATTTTTACAAACATACCAATTAAATTGCTATTTTTGTCTAATCATTATGATTGACATTAATTTCTGAATTTTCGACATGCAAACACCTCGATTTTTAAACAAGCTCTACCTATTTTACCGGGATGGTTTCACCAACATGAAAGTGGGTAAAACCCTCTGGGTAATTATACTGATCAAGCTGTTTATTATGTTTGTAGTGTTGAGAATTTTCTTCTTTCCAAATTTTTTGAATTCAAACTTTAATAATGACGAAAGTAAGGCTAAACACGTAAGACAGGAATTAATCAATAAATCGAAATAAATTATGTATACCTTGAATAATAATTAATACTTGAATACAATATGGAATTATTAGATGCATCACTGGTCGATTGGTCCCGGGCTCAATTTGCTATGACCGCCATGTACCACTGGCTTTTTGTCCCGCTCACTTTGGGTTTGAGTATCATCATGTCAGTCATGGAAAGCTTGTATGTTTATACAGGCAAGGAAGAGTGGAAAAAGGCTACCAAGTTTTGGATGACACTTTTTGGTGTAAATTTCGCCATAGGGGTAGCTACCGGAATCATTCTGGAGTTTGAATTTGGCACGAACTGGTCGAACTACAGCTGGTTTGTGGGCGATATATTTGGAGCACCATTAGCCATCGAAGGCATACTGGCGTTCTTCATGGAGGCAACCTTTATTTCCATCATGTTTTTCGGTTGGCACAAGGTGAGCAAAAAGTTTCACCTGGCTTCTACCTGGCTTGTTACACTGGGAGCAACCCTTTCGGCCTTGTGGATATTGGTAGCGAATGCCTGGATGCAATATCCGGTAGGCATGGAATTCAATCCGGACACTGTTCGTAATGAAATGATAGACTTCTGGAGCATTTTACTTTCGCCGGTTGCCATAAATAAATTCTTCCACACCATTTTTTCGGGTTGGGTCATGGGTGCTTTGTTTGTCATAGGTGTGAGTTCCTGGTTTTTACTAAAAAAGCGCCAGGTTGACTTTGCACTCAGAAGTATGTGGGTAGGTTCGGTCTTCGGGATTGTTTCTGCATTGCTTATTGCATTTACCGGCGATGGATCGGCCTATCACGTAGCTCAGCGGCAGCCGATGAAATTGGCAGCCATGGAAGGGCTCTACGAAGGGCAACACGGAACAGGGTTAGTTTTATTCGGCATTCTGAATCCAGCCAAAGAAAACTACAACGACACTATCAATCCCTATCTTTATAAACTGGAAATTCCAAAATTATTATCTCTGTTGGGATACCGTGATGCAAATGCCTTCGTACCGGGCATAAAAAACATCATCGATGGCGGATACGACAATACAAAAGGAGAAGCATTGTCTTTTGAACAGAAAAAGACGCAGGGAAAAAATGCGATTAAGGCCTTATCGGATTACCAGCTGGCTGTTTCGAAAAAAGACACCGCTGCCGCCACCATACACAAAGCTACACTGAAAGCAAACTATTCGTATTTTGGTTATGGATACCTGGATAAACCTGCGGATTTAATTCCAAACGTTCCTATGGTATTCTATGCGTTTCACGTCATGGTTATGTTGGGTATGTATTTCATCGCCTTATTCGCCCTGGTATTATTCTTTACGTATAAAAAGAAAATTGAAAAGAACAAATGGTTACTCTGGATTAGTTTACTCAGCATCCCTCTGGGATATGTGGCAGGCGAACTGGGTTGGGCTGTGGCAGAAGTCGGGCGACAACCTTGGGCCATACAGGATATATTGCCCGTGCAGGCAGCCATTTCAGGCATATCGACCACTTCGGTAAAAATCACCTTCTTTTTGTTCCTGGTATTATTTTCCGCTTTGCTGGTAGCCGAGGTACGCATTATGCTGAAACAAATTAAAAAAGGACCGGCGGATTAATGTTCTGAGTTAGGGTTGAGAGTTTAGAGTTTAGAGTTTAGAGTTTAGAGTTTAGGGATTAGACGATAAGAGACAGAAGTCTATACTTAAATCCGATCTAAAAAGAGTCGAAATATTACAGTTTTCGAATTTAAATTACAAACTGCAAGCAATAAACCATCAGTCCTAAACTATAAACGACAAACTCTAAACAACCGACTATAAACTACAATATATGATGACTTACTCATTTTTTCAACAATACTGGTGGTTCCTGATTTCACTTATTGGTGGGATCTTTGCCTTTTTGCTTTTTGTACAGGGTGGACAATCGATGTTATTTTCCTTATCCAAAACCGAAGATGAACGACGTTTACTGGTAAATACCCTGGGACGAAAATGGGAATTCACCTTCACCACGTTGGTGACTTTTGGCGGGGCCTTCTTCGCATCCTTCCCTTTGTTTTATTCCACCAGTTTCGGCGGTGCCTACTGGGTGTGGATGGCCATCTTGTTTTGCTTTACGCTTCAGGCTGTTTCGTACGAATTTCAATCCAAGCCTGGTAATGTTTTTGGTGCAAACACCTACCGTGCTTTTCTTTTCATCAACGGCTTACTGGGAACTTTCCTTATTGGCGTGGCCATTGCCACTTTTTTCACAGGTTCAGACTTTATCGTAAACAAAGGAAATATCACCCAACAGTTTTCGCCAGTTATCAGCAGGTGGCAAAATCCGTGGCACGGACTGGAAGCTTTGCTCAATCTTCGTAATTTATCATTGGGGTTGGCAGTGTTCTTTCTGGCCCGCGCACAAGCTACCTTATTTTTCATCAACCGACTTAGCCACCCGGTGCTGGTAAAACGATCTCAAAAGTATTTAGCATACAATGCCATTCCATTCGTTGTATTCTTCCTGACCTTTGTGATCTGGACGCTACTTTCCGAAGGCTATGCCGTTCGCCCCGAAACCGGTGAGGTGTTTTTAAGTCCGTATAAGTATTTTTTCAATCTGGTGGAAATGCCTGTAGTGTTAGTATTCTTTCTGCTGGGTGTAATTGGAGTACTGTATGGTATGGGCAGAAGTTTATTTTCAGCCAATTTTAAAAGTGGTATCTGGTATTCAGGTACAGGAACTATCGTGACCGTTTGTTGCCTGTTGTTGATAGCAGGTTATAACAACACCGCTTTTTACCCTTCTATTCATTTACAAAGCTCACTAACCATATACAACGCTTCTTCCAGCCTGTTTACGCTGAGAACCATGTCCTATGTATCCCTATTTATTCCGGTAGTGCTGGCCTATATTTTCTATGCATGGAGAGCCATGGAAAAGAAACAGATAGATATAGAGGATGTGAATAACGACGAACATGCTTATTAGTTTATAACAGGCCTCTATCCCTAATTGCTTTCGGGAGAAAAGAAGCCTTCCTGAGGATACAATCAAAAATTGAAATTAAAAAAGAAACTCTTAACAAACGAATTTTGTTAAGAGTTTCTTTTTATGCAAAATAGTACTTCTAAAGTAGATCTGGAAGGAGAACCGGGCTCTATATAAAGGTTCTTATTAGGCACCGACGGTGGTGCCTGTTTGGAAGTAAAATTCATCTGGTTTGGACATCATATCATCTGCTATGAACTCCATATCATCTGCTATGATGTCCATATGAGTTGCTATGAACTCCATATCACCTGCTATGACATCCATATCAGGTGATATGGCTTCCATATGAGTTGCTATGAACTCCATATCAGATCGGTTATATAGAAAAGCAGATGATTTAACTATTTTAAACAGTCAAAAATATATACCTGTGTAACCTTTCCATCGCAAATAATTTCACCATCATTTTTTATTAAATTTTCCATTACTTTTTAGGATTAAAAACAAATATGCTTTATTACTAAACGTTCCAAAAGGCTTGCGTTTTCACAAAATAAAATGTATTAAATATTAAAAATAGCGCAAATTTGCTGTGAAATGAAAGGGATATCAACAATCATAAGTACTTTTGGGTAACGGCTGAAATAACTAACGAAAATACTATTAACCAGTATATTTATAAAGTTACAGCTTTGAATTCTTCCTACTTCAAATCGGTATAAATTGGTTTGCTTTTTTTATCAAATAATAGAGGATTAAGGTTAACATCTAATTACAAAAAGAGGACTATACATTTGTAACTGAAATTCTTAAAAAAAAAAGAAATTTCATTTAGTAATATCAAAATGAATCTGAACTTAAACCGCATATTTATTTTTGTTGCCGGTATCACAACAATATCTGTAGGGCTTTTAGTTCTTATAGGCTGGCAATTTGATATTGAACTCCTAAAAAGTCCTCAAGCTGGGACAGTATCGATGAAAGCAAATGCTGCCATCGCCTTCGTACTATCAGGACTTGCCTTAATTTTACTTCAACAGACTCCATCGTTTAACAAAGTACTGGTTCGGATATGTGGAATTTTTGTTGCCCTTATCGGATTAGTCACCTTGAGTGAATATCTGATAGGATGGGATTTGAGAATCGATGAGATCCTTTTTCGTGAATCGACTTATGCCGTTGAAACTTCGAGCCCTGGCAGGATGGCACCAAACACCGCATTGAATTTTGCATTGATGGGACTCGTATTTATTCTTCTGTCCTACAAAATACAGCGAAATAAATTTATCGTAGACTCCGCCATAATCGTTGCACTGTCAATCAGCATAGTTGGTTTAATGGGCTTCACTACCAGCTTGCTTGGCTTTTCCAAAATAGGTTCAGTCGACGTAACCAAAATGGCTTTTCATACTTCCTTCACTTTTATCTTTTTGTGTTCAGGGATACTTGCTTCGCTGAATAAGAGTCAATCAAAAACCAGCGTTGTCAAACAAAGGCTTTTTGCCGGACATATCGTTTTTGGTTCAATTCTGTTGTTTGCTTACCTCCTTTTTTATTCGAACATTAAAACGATGAATGAAGTAAGCCGGTTTATTGATCAAAATCAAGAAACAAATCAGGAAGTAAATAGTATGCTTGCAGATATTATGGTCATAGAAACAGGTTCCAGAGAGTTTATCCGCAGCCGCAATAACCTACATCTTAAACATTTTCTTCTTGCAAATGAGAGACTTACCGGACACCTTATTCACCTACATTCAATAGCCATTCATCCCGGTTTAAAATTATCGCTGGATACCCTCAGTAATCTGACTAAAAGGAGTATAGTATCAACTGAAAACCTATACAGCTCATACACTACAAAAGGATACGAAGCCGGAGATTCATTTATTGAAACAAAAACAGGGGAAATACTTATCGACAGCATCCATATTATTGCAAAAAAAATGATATTTGCATCAAACAACCTTTTAAATGCAAAAATCATATCCGAATCGGATGTCCTTAAAAACAATCAACGAATATTGTATGGAAGTTTAATTATGCAATTGTTATTGCTAACTACTATATTTCTTATTGTGATTAAATATATTTTGGCGAAAAAAAAATCGGAAGAATTCCTCCTCAATTTGAATAATAATCTTGAAAACAAAGTCATAGAAAGAACCAGACAACTTTCGGATGTAAACAAAAACCTGATTGTTCAAATAGATGAAAAAACCCGGTTGGCCGATCAACTTGAAATATATCATAGCAAATTACAATCAAAAAACGAAGAGCTTCTGCTGACAAAAGAGGCAGTGGAAATAGTTGCCGAGAAATATTCCGAATTATATAATTTTGCACCCACGGGTTATTTCACGCTGAAACTGAATGGTGAAATTGATGAATTAAACATCCATGGGGCAAGGATGCTCGGCAAGGAACAAAGTCAATTGATACAAAGGCGCTTTGGTTTTTTTGTATCCGACAAAACCAAACCAGCTTTCAATCACTTCCTCAACAAAGTATACGACAGTAAAGTACTGCAAGAATGCGAGATTACTCTTTCCGACGAGAATAACGAGGATTTTATAATCAGGGAAGTGAGTCTTACAGGTATTGTTGACCGCAACGACGACCTTTGCCTGGTAACGGCAGTGGACATCACAGAACGCAAAAAAGCAGCAGAAGAGAACAAGAAATTGAATCGTGTATATGCCGTTGTTAGCAGTATCAATCAGGCGATAGTACGTATTAGTGAAAAACAAGAATTGTATGAGGAGCTGTGCCGAATAGCTATAGAAGACGGTAAATTTCATATGGCCTGGATAGGATTACTGGATGAGTCCGTGAATCAAATCGTACCTGTAGCTTTCACCGGATCTGCCAAAGATTATATCAGAACTATAAACATCGATTTAAACGATGAAAAATTCGGCAATGGCGTTACAGGCCGTACCATCAAAACCGGCGTTCATTATATATCAAACGACATTGCCAACAACCCGGAAATGCTTCCCTGGCGCGAAAAAGCATTGGAGATTGGCTGTCAATCGGCAGCTGCTTTTCCCATTCATGAATCGGGAAAGACGATAGGTACTTTTATACTCTACTCCGATCAAACTTTTTTCTTTAACGATGAAGAAGTAGAATTATTTGATGAAATGGCTCTGGATATTTCTTACGCCTGTGAGTTTATCGAGAACAAAAAAATTCGTCAGCAGGCTGAAGACAAGCTTCATAAATCAAATGACCGGTTTAAACATCTGGTTTCAAATCTAAACGAAGTGGTATGGTATGCTTCTTTCGATGGATCTGGCATTACAGAAGCAAACGAATCTTTCGAACGGATTTATGGCATTTCAATTGAAAAGTTCTCAGAAAACCCAAGGAAATGGCTGGAAATGGTTCACCCCGATGACAAGCATATAGCTGAATGGAGTGAAAAAGAATTAATTGCGAAGGGATTTGTAGAAGTAGAATATAGAATAATAAGGCCCGATGGTTCTACCGTATGGCTTTTAGACATGAAATCCATTATCTATGATATTAATGGCAAGCCTTTTCAAATCAGTGGTATTGCTAAAGACATCACCGAAAGGAAAAATAACGAAGAAGAATTGCGTTTAAGTAATGCCAGAAATCTCGCGATATTGAATGCTATACCCGATTTGATGTTTCGCATCAATCACCAGGGCGTCATTCTGGAATACAGAGTACAAACCTCAAGCAGCTTATATGCAGCTCCAGAAATAATCATAGGGAGCAAGGTAAGCGATTTATTACCTCATAAAGTTGCCGTATTGATTAACAAACATATCAAATGTTTAATCGAGAGTAGTGAGATACAGGTTTTCGAATACGAACTGACCATGGAATCGATCATACGGCATTACGAAGCACGTATGGTTATAAGCAGTGCATTCGAAATTGTGGCTATAGTACATGACATCACCGAACGGAAACTGGCAGCTGAAAAAGTGAAAGAGAGTGAAGCAAAATACCGTGCACTCGTTGATGAAGTAAATGATGGATTCTATATTATCGACAATCGTGGCTTTTTTACATTCTCCAATGAAGGACTCGCAAAAATCCTGGGTTTTAATAAATCGGAAGAAGTAATTGGTCATAATATCAGTGAATTTGTACAAAACGACAGCCTGAACGAAGCAAATAAGAAGTTTATCGAATTTGTCAGAGACAAAAAATCAATTGATAATTTCGAAATAAATGGCAAGGAAATCAACGGGAAAGATGCTTTTTTTAATATATCGTCCATTCTAATTCAAGAAAATGATCAGGTCATTGGATTCAGGGGGATATTACGGGATATCAGCGAACAGAAACACAGGGAAAAGTTGAAACGCGGGCAAAGTGAAATTCTGGAATTTATTATTAAAGGTACGCCACTACCAGTCATTCTGGAATTAATTGTAAAGCTTGCTGAATCAGAAAATTCCAACTCCTATTGCTCTATACTGCTATTGAATAAGGAAGGTACGCATTTGCAAATAGCTGCCGCTCCGAGTTTACCGGACTTTTACAAACAGGAGAATGACAACCTGGAAATTGGAGAAAAAATTGGTTCCAATGGGGCTGCTGCCTTTTTGAAAAAAACTGTAATAGCAGAAGATGTGCTAACACATCCAAATTGGAAACTCTACCGGGAATTAACCAAGCAGGTTAACCTAAGATCCTGTTGGTCATTACCCATTCTCGATTCGAAAAAAGATGTATTGGGAACTTTTGCCATCTATCACAACATCCCCAAAACACCGAGTAATAAAGATTTAGAAATTTTAAAATCTATTGTCGATTTAGCCAGCATAGCTATTATCAATAACCGGGTAGAAGAAGAAATTCAAAAAGTAAATGCTGAATTAGAAATAAAAGTTGATAAAAGAACTACACAACTTTCAGAAACGAACAAAAAACTAATAAAAGCCAAAGTCGTTGCCGAAGATGCAAACAGAATGAAAAGTGAATTTTTGGCCAACATGAGCCACGAAATACGCACACCGTTGAATTCTATCGTTGGGTTTTCGAGCATTCTCAAAGAAAAATTAGCCGGAGAAAACTTATATGTAGAATACCTGGATAATATAATGCAAAGCAGCAAGATACTGCTAAATCTGATAAGCGATATCCTCGATTTATCCAAAGTAGAAGCAGGTAGAATGGTTATCGATTTACAACCGGTAAATTTAAACACCATAATTAAAGAAGTTCAATCAATTTTCCGAATGAAAGCTTCAGAAAAAGGATTGGCGTTGAACTTTCAGATCAATAGTGATATACCACAGCAGCTAATCATCGATGGAAAATATTTAAGACAGATTTTATTCAACCTGATAGGTAATGCCGTTAAATTTACTCACAAAGGATCTGTCGATGTATTCGTGAGTGCCATACCTAAAAATACTGAGGGCAGTACGGTAGACCTGAGATTCAGTATTGAAGATACTGGCATAGGCATTCCGGCAGATCAACTCGGCACCATTTTTGAACCGTTTATTCAGGCGTCTAAAAAAGACAGAAACCGTTATGGAGGTACAGGTTTGGGATTGAGTATAACCAGACGATTAATTGAATTATTGGGCGGGACTATTACTGTTGAAAGTCAAGAAGATAAGGGTTCCGTTTTCACCTTCTCTCTTTTTGATGTAGAAATAGGCTCACTACTCAGCGACGAAACAGAAAACAATGATAAGTTATACCTGAAAGGATTAAAATTCAAGAAGCAAGTTATACTTTTAACTGAAGATGTACTCTCGAACCGCCAGGTAATAAGAGGTTATCTCGAAACACATAACATTACAATCATCGAAGCTGAAAACGGTGAAGAGTGTTTACTTGCCATGCAAAAACAACGACCCGATTTAATATTAATGGACATGCAAATGCCAGTGATGGACGGTTATACAGCTATTAAAATAATTAAATCGGATAAACTATTGAAAGGCATACCCATCATTGCGCTTACAGCATCAGGAATGAAACAGCAAAAAGACCACATCAAGAATATTGCTGATGATTTTCTGATTAAACCCATATATAAAACCGATTTAATTGCTAAATTAATGAATTATTTAGCTTACGACGATTTATCGATTACAGAAGGGAATCGAGCATTAAAAGTTGACAAAAATATTCATGAAGCACCCAACAAAAATCTTCCACCCGAATTAAAAGAAGAGATATCAAGTTTGTTTATGGGAACTATTTTAAAACAAATGGAAACCTTTAATATGGATGAAATGATTGCCTTTGTAACTAAACTCGAAGAATACAATATAAACAAACAAATTCCTGAAATTTCAGAAATTTGCGATCAACTTTCGGGATATTTAAAGTCATTCAATATTGAAAAAACGGATGCAACGTTGAAAATATTAGCATCTTATATTAAAAAATAAAAACACCATGGAAACAACAAAAAAAGCATCCATCCTGGTTGTGGATGATAATCCGCAGAATTTACAATTGATGGGAAGTATTATTTATGAAAAAGGATATAACGTCAGCGCATCCTCTTCGGGCGAACAAGCACTGCAAGCTATAAGCCAACAGGCCCCCGATTTGATACTTCTCGATATAAAAATGCCCGGGATGAATGGATTTGAAGTGTGTAAAACCCTTAAAGCAAATCCGGCAACGAAAGATATTCCCATCATATTTTTAACGGCCATTACGGATGCTGAAATTCTGATGCACAGTTTCAATCTGGGTGCAGTAGACTACATCACAAAACCATTCAATAAAGGAGAATTATTAGCACGTATAGCTACTCATGTAGAATTGAAGTTATCGCAAGAAAAGCTCAAAGAATTAAATACAACCAAAGATAAATTCTTTTCCATCATTTCTCACGACTTAAGGAATCCCACTTCAGCTTTAAAGTCATTATTAGAGCAAATGACAACTAATTATTCAACGTTCTCAAAAGAAGAAATAACGCATTTTCTAACCGGACTTCAGGATGCCTCAGAAAATTTATTTGGTATGTTGGAGGAACTTCTATTATGGTCGAAGTCCCAATGGGGCGTTTTGGAAATGAAACCCGAAAAATTAAATTTAAAGGCAGTAATTGAAAAAAACATCACCAATTGCAATGCCGCATCGGAAGTAAAAAATATACAGATAAAATCAACCGTTGCCGAAAACCTCTTTGTAAAAGCAGACCTAATGATGTTGAATACGATATTAACAAATCTCATCTCAAATGCTATTAAGTTTTCAAACATTCGGGGTATAATTGAAGTTAGCGCAAAGACTATGGATGATCAGATAGAGCTGTCTATTAAAGATTATGGAATGGGAATTAACAAGAAAGATTTGAAAAAACTATTTTGCATTGATTCCGGAGTCAAACTCAGTGGTGCAGATAATGAAGGTGTTAGTGGTATTGGATTAATACTATGTAAAGAATTTACAGAGCGTAACGGGGGTGATATAGTTGCAACAAGTGAAAAAGGGAAAGGGAGTACTTTTAGTTTTACGCTAAAGAAAATAATCAAATAAACATCAAAATTCTATTTTTTAAAATTTTCAAAATCGCAGGGATAATAATCAATACTTAAAAAATATGATACAAAAGGATTTTAAAAATGCTAAAATATTAATTGTGGATGATCTGGCAACTAACATTGACATTCTCACCATACTCCTAAAAGCCGAAGGTTATACAAACATTAAAACTACCACCGACCCACGTGAAGTTATGGGATTTATTACCTCGTTCGATCCTGATTTAATTCTTCTTGATTTGATCATGCCACAAATTTCAGGCTTCGATGTAATGGAACTTTTACTGAGCGAACAACAGAAGTCATCAAAACCTTCAAAACGTCAGCCTATCATGGTACTTACATCCGATACCACCACCGAAACAAAACAAAAAGCGCTAGCTTTTGGTGCAAAAGACTTTTTAACCAAACCTTTTGATTCCATTGAAATTAGTTACCGTATCAAAAACTTGTTAGAAACCCAATATCTTTACCAAAAACTGAATTCAAGAAATCTGCTATTGGAAGAAAAAATTATTGAATTCTTGAAGGCAAATGATGAGTGGTACAGATAAAAGAGACAAAAAGGGATGATTCCATTTTTTGGGTTCTTAATTTCACGATGCAATTATTATTCTATGCCTGATACGTTTACCTCTTAATCGACCTATAGGGATACGAACTCTATTATTTTTCAACTATCGAAGTAATCTTTAATCAAATTGTCATTCCTCTTCAATAATTTTATAATATAATAATCGTTTCTTTGCTGTATGAATATCAGACAGATAAATGAGAAGTAAATTTGTATTAGTTATTTTAGGTGTGTTTTTATTATCAATGCGATTAGAAGCTAACTTACCCATCCCGCAACCTTCGTTCGAAAGTAATGAATTGAAAATTCTAAGCTGGAACATATATATGTTGCCATATGTACGATTTTGGAATAACAATCGTACAAGAGCGAAAGCTATTGCCTCCGAATTGACTAACTCGGACTATCATATCATTGTATTTCAAGAAGCATTCAGCAGCACTTGCCGCCATATTATTTCGAAAGCACTTTCGGAGCAATTTCCTTATCAATATGGACCTGCCAATCGGACACTATTACCTTTTCGTACCAACAGCGGATTGTGGGTGATAAGTAAAATACCCTTAACAAAAACTCAGGAAATTCGGTTTTCAGGAAAAAAAGGCTTCGATGCCATCGCCCGTAAAGGTGCTGTGTTATTCAAAGGACAATTTAACAACTTTCAGTTTCAACTGATTGCTACGCACCTACAATCGGCAAATTCTCCGTTGGTAAGAGAGTATCAATGCCGGGAAATTAAAGAGCATCTGTTAAACGCATATTTTAAAAAGGATATTCCTCAACTGATTTGCGGTGACTTCAATATCGACATGAGTGATCATAGGCACTATCAGCAAATGTTACAGACTTTGGATGCACAAAACGGGGAGTTGAGCGATACTCTGACGGTCACTTATGACGAAATAAATAATAATTTGGCCTGGACAGAAAATGGAAGGCAAAGAGTTCTGGATTATATTCTTGTCCGGAATGAGTTTTTAGTTGACAAAATCAAGCGAAATGTTCGTAAATTTTTCTCCAGGATAGGCAACAAATCTTCATTTTTATCCGATCATTATGCAATGGAAGTAAATGTAATTTTCAAGAATAAATTGGAGCCTGAAATAACCCGTACCTTGCCATAATCAGACAAAAAAGGTGAGAGTGTATTTTTCATCCGTATCACTTCGGTATGACAAAAGTTTAATGGAAATAAGAATTGAAAGTATCGCGATAGCTGTCGGAATGAGTTCGCTTTTTTTCGACAAGTACAAATCTATTTTCAACAGAATAAATATTCAATCAAAAAAAAAAAACGTCAACGGAAAGAACCGCTGACGTTTTTTTAATTTTAGAACCATCCATATCTTGGAAATCTTATTCCATCCCTTCCATATTCATATCAGGGGCAGCTTCTTCGGTTTTCTTTTCCTTTTGTTTAGGTTTCATATTCCCGAAATTATAGCTCACCGTCACACCCACCAGTCGTCCGTGGAATGAAGATTCGGAACGTTGGTAAAATCCGTCGCCCCAGGTGGTGGAACTATGGCTGCGGGAGTTCAGTAAGTCGCGTACCATTAGGTTTAAGCTCAGCTTGCGGTCATAGAAGGTCTTGCGCAAACCCATGTCGATGCTATAGCTGGCGTTTTCTTTACCCTGGGCAATAAGTTCGGGAGCTTCGTAGCCGCCCGAAATTTGTCCCGAAAAAGTTTTAGAGAACATCAGGTTGGCCATGATGCGGGCACTCCACGAGAAGCTGTCCTGTCCCGGGATGGTAGTAGAGAGCAGGGTATTATATGGGTTGACGTACACCGAGGAGTCCATTTTGCTGTAATAAAGGTTTACCGAAGAGGTCAGGTTGAGTATCGTGAACAGCCGGTTTTTGGCCACCAGTTCCAAACCCGTGTTTTGCGATTTGGCAACGTTCATATAGGTACTTTCCATAACGCCAGCATTCATAAAGCGTACATTCTCTATCACGTTATCGGTGAAGCGGTAGTAAGCCGAAGCGGACATCGAGTGGTTATCCCAGTTTTTCAGGTAATTAAGTTCCATGGACGACGAGAACTCAGGCGACAATTCGGAGTTACCATAGGAAATATTGGTAGAGTCGGAGAAATCGCGGAAAGGGTTGATCTGGCGTCCACGCGGCCGGTTGACCCTGCGCGTATAATTCAATTGCAACTCATTGTTTTTGGGCAATGTGTAAGCCAGGTACATGGAAGGGAAAAGCTCAAAATAGGTTTGAGGCTTCAGCTTCTGAGTAGAAATGGACGAAGTGTATTCGGACTGCTTCCACATATACTCGGCACGCAAACCGGCCTGCACGCTCAACTTATTGAAGCGGTTACCAAAGGTCAGGTAGGCTGCATGAATTTGTTCGTTGTAATCGAAATCGTTTAAATAAGCAGGAAGGTCCACAGCATGCAGGTTATCGTAGGCCGTAGCTTCGCTCAGACGGTTTTGCTTGTTGCTTTGCCAGCCCGCTTCCAGCTTACTGTTTTCCGAAAGTTTATTGGTATAATCCAGCTTAAACTGCAGTTCTTTGTTGGTGTTGTCGGCAGTTTGGGTAATATCCGACTTGTAAGCCGACAAATTATCGTTTTGAATATACCGGCTGTCGCCCCCACGCGTACTTCCCGAGTAGGACAAGCTGGTAGTGAGGTAAGTATCTTTTTTGTCAAAATCGTGGCGGTAATCGAGGTTCAGGTTGTAACCCGGACGGTCGCCAGTCTCGGTATTCGTTCTGTTATAATTTTGCATCACCGAGTCGTTGGAAAGGTCGGTGAGCATGTAATTAATTTTAGTGGTACTGGTACCACCACCGTTCATACCAAAGCCCGAAAGGCTCAGAGTATTTTTGTCATTCAAATGAAAGTCCACTCCAGCACGCATAAAGAGCCCGTGAAATGCACGGTCAGATGTATTGTCCTGACGGAGCAAGGTAGTATCGGCCACGTTATAATTTGTACGCTCGTTCCATCCGTTACCCTGCATACCCATGCCCCGGTAACCCACGTTGGCGTAGGCATCTATTTTGCTGCTGCTGTAATTCAGGCTGGCACCCAACGAACCGCCCAATTTTCCACCATCGGGAATCATCAAACCGGTGGACACGCTACCATAGTAACCCGCCTTCCGGTTCTTTTTCAGCACCAGGTTAATGATACCGGCAGTACCTTCGGGGTTGAACTTAGCAGAAGGGTTGGTCATAATTTCTATACTTTCTATACTCTCGGCTGGCATCTGCTGCAACACCTGCGCGCGGTTGTCCACCGTCAGGCCCGAGGGTTTGCCGTTGATCCAAACTTCCACGTTGGCATTGTTCCGAAGGGAAACATTTCCTTCGTTATCCACATCCACCGAAGGGATGTTTTGCAACACTTCGGTAGCAGATCCACCCGCAGCGGCAATATTTTGATCGACAGTGAACACTTTTTTATCGATGTCGAATTTCATCTGCGATCCCTGACCGATAACTTCCACTTCTGCCAAAATTTTATTATTCTCAACCAACTTCAGAACGCCCAGGTTTAAAGGGGCTTCAGAGAGGTTCAAGGGTAAACCTAGCGGATTGTACCCGACGTAACTAACCCGCAGGATATATTTACCACTGGCAACGGAAGGAATGGTGAAGTTACCACCGGCATCGGTAGTGATTCCTGTAACCGGTACTTTGGAATTTTGCTTGTAAATAGCAACATTCACAAAGCCAAGCGGACTTTGGGTAGTGGCATCCACTATTTTGCCACTGATGCTCTGAGCTGCCATCAGGGGCAACAACAGAAAAGAAAAAATAATAAAAGAAAAAATCTTTTTCATACCTATTAAAAAAAGTTTAGTTAATAAGGACCGTTTGATTACCGCACATAAATTACGAATCTCGGGATAAAAAAAAGCAAATAGCAAGAGGATGATAAGCTGTGATTTAATACAAATTATCAATTCTACGTTTTTTGCTTCTTCGTTGTACAAATAAACAACACCTTATTGACTCTAAAAATCGTTGAGAGTTTAATCCCATCATTTATATTAGCTGTTAATAAACAAAAAAAAGGCGTTCTTTCGAACGCCTTTTTTAAAAAGTATCATTAAAAGTTTGGCAGCAAGTACTTTTCGCGTGAAGCAAAAATCTTATCTACGCTGTTTACTTCCAGGAATGAAGTACCAAATCCTTCACCGAAGCTACCACTGAGGTAACTTACATAGTCGTCGGTTTGTAACCATCCTTTTTTAATCAGTTCCTGTAATCCCTTGATGAAATACTGTTGCGTATCTTTCATTTCTGCCTGGTACATGGGGAAAACGCCATACGACAGGGCCAATTCGCGGGTCATGCGTTCGTAATAACAAATAGCCAGAATAGGGTTCGTTCCACGGTATGCCGAAAGGTGACGGGCTGTTTTACCGCTGTAGGTATCGGTGATTATGGCTTTGGTACCAATTTGCGTACTTGCCTCTACTGCTGCATTGGCAAGGAAAGTGGTAACATCGTTGGTATCGATCTTCACTTTAATGTCATTTTCCGAAAGCTTTGTTTTCTCAGCTTCTTCGGCCACCTTGGCCATGGTGCGTACAGCTTCTACAGGATATTTTCCGTAAGCCGTTTCGCCGCTAAGCATCAAAGCATCAGTACGATAGTAAATGGCGTTAGCGATATCGGTTACCTCAGCACGTGTAGGACGTGGGTTCTTAATCATCGTGTGTAGCATTTGTGTAGCTACAATAACCGGCTTGCGGGCCAAAACGCATTTGCGGATCAGGCGACGTTGAATGCCGGGGATTTTTTCCTGTGCCACTTCAATACCCAGGTCACCGCGGGCAATCATCACACCATAAGTATATTCCAGAATTTCGTCGATGTTATCAACGCCTTCCTGATTTTCAATTTTCGAAATGATTTTAATAGGGCTCTTGTGCTCATCCAAAATATTTTGAATATCAATCACATCCTGTTTGTTACGTACAAAAGAGTGAGCAATAAAATCGAGCTTATTCTCGATGGCAAAAAGGATGTTGGTACGGTCTTTTTCGGTCAGCGAAGGCAGATTGATGCGCACTCCGGGGATGTTCACGCTCTTGCGACTTCCCAAAACTCCATCATTCAACACCTTACACATTAAGAAGTCTTCACCTTTCGATTCTACTTTCAAATCGATTTCACCATCATCGAAAAGGATATTGTCATCAACATGTAAATCGCGTACGAAAAACGGATAATTTACAGCAATACAATCATGAGTAGAAATAAGTTCAGGTTTTCCCATTATTTTTACCAGGTCACCTTCGAACAATTCAATAGAATCATTTTCAGCCACAGTAGTACGAATTTCTGGTCCTTTGGTATCCATCAGTAAAGCGATATGATTGCTAACGGCACGTACATTGTTTATAATTTTATGGAAACCTTCGGCTTGCAAATGGGCTGAGTTCATACGAACTACATTCATACCCTCGATATAGAGTTCGCGGATAAAATCTACTTCACAGCGTAGATCACTAATAGTAGCTACTATTTTGGTTGATTTTGACATACAGATATTTTATTATTTATTTATTTCAAGTGAATCTTAAAAACATAACGTATCGGGACAAGGATGGTTCAACTGAACTCCTTTTTTCGCCAACATGAGTCCTGTTAATGCAACAGAGCCTCAACGGCAAGCCGGTACGAATCCATTCCGAAGCCAACGATACAACCCTTGCACGCCTCGGACAAAAAAGAATGATGCCTGTAAACTTCGCGTTTAAAGACATTGGATATGTGAACTTCTATCACGGGTGTGGTGATGGAACGAATGGCATCGGCAATGGCAATGGAAGTGTGTGTATACGCTCCGGCATTCAGCACGATACCATCGTACGAAAAACCAACTTCGTGGAGTTTATCAATTAATGCACCTTCGGAATTAGATTGAAAATAATCGAGTTCCACATCCGGAAATTGTACTTTTAATTCAAGGAAAAACGCTTCAAAAGTTTGATTACCGTAAACTGAGGGTTCACGCTTCCCCAACAGGTTTAAGTTAGGTCCGTTAACAATTTGAATGCGTTTCATAAGTTTTGTTTTTGGGTTTTATTCAAGTTTCGAATGGTGATATAGAGTGTATACACTGAAGGAATCAGGCAAACCCCGTTGGCAAAAATCATGGGTAAATCGGGGATTAAAATGCCATATAAAAACCAAAATCCAATTCCTATAGTCATAATAATATACATTCCCAACGAAATACTACGGGTATCGCCGGTTTTGATTATCTTATAAGCCTGTGGAAATTGTGCTGCAGCAGTACAACAACCAGCTATATAACCTACAATGACGATATCGAATGACATAGAATCAATTTTCACGCAAAAGTAACAAAAAAAAGTGATTTACGAAAACGGCTTTAAAAGAAACCAAATGTTTAGTCATATTGAATATCATATGAATTAAGTCTCTATAATCCTGTCACTTTCAAACTTGAGAGTTCATTCGCCTTAAACAAGGTATATAATATACCCTATACATGCGATTTTACATGTTCCGAATACTTGTTTACTTTGCATAATCAGAAAAAACAATTCTCATTCTATTGAATTATAAACAAAAATACTTAAAGTAATTAAATGTATTTCTTTCTGTGGCGTTAAAAAAGTCAATCACCATTATATCACATTTTAAAATTATATTTTATGTCCGATTTAAAATTCTCAATCAAAGGAACGAGTGAAACCGCAACCAAATTTGTGGCAGAAGCCCGACAGTTTAAAATAATCATCGATGAACCTTCAACTTTAGGAGGAAACGACGAAGGTGCAAATCCAGTAGAATATTTGTTAGCAAGCTATGCGGGTTGCCTGAATGTAATGGGACATTTAGTTGCCAACGAATTGGGTTTCAAGTTAGATAAGCTTGAAATAGAAATTAATGGGAGCCTAAATCCTGACAGATTATTTGGAAAATCATTTTCCGAAAGAGCTGGTTATAAGAAAATTAATGTGACAATCAAACCATTTGCAGATGTCAGCTCAGAACTATTAAAAAAATGGATTGATGCTGTTGAAGATCGTTGCCCGATAAACGATAATTTACAAAATATCACATCTATCGATATAAAAGTCTTATCAAATTAATCAAATTTTCAGTTGGTCTTTTTAATATTAAAGGCCGACTGAAAATGCCCGCATAACAAAATCGCACAGATACACTTTGCAATGAAAAAAATATTATGTATTTTTGAACACGCATAAATACAAAAACGCATTTTCTACTGAGTGATGAGCATAACAGAATTATTTTTACCATCCATAAGAATTAGATTACCAAAGAGATATCTTTTAATCGTAGCGGCCGCAGTATGGACTTTTGCCGGAGGAATGCTGTATTACAAGGGTTTCACCATGATGGTTCTTTATCCCAAAACGATTTGGTTTAAAATTTCGGCTTGTATCGTCGCTGGCACTACTTTCTATGGATTGATTTTCAGTAAAATATCTACAAAACACACGCAACGCATCGTCACTCTGCCTAATGCCAAACCCTGTTTATTTTCCGTTTTTAACTGGCAAAGTTATCTTATGATGGTTTTAATGATTTCATTAGGCATTCTTTTGCGTAAATCAGGAATTGTATCACCCGAATATCTTTCCGCTTTCTACATCACCATGGGCACTCCATTGATTTTATCGGCACTTTCTTTTTTATATTATGGTATACACTTTCAAAGGACAATCATAAAGCTGGGCTGATGACTATTCTTTTAACAACTTAATAATCTAACGAATAACTGCAACATTTAATATACAAATAAAATAGTTCCGATGATTTGCATAGAACTTGTTTCACTCACAACATTTTAAGCCTCTTATTCTTTTTAATTGATAATTGTTAATCCCTCATCTAAATATACCGGACGATTATGAAAAGAAATTTACTCCTTGCACTCGTTTTAATTTTTGCATCCCTGGCCTTTTCGGCACAAAACTTACCACTCTACAAACTTACCATCGCACCGGCCGACTTAGACTCTATGTATGCCCACGCGGTAGATGAAGTCTATTTCCCTGCCGTTCTAGAAGTTGATACTTTTAGCTACACGGTTCTGGCGCGATTTAAAGGTTCTACTTCCATTTTTTATCCAAAAAAGAGCTGGGCAATCAAGTTTGACAATTCTAAAAATTATTTTGGGGTATCACGGATTAACCTTCACGCAGATTACAAAGATCCTTCGGCAATGCGTAACTTTCTAATTATGAAATTATTTGCATTTTTAGGTTCTCCGGCTTCTCAAATACAACATGTCACCTACGAAGTGAACGGCGTACCTTATGGCGTATACACACAAACCGAACAAATTGACAACGAATACCTGACCCGAAATGGGCGCACACCTGTTTCGCTGTATAAAGCTATTAGCCACGGTGCATTGATGGCTCCAACAGTGAGAGATGATTACTACAATCGCATCTGGCAAATTGATGCAGGCGGCGACCCAAGCTTTAACGAATTACGGACTTTATTCAACAAATGTTTGTATTGGTCGAAACCTGATTTTGATACACAAATAGATGATATAATCGATGTGGATAATTTTCTGAATTTCTTTGCCGTACATTTTGTATTTGTAAACCAGGATAATTTCACCAAAAATATATTTCTGAACAAGAACAGCTTAAATCAGAAATATGAATTATTACCCTGGGACAACGAAGGCTCATTCGGAAATTCGGCTGTAGGTGTTTTCGACCCCACCCTGACTGACTATAATATGCGCGATGCTCTCACACCCGAATACCAGGTGGTGTTTCAACGGCTACTGGAAAACCCCACCTATAAGGCACTGTTCAGCACAAAAGTAAACCGGGTACTTACCGATGGCTTCAGCTACCTGGACACTTTGATAGACAATACCTACCTGAAAATAAAACAAGCCGTTTATGCCGACACCAAAAAGGAGGAAGCAAACCAGGCTTTTGATACCGAAATACCCCGGTTGAAATGGTTTATGACTAACCGCAAAACATTTTTAGAGAACAACTTATTACCGGTACGAAATACGTTGACTGGCTTTTATTGCTCCAACCCCTTCCCCGGCACAGCAAATTCATCTGTAACTATTCGCATAACGTCACCGGTGGTGCAGCGCGTCAACCTGTATTTTGCCGATTCTGTAAATTTCAACTTACCCGGACAGGCCTTTAAATTCAGCGGATTAAGGTTATACGACGATGGTGCGCACGACGATTTATTACCCAATGATTTGGTGTATGGGAACACCGTGGATGTAAGTCGTTTCAAAAGTCCACTGATACCTTTCGCCATCACTGGTGCAGAGCAAAATTACCCTCCAAACGGTATCTTTTACATCGATTATTATGGCTCAAAATCATATGCTATCAATAAAGGGAATGCAGATCCAGATGTGGCTGGTCGCGTTCAAATTGGCGATGTGCATCTCTTTGGCGATAAAAGTTTTGTGGAAATAAGGAATAGTTCTGCCACACTTTCGGCTGATATTTCCTATTGCCATCTGCGAACCGACAGTTCGTTTCAGGATTTCATGTTCAGGGACAACGTGGTGCTGGCTCCTAACGAGACAATATATGTGGCTGCCAATAACGAATTAGGTACGCATTTTTTTCCGGCGAACCGTTCTTTTGCTAATCTACAGTATGAATTGTCGGTTAATGATTCGTTACATCTGTTTTCACCCTTGCTTACAAAAATGTCATCTAAAAAAGTAACCGCCATTCAGGATCTTTCTGTCGGATCAACTATACTGGTAATTAATGAGATTAATTATAAATCGGGTATTACTAAACCTATGAGCGATTGGGTGGAAATATACAACCCGGGATCATCTGCCGTAGATATGACCGGTTGGATATTTAAAGATGGCGATAACAAACATGCATTCACCTTCCCCGTTGGTTATAGCTTAGCTTCAGATGGGTATGTAGTCATCGCGGAAGACCTGGCTGTATTTCAAGCGGCTTGTTCTTCAATAACAAACGTTGTAGGCAGTACTGCCTTCGGTTTGTCAAGCACTGGTGAATCGGTTCGATTGTTCGATCAACTTGGACAATTAGTTGACTCAGTAGATTATAAAAACGTTTTACCCTGGCCTGTGGAAGCCGCAGGAACAGGAGCCACATTGGAATTGAAAGATTATACACTCGATAATACGATTGGAGGTAACTGGATTGCCAACTCGCTAAAAAATGGTACTCCAGGAGCAATTAATTCAATAACTGGCGATGTACAATTGTTGAAATTATCTGAATTTTCAGTGTTTCCAAATCCTGCACACGGGAGTGTTAATATCCGATCATCAGCCGGCGAACTTCGCATTGAAATCTTTACCTTGCAAGGTTCTATCGTAAAAGCGCTGAAACTTAAAACTACCGGAGTAAGTACTATCGATGTCAGCACGTTAACAGAAGGACTGTATTTAATTCACATTACTGGTGCTGGAGGCGACCAACAAACTGAGAAACTAATAGTTTGGTAGTCGGGGCAATTCACTTCGATGGTAAATGGAATAATTCATAGCCAGTTAGTTATTTTTTTTATTCCATAGATTTGCGGACTTAAAACAGTCATCTTGTTATCCGACAGTATTTTTACTAAAAGAAGTTGGCTATATCTTTCATTATAAAATGAGAATAATAACCAACTTTTTTATTAAGAGAATAAAAATTTTCCAATTCGCCCGTGAATTGGAAGATTCTTTTTACTTTTGAAGATTATATTTAAAAAAAGTATTTCATTAATTCAATATTCAATGAAAAAGATAAGCTGCTTATTTTTAACCTGTTTTGTTTTTCTGTTTGAATCATTCTCAGCAGAAAAAGCCATCACTAGTTTGCCCAAGTTGCACATAGCAACTTTCAATATTCGAATCCAGACTCCTTCAGATACAGCTGCATGCTCCTGGAACAGGCGGAAAACAGACGTAGCAAAAATAATAAAACAATACAACTTCGATATTTTTGGTGTTCAGGAAATTGCCAATCGGAAACAGGAAGCCGATTTGAAAGAGTTGATACCTGCTTATACATATATTGGCAAAGGGCGTGACAACAACCAGGGAACCACCGGTGAGCAAATAGGTATTTTCTTTAAAACAAGCCGGTTTAAACTCAGGAACACCGGTTTCTTCTTCCTCTCGGAAACACCGGACACAATGAGTATGGGTTGGGATGGGGCTTTTCGACGGATTTGCGTGTGGGCACATTTATACGACCGGCAAAGTAAAAGAGCCTTCTTTTTCTTTTCAACCCATTTCGACCATATAGGGACAAAAGCCCGTACCGAAAGTTCAAAATTAATTGTGGAACGAATAAAAATTCTTGCCGGTGAAGCACCGGTTTTTTGCGTCGGTGACTTGAATGCATCCCCCGAATCGACCGAGATGTATAAAAACCTGACAAGTTATTTGGAAGACTCACGAGAAATATCAGTTACGCCAGTCAAAGGATCTTCAGGTACATTCAACGGTTACGATATGTTGAGCTCATCTTTCAATGAGCAGGTACGGATAGATTATATTTTCTGCCGAAAGGTTCAGGTTTACAATTACATGGTACTTACCGAAAAGTTTACAAAAGACTGTTATCCATCTGATCACTTTCCAGTGATGATAGAATGCAATATATCCAAATAATAAAGAAAAACGAACTTTTTTAAACTTTTCAATACATGAATTCACTTCTATTTCCGCTTAGTCTTACCTTTAAAATTTCGACTTTCAGCAATGATTTTGTGGCTCAGGACGCCAATGGGAAAACAGTAGCTTATGTTCGTCAAAAAATGTTGAAACTTGTAGAAGAAGTTGTAGTTTACAACGATGAAAGCCGTTCGGAGCAAAACTTCACCATTCGTGCCAATAAATGGCTCGATTTTTCGGCAGCTTATGTTTTCACCAACAAATCGGGTTATGAAATTGGCCGTGTGGTTCGCAAAGGTTGGACATCGTTGTGGAAAGCACATTATGAAATTTACGATGAAAAAAAACAGCAGGATCTGGTGATTCGGGAAGAAAATCCCTGGACAAAAATTATGGATTCGATGTTGGGAGAAATTCCTTTTCTGGGTATACTGACGGGTTATTTGTTTCATCCGGCCTATATCTTTACCAGACCAGATAGCACACAAGTGGTGAAACTTAAAAAAGAACCATCATTTTTTGGACGACGTTTTACCATTGAAAAACTCAGCAATTTTGAAACGGGTGAAGAAGAACGAATTTTGCTGGGATTAATGATGTTGATTCTATTGGAAAGACAAAGAGGTTAAGATTAAATAATAAGGTATGGTATACATCTTAATAATAAGCTATTATAAACTGCACAAAAACAATTAAATGAAAATTGCTGACATTCTTTCATTACACTTCCAGACAAGAGCATCATTAATTTAACAATCTAATTTATTTATTATTTTCACTTTGGGTTCCTCAGCAATTTCAGAAAATAGTCCTGAATACTTTTGACTAAGTTCTCCCATTTTAGTAAAAAGACGTAAGTATATATCGTTAGGCGAAAAAGTCACTGTATGTTCTAATATAACGTAAAACTGCATATAATTACTGAATAGCTCATCCTTATGTTCCCTCAACGCCTCATCAGGTTGTGCCGCATCCTGAAAAATTCGTAGTTTATACAATGCGTCGTAAGTATTATTAAGATCCTCCAGTTCATTCAGCAACAAATCGATACCTACAATTTTGGCTGAGCTTGAAAGTGAATGACTACGGTGATACCTTGCAAACATATCGAAAAAATCACCTGTTTGGATATCCATAGTTTCATTTACAGGAAACCAATATGGCGTAAAAAAAAAGTCGAGGCTTTGTGCAGTAGATTTTTTTTTCTCATCCCTACCCTTTACTTGCATTGCAATAACTTTCTTTATCTCGGAGAAACATTCTTCACGGACTTTGTCGGTAGCAACAAGTTCTTTTGCAAACTCATTACTCAGTGATTTATTTAGTTCCTTCCGGAATTTTTCGGTATTTGTTGTCAGTTGCATTAAAACGGTACAGATTGTATCACCCAGATAGCCTTTTAGTGGAATTGCCAGATCAACAGTCGACTTACAAAGACTATATACATTGTTAGCGCTAAGTCCATTGATACTCAATGGTGAAAAAGTTTTTGTAGACATACATTTTCCATTTAAAAAAAGTTTTCGGTTAAGAAAATAATTTGATCTTCCTTTCGTCTACCTTAGCAGTTATCCTTACAAAAGAGTATCATAAACAAATTCATTTGCATGCCTTTGCAAAGAAGCCTCTGGAGAAGTTGGAGAATATATTAGCCAGTAAGTCAAATCAAACAAAGACGCGAAAAAATCATTTATCTTACAAAAAAAAGGATTAACTGACAGCAATCGAAGTTCTTTTAAGGGTAAAAAACAGAAGATCCCCTTTTTAGAAGAAACGAGCCGTCCGTATTGAACTGGTGCAGCGTAATGCGAAAAAAAAATAACATGTAAAAGATCGATGTAAACAAATAAGCCTTTCGAATGTATGAAATGAATAACATTGTCAGCACATTAGGGAGCAAATATAAAAATTATATTCGGAACAAAAAAAAAATTATAATATATTTTTTGTAATTATTTTACAATTACTAACAAAGTGCCCGTTTTGCTGGCATTTCTAAAAGCAATTGGATATGAGTTAATTAGAATATTTAGTTAAACGTTCTAACGCTGGGCTAATAAAACAGCTATATTTTTCTAAATCTTTCCAATTTAAGTCTCAACGATAATTTTATAAGGAGTTATTTGGAAATATTTACTTTTGGCGAACGCATCTTGCATCTCAGTATAAAAATGGTTATGCTTAACTAACCAAATAATTGAAAGTGAAATAGTAAACCCTGTACTTTTTAAATGGCTTACCTTGAATTTCATTCTTACCAACCATCCTTTGTAGATTGAAAGCACACGTAATAACCTTCGAAATAATCAACAAAATCATCCGTATTCACTTTTAATATAATACCAATTGATTTTGACAATTCTAATGAAGCTTGTTGTATAGCAGTTAATTTTGATACGGAAATTCCTTTGCCGAACGAGAGTAACGAAAGCAGATTTAAAAGTTCCGATTTCTGAATAGCATCAACAGTCTCAGTAAGTAGTTTCCCAAAATTCATAACATTTTGTACAGATTCCCAAATCAGTATCCGAATGGGCAATCCGTCCAACACGTTATTTTTTGGAAATAAGTAAATTCCCTCTTCCAAACACTCGCTTAATTTACCAGCTTTTAATCTGATTAAAGCATTGTTTATTTCTGGAACTGTTCCATGATTAGGATTTATCAACTCATCACTTAAATCCCATGCCCACGCTATAAAACAAACTTCATTCGCTGAGTTAATAAGGTTATCCAATACACCTTCAAACCCTTCCGACAATTTGATAGACTTGAGCGGTAATTCCCGAGGTTCGTTGGAGGACAGGAATTCAAATGAATTTGGTTCTAAGATTCTGGTAACTTCGGTTGATGTATTAAAAGTCCTAAAATTTTTCAAAGAAGATTTTTGAGATAACAAAGACTGACCAGAACCTACAGAGAAATCAAGTAAGCGGCCCGATTTATTAAGTGCCATGATTTGTTTTTCTTTTAAAAGTTAACAAAGAAATTTTGAAAACCGATATAGTAAAGAAATTTAAGCAGAAAACAATTCGGGCTTTAAACACTTTTATCTATAACTTCAAAAAGCATGTCATCCCATATTTGCATGAACTGAATCATTTCGCAGTATTTTTGCCTACCAACTGTTTAATTAAAACCAGGTAAGGTCAGTTTGTTGCGTAAGATCCAGATACTCTTTTGTTTTATCTATTCTTTGGCAGTATTTACGCGCCGAAAGTAAGGTTTTATAATGATTGATATAGTTGTTCAACTGAGAAATAAATTCCGAATAATTGGCCTCGCCAGCAACAACTGTTTGCGCATTAATCTGGGTAATAAAAGCCGTATAAAGGGGATCGATAATCTCACGGGCGTTGTGCATGAGCTCGCTAATATGATTGGTTTCGTCAATGGATACTTTATTGAACTGAGAGATAAAGTCTTCATTAGCTTCGGATAAACTGGTAAGCCATTGTTTACCACCGATGGAGTAAAGTTCTGTAGAATAGTTACTTTTTAATTCCTTACACAATTCGGAGATGGCAGAACTTTTCATACTATAGTTAAGAGTACGTACATCTCCATATTTTTCGATAACGCCACCTATTTTCCGCGCAGCATCTTGTACTACATGGTCAAAATGCAGTGTATGAGCTTCCTGCAACCATACAAATCCTTGATACAATTGATTCCGGTATGCATCTGCTTCGGCAATGGTTTTTGAGATTTCACTGTTTCGCTCTTCCTGCAATGCTTGAACTTCAACGTTAAATGCACTTTCATAAACGGAGTATAATGTTCCGATGTTCAATTTGTCAGGCGTATGGATTTCAAACAACTTTTTAACATCAAAATGAAATTGATAATGTTCTTCGTTGTGGAGTAAGTGCAAATCAAATTGAATAATTTTTTTCATAGGTAAACAGATTTAAAGAATTACATCATTTCACACGGTTAGGATGTGATTTTTATCTTTTTAGCTACCAGAATAAAGCGAAATTGATTTACAATGAGCCGATACTTCTTATAGTATTTGAGCTAAAAAAAAACAGCTTATCCGGCACTCTCTATGTCAAAATTTGTAACAGGTCAATTATCTCACCTTTGAGATGCTGATTATGACTTAAATGGGTGTAATACTCACATCCAGAGTGGCAAAGATATATTATTTATCAACAATTCCAAATTATTTTATTATAATTTTCACAGGTGATCAAAAATAATTTTTATGACTGCAATCGCAGTGAAAAAGAAACAAATGATAGGTAGTTAATTGATTGGAAAATCAGGGAATCGAATCTAAAAAAAAGAACTTATTTCAGACAAAACGAAAAAAATATATACCTTTGCCACATGCATCTTTAAAACAAAAAAGTAACTATGTCCAGATTTATCAAGAAGAAAAAAGAAGACATTGGCTTATCACCTTATGCCCTGGTCTTCCGGGGACAAAAGAAAACGGACAAGATCGTTTTGCGAGCCATGAATTTCGACATGGAGGATGTCCACGAAATGGAAGTTCAATCTACCAAAGAATTGCTCGACTTCCAAAAATCAAAAGCCTTAAGTTGGTTGAATATCGACGGGTTGCACAACGAAAAGTCGATGGAAGAATTGGCTCAGGTATATAAATTGGAAAACAATATTCTTTCGGATGTAATGAATCCATCAATACGTCCTAAAGTTCAGGAATTCGAAAACTGCATTTTCATTACCATCAAAATGTTGCAATACAATGAAAAGAGCGAAAAACTTTCTGCAGAAAACCTGAGCTTAATCCTTACTGATTCTACCCTGATTTCATTTCAGGAACAACCAGGCATAGCATTTGAGCCTATTCGCGAGCGCATCCGCAAACATAAAAACAAAATACGGACCTCTGGCCCTGATTATCTTGCATTTGCGCTACTCGACGTAGTCGTCGACAATTATATCTATATCATAGGTATGTTGGGTGACAAAATAGAAAACCTGGAGGATAACATGACAAATGACCCAAAAATCGAATTACTGGATAGTATCAATTTTTTCAAACGGGAATTGAATTTTTTGCGAAAATTCATTATGCCAGCTAAAGAAATGATAAGCAATCTGGCAAAAATCGAATCGGAATTTATACACGAGGAGAATCGTATTCACTTCAAAGAATTGCAGGACAATATTAACGAAGCTACCGAACTTTCTGACAGTTATCGTGAAATACTGTACGATCAACTGAACATTTACCATTCTTCCATGAGTACAAAATTGAACGACATCATGCGTACTCTCACCGTATTTTCAGTCATATTCATCCCCCTCACTTTTCTGGTTGGGGTATATGGTACCAATTTCGAATATTTACCTGAACTTCATTGGCGATACGGCTACTTAATTATGTGGTTCGTAATGCTGATTACAACACTGGTTATGTTGTGGTATTTCAAACGAAAAAAATGGTTTTGATTATTAAGTAGTTTATAGTCTATAAACTATAGACTATAAACTATAGACTATAAACTAATTTAATTCTCCGTCAGACAGTTTAGGTGTTATTTTTGTTTTATAAGAGCATGTAAGTTCATTATTATTCAATAATCCTCTCATCATTTTGAAGGTTAGGATAACTCCTATACTAATTATTGATTAAATATTGAGTTATGCCTTCACTGGTTTTGAATTTTAAACAAAAGCTACTTGTAGTTGTTATGTTAATCAAAAGAGACCTCTTATTTTGATAAAATAGTTTCTTGTTCTACAAACAATAGATAGGTTAAAAGAAGAGAGTAAAAAAAAAATTACTTTCAACAAACAATATGGAATCAACTTCTAAACTCTCAGATATTGGTATGATTGGCTTAGCCGTAATGGGCGAGAATCTTGCATTAAACATGGAACGAAATGGTTACAAGGTTTCCATTTGGAATTTTGAGCCGGGAATTGTTGATAGTTTCATGGCAGGACGTGGGAAAGGAAAGGATTTTGTTCCGACACACAATCTGGAAGAGTTTGTTACTTCAATCTCTCGTCCACGCAAAATAATGATGATGATCCGTGCCGGAAAACCGGTAGATTCAGTAATTAAACAATTACTTCCAAGTCTGGATCCCGGTGACATCTTGATTGATGGTGGAAATTCCAACTATTTAGATACAAACCGCCGATATGAATTTTTGAGGATCCAAGGTATTCATTTTGTGGGTTCTGGGGTTTCTGGTGGAGAAGAAGGAGCCTTAAACGGTCCGTCTTTAATGCCTGGAGGTTCTGTCGAAGCCTGGCCAAAAATTAAACCTATATTTCAGGCTATTGCTGCAAAACTCGATGATGGAACGCCTTGTTGTGAATGGATAGGTGAAGCCGGAGCCGGACACTTCGTAAAAATGATACACAACGGAATTGAATATGGCGATATGCAACTTATATCCGAAGCTTATCACTTACTCAGGGAACTCGGAAATTTAACCACAGATGAACTTTACGAAGTATTTACATCCTGGAATAACGGAGATTTAAAAAGTTACCTGATTGAAATCACTGCAACTATCATCAAACAGAAAGACACTGATGGGAAACCACTACTGAATAAAATCCTCGATAAAGCGGGTCAAAAAGGAACAGGTAAATGGGCTGTGAGTACCGCACTGGAATTGGGCAATCCACTGACTCTGATCAGCGAATCTGTTTTTGCCCGCGCCCTTTCGGCCATGAAGGACGAACGGATAGAAGCTTCAAAAATACTGAAGGGTCCTACCATAGATACTGACATAGATAGAAAGCTACTGATAAATAATATAAAAGATGCACTCTATGCTTCGAAAATAATTTCATATGCACAGGGGTTTTCTGTATTTCGCCAGGCAGCCGAAGAATTTGGATGGAAGCTAAATTACGGAGGCATTGCACTTGTATGGAGGGGTGGTTGCATTATACGCTCTGCTTTTTTGGGGAAAATAAATGAGGCCTTCAATGTCAACCCCGATTTACAAAACTTACTACTGGACGATTTCTTTTGTAAAAAAATCAACCAGGCACAAAACGGTTGGCGAAACCTTATTTCTACAGCAGTACAGAATGGGATTCCTACTCCCACTCTATCGTCGGCTTTGGCTTATTACGATGGGTACCGTTCCGAAAAATTACCAGCCAACCTGTTGCAGGCACAACGTGATTTTTTCGGAGCACATACCTACGAACGGGAAGATAAACCGGGTGGTGAATTTTTCCATACTAAGTGGACAGAAACAGGAGGAGAAACTGCATCTACAATTTATGATGTTTAAATAAATATATAAATACCCGGATTTCTAATGGATAATTGGAAGATATTTAGATGAAACAACCGAATAAGAATGCTTAATCAACAAAAATCTGATATGCCCAATTAGTGTAATTCGTCCCGACACCTATCGGGCTAATTAGTGTAATTCGTATTTAATTAGTGTAATTCGTATTTAACGTGGAAGAGATAATCAAAAAAAATATTCGTAAAAACAATGTTGAGAATCAGATATTAGTGATATTTGGCTCCAATGGTGATCTGACAAAAAGGAAGTTAATGCCGGCCATCTTTCAATTATATGTCGACGATTTATTACCCGAACGCTTTGTTGTGGTTGGTGCCGGTAGTCAGGAAAAAAGCGAAGACACTTATCGTGAAGATGTTGATCAAAACTTACACGATTTTGCCACGGCCACGGCCACCGAAAACCAGGAAAAACTCAAAACTTTTCTTCAACATATTTATTATAAGAAAGTACACAACGAAACCGAAGAAGATTTTGGGGAGTTAAAAAAATACCTCGATACACTATCGGATACACTGGACATACCAAAGAAAATCATCTATTATTTTTCAATTCCGCCTTTTCTGTACGAAGTGGTTGCTGCTCATTTAATAAAAAACGGACTTAATACCGAAACAGATGGTTGGAAACGTATCATTGTGGAAAAACCCTTTGGATACAGTTCAGAAACGGCCATAGAGCTTGACAAAAAATTACGGGCAGGTTTTCAAGAAGAACAAATTTACCGGATAGATCATTATCTGGGTAAAGAGACAGTTCAAAATATTATGGTTACGCGTTTTTCGAACGGTATTTTTGAACCCATTTGGGATCGTAAATTCATAGACCGGGTTGAAATTACAGCTGCTGAAAAAATTGGTGTCGGCAATAGGGGTGGTTATTATGATAGTTCCGGAGCTATGCGCGACATGATTCAAAATCATTTACTTCAGGTATTGGCCGTGGTAGCTATGGAACCGCCGTCCATTTTCGATTCAGAATCCATACGCAACGAGAGTGTAAAAGTGCTGCAGGCTCTTCGTCCTATTAAGCCATCGGAAGTTGCTAACTTTGTGGTTCGTGGTCAATACACCGAGAGCATAGTGGATGAATTATTACAAAAAAGCTATCGTCAGGAAAAAGGTGTAGCTCCAAACTCAGAAACTGAAACTTTTGTAGCAATGAAAGTATTTATTGATAATTGGCGCTGGAGCGATGTACCCTTTTATATCCGTACCGGTAAACAGTTACCAGAACGCGTTACAGAAGTGGTTATTCATTTAAAACCAGCTCCGCATCAGCTATTCAAGCAGCGTTGTGTAAGCCAATCAACTAACATGATAATTCTTCGGATACATCCCGATGCAGGCGTTGCAGTAGATTTCGGTATGAAAATTCCGGGTGCAGGCTACAAAGTGCAAAACGTAAACATGGCATTTCATTATTCCGACCTGGCCAATTCAAAAATTTCGGAAGCTTACGAACGCTTATTGCTCGACTGCATGATAGGCGACTCTACTCTTTATGCCCGTGCAGATGCGGTAAAAGCCAGTTGGAAATTTGTTGACCCCATTATTCATGCATGGAAAAACGATCCTGAAATCCCCCTGTATTTCTACCAATGCAACACATGGGGACCTGTAGAAGCCAATGCCCTTTTCGGGGTTAAACAATTAAAATGGCGACCACCATTTAAAAAGTTTAAGGTTTGATGTTCCCATAAGGTAGTATCACCAATTTATAAGTATTGATTTGCACTTTTTAAATATATCTATATAAAGCTGAGCGCTTTATATATCACAAATTAAACATTTCTGTAGTTCTAAAATAAGTAATTCTTATTCAAATGATAACGAACAAGCTCTTCATCTTCGAGACACCTGATGAAACAGCCCGTGCTGTGGCAAAAGTGATTTTAACAAAAGTAAAAGAAAAAACGAAGAAATCACTTCCTTTGAATATCGCCATTTCGGGAGGAAGCACACCAAAATTACTTTTCACTTTGCTGGCCGAAGAGTACGCTGATGTCCTACCCTGGCATTTTTTGCGTATCTTCTGGGTAGATGAGCGTTGCGTTCCACCCACCCATGCTGAAAGTAATTTCGGAATGACCTACGAAAGTTTACTTACTCGGGTACCAATTTCGGAAAACAATGTATTCCGCATGCAAGGTGAAAGCAATCCACAAACAGAAGCAAAGCGCTATCAGGCGCTTTTGGAAAAGGAATTACCAGAAAAGAACAACTTTCCGCAATTCGATCTAATTCTGTTGGGTATGGGTGAGGATGGTCATACGGCTTCTATTTTTCCTCAAGACATGAGTTTACTTAATTCCGAGTTGGCAGTTGCCGTAGGTGTACATCCTGAAAATGGTCAGAAACGAATAACCCTAACAGGCTCAACCATCCAGCAGGCTCAACATATCATTTTATTTATTACCGGGTCCTCCAAATCAGGCATCTTGCGTCCAATTATTCATCAGGAACAGTCCTGTGAAAACTATCCGGCATACCAAATTGCTAAAAATTCAGAGTCAGTGGTTTTTTATATGGATAAAGCTGCAGCAAGTGAATTGTGAAATGAAAATTTAAAATTCACGCACCTTAATTATCAATGAGAATTTAAGTATATTTTTTTTTGCTACTAAATATTTTTTTCAAAATTATTTAAAATATAGATGACATTAAGCGATCATTTGAACCAATTTTACAACACATACAACATACCCGCAAACGGCGGTGTTAACGACAAGACTTTTGAAGTCCCCTTACCTTTCTTCAACCTGATTTTACCGAATCTATCCTGGCGAAAAAAAATGTTACATATCCATGACCTGGAGCATATACTGAATGCGCAGGATACATCGTGGAAGGGTGAAATGTTTATTGCGTCGTGGGAGATTTCTACTGGATTCTGGCGGCATTTTCCCATAATTCTTTTCCCTCTATGGACCATGGGTTGGGGGCTTTGGAAACATCCTCGAAGTGTTTTCAGAGGCTTTCGGAAAGGACAGTCCGATAGGGGTATAATTAATCTCAACATTCCGCAAGAAATGCTTCTGGCTATGAATTTGAAACAGCTACAGTCATTAACACTAAACAAACAACAGCATCGCTCCCACTGGCAACTAAATTTCAAACTATTTTGGTGGAGTTTTATCAGTCAAATTATATTCTTTTTCCCATTAATCACATTGATTTTAATTTTTATGGTTGTCCTTTTCTGATTTTTTTTATGGTAAGAAATCAAAAAAACATAGCTATTTCACTTATTTAGTTAAGTTTATTGGCTAATTTTGGAACTATATTCCCGGCGTTTACCTTCACTAAAAAAGGGAAGCTATTTATTTACAAAACAAATCATGAATAATAAACTAACTGTCATTCTCTTATCAGTATTTATTCAATTTTCAGCTCTAAGTTTTGCTCAAAACGCCGAGAATGTAAAAACGGATAATCACTCCAGGTTCTTTACCGAAGCCGATACATCGAACTGGGTGTATGTAATAAAAAATAAAAGTCTGGTTCCGACTTCAGTGTTCAATATGGGAAACGGTGTGTTACAGGTTTCAGGCATTTCAAGTGGCTACTTGCGCACCAAAAAAGAGTATACCGATTACGTCTTGAAACTGGAATGGCGATGGATTAAAAAAGCCGGAAACAGTGGCGTTTTGGTGCATATCCAACCCGTAGACTCCATTTGGCCGGTTTGCTATCAAATACAGCAAAAAGCAGATGCTGCAGGCGACATTATTTGCATGAACGGGTTGAGTGCGAAAGAATGCACTGACTCAGTAAAATTCACAGTGATAAAACAGCTTCCCTCAAACGAGAAAGTCCCGGGCGAATGGAATACCATGAAAGTAATTAGTAAGAAAAATTCGCTAAAAGTGTATATAAACGGGAAATTGCAAAACCATATCACCGGATTAAATGTAAAAGAAGGATTTATAGGATTCCAGAATGAAGGAGTCCCACTTGAATTCCAAAATTTATCCATTCACTAACAACTTACTAAACCCAAAACCCATCCTATGACTTACAAAGGTGCAATATTCGATTTCAACGGAACCCTATTTTGGGATACAGCCTACCACAATCAGGCTTTTGATATTTTTTTAAAAAAACATCAGTTGAAACTGACCGATGAAGAGAAACGTTTGAAAATACATGGGAAAACCAATCCTGATATTATGAGCGGAATTTTCGGAAATGAACTCTCAGAAGCTGACATTTACGACCTGAGTCAGGAGAAGGAATTGATTTACCGGAATCTTTGCATAAATGATTTGCATTTTGCTCCAGGATCTGTAGATTTATTTAATTATTTATCTGCTGCAAAAATTCCCTTTACAATTGCCACTTCTGCCGGCATTGAGAATGTAGATTTCTACTTTGAACACATGAACCTGAATCAATGGTTTAAGCTCGATGATATAGTATATAACGATGGTAGTTTCAGGGGGAAACCCTTTCCGGATATATTTTTGGCTGCAGCCAAAAAATTGCAACTTTTAGCGAACGAAACTGTCATGTTTGAAGATTCGGTTGCCGGAATCGAAGCCGCCGAAAATGCTGGTGCAGGAAAAATCTATATTGTTAACTCCAACAATGAAGTTTACAACAGATTCTCTCATAAAGTTATAACGCATTTTAACGAGGTAGATAGAAAAATTTTTCGCCTGTAAACAACCGACTTTTTCTTCCTTTCTACAACATACAACCACTTATAACGAAGAGGAGAAAAACATTTCATCTATATGTTCTTTCATGGTTTTAGGATAACTTCTATTATCAAAACAATTTAAATCAATTCAGTAAGGGATTAACAACTTAACAGATTACACTGTAGCAAAGAAATGAAAATCAGTCGAATGATAAAAAATTGAACGAGAAAAGAAATGAAGCTTCTTTTCAATTTTTCTTTTGAATTTCTCTCTCATCAGTGTTGATAAAGGATTTTCTTTACTCTGTCATAAAAATTTAGTCTGAATTTCATTCCATGTGAAAACAATCGAAATAAAAACAAATTAAATGTTTTTATTGCTATATTTATTTCTATCTTTGAACGAAAATCAGTCGAAATAAAACAAACAATGAATTAAACGAAATGTCTACAAAAATAGATTTAAAAGTATTATCAATCGGTATATCTGAAATATACTGATTAAATAATCTGAATTTCTCATTCAACTTCTGGTTTTTTAGTTCTGATTCTTCATAAATTTAAACATAAATAAGATGACAGACAGAGAACAAATTTTAGACTTTTTAAGGGCTAACTCTACTGGAAATTTGGATTTCAGGTGGGGCGATTTCAAAAACATGTACCTTCGGGAAGCTAATCTGTCAGGCGTAAACCTAACGGATGCTGACCTATCCGGTGCTGACCTGACTAAAGCAAACCTCACAGGCGCACAACTAAAAAGTGCGAACCTTGCCGGCGCACTTCTTACCAATGCAAACATTTCCGGTGTTTATTTTGTAGAAGCAAATCTGACGAAGGCAGACCTGACAGGTGCAAACCTTTCTAATTCCGACCTAAGCTCTGCGGATTTAACGGCCGCAAATCTGACTAAGGCTAATCTTACCAGTGCAAACCTGACTAAAGCAGATCTGACAGGCGCAAACCTTACCAGCGCTAACCTCACAGGTGCTAATCTAACTGAAGCAAACCTGTCGGAAGCTAATCTCACAAAAGCAGACCTTACCAGTGCTAACTTAACGAGCGCTGATTTACCACATACGTCCATGTCGAGAGCAGACCTTCGTGGAGCAGCTTTAACGGGGGCAAACTTATCGGGTTCTGACCTGACAAATGCAAATCTGACAAACGTGAACCTTACTAACACAAACCTTTCGGGGGCTGACCTGACAAATGTTACAAAGTTTTAAACGATGGAATTTGTATTTGTGCGATTTCTTTTTTATCATGTAAAAAGTGAACAAAAAAAATAAGCAAAAAAAAACAAAATGTAGGAAATGTTTCAGTAATGTTCTGGCAATACAAAAAAAACCTTGTAATCAATAGATTACAAGGTTTTTTTATTTAGAGTACCCGAAGCGGGACTTGAACCCGCACAGCCGTAAAGCCAAAGGATTTTAAGTCCTTCGTGTCTACCATTCCACCATCCGGGCATGATACTCTTAAAAATGGAGCGAAAAACGGGACTTCCCGATAAACATTGGGATAAACTCCTCGTCCCGTTGCAAATCAATCCAATTATTCAATGGAGCGAAAAACGGGACTCGGACCCGCGACCCCGACCTTGGCAAGGTCGTGCTCTACCAACTGAGCTATTTTCGCATTGTTTGTGTGTATTTGCTTTCTCTTAAGCGGGTGCAAATATACGTCCATTTTTTCGTTTTACGAAATTTTTTGGACAGAAATCTCTTAAGTAATCTAAATAAAATTATGATTAGTTCCAAAATCATTTATACTAAGACAAATAGACGGTGGCGAATGAGCTGATAAGTGATTTTTTTTGTTTCGTTGGCATAATATCGTTTTTAAATTACAACTAACGAATTTAGCTTGCGACATCACACCTGCGGGACTAACTAACCAATCAGTTATAAAAAAAAGAAAGAAAGCCAAAATTGACCTTCTCTCGTTTTTTTTTATAAATTACGAGTCAGGCAAGACTGATGAACAATTCACCTTCCAATTCTACAAATGTAACTTTTCCCTCACGAGCCAACCAACCCAGTGCTAAATTCAACTCTTTTTCCGGCAATTTAGTCGCTTTTTTAACGGCTTTTACATTCAATTCACGACCTTCTAAAGCGGCCCATATTAATCCTGCATTGATTCCAATTTTCTCTGAAAACATAATCGTTTTGTTTTACATTCGTTGTACGTAGCAATATCGGCACAAATATACATAATATATGTTATATAACACATAATATATTGATATTTATCATCCATATCGTTAAATATAATTATTTCGCATACATTTCCTCAATAAGTGCCTTGTATTTTTGCATAATCACTGCGCGGCGAATCTTAAGTGTATTGGTCAACTCACCAGTTTCGATAGTAAAACTTTTTTTAATCAAGGTAAAGCGCTTAATTAATTCGTAATTGGCCATCCCTGTTTGTAATTCAGTAATGCGTTTTTGTAAAAAATCATGAATAGCTGATAACTTTAACAACTCATCCACATTTTCGTATTGAATATCGTTATTAAGAGCATACTCTTCCAATGCCGAAACATCTGGGGCAATAATGGCCGTAACAAAATTACGTTCATCGCCAATAACGGCAACCTGATCGATATATTTATCCAGACTAAGCCTTGTTTCAATTTCCTGTGGGGCAATATACTTTCCGTTGGAAGTTTTAAAAAGATCCTTGATTCTATCTGTCAACACAATTTTATTGCCTTTGATGTGACCTGCATCTCCGGTTTTAAACCAACCATCCTTGGTAAATGCAGCTGCATTGGCATCGGGATTGTTATAATAACCGGGAAAAATAGTTTTTCCTCTCAATAAAATTTCACTGTCTTCCCCAATCTTCACTTCAACACCCGGCATAATTGTGCCAACAGTTCCAATTTCATAATTATCAACCTCATAACAAGAAACAGTAGCCGTGCTTTCTGTCAGACCATATCCATAATCAATAGGTACACCAATGCTTCTAAAAAACAGGGCAATATCATTTGAAAGTTTTGCTCCCGCAGTAGGCAGAAGTTTTGCATTTTCTATACCCAGAGTCTGTTTTACTTTAGAAAAAATAAGCTTATCGGCAATAGAATATTTAAACTTTAAATAAATATCGGGTTTCTTTCCAATTCTCAGGTTATCTACATTATATTGTTTTCCTGTTGCAATAGCCCATGTAACTACACCCAACATAAAAGGAGAAAATTTAGATAAATTTTCCTGCACACCTGCATATACTTTTTCCCAAAACCTGGGTACAGCACACATCAAGGTAGGACGAACATCTTTGATTGTTTGTTGAATTTCGGTTGGGAGTAGGTTAATGTAGATGGTTGCTCCCTTGAAAAGGCAGAAATAGCACCAGGTGCGTTCAAACACATGGGAAAGTGGCAGGAAAGCAATGGAGGTATCTTCATCGTTCACTTCGCTTAATCGGATACAATGAATACGCATCGATTCATTAAAACAAGAGTGAGGCATCATAACGCCTTTAGGATTGCCTGTAGTTCCAGAAGTATAAAGAATACATGCCAAATCACTTTCTAAAGCTTCTTTTTTCCTTTGCTCCATTTCGGAATGCTTGTCCGATTTTTCGCCAAGAGAAAGCAAATCGACATAGTGCATCGAATTTCTTGTATCGGAAAGATTTACCTTCTTATCGAATACAATTATTTTTTTTAAATACTTTGATTTTAACTGGACTTCTAAGGCTACATTATATTGGTTTTGATCACCAACAAAAATGATTTCTATCTCAGCATCATTCACAATAAATTCTACTTGAGCGATAGTGGAAGTAGCATACATAGGCACCATAACAGCCCGGTTTGCAAAAAGGGCAAAATCGACAACCAGGTTTTCGGGTCTGTTTTGCGAAAATTGAGCTACCCGTTGCTGTTCCACAATACCCAACTCAAGTAAGGCTTTTCCAATAATTGAAACCTGATTGGAAAATTCAAGCCAGGATATTTTGCTCCACTCGTCGCTAATTTGATTTCGATAACATAGTGCAGTTTTATCACCATATTTTTTTGCCTGGGCAAATATCAATTGAGAGAAATGAGTGTTTTCCATAGATTTTTTTTAAGGGTTGAAAATTAATATTTTAATACTGGATAGATTCGCTTTTGCACATTTACTCTAAAAAAGTATGCATTTTCTATGTCTTTTGGATAATGAATATGTCAATTTGCATCCACAGGAGAGGCGTTGTCATCTTCTTTAATTACTTGTTCGGATGGTAGATTATCTGTTGGAAAAAGTTTCTCCAAAAAATTGGGGTTTGAGCGAATTTGTTGACAAGCAATGCAAGAGGCATTTTGCTGTGATTCTTTTTTACTGGCTCCGGAGGCTTCGCAGATAGTTTTGCCCTGAATGGTTAAACGGGATTGAAAAAGATGCTTATTGGACCCACTCATGGTTTCGTTCAATAAAACAAATTCGGACATTAGGTGATTTTTTTGGCACCATTCTATCAATATGGACTTAAAATTAACCTCATTAGCGGCTACTTTATCCAGATTAACAAAAGTACTAAACAAGCGTTGTTCTACAAACTTTTTGCATTGTTTGTATCCTTGATCCAGGTAAATGGCTCCCATTATTGCTTCCAGTGCGTTCCCATAAATATTGTTATTAGTATGCGTGTTTACATACCGAGTTACAATTATCAATTTATCCAGCCCTATTTCAAGGGCAAGTTGATTCAATGAATCACGCTTAACAATTTTGGATCGGGTATTGGTTAGAAAACCTTCACGTTGGTCTTCATAACGGCGATAGAGGATATCAGTTACAACGGAATTAAGCACCGCATCACCCAAAAATTCGAGTCTTTCGTTACTAAGAGATATGCCGTCTTCGGTGAGTATTGAAACCGACTTATGACGAACAGCTAGTTGGTAATATTCAATCTTATCGGGATAAAATCCCAACACTTTATAAAACAACAAATAAGGCTCTTTTCGAGCATTCGAGAAGAGCCTTATTTGTCTATAGATAGTCTTAATCACGAACTTACTTTATGTATTTTTTTACAATCACACTTGCGTTATGTCCACCAAACCCGAAGGTGTTGGACAAAGCAGCATTAACGGTTCGTTTTTGAGCCTTTCCAAATGTAAAATTCAGCTTATAATCGATAGCCGGGTCTTCATCACCTTTAGTAAAGTTGATGGTAGGAGGCACAATATCGTTTACAACAGATAGCACCGAGAACACAGCTTCAATAGCACCGGCCGCACCTAACATGTGTCCAGTCATGGATTTAGTGGAACTGATATTTAAATTATATGCTTGGTCACCAAACACTTCCTTAATCGCCTTCGACTCAGAGATGTCTCCTACCGGGGTAGATGTTCCGTGAACATTAATATAATCAATATCTTCAACACTTAATCCTGCATCTTTCAAAGCCCGTTTCATCACCAAAACAGCACCAACACCATCAGGATGTGTAGCCGTCAGGTGATAAGCATCAGCTGACATACCACCACCAACTACTTCGCAAAGAATATTGGCACCACGCGCTAAAGCATGTTCCAGTTCTTCAAGGACAAGGCAAGCAGCTCCTTCACCCATCACAAAGCCATCGCGACTTTTACTGAAAGGACGGGAAGCAGTAGTGGGACTTTCATTCCGCGTTGACAAAGCAGTCATGGAATTAAATCCACCAACACCTCCGGCTGTAATAGCTGCTTCAGCACCACCGGTTACAATCATATTGGCTTGACCCAACCGAATGTAATTAAAAGCGTCAATAATGGCTGTAGTTGAAGATGCACAAGCCGAGGCAGTACAAAAATTCGGTCCACGGAAACCATACATGATAGAAATTTGTCCCGCAGCTATATCCGAAATCATTTTAGGAATGAAAAACGGATTGAATTTGGGACCTTGTTCTTTGTTTGCGTAATAATAGCCGATCTCTTGTTCAAAAGTAGTGATACCACCGATACCGGCAGAAAAAATCACTCCGATTTCGTCTTTATCGACGGTTTCTAAATCCACCCCACAGTTTTCTATAGCTTCTTTGGCAGCAATAATTGCATACTGAGCATAAGGATCCAATTTACGAGCTTCTTTTCTGTCGAAATATTTCAACGGATCGAAATTCTTGACTTCACACGCAAATTGGGTTTTAAACAAGGATGCATCGAAACGAGTAATAGGTCCGGCCCCGCTAACACCATTTAGAACATTCTCCCACGTTTCCGCGACAGTTGTTCCTAAGGGTGAAATCGCTCCTAAACCTGTTACTACAACTCTTTTTAATTCCATATTCAAACAATTCGGGAAATGTTATTATTTTTGTAAAGCTTCGATATGAGTGATAGCATCACCAACTGTGGTAATTTTTTCAGCCTGATCGTCGGGGATAGAGATACCAAATTCTTTTTCGAATTCCATAATTAATTCTACAGTATCCAATGAATCAGCACCAAGGTCGTTAGTGAAACTAGCTGTTGGTGTTACATCAGCTTCTTCTACACCTAATTTATCTACAATAATAGCTTTTACTTTTGCTGCAACTTCTGACATAATTTTTTGTTTTTAAGTTTATAAATAGAAATAGTTTTATAATTTTGCGGTGCAAAGGAAAGAAATTTTCTCGACATAACCTCATTTTTCTTCAAAAAAAAGTAATTTGTTGCACAAATGTATCATTTATGAGCAATAATAAACAAAACGACATGCCACTAAAAATAGCTCTATTTGCTTCGGGTTCCGGTTCTAATGCTGAGAATATCGTACATTTCTTCACTGGAAATTCAAATTTTGAATTTCCAATAATTATTTCAAATAAAAAGGGAGCATATATTCACGAACGGGCAAAAAACCTTCAGATTCCTTCGTATACATTTTCCCGGGAAGAATTTTCAGCGGGGGAGAGTATTCTTACCCTCTTGAAACAACAAAATATTGATTATATTGTTCTGGCAGGTTTTCTATTAAAAGTTCCTCAGGTCATCATAGAAGCATTTCCTCAAAAAATAATCAACATTCATCCGGCATTGCTTCCTAAATTTGGCGGCAAAGGCATGTACGGCATGCGAGTGCACGAGGCAGTGGCTGAAGCCGGCGAAAAAGAAACAGGCATTACCATCCATTATGTAAATGATTGCTACGATGAAGGCAACATTATTTTTCAGGCAAAGTGCCCTGTGCTGCCTTCCGACACGCCTGAAATGATCGCCGAAAAAGTTCATCTACTGGAATTTGAACATTTTCCAAAAGTGATTGCTAAGATTTGGGGACCTGTTAGTTTATAGTTTATAGTCGATAGTTTATAGTCGGGAGTTGGTAGTTGGGTAATAGTTGTAGTCATTAGGTTCTTAACAAAAATCATAATTCTTTGTTCTTTTGTCTTTTGTCTTTTGTCTTGATTCTTGGTTCTTGCTTCTTTGATCTTTTTTCGTACCTTTGCAGCCCGAAAAATATTTAATTGACAAAGCGCCGAACTGTTTAATTTTTAGCAATTTGTGAATTTTATTATTCTTCCGACAAACAATTAAACTTCAAACAACATGGCTCTTCAATGTGGTATCGTGGGTTTACCCAATGTAGGTAAATCTACTTTATTCAACTGTTTATCAAATGCTAAAGCACAGGCAGCAAACTTTCCATTTTGCACCATTGAGCCCAACGTGGGCGTCATCACCGTTCCCGACGAGAGACTGAATAAATTGGCCGAATTGGTACATCCTCAACGAATCGTTCCAACTACGGTAGAAATTGTTGATATCGCCGGTTTGGTGAAAGGTGCCAGCAAAGGCGAAGGTTTAGGCAATAAATTTCTGGGGAATATCAGGGAAACGGATGCCATTTTACACGTTTTACGTTGTTTCGACGATGATAATATTACTCACGTAGATGGAAGTATCAACCCGGTACGCGATAAAGAAATTATAGATATAGAATTGCAGCTGAAAGACCTGGAAACAGTGGAAGCCCGCATGACTAAAACACAAAAGCAAGCCAAAACCGGTGGTGATAAAACAGCTCAGGCAGCTTATGATATCATGGTAAAGTACCGGGAAGCTTTGCTTCAAGGGAAATCGGCGCGCACAGTGGTGTTGGACAAAGAAGCTAAAAAATTAGTAAAAGATTTATACCTCCTCACCGACAAACCGGTGGTGTATGTGTGTAACGTTGACGAAGCATCTGCCAAAAACGGAAATGCTTACGTGGATGCATTGCGCGAGTCGGTGAAAGATGAAAACGCAGAAATATTAATCGTTGCCGCTGCTACCGAAGCCGATATTGCAGAATTGGAAACCTACGAAGAACGTCAAATGTTCCTGGAAGAAGTCGGTCTGACTGAATCGGGCGTGGCACGGTTGATCCGGGCCGCTTATCACCTGTTAGATTTACAAACTTATTTCACTTGTGGAGTTCAGGAAGTTCGTGCATGGACATTCGGAAGAGGCTGGAAAGCGCCACAATGCGCCGGAGTTATTCATACCGATTTTGAGAAAGGATTTATCCGCGCAGAAGTAATACAATACGAGGATTTTATTCGACTGGGTTCAGAAGTAGCCTGCAAAGAAGCCGGTAAAATGAACGTGGAAGGTAAAGAATATATTGTACACGATGGTGACATTATGCACTTCAGATTTAACGTGTAATAATACCCAAAACAAGTAAAAACAGAAGAGACTGCCTCAAAAGGACAGTCTCTTTCGTTTTATGCCCGATATTTTTCGTACTTTTGCATGTATTTAATGGATAAAAACAGAATAACAGTTAAGACATGCGCATTCTTATTCAACGGGTTAACGAAGCATCAGTAAAGATAGACAACCAGTTTAAGTCCTCCATTCAGGCAGGTTTGTTGATTTTTGTGGGTATTGAAGATGCCGATGGAGTTGAGGACAGCGAATGGCTGGCACCTAAAGTGGTGAACCTGCGCATCTTCGACGATGAACAAAGGGTTATGAATCGTTCAGTACTGGACATTGAAGGTGAAATACTGGTTGTAAGTCAGTTTACCTTGCATGCCCAAACTAAGAAAGGAAACCGTCCGTCCTACATTAAAGCTTCAAAAGCAGAAATAGCCATACCACTTTATGAGCATTTTTGTAATGAATTAAGCCATAAACTGGGAAAAGAAGTTCAAACAGGTACATTTGGAGCCGACATGAAAGTGGCACTCATTAACGATGGACCGGTTACCATTTGGATGGACAGTAAAAGCAGAGAATAATTTGAAAATTATTCAATTTGAAAATTTGAGAATGTAAAAGATTAAAAATAAAAATAAAAAATTGGCAGGAACAAGCAACTATTAATAGGATAATAAATATTTTTCAAATCCATCTTTTACAAATTCATAACTAACTAATTGACGAATCAACTAAATAACCAATCACAAAATAAACATGAAAATCAAAAACCACATACCCAATTTCATTACCAGTCTCAACCTCTTTTCCGGTTGCATCGGAGTGCTTTTGGCTTTCGAAGGAAATTATCAGGGAGCCATGATTGCTATTTTACTTTCGGCCGTATTCGATTTTTTTGATGGATTTGCTGCACGTCTGCTAAAAGCCTATTCACCCATGGGAAAAGAACTCGACTCGTTAGCCGATGTGGTCAGCTTCGGTGTGGTTCCCGGTGCCATCGTGTTCTCTCTCTTATTAGAAACCGGAATAAACGAGTGGCTACCTTACCTGGCATTTCTGATTCCCGTATTTTCGGCTCTCCGTTTAGCTAAGTTCAATATTGACGAAAGGCAATCGTCTTCTTTTATTGGGCTTCCTACACCGGCTAACGCCATTTTCTGGGCGGGAATGGCTTTTTCATTTTCTGGCTTTTTAGTTTCAAATGTCTGGATTTTGGTAATACTCACTTTACTTTTCAGTTATTTACTGGTTGCTGAGATACCCATGTTCTCCCTAAAGTTTAAAAACACAAAGTGGTCAAGTAATCAAACACAATTTCTTTTCTTAATTGGTTGCGCCGGGATTTTAATTGCCTTCGCATTAAATGCTTTTGCCATCATTATTGCCTGGTATATTGTATTGTCGGTAATCATGATTTTGATTCCTAAGCTAAAAAAATAAAAATGAGATTGTTGATTTAAACATTTAATTATGTTTTTCCATGACTGTGCCTTAGCCTGTGCCTCAGCCTTTTTTTAACCCGTAATATAAAATACTTTTACATAAAACCATGTCAATCAGCATCTCTAATCTGACTAAAAAATACGGGAACCAAACAGTATTGAAGAATATTGGCTTCGAAATAGGTGAAGGTGAAGTAGTAGGTTTTTTGGGGCCAAATGGGGCCGGAAAGACTACTACGATGAAAATTTTAGCGGGTGCGTTATCTTACGAAACTGGTTCAGTGAAAATTTGCGATATGGAAGTGAGCAAAAATCAGATCATGACAAGTAATCTGGTTGGTTATCTGCCAGAACTAAATCCCTTGTATGCTGATATGTATGTGAAAGAATATTTGCTTTTTGTAGCAGAAACCTATCATCTGGGAAAAGAAAAACATACCCGGGTGAATGATTTGATTGACCAGGTTGGACTTCGGCCCGAATTTCAAAAAAAAATAAATCAACTTTCCAAAGGATATAAACAACGGGTCGGTTTGGCTCAGGCACTCATCCCCAATCCACGGGTTTTGATTCTGGACGAACCCACTTCGGGACTGGATCCAAACCAACTCGAAGAAATAAGAAACCTGATACGTGAAATTGGCAAAGAGAGAACAGTATTGCTAAGTACTCACATCATGCAGGAAATCAAAGCTATATGCAATCGGGTTATAGTAATAAACAAAGGTGAAATAGTAGCAGATTATTCCGATTTATCAAAAATTAAAGCTTTTGATGAAAACAATTTTCATTTCGAAGTAGAATTCGCAAAAGAAGAACTATCAGAAAATCTGGAAACGATACAACAGGTGACCAGCATAAAAAAAATAAGCAATACGCATTTTACCTTCATTGCTTCTTCGGATATCCGTAGTGACATATTTGATTACGCTGTAAAAACAAATAATAAAATACTGACAATAAAAGCCATTGAAAGAAGCATGGAAGATGTTTTCAGGATGCTGACAAAATAGTAACGATATACCGATGGAAGACACCAATTTTGACATACGAAACAATAAACCCGTAGAAAAGGAGTTTGAGAATGCATTGAGGCCTCTTACATTTTCAGATTTCAGCGGACAAAATAAAATTGTAGAGAACCTGAAAATTTTTGTACAGGCTGCCCGCATGCGTACCGAATCGCTCGACCATGTTTTGCTGCACGGACCTCCGGGATTGGGAAAAACAACCCTCTCGAGCATTATTGCAAACGAACTGAACGTCGGTTTTAAGGTTACATCCGGACCGGTACTGGATAAACCGGGTGATCTGGCGGGTCTGCTAACCAGTTTAGAACCTAACGATGTACTTTTCATCGACGAAATTCACCGGTTAAGCCCCATTGTGGAAGAATATTTATATTCGGCTATGGAGGACTATCGTATCGATATAATGATTGACAAAGGTCCAAGCGCGCGCTCCATCCAGTTGGATTTGAATCCGTTTACGCTGATTGGAGCCACTACCCGAAGTGGGCTGCTTACCAGTCCTTTGCGGGCACGTTTTGGCATTAATTGTCACTTCGAATATTATGATAATGAAGTGATAACACAAATTATTAAGCGCTCGGCACGGTTGCTGGATGTGAATTGCGACACAGAGGCTGCAGTGGAAATTGCAGGTCGCAGCCGCGGAACTCCACGTATTGCCAACGCATTACTCCGACGTGTACGCGATTTTGCTCAGGTAAAAGGAACGGGTAGCATAGACATGGAAATCGCTTGTTATGCACTCGAAGCACTGAACATTGATAAATATGGTTTGGATGAAATCGACAATAAAATTCTAACAACCATTATAGACAAATTCCAGGGTGGTCCTGTTGGGTTGACAACTATAGCTACCGCTTTGGGAGAAGACGCCGGGACAATTGAAGAAGTATACGAACCTTTTTTAATTAAAGAAGGTTTTATGAAACGGACTCCACGCGGACGTGAAGTAACCGATTTGGCCTACAAGCATTTAGGAAAAGTGAGAATAGGAGAAACAGGATCGCTGTTTTAAAACCCATTAAACTTACTGCAGGCAAACCACTTATAAAGAAAGCTAATGAAATTGTGTACTCTTTGAGCGCACTATTGAGCTGTAATCAAAAAAAAACAGTTTAACTGAACATTTACAACCTGGTATATTAGATATATGGCTCAACAAATGAAAAAACTGGCGAAAGACACCGCCATTTATGGAGTAAGCAGCATTTTGGGTAAATTCCTGAACTGGTGCCTGGTACCACTTTATACATACGTACTGGCTAATTCGGCCGAGTATGGAGTAGTTACCAATTTATATGCCTATACAGCCCTGTTGTTGGTTATTCTGACTTACGGCATGGAAACTGGATATTTCCGATTTGCAAACAAAAATAAAGACGAGGCGGATAAAGTATACAGCACTTCGTTGACTTCGGTTGGGGTATCCTCGCTCCTGTTTGCACTGGCTTGTGTCGTTTTTTCGGAACCGATTGCCAATGCTATGGGTTATGCCAGCCATCCTGAGTTTATTGTTATGCTTGGCGTAGTGGTTGCCATGGATGCATTCGGTTCAATTCCTTTTGCCTATTTAAGGTTCAAGAGTCGACCTATTAAATTTGCAGCACTCAAACTGTTGATGATTTTCACGAACATCCTTTTCAACCTCTTCTTCCTGATTGTGTGCCCCTGGTTAGCCATTAAGGCACCGGCACTTGTGGATTGGTTTTACGACCCCACCTATGGCGTAGGATATGTTTTTGTGGCAAATATCATGTCAACCACTATTGTTACGCTTGCCCTTTTACCGGACATTTTCGCGGCAAAATTTGACTTTGAATGGGCGTTGTTGAAAAAAATGCTTGTATATTCGCTCCCTTTACTCATTTTAGGCATCGCGGGTATTATGAATCAGACACTGGATAAAATTATTTTCCCTTTTCTGATGGAAGACAAAATCCGGGCTGCAACCGATCTGGGAATTTACGGGGCAACATCCAAAATTGCCATGGTGATGATGATGTTTACCCAGGCATTCAGGTATGCCTACGAACCTTTTATTTTCGCCCAACATAAAGACAAAAACAGCATGTCAGCTTATGCCGATGCCATGAAGCTCTTTATTATTTTTACTTTGTTCATCTTTTTGGGAATGGTGTTTTATCTCGACATTTTCAAATACATTATCAGGTACGATTATTGGGATGGACTTCGCGTAGTGCCTATTGTACTCTTTTCATTTATTTTTCAAGGCGTATTTTTCAATTTGTCGCTTTGGTATAAATTGACTGATAAAACCATGTATGGTGCCTATTTCTCCATAGTTGGAACCATTATTATTGTAGTAATCAACATCCTTTTCGTTCCTGTTTTCAGCTATATGGCTTCTGCATGGGCGGGATTTATTTGCTACTTTGTCATGATGGTGATTTCGTATTATTACGGACAAAAATACATGCCTATTAAATACGATTTGAAATCCATAGGAATTTATGTGGGTGTAGCCATGGGGCTTTATGCAGCCAGTTTCCTGGTAAACACACCTTACACAATTTTGAATTTAGCTTACAAAACGGTCCTTTTGATGGTATTCGTGGTATTGTTAATCAAACGCGATTTCCCGTTGAGAGTAATTCCAATTGTTAACCGATTCTTCAAATAACTTTAAATTATTGGTCGTAAAGCAAAATCCTTCAAATTTTCATTTAACTTTGTGGAGCAAACAAATAACTAAAAAAAAGAATAACATGACTTTTATCAAACTATGTAATCACATTTTCAACGAATCTGTTCTTAATTATCACAAAACAGACGATGTTGATGCCCCCATTAATAATCCATACACACTCAAAACCATTGAGTATTATCTTTATCTGAAGAACTGGATTGATACGGTTCAGTGGCATTTGGAAGATATTATCCGCGATCCGCATATTGATCCGGTGGAAGCTCTGGCCATTAAGCGAAGAATCGATAAATCGAATCAGGACCGCACCGATTTGGTAGAATTAATCGACAGTTATTTCCTTGATCAGTATAAAGATGTTGTCATCAAAGCTTCAGCCATCATCAATACCGAAAGTCCTGCATGGGCTGTCGACAGATTATCGATTTTGCATCTGAAGATATACCACATGAAACAGGAAGCTGAACGGAAAGATTCAAACGAAGAGCAGGTACAACTTTGCAAATCGAAATATGCAGTGCTTCTCGAGCAAAAAGACGATTTATCTTTGGCTATCAACCAGTTGATCGAGGATATCAGCAAGGGCGATAAAAAGATGAAAATCTATAAGCAAATGAAAATGTACAACGACCCTGCGTTGAATCCGGTTTTATACGCTAAAAGCAAGTAATGGCCAAAATTCTCATCATACGCTTTTCGGCTTTAGGTGATGTAGCTATGGCTATACCGGTGATTTTTTCGCTGGCAACAGCGTATCCTATGCACCAGATTACAGTATTGAGCCGTAAATCCTTTGAACCTTTGTTTCATGAATTGCCGGCCAATGTTATTTTCATCGGAGCCGATCTGAATGGGAAACACAAAGGATTTCCGGGATTAAATACTTTATACCGCGAGTTGAAAGCCGAATCGTTTGATTATGTGGCTGACTTTCATTCTGTTTTGAGAACTCAGTTTCTCCGTTTTCGATTTTTTCTGAGTGGTGTTCCTTCTGCTTCTATCAACAAAGGCCGAAAAGAAAAGAAAAAACTGACACAAAAAAACCAAAAATTACTGAGTCCATTAAAATCAAGCTTTACACGATACCAGGAAGTGTTGGAAAAGTTGGGATTTAAATTTGAACTCTGTTTTAAGTCTATTTTCGCCAACAAACCAACTGATTTTGCTCAAATAGTTTCCCAAACAGGAGAAAAAAAGGACGTAAAATGGATAGGATTTGCTCCTTTTGCAAAACACAAGGGTAAAATTTATCCACTGGAATTACAGGAAAAAGTAATAAAACATTTTGCAAGTGACAAACGGGTTAAAATATTTGTTTTTGGAGGCGGCGAAATAGAAAAAAAAATTATAGACGAATGGGTTGTTAGCTATCCTACAATTTCATCAATGGTAAGCAAACTGAATATAAATCAGGAACTTTTTTTGATGAGTCAACTGGACCTTATGTATTCCATGGATTCAGCCAATATGCATCTGGCATCATTAGTTGGCACAAAAGTCGTTTCCTTGTGGGGAGCCACACATCCATTTGCCGGATTTATGGGGTGGAATCAGTCCACTGAAAATGCCATACAAATTGATTTACCCTGCCGTCCATGCTCAATTTATGGGCAAATTCCCTGTTATAGAAAGGATTATGCCTGTATGTATCAAATCACTCCGGAAACCATCATTAACCGAATCGAAAAATTGCTTTATTAATTCTATGAAAGTTATTATTAACCCAAAATACAGCGAATTGACTTCTTTTGTCAATAGCATTCCCTACCGCTTCGGCAAGGAAGGCGAAATGATTTACGACGAAAGGAATCAGCTGAAAAGATTTTCGGCCGAAGGATATGACATCATTGTTAAACGTTTCCGAAAGCCACACATTATCAACCGGTTTGCATATTCCTTTGTTCGCCCGTCCAAAGCAGAACGTTCATATCAATATGCTTTACTCCTTTTAGAGAAGGGAATAACAACACCATCTCCCATTGCATATATTGAAGACAAAGAAGCGGGATTATTAAATTATTCTTATTATATTTGCCTTTATGAAAAAGAATCTTCACACATTAGAAAGCAAATGTTAGGTGAAGAAGGTGGTAAAGAATTTCAAAAAGAACTGGCTATATATATTGCCGGTTTACATAATAAAGGAATATTGAATAATGATTTATCGCCGGGAAACATTTTATTTCGCAAAGAAGGGAATCAGTTTGTTTTTTCATTGATCGACATCAACCGTATGAAGTTTATGAAAAAAATTCCGATGGAAACGCGTTACAAAAATTTCAAACGGATATCAGAGAATGTTGAAATCATTACCTACATGGCAAAGGAATATGCCAGAGCATGCTCTCTAAACGAAAAGGAAGCTGTTGCTGAGATCAATAAATACTGTGCTAAGTTTTATAAAAAATAATATTCCAACTAAAAAGAACCGTTTTACACAATGATTGACAGCATAAAAAAAATCAGGAAAACAAATAGTTTGGATTTTAAGTTTTCTATCCTTATCCCCACCTGGAATAATTTAGATTATCTGCAGCTATGTGTTGGGAGCATTTTGAAAAACTCATATTATGCCCATCAAATTATCGTTATGATTAACGAAGGATCTGATGGCACGCTGGAATGGGTTGAAAACCAAAAAGAGTTGGACTATATCCACTCCAAAGAGAATATTGGAATTTGCTACGGGCTAAATTCTTGCCGCAGTTTAATTTCAACAGATTACGTGGTGTATGCCAACGATGATATGTACTTTCTTCCAGGTTGGGATAAAGCATTACAGGATGAAATATTTAAAATTGGACATAAAAAATTCATGCTTTCGGCTACCATGATAGAGCCTGCCGGGAATAATTCGTGTGTAGTGGTTGAAAATTTCGGAACAGATTTAGAATCTTTCCGTGAAGAAGAATTATTAAAGAGCCATTCCCGGTTGATAAAAAATGATTGGAGTGGAAGTACCTGGCCACCAAATATCATGCATATAGACTGTTGGGATTTAGTAGGTGGTATGAGTATTGAATACAGCCCGGGCATGTATTCTGATCCCGATCTTTCCCGTAAACTTTGGGAACTTGGTGTGCGCATTTTCACAGGTAAAGGCAACAGTTTAGTATATCATTTTGGTTGTAAATCAACTAAACGCATCATAAAAAATAATGGTCAAAAAACATTTGTATTAAAATGGGGAATTTCTTCAAAAACTTTTATGGAACAATTTCTTCATCGGGGGAAAAAGGCAGAATTAATGCTTCCTGATAAATTATTAACAAAATCCGAAAAAGTCAATCAACTGATAAAAAAAATCAAAGCTTGTTTATAGGAAAGAACTTTGATTCTCTTATCGAAAAATCACGTATGAAATATTACACTGAAAAATATAGAAACATTCAGCGTTAATTAAGTATTATAAATATTATTTTCTCATGAAGTATCCAGTTAGTTTAATTATATCGTTTTACAATAAAATTGATGTGCTACATTTAATCCTTACCGCGTTGGAAAGGCAAACGTTCGAGAATTTCGAAGTGATCATTGCTGACGATGGGTCCAAACCCGAAGTTGTAGAAGCAATAAAAAAAATACAAACGGACTATTTTTTTCCAATTAAACATATTTGGCAAGAAGATAAAGGCTGGAGAAAAAACAAAATTTTGAATAAAGCTATTGTGGCTTCTGAGGGTGAATACCTTATTTTTATCGATGGCGATTGCATTCCTCATCCGCTGTTCATCCAGGAACATCTTGAGAACAGAGCTTCGAACCAGCTTATCAGCGGCCGCAGAGTTATGCTTACCCAAAAGATATCCAAAGAGTTATCGGTTGAAAAAATAAAAAACGGATATTTAGATAACGAGGTAGCTATACCCTTGTTATTCGAAAATATTTTCAAAAGAAAAAATACGCATACTGAAAATATGCTCCGCATTCGCAATAAGTTTATTCGTCGTCATTTTATTCAGGACAAAATAAAAAGTTTTTGGGGCGGTAATTTTTCAATCAGCAAGCGTAATATATTAAAAGTGAATGGATTCGACGAACGGTTTGTAAATCCGGACACGGGTGAGGATGGCGATCTGGAGGACAGATTAAAAAGAGTCGGTGTTTTCCCAATTTCAAAAAAGCATCTGGTTACACAATACCATTTTTTTCATACCAAATTAATAAAACCGATCAATCCAAATTTTTCGTTGCGAGAGGAAAACAATAGGAATTACGTTATTTTCACACCTTATGGTATAAAAAAAACTAACGAACATTCAGCATGAACATTGCATTTGATGCCAAACGAGCCTTTCACAATACCCGCGGATTGGGAAATTACAGTCGCGACACCATTCGTTTGCTAAGCACGCTCTATCCGGAAAATAAATATTATTTATTCAATCCCACGAATAAAAACAATATTGAATTTCCCTTGTCCGAGAACACGAAAGAGATCCTACCCGACTCTACCTTTGGGAAGGCATTTCCTTCACTGTGGAGAAGTTATGGTATTTGCAACCAAATCGAAGAAGTTAAACCGTCTATTTTCCATGGGTTAAGCCAGGAACTTCCGTGGGGAATAAAAAAAACAGGGGTAAGAAGTGTGGTTACCATGCACGATGCAATTTTCATGCGTTATCCAAAACTCTATTCACCTTCTTACAGGGCAATATTTATTCAAAAAAACAAATATGCCTGTCACGCTGCCGATCGTATTATTGCTATCAGCGAACAAACAAAACGTGATATCATCTGTTTTTTTGGTGCGGATGAAAAGAAAATAAGTGTGGTATATCAGGGGTGTAACAATATATTCCGGGATTCGGTATCGGAAGAAAATAAAAGAACCATTTGCGAAAAATACAATTTACCTTCCCGGTTTTTACTAAATGTAGGCGCCATTGAAAAGAGAAAAAATGCAGCCATAATTGTTGAGGCTTTGCATCGTAACAAGTTAGATATTCCGTTGGTAATTATAGGGAAACCAACGCCATACATCGATGAAATAAAAGCACTCATTTCAAAGTACCAAATGGAACAACAGGTTACATTTATTCATCATGCTGAAACAAAAGATTTACCTGCAATTTACACTTTAGCCGAGATATTTATTTATCCTTCAGTTTTCGAAGGTTTCGGCATACCAATTTTAGAGGCACTTTGTACAGGCACACCGGTTATTTCATCAACCGGAAGTTGTTTTGAAGAAACGGGTGGAATTTTATCACGTTATATCAACGCTCTGGATGCCGGAGAACTTGGAGATGCAATTTCCCAAATTTTAAATGACAGCTCATTGAAAGAAAACATGAAAAAAGAAGGATTAATTTTTGCTGAAAAATTTGCCGACCAACAGGTGGCACAAAATTTAATAGAAGTGTACAATTCGCTTTGATAACAGGCGATTAAATCCTATACCCATGTCTTTATCAGTCATTATTATAACTTACAATGAAGAACGAAACATCAGCCGTTGTTTGGAATCTTTAAATGGGATAGCCGATGAAATTGTTGTGGTAGATTCCTACTCTACTGACAACACAGAGCAAATTTGCTTAAAATATGACGTTCGGTTTATTCAACGTAAATTTGAAGGTTATGGGGACCAAAAAAGGTTTGCAACTGAACAAGCCCGTTTCGATTATATACTGTCATTGGATGCAGACGAAGAACTCTCGGAAGCATTGAAAAAGTCCATTAATGCTGAAAAACGGAATTGGCTGCATGCCTGTTATTCTTTTAACCGAAAAAATTTTTACTGCAACAAACCTATTCGTTTTTGTGGTTGGTACCCCGACCGACAGATTCGATTATTCAATCGCCAATTTACGAATTGGACCAAAAGGGATGTTCACGAATCCATAGAACTTACTGACAGAATGGACGTCATGCAATTAAAAGGGGATTTACTTCATTATACTTGCACTACCATGGCAGAACATGTGGAAAAAGAGAAAAAATATGCCCGAATAAATGCTGAAATTCTTACAAAAAAAGGACGTTCTATTTTTTTGTTAACCCCTTTCATGAAAGGAGCTTTCCGGTTTTTTAAAACATACATTATTAAATTTGGAATATTAGATGGCTATTATGGCTTTGTCATTAGCAAAACTCTTGCAAAATCCTCATTCCTCAAATATTCATGGGCGAGAAAAACGATTAAAACAAGGGTCTAAATAGTCCGAACGAATAAAATTACTCCTGACTTTTAAGAGACCGCTTAAAAATCGAAATGCATTTTATCGGTTTTTTACTTTCACTTATGTGTATAAAAAAGGTCAGGAAAACCAGAAAACGAGTAATTCCAGCCTGAACATACAAAGGTTCTTCGATAAGCATAAACACCAGATATACGCCCAGAAATACCTGCAGCAAGTAGCTGCGCGACAACAGAGCATCCCGGAACAAGACTATGAGTAATAAAATAAGGAAAATAGCTCCCGGTATACCAAATTGAACCATTTCGCCAAGGAATTGATTATGTGTGTATGTTTTATGCCTGGGTAGTAGTGGCAGTGTGTCCTGCATTATTTGAGCCTGACTGCTTAAGGCAGTTGCCTGCTCATGAAATCCGGCTCCCCACCAGGGATGATCTTTTATATAATTAACTGCCAGTGTATAATCTGTTTTACGAACATTATCTGTAAGAAATCCCGATACAGAATCTCCTTTAAAAAACAGACCTATCACCCCAATTAGAATCAAGCCAAAAAAAGCTGTTTTGAAATAATGGCTTTTCAGGTGTAAATAATACAATCCGGTAACAGAAAACACAAATCCCAAACATACAGTTCCAATTCTACTTTCCAAAATCAATACGGTCAAAACAGAAAGCACTGAAAAAATGGTTAATTCAACTTTATAGACTTCGGAGGAAGCTTGTTTCTTGTAATACAAATAGAAACCTGAAATCATTGCCGAGACCACGACTAAAGAGATATAACTTGGATGAACATAATACGCCCAACTCGTTGCCCAGTGAAAGGGTTCTAAGCCACCCACTTCACCCATCTTTTTTGTGAGCCAGTCAATCACAGGAATTCCAAAAAATTGGATATTACTCCACCAATAAATAAGCGCAAAAGACATATAAATCATTATACTTCTAAAAAAAAATCGCAAAATTCGAAGCGCAGTATTTTTTTCAATACGGAAACAACTAAATGCAAGGGGAAGAAAATAAAACGAAAGTACTTTGTCCGGAACACGAAAACCTTCCACTGTGCCATAAGTTCCTACAATCCGTAAAAGCGCGAATGCAAAAATGACATAATAGATCTTATTGATTGAATACCACTTACCAGTCTTTAACAAATAAATTACAGAACAAAAAACAAAAAATCCGGTAGCATAGGTTCCAGCCTGCTGATTAATGGACAAAACTAAAAGAAGAGACAACGATAATAATAAAAGATAGCGCACATTAAACAATGACTTTGAAATCCCGGGTTTACCCATTTCATACCAACCCGTCAAAAGAATTCCCACAACAAATGCGCCTGATAAAAAATGCTTAAGATATAACCTATTTTCTACTGTATCCGCACCGAGAACATGTAGAATATAAAAAAGAACAATCAGAATAACTATTGATAATAAAAGAGTTATAGAATATTTATTTGTTTTCATCATAATTTTTGTTGCTAAAAGAATGCATTTATTTTCTTCCGAAATCAGCCGGAATTTCACCCCATACAGCTGTTTCCCACTTCAGAATTTTGGTTGTAAATTCATTTTGTTGTAACCACGCTTCGGCGCGTGACATCAAATCGAAAAGAATTGCATTTTTCTCATTCTTCACCAATAAGGTCTTGGCTTTCTTGGCTTTTACCCACGCCATGGCAGTTTTACTGTCCGTATAAATAGGCAGTGCGCTATTTTTTTGTTTAAGTAATGCAAGTCCGTGTACCAACGCCAAAAATTCACCGACATTGTTAGTGCCTTCTTTAAAAGGACCCTGACGAAATATTTCCTCACCAGTGTTGGTATACACACCTCTATATTCCATAACACCTGGATTTCCGCTACAGGCAGCATCCACCGACATGCTATCCATTACAGGCATCCCAAACCGGGACACTTCTGTTGCAGTAGGTGGTTTCACCTTCGTCTTTTTTCCTATATAGTCCCAGCACGGCGAAACCATAGCCTCACGTGCTTCAGCTTCGGTGGCAAAACCTTTGTAGATGGCACCTCCATAACCGTGAATCTGACGTTTACATTCATCCCACGAGCGATAAATACCCGGTTCTTTGCCTTCCCAAACGACGAAGAATTTATTTTTGCTCATGTTTCATTTTTTTTCTTTAGTTATTTTTTTACAAAAAAATAATCAAATAGTTTAATGATATATTTTTACTTCTAATATAATACACATTATCAACTATAAAAGCCAATTACCGATTATCAATTTTTAATTATCAGAGGCTGCCTATTTTTTATGTCGGTAAAAAAATGTAAATTTGCACCGCCTCCATAAAAATAATGGTCCTGTAGTTCAATGGATAGAACAAGTGTTTCCTAAACACTAGATCCGGGTTCGATTCCCGGCAAGACTACTAATGCGCTTACAATGAAGCGATTAGCCACCTAAACGAATCAAAATAAATCATTTTTGTTGAATAATTTAGTATTACTGTACTACAAATTCAATTAATCATTTTATTATTGATTCTTCAATTGAAAAGCAAGTTATCCTCAATTTACAATTATCTGCCCATCTTTCATTTGAATTACTCTGTCGGAAAGTGATGCCAGCTCTTTGTCATGTGTAACTATGACGATAGTAAGTCCGAATTTATCGCGCAAATCGAATAAAAGTTTGTGTAGCTCTTCTTTGTTTTTTGAATCCAGGCTACCCGAAGGTTCATCAGCTAAAATCAGTGACGGATTATTTATTAAAGCACGAGCCACAGCAACACGCTGTTTTTCACCACCCGAAAGTTCGTTTGGTTTATGCTCCATTCGGTCTGTCAACTTTAAATATGCCAGAATTTCTTTTGCTCTCTCAGTGGCTTGTCTGGGATCTTTTTTGGCTATCAATGCAGGAATCATTACATTTTCAAGTGCTGTAAATTCAGGTAGCAGTTGATGAAATTGAAAAATAAAACCAATATGTTTATTCCGGAATGCAGCTAACTCTTTTTCACCCAATTGACTAAAATCGATTCCATCAACCAGGACTTCACCGACATTGGGTTTATCAAGCGTTCCTAATATTTGAAGTAAAGTAGTTTTCCCGGCTCCACTGGGGCCAACTATAGATACTATTTCCCCTTTTTTTACGAGTAAATCGACAGATTTGAGGACTTCCAGGTCTCCAAAACTTTTATGGATATTTGTTGCGTGTATCATTTTTATTTATCTTGTATATTACCGTTTAAGGTAAAATATTGCAGAATATTTTGGTATAATGAACTGTTATTATAATAGATATAAATCTTTATTTAAAAATAAAAAAAAAACCAAGAACATTGTAGTATTAAAAACGTTTTTAAATTAATAATTTTCTAATCAAATTTCAGCAGATACAAATGCTAAACAAAAAACGTTTATATATTGAATAATCTGTTATTTTTATCTCTTTATACTTCATTTTTTTCTATTAAAACGAGGTAATAGTAAATCTATCTATCATTTAAATAGAATAATAACCTGGACAATAGATTCTAATCTATTCACTAATTTTATACTTTTCCTTAAATTCTTAGCGAAGAAGAAATTCTGTGCAAAGATATTAGTTTAAAGCTACAAACTCACATTTCCCGAACAAAAAGATGTACCTTTGTAATGTTTTCAACTCTAATTAACCTATTTTTTTTAAATGAGCTATGATAACAGATGCCGAGTTTGGAACTATAGAATTTATACGTAGCGAAAGAGCAAAACATATCCGTGTCCGCATTTTAAGCACTGGCTTGCGGGTCAGTCTGCCTCACAAAGCAACACAGGAAGATGCTATGTGCTTTATTCGTTCCATACGTAGTAAAATTATTGCCAAACAAATTCTGGCGGGAAAAGCTCTACAAAAAGATACTATTCTTATCAACGAGACTACTCATCTTCAAACCCTGACTTTTCGCGTAGAAGCAAAACCCGGTGCAAGAACAAACATCAATTTTTCCCTTAAGAACGATTTATTAAGCATAGAATTCCCTCACGGAACAAATTGCAGCTCGAATCAAACCCAAATATATTTTTGGAACGGTATCAACTTTTTTTTACGTAAGGAAGCAAAACGGTTATTACCAGAACGTACCAGGCAATTAGCCGAAAAGTTTGGTTTTAGCTTTTCTACTGTTAAAATACAATCCAGCAAAAGTCGTTGGGGTAGTTGTTCTCGCTCACAGAGCCTCAACTTCTCTTTCTATTTATTACTATTACCTTCTCATTTAATCGATTACGTTATTTTACATGAACTCTGCCATACCAAAGAAATGAATCATGGAATAAACTTCTGGCGTTGGATGGACAGGGTAACGAACGATAAAAATAATGAACTCAGGGAAGAACTCAAAAAATACCATATGCCGAATTAAGTAAAAATAATCCGGTACTCTCTAAAACATCGAACTTTTCAAACTTTTCAAACTTTTCTTTTTTAATGAATTGGAATCAACTGTTATCCACTAAGCGCTTCGGACTGGAAGCTTACCACGAAAAAAGAGCTGATGATCGCAGCGAATTTCAACGCGATTACGACCGGCTGATTTTCTCAGCACCCTTTCGCAGGTTACAAAACAAAACGCAGGTTTTTCCACTCCCAGGGAGCGTTTTCGTACACAACAGACTAACACACAGCCTGGAGGTAGCCTGCGTAGGACGATCGCTGGGTGTAAGTGTAGCACATCAGTTGAGCAAAAAAGATATTATTCACTCTCCCTTTTTGGATGAAATAGGCTCCATCGTATCGGCCGCATGCCTGGCTCACGACCTGGGCAATCCGCCTTTCGGACATTCGGGAGAAAGAGCTATTGCCACTTTCTTTTCGGAAGGAAATGGTCAAAACCTGAAAAATGGAATGTCTGACGAAGAGTGGAAAGACTGCACATGCTTCGAAGGCAATGCCAATGCTTTTCGTTTGCTGACACATCAATTTATTGGCCGCCGTACAGGTGGATTCGTACTAACCTATAGCACGCTAGCGTCTATAGTTAAGTATCCATATGCATCCATTTACTCCGACGAGAAAAAACAAAAATTCGGATTTTTCGAATCAGAGAAGGTCGATTTCCAAAAAATAGCGACTGAGCTGGGACTTCCACGTTTAGCGGACAATCCCAACCGCTTTGCACGCCATCCGCTTGTGTATCTCGTTGAGGCAGCCGATGATATATGCTACCAAATTATGGACATAGAAGATGCCCATAAACTGAAGATACTGACTCCCGACGAAACGAAATCCTTATTTCTTGCTTTCTTTGATGAAAAGCGCCGAACCCGAATTCTCGAAACTATGGAGATAGTAACCGACGTGAACGAACAAATAGCTTATCTCCGTTCATCAGTTATCGGAAAATTGATTGATCAGTGTTCAACCGTATTTGTAGAAAATGAGGAATCAATTTTAAAAGGGTCTTTTAGCTCATCCCTTATCAAGCAATTGCCACAGCAATCCGCTGAAGCCTATCAAAACTGTTCGAAAATGGCTTTCGCTAAAATTTACAGGTCGTCGGAAGTACTGGATGTTGAGCTGGCAGGTTATAAAATCATACTCACCTTGCTCGACAACCTAGTCACAGCTGTCCTGAGCCCTGAGAAAGCATATTCACAACAATTGCTAATGCGCATTCCCCTACAATACGAAACACAAAGCGAAAGCAGCTATGGAAAAATTCAAGCCGTGTTGGATTATATCTCCGGAATGACCGACATCTACGCTCTCGATTTATACCGGAAAATTACCGGGATGAGCATTCCTACTTTATAGAAAAAAAAAAGAAACAGACCGGAGTGTTTAATTTCAGATCTGCCTCTTATAAAATGGTAAATTGTAAATGAATAATCCCGATAGCTATCGGGAGTAAATGTATTAGTATCCTACAGTTTGTGCTAAAATAAATTTGTATTTTGCATTCATTTTAAGCACTTTATATAATTCGTCGGGTTGGGACCTCCCACGAACTACCGTTTTCAGACCTTCTGAAGCGCAATATAAATAGACATTTTCCGAACAATGACCGGCATCGAGAGACGCTAATGAAACACGATCTTCTTCAGCCACTTTTTTATCTCCATCATAAGCTTTAAAATCGGCAATAAAAAGTAAGTTAAGAGGCGCATCTTTTACAAAGGACTGAAGTCCTGTTATTTCACGATAATCACCCTCTACAACCGGTTCCAATTGGTTGGTTACCGGATTATAAAAATAGATGCCATTAACCAGTACCGCATAGGTTTGGATAGGATACAAAGCCATGGCCGAAGGAACTGTACGCTTCCCGTCCGGACGATTCAAACCATTGGCTGCCCACAATACTTCAGAAAGATGTTTGAGCGATAGATTTTTTTTATCAAATTCTCTATCGGTTCTACGATGTTGCAGTGCTTGCATAAACGGTACTCCACCTATAGTATCAGGAGCCAAAAGTTTAATGGTATCAAAAGTAGTGAGTTCCATAGGAACGATGGCTTTTTTTTCAGGGTTTGGATGACAAGAAACTAATGTGAAAACCAAAATGGTAAATGCTAAGAATGGGTACTTCATATATTAATAAATTTAATGAATATTTTCTAATAGACAAAATTACAACAATTTCATCTATTTTTGCGTTCTATTCTTTTGTAAACTTTATTAAGAATTGAAATTTAAACACAAATAATTAATTCAAAGACTATCAACCTATTTCAGAAATGAGCTATATTCCTACCCCTCCAAAAACAATTGGTTTAATTCAATTGAACGACATCAACTTACGCGAGATCGTACCTTTTATCCACTGGAATTTTTTCTTTATGGCCTGGCGAATGACGGGCAAATACGATGGCATAGAAACAGTTTGCGACTGCGCGTCGTGCAAAGTTGGCTGGTTACAACAATTTTCGGAATCCGACCGACCCAAAGCTGAAGAAGCCCTGAAGTTATACCGCGATGCGCAGGAAATGCTTCGCCGGTTTTTGGATGAAAAAGTAGTACGTGTTAATGCCAGTTTCGGAACTTTCCACGGATACGCCAAGGACGATGATATTATCATCCAAAATAATGACGAAACAATTATCGTCCCTACGCTCCGACAACAACATCCTTCCACCGATGGATTTTGCTATTCCCTGGCCGACTTTCTGGCTCCCGAAAATGATTACGTAGGTGTTTTTGCGAACACTATTCAGGGTGTAGAAGAATTTGCCGCAACCTTTGAAAAAGAGGATGACATGTATCATTCCATCCTGATAAAGACATTGTCCGACCGCCTGGCCGAAGCTACTGCCGAATGGTTACATTACCAGGTGCGGGTAAATTATTGGGGCTATGCACCCAATGAGCCATTCTCGGTTGAAGATATGCTAAAATCGAAATACCAGGGTATTCGTCCGGCCGTGGGTTACCCATCCCTACCCGACCAATCTATTATTTTCAGCCTGGAACCATTACTACAAATGGAAAAAATCGGAATTAAACTGACCGAAAACGGAGCCATGTTTCCCAATGCTTCGGTATGCGGTTTGTATTTTGCTCATCCTCAGTCCAAATACTTTATGATAGGTAAAATAGACGAGCAGCAATTTGCCGATTATGCCCGCCGCAGAGGCAAAACGACTCAGGAAATCGGGAAATGGATGGCTGCGAATTTATAATTGAATATGAGATATGAAGTTGTTGTTTTTTAAAATTGATATGAACTAATTTGTATCATCTCAACTCAATTTACTAATAAAAATGATCTGGCATCTTTTTTTAAAAGATAAGCATCTTTCATGCGAAAGATAAGCATCGATTTTGAAATGACAGAGAAAAGTTTATAAGGCTCTGTCTACGGACATATTGAAAATCATATCATTCCTTCATTTACTAAAATAAAGATCTAAATACCAGACACAACACAAAACACGGAACACGGAACACAGCACATTTGAAGTTTTTTTCGTAATTTTGCACAAAACACGAGTGTTATGCGAATTGATATTATTTCCGCCGTACCTGAATTACTGGACAGTCCATTGAATTATTCCATCATCAAACGAGCCAAAGAAAAGGGATTGGTAGAAATTCACGTGCACAATCTGCGCGAATACAGCACCAATAAACACCGCAGGGTGGATGATTACGCCTTCGGATTCAGTGCCGGCATGGTGATGCAAATTGAACCAATCGACCGAATTATATCCTCCTTAAAAAGCGAAAGGGAATATGATGAAGTAATTTACACATCACCCGATGGCGAGAAATTCGACCAGAAAATGGCCAATAATATGTCGATGTCACAAAACCTGATTATCCTTTGCGGCCACTACAAAGGCATTGACCATCGTATTCGCGAACATCTGATAACCAGAGAAATTTCTATTGGTGATTTCGTATTGACCGGTGGCGAACTGCCTGCAGCCATCATGACGGATGCCATCGTACGTTTACTGCCCGGAGCCATTGGCGATGAACAATCAGCCCTGTCGGACTCTTTTCAGGATAACTTACTGGCACCACCCGTTTATACCCGTCCCGCTGAATACAAAGGCTGGAAAGTTCCGGACATCTTACTTTCAGGCCATCAGGCCAACGTGGAAGCCTGGATGCATCAACAGTCGGTGGAACGGACGCAACGTTTGAGGCCGGATTTGTTGGAAGAATAAATACAACCAAATATTCTCAACTAAAATCCATGTACGGTACAACTTTTCTTATTTACTTGTCGGTTATAAATCTGGTAAGCGGATCTGTTTTCAGAGCCGACAAAAAAGCGGCAATAAAAAGCAGGCGCCGTGTTCCTGAACGAACCATGCACTACCTTGAAGCAATGGGTGGAGTATTTGCAAATATTTTATTGATGTATGGTTTGCGGCATAAAAACCAAAAGTTTAGTTATTATTTTTGGACTTGGGTGATACTTATTGGATGGGTGACGTTGATAATATATGCGATACCTTATCATACAAATAATTTATTCTAATACAATTGACAGAATTGCTGTTTTCAGGTTTAGATTGAATGATTATTATTTTCTGAAGATAAAAAAAAACATGGTAGCGACAAATAAAACGAAAACTATCTGCCTCATAACCTGTGAGAATATTACAGAAGCATACTTTATTAAGGACAGACTAAATAATGAAGGAGTTGAGTGCTTTCTGACTAATCAGAATTTCACTAATTTGATGCCGGTCTATAACAATATGCTTGGGTCTGGAATTCAGATATTTGTCATGGACAGCGACTATGAAAAGTCCAGAGAGTTAATAAAAGACAAATTAGACCCGGAAAAAGTTGAATTAATCTGTCCAAATTGCGGTTCAAACCAAATAAGTCTTGGTCTTGGTAAACATAAAATTCTAAAAGCATTTAATATATTTCTTGCTATTTTGATATTAATTCCGTTAGGAAATATAAAACCAAAATACTTCTGTAATAAATGTAAGAAAGAAATAGAATAGCCAAAGAAGTTTGATGCTAGATAGTTACAGTACAAAAAAGCATAAGACATTATCGTGATTTAAAATTATTTTCAAAAAAAAAAAAATCTCATGACAAAAATTAAAATAGGCGTTATAGGTGGCGCCGGATACACAGCAGGAGAACTATTACGAGTTTTGATACATCACCCAAACGTGGAGATAGTTTTTGTAAACAGCACCAGCAATGCCGGAAATCCTATTATTGACGTGCACAGCGGATTGATTGGAGAAACCGATCTGGTTTTTACTTCCGATTTACCATTTGACGATGTAGATGCCCTGTTTCTTTGCTCGGCACACACCGACAGCCGGAAATTCATGGATAATAACAAGTTACCTGATACTCTCAAAATCATAGACTTATCCACGGACTATCGTGCTAAGAACTCCGACCATGACTTTGTGTATGGGCTGCCTGAATTGAATCGGGAAGAAATCAAAAAGGCTACACACATTGCCAATCCCGGATGCTTTGCTACCGCTATACAACTGGCAATATTGCCTTTAGCATCCAAAGGATTACTCACAGATGAAATACATGTAAATGCCATAACCGGTAGTACGGGTGCAGGCGTAAAACCTTCCGGCACCTCACATTTCAGCTGGCGAAATAACAACATTTCGGTATATAAACCCTTTGAACACCAACATCTGCAGGAAATTGGTCAATCGCTCCGCCAACTTCAAAACAATTTCGACAAGGCGGTAAATTTCATCCCGGTACGCGGAAATTTCACCCGTGGCATTTACGCAACAACATACACTCATTGCACATTGAGTCTGGCTGAAGCAAAACAACTCTACCAGGATTTCTATAAAGACAGTGCTTTTACTTTTGTCTGCGATAAAAATCCTGATTTAAAACAAGTAGTGAACACCAACAAGGGTTTGGTATATCTGGAAAAACACGGCACGAACCTATTAATTATTTCCATGATCGATAATTTGCTGAAAGGAGCTTCGGGTCAAGCTGTTCAAAACATGAACCTCATGTTCGGTCTCGACGAGAAAGCAGGATTAGGCCTTAAAGCAACGGGATTTTAATTACCCCCAGCCCCCTAAAGGGGAATTCGAGGTACTCAGTAGATAAGTCCCGATGAAACTCTGAAGGTTTGATTAGGTCAGACTTAAATTTATGGAGAATAAAGACCTTATAAATTTCACGTTTTAAGTCTCCTTCAGAACATTTATGCCTAAATACGCACGAAAAAGATGTAAACTATGTTATTAAACATGGTTTTAACACAAATAACATGAGGAATGCTTGCAAGTGTACAAAATACACCTTATCTTTGCATCGTGATTTTTTCATAGTATTAGATTTAAGGTTAACAAAGATTGGTAGTCAAGCGAGACTACCTTTCTCGTTTTTAAGACGGTTCGTTCACAAACACAACATACAACGAGTTCAGAACTTATAGGTTCAGGGCTCGTTTTTTTTTGACCCCCTACCCCCAAAAGGGGAATTAAGATGAATTATTTGATAGAATGTTAGACTTTAGATTCTATGCAACAATGAAGTCTATTTTTAAAACCACTTTATAGCACTCATTTTGCCCACTTTAAGGTCCCGATAGCTATAAAGACAGGGTATATGCCTATACAAAAGATGCAATATATGTTATATAACATATATTTAGCACAAATAAATTGAGAAATGCTTGCGGGTGTACAAAATACACCTTATCTTTGCATCGTGATTTTTTCATAGTATTAGATTTAAGGTTAACAAAGATTGGTAGTCAAGCGAGACTACCTTTCTCGTTTTTAAGACGGTTCGTTCACAAACACAACATACAACGAGTTCAGAACTTATAGGTTCAGGGCTCGTTTTTTTTGACCCACTACCCCCTAAAGGAGAATTAAGATGAATTATTTGATAGAATGTTAGACTTTAAATTCTATGCAACAATGAAGTCAATTATTAAAACCACTTTATAGCACTCTTTTGCCCATTTCAAGGTACCGTAGCTATAGGGATAGGGTAAACGTTCATATAAAAGATGCAATATATGTTATATAACATAGTTTTAACACAAATAAATTGAGAAATGCTTGCGGGTGTACAAAATACACCTTATCTTTGCATTGTGATTTTTTCATAGTATTAGATTTAAGGTTAACAAAGATTGGTAGTCAAGCGAGACTACCTTTCTCGTTTTTAAGACGGTTCATTCACAGTCACAACATACGACGAGTCCGGAACAAAAGTTCTGCATTCGTTTTTTTTTCGCCCGACTTCCTGAAGGGGGAATTAGATGCATTATTAGAAAGAATGTAACACTGTAGATTCTATGCACCAATGAAGTCCATTTATAAAACCACTTTATTTTACTCTTTTTGCCCACTTCAAGGCCCCGATAGCTACAGGGACAGGGTAAATACCTATACAAAAGATGCAATATATGTTATATAACATAGTTTTAACACAAATGAATTGAGAAATGCTTGCGGGTGTACAAAATACACCTTATCTTTGCATCGTGATTTTTTCATAGTATTAGATTTAAGGTTAACAAAGATTGGTAGTCAAGCGAGACTACCTTTCTCGTTTTTAAGACGGTTCGTTCATAAACAATATACACAACGAGGTCAGAACTTACAAGTTCGGAGCTCGTTTTTTTTTGTGAATCATTCTTTTTTACTATTTTTGACATCCGAAGTTTTTTTAAAATTCAAAACAATTAGATTCATACACTCAGGCATCAAAAAATAATTGCCTATTAGTTCAAATAATATGATTGAAATGCTTGTACTTACATTAACGAAACATGCTGTTTGGGGATATATTCTTCAACCTGCACTGGTAAGTGAAAATACTGCAAGCTCTTTATTGATACTGGAAATAGTAAATAGTAAATCTTCCTTTTTTCCACATTTAAGCGATTTATCAAAAGCCGTTGTCCTGTTATCCGAGAAAATATCGGACAAATCATTGATGAAAAGTTACTCGAAATCCAAAAACATAGCCGACTTTCACAATAAAGTTACCGACGAAACGATAGTAAGGTATATACGTCCAAATATTGAAATTACACTCCGCAAAATCATTGATATTCTTAACGTCTCGAAGTTACCTCTATATTTAAGAGATGGAGTTAAAACAAGGGTTTTGTACGAGGTCGATCGGGTTTATATTCCCAAAGAATTATCACAGATAGTATTCAATTTTAAAAAAGACAACGAAACGGGATTACGCTATTTCATCAACGTGAGGTGTGGAAACGAACAATTGGATTTACATGCAAAACCCTATTATGCACTTTGTAGCGAACCTGCAGTGATTGTTGTTGATCATAGATTACATATTTTCAACGACATAGACATCAACAAACTAATTCCTTTTTTCACAAAAGAACATATAGACGTACCAGCTTCATCCGAAAAGAATTATATCAAAAAATTTATTCGAGGTTGTGTAGAAAAATACGAAGTGAATTCAGAAGGAATTGATATACTTGAAATAAATCCAACAAGGAAAGCCGTTCTTTCGTTAGAGAATGATTGGAATATGTCACCCACCTTATTTTTAAATTTCCAGTATGACGAGAAACTATACCCGGTAGATTCCCCATTAAAAAAAATTGTATTTGCAACAGAAAAGGATGGGAAAGTAAATCTATTTTGGTTCTACCCAGATAAAAAATGGGAAAATGAATTGATAAACAGCTTATTGGAAAGCGGATTAGAAAAATCGGAGATAAATCACTTCGCAAAAAGGAAAGACAAGTCAGATGAATCTATGGCCGAAAATAGCTATTCTTTAATTGACTGGATTCGTACTCATCAAGACATTTTGTATCAATTTGAGTTATCTCAGAATCTTTCGACTCTAAAATACTTCATTGGCGAAATAACGGTCAACACCCAGGTAGACACAAAACAAGACTGGTTTGACATTCGCTGTGAAGCAATTTTTGGTGAATTTAAGATTCCATTTGCACGCTTCAGAAACAATATACTGAATAATATCCGAGAATATGTTTTGCCCGATGGAACGATAGCCATTATTCCGCAGGAATGGTTTTCACGCTATTATGAGATGATGCTTTTCAGCAAAAAATCGGATGATAAAATCCGGTTAAAAAAACACCATTTTCGGATAGTTGATACGATTCAGGAAAAGGATCAACCCACATTTTCTTTTTTTGCAGATCAATTAAGCCTTATCGACATTCCGGATGGGCTTAAAGCTGATTTGCGGAACTACCAACGGATTGGATTCTCCTGGTTAGTGCAACTTTTTGAAAATAATTTTGGAGGTTGCCTGGCCGATGATATGGGTCTGGGAAAAACAGTACAAACCATAGCTTTGTTGCAATATATTGATAGCTTTCAAAGAAAAAAAGATCAATCAAAATTGATTGATACAATTTTGATTAAAGAACCAACAACTGATGCGAAAAAGGGAATCAACGGTCAACTTAGTTTATTTGGCGATGAAAGGACTGAAGATATGGATAAATCAACACTACCATCGCTCATTGTTATGCCAACATCGTTAATTCATAACTGGAAAAACGAGTTAAGACGATTTGCACCAAATTTGAAAGTGTATGTTTATTCCGGAGTAAAACGGCTGAAAACAGGAGACATCAACAAGGTATTTCGTTTTTATAATGTAATACTAACAACTTATGGTACACTACGAAACGATATAGATCTACTTCAGAATTGCCAGTTTCATCATTTGATTCTGGACGAAAGTCAATACGTAAAAAATCCGGATTCTCAGTCATATAAAGCAGTGAAACAGATAAATGCCTTACATAAGCTGGCATTAACAGGAACTCCGATTGAGAATTCTTTAACAGATTTATGGGCACAACTTAATATAGTGAACGAAGGCATGTTAGGAAGCTATACCTCTTTCCGCAACGCCTATATAAATCCCATCAACAGAAACAACAAAGAGAAAGAAGAAGTTCTGCAACGCATAATACAGCCGTTTATACTCCGGCGGACAAAAGATGAAGTAGCTCCGGAACTCCCCCCATTGTCGGAAGAAACCGTATATTGCGACATGAGTGAAGAACAACAGACCTGTTACAACGAAGAAAAAAATAAGTTACGAAACAGCTTAACGGGAAACGCAACCGGTTTAGATTCACAAAAAATTGCCTTTCTTACTTTGCAAGGCTTAACACGCTTACGCCTATTAGCCAATCACCCAAAACTAATGGATCCGGATTATGAAGCAGATTCAGGTAAGTTTGAACAAATAATCATGCGTTTTGAAACACTAAAATCAGAAAATCATAAGGTGCTGATATTTTCGTCATTCGTAAAGCACTTACGTTTACTGGCTGAGCATTTCGACAAGGAAAACTGGGAATATGCCTGGTTATCGGGGGCAACTGCCGCAGAAAACAGAGAAAAGGAAATTGCTAAGTTCACGCAGGATCCGGATGTGAATTGCTTTTTCATTTCATTGAAAGCGGGAGGAGTTGGATTAAACCTAACAGCTGCCGATTATGTTTTCATTATTGATCCATGGTGGAATCCGGCATCCGAAATGCAGGCATTGAGTCGGGCTCATCGAATAGGGCAGAAAAAGAACGTAATGGTTTACCGTTTTATTTCATCAGATACTATAGAAGAAAAAATCAGAAATTTGCAGGAAAGCAAATCCAGGTTGGCCGAAACATTCATTTCGAATACAAATCCATTGAGGAACTTAAATAAAGATGAAATAGTAGAATTAATTGAATAACAATTCCAATTATATAGTATTTTTGTTAAGATAAAAAAAAGCAAGAAAACAAGAATGAAAAACAAGAATATTCAAACAGAAATAGATGCCAGTTTTTTATATAGCAGGTTAGCAGCAAACGAGTCGGATGAAGCCGTAGCAAACATTTTTCACCAGATGAGTGAAATAGAAAAGGGTCATGCCGAAGCATTTGCCAACAAAGTACATATTCCCATCGAAAATTTAATGCGACCATCGTGGCGTGCTAAAACAATGAATCTCATAGGTAAAGTTTTTGGATATGATTACGTGCTTGGAGCACTGATGGACACAGAAAAAAGTTTATCGAACGCCATAATTTCCACCAAAGAAAGAAACAAAGAGAAACTAACCGGTACTGAAACTAACCACGTTCAAATTCTCTGGTCGATACTTGAAAAAGACAAATCCATTAGCGGGTCACAGATTGCAAAATTTGAAACGCGCCACCGCTCAGTGGGAGGCAATGCCATACGAGCTGCTGTGTTAGGTGGAAACGATGGACTGGTTTCCAACTTCAGTCTGGTAATGGGTGTGGCCGGAGCCGCAGCGGGCCAAGAAGGCATATTGCTTGCCGGAGTAGCCGGGTTATTGGCCGGTGCGTTATCAATGGCCATGGGCGAATGGATTTCCGTTAAAAGTTCTCAGGAGCTCTACGAAAACCAAATGGCCATAGAAATGGATGAAATTGAAACAAATCCCGATGGAGAACAAAAGGAGCTGGCATTGATTTACATGGCCAAGGGCATTCCAGAAGTACAAGCGCACACCATGGCATCGGACATCATGAAAGACAAAACGCAGGCACATGCTGTGCTGGTAAAAGAAGAATTGGGAATTAATCCGGAGGAGCTGGAAGGATCGGCAGTAGAAGCTGCTTTATATTCCTTTTTTCTGTTTACCATCGGCGCCATCATTCCGGTAGCTCCGTTTTTCTTTACTTCCGGCATTCAGGCTATAGTATTGAGTGTAGTCTTTAGCGCCCTTGGATTATTTCTGATTGGTGGAGCCATTACCCTATTCACCGGAAAAAATCTATGGTTTTCGGGTTTTCGCCAGGTAATCTTTGGTTTAGCTGCAGCTGCTGTTACCTTCGGGATAGGGAAACTGATTGGTACAGCTATCGCTTAAAAGGTTCGGTTAGGTCCATTTATTGAGAGAGCATTTCTAACATTTCAGTTCTCACTTTCGGACAACTAATTCATATAAAAAAATATACCAAATTCTTTCTATATCCATAAAAACAATCACAAACTAAAGAGCCTCCAGAAATACATCTGGAGGCTCTTTAGTTTTTATATGATTAACAAAAATCTCAATCTAACGAATTCCAACCCTGAGCACGCAATTCAATTTCCTCTCCTTCGCGACCGACAAGATGCAAGCCAAGTTCAGGTTTGGTTACATGGCCTACAATGGCTATACCTTCCATGGCTACAATTTTATCGTAATCCTCAAGTGCAGCGGTAAACAGCAATTCGTAGTCTTCACCCCCATTGAGAGCTGCAGTCACCAAATTCATGTTTAATTCTTCCGCCATAACAGCAGCCTGATAATTAATCGGAATCTTATCTTCATACACACGGCAACCCACGTTGCTTTGTGAACAAATATGCATCAGTTCCGACGATAATCCGTCCGAAATATCCATCATGGAAGTTGGTAACACCCCTTTCTCACGCAACATAAGAATAATATCCTTACGGGCTTCGGGTTTAAGTTGACGTTGCAGGATATAATCTTTCTCTTCGAAATCGGGTTGAACCTCCTCGTTCCCCGAAAAAACCATTTTTTCGCGTTCGAGAAGTTGTAAACCCATATACGCCGAGCCTAAATCGCCCGTCACACAAATCAAATCATTCTGTTTGGCCCCATTACGGTACACAATTTTATCCGCTTCAGCTTCACCAATACAGGTAGCGCTGATAATCAATCCTGTAAGAGAAGCTGAAGTATCACCACCGACGAGATCCACCCCGTAGGTTTTGCATGCCAGTTCAATGCCTGCATAAAATTCGTCCAAATCTTCCACCGAAAAGCGCTTCGATACACCAACAGAAACCGTAAGTTGTTTCGGTTCTCCATTCATGGCATATATATCGGAGAAATTCACCACCGCAGCTTTGTAACCAAGATGTTTGAGGGGCACATATACCAGATCGAAGTGAATACCTTCGAGCAAGAGGTCGGTAGTTACAAGTACCCGCTTATTAGCATAATTGAGTACAGCAGCGTCATCACCCACTCCTTTTTCCGTGGAGGGATTCTCAATTTTAAACTTTTCTGTAAGGTGTTTGATTAAACCAAATTCACCGTATGTTGATATTTCTGTTCGGGACATAAATGTTTTTTTTATTTTTTAAAATGCGTTCCGCGTTTTGGATTAAGTGCTCTGAGTTAGACGTCTATTGCTCTGCGTATTGGCGGGCATTGGAAAATCTGTAAAAGAAAGAAGAAATTTGACTTTCCTACTCGATTATTTTATACCCGTAACTATTAACTATGAACTATAAACTAAACTAAATCTTATCCACGCGACGCTGATGCCTTCCGCCTTCAAAATCGGTAGAGAAAAAAGTATCGACCATTTCCAACGCTTCGGCTTCAGTGATAAAGCGTGCCGGTAGCGAAAGTACGTTTGCATCATTGTGTCGACGTGCCAAAGAAGCTAATTCCGGCTTCCAACAAATTGCAGCACGAATACCCTTGTGTTTATTCACGGCCATGCTGATTCCGTTTCCACTTCCACAAATGGAAATTCCATAATCGAATTCTCCGTTTTCAACAGCCGATGCCATCGGATGTGCAAAATCGGGATAATCACAACTCTCTGCCGAAAAACAGCCAAAATCTTTCAACGATGCAGTTTTTTTTATTTTAAGATGTTCAATAATAATTTCTTTCAAGTCGTATCCGGCGTGGTCGTTACAAATTGCAATTCGAAGTTCACTAAGTGGTTTCATGTATTTTTATTAAATAGCAGATATTAATTTTCAAACCTTATTTATTTTGCAAATAAATTTTTTCACCAACTTATGCAAAAGAACAAACAACAATAGTGATGAAAAAAACAAATTGATTTATATCAGGCAAATTGTTCAATTTCTTCTTTGGAGATTTTCGTACCACCAAGAATAATCAATCGCTCCACAACGTTACGCAGTTCACGTATATTTCCGGTCCACGAGCGCGCTTGCAAGGCTTTAATAGCCTCTTTATCAAAACTTTTAGGTTGTATGCCTTGTTCGCTGCAAATTAGCTCACAGAAATGCTCAACTAAAAGGGGAATATCTTCCTTTCTTTCATCGAGGCTGGGAACATGAATGGGTATCACGTTAAGCCTATGAAACAAATCTTCCCTAAAATTACCAGCTTCAATTTCTTTTTTCAGATTTTTGTTAGTTGCAGCTAACACTCTTACATTCACTTTTATGCATTTATCGCTTCCCACCCGTGTCAATTCACTTTCCTGCAATACACGAAGCACTTTAGTCTGTGCCGACAAACTCATATCGCCTATCTCATCCAGAAAAATAGTACCATTGTCAGCTTGTTCAAACTTCCCAATTCGCTGCCTGATAGCCGAAGTAAATGCACCTTTCTCGTGTCCAAAAAGCTCACTCTCAATCAATTCTGATGGTATTGCAGCACAGTTCACCTCCACGAAAGGTCCATCAGTTCGGTTACTTTGTTCATATAACAAACGTGCCACCACTTCCTTACCGGTTCCATTATCTCCTGTAATCAGAACCCGTGCATCGGTAGGTGCCACCTTTTCAATCATAACCCGCAATTTTTCAATAGCCGGTGAGGCACCTATCATTTGATGTTTTTTGGCTACCTTTTTTTTGAGGGTCTTGGTTTCAGTAACCAGATTGTTCTTTTCAAGCGCATTGCGAACAGTAATAAGTAAGCGGTTAAGATCGATAGGTTTTTCTATAAAGTCAAAAGCCCCTTTTTTAATACACTCTACTGCCGTTTCAATATTCCCGTGACCGGAAATCATAACAATTGGAGCCTCTACTTCTTTTTCAGTCAATTGAGTCAACAACTCAATGCCATCCATTTCAGGCATCTTGATGTCCGAGAAAATCAGGTCAAAGGTATTATTAAGAGCAGCTTCCAGTCCCATTTTGCCGTTTTCCGCCACAGCAACCTGATGCTTTTCAAACTCAAGAATATCTTTAAGCGTATTACGAATGCTACGCTCATCATCTATAACTAAAATCTTCGCCATTATAATAAAATTATACGTATTACATTTGTAAGCTTTTTGAATACTAATAATTATCTTATCTAAGTTTAGTTTTTGACTAAATTCAAATAAAAAAAAAAGATAAATCTACAAATCAAATCCAATATCGGATCGAAAATATTTTTTATCGAAATGAATAGCCTGCGCATTACGGAATGACAATGCCAAAGCCTCATCCTTGGTTACACCATACGAACTGACAGCGATTACACGTCCACCATTCGTAACGATTTTCCCATCTTTTAGGGTTGTTCCGGCATGAAATGCAATGCTTCCGTTCACCTTGTCAAATCCTGTAATTTCTTTTCCTTTTTCATAGGCTTCGGGATATCCACCCGAGACCAACATCACTGTGACTGCTGTGCGTTCGTCGAATTCTATCTTTTTTTCGTTCAGGTTGCCATGAGCAACTCCCTCTAATAAATCTACAAAATCTGATTTTATTCGTAGCATCACAACCTCTGTTTCCGGATCACCCATGCGGGCGTTGTATTCTATGGTAATGGGCTCATTATTCACTTTTATCAATCCAAAGAAAATAAAACCTTTATAAACTATACCTTCACTGCGCAATCCATCAATAGTGGGTTTGATAATCCGTTCTTCAACTTTTCGCATAAATTCGGCATCAGCAAAAGGAACCGGAGAAACGGCACCCATACCACCGGTATTTAATCCTTTTTCACCTTCACCAATACGTTTATAATCTTTAGCTTCGGGCAATATTTTATAGTTTTCACCATCGGTCATCACAAACACCGAACATTCGATACCCGAAAGGAATTCTTCTATTACCACCATTCTGCTGGCGTCACCAAACTTGCCATCGAGCATGGCATGCAGTTCAGTAATCGTTTCGTCGAGATCATTCAGTATTAATACACCTTTTCCAGCAGCCAGGCCATCGGCTTTCAGCACATAAGGGGCTTGTAAACTTCGAAGAAATTCTATCCCTTCGGAAATATTTTCAGTTGTTACGCTCAGATAACGCGCCGTTGGTATTTTGTGACGAAACATAAATTGTTTCGAAAAATCCTTACTACCCTCCAGTTGAGCACCCACTTTATCAGGACCCACTACAGGTATTTTTTTTATTTCAGCATCAGCTGCAAAAAAGTCAACAATACCCTTTACAAGCGAATCTTCCGGACCCACCAATACCAGGTCGATTTTATGTTCAAGAACTGCTTCTTTAATAGCAGGGAAATCATCAGCCGCTAAAGGCAGATTGGTTCCAACAGTAGCGGTTCCGGCATTTCCCGGAGCAATAAAAAGCTGATTAAGTCTGGGGCTTTGAGCTATTTTCCAAGCCATGGCGTGTTCGCGTCCACCCGAACCGAGAAGAAGAATATTCATAGTCTTATACAATATTGTTATGTTACAAAAGTAAGGTTTTTTTAGCGTTTTGCCAAATGAGGATTTAGTAACTATTGCTCCCGGGGATAACATATCCAGAACCGCCGAATTCTTAATCATATTCTTCTGTTAGATAAATTATAATGGTTTATCTATTTCACAGCAAGGCGGTATTTTCATTGTGCTTCAGAAAGCTAAAACAAGTTGCTATCAGAACAAAACAGTCGTAAATCAACTGATTTTCAAACATTCTAAGCATAGTTTACGATCCATAATTCTTGCTTTTTTCCCTTGATTCAATATCCAATGTTGGTCAGTAAAAAAAAATATATCGACTTCCACTTGGCCGGTTTTACGTAGCAACAATACTCCTCGAAATGAAGTGCTTTAGAAATTAAATATTGATTAGTAAAAACAATTTACCCGATTTACTGTTTTTTTTATATTATGATTTACATTATTGAATTACTTCCCCTCTTTTATTCATATCTTTGGCGCAGATAAATGGCTTTGAAGCAACAGTTAAAAGGCGAAAAGTCAAACAGAAAGGGCTGTTAGTCTGTTGCCTTTTTGATTACTAACATGGTTGTTCATTAATTACGATTTCATTCCTATCTTTTTATATTCCTAATTTCAAAAAAAAAATCATGAAAAAGAGTTATTATTCATTAGCCCTTGCATTACTATTATGCAGTTCATCCTTCACATTGTATGCTCAGGATGATATTTCCAGCATTTTCAAGTCGGGTATGGCCGACTTAAACAGAGTGGCTGAAGGTTACCTGAAACCAGCCGGCAACGGCTTCTCGGCGGGCTTGGGATCCAACTGGTATAATACTGCCGAAGTTCACAAAAAATTTGGTTTTGATCTGACTTTTGGTGTAGGAGCGGTACAGGCGCCTGCAGAAGACCGGATGTTTAGCATTACAGGATTGACAAATCTTAGGCCAACTGTTGCAGGTACTACCGAGGCTCCTTCATTCGCCGGATCGGGTAATGGAATTGGACTTGAACTGATGCAACCAAAATACTTGACCGATGGTACTACCCAAAATCCGCTATGGGATAACGGTAATGGAAAAATTACATCTTTCACTACTCCCGGCGGTGTGTCGAGATACGTACCTGCAGCCAGTATTCAGCTAACACTTGGTTTGCCATTTATAAATGATGTGTCGCTCCGTTTGGTGCCAGCCGTAACCGTGAAGGGATTCAAAACATCTGAGTGGGGAATCGGAATCAAACACAATTTCAAACAATGGATTCCGGTTGTTTCCGCTCTTCCTTTCGATGCTTCCTTCCTGCTGGCTTATACAAAGTTTGATATGAAATATACCTTCCCGGCTTCGGCACAGATCACACCCGACAAACTGGTCAGCGGAGGATTGGATTATATCGCCGATCCGTCGTCAAGCGATTATTCTGATCAAGCCATGAACATAAGTGCAAACGCTGTAACAGCAAACGTTATTGTGTCTAAAAATTTTCTCTTTATTACACCCTATCTGGGTTTTGGCTTCACCAGGTCTAATTTTGATTTGACCATGGCGGGGAATTATCCTACTCTTGGTGACCCTGTAAAAGAAGGGAATACCTATAAAATGCAAATTAATAACATGCCAGATCCTGTGAAAATCAGCCAGAGTGAACTCATGCCCGGTGCAACCATTGGATTACGCGCAAAAATACTGATGGTTTTATCGGTGCATGCTCAATATACCCTGCAGAAGTACCCAACTGCCATGGTTGGCCTTGGATTTTCGTTCAGATAATTTATACTACTACCCTTTATTTTAGCAAACTCTTACAGTGTTTGGTACCTATTTTTCACCCTAAAGCAATAATAGCATATTACTTTAGGGTGTTTTTTAGCTATATATTTTAGATTATAATCTGTTTATTAGAAAAGAATGCTTTCAGGAAAAAACTTCCATGCTATTGAATAACAGTAGGGGGAAAATTATTCTTCCTACATCTCTGACTTTTTAAAATAATTACAAACAAGAATATTTCAGCAAACAGGTTCTGCAATTTATGCAAATGAAATGTCTGTTCTTCTGCAAAAGGGCACAACTTTTTAGGAAATTTGCCAGGTACAAACTAATGTTTTAGTTCATCCACTCCTGCATTTTCACATATGCCGTCGGCCAACCTTTAACTATCACGCAATCAACACCTAATCGGATGTATTAAAAGATTAAGTTATGATAGTTAATTGATTGTTTTTGAAAAACATTTGACTTTGTCAAATGTTTTCTTTGTATAAATTAGCTTCATAGCATCTTCTCGCAAACAGTTTTTTAATTCAAATTTCCACTTTTACCTAATTCGAATATTGGGATATTGAAATTAATTCGATATTTCAACGTAATATTTATCCTCTAAATTTTAACACTATGAAAACCTACATTTCTTTACTGATTACAGCTTCTCTGTTTCTGTTTACAGTACCTGTTCAGTGCCAGTTTAATATTGGCAAAAAGATACAGGACAAATTGATAAACCGCACCAACAAAGGGATAGATAAAACAATAGACAAAGGGATAGATGGTGTATTGAAGAAGAACACAAAATCACAAAATGACTCAGTTCTGTCCGATATAACATCTGATGAGCAGACCGATACGCAGAATAGACCTACATTGCAATCCTATTCGAAGTTTGATTTTATTCCCGGAAATAAAGTTATTTTTTTCGATGATTTCAACCAGGATGCTGTGGGTGATTTCCCTGCCCTGTGGAATACCAATGGATCGGGAGAAGTTGTAACAAACAACCTGTATCCGGGAAAATGGCTAAAAATCAATGGAGGTAGCACCTGCATTTGGAATGATATTCCGCTGGTTTTAACCGACAATTTCACTGTTGAATTTGATGTTATTCCTCAAAAAAGCGAGCATGGAGCAACCGGTTTTTACTTTGGAATGATAAAAAGTGAACATCCCAAAGATTTCGATACGGGTTCAGTTCCCGGTAAGTCCGGATTTTTCGTACATTTTGATTATAATACCTATTTCAATTCTTATTTTTCTTTTGAAAGGCAGCAAGTTACTGGCATAAGAGAAGGACAAACCCAAAAGGCAGATCAGAAGTATCATATCTCTCTCTGGGTACAGAAAGAACGTATCAGAGTATATCAAAACGAAATGAAGCTCTTTGATTTGCCAAAAGCCATCGACATCAACGTGAAATACAACAAAATGAGATTCGAGGATGGTACGCCCATGATTTCAAACATCCGCATTGCTGTAGGAACCCCCGATATGCGAAGTAAGCTTATTACCGAAGGGAAACTGATCAGTTATGGCATTTATTTCGATGTGAATAAAGATATAGTCAAACCCGAGTCGAATGGAACGTTAAAATCGATTGCCGATGTACTGAAAGAAAACCCCGATATACGGGTAAAAATAGTTGGATACACCGACAGTGACGGTGCAGATGCAACGAATCTCGATCTATCTAAACGGCGTGGTGCTTCCGTGAAAGCCGAACTGGTAAATAATTTTGGGATAGAAACCTCCCGCCTCGAATCGGATGGTTTGGGTGAAACAAAGCCCGTAGCACCTAACGATAACCCAACGAATAAAGCCTTGAACCGTAGGGTGGAATTTATTAAACTGTAGTAACAAAATCAAAGAACCAAGACAAAAGATAAAAGTGCAAAGAATTAATAATCAAGTAGAATAATCTACGAACCAATAATCCGAAACACGGAACGCAGAACACAAAGTTTCAGTAACATCAAACCTAAATTTAATGAAAACCCATAGTAACATAAAAAGGAGAGACCAGAAACTACCTGAATAAACGGGGCGAGACAGAAAAGCCAGACGAGTAAGAAACATTTTTAAAAAATGAAAAAAAAATGAAAAAAATACTACTCTTTGCAATCATTGCATTCTCGGTAAATGCATTTGCACAAAACAAACGGACTTCATCCACCTTACATTCTGCAACATCAAATCCTACACAACAAGTTCATAGTACTTTGGACCCGGGTTTAAGTAAAATGTCAAAATCCATTCACCAAAACAAATCGGATAATACAATTGAACGTCAGCCCATTACAACTCCGTATTTCATACCTCTAATTGACAGTATTTATTACTGGAAATGGGACACTATTAACGTTGCATGGGCACTTACCAAAAAAACCATTAAGCATTATAATGCAAATGAAAAACTTGACAGTGAAATAACAAAGAAAAGGGAAGGTAACATATGGGTGAATTCTTCACTAAATACTTATACCTATGGATCAAACAATATGCAGACAAATTGGCTGATGCAAAATTGGAAAAATGGTGATTGGGTGAATTTTATGCAAATCAGTACTACTTACTATACAAGCAATAAGGTGGAAAGTGTAACAACGGAAACATGGATAGGCGGAATTGTATCTTCTAACAAAACTATCTGGACCTACTATGCAAATAATAATGAGGAAAGTAAAATAACTCAAACATGGATGGGCGGGGTTTTACTATCTTCAGACAAAACCATTTGGACCTATTATGCAAATAATAATACTGAGACCGAAATCAAGCAAAGTTGGAATGTAACCGACTGGGAAAATGTTTCAAAAAACAGTTATACCTATGATGCCAATGACAACGAGACAGGTAAAATTATGCAGAAATGGAATGGAATGGACTGGGTTAATGATCAAAAATATACAAATGAATTCAATTCTATGGATAATCAGACCAGTGAATTATTGCAAAGTTGGGTTGGAGAGGAATGGACAAATGTTTCGCAAACCATCTGGACCTATAACGGAAACGGAAAAGAAGAAAGTGAATTGCAAAAAATCTGGGGGATTAATGATTGGGTGAATTCATTCCGAATTACTTACGAATACAACAACAATAATCGGATAACAGAATTACAACAAAGTTGGTCAGGAATTGATTGGGAGGATATTACACGATACACTTATACCTATGATATAAATGATAATCAGGAAACAGAGTTGGAAGAAAGTTGGAATGGTACTGGCTGGGAGAATGTTATGCTGTACACCTATAGCTATGATAATCAAAGCCACAACATCGGAGTATTAGGACAAAGTTGGAATGGGATGTCATGGTTAAATTCATCACAATATCTGTATACTTACGATGAAAATATTTATTATCGTAGTTTTTCAGACAAATGGTGGGATAAAGAGGGTGTTGCCATAGAATCGGGAGACAGCACATACTATTTTTATCATGGAGGAGCTAATGATATAAAAGAATTGAAGGTAGAAAATATGACAGTTTATCCAAACCCAAATAATGGGATGTTTAGAATAGTTAGTAACAGCTATTTTGATACCATTGAAATTTTCAATTTATTAGGAGAACGGGTGTACTCCGAATACAATGTCAATAGCAGAAATACAAATTCTGTAAACTTACCAGATTATTTGAAAGGTGTTTATATACTGAAGGCACAGAATAAAACTGTTTCGTTTAAATGCAAAATAATTATTCAATAAATTGATTTCTGTTCCGTATAAATAACAACTTGGGATTAAATCAGTAATTTAGTTCGTGAGTGATTGAAAAACGGTTCACTATAATTTAATGAAACAGAGATAATGAATGGGCAGATTTACTCATTTTGGAATTTCTGCAGAGAAAACATCAAATTAAGAATTTGTATACCGATTTCACTGATTAACACAGATTAAAAGCGCTAAGGTTTTTAATCTGTGTTTTTATATTCTATTGTATTTTGCCGTTTATTGATTTGCTTTGTACCCAATAAACGATGAAATTACTGGTGATACATATGTTTTTTTTATATTAACGCACCATTTCTCAATCATTGCGTTAATTTCCAATATTATTTAGGGGCTTTCTCATTTTATTAAAAAAAGAAACAGTATTTATTAATATCTTATTTCATAATTTCATAAAATGTCAGATAATTTAGTATCTTTGTTTTTTTATTATCATGTTTTATGTTTAATGGATGGCGATTTTTTAAAAGTTGAAGAGACCAAATAGCAAATTAATTTATAAACGATCGTTCGGGTATGACATTTTCATAATCCTTTCTCATAGATGTTTTTAAATTTGTTGTTGAAACAACAACTATATTACGTTTTTTATTTCTTAATTTTGGCATAACCGAATTATGAATATATGAAAAAGAATCTGAAATCCAATGCTATCAATCTTCGGGAAAAAGCCGAAGTGATATTGGGCCTGAAACAAAAAAAGACAGGTGTACATCTTTCTGAAATTGACACTTTCAGGCTTATTCATGAGCTTGAAGTTCATCAAATTGAGTTGGAAATGCAAAACGATGAACTGCAGGTTGCAAAAGAGCAGGCAGAAATAGCTTCTCAAAAATATTCCGAATTATACGATTTAGCCCCCTCGGGTTTCTTCACGCTTTCACAAAGAGGCGAAATTATTGAATCAAATATCAGCGGTAAGCAAATGCTTGGTTTGGAATCCACTGGTTTAAAAAAACAGTCGTTTGGCTTTTTTGTATCGAACGATTCAAAACCTACCTTTAGTTTATTTATCCAAAAAATATTTACCGATAAGACGAAAGAATGTTGTGAAATTGCTATGTCTGGAAATGAAAATTTACCGCAGTATGTATATCTCACTGGCATTATTGATGGAAGTGGCGAACAGTGTCTGGTGACCATGGTTGATATCAGCAGACTTAAGTATGCCGAGGAAGCGTTGAAGGTTAGTGAAGTGCAAAATCGTAATATTATACTGCAGACTGCTATGGATGGCTTCTTACTGGGCGACATGCAGGGCTATTTGCTTGAAGTGAACGAAATATATTGCAGGATGAGTGGGTATAGCCGGGATGAATTGTTGGGTATGCGCATTTTTGACCTGGTGACAGGAGAAGATCCGGTTGTAACAAAATCACGCATTCAAAAAATCATCAAGCAGGGTGAAGATCGTTTCAAATCGCGACATCGTCGTAAAAATGGAACCTTCTTTGATGTTGAAGTTAGTGTGCAATTTCAACGATCCGGAGAGGGACGACTGGTGAATTTTGTACATGACATAACCGAACGGAAACAAGCAGATGAGAATCTGCGCGAAAGCGAAGCTCGGTATAAATCTTTATTTCAGAACAACTATTCTGTTATGCTTTTAGTAGATCCGTCCACCGGACAAATAAAAGACGCAAATCCAGCTGCTTGTCAATTTTATGGCTGGTCGCATGCTGAATTATGCAGCAAAAACGCTTCGGATATTAATGTTATTTCCAGGGAAGATATCATAGGAAAGATGCAACAGGCGAAAGATGAAGTATGCAATCATTTTTATGTCAGACATGTACTGGCTAGCGGAGAAGTAAAGGATGTGGAAATTTATTCAGGACCCATAAAATTCAAAGACACCACTTTATTGTATTCAATTATTCATGATGACACTGAAAAACACAAAAGCAGAGAAGCTCTTAAAGAAAACGAACGTTTGCTTCGTGAATCTCAAGCGGTAGCGCATATTGGCAGTTATTCTGCAGATATGATTACCCGGTCGTGGAATGCATCGGATGAAATATATAATATTTTCGGTGTTGACGAAACCTATCCTCATAATCTCGATGGATGGATTCAATTAATTCATCCCGATTCAAGGGCAGTACTTACAGACTATTTCCAACAAGTTACTATTGAAAAAAAAATTTTAGATCATGAATGTAAAATCATACGGTTTAATGATGGTCAGGTACGTTGGATTCTTGGATTAGGAGAAATAGAATATGATGCTGAATTGAATCCGGTAAGAGTTATAGGAACTATTCAGGATATTACAAAGCGGAAAATAGCAGAAGAAGCTCTCAACCAACTTTACAACGAACTCGAAGACAGAGTAAAAGACAGAACGGCCGAATTATTGCTATCAAATGCAATAATTCGGCAGGCTGAAGTAAAATTCCGTACTGTTGCCGATTTTGCGTACAACTGGGAATTTTGGACGGACCCCAACGATCTCATGCTATACTGCTCTCCATCCTGCGAAAGAATCACCGGCTATAAAGCTTCTGAGTTTGTCCAATATCCTTCACTTTTCCTGGAAATTATCCATCCCGATGATCTGGAAGAGTATATGGAACACAAACACAAAGAATGTCTGTTACAGGATGCCAAACTTGAAACCCAGTATAGGATTATCCGGTTTGACGGTTCGATAGCATGGATTAGTCATGTATGTCAGCCTGTATTTGATGAATCAGGCGTATATATCGGTAGTAGAGGTAGTAACAAAGATGTTTCATACAGAAAAGAAATGGAACAGCTTCTTGAGACCAATAGTCAGAAATATAAACTTCTCTCTGAAAACACTAGCGATGGAATATTTATTTGTAAAAAAGGTCGCTTTGAATATGTCAACAAAGCCATGAACCGTATTTTTGGGTATTCAGACCTTGAAATGCAAGGATTAAAAATGACTACTTTGATAATGCCTGATTATCAGGAAGAATTAAGGAGATATCTATCTTTCAACACGGCTACAAATTTAAGCCAAAATATAGAGGTAGAATTTAAAAAGAAGGATCTTTCGGTGGGTTTCGCAGAAATTTTACTTAATTATATATCAGATGAGAAGGCAATATACGGGGTTATACACGATATTACCGAAAAAAAACTAATTCAAAAAAATTTAGTCAAAGCTATTATCCGAACGGAAGAAAAAGAAAGAACTTATTTTTCTAAAGAGCTTCATGACGGTTTGGGTCCGCTACTTTCAACAATTAAGCTTTACCTGCAATGGTCTGAAAGGCCAAATAGCAACAAATCGAGGGAAGAGATCATTAGCAAGGCAGAAGATATACTCGAAGAAGCACTTGCCACTGTGAAAGAAATATCGAATAAGTTAAGTCCGCATCTTCTTACCAATTATGGCTTAACTTCAGCCATACAGAGTTTTGTTGATAAGCTGGACGAGACATCAGCCATTAAAATTAAATTTGTCAGTAATGCCAGCCGTCGCTTAGACATTGAAATTGAAGCATCATTATACAGAGCCATTATCGAATGCATTAACAACACACTTAAATATGCAAGGGCCGAAAACATATATATATCACTGAATGAATCTGCCAGAGAGCTACATTTGCAATACAAGGATGATGGTGCCGGATTTGATATCATCGAGACCCTGTCTCTTCATAAAGGTTTAGGTCTGTTGAATTTGCAAAACCGCATTCAAACCATTGGAGGAAAAATCACAATGGTGAGCAAACCAGGGAAGGGAGTAGATTATCAGATAATCGTCAATGCATAACTCTTTTTTTAAAATTGTTGTATAATTAAGTAAGCATCCTGTAATTCGAAATTTAGGTAGTAAGACTTAAATAAGGATTACTAAAAAATGGGTTTACGATGTGGTTGAGTTTGGATGTATCAAAAGAATAAGGATAATACTTTTCATATCATATTTACGGAAATAATGACTAATGATTTAATGCAAAAAAATCTTTGCAAAATGGATTCCACTGTACTAGTAAAACCTAACATAATAATTGTAGATGACCATTTGATCTTCCGCCAGGGTTTAATTTCAATTATTACTGTTGAAAAAATTGCTAATGTAATTGGCGAAGCATCCAATGGCTTAGAGTTTATCGGTCTCCTCTCACAACTAAAACCCGATTTGGTCTTAATGGATATAGACATGCCCTACATGAACGGGATAGATGCGACTCAAAAAGCAATTGAATTGATGCCCGATTTAAAGATTATTGCTTTCACCATGTATAGCGATGAAGAATATTATTATAAAATGATCGAAAGTGGTGTCAAGGGATTTATACTGAAAACAAGCGGCATTAAAGAACTTGAAAATGCTATCCACGATGTAATGTCAGGCGAAAGTTATTTTTCCAATGAGTTGCTGAGAAAAATCATTGCCAACCTGGGGCATAAAAAAGCAACTACAACTCCTAAATATGAAGAGCTTACGAACAGAGAATTAGAAGTATTACAAAACATCTGCCTTGGGTTAACTACAGATGAAATAGCCAGAAAACTTTTTATCAGTCCAAAAACAGTGAAAAGTCATCGTTCCAACCTGCTTGAAAAAACGGTAAGTAAAAATACACCTGGTTTAATCCTATTCGCCATAAAAAACAAAATTGTTGAATTATAGGCAAGTAAAAAAAAGTATGACATTGAACATCAATTAAAAATGGTGTACTAAGAAAAATAAATAATTCTGAATTAACAAGAAGAGATAAAAATTAATTCGGAAATTTTCAGGAATTACTTTTCATTTATCTATCCTCGGGTAACACCATTCTGATAGATAGTAGCTGAATACTCCTTTCAACTGATTTCAGCCTACTCCTTTATTCCTATTTCAACTCCTTCTTTCGTCAATCAAGTTTCACCCTTTTTGCCCTTTCAACAAAAAGCTTTTTGAATTAATTTTACACATTGAAACCAAGAAAAGAAATAGACCGATTCCGTTTATTTTTTTTTATAAACTTCACCATGTTCAAATTTATATTCGGAAGGTTTCAGTTTCTATCACACCGACATATAATCGCATAAGTTTCATGTAAATTTCATGTATACAGAACTTAAAATCAATAAAATAAACCTATAGTAATCTCAAATTATGAAAAAACCGAATATTATTATTGTTGATGATCATCTGGTATTCCGTCAGGCATTAAAAGTCCTCATTACTAAGGAAAACATCGCTACTGTGATTGGCGAAGCATCCAATGGGGTGGAATTTTTAGAGCTACTTACACATCAAAAGCCAGATATAGTGTTAATGGACATAGACATGCCCGAAATGAATGGGTTGGAAGCTACCCAAAAAGCACTGGAACAAAAACCTGAGATTAAGATTATCGCTTTCTCTATGTTTAGAGATCAGGAAAATTATTTTAAAATGATAAGCCGCGGTGCTTTTGGATTTATTTTGAAAACATGCAGTCTGTGTGAACTTGAGAAAGCGATTCAGAGTGTCTTTAAGGGGGAAAAATATTTTTCTAATGATCTTATGAAAGAAATCATCAATAATTTCGGTCGTAAAAACATAGAGAAACATACAGAAATTGAATGCATGACGGTTAGAAAAAGAATAGTAATTCCTTTAAATTTGTCATGGATAGACTCACGAAGAAATGCTAAAATATAGACTTTCTACTCCTTTAGACCGATTTAATGCTACACCTTTATCTCTAATTAAACAGTCCTTTTTTGATTGAAGTTTACCCCTTTCAGACACTATTTTACAAAATTCCATTTAGTAATTTTACAAAATCAAATTTAGAAAAAGTAATCGTACTTAAAGTTAGAATATATGATTTCCAATCAATTGAAAAAACCGAACATCATTCTCGTCGATGACCATCCCATTTTCAGGAAAGGTATAAAGTCAATTATTACTATAGAGAACTTTGCAAATGTGATTGGCGAAGCATCTAATGGACAGGAGTTCATTGAGCTTCTTACCTATCTAAAACCTGATTTAGTATTAATGGATATTGAGATGCCGGTAATGAACGGGATGGAAGCAACTCAAAGGGCATTGGAGTTAATTCCGGATTTAAAGATTATTGCTTTCACTATGTTCGAAGATGAGGAATATTTTTCTAAAATGATAGATCTTGGAGCTAAAGGCTTTATACTGAAATCGAGCGACATCAATGAAATAGATAAAGCGATTAAACAAGTTATGAAGGGTGAGAAGTATTATGCCATTAATCATCCGGGAAAAACAGGCCATAATCCTTTTCATAAGAATACAAAAGAACTTTCAGGCTATAGAATTCCTATAAATAAGCGAAGAGAGGGTAACGAAGTAGCTCCTCCCTGGTTTTAATTAATTGAATTTTAAAAAAAACGCATACAAATGACTATGCAGAATTTATTTTCTGTTTGTTTACAACTTTTAGTGCATTTGTAAAAGATTTATGGCTTAGTTGACAAGAAATCTGCGGGAAAAAGGTAGCGACAGAGGTTACTACCTTTTTTTTTGCCTAAATCAATCATAGATTAAGTCGTCTGGTAAAATCGCGAATAATAATACATTTTTTATGAATAGTAAAAATATTTTTTCTTCTATAAAATTTTCATAAACAGAAATAATTATCGTGGAGATTATAAATCAGTTGTTATTCAGAAATTTTTACTGTCTTTAAATCAGTAAATTATCATAATGCATACCGGATATTTTGACTAAACATTGTGCCTATCTACTGCTATTATTATTGAAATCTATGCTTTTTAATAAGTATTCAATTTGAAGTTGTATGTCGTAGGACTTGAAAGCTTAATATTATGTTATATTAGCTATTAAATTGGTTTTAATTCTACCTAAATACTTATATAAATGCAAGAAAATGACATTAAATACGTATAAAAGTAAATGTGATTTCCAACAATAATTAGTTACTATTTGTATTACATTGGTTTAAACAAAATAGTATGGATGCAAAGTTTAACATATAATAAAATATATAATAACAATATTTGTGATAGAATAACAAATAATTATGTCTTAATTTGCATAGATTAGTAATATAAATCTGTTTTATAAATGCAATTATTGTTTATCATTCCAGAGTATATTCTTGCAAGATTTAATTTCTTAATTGATTTAGAAAAGTCTGTAAAATGTATAACGGGCAGCAATAGAATTAGATAACTGTTTTTAATCTTACGCTTTCTGTTGACTTTATTGTCACTGATAGTAGTATGGATTTAATAAAAGTTCAATTAATTAAAATCTAAATATTCTACTGATGAAAAAATCTCCCGAAAATCTATCGACTCATTTCTGCAAAGGCTTTTTATGCCTTTTAATCCTATTAATTTCCCCGGAATTTTTATTTTCTCAAAACGTTGGTATAAGTCCGGCCGGAGCTACACCTCCCAATGCAGCAGCCGGAGTGGATGTAAATTATACATCGAAGGGTTTGCTTATTCCACGAGTGGCACTCGAAAGTACCAGTAGTTTCGTCCCTCTGTCTTCACATGTTGCCGGAATGCTTGTATACAATACAGCAACAGCAGGAGATGTAACTCCCGGGTTTTATTTCAACAACGGAATATCATGGCTTAGGAGTATGCCAAAAGCAAATGCCGCAGGTGAAATGCAATTTTGGAATTTAACATATTGGGTGACTATACCCATCGGAATGCCGGGGCAAGTGCTGCAACAAAATGTTTCAGGAATTCCTTCCTGGAGTGCTAGCAGTCTGGCAACAATTACCACTAAACAATTGACAGCCATCACTTCTACTTCTGCCGGTTCGGGCGGAATTGTTCTGAACGATGGAGGAAGTCCGGTAAGTGCTTATGGCGTGTGTTGGGCAATAACATCAAATCCGACGATTGCTGATAACATAACAACCGATGGAGCTGGTATTGGAAGCTTTTCAAGCAGTATCACAGGATTAATCACTGGTACAACCTATTTTGTACGTTCTTTTGCAACAACAGGCTCGGGTACAGCATATGGAAATGAGTTGAATTTTTCAACACCATAAGAGATTTTCGAATCTGAAATATTTAAAAAAATTGTAGATTTTTAAAAAATAATCAAATGAGAAATTATACACAAACTGCATCAAATAGATTCAACAAAAAGATTTATAGTCTATTGATAACCTTAATATTTTCAGTTTCAGTTTCGTCTCAAAATGTAGCGATTAATGCTAACGGCGCACAACCAAATGTATCTGCAGGCCTGGATATTGATTTTCCTGATAAGGGACTTTTGATACCAAGGTTAAGCTTGACCAGTACCAGCAGTTTTGCCCCGTTATCAGCGCATGTTGCCGGTATGATTGTTTACAATCTGGCAACGGTTAGTGATGTAATACCGGGCTTTTATTGTAATAATGGTTCTAAATGGGTTTCCGGCTTTTTAAAAGGCCAATCGATCGGTGACATGATGTACTGGAGTGGCACCGAGTGGATGAGTATTCCTATCGGTGTCCCGGGTCAATATCTGCAAATTTCCGGAACATTTGTTCCCACCTGGGGTGGTAATGTATTTGCAACCCTTTCTACAACTGTGGCGAGTGCAATTACAAGTGTTACAGCCATTAGCGGAGGGAACATTGTGAGTGATGGTGGTTCTTCCATTCTGTCGAGGGGCGTATGCTGGAATTCTATGGGCGCCCCAACTATAGCAAACAGTAAAACAACTGATGCATCCGGCCTTGGTGTCTTTTCGAGTAGTATCACCGGGCTACTTTCCGGTAAAACGTACTATGCAAGAGCCTATGCTATGAACGCTACAGTGATTAATTACGGAAATGAAATTACATTTACAACTTTAGCCAGCGCTCCTTCCATGTCAGCTACAACAGCAGCAAGTGCTATTACTGGAAATACAGCAACAAGTGGTGGAAATGTAACAGCTGATGGTGGTTCGCCTATTACAGAAAGAGGTTTGTGCTGGGCTACAACTGCCAACCCGACTACTGCAGCTGCCGGAAAGGTTTTTGTTGCGAATCCAATTCCAGGGTTCGGTTCGTTTACAGGCAACCTGACAGGTTTATCAGGAGGAACATTGTATTATGTCAGAGCATATGCAATAAATAATATTGGAACGGCTTATGGTGCACAAATTTCATTTACTACCACAGTGCTACCTCCAACATTAGTAACTGTAGCAGCCAGCAATATAACCGGAGCTTCTGCTGCATCAGGCGCAAGTATGAACTGGAATGGTGGTGGGTATCAGAATTATCAGAATTATGGTATTGCATATTCTACTGCTCCAAATTCAGCAACTCCTACTTATGTTTCTACCAATACGACGAATTATTCAGTTAACCCACTTGTTAATATTACTCCCTGGGTGACCAATTTGACGGGGCTTGCAGCCAATACAACTTACTATATCAGGGGATTTTTATATGTGTACAAAGCGGGTTGGAGTTATGTGTATGGTAATGAGTTGAGCTTTACAACATCTGGACCAACAGCCCCGGTAGTTGCTTCTACGACAGCAATAACAGGACTGTCAGCCAACACGGCCAATAGTGGAGGTGCCATCACTTCCGATGGAGGATCAGCCATCACTGCCAAAGGTGTGTGCTGGGGTACAAGTGCCTCGCCAATTTTGGGATCGGGTAATTTTACTACTAATGGCACAGGAAATTCTACTTTTACAAGCAATATCACCGGATTAACAGCTAGTACAACATATTATGTCAGGGCTTATGCTACCAATAGTATTGGAACATCTTACGGACCAACAGATGTCAGTTTTACGACCTGGGTTCAGGCACCATATATATTAGGTCAGATGCTTGATTATGGTACTGTCGCTTATATAGCACCCGATGGAAGTGGATTTATCGTTAGTCCTGATATTGCATCTACAGCTCCATGGGGATGCTCTGGTATATCGATAGCAGGTGCAACAGGAACAGCAATAGGTACCGGACTGGCAAATACAAATGCGATTCTGGCTGCTTGTACAACCCGGCCAATTGCTGCAAGTGTTGCGAAAGATTATAACGGAGGTGGTTTTACCGATTGGTATTTGCCTTCTACAGGCGAATGGAGCCAACTGCTAAATAGTGCTGTAATGAACTGGAACTATCGTACTAGTAATATGTATTATACTTCAACTCAAACGAGTGCAACAATGGCAGGTTCTTATTTCACAAATTATAATACTCCTTATTACGCAGGGTCAAGTAAAGCCGGTGATGCCTACGCTAAAACCCTTTTTGCAATCCGAAACTTTAGTCCGGCAACGCCTGCCGTAGTTACTACTGCTGCGATTACCAATATTGGTGCTGGTTCTGCAACCGGGGGAGGAAATGTAACAAACGATGGTGGTGCTCCTATACTTGCTGCCGGAGTTTGCTGGAGTAATACGACAACTCCTACAATTGCAAATTCAAAAACAACGGATGGTTTTGCTATAGGAAGTTTTATAAGTAATATTTCCGGATTAAGCCTTGCAACAAGCTATTCTGTTCGGGCATATGTAACAACTATAGCCGGAACTACTTATGGTTCTGAAGTAAGCTTTACTACTGCGGCTTCTGCTTCTGCTCTGGTTGTTACGACTGATGTGGTCACTAGTACATCCGGAACAGATGCTACGGGTGGTGGTAATGTGAGCAGTGATGGTGGTGATGCGGTAACTTCTTATGGAGTTTGCTGGAGCGCTTCACCAAGTCCTACAACTGCAGATTTCAAGACAACCGATGGATCAGGCATAGGCACTTTTATAAGCAGTCTTACAGGACTCACTGCAGGAACAATATATTACATTCGTGCTTATGCAATAAATGGAATCGGAACTTCATACGGCAATGAAGTCAGTTTTGGTTCAGGACTTCCAGCTGTTGTAACAGAGTTGGCGTCAGTCATTTCTGCCGGGTCAATTGCTTCGATATACAGTTACGTCTCGAACGATGCAGGTAACGCGGTTACTGAAACAGGTATTTGCTGGGGTACAGTTACAGGTCCGACAATAGCCGATAGTCACATTGCCGATTTAAATGCACAGTATAATTTCAATAGCAATCTGAATAATCTTACTGTAGGCCTGACTTATTATGTTCGAGCCTATGCAATTAATAGTGCTGGTTTGGCATATAGTAATGAAATCTCATTTATTGCAACTGCTGCCATTGTGGGCCAGACTATTACTACCAGCACCGGTTGGAGTGGAGTGATTATTTCAACTAATGGTACAAATGGATTAATTGCTACGTCCTCAGATATGGGAATTGCCGATTGGGCATGCAGTAGCTCGTTACCAGCTTTGAATACATCAACAGCTTTAGGATCGGGGATGTCCAATACCACAGCTATACTGGCAGATTATAGTACTCAGGGTTGTACTACATCTCCAAATACAAGTTATGGTTATATTGCAGCTCAATTACCAGGTCTTTTAATTGGTACTGAATGGTATTTACCATCAAAAGATGAAGTAGATGTAATTTATTCATCATTGGGTACAACTAACTTACCGGTAACGGGTCTACAGATTTGGTCTTCTTCGCAATTTGATACGACTCACGCCTGGTTCTTTGATGGAACTACCTGGCAAAGCAATGGTTTGAAATCTGATGATACTAAAAGTGTTTGGCCAATCCGTTCATTCTAATATGGGATTGAAAGTAGTAATTTAAATAAAAAAAAATTGCTTCAAAACCAATAAAAAACAGAACAATGAAAAAATATATACTAAACGCGTTAGCGTTGCTATTTACATACGGATTGTTTGCGCAGGGAATCTATAATAATGGAGGTAAAATCGTTATTGGTTCGGGAACTTATGTAACCATAAACGGAGCAGAAGGGAATTACCGAAATGAAACCAATGGAACCAATGCTTCGATAGATTTATCGGGGAAACTGATAGTGAAAGGAAATTTCATCAATAATGTGACTTCCACCGATGTATTGACTACTGCTGTTCCCGGAAGCGAAGTAATCTTCTCGGGATCAACAATTCAGACAATCGGTGGATTAACAGCAGTTCCATTTTTCTTACCCAATGTGACGGTTAATAATAATACCGGAATCGCTCTGGTAAAAGATGTGCAGGTGAACGGTAGTCTTACTTTTATAAATGGAACAATAGATGTCGGAAACAATAATTTTACATTTGGGCCTGCATCAATTGTTGCCGGCACACCTTCTACTTCAAACATGATTATTGGTACCGCAAATGGACGGGTACAGAAGGTTTGGTCTTCAACAGGTGTTTTCACATTTCCAATTGGTGAAAAGACCCTATCTTCTAATTATTTACCGGTATCGATGTTTATCAATTCAGGCACTTTTGCTTCTGGAGCAGTTACTGGCATCAATATGGTGAATACCAAATACAATAATCCATACATTGACGGATCCTATTTAAACAGGTACTGGGATATTTCACAAAGCGGAATTACTAATCTTAACGCAGATGCTGTTTTCCAATATATGCCTTCTGATGTTATTGGAACAGAAAGCAGTATAAGTACGCTGAGGGTTGATCCGATTCCATTTAACTCATACAATCTGGCGTATACAGTGTTACATCAATTAAGTGCCTCCGGGCTGACTTCCTTTGGAACTTTCACCGGCGGTTTGAGTGATAATACCCTGTATCTTAGTTCTATTATGCTTGAAGGACTTTATAACGGTGCAGGTACTATGAGGCAGGCAATGGACGAAACGGGTGCACACTATCCGGCGGGAGTCGCAGACCATATTACCGTGGAGTTGCACGATGCAATAAACTACTCTACCATTGTGTATACGGCTAATGATGTGCCACTCAGTACGACAGGAGCAGCAACCGTTAAAATTCCTGCTATTTTTAATGGTTCGTATTTCATTAGCATTAAGCACCGTAACAGTTTGCAGACTGCAAGTGCAACGGCTAAATCATTTGCTGATGCAATCATAAATCAGTCATTTGTCAATCCTACTTTTGTGTTTGGCGGAAATCTTGTTCAGATGAGTGATTACGGTTATGCTATTTATGGTGGTGATGTAAATCAGGACGATATTATCGATTCAAAAGATATATTGCCTGTTGGTAATCAGTCTAATATGGCCGGGTCGGGTTATATCGTGGAAGATGTAAATGGAAATGGATTAGTTGATTCCGCAGATTTACTTATTATTGGAAACAATTCTAACATAGCAACCGGGGCAATAACCCCTTAAATAACTCAAACACAGTATAAGTAGACTGACTTATATATAGTACTTTGATGATTTAAATAAATTTTTTTAAACCATTTAAATTGAAAAAAAGTGAAAAAACATAACCAACAATTAATAAGAGGAATTTCTATAGTATTGCTTTTAATGGCATTTATTGAAGTTAATGCAACCCAAAGAAGGTATGCTCCTCTCGCAACCACTGCTTTAAGCGATTACGTTTTCACAATCGAAAATGAAGCACAAGTGTCTGATAGAATTTTAGAATTTGACTTGTATTTACTTGATACAGATCCATCACAGGTCTTTGAATTAGGACTAATTCAAGCCGGTATTATAGTAAATCCTCTTATTTATAATGGAGGTACAATAACGGTAACAAGAAATGTTGGTTCTTCGCAAATGGTACCAACCAATGTGCCTCCCAATGTAGTTTGGAGGCAAGATCAAAATGCAATTAAACTTGTACCAAATGCAGGTGGTACAATTCCGGGAGCAGGAACAATTATAAGTACTGTTGCTCCGGGGACAAGACTTTGTCGATTAAGAATAACTAATACTGTGGCCTTTTCGTCAGGTGTTAAGGCAAATCTTATGCATAATTTTACTACTGTTCCTTATCCTACGTCAGTATCTATGTTTCAGGGAACGATCAATGTAATGCTAGTTTCAGATGTAACTAACTGCTATAGCAATGCTGCCAATATCGCACTAAATACTATTCCAACGGTTTTTGTAGTAAATGGTGGTGGTTCATACTGTCAGAATAACGGAGGATTACCGGTAGACTTGCTGAATTCAGAAACAGGAGTAAGCTATCAGCTTTACAAAGATGCTGTAGCGCTGGGTACTGCCATAAATGGTACCGGCTCTGCCATTTCTTTTGGTAATCAGCTTGCAGGGACTTATACTGTGAAAGGCATCAGATTCGGGATTTCAGCTGATATGACCGGAAGTGTAATTATTTCTGAAGATCCTACAATAATAGCTGATGTTACAATAGACCCAAGCAGCAATCCGGTTGTAAAAGGCATTCCGGTTATCTTTACCCCAGTCCCTGTGGGAGGTGGAACAAGTCCGACTTACCAATGGTATAAAAATTCATTACCCGTTGCCACAACTGATACCTACTCCTATTTACCGGTTGATGGCGATCAGGTGTATGCTGTAATGACTTCAAGTGATACTTCCCCATGCTTAACAGGTAGCCAGGCACAATCAAACACAATAACCATGTCGGTTAGTCAGGGAACAAATATTGGCAATAACGGAGATATCAAGATAGATATTTATGCTTTTGACAAAAATATATTTGTAAGTTGTTCAGAGAAAGCCAATCAGGTATATATTTATAATGCACTTGGCTCATTAATTAAACTGGAGAACAATATATTTGGTTTGAAAAAAATCAATATGAATGATTATGCTGAAACATATTATTTTGTAAAGATTGTAACCGGGAATAAAGTGTATTCAGAAAAAGTTTTGCTCAAATAAGATCAATTTCCTGAAGGCTTTGGTTTGGTGTATTTATAATCTTTAGCCGAACAATAAGGAGATGGTCATTAAAAAAAAGCACGTTTCAAATATCTATGCAGAACTGAGATTCTGTTTGTCTACGGGTATTTGTACGTTTGCAACAGTTCGATGAATATGTTGTGGAGTCGAATCTTCATGAAAAGGCAGTAACTGCAGTTGTTGCCTTTTTTTATTATTTTTTTTTAAAACTTTGCTAAAATTGTGGCCCTGACGGATCGTCCAGGCATGGGAAACCATTTAACTACCGCATAATTTTTATTCAGCATATTCAGTAATTCTACATTGGCTGTAAGCAAATACTTTTTGGTTTGAAAGCTGTGGTTAGCAGAAAGGCTGTGGTCGGTAAAACCAGGTAACCTGTTTTCTGCGTAATTCTGAAAGAGTGTATATCGGTGTCCCGACCATAAAACAGAGTATGCAAGATTTATCCACTGTGTTTCTACGGCTACTCTTCCGGATCCTGAAATCCGCGGGGTGTAAGGCAATTGATTTCTGTAATCGCGGTCGGTAGGGTCGGTGACATTCAATACACGTTGATAAGTGTACGAAGTACCGAGTACTATTCCAATTTGTTTACAAGGGAAAATGGTGGTTTCAGCGGTTATATCCAATCCATCGATATTGACTTTCCCGAGATTCAGCATCGACCACACGAATATATTTTTGGTAGGATAGGCTACGATCTTATCTGTCACCTCGTTGTGATATCCATCTAAAGTTACCGAAAGCAAAGGCATCCATTTGCCAACCGAAACCGAATAAGTGAGCCCCAGATTGTATTGGTTGGTTTTTTCTGGTTTAAGATCACGGTTTCCGATTTGCTCATAATATAAATCGTTGAAAGTTGGTATCCTGAAAATATTTTTGTAGAAAGCACGTAATCGAAAATCGTGGTTTAAAAAAGGTTTAACCGACAGGCTGAAGAAGGGTGATAGTTTGTTGTGATTTTTACCGGTATTTCCGGTATTAACTGTTTCTTTTACGATTGTATTTAATATGCTGACCGTAGCTAAAAGTTGGTTGGAAACATACTTCGCTGCCACCGCAGAAATCCATGAATACCGATTCGGGTTTACGAAAGTATCTGCATCTTTTTTGAAATTAGCCTCCAACGTGTTCTCGAATAAATCAGAAGTAGCTGCAAATGAGATGTTTTCAAAAGCTCTATAGAGCAAAGAAAATGAACCGTAATACTCTTCCTGAAGAAAACTATTTTCTAATTTTCCAACCGAATCGAGATAGGTTGGATCGAGATAGTTTAAAGAACCACGGTTGTATTTAGCATTCACCTGAAAATCCAGTGTTTTTGATAATTCTTTTTCGTAATGCGCTTGTGTAAAAAATGTTTTATCCCAAATTCGTTGAGAAGAGAAGTTATCAGCATTATACAAAATCGTTGCACCCGGTAAACCCCGCTCCGATTGGTAATAGTAAGCCTTGATGTATCCGTTTCCTTTTTTTGCGAAATTGCCATACAATGTACCTTCGAGGCGAAAGTTCTTTACATCGGTATTTTTACGCATTTCCATCGATGAACTGTCCTTACCCGGAACACCGTAATTAAGTAAATATGGATATTCTCCTTTGGCCGATAACCATTCACTGCTTAAAGAAGCTGAAATCTTTGGACTGATTTTTTTTTCGAGCCACAAAGAAGGATTCAACAAACCAAAGGAACCGACTTTTATCGATACTTTACCGTTTATTCTTTTGTTTCCGGTGAATTGAGGTGATAAAGTGCGAATATTAAGTACCGATCCTGAAGCAAAGAGCCGTGCCGGTTGAAAAATATTATCTGCTTGCCCACTATTGAGCGAAAGCATATCCACATTTTCGAGCGAAAAGCGTCCGAGGTCGATTTGTCCGGTCTGACAGTCGGTAAGTGTAATGCCATCGTAGCTTACAGCAGTATGATTGGCACCCAGGCTGCGTACAGAAATGGTTTTTAATCCGCCAATACCGCCATAATCTTTTACAGTCACCCCCGAAAAGTATTTTACAGCATCTGAAACCTGAAGCACATTCAGCTGTTCTATTTGTTTAGAAGATAAAATTTGTAGGGGTGCTGTGGAACGTATTTCAGCATCCCTGAAATGTTCAGATACGATAACTTCCTGTATTCTATAGACTTTCAATGTATCAGGCATTTGAGTCTTCTGTGCAAAGAGCAAGCATGGAAGAAGCATCCACCATAAGCATGGAAGAATTCGTTGTGAAAAAGATGATGGAGAAAAAATGATTTGCATACAATCTATTTGTATAAATAATTACCCAAATAGCTTGCAAGAAAAGAAAAATCAACAACGCAATCAGTTTGCAGCATTGGTTCTTAGCTCTAACCTCGAAAGCTTTAAAACAGCGAATGCATGGCAGGTCTTCTGACTTACTCCTTGATATTTGTAAAATAGTTACAAAAAGGAGCTTACAGCAGCGGGACTGTTGCCGATTTTCACGGCATTCCCTTTTCATCACTTCTCACGAGAATGAAATAGTGAACCAATGCAAGTGCAAAGGTAAGAAAAATATTATGAGTTGTAAGTAAATGAAGTAAAAGTGACAGCTGCTTGTGTAAGTTCAAATTCTGCATTTTTAGCCTGATAATCAATATTTGGAAAGAAAAACAGAATGTTTTGGTGTTATATTCCATTACGCATCTGTTATTTCATTTTCAAATTTTCAAATTTTCGATTTGGCACATTTTTTTGTACCTTTGTCGCCCTAAAATCATTTCAAATAAAGTCTTTATGGGAAATTTTGCAAAATGGATAGGCGGGGGTTTGGGTTGGGCTTTTGGAGGTCCGGTAGGAGCGTTAATCGGTTTTGCCCTGGGTTCGTTAATCGGAGAAGCCGATATTAGTTCTATGACCGGCATGTCGGGATCCAATCGTACCACCGAGGGCGATTTCAAGATGAGCCTGCTGGTACTCGTAGCCTGCATAATGAAAGCCGATGGGCAGGCACAAAAATCAGAATTAGCTGTAGTTAAGCGTTTTTTGGTATCTAACTTTGGCGAACAAGGTGCATTGGATGCTTTGGCAATTCTAAAAAACCTGTTGAGTCAAAATATTAATGAAACAGAAGTTGCGCAACAAATAGGCCAGCATATGAATTATTCATCCAAGCTGGAATTGTTGCATCTACTTTTTGATATTGCCTTTGCCGATGGTGAAGTGATGCCCTCCGAATTGGCTACTATAGAGCGAATTGCTCAGATATTCCGAATCGACAGGCTTGACTTCGTATCGTTGAAAGCTCCTTATCTGAAACAAAAAGACTTTAACTGGGGTTATAAAACTCTGGAAATAGAACCTACAGCAACGGACGAAGAGATTAAAAAGGCTTATCGACGTATGGCTATGAAATATCATCCGGATAAAGTAAATAATTTGGGTGAGGAAGTGAAGAAATCAGCTACAGACAAGTTCAGGAGCGTAAACGAAGCCTTTGAAAGTTTAAAAAAACAACGGGGCTTTGCCTAATTTGAATATCCAAACTCCATTGGAAGGGAAAAATACAATTTTATTTTAAAAGAAATATTCAATAATCATATATTCTCAGATTCCCTTGTTAGGGGTTAAGGAACAAAATTATGGAACTAACGATTTATAACACACTCAGTCGAAAAAAAGAATTATTCGTACCTATTCATGCACCTCATGTGGGCATGTACGTTTGCGGTCCAACCGTTTACGGAGATGGACATTTAGGACATGCACGTCCGGCCATTACTTTCGACATCCTTTTTCGTTACCTGACACATTTGGGTTATAAAGTACGTTATGTACGTAACATCACCGATGTTGGACATTTGGAAAACGATGCCGATAGCGGCGAGGATAAAATTGCCAAAAAAGCCCGCCTTGATCAACTGGAGCCCATGGAAGTGGTTCAGTACTATACGAACCGGTACCACAAAGCCATGGAGGCACTCAACGTATTGCCGCCCAGTATCGAGCCGCATGCATCGGGTCACATCATGGAGCAAATAGAATTTGTTCAGAAAATTTTGGATGCAGGTTTTGCCTACAAAAGTGCGGGGTCAGTATATTTCGATGTTGAAAAATATAACAAAAAATACCATTACGGCAAACTATCGGGACGTAACGTAGAGGAAATGCTTGAATCTACACGCAGCCTCGATGGACAGAGCGAAAAACGCAAAAGCGTGGATTTTGCTTTGTGGAAAAAAGCATCACCCGAGCATATCATGCGTTGGAAAGCGCCCTGGAGCGAAGGTTTCCCCGGTTGGCATATGGAATGTTCGGCCATGGGAACCAAATATCTGGGCGATGAATTTGATATTCACGGTGGCGGCATGGACCTTATGTTCCCACACCACGAATGCGAAATTGCGCAATCGACTGCAGCATTGGGCAAAGAAACAGTGAAGTATTGGATGCACAACAACATGATTACCATCAACGGACAGAAGATGGGAAAATCGCTTGGTAACTTTATTACACTGGAAGAATTCTTTACAGGGAATCATCCTTTGCTTACACAGCCTTTCAGCCCGATGACCGTTCGATTCTTCATTCTGCAGGCTCAATACAGAAGCACGGTGGATTTTAGCAGCGATGCTTTGCAGGCTTCCGAAAAGGGGCTGAGCCGCCTGATGGAAGGTTATGCCCGTTTGCAGAAACTCACTGCTTCAGAAATATCGACTGTTGAAACAGCCGGACTCCGCACAAAATGTGAAGAAGCCATGTGCGATGATTTGAATACACCCATAGTGATTTCACATTTGTTTGATGCCCTGAAAGCAATAAATCTGGTTCACGATGGAAAAGAAACTATCTCAGCCGAAGATTTGACTGAATTAAATTCCGTTTTTCACCTTTTTGTTGAAGATTTGTTGGGTTTAATAGTTGAAAACGAAGCAACCGGAAATGAAGCCTACAAAAAAGCGATTGACTTGCTGCTGAATATACGCCTCGATGCCAAAAAGAACAAGGACTGGGCAACGAGCGACAAAATTCGCAACGAACTTACCGCTCTCGGATTTGAAATAAAAGATACCAAGGACGGATTTGAATGGAAAATATGAAATAGTTTATAGTTCATAGTTTACAGTTTATAGTTTAGTGCTTAGAGCATTACAGACTAATGAAAATTTCAGTCTGAAAATTTAATGAAACAATAAAATTAAAATTACAGGAGACAAAACTACTAAAATATAGGAGACGAAACTTAATTAATTCTCCGTTAGCTAACGAAGAAGGGGTCTTTTGTTTCATAAGAGTTTATAGCATTGCAGACTGTTGAGAATGTCAGTCTAATGACTAAAACCCGAACAATAAATATTTTCAAAAAAATTAAATTACAAAATATAACTCTCTTATTTTCGCTTGCGGTGTAGGAGCTAATAATCAAAAAAAAAGATGGAAACAACAAGACAACAAAAAATAGAGCGGATGTTACAAAAAGAATTAGGTGAAATCTTTTTGTTGTATGCCCGTCAGTTACAAGGCACTTTAATCACCGTAACCAATGTGCGTATCAGCCCCGATTTGAGTATTGCCCGTACGTATCTGAGTATATTCCCAAGCGATAAATCTCCGGCGGTATTGGCCAATGTTCTTGAAAATACCCGTGCCATTCGGTTCGATTTGGGTAAACGTGTACGCTTTCAATTGCGTATCGTTCCGGAATTGTTTTTTCACCTCGATGATTCACTCGATTATCTGGAAAATATTGATAACTTACTGAAAATTTGCCCCGTTCAGCCTCTAACCGAAGGTGAGGACGCTGAATAGTTTTAGAAAAAATGAGCAAGCAGCATAAAGGTACATCTACATTATCGTCCCTGTTTTTAGCGATGTCCAGGAGCATTTCGTTTCCGTTTTACATAGCCAAAAGGTATTTGTTTTCTAAAAAATCGCACAATGCCATCAATGTAATTTCCGGAATTTCAGCCGCAGGGGTTTGCGTTGGAACTATGGCTTTGGTGTGTGTGTTGTCGGTTTTTAACGGCTTCGAAACGCTGATAGCCGATATGTTTTCGGCTTTCGATCCCGACTTAAAAATCACCCTGACTCAGGGAAAGACCTTTGATGTAAATTCTCCCGAATTAGGGGAAATACGAAAAATGAAGTCGGTGGCAAGTTTCACCGAAGTGGTGGAAGAGAATGCTTTGTTGCGTTTCAAAAACAAGCAAATGCCCGCCACCATTAAGGGTGTGAGTGATAACTTTAAGGACATGACGCGTATCGACAGCATTATGTACGATGGAGAGTTTATACTTTTCGATGGAGCTTTTGAGCGTGCCGTTCCGGGAGTTGGTGTGGCCAGTATTCTGGGTCTGGGATCTCATTTTATTGATCCGCTTTATATTTACGCACCCAAGCGTACTTCCAAAATTAATCTGTTACGACCAGAAAACAGTTTTAACCAGGTTGGCACCTATGTTTCGGGCATTTTCGCTGTTCAACAATTACAATATGATGATCATTATGTTTTAGTGTCAATCAATATGGCACGGGATGTCTTCGAGTATGGAAAAACGACTGTTTCATCCGTGGAATTAAAACTTGCGGGAAATGTAGATCCTGAACAGGTGGAAAACCAGATTCAGAAAAGATTGGGTGATCGGTTTCAGGTAAAAAACAGATACGAACAACAAGAAAGTTTTTTCAAAATAATGAAGATTGAGAAATGGATTACCTACCTCATTCTCTGTTTTATCTTGCTGATTGCCAGTTTTAATATTATAGGTTCTTTATCTATGCTGATCATCGAGAAAAAAAACAATATTGCAACTCTCCGGAGTTTAGGCGCAAACAATCAATTGATTAAACGAATTTTTCTGTTCGAAGGCTGGATGATTTCTTTGGTTGGTGCCCTATCCGGAATAGGATTGGGAGCTTTACTCTGTTTATTACAGGAACATTTCGGTTTTTTGAAACTTGGTAGCGGCTACGTAGTAGAAGCTTACCCTGTTGTAACCAACTGGGTGGATATGTTGCTGGTGTTATTTACAGTAACTTCCATGGGCTTTTTAGCAGCTTATTATCCTGTCCGTTATATCAATGTGGATAAGGAGCCTGTTGAATAAAAGAAACTAAATAGACGAATTATAACGAATTACACGAATTAAGAAACTGTGGAAATTATTTGAAAATAATAAATTTAAAGGTCTTTCTGTAGATTAAAGGGCACTTTGGTTTACAATAGAAAAGGGCTAATTGTTTATTCGTCAAATACCAGGACTTTTAGAGGATTGAAAATTATCAGGTATTTCAGGTTTTACTTTCCTGCCAGATATTTTCTCAATTTTCCCTTTAATCTTTATATTTTCCTTTTAATTTAATGGAACTTTCTATGAAATATCACATAACATTGAGTCTCTTAGTCCTTTCTTTTCTGGCCTCATGTAAAGGCGGAGAATCCAACATGCCATATGTGTACGAATCAAATCCAAATTACAACTGGGGCTATGTGCAATTTTACGGTTCTTACTATTCTGAGTACCATAACACAAACAACGTACTGTCCGTATCGCTTTTTACCAATTCACTGAAATTAAATGATGAGAGGAGTTTAATTGGCTTGGGGCAATATTTATTTTTGGAAGATGTGTTTGTTTCTGCTTCCGACACCTTGCTTCCGTCAGGTACCTACAAAGTTTCCGACAGCGGCGAACCTTTTACTTTTTCTCCAGGGTCAAATTATATAGTAGATGAAAAAGTATATACGTTGGGTACAACCATCAATTATTATGAAGAAAAAAGTACCCTTTCTACTCTTAAAATGATCACCTACGGTTCTTTTACGGTCAGCCAGCAAAACGGGAAATATACGATAGTTTGTGATTTTGTGACCAATGACAGTTCCGAACTGAAAGGTACTTTTACCGGCGAATTACCACATTATGATGAATCCCTGAAAACCGGACAAATACAGACAAGGATAAGAAAACATTTCCATTGAAATTACTTTTTTTAGATACTTTCTGAAAGTGTATCAATATTCAAATTCGTTACCATTTTGTTGTGTGCGCCGGTGTGAAAACGGCTTTCTTTCCTATTAATAATCAATGTAGAGGGAATATGAACCAACTCCTTTTTGTCGGAAACAGATAGGATATTCCAGGCTTGATAGCTTATTAACATAAGGCTATGTTTATAAAAAGTATTGGAATTAATTTTGGAGTTTTTATTCATTTTCACCGCATTGGGAAATTTCTTTTTCAGCTCCTCTATAGCTTTTGAAATAGCCTCACTGGTATCAGCAACCCTGTTGGCATCAAAAATACGAATAGTAACTACACTGTTATTTTTAAGCAAACGTCGCGCATAACGCAACAGGAACAAGTCCGATTCGCTTTGCAGGAAAACCAAGGTAGAGCTGATGCTTGTAAACCCACGATTAACAAATACTCCAACACTACAATTGCTTTGCTCGATGAAGTAACGAGTTTTGTCCTTAAGCAAGGTACCCGGATAGAAAAAAGTTTGTTTCTGATACAGATTATTGATAACCTTATTGAGCCAGACTATCCTCCCAAAAAGGGAACTTTCTTTAAAAAAGGGTACACCCGACAAGGAGATTCCAGCACCTACCAATAAAAAGTCGAAATTATTCTGGTTCACATTCCGTACAATTCCCAATTCTATATTGTCGGTTACCTTGTATTCAGTATGTATGGGTATATTCAGAGCCTCAGCTTCATCTTTCACTTCCTTAAAACTATCCACCGAAAATTGTTCGCCGTAAATCGGATTAATATCGGTACCGGGTGTAATATGCAAGACAGTTACGGCCAGGCTGTTTTTCACTCCATCGAGCACTGTTTTAGCAACGTTCAGAAGGGTCTTTCCATTTTCGGGGTTGCCTAACGCAATAAGAACCTTAAATACTCCTTGAGCCTGATGTAAAATATATTCTTCTTCCACGTTATTTTCGGGAAAGAGTCGGTTTATAAGCGAAAGGGAGGGTGTTGTCATGAACGTAGTTACCAGGGCCATAATAACCAGCATCACGAAAATAGGTGGTGGTAGTATACCCATCTCGTAACCTATATTAAGTACAATGAGCTCCATCAGGCCTCGGGTATTCATCAATACACCTATAGACAGACTATCGCGCCAGGTTTCGCCCAAAATGCGTGCTGAAAATGCACCACCAAAAAACTTACCACTTACAGCCACTATAACAAAGAGTGCACATATACCCCATAAATAGGGTGTGTTGAGCAATCCAATTTCTGTACGAAGACCGGTAAATACAAAAAACAACGGTAAGAGCAAGGTGACAGATACATCTTCGATTTTATCTATTATTAGTTTGCGGAAACGAGGAAGAGGAGGCATCACCACGCCAGCCAAAAAAGCCCCGAAGAGTGCATGTATCCCGATTACCTGAGTTGTGAAGGATGAGAGTATCAATATCAGCAGCAGAAATGCAACTATACTTTTATTCATAACTTCACTGCTGTGATAAATTTCGCCTAATTTTTTCAAAAAAGGCTTGATTATGAACAGCATGACTGCCACATAAAGAATGGCCAAACCAATGGTATAAAGAGAACTGACAAAGCTTCCCGTTTTTGCTATAGCGATAACAGCGGCTAAAATACACCAAGCGGTTACATCATCGTTGGCTGCACTGGCTATTGCTATAGTTCCTAAATGGGTTTTAGTAAGACCCTTTTCCTGTACTATGCGTGCCAACACAGGGAAGGCGGTAATACTCATGGATATGCCAATAAATAAGGCAAACGGAAGAAATTCAGTATATTTTGAAGCAAATTCTTCATAAACAAAATACGCCATCAACATACCCAAAAAATAGGGAATCAGTATGCTTGCATGACTAATTACATAGGTCTCACTTATTTTCTCCTTCAAAGCGCCTAAATTCAACTCCATACCTATAGTAAACATAAATAAAATAAGTCCTACCTGACTTAAAATATACAAGTTGCCCAGTGATTTGGCTGCAAATAAGAAGTGAAAAACATCCGGGAAAAATAAACCCAGCAAGGACGGCCCCAACACTATACCAGCAAGGATTTCTCCAATTACCGTCGGTTGACCTATTTTGGCGAAGAAATAGCCGAAAATTCGTGAAACTATGAGGATGGAGATTATCTGAAGCAACAACATGGCAGATGGTTCCGCAATGTTGAGCAAAATGGAATGTAAAAACTGATCAAATCCACTTTCGTTAGATCCTTGCATAGCAGATGATGCAAGAGGGAGGTTTATGCTGTAGTTTGTTTCAAATGCTTTTCCTTTTTGCAACAATACATAAGTAAATACGCAAAACAAAATTAACATTATGCTGTAAAAAAGCCAAGTCTTAAGATGTGGTCTTCGCATATTACTTTTTTTTTGGGTTTTGCCAAATTAACATAAGATATTCATTCAACTAATTAAGTGGAATATCATTTAGTTTAGAATTAGCAACCAAATTATCAATAGATTTTTCAAATCTGCCAATTTGAACTTTTTAAAGTGCAAAGATAGTATTTTTTTCTAAAAGTGAAATGCGGGGACTTCAATAATGTATAATTGTGAAGGTGAATTCACAGCGGGTTTTGCATATGTCCGATTTAATGATTTACTTTGTACTCTTTTTGGGAATATTTGTATGAAAAAGTATTCTTTTAGATTATAACTAAAATATATTTATGGAAGTTGGTATTAGTTTTTGGATAGGTTTCGTGATTTTTGTACTCACTATGTTGTCGTTAGATTTGTTTGTTTTTCACAAGAAAGATACAATAGTTCGCGTAAAAGAGGCACTTTTATGGAGTGCATTTTGGGTTGGTCTTGCTATAGCTTTTAACATAGGAGTCTATTTTCTACTGGGTAAGGTTAAAGCATTGGAGTTCCTCACCGGCTACCTGATTGAGGAATCGCTTAGTGTGGACAATCTGTTTGTATTTATCATGATTTTTGGTTTTTTCAAAATAGAACCTAAATATCAACACAAAATACTATTTTGGGGAATTATTGGTGCCATCGTTCTGCGGGCAGTTTTTATTTTTGCCGGTGTGGCACTTATCGAACGGTTTGCCTGGGTAATGTATATTTTCGGAGCATTTCTGATTTATACAGGTATTCATATGTTGGTTGAAAAGAAAGATGATTCAGAATTTAATCCCAACGAAAACATAGTTATCCGGGTCTTTAAGAAGATCATGCCTGTAACGAATGATATGTCTGTACCGCATTTTTTTGTTAAGAAAAACAATATACTATATGCAACTCCTTTCTTTGTAGCTTTGCTGTTTATCGAAGCATCAGACCTTATATTTGCCGTGGATTCTATCCCGGCTGTACTTTCTGTTTCGAAGGATATTTTTATCGTTTATACGTCCAATATTTTTGCTATCCTGGGTCTTCGGTCCCTTTATTTCGCCTTAAACGGAATCATGCAATACTTCTTTTATCTGAAATATGCTTTGTCCGGCATTTTGACCTTTATCGGATTTAAAATGTGTTTTAATGAGCTTTCGGCAGAATTGGGTTATTCTATGAGTATTTCAAACTTTGTGTCATTAGGTGTGATTGTTTTCCTACTCACCTTCTCGATTCTTTTGTCCATCGCCGTAAAAAAAAGAATGGAACGAAAAATGTTCAACAAGCAACAATAGAAAATATTCATTTTTCAAAGATATTTTTTTCACTATAAGAAAAGCCCGATATGACTATCGGGCTTTTCTTATAGTAAATTGGAATGAACTTCTTTAATATTTTCGTGTCACCGAAAAAGAGAATTTAGGGAAAATCAAAACAGGTAACGAAACTCCTACTACCAAAGCCAGGAGAATAAATAAAGTAGTCATACCGTTATGGAAAAAGTCCAACATAAAACCTTGTGCTTTTACAACTTCTGTACTCTGCATGAATTTTATTAAACTCAGAATAGTCCGGTAGGCAAACATCCCCGGAATCATGGGCAACAGGGATGGAAAAGAGAATACTTCGGCCGGACAATGAATGATGCGCGCAAAAATAATGCTCAAAAGACCAATGCACGATGCGGCTAAAAAGGTAGCAACCGAAATTTCAACGCCCGATTTTATAAGAAAAAAGCGTAAGCTATGTCCAATGGCAGCTAAAAACGCAGACACGAAAATCGCTTTGCGTGAAGGATTGGAAATAACTGCAAAACCGGTGGCTGCCACTGCGGCCATCATGCCATCTATAAATACTAACTTAATAAGCTCCGGTGTCATAATTTTTCAAGTCCTAAGATTAACATTGATGCGAAAAGTCCTATGGTTATACAAACAATTAAACTGGACGCATTCACCAGTCGGGCGATTCCTGTAAGTATGTGTCCTTCAATTATATCGAGCATAGAATTTATAAGTGGAACGCCGGGGATAAGGTAAAGTACGCTGGAGGCTAAAGCTATTTCCGGAGTATTCCCAATTTTAAAGACATAACCCACGCCGGCTATAAGTGAAGCTACAAAAGCACTTGTAGTAAAAACAACTAAATGATTTACATGCTTTTTCATCATTTCCTGTCGCAACAGAAAACCCGCAAAGGTACCCGCGAAAACAAGTGCTATGGCAATCAAATCACCTCCAAAAAGGCCACAAAAAGAGGCGTTAGCACAACTGACAAGCAGTAACACCAACCATCTGGACATGCGTTTCGTAGTTATTATTTGATGCAACTCTTTTTTAATTTCTTCGAAGGGAGTCTTTTTGTCGTATGTTTCCCAGCTCAAGGCACTTAAATCGGATACTATGGTAAAATTCAATAGTAAAGGTTTTGTTTTTTTGATGAGCGTTAATCGTTTGCTCGAATCTTTTTTATTGATTATAGTCATCATGATACTTAATTGGAATACAGACAAATCCATATGGTAACCAAACGTTTCGGCTATGCGTGAAACGTTTTGGATAATACGCATGGTATGTGCTCCGGAGCTCATCAAGGTGGAAGCTATTTTGATTAACAAATCGGCTATCTCCTGAATATTAGGCTCCTTTTTTTCTACATTATCATTCATCTGATATTTATATATTAATAATTGTCTTGGTATGATCTGTTGCAGTATTTTATTCTGTAATTTAGTTGACTGTTTAGGGGCGTTAGCATTTATGACAATAAAACCAACTTCACGCTTTACAATAGCGTAGAGTTTTCATATCCTAAACTAATTACATTCCGTGTTTGGTTAATTGTGATAAATCACGGTTGAAATATGATTGAAAAAAATATGGATTGATCAATAGCAGATCACAAAAGGGTGAGAATTAGGGTTAACGATAAATTCCGGGTTTCAGAAATTTTGAATAGAAACTAATTGAAAGTTCCTCTGAAGGCTCCAGGCAAAGAGTCTTATTTCTGTTATAACATAAATAAAACTATTCACTGATTGCTGTCTGTTTCAAATAATCATCGTATCGGGTGCAAAGGTAGTGAAAATCAGGCATTTTATATTACAGGAATCTTTATTTTATACTAAAATTACATAACCTTAAAAAAGTAAATGAACAATATTTGATTGTTTGCGTTTTTGAGCATAGACGACAAAAAACATTGATGAAAACTAAAAAATTCGATATTACGGGCATGACTTGCTCTTCGTGTGTGGCGCATGTGGAAAAAAGCGTCAAAAAATTAGAAGGTATACAATCGGTAAATGTAAATTTACTGACCAATAGTATGACGGTAAGCTTTGATGAATCCAACATCGATACAACTATCATCGAAAAATCAGTTGAAAATGCAGGTTATGAAGCACACTTAAGAGATATTGATTCCAAACAGACTGATTCTGTAAAGATTGATTATGTAAAACAAGAACAGGATGAAATGAAAAGGCGGTGGTGGATATCACTTGCCTTTTTATTGCCTTTACTTTATATTGCTATGGGGCATATGCTGGGCCTTCCTCTTCCAAACTTTTTTCATGGACATGAAAATGCACTGACTTTTGCTTTTACTCAGTTTTTACTTACCGTACCCATTGCTTTTGTCAATAAAAAATATTTTGAAAAAGGTTTTAAATCCCTTTTCAAAGCAGCACCCAATATGGATTCACTCATTGCAATTGGATCTTCTGCAGCAATTTTGTATGGTATTTTCGCTATCTTTCGCATTGGGGACGGATTGGGGCACGGCAATATGGAAGTCGTCCGACAGTTTTCGCAGGACTTGTATTTCGAATCGGGAGCCACTATTCTCACGCTTATTACCCTGGGCAAATACCTCGAAGCAAAATCGAAGAGTCGCACATCGGATGCCATTACCCGATTGATGGATCTGGCACCCAAAACGGCTACAGTACTCCGTGATGATCACGAAATAGAAATTCCTGTCGAACAGGTTGTAGTGAATGAGATTGTGATAGTCAGACCCGGACAACGGGTTCCTGTGGATGGATTGGTTGAGACCGGCAGTTCTTCGGTTGACGAGTCGGCTTTAACGGGCGAGAGTATGCCTGTCTTTAAACAAAAAGATGATAACGTGCTTTCCGCTTCCATCAATAAATCGGGTTACTTCACTTTGCGTGCCACCAAGGTAGGAAAAGATACAACCATTGCACATATTATTCAATTAGTGGAAGATGCATCGGCTTCCAAAGCACCTATTTCGAAGTTGGCTGATAAAATAAGCAGCATTTTTGTACCTGTTGTAATAGGCATAGCGGTACTGGCCACAGTCACGTGGCTGATGCTGGGTTATCCTTTCGATTTTGCATTGTCCATCGGCATTGCAGTATTGGTAATATCATGCCCCTGCGCCTTAGGCCTGGCCACTCCTGTGGCCATAATGGTAGGAACCGGCAAAGGCGCTGAGTACGGCATTTTGATAAAATCGGCCGAATCGCTGGAGATGGCGCACAAAATAGATACAATAATACTGGACAAAACGGGAACCTTAACAGAAGGCAAACCCCGTGTAACTGATATTATCGCTGTCAAATCTATATCCGAGATACAATTGCTTGAAATTGCTGCCTCGCTCGAGCAACCATCTGAGCATCCATTAGCAGAAGCTATTGTTTTGGAAGCTTTAAAAAGAAAAATAGTAATCCGACCTGTTGAAGCTTTTCGTGGTATAGCCGGACATGGAATAGAAGCCAGGCTTGACGGCAAAAAATATATGGCCGGAAATATGAAATTCATGGTGGAGCGTAAAATCCCATTAACTGAATTCATCGATTTATCTAACACTATGGCCGATCAGGGTAAAACGCCCTTATTTATAGCCAATGAGAATGCTTTAATGGGAATTATTGCCGTTTCTGATCAACTAAAGGCAACGAGTAAAGAGGCCATATCACAGTTTAAAGCTTTGGGGCTCGATGTAGTGATGATCACCGGCGATCATTTAAGAACAGCCAAAGCCGTACAATCACAGTTGGGAAATTTGTCCGTAATTGCCGGCGTATTGCCACAGGATAAAGAAAAAGAAATTAGCCGGCTGCAGGAAGAAGGCAGAACCGTGGCCATGGTGGGTGATGGTATAAACGACGCTCCTGCCTTAATGCGCTCAAACCTCGGCATTGCCATTGGAGCCGGAACCGACATTGCTATTGAATCGGCCGATGTGGTGTTGCTACGGAGCGATTTAATGGATGTAGTTACCACACTACGCCTCAGTAAAGCTGTCATCCGAAATATAAAACAAAATTTATTTTGGGCGTTTTTTTACAATATCATTGGGATCCCGTTGGCAGCAGGGTTATTTTATGTCTTTCTGGGTTGGAAACTGAACCCTATGTTCGCAGCTGCGGCTATGAGCTTTAGTTCCGTAACGGTTGTACTGAATGCATTACGCCTAACCCGTTTTAAGCCAACTAATTCATTGAATGAAAATAGTATTGAAACAGAAATATTAACTACTAAAACAGATATTATTATGATAGAAAAAACATTGAAAATCAAAGGAATGAGCTGTGGACACTGTTCAGCCCGGGTAGAAAAAGTCTTAAATGCCATCGATGGCGTAGAAGCAAAGGTTGATTTAGAATCCAATTCGGCTAAACTTACACTAAGTCGTGATATAAGCGATGAAGTGATAAAAAAAGCAGTGGATGATATTGGGTATGAAGTGGTAGAAGTGCAATGATAAGTTACATTTTATTTTTAAAAATGCTTATTTCTGCTACATTGTCCTTTTGTATTGTTAATTGTTTATTTTGTGTCGAAAAGTGCCTGTTTTCCTCAGAAAAGTGCCCAAAATATGAAAGTATGTTATAAAACATAGTCTCAGCCCTTTTTTCTGTAAAAACGCATGGAAGCTGATCAAAAACCCCTTATCTTTGCATCGTGATTTTTTCATAGTATTAGATTTAAGGTTAACAAAGATTGGTAGTCAGCAATGGCTACCTTTCGCGTTTTTTAGACGGTTCGTCTTCAAAATAAAACATACGACGAGTTCGAAACATTCAGTTTCGCAACCCGTTTTTTTTTGGACCCCTACTCCCTAAAGAGGGTTTTCAAAACACCAAAATTCAGACCTGATCCCATACTGTAGATTTGAATTTCGGAATTCAGCGGTATTCTCAGAATAAAAACATCTGCTAATTTTACGTTACAAAACCCCTTCAGGATACTAACTGCCCCAATAAAGTTGAAATATATGTTATAAAACATAGTTTTAACACAAATAGTTAGTCGAATATTTGCATGGAGTACCAAAATCCCTTATCTTTGCATTGTGATTTTTTCATAGTATTAGATTTAAGGTTAACAAAAGATTGGTAGTCAAGCGAGACTACCTTTCTCGTTTTATAGAGGTTTCATCCTCCCCTTTAAAAGATTGTTCTGAAAACTATATATTCCCAAAAGCCATTCGAAAATCTATTCGGATGGCTTTTTTATTTGGCATATAAGAGATTAAATACCAGCTACTTCATCAATTATGAATGGATCAGGCAGAATATTTACATCGAAACAATTTTAAGCACTGATTTTTGGCTATTTAAAACAGGAAGAAATTAATAACGCTCACCCATCTCCTATCCCATATCATTTTAATAATTATTTGTATACGAATTAAATATCAGCGGAAGAAGCGCCATTCGCAGCAACTCATCATCAAGCGTTTTCTTTAACCCAAAGTACGGGATAGCACAAATCAATACGGGATAGTAAAATAAATAAAACAATTTGCCAGATTTCTTACCCAATTTTGACTGATTCGTGACTTAAATGTCCGGTTACAAACTTTATCTTTGTAAAAGTAATGGACAAAGAATTTTCCATTGCATAGACTTTAGTTGAACTATGAATCAGAAATATGAAAATAAGTAAAATTACAACCTTCGTCCTGCTTTTGTTTGGGTTACAAAATTTCCAAACGAATGCACAAACTGTCAGTGCAAGTAATAACCTGGTTGCTCAGCCGGTTCCCGACAGGACAGTAAGCTTCAGCGTATCTGATAGCGGCGTTTCTAAACCTGTTACCTTTGGATTGGACCTGGCCTGGCTTAGTGAAGATAATATACGGCGCGGCATTTTCTTTATGGGTATTGACCGGGTCAGAATTGTGAGAGCGTCGTTCACACCTACTGACTCCCTGGTCAACGGTGACCTGAAGGCTGCAGAACTCGCCACACTCAATCAACGTTTGAAAATAATTGACTTATTGGGACCAAAAACAGTTGTTATGCTCAACGATGACAACCCCACCGTGGCTGGCTGGTATAAGGGGAAAGCAGCGAATTGGGCAGCATTGATGGATGTAACGACGAGACGCGTACAGGAACATGGACGTAAGGTTATTTCAATTGCGCCTTTTAATGAACCTGATAATACCGGTGCCGGACAAGGCACTGCCACCGACTTTTACAATATTGCCGTAGAATTGAGGAAAAACGCCCGTTTCGACAGCATCCGTATTTCAGGGGGTAACACCCTTAACACAGACGTAGCTCTGACCTGGTACAATCCTTTAAAGGCTAAACTGGACGAAGGAAATACTCACCAACTTGCAGGAAGTTTCGATAACTATGCTAAATTTTTCACTACAGTAAGAACCGATGGTAAACACGCCACCAATGATGAGTTGCACAATGTGATGGAAGCTATGGTTGGCGCGGAATATGGTATGCAAACCGGCATTTGGTGGGGCACGGCAGAACTGGCACGCGGGGAATTTGTAAAAGCCAGCGATGGCACCCGACTGGGCTATGCCGAACATCGGCCTAACTGGACGGCAGCATCGGTCTATCGGAATCCCGACGGTAAGGTACAGGCTTTCGGCGGCACATCCGAACGGCAAGCCGTTACCACCACCTATCGTTTTGTGTCAAAAGACAGGGATGTATATTATGATGGCTACGGGCCACAACGCGAATACACCATGGTGCTACCGGGTGGTACCGGCTACCAGCTGGGACAGACCAATGCCGAACGGGTTGTCAATATTACCAGCGGCGACGACATTCAACCGGCTATCAACGGACGTTATATGCTGGTTAACCGCAACAGCGGTAAGGTAATGGAAGTGGCCGGTGGTTCGGTGAATGCAGGGGCCAATATTCAGCAGGGCACCAACACGGGCGCAACCTGGCAGCAATGGAATGTGACTCCGGTGGACTCGCGCATAGGTGGCGATTTCAGTTATTTCACGCTTGCTGCGGTTCACAGCGGCAAGGCGGCAGACCTTTTAAACTGGTCGCTGGTTAATGGCGGTAACATCGACGCCTGGGATGATAATAAAAATTCAGTACAACAGTGGTACCTCGACTATGCTGAGGACGGCTGGTTTTATATTCGCAGCCGACACAGTGCAAAATGCCTGGAGGTAGCTAATGCAAATACAAGTGCAGGAGCTAACATTCAACAATGGGACAAAGATGGTGGAACAAACCAACAATGGCGCTTTCTGCCTGTAGGTACAACACTGGAATTTGTTGCACCCGGTGCACCGGCCAATCCGGTTGCCACGGCTAACGCAGCATCTGTTCAATTGAACTGGTCCGCCAACCCGGAGCGGGATATAGCAGGATACACCCTTTTTCGCTCGGAATCGGCAGGAGGACCTTACAGCACCATAGCCAGAAACATAAAATCCAACTCTTTTGTTGACAACACAACAAGCCCCGGTGTTCCGTATTTTTATACCATCAAAGCGGTGGATAACGCTCTGAATCAATCAGTCTATTCCAACGAAGTATTTACAACCGCCACCGGAGATCCCAGCCTTGTAGCTCAGCTCCGTTTCGAAGGAAATACGCTGGACAGCACGATTAATTTAAATCACAGTGCATCTTATGGCACCATTTCATTCACCGACGGTAAGGCAGGTCAGGCAATAACACTCAATGGTACCAATGCCTTTTTGCAATTGCCGGCCAACGTAGCCAATCATCAGGAAATAACTCTTGCAACCTGGGTTTACTGGAACGGTAGCACTACCGGTCAACGAATCTTCGACTTTGGTAGCAGCCTGACAGAATATATGTATTTAACTCCCAAAGTAATTTTTGGAGGACTGCGTTTTGCCATTAAGAATGGTAGCGGTGCGGAACAACAATTGAATGCACCCGCATTGACTGCAGGCAAATGGTCACACGTAGCGGTAACTTTAAGTGCATCCGGCGCAAGCATGTATGTCAACGGCGTACAGGTTGCCGAATCCAATGCTATTACTTTTAGTCCGCAGGATTTTAAACCAATGTTGAACTACATCGGACGCAGCCAGTCTAATTACCCACTTTTAAATGGATCCATCGACGATTTCAGGATTTATAACTATGCATTGCCGGCCAATGAAATTGCTCAAATTTCAGGAGTTCTTTCGAAAGTAGATGATGTGAACTATCAAAGCGAATTATCTGTATGGCCATTACCTGCAAACGAGATACTCAATGTGAGTTATTCTGCAGAGAACATCACCGGTTCATCGACACTTACTTTGTTTGATACTTTTGGCAGGCTGGTATTGAGCAAAGAGATTGAAAGCGCTACAGGTACCGAACTTCAAGTTTCAGATTTACCATCCGGCATTTATATGCTTCAGTTAACCACAAATAAAGATACACGGATGAAAAAGCTGATCATAAGTCACAAATAAGTAGTTTATTGCTGGTTATTGCGGCTATAACCAAACAGACGATTCTCTTTTATGTGTTGAAACACTTTCTCCGGAACATAATTGATAAAACTATCGTCGCCGTTCTCAATCAGCCGGGTGATATTCGACGAACTAATTTCAAGCATCTTAGCCGGAATATTTTTCATCAGTAGAATCTTTTTTGTGATATTCAGGTATTGCCAGATAGACTTATTTTCTTCTGAGAAATATGAGTCTTCGGGGTAAACAACTTCGCCCGTATTGACATCGAGATGCGGGTACAAATATACTTTAACGTTGTCATGGAACATGGAGCCCATAGCTTCCAGCAACCCTCCGCGTAAATCGGTATAACTGGAGCCGTCCATTATCTTGTCGAAGGTAGGGAAACCAATTACCAGGCGCAGTTTGATCATTTTAAACTGTCCAAAATAATCAACCAGTTTGAAGAAACGCGAGAAACGGGATATCATCACGCTTTGTCCCATCATGTTTAGCAAATCAACGCGGTGGAGAAAATCCTTTTCATTTACTTTTTCATCCTTCATGAGGGAGTTGAGCGAAATCTCGCAAAAGGCTATCGTGTTATCGGTCTTGTAATCTTCATCACGTTTGAAAACAGACAGGCTGTCTTGCAAAAAATCCATGCCCAACCGATTGATTGGTCTGAAATTACCTCTCAACAGTATCACATTTTTTTTGTACAACATATCACCAGGCTGCTGTACTTTTCCTGTCTGGTCGAACATAATGGCCGGGGTCATATTGTTGCTCACCAACATCAGGTTTAGCAACCGGTTATCTACCCATGTCATATCGGGACCTTCCACATAAATATAATCCACTTCCACCCGATCGGTATTCAGGTTATCGAGTAAGGACAACAAAATATTTCGGGGATCTTCCCATTCGAACAGACCACCATATATCAGATTGATGCCCAAATCGCCCAGCGTGTATTGTTGCAGGAGCGTATCATTTTCGAACAATTTTACATGAATAAAAATCTTATTCGGATGGTACCTGTCACTGCCTTGGACCGCAATTCCCAGCCAACCGTTTCCCTGATTTGTTTTTGCAAAATTCAGCGTCTCAACCGTATTGGCAAAAGCAAAGAATTTTTGGTCATTTTTTTTATCCAGAATATCAATCATTTCACCATATTCATAGTCCACCATTTTGCACAAACGCTCTTCGGCTACATAGCGCGCTGAAGTATCCTGATTATAAAAATGATCACTAAACAGTTTGTCGTAAGCCGAAATGGATTTGGCAACCGTATTCGAAGCACCACCTGCCTGAAACAAATGACGCACTGTTTCCTGTCCACCGCCTATTTCGGCAATGGCACCATAATACTTTGAATTGATATTGATATGTACCGATTTTTCTTTCGTACTCAGGGTATTTGCCATAGGTATCTGATAATTTTATTCGTGAGTGTGTCTGGTTATTCTTTCAACTGCGACGTTTTTCAGTTTTATTGAATTTGAAAGTATAACGTTGGGAGTATAACATAGTTTAAAACACAGGGCGGATATTAGCGGATGGTTTTCCAAACCAGGGATTTTTCACCGGCAGAGGATCATTTCAGATCCTTTGCCGGCTTATGTTACAGCTCTGAACGAAAGACAGACAAAAGTGCTTTTTGCATATCACATTTTATCGATGCCACACCTTGAATAGTTCACTTATTCCGGATTGAGCGAATCAGTGGCATAGACTATTCAGTGCTGGCAAAATTGGAAAATATAAGGGGAAGAAGCCTAATACAATGTTAGTCAACACACGATTGATTTATACCTCTTTAGGATAGAATAGCCCGGCAGCCCCGATAGCCAATCCAACGACAACCCGCACTCTTTGTACGTTAATCAAGTCAGATTAGTTCTGCCAGGACGGGTTTTTATTTCTTTTTCTTTTTGAACTTTATCTCACCATAACTTCCATAATTTTGGGCATCTATTAAATCCTGGCCAGTTAATCCTCTTTCCAATGCCCTGGTTCTTAAAAACATTTTTCGCCTCCCTTCATAAGCACTTTTTTCGATGGCATCATTATCAAGAATTACACTTTTATTTTCTACGCTTTTCTTGTTTTTTAAATCATATAAATAAAATCGGTTATTCAAATTTTTTATTGTGTCATTTCGATTCTCCATCGAATAGAAATAAAGCAATGTATCTATATTCGATTGATATTTTGCTATCAAAGAAGAGTCCAGTAGACTTACTATAACTGAATCGTTTTGTGTATAAATATTTAACTTTTTAGTTTCCCCATTAGCATAAATAATTCCATATTTAAAATCGGTATTATTCAACTCAGGGAATAAATCAAAATCAATTTTTTCTTTTTCATCTATGGTATCACCCACAGCTGCATGCAATATAAAAATACTGTCCTGAGAATACGTAAGCACAAAGTTGGCACAAAGTATAAAAACTATCAATACAAATTTTTTCATAACTTTTTTATGTTTATTTCAATTCACAATTAAGTTTAAAGTCATTTATTTCTTAATCAGATATTTTTTTATTCTGTTAAAAGTCAATTCCCCTTTTTCCATTTTTAAAAGTAATGAACACAACAGCATTCAAGTCATTTATTTTAATTCTTTCTCCATAACCTTGTCAAACCGGGTATCCATGCAAACACTTAAGTCAGTGGTTATAAATTTTCCATTATAAAACAAGCTAAAAATTGTTGCCGGGGAGGGAGCTGATTGAGCTTGTTCCATTGTCTCCAGTTTGATAATTTTCAACGGTAAATTTCTTTTATTTGCAGTTTCGGTCAACGAAGTCAAAACATGAAATTCAGAGAATGGGCAGCGGTTCGAATAATAAACTACCAAGCCACTTTTATCCGGACATAGACCAACGATGGCAGTTTCTTTAAATATAGGATTGTCGGCTTCGGGATTTATTTTCTTTACCAACAAGCTAAACCCGGAAGTCGTTTTCGCGCAGGTTTCAAATCCTTGTCGTAAAAGCCATTTTGTATCACTCATAAAATGAAACTTATTCGTTCCTACTATGGTAACCAATCCGTTTTTCCCTTGTGCTTTAGCATCATCAAGCGTAAGCCGCAACAACTCTTTTGCGTAACCTTGTCCTTTGTATTGGCCTGATACCCAAAAGCAATTTATTAGTAAATAATTAGCCGCATCAATAGGCGCCCAACTTTTTTCTGCCGGTCCATATTCGATAAAAACTTTTGCTCTCGCATCAATTCTTCGGAAAACATATCCATTATCAAATTCTCGTTTCAGCCATTCCTTTTTTAAGCCGTAGCTTTCTTTACATTTCTTGTCTGAAAAGGCACAACAAATGTGTTCCTTTTCAATGTTGTATTTGTCGAGTTTAATAATTTTCTCCATGTTTCTATAATGTTGATTTTATTCATTAATAGCACACCAGCAAACACGTATATCGGCTATATCCGCCTAATCTGTTGCCCTGGTATTTGTATTCAAATGATTGTACATAATGGATTCAGCACACTCTTGTACCCGTACCCTGATTGCTCAGTCTACAAATTCACCCCAAAGGTAAAAAATATTTATTATGATAAAGCATCAGATCTAATTTTAATTTAATATATTTTCACGCATTAGTACATAAAAAAAAATCATCAGCTAAACTAACCCTATGTTTATGCCGATTCTCTGTTTATGATCCCTGTCTTATGTTTTCCACTTGTCAGGGAACAAGAAAAGCTATGTTAACTTACGACTCTGAATTTACATTTCCGCATGACAGTAAAAAACAAAACCGGTTTTGTTATAAAAACCGGTTTCGTTTAATGACAGATTTGAGTTCAAACACCAACCTTTATTCTGCAGCTCCTGTTTCCATATCAATAGTGACGGTGTTGTCCGGCGTATTGATATCAGTCCAGAGGGAGCCCAAAACATTCCCTAATTGGCCAGTCGGATCAACGGTATTTAAAGTAGCAATTTGTTCCATAACGCTGGCAGTGGGGGCTTCGTCGCCGGCAAAGTGGGCCATGGCACCTGCTTTGAAGTACGGTGCAAAGTTTTTGGCATATGGTTCTGGAACTTTATACAAAAGATTTAAAACATTGTCAAAATATACATCCAGATGATCGGACAGAAATGTTTTTGCATAATTATCAAATCCCGGCTTCATCAATCCGGTGGTATTTTGTGGTTTAAAGCTGAATTTATTGCCTTTGATGGTTAACATGCGGTATGTGCAAGGGTAATTAACCGTAGAACCGGTTTCCACATCAAAAAGGAACTTACCGTTGAACTCTCTTTTGGTAATGTCGGTGGCATGATAGTGACCGGTCAGGATGATTTTTAGCCCTGCATTTATCAGTGTGTCGGCCACGCTTGGCCAATTATCGACTACATAGCCCGAGTCAATCATTTGCTGTCCGGTGTAATGTTCAATCAGTCCATGGTGCATCATCCCGATAACGGTTTTTCCCCTGTTCTTTGCTTTTGCCAACTGTAACTTAATCCAGTTTAATGTTTCGGGTTTAATAGCGCCTCCGGTAATACTCCTGGTGGTATTATCGTAATACTTGTTAGCATCGATGCTGATGACCCAAAGATTTCGGGCCGGTTCGTTGACATAACTGAGTGAGTATGGATCTCTCGAAATTGCATTTCTGAAACCATAATTAGCGTATATAAATGGAATCCTGTTTGCCTGTACAGTAGGAACTGAAACTGTTCTGGCATTAATGAACCGTTGGGCTTCCGGATTATTTACATCATGATTGCCCACAGCAACCAAAACATGAATGCCGTATAAATTTAATAGTCTAAGCATTCTGGCAACATTTTCATGGCTGATTCTTTCACCATCTTTAGTCAGGTCACCGGGGATTAATACTATATCGGGCCTTTGTGCAATGAGCTTATAAACAGCAGCCTGAAAAATTCTGGAACTGTATTCCAATAACTTTGGATCTTTTGCCAGATAGGTCTGAAAAGCTACACCATCTTTTACCAGCAGTGATGGATCCATAACGTGTATATCCGAAAGAATCGCAATCTTAACCCCATCATTGACAACTATACATTTCGAATTGACCAGTTTGCCTGAACTTTCGTCCTGAATAAAATCGTCCTGACAAGAAAATAAAAGAGTTAAGAGGAACAGAGAAACAAAAACGCCTAATGTTTTCATAAAATAATTTTTTATGGGTTACAAAGTATTCTTGGCACCTTCATTTATACTATTTTAAATCAGTAAATATCCTATGAAATTGGATGGGGTTTCACCTGGAAACGGGGGTCATTGGGGCTAAACATTTTGCCAGGTGCAGAAAGCGGCCTGTTTGAAAGTGACGGTAAACATATCTTATTTATAGATGTTACCGCCGATAAATATCTGGTGGAGTCATTGCAGTTGGTTTTTGGGTATTTGCGAGTAGAAAAGAACTGTCGATGTTGTTCCAATATGGTCTCAAAATCAAGTAGTAACTTGCCTACTTAAAACACTTATCTTGAATAAATGTTTTTGGAATAATAAATTTTAAATTGTTGGTTTATGTACACTATCACAGGGATTTAATTTCTTAAGAAAACCATATTTGGACATGCTTAAAATCATTTTTTTAGTTCGGTTCGACAGCCTGATTATGTGTGATTACTTGTGGATCTATCTCTACATTTTAGAACATAACAAAAAAATAGAGATAAGAAGACAACGCACCCCTCATATTCAAAAACAAAAAAAGCATAACAGTTAATGTCATGCTCTTTTTCTTTTCTACTATTATACTTTATTTTTTTTTCAGTGCTAAAGCTTAGGATTAGAACGATTGCATATCGCACAGCCTTTTATAATAGCCGTCGAGCGCAATAAGTTCGTCGTGCTTACCACGTTCCACAATTTTACCTTCATTCATCACGCAAATCTCGTCGGCACGTTTGATGGTGGAAAGCCGGTGAGCCACCACCAGGGTGGTTCGGTTTCGCATCAGGTTTTCGAGGGCTTCCTGTACCATCTTTTCCGATTCGGTATCGAGTGCCGAGGTAGCTTCGTCGAGTATCAGGATGGGCGGGTTCTTCAGTATGGCGCGGGCTATGCTCACCCGTTGACGCTGACCACCGGAGAGTTTGCTGCCGCGGTCTCCGATAGTGGTTTCGTAGCCATTTTCGGTGGCGGAAATAAAATCGTGCGCGTTGGCTATTTTAGCGGCTTCCATAACCTGCTCTATCGTAGCGGTATCCACCCCGAATGCGATGTTGTTGAAAAAAGTATCGTTAAAGAGGATGGCTTCCTGATTCACGTTCCCCATCTGAGATCGTATATCGTGCGTTCTCAGGTTCTTAATGTTGACGCCATCCATGCGGATTTCGCCTTCCATTGGGTCATAATAACGTGGAAGCATATCTACCAGCGTAGATTTACCGGAACCGGACTGCCCCACCAGCGCCACCGTTTTACCTTTGGGGACTACTATGTCGACATGTCGAAGCACCCAGTCGGTTTGGTATTTGAAACTCACATCGATGAATTCAATTTTATCGGAAAATGGATGCATCACTTCCGGAACTTCCGGGTCGGTGATGGTATTATCGCTCAACAGTATTTTATCAACTCGCTCCAGTGAAGCCATCCCCTTTTGAATGCTGAATCCGGCTTTCGAAAGTTCTTTGGAAGGTGCTATGATACTGTAAAAAATAGCGATATAGTAAATAAATTCTGCAGGACCTATGCTGCTGTTGTTGTCAAGTATAAGAACCCCACCAAACCAAAGCAGTATGGCTATCACTATGGTTCCAAGCAGTTCGCTGACCGGATGAGCCAGGTTGTAACGGCGGTTGAGGCGGTTGAAAGTGTGACGGAGCTTTTCGTTCAGCAATGCGAAACGGGCTTCGAGCTTATACTCTGCATTAAAAGCCTTCACTACGCGCAAACCACCCAGCGTTTCTTCTATCTGCGAAAGCAATTCTCCCGTTTGTTCCTGACCGGTTGTGGAGCGGCGTTTCAACGACCGCCCGATACGCCCGATCAACCACCCGCTGAAAGGTAATAGAACCAGTACAAAAAGTGTCAGTTTCCAACTCATGGCGAACATCACGCCCAAATAAATCAGTATCATGACGGGGTTCTTAAAAATCATATCCAGCGAACTCATAATGGAGACCTCCACTTCGGTTACGTCGCCGGTCATACGCGCCATGATATCACCCTTTCGTTCTTCGGTAAAAAAGCCGATAGGAAGGCTGATAATCTTTTTATAGAGCTGATTCCGCAAGTCGCGCAATACGCCTGTGCGGATGGGAATCATGTAATACGAACCAAGATAGGCCGATCCGGTTTTGAAAATGGTCATCACAATCAGGAACAATCCCAGGTACAACAAAGCCATACTGGGACCTACAAACAAAATGGTATATTGCACTTCATAAAAAAGGTTGTTCTTAATAGCCGAAATGATTTCGGTTGAACCATCGCTCCATGCCCATATCTGATAAGCTTTATCCACTTTTTGCAAACCAAAAAGAATTTGCAGAACAGGGATAATGGCCGCGAAGGAAAACAAACTGAATATCGTTGAAAGCAGGTTGTATAACATGCTTAAAATAACATATTTCTTATAGGGCGGGATAAACCGCTTCAAAAGTGTAATGAATTTGAACATTAGTTTATAGTTTATAGTTCATAGTTTATAGTTCATAGTTGATAGTTGATAGTTGATAGTTGATAGTTAATAGTTAATAGTTTAGAGTTTAGAGTTTAGAGTTTAGAGTCGGTAGTTTCGTCTCCTATAATTTTAATGTTATTGTTTCATTTGATTTTTAGACTGTATTTTCATCAGTATGTAATGCTATGAATGGAGCTTGCGATGGAGTATTTCGACATTCCGATCTATCGGAACATCCCGTCCCCCCGATAGCTATCGGGGCTATCGGGATTACGGGGCTATAGACTATTTTCTTTCTATAAACTATGAACTATAAACTATAAACTAAATCATATTCCCGTATAATTCCTTGGAGTTATGTGTCTTAATTCTTCTTTTACCGATTCGCTGACCTTTAGCGTTTCGATAAAATTTTGTATGGATTTTTCGTTGATTCCTTCGTTGGTACGGGTCAGGGCTTTCAGAGCTTCGTAGGGTGAAGGATATGCTTCGCGGCGAAGAATGGTTTGAATTCCTTCGGCTACTACGGCCCAGGTATTGTCCAGATCGTGGTAAATAGCTGTTTCGTTGAGCAATAACTTGCTCAGCCCTTTAATCAGACTTTGTGTGGCAATGAGCGTATGCGAAAAAGGCACTCCCACGTTACGCAGCACGGTGCTGTCGGTGAGGTCACGCTGCAGACGCGAAACGGGTAATTTGGCAGATAAAAATTCGAATATGGCATTGGCCATCCCGAGGTTACCTTCCGCGTTTTCAAAATCTATGGGGTTTACTTTATGAGGCATGGCAGATGATCCCACTTCACCGGCTTTAATTTTTTGTTTCAGGTATTCCATCGACACATAGGCCCAAATATCGCGGCAAAGGTCAATTAATATCGTGTTGATGCGCTTCATGGCATCGAATTGTGCGGCCAGGTTATCGTAATTGGAAATCTGAGTAGTCCATTGTTCACGTTCCAGTCCCAGCTTTTCGGTTACAAATTGATTTCCGAAGGCTTTCCAGTCGATAGAGGGATATGCCACTTTGTGTGCGTTGAAATTTCCGGTAGCACCACCAAACTTAGCAGACGAAGGTGTTTGGCGCAAAAGCACCAGTTGCTGATTCAAGCGGTTCACAAAAACCATGATTTCTTTTCCCAGACGGGTTGGCGAAGCAGGCTGCCCGTGAGTCTTGGCCAACATGGACACATCGCGCCATTCTTCGGCCAGGCGGTTGAGTTCTGCCAACAGATTATCCATTTCGGGATAATAAACATCGGTCAAAGCTGCTTTAATGGAATAAGGTATTGCTGTATTATTAATATCCTGAGAGGTCAGCCCAAAGTGAATAAATTCTTTGTATGTATGCAGATCCAGCAAGTCAAATTTATCTTTCAAAAAATACTCAACGGCTTTCACATCGTGGTTGGTAACTTTCTCGGTGTCTTTGATAGTTTGTGCATCAGCTTCCGAAAAGCCGGTATACAATGCGCGCAGTTTTGGAAATACTTCAACCGGCACATTCTCGAGCTGTTTCAATGGGATTTCGCACAACGCAATAAAGTACTCCACTTCCACCAGTACGCGATAACGTATCAACGCATATTCGGAAAAATAATTGGCATAAACTTCTGTTTTCGAACGATAACGACCATCGACGGGTGAAATGGCCGCAAGCAAAGATAAATTCATAGGAAATATATTTTGTAGTTTTTTTAGTGGACTGAGGGTGCGTTAATTTACACCCTGAATTAAAACGCAAAGTTAATCAAATCTATCGGATTAGAAAAGTTTGTGAATCGCCTTGCACCACTGAATCTTTTTCTCTACTTTTGTTTATTAAATAGGGCAAATCCCGGACAAGCATATTCAATACGTATAAAGCTCGGTATAAAGCCATTAAACTACTACAACTCACACTAATGAAGTACATTAAAATCCATAAAGAAGGACGATTGATATTAGGTTCGCTACTTTTCATATTGTTTTTGCTTAATTTTTACGTTTACACACAATACACTTCTTTCGCTTTGGCCGTCAATATTGTGATGTCAGCCTCTCTTCTCTTCTTTTTTGCCTATTTTTTTCGCAGTCCTCCCCGAAAAGTAAAAATCGATGATCCCAGCTTAGTAGTCGCTCCCGCCGATGGAACCATAGTGGTAGTAGAACCGGTTGATGAATTAGAATATTTTGGTGACAAACGTATTCAGGTTTCGATATTTATGTCGGTTTTCAATGTGCATGCCAACTGGTACCCGGTTAAAGGTACCGTTCTCAAAGCGAGCCACCACAGCGGGCGTCACATGGTAGCATTTCTGCCCAAATCGAGTACTGAAAATGAGCGTTCCACTATTGTTATTGAAACTCCTTCCAAAACACAAATTCTTGTCCGACAAATTGCCGGTGCTTTGGCGCGTCGTATTGTGACTTATGCTCATCCAGGAATTACCTGTCATTTGAACGAACATCTGGGCTTTATCAAATTTGGCTCCCGGGTAGACATTTATTTTCCTATGGATACAGAGATCTATGTAAAAGTGGGTGATGCCATGACCGGAAACGAAACCATCATTGCCCGCCTTAATGAATAATCCGCTGACAATTCAGGAAGCCCAAAATAAAGTCGACGACTGGATTAAAACCTATGGAGTCCGCTACTTTGGTGAACTGACCAACATGGTTATCCTGACTGAAGAAGTAGGTGAACTTGCCCGAGTTGTTGCCCGTACTTACGGTGAACAATCATTCAAAAAATCGGACGAAGGAGCCAACCTGGCCGACGAAATGGCCGATGTGCTTTGGGTACTCATTTGCATGGCCAATCAAACAGGCGTAAACCTGACTGATGCTTTTGAAAAAAACATGGAAAAGAAAACGGTGAGAGACAATGTCCGTCACCTGCAAAACGACAAACTAAAAGAAATTTAAGTTTAGAACCCATATAATACCTTTCTTTCTGAACATAATACAGACATTTATGTTTCCTTTCTACCGGGTAGTGCTATAAATACGACTTCCCGGGTTCTTTCTCCTGCATTAACAATTTCAGTTTTATTACCGACAATAACTAATAAAAATCCCTTTCGGGGAATAAATAATCATCTAAACACACCTATCATGGAAAAATTTGAGGAACTTTTCAATCTATACAATTGCAACGTAAATGCTGAAAGTGTAAACCATGCTATTGACGACATTTTAGCCGCTCATTTCATCGAAAACGGTAACAAGGAAGTATACAAACAATGTTTGAATCAGATCGATTTGACTTCGCTGAACGGAACCGATACCCATGCCGAAATTATTTCGATGGTGGAAAAAGTGAATAGATTCAAAAAAACTTTTCCACAGTTGTCTAACGTAGCTGCCATTTGTGTCTACCCAGCGCTGGTGCCGGTTGTTAAAGAACACTTAACCGAAGAAATTGCCATTGCTGCAGTAGCAGCCGGTTTCCCTGCTTCACAAACTTTTATAGAAGTGAAAGTAGCCGAAACGGCGATGTCTGTACTCGAAGGTGCTACCGAAATTGACGTGGTTATTTCTATTGGAAAATTTTTGGAAGGGAAATACGAAGAAGTATACGAAGAATTGAGCGAGATCAAAGCTTCGTGTCGCCAGGCTCATTTGAAAGTTATCATTGAAAGTGGTGCATTGCAAACTCCTTCGAACATTAAAAAAGCGGCTATTCTGGCCATGGCCTCAGGAGCCGATTTTATCAAAACATCCACCGGAAAAATTCCTGTCGCTGCCACCCTCGAAGCTACCTACGTAATGTGTCAGGCCATTAAAGAATGGAATGCAAAAACCGGAGCCAAAGTAGGATACAAACCTGCCGGAGGCATTGTTACCACCGAAGATGCAGTGAAACATTACACGCTGGTAAAAGAAATTTTAGGTAATGAATGGCTGAACAACACGAAGTTTCGTTTTGGAGCAAGCCGTTTAGCCAATAATTTACTCAGCTCCATTGAGGAAAAAGAAGTTTTATACTTTTAAGCGATCGAAATCAAGGGAAGGTCAGATGTCCCGGGAAGCCGCAAATTCGGCCGATAATATAAGCGCCTTTTTTACGTCGCTAACTGCAAAGCCATTGAGTTCCTCGATGGCTTTGTTTTTATATGCTATCATGCGTTCTTCGGCGTACAATACGCCACCGTTTTCGTGAGCAAAACGGGTAACTGCATGAATGTTTTCTTCTGAAAATTCTTTATTGTCGATAATGGCCACAATCTTTTCTTTGGATGCTACTTCGGAGTTCCTCAAGGCATAAATCAATGGCAATGTGATCTTACCATCCCGAATATCATTCCCGGTAGGTTTACCAATGAGCAACTCATCGTAATAATCAAATATATCATCCTTGATTTGAAAACAAATACCCAAATATTCACCGTAATTACGTAAATGTTCCAGTTCAGCTTCATTGGCATTCACCGATAGTCCACCCACTTCTGTGCAGGTAGAAAAAAGTAAGGCTGTTTTCTTGCGTATAATACTGAAATAATTTTCTTCTGATACTTTAGATATTTGTACGTTGGCTAATTGTAACAATTCTCCATCGGAAAGCTGCATGCCAATGTTGGCTATGGATTTCAGAATTTCCAGGTTATTGGTCTTGGTAGCGCATCCCAGCGATTTCGACAAGATGTAATCGCCGGATAGAATGGCAATTTTGTTGGTCCATCTGGCATTGATCGATGGCTTTCCGCGACGTTCATCCGTGTCGTCGACTACATCATCGTGAATCAAACTGGCTGTGTGTAACAGTTCCAGCGAAATGGCACTATCTACTGTCGATTGATTGACCGATCCACACACTTTGGCCGACAACAAAACCAGCATAGGACGCAGTTGCTTTCCACTTTTTTGGAGCACATAATCATTTACGCTCAAAAGTAGCGGATTTTCCGTACTAAGAGCCGAAACAAATGTTTTTTCAAACAGTTGCATTTCTGCCAGAATCGGTTGTTTTATTGATTCAATATAGTTCATGAAAAATAGTCAAATTGGAATGACTGCAAAAGTAGACATTTTTACCGTTGTTTGTTACACTGTGTTTATTTCTGCGTAAATTTTAATTACTTTTACAGTCGGAATAAAAAAATCAACTGCCTCCGCTCTACTGTTACCGGTCATTTTGTTGTAAATTTGCCGAAAGATTGACAGGAAGATATTGACAGTAAAAACATGAGAATATGAAAAAACTTTTTTTAATTGATGCATATGCCATCATATACAGGGCTTATTACGCCTTCATACGCAATCCACGTATGAATTCAAAAGGATTGAACACATCTGCCATCTTTGGATTTATCAATACGCTGGAAGATGTATTAAAACGCGAAAAGCCCACGCATATTGCTGTGGCTTTCGATCCGCACGGAAAAACTTTCCGTCACGAAGCTTACGAACAATACAAAGGACAGCGCGAATCGACCCCCGAAGATATTCGGCTGGCTATACCCATTATCAAACAGCTCATTAAAGCCTACAATATTCCCGGTCTGGAAGTCCCCGGATTTGAAGCCGACGACGTCATTGGTACCGTAGCCAAACAAGCTGAACGTGCCGGTTTTGAGGTATATATGCTCACACCGGATAAAGATTACGGACAGTTGGTTTCTGATCATATTTACATGTACAGACCCCGGCATACCGGTGGTTTTGAAATTATGGGACCCGATGAAGTGAAAGATAAGTACGGTTTAAACAGTCACGATCAGGTCATTGATTTGCTTGGGCTGATGGGCGATGCTTCCGACAACATTCCTGGATGTCCGGGCGTAGGAGAAAAAACGGCCGTAAAATTATTGCAACAATTCGGAAGCATCGATGGATTGCTAGCCCACACCGATGAGCTGAAAGGAGCTTTGAAAATAAAAATTGAAGAGAACAAAGAGCAAATTATTTTCTCCCGCTTTTTGGCTACTATCAAAACGGATGTACCTATAGAGTTCAACGAAAAAAGCCTGGAAATAGAACCGGTAAACGAACAAGATCTTCGCGAATTATTCGAAGAACTGGAATTCCGGTCCATGGCATCCAAACTGGGAAATTCAACAGCCATACAACCTTCTGGCGATCAAGTATCCAAACCGAAAACTGCCAAAATAAAACCGACAGGACAGCTATCCTTATTCGATACACCGGAAACGGAAGAAAATTCTTCCCCCAAACCATTGTTGGAAATGGACAATAATGAAGGTTCTACCGGGACAACATCGGGATTGAAAACTATCGCCGACCTGCCGCATAACTATATACTGGTGGACAACAAAGTAAAACGTTCGGATTTGATATCCAAACTGTTTCTGCAAAAATCGGTATGTTTCGACACCGAGACCACGGGATTAAATGTTTTTGAAGCCGATTTGGTGGGACTTTCATTCTGCTATAAAGAAGGGGAAGCTTATTACGTTTCGCTTCCTGAAGACAGAACACAGGCAACCGAAATTGTGCGGGAATTCAAAGCCTTTTTTCAAAGTGAGCAAATTGAAAAAATCGGTCAAAACATTAAATTTGACCTGCTTATGCTGGCCTCGTACGGTGTGGAACTGGAAGGTAAACTCTTCGACACCATGATAGCTCATTATCTGATTCAACCGGAACTTCGCCACGGAATGGATTATCTGGCAGAGATTTATCTGAAATACCGGACCATTCATTACGAAGATTTAGTGGGTGCTAAAGGAAAAAACCAGGCCAATATACGGACTGTAGACCTGAATACGCTTTGTATTTATGCTTCCGAAGACGCTGATGTCACTTTCCGGTTGAAAAGAATACTGGAACAAGAGTTGAAAACCAATGGGCTGGAAAAACTCTTCTACGAAATAGAAATGCCACTTATGAAGGTCCTTTCCACCATGGAACGAACCGGTGTGCGTATCGATAGCGAAGCATTGGGTCAAAGTTCAGAAATACTTACCATAGAAATGTTGAAACTGGAAAAAGAGATTCAACAGATGGCCGGTACCGAATTTAATGTAAGTTCACCCATGCAGGTAGGCGAAGTGCTGTTCGACGGTTTGAAACTCGATGCTAAGGCCAAGAAAACCAAAACGGGGCAATATTCAACTTCGGAAGATGTACTGGAGAAATTACGTTCCAAGCACCCTATTATCGGGCTGATACTCGATTACCGGGGATTAAAAAAATTGCTCAGCACCTACATCGATTCGCTTCCGCTTTTGATCAATTCAAAAACAGGAAAAGTGCACACTTCGTACAACCAAACGGTAACAGCTACCGGTCGACTCAGTTCCAGCAATCCAAACCTACAAAATATCCCTATCCGCGATGAGCAGGGAAAGGAAATCCGAAAAGCTTTTATTCCGGATGATAACAGTTTTTTCCTCAGTGCGGATTATTCGCAGATAGAATTACGTATCATGGCTCACTTGAGTGGTGATGTCAACATGCTCGATGCTTTTAACAGTGGTCAGGATATTCACACGGCTACGGCTGCAAAAATTTATAAGATTCCGTTGGAGGAAGTAACCACGGATATGCGCCGTAAGGCTAAAACCGCTAATTTCGGCATTATCTACGGCATTTCTGTATTTGGCCTTTCTGACCGGTTGGGGATTTCGCGTGGTGAAGCCAAAGAATTGATCGATGGTTATTTCGAAACTTATCCGGGCGTTAAACAATACATGGATTTGTGTATTCAACTGGCCAAAGAAACCGGTTATGTGGAAACGTTACTTGGCCGGAAACGATTTTTGCCGGATATTAATTCCCAGAACGGAGTTGTACGCGGTTTTGCCGAACGTAACGCCATCAACGCCCCCATTCAGGGAACGGCTGCCGACATTATCAAAATAGCGATGGTACGCATTCAAAAGCGCCTTGAAACGGAACATTTTCAAGCAAAAATGACCATGCAGGTTCACGATGAGTTAAACTTCACCGTCCCGGAAAATGAAATCGAGGCTGTGCGTAAAGTGGTGGTAGACGAAATGGAGCACGCCATTCAGCTTCGCGTTCCACTTACTGCCGATTGTGGTGTGGGAGCAAATTGGCTGGAAGCGCATTAAGCAGGTTCGGATTATGCTTCTATCGGGTTCGAAAATTCTAAAAGTTTGAGACCTATTTACTTTTGTGAAGTAGAATCACAATTCCTATTTGTTGATAAACCGAATACACTCTATCACATTTGATGATAAAAAAATAGTTTTTCCATTCGAGAAACTATTTTTTTATCACTGATATCGTGTAGATAAATTTCCCAACAAAATACATTCGGACACGACCAATTTACAGAACGAATCTTTGTCAGAATTGAAATTTAATGCCACTGATATTTGTGAGTTTTTACAACAAACCTTTATATATTAAGTACAGATAGAATTGAATCTACAAGCTTAAATCATAGGATTTTGCACTTAGTGCATTGTTCAACAATATGTATTTTATATAGAACAGGAATAAATTATCATTTTTAATACTACTAATGTTATAGCATATGCAATTTATGATTACATTTGCGAAGAAATATTGAAACAAACACATGAAGATTAATACAAAAATACGGTATGGTTTAAGAACGATGATTGAAATTGCAAGTTCTACTGAGCCGAATGGTATGTTGCAAAAGGATATTGCCAAGAATCAACATATCTCATTGAAATATTTAGATCCAATTATTTCGGCTTTAAAATTAAAGGGACTGATAGCTAATTCCAAAGGTAGAGGGAGCGGATATTTATTAACCCGGAACCCGAAAGAAATAAGCATGCTGGATATTTACACAGCGTTCGAACAGATAGTTGTAATTGAATGTATTAATAATAAAAGTTTTTGCGAAAGAGCAACACACGAGTGCAAGGCAAAATGTTATTGGGATGAATTCAAGGTTGACTTTATTCATATCTTAGAAAAAAAGAATCTTTGTCAAATCGTTCATGACACCTATTATGAATGTAAAGATTTGGATCAAATTTAAATAATATATTTTTCAACCAATTATTTCAATTTCAACTAACTTTTTTGGTTGTATACTGTTACTATTTCAGTCGTCTATGCTACTATTGTTATAGCATTTGTAGGTTATTACCAGTACTAAATTGCTTATACATGAAATAAATCAGAACTAAAAACTAAGGTTTGAAGTTGATTCTATGTTTTGCATACTACTTACTTTATAGCATTGGTAGTCTGTTTATCCTTTCGAAATTTGCGAATAAACTAATTCGGAATTATTAAAACTAAACATCAATTATTTTCTCTGCCTGAACATACTACCATTGTTATAGCTTTTATAGTTTTGAATGCCCGATCAACCTTTCTGCCGTATAAAAAACAAAAAAAACAATTAAGATTAAGTAAATACCATTTAAAAGGACACGATTATGACAACAACAACAAAATCCCCAAAGTATCTAAAGTCGCTTTTTATTAGCTTCTTGTTTACTGCTGTATGTAGTGCAATGATAGCACAGAATCTAAAGATAGTACCCGGTAGTTCCACGATGACCATTTACGGAACCACCAATGTACATGATTTCACGAGTAAGGTTACTCAAATAACAGGAGAACTGGTAATAAGCAGTTCGAAACAGGTTCAATCGCTCGTAGTGAACATACCGGTCAAGTCCATTAAAAGCGGTGAAAAGATTATGGATAAAAAAACCTATGAAACTTTTAACGCTGATAAGAATTCAAACATTGCCTTTCATTTGATTCAGGCTACATCATTAAATGTTAACGGTCAGGATATTGATGTAACATTGACCGGAAATCTGACTATGGCAGGTGTAACCCGGAAAATTAGTTTTAAAACAACGGGAAAGAGTATAAAAACTGGTGTTTACCAATTCAAAGGAAGCGTTCCGCTTAAAATGTCCGATTTCAACATGAAGCCCCCAACCGCCATGCTGGGAGTGATGAAAGTTGGTGATGGTATTATACTTAAATTCGATGTATCGATGGCTACCCAGAATATGGCTTCTATCAATTAAATTTCACAACAACTAATCTCTAAAAAAATGAAAAAATCAATTAGTCTAATGGGTGCTGCCTTTCTACTAAGCAGCCTGGGAATTGCGCAAATTCGTCCTACCGACAAAAGTGGGATCAATGTGTTTGAGAGTAAAAAAGTAACCGATTCCATTCCTTTTGATGGAATCAAAGTTGATATCGGAGGAAGCTTTACTCAATCGTTTCAAAGTCTGAAACATAGTAATACGGCTAATCCAAACAGTAAATGGGATGGAGTAATTATTTACAATACTACGACTCATCTCATAGATGAGACAAAATTCAAATATGTTGATCAAAACAAGTTAACTCCGCTGGTAGCAGGGTTTAATACCGCGAATGCCAATCTTTATCTGAACACACAATTAGCTGACGGAATTGTACTTAACATGACGCTTTATCTTTCGGCACGTCATCACAATGAAACATGGGTAAAAGGCGGATATATTCAATTTGACAAGATTCCATTTATACACCTGGATTTATTGGACAAGGTGATGGAATTTACAACACTTAAAGTAGGTCATATGGAAGTTAACTACGGTGATGCACATTTCCGGAGGTCAGACAACGGGAATTCGATGTATAATCCATTTATGGAGAATTACATCATGGATGAATTTGCTACAGAGATTGGTGCAGAGGCCGATTTCCAATATAATGGTTTACTTGCAGTTGTTGCTGCTACCAATGGCGAAATCAAAGGGGATATTACAGAAGTTGCACCTGTAGACGGTGCCACTAGTGGCAAACACAATCCGGCATTCATAGGAAAGCTTGGTATCGACAAACAAATAGGCGATAACCTTCGCGTACGTTTAACCGGATCGGGTTATTATACAGCCGGTTCAATATCCAACACTTTATTTGGTGGCGACCGTTCCGGTTCTCATTATTATGGAGTAATGGATTATGCAGCACCATCAACATCCAATGCGTTCTCAGGAAGATACAATCCTGGTTTTTCGGATAAAGTAACAACATTCATGGGAAATTTGTTTGTAAAATTCCATGGTTTAGAATGGTTTAGTACAGTAGAGTCTGCTTCTGGACGTGCGAAAGCAGAAATAACCGGTGAGCGTAAAGCAACTCAACTTGCAAGCGACCTTGTTTTCCGTTTTGGATCAGACGAAAATTTCTGGTTGGGAGCCCGCTATAACACCGTAACTGCAGGTGTGGCAGCAGCTACACCTTATGATATAAACATTGATCGCACTGCAATTAGTGCGGGATGGTTTGTGACCAAAAATATCATGGCTAAAGCTGAGTATGTAACTCAGAATTACAATGACTTCCCGGCTTCAGATATACGAAATGGTGGTAAATTCAACGGATTTGTTGTTGAAGCCGTTGTTGGATTCTAATTAACATCTTTAATATATAAAAACCGGTAAGACTTTGTTTTACCGGTTTCTTTTTAAAAATAAAATATCTTAAGGCCATGAAAAAATCACTCAGTTTACTCGGTTTGATTTTGATTTTGATTTTAGCTCAATCATTATCAGCGCAAACGACAGTTATAATTGATCTCCAACGAAACAGTTCCCTAACTATTCTTGGATCAACGAACTTATTGTCCTTTAAACTCATACAAAACGGTGAAAAACTGCAGAGAAAAACGGCTAAAGTAACTGCTACTCTTAATCAAAACAAGATTTTTTTAAGTGAAAACCAACTGTCCATCGCCGTTAAGAATTTCAGCTCGGATAATAAAATTGCATTAACGGGTTTTCTGAAACTGGTAAAATCTGATTCCTACCCCAATTTAAATGTGCAATTAAATCATATTGAAAAACCGACTATAGTTAAAACGAACAATTTCAAGACAAAAGCTTTTGTAAACATTACGATTACCGGAGTAACAAAGCCATACTGGATTCCTATCACAGCAATTCAGAACGGTGATTTGTATTTACTGGATGGAAATAAGGATATTAATATACGTGATTTTGGCCTGATTCCACCGGTTACCATGTTGGGCCTGGTAAGGGTAAACGAATGGATAAATATAAATTTACACTTGATTTGCAAAATAAGTATATAGGATTTTAATCGGTTTAACCAGAGACCAAAAAGGAAGAATCAGGCATAAAAAAACCGGTCAATATGATTGATCGGCTTTTTTTATGCTTATTAGAATTTTGGTTATTTCACAACCACTTTTTTCTTCGGAAATAAAACAAAACCACTGCCGAAAAGGCAACCATCACAAAAACAGAAAAAGGGTATCCATATTTCCAGCTCAGTTCGGGTATATACTTGAAGTTCATTCCGTACATGCTGGCAATGAGGGTTGGCGGCATAAAAATAACCGATACTACGGTGAATATTTTGATAATTTTATTTTGTTGCAGGTTTACCAAACCCAGGAAAGTATCCTGCAGGTAGTCCAAACGGTCGAAACCAAAGCGCGTGTATTCGAACAGCGAATTAATGTCTTTTACTATCATCCCCAGACGCGGACGGAGTTCTTCGGGAAAAAACTCGCATTTCATCATGTTGGAAATCACTCGCTGTTTATCGATAATATTTTGCCGGATAATCATCACCTTTTCCTGCAAGTCCTTAATGCGTATCAGTATATCTTCATCCAGGTCATCTTCTGTGTTCAGAGTCTTACTTAAATTGGTGATTTGCTCGGTGGCATCTTCTACCATGTCGGCATCAAATTCAACCCTGGTTTCAAACAGGGCAACCAGCACGTGGTAACCGGTAAGGTAACTGCGCGTATTGGCATAAATTTTCTTGATAGTTTCGTTGAACGATTTGAGTTCCGCATCGCGTACCGAAACCAATATACCGTTTTTCAGGATAAATGAAATGGGTTCCAGCTTGAAATTTTCCTGTAAAAAATTGGAGTTAGCTACTATGCTGTCATCGGTTTGCATATAGCGCGAGCTCATTTCAATTTCTTCAATTTCTTCATCTTCCATGATGTAGATTTTCAAAAATTGTTCCAGTTCGTCTTCAATTTCTTCCGAAACGTCGTTTAGGTCGATCCAGATCAAATCTTTCAGGTTTACTTTTTTGAGCGTATCGAGGTTTTTGGATATTTTGAGTTTACCTTCTTCGTGGTAAAATAGTCTTAATTCGGACATAGCTTTGTTTCCTTTCTGTTTTTTATCGACCGGGGCAGAGCTCGTCACGAGTCTCTTCGTTTATTCATCGGCCGCAGGGAATATTGTCCCTAAAGGTTAAACGTATAAATTACTTTTTGGTGCTATTCATAGCAGCATCAATCCGGTTGGTTAGATCGATAAATGCAGGTACATCCAATCGCTCGGGTCGTAAATCGAAAAGCGGATCGGTGAACATGGGATTATCTCTTTCTACCATGGATTTGAGGGAGTTGCGCAAAGTTTTACGGCGCTGATTGAAGGCTGTTTTCACCACTGTTTTGAAGAGTTGCTCATTACAATTAATGCGCGACACGTCGTTGCGAGTAAAGCGAATAACAGCCGATTTGACCTTGGGAGGTGGGTCAAAGACGTTTTCGTGCACCGTAAACAGGTACTCGATGGTATAGTAGGCTTGCATAAGAACGCTCAGAATGCCGTAAGTTTTGCTTCCGGCCGGAGCGGCAATGCGTTCGGCCACTTCTTTTTGTATCATGCCGGCAAGGCAAGGAATGGAATCCTTGTTTTCCAGCATTTTAAAGAAAATCTGGCTCGAAATATTATAGGGAAAATTGCCGATAATACAGAATTTGTCCGTAAAATAGCTTTTAAGATCCATTTTCAAAAAGTCAGCTTCTATGACTTTCAGATCGGGATAATGTTCGTGGAGGTATACTACCGATTCACCGTCGAGTTCAACGGTGGTGAGATCAATCAGCGGATTTTGAATCAAAAATTGGGTGAGTACACCCATTCCCGGACCAATTTCAAGCACAGCGGTGCGACCGTCGAGAGTGAGACTCTCGGCAATACGTCGGGCAACATCCATGTCTTTCAGGAAATGTTGTCCCAGGTGTCTTTTTGCTCTTACTTGTGCCATATTTCGGATGATCGTCGGGCATAATAGGTGATAACTAATTTGTTTTGAGAAATCTCTTTACAGAAACAGAGGAAATAAATGTTAAATATCGACGAATTGCTAAATTGTAAATTGTAAATAGCTTAATTGTAAATTCTTAAATTGTATCTTTGTACTGTGTAAAAAAGATAGCCTTTTGGGCGCACAAAAGTAACCATAATTGTTCGACTATCCTACTTTTAAGGTTAGATTCTCCATTAAAGTACCAGATTATATCCACTGATGAGAAAAATCTTTATAAATGTTGGAAGTTGGATTTGTGTTGCGATAGACTTTTTCTACCCGCCATTCAGCAAATACATGACTTTGCAGTTCTTTCGCTATGGTGCGTCCGGCGTGGCAAACATGATATTTGATTGGGTACTATATTTCGTGGTGTATAATTTTGTTTTAGACCATCAAATGGTACAACTGGGCTTTATTACGCTGAGTTCACACATTGCATCCTTAATCATTGTTTTCCCTGTATCTTCCTTTTCAGGTTTTTTACTCCAAAAATATGTAACATTTACAGCGTCTGAATTGCGTGGTGCTGTGCAGCTGTACCGTTATTCGCTGGTGGTAATGGCGAATCTGGTTCTTAATTACCTGGGACTAAAAATATTAGTTGACGGAGCCGGTTTTTTCCCTACTCCATCAAAAATGGCAGTGACTATTATCACCACCTTGTTCAGCTATTTCTCCCAAAAAAAATTCACGTTTAGACCTCCATCAGGCCCCCAAACGCCATAATGGCATTTAAACTCATTATTAGCTTCCAAATGAAAGGCAAGGAACTTTTAAAATCGATAAGAGAAAAATCCCTGTTATGGGATTTAGGGGCTGTTTTTTTTATGCTTTCCTATTTATTTTTGGCCTATAAGCTTCTCACTTTTAACCAATACAACGAACTCATTGATCAGTGGCAGCAGATGCCAGTTTCACAGTTTCGATGGTTAACGGGTGTGTTGCTCTTATTACCTTTAAATTGGTTTTTGGAATCGCTCAAATGGAAATTGTTGACTTCAAAAATACAAAATCTATCTATTTCCGATTCTTTCAAATCCGTACTTGCCGGGGCATCTACGGGTTTTTTTACTCCTAACCGGGTGGGTGAACTGGTTGGACGCGTATTATTCCTTGAAGCCAGAAACAGAAAACCTGGCATAACTTTGTGTGTGGTAAGCAGTTTTACACAAAATATAATTATGGTATCCTGGGGTATCCCTGCTAGCATTATGTTCTTTACGCGCAAAGGCGCCACGCTGGATTCGGACATAAACCGCATTCTGCTAATTTTTGCTTCTTGTCTATTTGTTATGGGATTGATTTATTCAGTCTGGCCATTTTTGAGTAAGAAAATTTCCAAATGTCGGTTTTATCCCCAAATAACAGCTTTCACTTTTTTTCTTTCAGCCTATACTTGGTCCGATTTAGTACAAATCCTGTTCATTTCGCTGCTGCGATATTTGGTATTTTGCACACAAATGTTCCTCATGTTGAATTTTTTTGGAGTTGAAATTCTCCCCTGGCATGCTATGATAGCCATCCCTGCGAGTTATTTATTCGTTACTTTTACGCCTTCGCTCGCTTTTTCAGAAGCAGCCGTAAGGAGTTCATATGCTGTGCTTTTTGTCGGTGCTTTTTCGGAGCAGGTTGTCGGCATTGCACTGGCCGGTGTTTGTATTTGGATGGTGAATCTGGTGGTACCCATGCTGGTGGGATCGGTGGTTATGTTGGCGGTGAGAAGGCAGGTCTGAATTTTTGAAGACGAACACTCCTGTCCACAAATTAAATTCAACGTCGTATTGTTTAGTTTTTTTGAAGTATATGTGCTTTGTTAAACTAAGTGGCTTTATATCTTAATGGCTATTTTCTTTCTTACCACTTTTCTTTTAAGCCCAGCATGAACATGAAGAATTAAACTCACAAAAAAAAACATTGCATTGTGAAATAAATTATTCGATAATGTATTTTGGAATCGAATCCCGAATGTACAACTAATTACTTTTTTTCCAGTTCCAGTTCCACTTTTCCCAAATACAATCCGCTTTTTCCCATTTGGGCAATCACTATGTTTTTTCCAGCTGCATTTTTTACAGTTGTATTTGTTATAAGGCTGTGCGAGTGTCCGCCGATAATCAGGTCTATATATCGTGTGGAGCGGGCAATTTCGTAATCGGAAACTATATTTTTAGTGGTATCAGCTCCCAGATGTGACAGACAGATAACGACATCGCACTTTTTCCCTCTTTTCAGGAAAGTGGACATCTCAATGGCTTTTTCCACGGCGTCTTTATACTCAACTCCTTTGTAGTTGCTTTCAATAATCAATCCTTTAGGCTCTATATCCAACGCCAGTATGCCAATTCGAAGTCCGGCACGGTTCAGTATCAGGTAAGGTTCTACGATATTGTGGAGAGCAGTTGTTTCTAATTCATAATTGGAACTAAGTATGGGGAAATTTGCTCCACGAAGAATTGCCGCCAGGGTATCTACGCCATTGTCGAATTCATGATTTCCAAGCGTTCCTGCATCGTATTTCATTCTGTTGAGTGCATCTATTTCTACCCTTCCGTTGTAAAAATTAAAGTATGGTGTGCCTTGCGAAAAATCGCCTGCATCCAACAAGAGTACGTTTTCTTCCTGTGAGCGGATTTGGTTTATCACGCCCATTCTGCGGGCATAGCCACCCATATCGGCGGTTTTCAATGTAGATTTTTCAGTAGGTTCCACCTGGCTGTGTGTATCGTTGGTATGCAGAATTACCAGTTTTATTTTCTGTTGAGCCAAAATGCTTACAGATGACATAATTAGTAAGCAAGCAATCAAGCTGAAATTGTTATGTGTTTTCATTCTTCCAATTGTAAATTGTAAATTTTTTAAATTGTCAATCGATCTTTATTCGTCCATCCAACTTTGACTGTATTTTATTTCCTTTAACGGTTTCGCGTTTGATGTAATCGAGCAAAATGCTGCGGATTTTCAGACCTGTATTCACGCGCTTTTCTGCTTCTGCCAGTTGCACCATTTTATCGTTTCCACTGGCCAGATAATCATTGGTGGCAATACTGTACAATTTTTCGGTATCCAATTCTTCCCCCTTAATTGTTATGTTCACAGCTTTTCCGTCCTTTATGACCATACGTAATCCAGATACTCCTTCGCCTCCCATACCGGCAAAGTATTGAAGCAAGCCCAGCAACTTATCGCCCCTGAGCCACAAAACTACCAGTTCGTTTTCGAAAGGCATAAGTTCAAACACTTGTCCAATACTAATGTTTCCTGCAGGTATCTGGGTGCGTAAACTGCCTAAATTTACTATGGATATATCCACTTTTTCGCCCAAACTTTCCGAAGCTGCCTGACGATAGACATCGGCACTGAAGTTGGAAAGCAGACTTTCGGGTGCGTGCCCGGTCATAGTTTCGGCTGCCTGCCCAATAACCACGTTCATTTCTGCATCGATTTTTTGCTTGATAGGTTGCAAATAGGCTTCGTAATTTTTATCGGCCAAGGTTTCAGTGCTGCTGTCGATGGCAATTTTTGTGGATGTTGCCTGCGTAATTGTCCAGGTCTTATGACTACAGGAAGTACCCGCAACCGCTAACAGACAAATGAAAAGGATTTTTTTTGAATACATATGTGCTGAAATTTTAGTGCATGCATTTAATTGAAAACGAAAGTAATTAAAATTACCGAAATGGAGAACTAATATGATGTGATCTTTTTTAAATTATTTTTGTGTCCTCTATTGTGCCCATTGTGGTTATCACCTATTTCCCAATATCAGGCAGAGCTTTTGCCGGTAAAACTAAAATGTTGTATCTTTGTACTTTCATCTCAAAAAGGGATGCGGAACGAATCAAAAAAGAAAGAAAACGCAAATGAATTTTATTGAAGAATTGCAGTGGCGCGGGATGATACATACCCTGATGCCGGGTACTGAAGAACAACTTGATAAAGAAATGACATCGGCTTATGTGGGCATTGACCCTACAGCCGACTCTCTACATATTGGTCACCTGGTGAGCGTGATGATGTTGAAACACTTTCAACGCGCCGGACATAAACCCATCGCCCTTATTGGTGGTGCCACGGGAATGATTGGTGATCCTTCGGGCAAGTCGGCCGAACGGAATTTGCTGGACGAAAAAGCACTCCGTCATAACCAGGACTGCATTAAACTGCAATTGGCAAAATTCCTCGATTTCGACAGCGAAGCACCCAATGCCGCTGAGTTGGTGAATAATTACGATTGGATGAAAGATTATTCATTTCTTGATTTCATTCGCGACATTGGCAAGCACATCACCGTAAACTATATGATGGCCAAAGAGTCGGTAAAAAAACGACTCAGCAGCGAATCGAACGTGGGCATGTCGTTTACCGAATTTTCGTACCAACTGTTGCAAGGCTACGATTTTTTGCATTTGTATCAGGAGAAAAACTGTAAACTGCAAATGGGCGGCTCCGATCAATGGGGAAATATCACCACCGGAACGGAGCTTATTCGCCGAAAAACAGGTGGAGAAGCCTTCGCGTTGGTTTGTCCGTTGATAACCAAAGCCGATGGCGGCAAATTTGGAAAAACAGAAAGCGGAAACGTCTGGCTCGACCGCCGTTACACTTCACCCTATAAATTCTACCAGTTCTGGCTCAACGTAAGCGATGCCGATGCTGAAAAATATATAAAAATATTTACGGCCATCGATAAAGGAGTCATCGACGCTTTGATAGTTGAACATACTCAGGCACCACATTTGCGCATATTGCAAAAACGTCTGGCGCAGGAAGTAACCGTGTTGGTTCATTCCGAGGAAGATTACCTGGCTGCCTTAGAAGCCTCGAGCATACTCTTTGGTAATTCTACCTCAGAAGTGTTGAAACGTTTGGATGAAGATACACTGTTGGCCGTATTCGATGGTGTCCCACAATTCCATATTTCCCGCGAAGCACTGGAGACAGGCGTTAAAGCAATCGACCTGTTGACCGATAATGCAGCCGTTTTTCCATCCAAAGGGGAGATGCGCAAGCTGGTTCAGTCCGGTGGAGTAAGCATAAACAAAGAAAAACTGGAAAATCAGGAAGAAATATTGAACGGCTCGAAACTGCTCAACAACAAATACATATTGGTGCAGAAAGGTAAAAAGAACTACTTTTTATTGATTGCAGAATAAGGAAAATTCCACTTTTTCGGAATATTTTTCTAAAAGGTTTTGGCAAAAAGAAAAACAATCGTATCTTTGCACCGCTTTAGAAATATAAAGCAACCCGATTGTCTCATGGTGTAATGGTAGCACTGCAGTTTTTGGTTCTGCCTGACCAGGTTCGAGTCCTGGTGAGACAACAAAATCCAAAGTCATCGGTTGAATTTCAAAAATGAAGTTCAACCGGTTTTTTTATTAATCAATTCAAGTTGGAATGCAACTTATTTTTTATATTTTTGCCACGAATTAAACCTTATCTTTTTTTGGTGGCAGTTAGTAGAAGTACTTAAAGGCTTCATTAAAAAAAACAAAACACACCTTGTCTCATGGTGTAATGGTAGCACTGTAGATTCTGAATCTGCCTGCCCAGGTTCGAGCCCTGGTGAGACAACATAATCCCTGTAAGTAAAACACTTACAGGGATTTTTTCCATTCATACGCTCCCGTTTTTATCAAAAATACTCGAATAAACTACAACTGTACATAAAGTTATGCAGAATTTTAAAATCATTATTTATTATTACACGGCAAAGCTTCGCGAGGCTTTATTTGCTGATAAAGAGACAAATGTCTCGTTATTAACTTTGTGGTTTCGATCCTGAAATTTTCCGTTTTATTGTTTTTTCGGATAATTGTTTAGCTAAAATGTTTTCGTAATTTTGTCGTGTGAAAATCCGAGAGTATATTCACTTCGGCGCTTGAATAACAATTAAAAAAAAAGAGTTTGTGATTCATATGGTGGAGATTGAAAAAGGAAATAAACACAAAAAATTATATAAAAGAAAAAAAATGAAATTAAGTAGAATAGTAGTTCTTTTAGTATTGGGTCTGGGTCTAATGTTTAGCACAACATCGTGCATCGTATCGGAGCGTGGCCATGGCAGACACGATAACGGGAATCATAGAGGTTGGTATAAGAGTTCAAATAAACCGCGACATTCTAAAAGCAATAAAACATACAAGAGTAAAAAGCAGTATAAGCAAAAGGGTAATAACCGAAAATAATTACTGTAATTCTTATGATATTTTTATTGAAAGTTTGAACTAATGAAAATCCAGGCTAACCTGAATTAAAGATTTTTTTTATACTGTACCCGAAATAAGAAATTAAACCAACATGATTAAGCGAAAACAAATTGCATTTATTGCAGCAATGGCATTAACCCTGACAGGAATACTGGCCAGTTGTACTAATTCTCCGAAAAAGGAGGGCGACAAAGAAACATCAAATGTAACTGATAAAGAAACACTTGTTGAGGAAGAAGTAATACCTGTTATGGATACAGCCATGTACACTCAAAAAATGCTGGCGCTGGCAAATGGTGATTCCACGGGACGCTGGCCGGTAAAGAACCAACCTTTTCCTTTAGCCGGTGCTATATTACCCAACAAACGGGTAGTGGCTTATTATGGGAATCTCTATTCAAAACGAATGGGAATTTTGGGTGAATTGTCTCCTGCAGCCATGTTAGCCCGACTCGATCAGGAAGTAAAGAATTGGGAACTTGCTGATTCAACTACAGAGGTTCAACCGGCACTCCATTATATAGCTGTGGTTGCACAAGGGGCAGCCGGAAAAGATGGTAAATATCGAAGCCGCATGCCCGACAAACAAATTGATTCAGTGATGGCTATTTCCAGAATGAGAAAGAATATGATTGTCTTTCTGGACATACAGGTAGCTTTAAGTGATATCAGAGATGAAGTGCCTCGTCTGGAAAAATATCTGATTATGCCTAATGTTCATTTAGGTATAGACCCGGAGTTTTCAATGAAAAACGGACGTAAACCAGGTTCAACCATTGGTACTTTTGATGCAGCAGATATTAATTATTGTTCTGATTATCTGGCTAAATTGGTTCAGAAACATCATCTTACTCCCAAAATATTTGTTATTCACCGCTTTACACAAAAAATGGTAACAAATTCCAAAGGAATCAAACTCCATCCTGAAGTTCAATTGGTTATAAATATGGATGGCTGGGGTGCACCTGAACTTAAAAAGGGAACTTACCGGTATTTTATCAACCGGGAACCTGTACAGTTTACCGGTTTTAAATTGTTTTACGGAAACGATTTAAAAAATGGTCCAAAAAGATTGATGACACCGGCTGATTTATTAAAACTGACGCCAAAGCCAAGCTATATTCAATATCAGTAATTTTTCTCTGGTAATGCTATAAAAATCTGTTTAAATACAATATACTAACCGGTTGAAGTTCAATTTTGAAGTTCAACCGGTTTTTTTGTTTTCTATTTTGCTGCTGATTTAAATATTTTTTGTATTTTTGACACTTGATAAGTTTTTAAAAGTTGTATTTTTGTTTTAATCGGAGATCTCTACTTAATCGGATATTCATGCTACTGCTTTTTCTTGAAATGAGTTATTCAATGAATTCAAAATCAGAATAAAACCATTTAATATTGTTTCAGATGGTGACCGACGAAAAAAGACTAACAATACGCGAATGGGCTGAGGCTGACAGACCCCGCGAAAAGATGCTGAAAAAAGGTGCTCAAAGCCTTTCGGATGCCGAATTACTGGCCATACTGATTGGTTCAGGGAGTAAGAATGAAACGGTGGTGGAGCTTTCGCGCCGGATTATGCACGATTGCAGCGATAATCTGAATGAACTGGCACAACTATCTGCTCATGATTTGTGTACCCGATTCAAGGGAATTGGTGAAGCCAAAGCGATTACCATTATGGCCGCACTAGAACTGGGAAAACGGCGTAAAACGAGTGAAATACTGGAACTCAAAAAAGTTACTACCAGCAAACACCTGTTGGAATTGTTCGAGCCGGTGTTAATCGATCTGCCTCACGAAGAATTCTGGGTTGCATTGCTCAACGGGGCTAACAGATTAATTACCTTAAAGCGCCTGACACAAGGTGGCTCCAAGCAGACGGTGGTGGATATACCTATGCTGCTTAAAATGGCCATAGAAAATTCGGCTCAATTTGTGGTGGTGGCACACAATCATCCCTCAGGGCAAAATAAGCCCAGCCACGAAGACGATATTATTACCCGACGCATCAAAGCCGGTTGCGAAGCCGTTGGCATTGAATTACTTGATCACATTATCATTGCCCGGGGTGATTTTTACAGTTTTAGCGATGAAGGGAAAATGTGAATATATGAATTTGAAAATAATCGAATTTGAAAATTTGAAAATTAAGATGTGAATTTAAATGTCACCAGCAACGATGCGGCTAATTCGTATTCATCCGGTTATCCAATTGTTCGATTTTTCACAAAGATATTCAATTTAACTAATAGACAATTAGCCAATTAACGAATCAACCAATTAACCAATAACCAACCAGCCATGGCCTTATTAGAAATAGAAAATGTAGTAAAACAATTTGCCGGACACCGGGCATTGGATGGCGTGAGTCTCTCGGTACCGGAGAATACGGTTTACGGATTGCTGGGGCCCAACGGTGCCGGGAAAACCACCCTGATTCGTATTATCAATTGCATTACCGCACCCGATAGCGGCGAAGTAAGGCTAAACGGAAAACGAATGACTCCTGCCGATGTGCAACATATTGGTTATCTGCCCGAAGAGCGCGGACTGTACAAAAAAATGAAAGTGGGCGAACAGGCCTTGTATCTGGCACGACTCAAGGGGATGACAAAACCCGATGCGCTGAAGGCATTGAAATACTGGTTCGAAAAATTTGAAATTGAAGCCTGGTGGAACAAAAAAGTAGAAGAACTCTCGAAAGGCATGGCGCAAAAAGTGCAGTTTATCACCACGATATTACATGAACCTAAGTTACTTATTTTTGATGAACCTTTCAGTGGTTTCGATCCCGTGAACGTTGATTTAATGAAACGCGAAATTTTGGGCTTACGCGACAAGGGTGCAACCATCATTTTTTCATCCCACAACATGGAATCGGTGGAAGAATTGTGCGAGAATATTTCATTAATTAATAAGTCCAGGATAGTACTACAGGGCAATGTGGCCGAAATCAGGGCTTCATATGCCACCAAAACTTTTGTGGTTCGTTCCGAAAATGTCATTTCCGAAAACGGATTTGAATTGCTTTCTCAAACGACAAAAAACGGAATAGTGGAGAGCCTGGTTAAAAAAACGACCACAGACAGCAACAATATTTTGCTGAATAAAATCATAGGTCAAACCGAAATTCACTCATTCGAAGAGTTGCTTCCCAGCATGAATGATATTTTTATAGAAACGGTGAAACCGTTAAACCATAAATTCAGAGGCGAATAAAACAGGAATAGATTGAATTCTTTAGAGAAAAAATAAAATGTATTTTTTTGAATAGTTCTACTTTTTAAAATTGCAATTTAAATGTTTCTGGTTTTACCAATCACGCTCCCGATAACCCCGATAGCTATCTGGGGACACCTAACTAACAAATTAACCAATCACTAATTAACCAATCACCAATGAGCAAAATAGGCATTATCATAAACAGAGAATACACCACCCGGGTGATGAAAACATCCTTTATTGTGCTTACTTTTCTGGCACCATTGCTCTTTGCAGGTATGATTATGGTGCCTCTATGGTTGTCGAGTATTAAAGATGGTAGTAAAAAGCACATTGTGGTTATCGATCGCACACATAGTTACGGGGATGTGCTGAAAAGCAACGATACCTATACTTTCGATTTTGTAGATAAACCGGTAGATGAAATACGAAAGGCTAATACCGACAAGGACGAATTTGCAGCTTTACTTTTAATTTCCGGAGATCTGGCAATAAATCCCAAAGCGGTCTCTTTATATTCCGAAGAACAGGTAAATATGGAACTGAGGAGCTATATTTCCGGATTATTGAATACCTACGTGGAACAACAAAAAATGGCTGCATACAACATCCCCAACCTGAAAGAAATGGTTGAGAAGTCGCGTGCCAACATCGATATTACCACTATAAAATGGGGTGAAAATGGGCAGGAAAAGGTTGGTTCGGCAGAATTGGCTTTGTTTATAGGTATGATTTCTGCTTTTTTGATTTATCTGTTTATTATTATTTACGGAGCACAAGTGATGAGTGGTGTGGTGCAGGAAAAAACCAGCCGCATCGTGGAAGTTATTATTTCATCCGTGAAACCCTTTGAATTGATGATGGGCAAAATTATCGGCATCGCCCTGGTTGGTCTCACTCAGTTTTTTATGTGGGTAATACTGACCATACTGATTTCTGTAGTAGCAGGATCATTAATGGGTGGCAGTGTTGATGTTAATGCCCTGCAACAGGCAAACCAGATGGGCATGGGCGTACAGTCGCTTCCGGCAAGCGAAACCCAAACCATGTTCCGGGAAGTCTACAGCCTAATGAGTGGATTCGATTTTATACAAATTGTCACTCTGTTTGTAGTGTACTTTTTGGGCGGATATTTGCTGTATGCTTCGCTTTTTGCAGCCGTAGGTTCGGCAGTCGACAGCGAAACCGATACGCAACAATTCTCTTTACCGCTTACTTTACCGATAATATTTGCCATATATGCAGCCATTTACAGTGCTCAAAACCCCGATGGTCCACTGGCACTCTGGTGCTCAATGATTCCTTTTACTTCGCCCATAGTAATGATGGTGCGACTACCTTTCGGAGTTCCTGCATGGCAAATTGCACTTTCGCTGGCCATTTTGGTCCTGTCGTTTATTGGAACCACCTGGATGGCAGGTAAAATATACCGAACCGGCATATTAATGTACGGCAAAAAAGTTTCCTGGAGCGAATTGTGGAAATGGCTAAGGTATTAATTCCAAAGTTTAAATCAGAACATATTTTCTTCTAAATAAAAAAAAATGAAACCAAAGTTTTTAAAACCCGACGATAAAATTTGTATTATCTCCCCTTCAGGAGGCATCGACACCAGCTATATAGAAGGTGCTAAAGCAGTACTTTCCGACTGGGGCCTTCAGGTCACCGAGGGCGAATTTGCCCGTACCCAATATGGTCGTTTTTCCGGTACATCCGAGCATCGGCTTAGTGACTTGCAACATGCGTTGGATGATCCAACGGTTCGGGCAATATTATGTAGCAGAGGTGGCTACGGGTTGGCTCAAATCATTGATAAAATCAGTTTTACCCGATTTGCTGAATACCCCAAATGGATGATCGGATTTAGCGACATTACCATATTGCACAATGCCATCACGGGTATGGAGATTGCCTCTATCCATGGAGTAATGGCAAAACACCTTACCGAATTAGCCCCCAATGCCAAACCGATAGTTCAACTCCACAAAATTTTGTTTGGAGAAATGCCTACCTATATTGGACCTTCGCATGCCTTAAATAAACTGGGAAATGCTCAGGGGAAATTGATGGGAGGAAATTTATCGGTACTCATGGGTTTGCGCGGGAGTCAATTTGATCTGCCCTATGAAAATTCGATTCTTTTTATTGAAGATATCGACGAAAAACCCTATCACATTGATCGTATGATACAAAATTTACGCTTTAGTGGCGTGCTGTCAAAACTTTCAGGGCTTGTAGTCGGGCAGTTTACCGATTGCGAGGAAGATCCGTTGATGATGCAAACTATTCACGAAATTATTACAGATGCCGTGTGCGATTATGACTATCCGGTCTGCTTCAATTTCCCGGCCGGGCATGTCGAAAATAATTTACCGCTGGTCCTCGGAGCGACTGTTCAACTGGAAGTCACAGCAGAAAAAGTACAGTTGAAATTCTAATTTTACAAGCGTATATAGTTAAAATCACAGAGTAAAAATAAAACCCCTTTTTTATTAAAAAATGGAAATTGACTATTGTTTATAAGCTAAAATTTATATCTTTGCAATACGACAAACATTAAACTCCCGATAGTTATGCCTTTGAAAAAATACATACTTCTGATTTTGAGTGTAATACTTCCAATCGGTTTTGCAAATGCCAAACACCATTCAAAAAGAAAGCCGTTGGTTGTAACCGACACTATAAGCACAAAATATTTAGTTACTTCTACTGGTTCATCTCTTTCCGATTCCATTATCAATTATGGAAAATTATTTCTAAGAACGCCATACCACTACGGTTCCAGTGGCACATCTTCTTTCGATTGCTCAGGATTTACTTCTCATGTTTATGGAAATTTCGGATATAATCTGCCACACTCATCGGCCAGTCAGGCACAAAAATTTGATTCCGTAAAACGGGATGAACTTAAAACAGGTGATCTGGTTTATTTTTCCGGAAGGCGTGGAAGTGGACGTGTGGGTCACGTAGGGATAGTGGTTTCGGCAAAAGAGAATGGGGAATTTGAATTTATACATGCTGCGGTTTCTACCGGAGTTACCATATCCAACTCGGCAGAGGCTTATTATACCAGGCGTTTTATTAAAGCCAACCGGGTAATTAGCGGCAATTCGTCCCTGGTGGTGGTTCCTTATGTATCATCAAATCAAAAGCTTTCGGAAGATTCGGATGTTATAATTTCAGGTCAACAGAAAAAGAATCTTATTCCGGCAGAATATCACCGAGTTAAATCAGGCGAGACTCTTTCATCTATTTCCAAAAAATACAACATTACCGTTGCGGAACTTAAACAAAAAAACGATATTAAAGGTAGTAAAATCAGTCTTCGTCAACAATTAAAGGTTAGAGATGAAAAAGTTATTGTTGAAACGAAATTGGCAACAAAAAATTCGGAGAAGCCATCATACAAAACAAAAGTAACCAAATTAGATCTTGCGGTGGTTGAGCCTAAACTTCCTAATACTGCTTCAACAACTCATAAAGTACTGAAAGGCGAATCGCTGTTCGCCATTTCTAAAACCTATCATATTTCAATTGACGATTTAAAAAGAATAAATAACCTAAAAGGTAGCAATTTACGTCCTGGTCAGGAAATTTCAGTAGGACAAGCGCCTGAACAGCTTGTGGCTAATTCGGAAACGAAACCAGTAGACACTTATAAAGTCAAGGCTGGTGAATCATTATACACTATTTCTAAAAAATATAATATTTCCATCGATGAATTGAAAGATATCAATAATCTAAAAAACGGGAATATACGACCGGGCCAGGAACTGAAGCTTGCACAACAAACTACAGGGAAATCCATTGCCAGGACAGACAAGCCATCTCAAATTACTCATCAGGTGGTTTCAGGAGAATCATTATACTCCATTGCTAAAACCTACGGTTGCACCATTCAGGATATAAAAGATTGGAATCACACAAAAAAAACCAAACTGAATTTAGGTGACCGCCTTATTATCTCTCCAAAAAACAGTTAATATAAAATACCATGGAATCAAAGCATTTGCTCTCCATTTCTGTATTATCAGTCAGTTTAATTCTTTCAGTCTTTATTTTTTCCAATTCAATAAAAAACCGGAACGAATCGGATAATGTAGTTTCAGTTACTGGTATGGCCGAACGGAATTTTGAGTCGGACTTAATCGTTTGGCAAGGTCAATTCACCGTTAAGGATATGAATTTGACTTCAGCCTATGCCGAGTTGAAAAAGCAAAGCGAGTCTACACGCGTTTTTCTGAATGAAAAAGGAATAGACCAGAAGGAAATGACTTTTTCAGCAGTAGAAATCACAAAAGAATTTGTATATATTTCTAAAGATGGAAATTCAAGTTCAACTTTCGATGGATATAGATTGACTCAAAAAGTAAGCATTAACTCTACCGACGTACCCAAAATCGAACGTATCTCGCGTGAGATAACTGAACTAATCAATAGTGGAATTGAAATTACTTCCCTGGCACCACAATATTACTACACTAAACTATCCGGACTGAAAATTGAAATGCTTGCCGAAGCTGCCCGGGATGGGTCACAACGGGCAAAAACCATTGCCACCAATGGAGATGGGAAATTGGGTAAGCTAGTAAATTCATCTATGGGTGTCTTTCAGATCGTTGCTCAAAATTCAGCCGAAGATTACAGCTGGGGTGGAGCCTTTAATACATCGTCCAAAAAGAAAACAGCCACCATTACCGTTAAGTTGCAGTACAAACTCAAATAATTCTGTGTTCTGCGTTTATGGTTTAGTGTTTAGTGTTTATAGTTCAGCGTTCCGGGTTTTGAGTTATTAGCTCGTAGATTATTCTACCTGATTCTTTAATCTTTGTTCTTGTATCTTGTCTATTTTCTGCGCTATTTTCTTTGTCTTTAATCTTGGATCTTTTGTCTTTGATCTTTGATCTTTATTCTTGGCTGTTTTCTTTGCTGTTTTCTTTGTCTTTAATCTTGGTTCTTGGTTCTTTTGTCTTTGATCTTGGTTCTTGGTTCTTTTGTCTTTGATCTTGGCTCTTGGTTCTTGGTTCTTGGCTCTTGGTTCTTCCTAATCAAACAAACTCTGAAGCACAGCCAGTGAATGCAGACCATGGAAATCGGGAATATGCAGACGATAGTATTGCACCATGCTTTCAAGCAAATCGACGCGTTTCTGACGAGTCAAGGATAGCAGGCGCATATCTGAGTAGTCACACCGTAATAAAGCCGCAAAATCGCCCGATATATCGGGAGCCAGAAAATGGACATGCAAGGGTTTTTGTTTTAAGAACACTCCATTCATTAAATCGAAGTAAGCGGCATTAACCTCATCCTGATTCGGCTCAAAACCCAGGTAACGTGAGAGCTTGAGCAAAAACACCAAATGAAAATTCGATATACCTTCTTCGCAACAATCCAATGTTTGAATGGAGTTCTCCAGAAAGAGATACAAGCTTTCATCCGGTTCGGTACGGCGTAGCGTTCTAAAAAGAAGTTCGGAAAGGAATAAAGCTACCGAATTTTTAACCGGATGAAAAGGGATACTCACAAAAGGATAGGCAAGGCGCATGTCTTTTATTCGCTGAATTTCTTTCCCGGGAACATGGTATACATCCATTTCTACGATAGTAAGTGCCTGCAAAAACGCAGCACGACAAACTGATTTCTTTTTATTCACACCATGAACCATGTATGAAACTCGTCCAAATTGACGCGTATACACCGTCATAATGGATGCAGAATCGGAATATTTAAGCGAATGGAGTACAATACCGTTAGTTTTTACAAGCATAAAAAACAGATTAGACAACAAAAGTAACAAAATTATCGGCTCGGAAACACATTTATCATGAAAGAGAGAATTTTATTTTATTCCGGATGGATTGATAAATAGGCTTTTACAAATTAAATGAAATTAATTGTAGCAAATGCTTGGTTATTCCAAAAAACACCCGTACATTTGCACTCGCAATTGAGAGTAACAAACCCTCACCGCCGGAAGGTAATTCAAACCTAATGGCCCATTCGTCTATCGGTTAGGACGCCAGGTTTTCATCCTGGAAAGAGGGGTTCGACTCCCCTATGGGCTACAGAAAAAAAAGTACGAAATTTAAAAAATTAAGATTGAGATGGCAAACCATAAATCATCTATCAAAAGAATACGTCAAGCTGACAAAAAGAAATTGCACAATCGTTATTATGCAAAAACAGCTCGTAACGCTGTCCGCAAATTGCGTACAACTGCCGACAAAATTGTAGCAACTGAAATGTTACCAAAAATCAGCGCCATGCTCGACAAATTGGCTAAACGCAGCATCATTCACAAAAACAAAGCTAACAACTTGAAATCAAGATTAGCTGTCTTTGTAAACAAACTCGCTTAATAGCTTCTTCAAATTATACAGAAGCCCTTCTCCAAACGGAGAAGGGCTTTTTTGTCGTAATCCTATTTGAATCCACCCTCCCCAATGATTCTCTTTTTATATCCACTGACCATCCCTGATCTTTTTTAATATAAAAAACAGCACAATTAAATATTACCACAAAACATATTCCAATTGTTTTATGTTATTCTTATGATTAAAAAATTGCAAGAATGTACGAAACACCGTATTATTTAAAACATGCTTCTTCAAGTATCAATTCCAGTTCCAAATTAAACGGGAACGGCGAGCAGATAATCACATACAGATATTTGCCTCAATACAGAATGAAATGAAAAATCGAAGGGCAGTTTATATGTTGAAAAAGTCAAACCGACAATTTGCAAGAGAAAAAAAAAGATTAAGCTGTCCCGGAACAATCAGTAATTGCAAATAACAGCAACGAAAACGGGAAACGAAACATCAGAAAGCGGAATTTTATTCATATCAGCCTGAATAATTGATTTGTTATATGCAATTGAAACACAAAGCAAATAAAGAGTTTCAGAGAGAAGTCTTTATTGTTTTATTATTCAATCAAAAAATCAGTTAGAATTATGAAAACAGTTAGAATTCACCAGTATGGGGACGTAGACGTTCTTAAATTTGAAGAAATCCCTGTTCCACAAATCGCATCCGACGAAGTATTGATAAAAATTCATGCAACTTCCATCAATCCACTCGATTGGAAAGTAAGAGAAGGTTTTATGAAAGAAACGAACCTGCACAAATTGCCACTCACCTTGGGTTGGGATTGTTCGGGGACTATTGAGAAAACAGGTACTCTGGTAACCGATTTCAGAGTAGGCGATGATGTTTATTGCAGACCACCTACCGAAAGAGACGGTTCTTATGCAGAATATATAGCAGTAAAAGCAAGCGAAGTAGCACTGAAACCCAGAACCATAACCTATGTTGAAGCTGCATCTATACCTTTAGCAGGCATAGCAGCCTGGGAAACCCTGATCAACAAAGCCAACATACGTTCCGGCCAACGGATTTTAATACTTAGGGCATCCGGCGGTGTAGGTTCTTTGGCCGTTCAGATTGCGAAAGCCAGAGGCTGTTATGTCATAGGAACAACTTCTGAATCCAATCTCAATTTTGTAAAAGGTTTAGGTGCCGACGAAGTTTTCGGTTACGAAAAAATGGATTTCAGCGAACATCTCACCAACATAGATGTTGTAATGGATACTATTGGTGGAGCTGTACAGGAAAAAGCATTCAAAGTACTCAAGAGAGGCGGAATTATGGTTTCAATTATCAACAAACCTAGTTTCGAATTTGCAAGCAAATATGGCGTCAGATGCGAATATGTATCTTTAGGACCAAGTGCTCCGATTTTGAATGAACTGAGAGAACTTATAGACAAAGGGAAAGTAAAACCGGTAGTTGACAAAGTTTACAAATTTGAAGAGGTAAAACAAGCGCAAATCTATAGTCAATCGGGAAAAGCCAGAGGAAAAATTGTATTAAAAGTAGCCTGATTCACTGTCGCGAAGATGTCTTTAGTTGAAACCCCCGGGATCATTCACTCAACAGGGTAAATGTATTTCTTTGGGGGTTTCACGTAATTATTAGCCAACAACATAATTTATTTCCGAGATACAAACAAACAAACTAATTTCTTTATGAGAATACGAATTGCATTAATTTTCGCTCTCTTGATAGGCTTCCTCATTCTGGCTTCAAATTCTTTTGAAACCAGAATGATCCTGTGTCCTCCCGGATATAAATCTCAAATCGATGTTATTTACACTAAAGTGAACGGCTGGAATGGGAGAATGGATTTGTACACGAACCAGACAAGTACAAATCCCACTCCCATCGTTATCATCATACATGGTGGTGGATGGAACGAGGGAACCAAAGAAAGTCAAAGAGGATTTGGAGCATTTTTTACCGATGGTTTTGCTGTCGCAAATGTTGAATATCGCCTGGCGGATGTTGCCAAAGCACCAGCCGCCATCGAAGACATACGTAGTGCGCTGGAATATATAATTCGGCATGCCAGCGAACTGAATATCGATACAAAACGGATAGTATTGTATGGCAGTTCTGCCGGAGCACATTTAGCATTGATGGGTGGATTATTGGAAAACGACAGAAAGTTTGATACCAATTGTATAGGGAAAGAGAATATGAAAGTGGCAGCTATTATCAGCAACTATGCTCCAAGTGACTTTACCGACAAATCTATATCCAAATTTCCTACCATCAAAACGTTATGGAATTGGGTGGGCGAAAAAGCCAATGATGAATCTTTTATGGCTGCAATTTCGCCTGCATCCTACATCAACAAAACAAGTCCTCCGATTTTTATTGTACATGGAGATACCGATCCGATAGTTCCATATTCACAATCTTTAAAACTTCACCAAAAGCTGAACAAAGCGAATGTTTATAATATATTTATCACGGTAAAAGGTGGGAATCACGGGGATTTCGATAAAAAAAGATTTTCTGAAATTATGATGGAAGAACATAAATTTCTGATAAATGCAGGTATACTGAAATAGTTCTATCGCTTTTGCTTTAAAAAAGTTTAGAATTTACATCAACATTTTTTCTCCTATTTACGACTTAAAGGCAGTGCCAATGGCTACACAATAAATTATTGTACAGTCATTTCCCCACATATGCTAATATTCAGTCGATGTTTTATATCGTCCATTGAATCGAATGCGCCCAGTAAGTACATCAGTTTTGTGACTACAGCCTCCGTGGTGCAATCAAATCCACTTATTACACCGGCATTCATCAAATTCAAACTGGTTTCGTAACGTCCCATTTCCACCGATCCGGTGCTGCATTGCGTTTTGTTTACAATCAAAATGCCGCGTTCATTTGCATCCTTCAATTCATCGTAAAACCATAACCTACGAGGTGCATTTCCGCTGCCGAAGCTTTCGAGTACCACAGCCTTCAGGTTCGGAATATGAAGAATGGCATGCACAGTTTGTTCTGTTATACCGGGAAAAAGTTTCAGAATGGCTATGTTTTGGTCGATGCGGGTGCGTACCCGAAGTTTAGAGTCGGGAGTCGGATAATGAATGTATGAACGAAAATATTTTATATGTACTCCTGCCTTCGCCAGGGGTGGGTAATTGTATGAATTGAAGGCACTGAAATGTTCTGCATTCTTTTTGGTCGTACGGTTAGCACGGAACAGCGTGTCTTCGAAGAAGATACAAACTTCGGGAACAATAGCCTGACCGTTTTCTTTTGCCGAAGCAATTTCGATGGCCGTAATCAGATTTTCCTTAGCATCCGAGCGCATCATGCCAATGGGCAATTGAGCTCCGGTGAAAATCACCGGTTTGGCTAAATTCTCCAACATAAAACTCAGAGCAGATGCCGAATAGGCCATAGTATCTGTTCCGTGAAGGACTACAAATCCATCAAATTCATCGTAATTTTCTTGTATCAACATCGCCATTTGTTCCCACACGGACGGATGCACGTCAGAAGAATCAATTAGAGGAATAAAAGGAATACTTTTTATCCGGATTCCCGACTGTTTCAGTTCGGGTATATATTCCTGGAGCCGGTCGAAATCAATGGGGCGCAAGGCTCCCGTAGCGGGATCTTCTGACATACTGATAGTTCCCCCTGTAAAAAGCAATAATACGGCACTTTCTTTTTCCACGGTAATTTGTATTGAATTAATTACAAAGATACTTTAAAAATCCATGTTTATTAACTACAGAATGACTTGCCTGGCCAATTTTCAGCATTTAATTCTACGAAGCCATTCCGTGTTGATAATTTATCACTATTTTTGTGTACTACTTTATAAAAGACTAAGTTTTTGATTTAAATACCGATACATTGTAAGTATGACAACAATTTTTTTAATTGGATACATGGGATCAGGCAAAACAACCATTGGCAAGTTATTGGCCACAAAAATGGGATATGATTTTGTGGACATGGACAAACACATAGAACAGAAGTTATTTAAATCAGTATCACAAATTTTCGCAGAACAAGGTGAAGATGAATTTCGAATTTTGGAACGGCAGTGCCTACATGAAGTTGCTGAATTCACCCATACCATCATTTCCACCGGGGGTGGTGCACCTTGCTTTTTCGACAATATGGAATTCATGAACTCGCATGGCCTAACCATTTATCTTAAACTAACGCCGCAAGAGTTGGCCAATCGGCTGGAAACCTCGCGTGCCAACATTCGTCCTTTACTGGCAGGGCGCAAAGGAGAAGAACTGATACAATTCATCTCCAACGGACTGGCAACTCGCGAACCATTTTACGCCCAGGCAGCATTCCATACAAACGGAACCATCGATGAAATTGTATCGCAAATTTTCAATTTTGTTTCCCGTCGGTAACCTCCTATCGTAAACCCATTTCCCGTTTAATTAGCACCCTACCGAAAAGTTGTGCATAACTTCACAATCAATTACTCGCCTCGTCTCAAAAATATACCTATCTTTAGCAAACAATAATCTGTCCGCTTTCACAATTGCAATTAGCATGTTGACATATACTTAACAATATAAAAGATAGTGCTACATTCTATAAATGCGCATATGAGAGACCCGACAGCTGGCAACACACTTTGCAGTTTTAATATTAAAAAATAAATAATTACAAATGGATTCCTTTGTTCACCTTCACGTTCACTCCCACTATTCCGTTCTCGATGGCATGTCCACAATTCCGGGCCTGGTAGACAAAGCATCCAAGAGCGGAATGCATTCCATTGCTCTCACCGATCACGGGAATATGTTTGGGATAAAGGATCTGTTTAATTACACCAAAAAGAAAAACGGGAAAGTAAAAGGCCTGATTTCAACTTTACAAAAAGAGCTTCAGGCGACAGGTCTTTCGGAAGCAGAAAAAACAAGCCTTCAGGACCAGATTGAACAAGCCAAACAAAAAATTTTTAAACCAATTTTCGGTTGCGAGGCCTATGTCGCCCATCGTGGTCTGCATTCCAAAGACGGCAAAGAAGACCGGAGTGGTTATCACCTGGTGCTGCTCGCCAAGAATAAAACCGGTTACCGGAATTTGTGTAAACTCGTTTCCACCGGCTGGATTGATGGGATGTATTACCGACCACGCATCGACCATGAGCTTTTGGAGAAATACAGCGAAGGGATCATTGCCTCGTCGGCTTGCCTGGGAGGTGAGATACACAAAAAAATAGAAAAAGGGAATCTGGAAGAGGCCGAAGCAGCCATCATGTGGTACAAACGTGTATTTGGCGATGATTATTACATCGAATTGCAACGCCACAAAACCGACAAGCCCAATGCCGATTATTCCACCTACCCCAAACAACAGGCTCAAAATGCCGAATTGATAAAACTGGCACGCAAGACCAACACCAAACTGCTTGCCACCAACGATGTGCACTTTGTGGAAGAAGAACACGGCGAAGCCCACGAAAGGTTGATTTGCCTGAGTACCGGAAGGGATTTGGATGATCCTACCCGCATGCGCTATACCAAACAAGAGTGGCTGAAAACTCCCGAACAAATGGGAGTAATCTTTGCCGACCTACCCGAAGCCCTGGAAACCAGCCTGGAAATAGCCAATAAAGTTGAATTCTACGATATCGACTCGGCTGCCATGATGCCGCCGTTTCCTATTCCTGCAGAATTCGGCACCGAAGCCGATTACCGCATAAAGTTTACACCAGAAATGCTTCACAAAGAGTTTGGTGACGGATTCGACCGGATTGGTGGGTACGACAAAGCCGTTCGCGTAAAACTGGAATCCGATTATTTACGCCGGCTAACCCTGGAGGGCGCCATTCATCGCTATGGCGAAAATATGGATCCTGAAACCGCTGAACGCATCGACTTTGAATTGGATGTGATGAAAAACATGGGTTTCCCCGGTTACTTCCTTATTGTCCACGATTTTATTGCTGCTGCCCGCAACATGGGAGTATCAGTTGGCCCCGGACGTGGTTCAGCTGCGGGGTCGGTGGTAGCATATTGTTTGCGTATTACCGACATCGACCCACTCAAATACGATTTACTGTTCGAACGGTTCCTGAATCCCGACCGTATTTCCTTACCCGATATCGATATTGACTTCGATGATGATGGACGTGGACAGGTATTACGCTGGGTAACTGAAAAATACGGAAAACATCGGGTAGCGCACATTATCACCTACGGTACCATGGCTACTAAGTCGTCTATCAAGGACGTAGCGCGCGTACAAAAATTGCCGCTTTCCGAGGCCGACCGCCTAACAAAACTGATACCCGATAAATTTCCGGAAGGGCCCAACGGTAAAGCACCCAAAGTAACCATTGCCAATTGCCTGAAGTACGTCCCAGCCATGAAGGATGCACGCAACTCTACGGATCAAAACCTGTCGGATACCCTACGCTACGCAGAAATGCTTGAAGGAACTGTCCGTCAAACTGGTGTACACGCCTGCGGAGTCATCATTGGAGCAGATGACTTGATTAACCTCGTGCCTTTGAGTACAGCCGAAGACAAGGAAACCAAAGAGGAGATGCTGGTTACTCAGTACGAAGGTTCGGTGATTGAAGAAATCGGATTGATAAAGATGGACTTTTTGGGCCTGAAAACCCTGTCCATTATCAAAGAAGCCTTATCCAATATTAAAAAATCCAAAGGAATCGATCTGGATATTGATACTATCCCCATTGATGATGTGGAAACATACGAATTGTTCAGCAAAGGGCTGACTGTTGGAACATTCCAGTTTGAGTCAGCGGGTATGCAAAAGCACCTGATAGCCTTGCAACCCACTCAGTTCGAAGATTTGATTGCCATGAACGCGCTCTACCGTCCGGGTCCAATGCAATACATTCCGCAGTTTATTAACCGGAAACACGGCCGCGAAAAAATTGAGTATCCATTTCCCATCATGGAAAAAAGATTAAAGGATACCTACGGCATTACAGTGTATCAGGAACAGGTCATGCTTCTGAGCAGGGATTTGGCAGGGTTTACACGCGGTCAGTCCGACGAGTTGCGTAAAGCAATGGGGAAAAAGATGCTCGAAAAGATGGAGCACCTGAAAGTGAAATTCATGGAAGGCTGTGCTAAGAACGGAAACGGACCAGCCGAAAAGCTTGAAAAAATCTGGAGCGACTGGTCGGAATTTGCCAAATATGCATTCAACAAATCGCATGCTACGTGCTATTCATGGATAGCTTATCAGACAGCCTACCTCAAAGCGCATTATCCGGCCGAATTTATGGCCGCCAACTTAACGCGCAACAAGGATGACATTACCGAGGTCGGCAAATTCATGGACGAATGTAAAAACCTCGGAATGAAAGTGATGGGGCCAGATGTAAATGAAAGTGATTTGACTTTTACAGTAAACAAAGAAGGTAATATCCGTTTCGGGTTGGGTGGTGTAAAAGGAGTTGGCGAAGGTGCCGTGATTGCTATCGTGGAAGAACGCATGGCTAACGGAAAATATAAAAGTGTTTTTGACTTTATAGAAAGGGTAAACCTGACTTCGTGCAACAAACGGGCTGTGGAAAGTTTAGCACTATCGGGTGCTTTCGACGAATTTCCCGACATTCGACGCGAACAGTTATTTGTAGAAAACAGCAAAGGTGAGTTAGTACTGGAATCCATCCTTCGCTACGGAAATAAGTACCAAACCGATGTGGCCATGATCCGGAATTCACTTTTCGGTGGCAGTGAGGCAGTGGAAATTACCAAACCTGAAATTCCTTATGCACCCGAATGGTCACCACTGGAAAAGTTGAATAAAGAACGTGACCTGATTGGCATGTATCTTTCGGCACATCCGCTGGACGAATTTGAATTTGAGATAAACCATATATGCAACACCACCACCGTAGATCTGAAAGACATTCAGTCTCTGCAGGGTAAAGCCCTGAAAATTGGTGGTATGGTAACCAATTTCAGGCATGGAACTTCGAAAGCAGGTAATCCGTATGGCATCTTTACGCTCGAAGATTATAAAGGAGCCTATGAATTTCCTTTATTCGGGAAGAATTACATTGAATTGGGAAAATACATGATCAAGGACCTAAATCTGTTTATTCAGGCCATTGTTCAGGAAAAAGGAGCCGATTATCGATTTAAGAAACCTGCAAGCACCGATCCGAATATTCCCAAAGAGTTGGAATTAAAAATTCAGAAAATTGAAGTATTCTCTGAAATAAAAGACCGGTTAATAAATACCTTAACCCTGACTATCCCGCTGCAGCAACTGACAGAGGACTTTGCAACTGAACTAACCGATTTAATCCGGAAAAATAAAGGAAATGTAAATCTATACATTCAGGTAGTGGACGAAATGTCGCCAAACAAAGTTATGTTATTTGCGCGCCAGCACAGGATTCAGATGACCAAAAAAATGTATGACGCACTGAAACAGGCCCGAAGCGAAGGAATGATTGATTTTCAGGTACATTGAGTTTGGTTATTTGGTTAGTTTGTTAGTTTGTTTGTTAGTTTGTTTGTTTGTTTGTTAGTCCCGCAAGCGGGATGTCGCAAGCTCCATTGGTAAATTAGTGAATTGGTGAATTAGACCTTTTATCTTGGTTCTTAGCTATTTGATCTTTGATCTTTTGTCTTTTGTCTTTGATCTTTGATCTTTTGTCTTGGTTCTTGGTTCTTGGCTCTACCAGATATAGATTTTATAAATAAGCATATATAATCACAAACAAGAAACATTTTCAGCTACCAACTGTTTAACAGACATTATTTGGTATACGCATTTCTATCAATATACAAGTTGAAGTGGTTATTTTGCATGAAGGTCAACAATGCGTTCAGAACAAAGAATTATTCAACTATATTTTTATTATTATTAATTTTTAATTAGAACATTATGGCTTTAGAGATTACGGATGGAAACATCAAAGAAATAATTAATAGCGGGAAACCAGTAGTTATTGATTTTTGGGCAGAATGGTGCGGACCTTGCCGCATGGTAGGACCACTTGTGGAAGAATTAGCAAAAGAATACGAAGGACAAGTGACTATTGGTAAAATGAACGTAGATGATAATGTGGAAACACCCACTGAATATGGTATCCGCAATATCCCTACCATTTTATTTTTCAAAGACGGAAAAGTAGTTGACAAACAGATAGGTGCTACTCAAAAAGCTGCTCTTGCAGCTAAAGTTCAGGCTTTATTGTAGATTTATTTAGAATAAGTTTTATCGCAAAATTTATGTAGCAAGGAGGTTTTCAATCAAATCAGATTCAGAAAACCAACCGGCTGCATTATTTTGCGTTATTTTTTATTCGGATCTCTATTATAGTTTCAGATAAAAATCCTTGGCCAAACGGGTAAAATCTTCGGAATAATGATGACGTTGTTCTGTTTCTATGGTTAGTCCGGAAATCAACTTTTCACAGGGGTTCAAACTGAATTCGAGCAACAACCGCTTAGCATCTGCCCCTGGTTTTGGAAAAATGCTGACCTGTCTGGAGCAATACAAGCCATTCCGTAGAGCTGTATCGACGCACTGTAATCCCTCATTCACCGGCAAAATCACGCACAAGCGGCCAGAAGGTTTGAGGAGTAGCATGGCATGATGGATTAATTCTTCGTGTGTCAGGCTATCGGCATGACGGGCAGTAGTACGATTATCCGAGGGAGCTTTGGTGGAATTGATAAAGTAAGGCGGATTGGAAACGATCAGGTCGTATCGTCGGTCTGTGGTTTCGGCAAATTCCTGTAATGAAATTTCCATCACCTGTACCCGATCCGACCAGGGAGAATGATTAACGTTTACAATTGCCTGCAAAACAGCCTGAGGTTCAATATCGATTGCATCGATTACAGCCTGACTTCGTTGGGCAATCATTAAAGCAATTAAACCCGTACCGGTTCCAATATCCAATACATGAGTAGCCGTACCAACCGGAGCCCATACACCCAACAAAACCCCGTCGATGCCCACTTTCATGGCACAACGGTCGTGATAAACAGTAAATTGTTTGAAACTGAAATAAGGATTCGGCATACCCTATCTTCTGTTTGAATTGGCCGGAGTTTCTGATCTTCTTGAATTTGAAGGAGCCGTACTTTGCGAACGGGATGACGATGAAGAGTTTGTCCGGACCTGAGGGCTTCGCGAAGGCGCAGCGGAATTACGGCGCAGAGTTTGCGAAGGCTGAGACCGACCCTGATAATAAGTTCCGTTAGAACGGGCATTATTTCGTATATTTGCACCCGAAGAAGGAGTCCGGGCAGGCATATTGGTCCTTGCGCCGGGGGAAGAACGATATCCAGATGAATTTCTCGGTAGATTTCGATTACCAGCGGGCAATTCAAATGTAGAACGTTCGTAACGTTTGTTTTGAAGCCGGTTGTATTGCTCTTCGTTCATAACCCGTTGAAGTTCTGAGTTTTTATTTCTCATGCGCTCCATAGCTTCACTTCGTTTATTCGAGATCTGGCGTTCGCGGGCATAACGCAGATTAATATCATAAACATGACGGGTTTGCTCGGGAGACAAATCCAATTCTTGTTGCAGTTTTTCGGTTTGTTTATTCGCTTCTTCTTCAGGCGTTCGTTGGGGTACAACAATATTATCCTGACTACGAACAGGCATACTCAGGGTAAAAATCAAGACAAGTAAAATTAATTTTAAAGTTTTCATAATAAGAAAGATGCAACTATAACAGCTAAAAATGCAACAATGACCGTGCCAAAATAAATTTCCGTCTGATTTTCACAACTCTGGTTTACCCGGAAAATGAAAAAACGAAGGAAAAGGAAACACTTTTTTAAACAACAGATACTTATAATATCACTGACCCACGAACCTAAACAAAAACGTTGGGTCTTCAACAATTACTTTATATGGAATTTCTTAACAGTTTTCTCGAAAACAGTACTTTCCCTTTTCTGACCGCCTTTATACTCGGCTTGATGACTACCATCAGTCCTTGTCCGCTCTGTACCAATGTGACCGCCATCGGTTTTCTGAGCAAAGACGTAAAAAGCAAACAACAGGTCATCCTCAACGGATTGATGTACGCCCTGGGGAAAATCATTGCTTTTACAGGTCTCGCAGCCATATTTGTACTCGGAGGAAGTGTTCTTCCTATGCAACATTTTTTTGAAACATACGGTGAAATGTTGCTCGGTCCGTTTCTGATTATTGGCGGATTATTTATGCTGGAATTTTTTCAGTTTCATCATCACACCTCAAAACACCATTCATCGGGAAGTTATAGCGAACGGATAATCAGTAAATCAAAATCAGGAAGTGCCAAGTGGTCGTTGTTCCTGGGCATTATTTTCTCACTGGCTTTTTGCCCGTACAGTGGTGTCCTTTATTTTGGAGGTCTTATACCGCTTACACTGGCCGAACCTGCCGGCTTATTGTTACCCGTGGTTTTTGCCATTGGTACCGGCTTACCGGTAGTTATTGTTGCCTGGATACTGGCCTATAGTTTTTCCGAACTAGGAACGTTCTACAACAAGATACAGGTTTTTGAAGTATGGTTCCGACGTATAACCGCAGTGATTTTCATACTGATGGGCATTTACGTTGGCATTGAATATATGTCGCATTTCGGAATGGAACATGTACATTAATAAGAATTGACAATTTACTATTTACTATTTAATGGTTTATACTGCTATTATATAGTCAAAGCATCAATATTCCTTGAATAGCAAGAGGATTAACATAGCAACGGGTGAAAGTTTAAAAGCTTCCACCCGTTTCCTTATTGTAATATATTGATTCCTTATTTATTAAAATCACGCAATTTAATCCCTGTCAATACCTTCTTGGTATGAAGCGGAAAATCGCTGTTCATCATCCAGCCATAGTAACCCATGTCCGTTTTCAGGATATCCACCACCTTTTGACCCTTATATTTACCAAAGTTAATGATTTCTTCGTTTTTGTCATTGTAAATAATACGGCCGGCAAAGTCGACGTTGTTATTTTGTGTAGTGAATTTCGACAGGAAATCAATATCGTTTTGCAATTCGGGATATCGGTCGAGCTGCGCCATGAGAACTTCGTAAGTAGCCAGCGTATCGGCCTCGGCGCCGTGAGCATTCAGCAAGTCTTTATTGCAATAGAATTTATAAGCAGCCGATAGCGTGCGCTGTTCCATTTTATGGAACACCACCTGCACATCTACAAATTTACGTTTCATCAAATCAATATCCACCTCTGCGCGTAGTAATTCTTCGCCCAACACCGGAATATCGAAGCGATTGGAATTATATCCAGCCAGGTCGCAACCTTCAATGTCGCGGGCAATTTCTTTAGCCACATCTTTGAATGTCGGACAAGCTGCCACATCAGCATCAGTAATACCATGAATGGCAGTTGATGCTTCGGGAATGTGCATTTCGGGATTGATTCGTATGGTTTTTGTTTCTTCGCGACCGTTTGGAGATACTTTGTGGTACGAAATTTCTACTATGCGGTCGGAAACAATATTGGTTCCGGTAGTTTCAAGGTCAAAAAAAACGATGGGGTTTTTAAGCTGAAGTTTCATGTTAAAATGTTGATAAGTTGAAATGTATATTTTTTAAATGTTTAATTATTGAATCGTTAAGGCAATGTACTCAAAAGTCAAAGGTCTAATGACTTTCGACCTTAGACCTTTAAATATAATTGTATTTTTACAAACTCAGTCACGATTCCAGACTCTTTTGTCTTGGTTCTTGGCTCTTGGTTCTTGGTTCTTTTAATCGTTCAGCAACATCGGCATCAGCAACATCAGGATTTCTTCATTTTCTTCGTTGGCAAATGGCAGAATCAATCCGGCACGTGAAGGATCGGCCAGTTCCATGACAATATCGGAAGCATTGATATTCCCTAAAATTTCGATCAGGAACGATGATTTAAAACCAATTTTGATCGGTTCACCTTCGAACTGACAAGTCATAGTTTCTTCGGCAGAGATAGAAAAATCGATATCCTGTGCCGAAATATGAATCTGATTGGCATTGAAAGCCAGTTTCACCAGATTACTCGCCTGATTGGCAAAAACAGAAACGCGTTTAAGTGCATTGAGCAGAGTCACACGGTCGATAATGATTTTATAAGGGTTCGATTTTGGAATCACACCGTTGTAATTGGGATATTTCCCTTCCACCTGGCGACAAATCATGGTGTAGTTTGCCAGTTTAAAGCAGGCATTCTTGCTGTCGAACTGAATTTCCACTTCACCACTTTCTTTGGGTAAAATATTCTTCAGCATGGTAGCCGGTTTTTTAGGTAAAATAAAGTTTACCGTTTCTTCTTCCTCAACAGAAGCAGAAGTAAACGAAGTTTTATAGCGAACCAACTTGTGTGCATCGGTAGCAACCAGGGTTACACTGTCGGCGGCAATGTCGAAAAACACACCGTTCATCACCGGACGTAATTCATCGTCGGCTGTACAGAACAATGTCTTGGAAATTCCCGAAGACAGTGTATTGACAGGTAAGGTAAGCGTACGTGCGTCTTCCTGCAATTGAGGTAAACGTGGATATTCATCTCCGTTTTGACCGATAAAATTATACGAACCGTTGGCCGAAGTAATCACCAATGCCAAATTAGAATCATTGATAGTAAACGAAAGCGGTTGTTCCGAAAACTCACGCAAGGTATCTAATAAAAGGCGTGATGCGACAGCCACTTTTCCGTTACCATCAGAATTTTCTACATCCATGGAGGTAATCAGCGTGGTCTCAATGTCCGACGCAGTCATTGTCAGCGTGTTTCCTTCGAGGGAAAGTAAAAAGTTGTCTAATATAGGCAGCGAGTTTTTGCTGTTTATTACACGGCTGATGGCTTGTAAATGGCTCAGAAGGTCGGTGCTTGAAACAATGAATTTCATATCGTTTATTTTTATGATTAGCTTTTATAAATAATTGAGCAAATGTAGTGAATATTTTAAATACTAAAAAATTCCGCTTAGGTTATTTTAATAATTAAATTTCATATCAACTGGCTTTATGGTCAGGCATATAAATAAAAAAGGATAATTCTTCCCCTTTTTTATTGTCAATTAAAATATTGTTCGTAGTTTTGCGAACAACAAACAAACAGATACCTATTTCCATGAATAGCACTAAAAACAAAGAATATACACTTGACCAGGAACAACTTGCCCGCTTCGCCAAAGCGCTGGGGCATCCGGCACGCATTGCCATTCTGCATTTTCTGGCCTCGAGGGACAGCTGTTACTTTGGCGACATACACAACGAATTACCGATAGCTAAAGCCACTGTATCGCAACATCTCAAAGAATTAAAAGATGCCGGACTTATACAGGGTGAAATAGAAACGCCCAAAGTGAAGTATTGCATCAATCGTACAAACTGGGAAAAAGCACAAAGCTATTTTGAAGTGTTTTTTGCGGACTGCAAGGATAAAACAAGTTGCTGTAATTAGATAGAGGCTGAGGCGAAGGCAAAGGCAAAGGAAGAGAAAGAAAAGAAAAAGAAAAAAGGGAGAGAAAGAAAATATAAGATAGTATTTCTTTGCAATCACTTCCTGTTTCCACAATTCGTATAATTCGTATAAATTCGTGTAATTCGTAAATCAACCAATAACAAATTAACTAATCAACAAATTAACTAATCAACAAATTAACTAATTAACCAACATGGATATTCAAATTCTGGGCACCGGTTGTCCAAAGTGCAAGTCACTTGAAAGAGCCACTCGCGAAGTTGTAGCACAAAACAATATAGATGCTACCATTACTAAAGTAGAAGACATCATGGAAATCATGAAATTCAATATCATGACCACACCCGCGCTGGTTATTGATGGAAAGGTTGTCGTTAAAGGGCGAGTGCCTTCAATGGATGAACTCAAGCAAATTCTAACCAACAAAATTTATATTTTATGAAAAAGCTAATTTCAGTTTCGGTATTGATGTTTTTGGTTATATCCATGATCACTTGTACGGCCAACAATAAATCATCAAAAGCCGCTAAATCGTCCGTTAGCTCTGCATCTAAAGTAGAGGTCTATTATTTTCACTTTACCCGTCGCTGTGTAACCTGCCAGGCAGTAGAAACAGAATCGAAGAAAGCCATTCAGGCATTATACCCCGCTCAGGTAAAACAAGGCAAAGTCCGTTTCACACAGGTTAATCTGGATAACGAAGGCAGTGCAACTATAGCCAAAAAATGCGCCGTTTCCGGACAAACACTTTTAATAGTAAGCGGTGGTAAACGTGTAGACTTGACTGATAAAGGATTTATGTACGCCAAAAGCAGCCCGGACAAATTGAAAGCAGCATTGAAGAAGGCGATAGATCCGCTTTTGTAATTTACAATTTACTCATTTACAATTTACTATTGAAAGATGGAGATATTACAAAGCATTTTAGAAAATTCACAATACGCCTTCCTAACTGCCATAATATTGGGACTGATGACCGCCATCAGCCCTTGCCCGTTGGCGACAAACATATCGGCCATTGGTTTTATCAGTCGCGACATTGAGAATCGGCGCCGGGTATTTATTAATGGATTGGTATACACACTCGGACGGGTCGTTAGTTATACCGGACTGGCATTAATCATCTATTTTGGCGCAAGCAAAATGAATGTTTCCATGCTGTTTCAGGGTTGGGGCGAGAAATTGCTGGGGCCGGTACTGATACTTATTGGTTTGTTTATGTTGGATGTGATTAAAATAAAATTTCCGGGAGTCTCAGGTCTTACCGATAAGATAGGAGAACACAGCAAGGGAAGCTATTGGAGCACTCTTTTACTGGGAATGGTATTCGCACTGGCATTTTGCCCCTACAGCGGCGTACTTTATTTTGTGATGCTCATCCCAATGACAGTGGCCAGTGCCAGCGGATTGTATCTGCCTGTTTTATATGCCATAGCCACCGGCTTACCGGTTATCCTTTTCGCCTGGCTGTTGGCTTATGCAGTGGGAAACGTCGGCAAGTTATACAATCATATCAAAACTTTTGAACTTTGGTTTCGGCGTGTTGTTTCAGTCATTTTTATAGCGGTAGGTATTTATTACATCCTGATATTTATAGTCCCGTAACCCTAAGAGGGAACTGTGATAGAAGATTATTTCTGGTCTGAGATTAAATCAACAATTAATAGCAGCACATTTTCAAATCATCTTTCAATTTAAAATTAGCGGATTATCAAACAAGCTAATAAGCAAATCAACTTTCATCTTCAAATTTTCAAATTAACTCATTTTCAAATTAAAACTCCCTTTTTTTTTACATACATTGTTCGTAATAGCACGAACATTATTGAAGTAATAAATGAAAAAAAATAAAAAATTTAAACTTATTCTCTCTATAGCCATCGCTTTTCCTGCTATCATTCTGCTTTACTTCTACCTGCAGCCACTGGTAAATTATTTGACTTACGATTTATTCGGATTAAATGCCGCCACGCGCCTGGGAGTTTCCATTAATTTCTTTATTTACGACACCATAAAGATCTTAATCCTGCTTTTTCTTATCAGCTCGCTTATGGGAATCGTAAATGCCTATTTTCCAATCGAACGCCTGCGGGTTTATTTGACAACAAAGAAGTTATACGGCATGCAATATATTTTCGCATCCTTTTTCGGGGCTGTCACACCCTTCTGCTCCTGTTCTTCTATTCCCTTATTTATCGGTTTTGTAAAAGGAGGCATTCCGCTTGGAGTAACCTTTGCCTTTTTAATTACCTCACCGCTGGTCAATGAAGTAGCCGTCGCCATGTTTTTGGGTCTGTTCGGACTTAAAGCCACCCTGATTTATGCTGGTAGCGGCATACTGATGGGAATAATCGGTGGATTTATACTGGGAAAGATGAACCTGGACCGCTACCTGAGCGACTGGGTAAAAGAACTACAGGCCAACTCGGAAAAAGAATCAGGAAACTGGGAAGAAGAGAATACTCCCTTTATCGATCGCGTACCGGTTATTATACGCGAAGGCTGGAATATAGTGAGTAAGGTACTGATTTATGTGGTGATTGGTATTGCTATAGGTGCAGCCATGCACGGATTTGTTCCCGAGAATTTCTTCGCTAAATATCTGTCTACCGATAAATGGTATGCACTCCCACTGGCCGTAATAGCGGGCGTACCCATGTACGCCAACGCTGCGGGAATAATTCCTGTTATTCAGGTTTTTGTAGCCAAAGGTGTACCCATAGGAACTGCCATAGCCTTTATGATGGCTGTAGTAGGTTTATCACTTCCCGAAGCCACCCTGCTCAAAAAAGTAATGACCTGGAAGCTGATAGGTATATTTTTTGGTACCATCACGGTGTTTATAATTTTATCGGGGTACCTGTTTAATATGATATTATAAAGTCCAACTATCGCAGTTCCGATAGCCATAAGGACGCGTTCTGTTTCTTATTCTCATTTTTAAGTAAACGTAAATTATTCAATAGACTTATTAAAAAAAGACAAGTCACAGCAAGCAATAAACACAAGCCCGTAATTATCTAAAAAACATAAATATAACTCATGAAAAAACACAATCAACAATTATTGATCTTATTTTTACTGATAGCCGGAGTGTTACCAGGTAGTTGTGCCCCGAAAGCCAGTCAGGAGAAGAAATCAGCAGCAGTCACTGACGTGAAAACAGATTCGGTGAAGTATAAAGTCACTTTTATCGAACTGGGTTCGGTACGTTGCATACCTTGCCGGGAGATGCAGCCCATTATGAAATCCATAGAGCAGAAATACGGTTCGCAGGTAAAAGTGGTATTTTATGATGTGTGGACACCCGAAGGAAAGCCGATGGCCGATAAATATAATGTGCAACTCATCCCTACCCAGGTTTTTCTGGACAGTAACGGAAAGGAAATCTTTCGCCACGAAGGTTTTTTCGCCGAAGAGGAATTGGTAAAAGTGCTGAAAGAAAAAGGAGTGAATTAAATAGTTTTCCTTATGCCGCTAAAATGTATGTGTAGCGATAATCATTTGCATTTTAAACAGTGGATCAAAAAAAGAAAGCAGTTATAAAATTATAGCTGCTTTCTTTTTGTTTTATAGGTATTTTGCGAAGCAACTATTTCCCAACCGTATAGCTGGATATTATCCGATTTTTTTCAACCTTTCTAAAGAAGATGCCGAATATAAGGATAACCGCAAAGAATTTCGCCCCTCCCGCTCCCTAAAGGCGAAAGTGGTGGTAAGTGATAGCCGTACAGCAAGAGGACTGGCAGGTGTACGCATACTTTTCAGTCTCGCTGAAGAGCCAAAGCTGGATAAAAAATCCGCCGCCGCCGGAGGCCTGAATGTCAAATCACTGGACGAAGGCAGGTCTAAAGTCGGCTTTTCGAAAATTGGATATACATCTCAGCATCTAATGGTGCACATCCTAAAATCCGAATGTACCCGCATCAGCGTAGCCCTGCAAAAAGAGGAAGAAAGAGGATGCGAAATGGCGATTATGATCGGTTATCCAAAAGGAATAAACACACCAAACCGGATTAACATAATAAATTTAATTTGTAAAACAAAATACAAAAAAGCTCTATCAATACATTTAGAGCGGTTACTTGTATACGCATATCATTATTGCTTGAAACTGACAAAAAAACATGAATACTGGTAAATACCATGTTGACTGCAAACTAAAAATTTAGAAACGTCCGCTTTTTTCCGGATAAAGGGAAATAAAGAAAAAGAGAGAGATGATATATATTCCTTGAAATGAAGCATGATTAGTCAAAAGTTTAAAAAGAGGATAGAACTTTAAAAAATTGAAATACTGTATATTAAGTAATAATCAACTTAAAAAAAGAGGATGACATCGGCTCATAGTTTATACCCTTTATTTACATATAGCAGAATATTTTAAACATAATAAATATATTGTGTTTAATTTTAGATAATATTACTATATTTGCGGACTGTAATCTGTACAAAGTAAATCTGTAATCGATGGTTTATTGGGGTGGTATTTCCACCTCTTTTTTGTAAGAGAGAGAGAGAGAGAGAGAGAGTGATTAATATTCAGTTAAAAATAATGCATTCCGATTTAACATGTACTTTGGCATATAACTGGAAAGATTAAATTAACAAGAATATTAATATGTAAACTTTCAAAAATCCGTATCCAGACAAATATCTGTATATTCACATCGACTGGGTTTTGATCCTCCATTCGCCGAAAACAAGACCCGTTAGAACCCTTTATCATCCAAGTTTGCAGGCAAGGGATGGTTAAAAGGCGGAACGTAATTTAAGCTAAAAACAGAATCTATATACGTTATTGGGAAGGGGATATTCATCGGAAATAGAACGATCGGAAATAAAAACAGGGCGAAAAAAGAACTTAGATCGATTAATTGATGAATCAGGATACGGGCTGATAAATGTTCACGATCAGCGCATAAAGAGCGGAAATTTGCAAATGTGGTGTTGAATAAACCCCAAACCAATGGATATAGGTTAACAAACTTAAATATGAAAGAATACGCTCTGTCGTAAGACCACGGCTATTTAAGGTATCCAGCAACAAATTGAACAATTTATAAATCGACAGAACTTGTATCTCTGATTGGGCATGGGGCTTCATCCATCCGGCATTTGAGAAATTTCAAACCATGACGAAACAGGAGTATATCTGTACGAAAATGGGGAATAAGGGATTTTCATGAAAATGTCATTTCAACATGACATAATTAGTTGATTTGATTGAAATAAACATTTATCTTTGCACCCTAATTTAACAACAATTTAAATAAATAATAAATGAAATCAAAAAGACTTCTTTGTATTACGATAGTTTCTTTATTCTGTATGCATCAGCTATTGGCGGTGGTTGCCAGACCAAAGTCAACAGCCTATGCACAGCCAAACGGATATTCGCTTGAGTGCTTCCTTCGTGGAGATGAGTTCTTTCATTTCCGGACTACGATGGACATGTACGTTCTGCTGGCGGATACTGAAGGATATTTGACCTACGCCCGTGAAGATAGCCTGGGTGAATTAGTCCCTTCGAACGTAGTGGCACACAATGAAGCTGACCGATCGGCCAGCGAAAAAAGCTTCCTGCTAACCATACGGCCAAATCTGGCTTTTGGAGCGAAAATAAAAAAAGCCGTCAAAGTGCGGACTGCCCAACAAGGAGCCCGTAAAGTCAAATCATTGACATCTCAATCGGCGGCAACAGCAAAATACCTGGTGATCTTAGTCAACTTTTCGGATAATGTATTTTCAGTTGTAAATCCGCAGCTACGTTATAACGAACAGTTTAATAGTGAAAATTACATTACCGACGGCGCAACAGGCAGCGTAAAACAATATTTTAAGGATAACTCTATGGGCAATTTTGATCCTGCTTTCGAGGTTAAAGGCCCGGTCACCTTAAGCAAACCCATGGCGTACTACGGTGAGAATAACGCTATTACCGGGGATGATCTGCATGCTGAAGAAATGGTATTTGAAGCATGCCAGTTAGTAGAAAACCAGGTTAACTTTGCTGATTATGATCTGAACAACGATGGTGTTGTAGACAATGTTTATGTAATTTATGCCGGTTACGGGGAAGCTTCGGGCGCATCGGCAAATACCATTTGGCCACATGCCTGGGAAGTCTCGAATGCCACTACCCTGGATGGCAAACTGATATCGTCCTATTCCTGTTCCAATGAGTTACAAGGAACAGCCGACGCAGTCATTGATGGCATCGGAACGTCCTGTCATGAGTTTTCGCATACCATTGGATTACTTGATTTATATGACACAGACTACGAAACAAACGGTCAGGGAGCCGATGTAGATAGCTGGAGCATAATGGCAGCAGGCTGTTACAACAACGCAGGAATGACCCCACCGTATTATATTGGTGTAGAACGTGAATCGTTGGGCTGGGGCACGGCAACAGAATTGACAGCAGCATCGAACTGCACATTAGGAAGCATCGACAAAAACCAGTTTTATAAGATTTCGACAAAAACGCCCAATGAATATTACATACTGGAAAACAGGCAATTAATTGGTTGGGATTCGTATTTATTTCATCATGGGATGTTGATATATCACGTGGATAAGTCTGCAGCATATGCATCCAGATGGGTAGATAATACTATAAATGTCTATTCAGCGCACCAATGTGTGGATATTATGGAGGCCGATGGAACAGCCTTCGTTTACGATGGAACCAGCGCCTGGGTTGCATCCGTTAAAGGGGATCCTTTCCCGGGTACATCCGGCAAAACAGAATTTACCGATGCCTCATCTCCCAATGCTAAATCGTGGAACAATGATGCCACCGAAAAACCAATTACCGCTATTACAGAAAGTAATGGAGTCATTTCATTTAAATTCATGGGGGGGGAATCCATATTTGGTAACTTCCTGGCTTTACCGGCGACAAGCATAACTGCCAATAGTTTTACTTCGAATTGGAATGAAGGAACAAATGCTACGCAGTATTTACTCAATGTATATCAGAAATCGAGTGCAGGAGCAACAACGACTACTGTGAACCAGGGCTTTGATAATTTTCCTACAACAACACCTTCCGGGTATACAGTTTCGGTGAATACCACCTATGCTACTACCGGAAATTTTGGGAAACTGTCGCCCTCTGTAAAACTGGGAGCATCGAATACTTCAATCATTACAGACACCTATGCAGATGCCATTAAATCGCTTTCTTTCTGGATAAAAGGGAATGGCACAGATGCCACCTCTTCACTGCTGATAGAAGCGTCGACCGATAAAAGTTCGTGGACTACAATTGATAAATTGAGTAGTCTTCCAACTACAGGAACCACTAAAACGTATACAATTGATAATACCAGGAATTACCGGACTTTGAGAATGACCTATACTAAGAGTGCTGGAAATCTGGCTATCGATGATATTGCCATCACCTATGGCAGTGATGTGGTAAAAACATATGAATTAACCGATTTCCCTGTGGCGAACGAACTATCATACAGAGTTTCCGGACTGGTTAACAATGGAACGTATTATTATACGGTGAAAGCTGTAGGTGCAACAGAAACCTCACCCGAATCGAATGAGATTCAGGTGGTTTTAAGTGGTACAACCGATCAGGATCATTTTTTGGCTAACAAATTGAGGATATATGCAGAAGGATCGACCTTAGTAATCCAGACAATGTCACAAGAATCACTTCGCGTGTATACTGTTACGGGGCAATTACTGTTTAATCGTATAGTGCCTGCAGGAGTCACCAGAGTACCTATGCAAGGGAATCAAATATATATCGTTAAATCAGGTTCCACCGTAGTAAAAATCAAAACTTTATAAATGAGGTTGAATTGGCTCCGTAGCAACAGGTCACGGTTAGCTTAATTAAATATACAAAGAGTGCAGATTGTTGTTGGGTCCAGATAGAATTCGGGACCCAACGGCAAAATGCACATCCCTATTTATAGGAACTGGACCGGCAGTACATTTAATTACGTTTTACTCAACCAAAGCAACTAAACAATACCTGTATAAAATTACCGGTGATTTTTCCGAAGAAAAAGGAATGGTTCATATTGAACCGCGCTAAATAATATCAACTAAAAAATGGGACATACCAATTTCAGGACTGCTTTAGTTTTCAGTACACTTGTTTCAACTTATGGGAGCAAGTAAACTTAACAGGTAGTAGCATTTATTAAATTTGGGATACTAAGGGAAACAGCAAAAATGATAATATGTGAAACCGAACTAAAAGCAGACAAGATGTCAAACAATTGCCAGCACCCAATATCAGCCCTTTTATCGTACAATTTTGTTTGCATTCAATAGTCCACTTGTTCGGGCTTGCCCGAACAAGTTAACACAAAGCAGAAAAAACTACCGGACTATACTTTTGATATTAAATATTGCTTATAAGCCTAAATTTCAAACCTTCAAAATTATACTTTGTATGAAACAGCTCATCAAACTGATTTTAATTTCATTTTTAGTTATTTCTTGTGCGCCTAAAGCAGCAGAAGAAGCAACAACGGTAACAGAAATGTCTGCGTTAACACTTGAAAAAGGAGATGCAACAAAAAATCTTCAAAAAGTCGGGGACAAAGAAGTCGTAAAGAAAAAAATTATCAAGGATGGCCGGTTAGGAATCAAGGTAAACGACCTCAAAAAAGCCAAAGCTAAAGTGGATACATTGGTTCTGAATGTGGGAGGATATTACGACAAAGAGACTTACAGCAATAATGATTATGAGACAGCATACGATTTAAAAATTCGCATTCCGTCGGAAAAGCTTGACGTATTTATTGCCAAAATTGAAAAGGGCGAAAATGATGTGACGTATAAAGAAATTGATGCCAGGGATGTTACCGAAGAATTTATCGATCTGGAGACCCGGCTTACAAATAAACATAAATACCTGACGCAATATCAGGAGCTGCTGAAAAGTGCCAAAAGCATTAAAGAAATACTGGACATTCAGGAAAAAATCCGGGGTCTGGAGGAGGAAATTGAAAGTACTACCGGTCGTTTGAAATATTTGAACGATTTGGTCAATTACAGCACACTCGAGTTGAATATTTCGCAAAAAAAGGATTTTAAATATACACCCGAACACCGGGGAAACTTTTTCGAGAAACTGAAACAATCGCTTTCGAGCGGATGGTACGGCTTTGTTGATTTCTTTTTCTTTTTATTATCCAACTGGGCTATCGTAATTATGATTTGCGTACTCGTCTATTTTTGGGTTAAACACAGGAGAAAAAGAAAGAACAAAAAGGATAAGGACGTAACGAAAAAATGAAGAAACTCTAAACACTATTGTGCAATCGGAGACGAACACTTTTTCTGACAGAAGGCGGAAAAAACCCATAGTCCCGATCGATATCAGTCATAAAAAGAAATAAAAAGAGAAACAATCAAGATAATGCGCAAAGAAATATGGACTATTATTCTGATCTTCTTTAGTATTCAGGCAAATGCGCTGGATATATCTGGTGCCTGGATAAAAACAAAAGTCACCTATTTGGATGACACAGAAATTCCTGATAATAATGCTATTAAATTTCAGTATCTACGATATACATTTGAAAATAGCAATAAGCTGTTTATGAGTTTCGCTTTTGATGACAAGGGAACAGCATATAACTTTGAAACAAACGCTCAAATTATAGATATTAAAAATTCTTTTGGATATATAGTAAATAGTTTTCAGATTAGTCATCTTTCAACTAATGAACTAATTATTGTACAAAAAGGGGAAAAGGGTTTTTCCGACAAGGACTGTTTAAAATATTATTTTATCAGAGAGAAGGATTATCAAAATCAACTGCCTCTAAAGAGTTTTGACATACTTTTAATAAGTGAAAATGACACCGTCTACAGAGCAACACCAAAAATATACGCTGAATTCATAGGAGATAAATCTTTTTACGGCTTTTGCACAGAGAACATACCGGAATCAGAGAAGTTAATGTCTACTGACAATTTATTCTTAGCTACTTTTATAGTGAGAAGAAACGGATTAATTGACAGCATACAGGTTTTAGAAAACATAAACAAGAAATTCGAGAAACAATTTCGTAATGCACTTGAGAAATCCAAAAATCGTTGGGTAGCCGGAGAGCTGGATGGCAACAAGGTAGATGTGCAAATGAAGATTTCATTTAAGTTCATTTCTTCTGATAACTTTTTACCAAAGTTCAATTATTTTCAAAAAGGGAAAACGGCGATGAATAATTTTGATTTCATAAGGGCTCTTGCATATTTTGATTAAGCGTTGGATAAAATGCCAGGTGAAAACGAAAGTCTTTATTATAGAGCAATTTGTGAAATGAACTTAGGAAATAAAAATGCTGCTTGTGAAGACTTAGAGAAAGTAAAAACCTTGGGAAAAATGCAAGTAGTTGAATTAATTGAAAAAAATTGCAAATAAATCACGGTTGCAAATACAGAAAAGACTTCATGCATTCGGCAAACCGTTCGTCTCTGCGGTATGTCGCTTATTCGTGGAGGGCAACTTTAAAAAAAAGGAAACAGATAATTCAATAAAAAGAAATGAAAACACTAAAATTCATATGGATTGGACTTCTTTTGGCATTATGCCCCATACAAATGTTTGGGCAAGCTACAGAAAAAGAAATAACAGATAAGTTCTTTTCAATTTATGAAAAAGAACCAATTAAAGCTGTAGAATATGCTTTTTCGACAAACAAATGGTTTGAACGAAAGCAAGACGGTATAGCAGACTTAAAAAGCAGATTAAAAAACCTGATCGACCTTTGTGGTGAATACTCCGGATATGAGTTGTTATCAAAGAAAACAGCCGGACAGAACATTACTATAATGTCATTTATATTAAAATACGACAGAGAACCAATCCGGTTTACTTTCTACTTTTACCGGGTGAAAAACAATTGGAGAGTTAATAATTTTTCCTTCGACGAAGATATTGATAAAGATTTAGATGAAGCCTGTAAGGCATACCGGCTCAAAGAAAATATCGAATAAAAAGTTGCCCATAAGTTCATTACTAAGATCCAACTGTAAAAGCGAGAAAATCAGAGCACTATTATAAACAAGCTATTGAATTAAACACAACCGATAATCAACAAACAGAAAAATGAAAATCAAACTAATAACCATACTTTTTTTTGCGCTTTTATGCGGGAATTCATTTGCTCAAAGTTCATCAACTACGGTTATAGAACTAATGGAAAAATCCGGTTCCACAGCCATGTTTAAACAATTCGACGAAATAATTAGTGCGAAGATAGCCGAGAAAAAATCTTCATTTGAAAAGGGAGAAGATTTTAATAAATTTGTTACTGTTATGAAGTCAGGATTTAATTCCAAAAATGCTGAAAAGTACTATCTGGAGTATTTCGAACTGAACACCAGGGAGGATAGTTTAAAAAGTATTATTCACATTTACGAGAGTCAATTTATGCAAGACATGAACAAAATTGAACTGGCAGCAAGCGATCCCGCTAAACAACAGGAACAGTTGATCTATTTTCAAGGATTAAAAGAAAATCCTCCTTCACCGGAAAGGGTTCAACAACTGATCACATTAAACAATGAACTTGGAATTTCAGAAATGACAGTGAAGATTTTGCAAAATATGATCATCACCATGTCACAAGGATTAAATAGCGTACAGCCAAAAGACAAACAAATGTCACCAGCGGAATTAGAACAAAAAATCTTATCTTCAATGCCTGCGAATTTTTCAGAGCAAATGACAAATCAAATTATTGCCCTTTCGATGTTTACCTACAAAGATGTTAGTAATGAAGACCTAAACAGATATATTCAGGTTTGGCAAACACCAACAGGTAAGTACTTCACCAAAAACTCGCTTGAAGCTCTAAATTATTCGTTTTCAAAGTTGGGAGAAATCATTGGAAAATCATTGGATGTATTTGTGAAAGAAAATCAGAAATAATAGAACCCGGAATAGAGTGTATTGATATTGGAAAAAATGAAAATCAGCCAGAAAATCATGAAAAAAATAATTATATTAATGCTGTTGTTTTGTATTCCATATTCATATTCACAGAATCAAATTAAACTAACCTCAAAGAGAAACAAGGACAACAGTGTTGACATTCATTTTTCGAAAGACATGCCGGGAACTTACTGTATCTATTTGAATTTTTCAAATTACGAAAACACATTAACTCCTAAACGTAAATTTATTGTCGAAGACTATAATGGATTTCTTTATAGTTTAAAGCCGATAGACAGAACTAAATTCATTAATTATACCTATTCCTACAACTATAAACGTGGAATCCCAAACCCAAAAACCGATACAGCATTTGTTTACCTGCTACCTTTCAGAAATAACTCTCCGGTTGAAGTAAGATTTCTGAATAACCTGGGAGCTAAGTATTTTGATAAAGAAGAACCGAAAAACTGGAAAGCATTCCAATTTATATGTCATAAAGCAGATACCATCTGCTCAGTAAGAAAGGGAATAGTCATCAGAGTAGTTGATAACTTTTCCATTGACACAACAAAAGTATTTTCATATTCCAGTAGTCGAAATCTCATAATGATTGAACATCCAGATGGGACATTTGCAAGATATGAGGGTTTCGACAATAAAAACATATTTGTTAAGCAAGGTGATATCGTTTTACCAAATCAAGCTTTAGGTACATTGATTCAGTATGATAAAAGCGGAGTATATCAACTGAGATTTGCAATCGATTATCTGACAGAAAACCGTTCAGATGATAAAGAGAAACAAAGAAGTTCTTACGATTACCTGGATCCTTATTTTCAGACAACAGAAGGTGTTCAGAAATTAGCTCTGCGAAAGACATATATAACTAAAACTTCAGACGATCTGATTATAAAAGAGCTTAGCAGAAAGGATCAGAAAAAAAGGCAGAAAAACTAAAAAAGAGAAGAAATGCGATTCCAAGATATATCTAACTTCGTGAGGCAGGTTCATTATTCGTACGTGTTTAAATATTTGCAGCCAGGGAAGGGGATAAACCGGGATGTTTGAACATTCTGGATGTTAGCATCGAACAAAAAAATCTACTGTCATCTAATTGCCAACCCTTGAAACAAGATTTAAACACCAAATTATATGGGCATTCCGTTCAAAGAGGAATCCAATTATATATTTGGCCGTTAGTCAGAATTGTAAAAAGATTCCGAATCAGTCAGACAGCAAAAAAAAATCATTAGAACAAATTGATGACAGAAAAGACACTTAACATAAAGACAAGGGCCGAATGGAGAAATTGGCTTCAACAAAATTTCAACATTGAGAACGAAGTTTGGCTTATTTATGCTAAAAAATCAACCGGCGAACAACGCATTCAATACAATGATGCGGTTGAAGAAGCCCTATGTTTCGGTTGGATAGACAGTACCAATAAAACCCTTGATAAAGACCACACAATTCAGCGATTCACTCCCCGACAAACCAAAAGCAGTTTTTCACAACCCAATAAAGAACGACTAAAATGGTTAGCCGAAAACAATCTAATTCATAATTCAGTTCTTAAAACAGTCCAAGAAATTATTTCAAAAGAGTATGTTTTTCCTATCGATATTTTAGATGAAATAAAAAAGGACAAAACAGCGTGGAATAACTATTTAAAATTTTCAGAGCCATACAAACGGATACGAATTGCATACATTGATAGTGCAAGAAAACGACCAGAAGAATTAACTAAACGACTGACTAACTTTATTCACAAAACACGGGACAACAAACTAATTTCAGGATTTGGTGGTATTGACAAATACTATTAGCAGACACAACGACAGACATTAATACAAAACAGAAAAGCAGACCCTTAAAAAGACTATACATATTTAAAGCGATATATGAGATTCATTTGTAAGAACTGCAATCAACAATTTAAAGGCAATTATTGTAATAATTGCGGGCAAACTGCCGACACACACGAAATAAATCGCCATTATTTATGGCATACCATTCAACATGGAGTCTTTCATGTTGACAACGGGATTATATACACTACAAAGGAGCTGTTTACAAGACCCGGATATGCAATTAAAGAGTATATAACCGGTAAGAGAGTTAAACATTTTAATCCTTTTGCTTATGTCATAATTCTGTCAACTTTATACGTCTTAATTGCACATTTTCTGCATATTGATCTCTTTGATAAGAAAATTTCCGTCACATTATCAGGTGATGAGGGAACAAAAGTAACTGAAATAATCGGGGTAATTACTGGTATATCTACGTGGATAAAAGATCATTATGCATATAGCACTTTGATGTTATTGCCGGTATTTTCATTAGCATCGTATCTGGCCTTCAAAAAAAGCGGATATAACTATTTAAAACATCTTATTTTAAATACGTATATAGCCGGGCAAAGGACAGTTATATATATACTCTTCATACCCATTTTCGCATGTACAGAGAATAAAGATCTAATTTCAGCTATTGGAAATATCGAATACTTAGTTTGGATAGTTCTAATGACATGGACATATATTCAGTTTTTCAATAACAATAAAGGATTTGAAAACATCCTACGAACCTTACTTAGCTTTCTATATACAGGAATTCTGATGTTTCTGCTCATGGTGTTTACCGGCATTTTATTGGCAATTATGATAGCAAAATAGCATACAGCTCCAGTGTAAATGGCTAATTAGCTGATATCTGCGAAGAACAAATAAAATGGAAAAAATTTAAAGTACAAAGAAACTAAGGAAGTAATTTAAAAACCTTATTTTTGTACCTCGCTCTTCGTAGAAAACGGATACCACCCTACCCCGTCCCTTATTAAAACAAGTAAAGAACAGGTAGTGGCTTAAAATTTTCAAAAGGAAGAATTCAGTTTATTCATAAAACATAGATCAAACCAACATATGAAACCAACATTATCTGAATTAATATTGCAGGGAAAGACATTGGTGTCCGACGGAGCCTGGGGAACATTCCTACAAGCCAAAGGTTTAAAACCCGGCGAATGCCCCGAACAATGGAACATCGATCATCCCGAAGAAGTGCTGGACATTGCACGCAGCTACATAGATGCCGGTGCCGATACCATAGAAACAAATAGTTTCGGAGGCAATCGGTTTAAACTGGAAGCTTACGGATTAGGCGATAAAGTGTATGAATTGAACAAAAAAGCAGCTCAGATATCGCGTCAGGCAGCCGGTGAAGATAAATACGTTTTGGGATCTATAGGACCTACCGGAAAAATGATCATCATGGAAGATGTTACCGAAGCGGAACTTTACAATTGCTTCAAAGAACAGGCAAAGGCACTTTACGAAGGCGGTGCCGATGCGTTGGTGATAGAAACGATGACTGCCATTGATGAGGCAAGCATTGCCGTTCGTGCCTGCAGGGAAAATACTCCCTGTGAAGTTATCTGTACCATGACTTTCGATGATTTACAAAACGGAGAATATCGTACCATGATGGGCGTTTCTCCGGCTGAAATGGTTGTTGCCCTGAAAGAAGCCGGTGTACACATTGTAGGTGCAAACTGCAGCAATGGAATTGAAGGAATGATACACATAACGGAACAAATCCGTTCGGTGGATAAAAACATACCGGTATTAATACATGCCAATGCGGGGCTGCCTGTTTTGCAGGGAACCTGCACGGTGTTCCCCGAATCACCCGAAATGATGTCTTCCTTTGCCTCTCAGTTAGCCAAAGCCGGAGCCAATATTATAGGAGGATGCTGCGGAACGACACCGGCTCATATTCATAAACTGGTGGAAGTTCTACATTCGGAGAGTTTAAGCAAATAATATCAATTACATATCCGGTAAAAAAAAGGAGAAAAGAGAACACAAACGGACCTTGCGACGAACCCGTTTTATGTGGGAGTAGGCGACATTAAACAGAAGAAACTGGCTTTTCATTTTTTGCAAAAGAAGGGAAGTACAAATCGTACAAAGACAAGTTGAATTTTGCCAATGTGCGAACCTATTCTTCACTGACTAACTGATAATTAAACAGATGTCAGGTAAATGTCGTCCTAATGTCGGGACAAATACTAAAAAATTTCATTGAATGTTTATACGTTTCATATAATTTTGCTAAAAAATTGACAAGGTTATGAATCAACCTGAATTAGGGAAGAAAATCACCGGGCTTAGAAAAGCTAAGGGTTTAACACAGGAAGAACTGACAACGATGTGTAATTTGAATGTGCGTACACTTCAAAGGATAGAATCGGGTGAAGTTATGCCAAGGAGTTATACCATTAAACTCATCTTTGCGGCCCTCGATTACAATATCTACGATTCAATTGATGTCATGCCTGACTGCCTTAGTGACAGCACTAAGGCACCCAATTGGCTCGGACAAATTTACAGATATGTATTTGATTTATTCAATTTAAAAACAAACACAATGAAAAAACTTTTAATTTTATCGGCAGTAACCATTGGCATGGTGTTTCTTTTCGCAGGCTTCAGTAAAGTAAAAGCATCTACATTCGACAAATCGGAAATTGCAGGCACGTGGCAATTATGCGATTCGGTTGGTATGGCAAGGGAAGCTGGTAGCGTGCGTTTCAAAATAATTTCAACGTCTACTTTTGTCGTACTTGAAGTTGACAAGGATAAACATTTTTGTGCCACCGATTTCATTGGAACTTGCAGTATGGAGAATGGCATTTATACCGAAACGATAGAGTATACAACGCCGGCTTTGTGTGGTTTCAAAAAAGTAAAAAATTCTTTTAAAATAGAATTTAAAGATGATTTCATGTACGTAAAAGGTATAGGCAATTCGTATAATGAAATATGGAAAAGAACAGAAATGTAGTATGCTTAAGCCTTTATCTATGACTTTACAGCTAAAAGTGTTGAATAGAAAACTGCAGCCGGGGAATTACAAGCAGCCACTGGTTATATGAATAATGGATATGAACCCTTTAAAAAGACAGGTCGCGACCTGTCTTTTTTTTGTACACAGCTGAAGTTGGTGTGCTAGCACTTATTAATTAACGAATGAAAGAGAGCATTTCATTCAAACTATTTATAAAACCAAAAATAATCAGATACAGTATGAGAAGAGGATATAGAAAATAAAGGTTGAAGTCTTGAAATCTTTTCATTACCAGTGTGCAGTCACTAAAAAAATCAGGGTAATATCTAAAATTTCAACCAAATATGCCGTTATTTATTTATTGGTATTATATTTGCAACGCTACAAGTAGATTCCTTGAGTAAACTTTATAAGGGAATTCTTCTTGGGTAGGTAGACTTGTTCCACCTACTTTTTTTTGGTTTCTCCCAAAGTACGGGGAAAGTAGAATTTCCGCCCGCCATTGCCGGTGTTGGACTTTATCCTTTGCCTACAAAAACAGTACATAAAAAAATATCTTATAAAAATGATTACATATAACCCTTGCAGGACGAGGACGAGAGCATCCGCACGAAATTTGAATCCCTTCCGTTTTATCTTTCTTTGGAGTATAGCCATCCTGACTTTCAGTTGCGGTACTACACGACATATTGAAAAGAAGCAAAGCAATGAGCAATACAATAGCTTAGGACTAAATAGAGAAAGGAATGATAATGCAGAACTTTACCGGGAATCGGCTTCCTGGTTACACGTTCCGCATGTGAATGGTGGTAGATCCCGCAAAGGAACAGACTGCTCTTTTTTGGTGAATAGCATTTATAAAACCGTTTACAATAAAAACATTGAACGGAATTCGGCAGACATGCTGAGAAAAAACTGCAAACGAATAAGTAAGAGCAAGCTAAAGGAAGGAAATCTGGTATTTTTCAATACGGGTGGTAGGTCCAAATCGCGCATCAACCACGTTGGTATATATCTGAAAGATAATAAATTCATACATACTTCCACTTCAAGGGGCGTTATTGTGAGCGATCTGGATGAGAGTTACTACCGCAGAACCTGGGTTTGCGGTGGCAGGGTTAAGTAAAGATTTCTAACCTTAGAAAACGGTAAAAACGAAAAAGATATAATTGAAAGTTGATTTACGCTGATAAAGATAAAATGTCTGTGTGAATTATTTAATACCTAACTTACAATAAAAGAGAGGCTGTTCCATTTTTGTTGGAACAGCCTCTCTTTCTGATATGTCTTAAATCAACTTACTGAATAAGTACTTTCACCACTTTGTTTCCATCGATAGAATTTACTTTCACAATCCATACACCTTTGTTGAACGAAAAGTTCGTATCCACATTCGTATTACGAGTTTCGACCAACAGACCATCTAAACCGTAAATATCAATCCGGGTAGTGGATGTTACATGGGATACAAATAATTTATTCCCGTTTGCAAAAACCTCAATAGAAGAGAGTTGTGGCAAGATGACTCCTGTTTGAAAATCCGGATCGGCTGCCACTAAAGCAGGAATCGGATCCCAACCGTCGGTACCTTTGGTAAAGTTGTAAGTATTGATGGCAGTCCCATCAGTCAAAGTCGGAGTTGTCAGCACCTGTGACCAGGGTGCACGACTTGTGGAATTGTTTTCACCCGACTGTTCTATCGTACCAAATTCGTAGCATTTGTTGGATGCTCCACCCAATGTACTCAACCAACCTTCCGGCGCAATCATAGACTTCCCGTTGAAATCGGGATTATTGGTAGCCTGAATAGTGGTATTGTAGAAAACCACTTCACTGGTAGTTGCTGTCCAAGGACGACCCAGTTCACCCGGTTTCGACAGGTAAACAGAAGCCGTTTCAGTAAACGGTTTAGCGGAAGTAACCGTACATTCGTACATCAGGTATCCGCGGTAAGTGGTTTGTTGTGCCGCCGTGAGGTATGATACATCGGTGCTGACTTCGCTCGTGTTCATTGCCAGGTCACACTTATAAGCAACCAGCGTCATACCACCGAAGATATAATCGGTTCCACCCATAATAACACCCTTGTAATTGACAATTCTGGCTTTTTCGGCTCCGTAGTAAGAATCCTGACGACCCACAATTCTGCATATATTGAGAATAGCTTTATCGGCACTACTCGAGAAGGCAATAGCAGCAGCTCTTTCTACAAAACTCTTGTTCTGAACAGCTGTATTTCCCACATCGGTAGGACGGGTTCCTTTGCCGCCCGATGCCCATTCCTTTACCACATCCTGAGATTCTTTCAGGGAAATATATTGATTGTAGGAGTTTTCGATGATGATATTATCTGCCTGGAAACCCGCTCCTGAAACAAAAACAGTAGCATTCCAGTATGAACCGTTGGTTGTACCGCTGCCTGTATTGGCATAGGTGGTATACCCGTTTTCCTTGTTCACTCTCAAGGCATCGGCATTCCATTTCTGGTCGGTTCCCATACTGTAATAATTGTAACCGTGACCATAATATGAAGTAACTCTGACAGCATTAGCACTAATATCAACACCCTTGTTGGTCAACGAAATATCCGGACTTGCAGAAGCATTTACGATAGAAACACTGTCGATATCAATCATCAACATTTCTTCGTAGTTGCCCGGATCGACCATGATTTTCACCCGTTGTTTGGAAGGGCGAATCATGGCACGGGCAGCAACCAATGCATCGTTAATAGTCTGATAGCTTTTGTCCGTACCCACGGTGATCGTGGCCGAATAAGGCAATGTGGCTACAACTTTTATATAGGGCAAATAGGTCGTTGTTCCGGTGATATTGGTAATAGTCATATAGCCGGGAGTTGTTCCAGAATACAAATATTCTTTTGTTTCGAGGGTACTGGTACTTCCGCTTGTAGTTTTAACCGTATCGCCAGCAACCACCACAAATTTGGCAGAATAATAATACGTAACAATTAATTTTTGTCCCGGATTGACAGGTACCTGCGCAGTTCCCGTTCCCGTAAGTATTAAATGTCCGCTCGTCACGTTGTTGGAAACTGTACCTGTGAAAAGCATACCCTTGTAGGAGGTCGTCGTTCCACTGGTTATGGTAGCATCGTCGAATGACCAGTCGGTTACCGGCGTAAAAGCCAATGCTCTGGAGGTTGCACCGCCACTCACTGTCAAATTGGAAGTAGCTCCCAACTGCAATGGATATTCACTTAAACCCGAACAGGAAATTTTATAAACACCATCCCTCAATGTGATTCCACTTAAACCAGTGAATGTGTATGAATACCCCGACTCGTTTAAATTGGTAAATGTAGTCGTTAACAGTGCTTTCTGGGCATCGGTCAAACCATCAGCAGTGATTGTTATCGGATACACGGGTTTAGCCGCAAAATCAATACTTCTGACAGAATCACGTTTAATATTGATCGTATCTACAGAAATATAATAATCGTTGATACCTGTTGCAACAATCTTATACTTACAATTCGGTTCCATGGAAACCGAATAAGTACCTGCCAAAACATCAATCACCGGTGCCGGAACGAAAATCTTCGCAACGGTTGGGGTAAAAGTCAGAGAGATTTTAGCCAACTGTGTACTTGTAAGACCGGTTATAGAACCGCTTAACAAATTCGTTATCACTTTTTTGATGGCTATTTCGTGTATGGCATCGGCAGAAAGCGATATCGAAGCTCCGTTGGTAATGATATACCCATTGGCATCGCCAAGACTGAGCGAATAGGTATATCCGGCAGGGACCGTCAAAGTGTAACTGGAACTACCTGAAGGTATAATTTCAGTCCATGTTTTACCGGCAGCATTTGTCAAAACAACGCTGTATCCGGAAGGAATACCCGGGGCATCGGTCAGATTCAGGTTACCGCTGAGGGTAATATACGTGGCATCTTTTCTTAAAACGCGGAAGTAGAAAGGTTTGTCCACCGTATCATAGATATGATATGCACCGGCTTTTTTAGCTACATATTTAACTATCCCTACAGTGGTAGTCGTGTTAACAACATCTTTCTGCGTAGCATCGGCCATATACTGGAAGGTCAGTTTCCCTGCGCTGCTTCCGGCTTTGGTATACAAGGTAACTTCATCATCCGCACTCAGAGTCAGACCGATATACCTGCTGCTGGCTGCTGCCGAATTCACATAAATGGCACCGGTCAGGGTGTCTGTTTTAGCACCGGTTGTAACATAAGACGGGCAACTATTAGCATCATAACGGGTCAGGTTCGTATTTGAAGTTCTTAACCTGTCGCTGGTACCTACACCTACCCAACTGAGTACACCGGCTGTAAAAGGAGGAAGTGTATTTGTTGTGGAGCCCACCGTAATGGTAGGAGCATACCATCCGTTGATGGTTGCCACATTTAATTGGTTGTTGTATTTGGCTGTATCAAACTGGGCAGCACCGAAGTCCCAAACATCTGTTTTTACTGTTTTAATTATTTGGGCTGCATTTTCGATGGATATACCATGAATGTAGAATTCACCGATTGGAGCCAATACACTGTTTAAAGTGGCTGTAATAACACCCGAATTGCCGGTATAAGCAAAGCTATGTGTGTTTTCGGTAGTGCTTCCTTTATCAGTACCTTGAACAGAACCCAATACATTTCCTGCTGCATCGGTGATATTAAATACTGCATCGGCAGCAGCACCGTACATACAGGTACTGAAAGTAATGGTTGCATTTCCGGCCACTACAAAATTCATAGAATTACCCGAAAACAGGACTGCACCATGGGCTGTGTCGTGAAACCCGAATTTCTGAGCTGCTACGGCAGTATTACTGTTCAGGGTAAGAATGCCATCAGGGCTAATAAAGGTATTGTAACGTAATGAAGTATACGCTGTTTGCGGAAGAACACTCCCATCCATAAACATGTAGCTGTAGGTTTGTCCTGGCACAGCCGCCACAGAAGTACTGTTGTCTTTTACCACTATCATATACCTGTATGGTTTGGAAAGTGCATCAGCATAAGTCACCTTCAGAGTATCACCACTTACAGTTACTCCGGAAATATCACCCGAATAAGTTGTAGTGACAGCGGACAATGATTTTCCGGCCAAATTGATACGTATAGAAGCAATATCGGGTGTAGCACTGATAACCGTTCCGGCAGCTAAGGTTACAGTCGGATTAGCAGATACGTTAGCTCCGGCAATAAGACCTACAGCAACTCCGTTTACAACTATCTCGCCGGTTTTTTGTACCCATGAAGTTAATTCTACTGCGTAAGGTGTAGGAACTATGGATATATAAGGCACATAAGTGGTTCCGGAAAAATTCAAAGTAACCGTACCGGCTGTGCCAACATACAGAAAATCAATAGTTGATGCAGGATAACAGGGGGAAGACGCAACTTTTGAACTGACATCAAAATTTCCGGTCGTACTTGAGACACTGATACTACCGGCAGAGTACTGGCAACCGCCCAATTTTATGTACGAGTTGTCGGCCACCTGTAAGGTTATCTGATTCCCTGGTTTTAATATCGAACCGTGTGTAGTTCCGTTGTACCCGTAGGTATTTGAGCTTCCTACTGTCAGGCCGAAAAGTCCGGATGTTATAGCTGTATTTCCGGATGTTGTGGTGGGAATAATACTTCCATCGCGCAGGTCAAAGTTATAAATGATATTTTTTACAGCCGTGGTAGTACTTGTTCCAAGTTGGGCAGGAGTAACCACAATAACAGGAAGGTAAACGTCCGATCCCGATCCCGCCGTCAGAACGGATGTAAATATCAGGGTATCGGCCACACCATTGTAAACGAAATCGTATGTGTCGGATAAATCTGTGGTGACTTTCGTAGCCTGTGTACCCAGATCAATCCCGGCTTTGGAAGTGCCCTGAAGGCTCAAGGAAGAATACTTCGAACCTAAAAATTTCAGTGTACTGCTTCCGGCAACGGCGATTTTAATCACGTTGTCTTTTTTCATATCTAAACCGTAGCCGCCACTGTTATAGGCATAAGCACCGCCCAATTTAAGCGAGCCATCGGTGCTCTGCTTATTGGTGATCAAGGTTCCATCCCTGAAATCATAAGTTATCTGCCCGTGTGCATAGCATAAGAACAACAACACGGCAAAAATAGTCATGTAAATTTTCCGTTTCATAAGAATATTAAATTATGGTTAACAATAAAAAATATTTATTCGCTACAAAAATACAAGTATGTTTCGTTTTGGTTGTGGAATATTTGCCGTATTAAGTGTATTAATTGACGGATATTTTCAGAGGCAATGTTACTAAAAGTCATCCCCACGGAGAAAGAAAAATGGAGACATCGACTGCCATTGATTTCTTACCAAATGGTAAGTTCTCATCAAATTATAAGCTTTACTTTTGCAAGTCCTAAAAAAAAGCTTTTATGAAAAGAGATAGTATCGATTTCGGGACCAAGAACATCCCAAAGATGTTTGGAAAACTACTTATTCCAACCTTGTTGGGAATGCTTTCAACGGCTACTCTCACCATTGTAGATGGCATATTCGTAGGAAAGGGTGTTGGAAGCGACGGACTGGCAGCAGTAAATATTGTAGCACCTCTGTTTATGATCACCACCGGCATAGGTTTGATGTTTGGTATAGGTGCATCCATAGTGGCGGCCATTCACCTTTCACATAATAAAGTCAAGGTAGCCCGCATCAATATCACTCAGTCGCTGGTAGTATCGTCTGCCATCATGTTGCTTCTCTCGGCATTGGTAATGTGTTTCCGGCAGGAAACCGGCTATCTGTTTGGCAGTTCGGACAGGCTGCTGCCGTTGGTATTGGAATACATGAGTTGGATAGCACCTTTTCTGGTATTCAATATGATAATGAACATGGGATTATTCATCATCCGGCTCGACGGTTCACCGGTATATGCCATGCTCTGTAACGTCATTCCGGCACTGATCAACCTGGTATTATGTTACCTCTTTGTGATGCAATTCGGCTGGGGGCTCAAAGGATCTGCTATGGCGTTCTCTATTGGTGTCGTTTCGGGAGGAATCATGGTTTTCGTATACGCACTTTTCTTTGCAAAAACATTGGACCTGTACAGGCTGAAAATGAGCCGGAACAGCCTTGCACTCACCGCCCGCAACATTGGTTATATGGTAAAATTAGGTTCACCTGCTCTGCTGGGTGAATTGGCCATTGCTGTAATGATGCTGATAGGTAATTATGTTTTCATGAGAACGCTTGGAGAAGATGGAGTTGCAGCTTTCAGTGTGGCTTGCTATTGCTTTCCGGTTGTGTATATGGTTGGGAATGCAGTAGCTCAATCATCGCAACCCATCATCAGTTTTAACTTCGGGAGCGGGAACAAAAAACGCGTCACCAAAACGGCATTCCTGAGCGTTGGTACGGCCATATTCTGTGGATTAACAGCCACGTTATTAACTATATATTTCGGGAACCCGCTTGTGGCATTATTTCTGAACCCCGGTTGCAATGCCTACCAGATTGCCATACAGGGAATGCCGTATTTTGCCATGGGTTTTGTGTTCTTTTCGTTTAATATTGCCATCGTGGGATATTATCAAAGCATCGAAATGGCAAAGCGGTCAACCATCTATACCTTGTTGCGCGGAATCATCTTTATGGTTATCTGTTTTCTGACCTTACCTCAACTTTTGGGTGTAAAAGGCATCTGGCTGTCGGTGCCCTGTTCGGAAATACTCACAGTAATAGTTATCGTTTGCTTTTATATTCGCGATTTCATAGTACATCACAATAAATTAGTAATTTTACAGCAGACTACATAACTGCAACATGAAAGGACTGATTCATAAATTCTGTACAAGATATCATTTTTCGGAGAATGACGCCCTAAAGCTAATCAACGAAATGGATGTAGCAGAATATAAGAAACTTGACAAAATAATAGAGGAAGGTAAACATAATTCCAGTTTGTACCTGGTGAGTGACGGACTGATGCGTGGGTATTCAATGATAGAAGGCATCGATACCACGATGTGGTTTGCCTCGGAAGGAGAAATTTTTTTTTCGGTTTGGTCCTATGTTGACAATAAGGCCTCTCATATTACCATTGAAACATTGAGCGACTGCACTGTATATTCTATCCCAAAGGCAAAACTGGAAGTCCTTTTTTCTTCATCCATAACCTTCGCCAATCTGGGTCGCAAACTGATAGAACAATATTGCCTGTCGATAGAAGTTTGGATGGTTGACTGGGAAATTCCTACTGCCCGTGAACGTTATCTGGCTCTTTTGGAAAAAACGCCCGAATTTATAATGCACGTTCCCTTGTACCAGATTGCATCCTACCTGCGCATCACTCCGCAATCGCTGAGTAGAATCAGGGCTCAATTGTAAACAGAATATCAACAAACATTATCCTGATAGCGATGATAAGGAATATGTTACTTTAAATTTGGTAAAAAAGAAAATAGATATGAAAATAAAAAAACTGGCAATTGCAGGTTGCGGTAAGCTCGCCGAAATTGTTGCCGACGCATTAATCAGCGGATTGCTGCCCGATTATCGGCTGGTTGGTGTATGGTCGCGCACACATACAAAAGCGAAACATCTGGCCAACAAAATACAAAGTTCTGATGGTGGCAGTGAATGTACTGCATGCAGTTCGCTCGAAGAATTATTGGCGCTGAAACCCGATTACCTGGTGGAATCCGCTTCTCCATCGGCTCTGAAAGAACTGGCACTGCCTACCCTCCGAAACGGAACTTCCATAGTTACCTTATCTATAGGAGCCTTGGCCGATTCTGGTTTTTACGAAGAAGTGATAAATACGGCCCGTGAAACCGGTACCCGCGTTCATTTAGTACCTGGTGCTATCGGCGGTTTTGATGTATTGCGTACCGCCTCCCTGATGGGAAACTGCACGGCATCTATCGACACACAAAAAGGTCCGGACTCACTGAAAGGCACAGCGAAATATGATGAAGCATTGCAAACAGAAACACGCCGGGTCTTTGAGGGGAGTGCAAAAGAAGCGATTGCACTTTTCCCCACGAAAGTAAATGTTGCCGTTGCCGCTTCACTGGCATCCGTGGGACCTGAAGCCATGAAAGTGTCTGTAACTTCCACGCCCGGCTACATTGGCGATAAACACCGAGTAGAAATCAGCAACGACCGGATTCATGCAGTGATTGAAGTGTACAGCGAAACCTCCGAAATTGCCGGATGGTCGGTAGTAAATACGCTGCGTAATATTACATCTCCAATTGTATTCTGATAATACAAAGATCACAACCTTAAAAAAACCGACCCATCCATTTTCAACAAAAAAGAAACCTGCCACGAGCAAGAAAGTCGCTGGTGGCAGATTGCAATTTTTTAAAAACAACCAATTTTTAAAAATTCAACATCAAGCCCAGGGAAACGGCCCGTAAATCGGGTCCCTTCTCGGACTGGAACATACTGAAAGGTGAGTATTTGGCATATACACTCCACGAGTCGTATCCAATCTGGCCCATAAAATCGAGAGATACCGGAGCAATATTCAACCCTTTACTTTCTACATTAGTTACCTTATGTCCGCTGGCATCTTTGTATTTCACTTTGTAAGAAGCAAAAGTATTGATACCTCCGATAACGCCGGCAGTAACAAAGAAGTTGTGGTTCTTGTTGAAAGTCGGTTGCCACTCGAGCAGCATAGGGATAGTCAACTGGAAAGTTCTCAGGCGGCTATAGTCATAATTCACTCCTTCGGGTGCATCGTAAACATCGGTAACGCCATCCACTTCCAACAAATGAGTATTCATATCCAAAAAATAATTGTGCCATCCAAAACCAAAACCGGTAGTCAGCCCCAGATTATTGCGGTATAACGGAAGAATCTTTTCAATCAGATTGATAAAGAACTCGTTGGACGATTCCGATTTCAAAGAAACACCATTGATATTGTTTATTTTGTAATTCTTGTCCGCGATACTGGCAAAGCCCCAACCTATACCTGCCCAGTGCGGCTCCATGTAATAATCGTCATGATGTTTCGATTTATTCATAAAAGGAATTTGTATGCCAATTTCTTCCATAACCGTCCATTTTTCGTAACTTTTTTCTTCGCTAAAAACGCCTTCATAAACAGGTTTGTAAGGTATTGAATCGGTGTCGTACACCTTTACGCTCATTTGTCCGATACTGTCGCGGAGCTGAATGAGTTTCTTATTAAAACGAATGGTCGTATCGTTTTGAGTTTGCTCAACTGCCTGCAAGGGTAAAATTCCGATAACGAATCCCAGCAGAAACAAAATGTTATTTTTCATAGTGTATAATTATTAATAGTTTATATTTATTTCTTTTTTAATATCAATTTGAGAACATCTTCTGAATCATTTTTCGACTCTATGTAAATCAGGGTGATTTTTGGTTCCGGTTTTAAGGTTTCGTTAAACAAAATCAGCCGGTTCAATTGCTCTTTACGCGGAAGCTGCAGAAAAATGGAAGTCGGAATGCCGTTGGCAACCACTTGCTTTACCTTCTTGGCACCTGCTTCATCTTTCGCCAGACATTTTCGGATAAAATCGGCTGCCGAAGGATTGTTCTTGATGGTGATGCTTTTAAAAAAGGACAAATCGTGACCACCCAACATTTCACCAGTCAGTTCCACCATGACCACCCCTTTCATTTCGCCGTATTGTTCGAAAACACGGTTTATTTGCAAATCGTCCTGCGCTTTCATTTCGGGTAAAACCACGAATCCGAGCAGGAGTGTTATGATTAAATACTTATTAATTGATTTCATATTTTTATCTTTTTTTCAATGGATAAGCAACTATCCATAGATTTATAATCTTTTTTATTCTAATCCGGAAAAAACATCCAGTTGTTGTTCCATCAGTTTATTGCCGTTCAAATTTTTAAGTCCTTCGTCCACCTCGTCGTTATCGGAAGAAATGTTTCTTAAGGAAGACATAGCCTGCGATTTGACTTCCTGTATATCCGTAATTCGTTCGCCATCTACAAAAGCATAATTCGTTTGATTTTGTGTAGTTAAAGTTTTTAGGCTAAACACAGTGAAAACGATTAGGGCCGCCACGCTGGCCCAACGAATATAGGGGAAGATGCTGAAATCCTTTTTTTGTTTTTTCTGAAAGAAATATCCGAAAATTGCTTGTTCCGGCCGGTATCGTTCGGGCAAACCGGGTCGGGAAAGAAAGTCTTGAAGTCGTTTTTCTTCTTCCACGGTTGTCATCCCTTCGTAATACTTTTCTATCAACCTATCGGCTTCGATGCTGTTGATTGTATGTTTCATCCTGATTTTCATGTTGTAGTCCATTTTAAGTATTCTTCCCGCACTTTCTTTCTTGCTCTGGAGAGATTCATCCGCACGGATTCAATTTTGGTTCCTGTTATTTCGGCTATTTCCTCCACTTCGTATTCTTCTATATCTTTCATCCGGATAATGGCTTGCTGCAATTGTGGCAGATTTTCAATGATCTTATGTAATATTTCCGCCGTATTTTTCTGCTCCAGAAGCAGATAGGGATTATCAGTCCCTGGCCTGGCCCAATGAGTTTCGTCGAGCGGCTCCTGACGATTCTTCACTTTCAATCGGTCCAGGCAATGATTTTTGGTAACCGTCGTTGCAAAAGCCGCAGGACTATCACAATTATCCAAGGTATCACAATTACGCCAAAGCTTGAGAAGAACTTCCTGTACGGCATCTTCTGCTTCCTGCTCTTCCACAAGTATTTTTTGTGCAATGTGGAATAACCTTTCGCGTAGAGGCAATATCTCTGCCTTAAATCGTTCCTGACTCATTTACTATATTGACGATTGAATATTGGAAATATAACATCGGGATGAAAAAAAAAAAAAAATATTTTTTTGAGAGAAAAAAAAATAAAAAATAACACAAAATAAATGAGAATAACACAAATAAACGAGAATCATTCGGATTGATAATAAATATAGATTGGCAGGAATTTTTACATCCTTATAGAACATGTAAAAGCATAGGATTAGAGCGTTGTAATCCATTATCTGAAATGTCTATCTATTTTAGATTATCTATTTTAGATATTATTAATGTAAATATCAAAAAAAACCATGTTGTATTTGCTTCGAGAAATAAAGTACCAGGTCTACTCAGCATCTATTATCAATTGATATTTAAACAGATATATTATAAAAAGAGTGAATCCGTTTATTACAAAATACTACAAAGGCTAAAACTATTTTTTACGATAGAGAAAGTGAGTTAGAAACTCTACTAAACAATTTTTCTCATTGTCAAATTAATAAAACATTTTGTTATGAAAATTTAATATCAACTATTTTGTCATGTCAAAACTATGTCGTATGTTTGCGACATAAAACACAGAAACATGAGAAAAGCAGATATATTTGATATTGAACTACAAGAACTAGCCCGGTTTACTAAGGTAATTTCGCACCCGGCCCGGCTTGCAATTCTGCAATACCTGGCAGAAACGGAAACCTGTATTTCCGGCGATATCTCAGATAAACTGCCCTTAAGTAGAACCACTGTATCACAACATTTGAAAGAATTGCGCGATATGGGATTAATACATGGAGAAATAGACGGTCTAAAGATAAATTATTGCCTTTGTGGCTCGAAAATTGAAAGATACCTTCAAATGTTAGATAACTTTTTCAAACCTATTAAAATTTCAAATAAAAATTGTTCTATAGATATTCAGTGTAAATCAGAATTATTAAAATAAAAATTAAAAACATGAAAAAATTAGTAAGTTTTCTTATTCTATTCAGTTTTATTTCGTTGGGAGTATTTGCAGCCATGAATCAAAGTGTTGGTTTAGACTCTATTGTCTTTGTAAAAACAACAAACGATTATGGCACTATTGAACAAGGAAGTCCCGGTAGCTGTGAATTTAAATTCACCAACAAAAAGAAATCACCATTGGTATTAAGCAACGTAAAGGCTTCTTGTGGATGTACCATAGCCGAATGGCCTAAAGAACCAATACTTCCGGGTAAAACAGGTGTTATTAAAGTAAACTATAATACCAAAATAACCGGAACCTTTAGCAAAACCATTACAGTGAACTCGAATGCTGCGAATGGAACTGTGATTCTTTCAATTAAAGGAACGGTAATACCCGTAGCCACTAAGTAACTCACAACCAGCAATTACCATATTTGTTGATTTTTTTTAAAAGAGTTAACAGGCTATGCCCATGTCTATTCCGAACACTTTGACAAGCAATTTACATCTGAATAGATCATGAGATTTTGGACATCCAACAAACTATAAACTTATGAAACTCGAAATATTTGAACCCTCACTTTGCTGCGAGAGTGGCGTGTGTGGACCGGAACCCGATAAAGCACTGATTGATTTGCAAAACAATATTCAACTGCTTAAAAAAATACACGTAGAAACTAAGCGATACGCCATAAATCAGGCGCCCTTAGTCTTTGTCCAAAATATGGTTGTCCGCGAGTTCATTAAAGCCAACGGACCCGGTAAATTACCATTGGTATTACTTGATAACCATATTATTAAAACAGGCGGATACCCTTCTATTGAAGAACTAAAATTATTGATACCTGCATTGAACGATGTAAAACCGGACTCTAAAATATTGGGTATATTTAGCTAATCAACAGCCACATAAAACCGGAACTAAAGAAAAAGTTATAATTAAGAATGAAACAAAATGCTATAATCGTAGAACTTTTCACTATTCCGCAAGCCGCCTGTGATTTGGATAAAGCAAAATGGACACAAGCAGGTGAAATGATTAAAAAGCAACTGGAGTCTAAATTCGGCGAGAATATAATTTTTACTCATATCGAATTTATGTCCGAAAAATGGTTTGCCAACCCCAAAGCGAATAATATTTTGGGAAATGGTGATATCAATTTTCCTTTCGTTTTGGTAAATGGTGAAATAACCAGCGGTGAAAAGAAAATTAACGTATCGAAAGTAATAAGAGCGATACAACAAAAATTACAAGCATGACACATTATATCTTTTTTTCGGGTAAAGGCGGCGTAGGTAAAACGACCATGGCTGCTGCCACAGCCGTTTACCAATCGGGTAAAGGTCAGCATACTTTGCTGGTTTCCACCGATCCGGCAGGGAACCTGGGCGATATTTTCGAACAAAATATAGGCGTTGAGCCAACCATCGTTTCACCAAATTTGTCGGTAGTACAAATGGATTCCGATGCCATTACGGATGCATATAAGGACCGTATATTGGAACCACTTTCGGCCATACTCGACGAACAGGCTTTGGCACAAGTAAAAGAAGAATTTAACGGAGGATGCACAGTCGAAATCGCCACTTTCGATAAATTTACCGATTTTTTGGGCGATGAAACCTACGACCTCATCGTGTTCGACACCGCTCCAACAGGGCATACACTTCGACTAATGACTTTGCCCAACGAATGGGACAAATACATTAAAAAAAGTTCGGAAGGGAACGGACAAACTTGCATAGGACCTTTTTCACAAATTGAAGGGGCACGTGCAAAATACGCTCATGCTGTTAATGTTATGCAAGACGCTAACCAAACCAAAGTTTATTTGGTGAGCCGACCCGAAAAAACGTCGGTGTACGAAACTTTACGTGCTCGTACAGAACTCGAAAAAACGGGTATCCATAACTTTCATCTGATCATAAATGGAGTATATCCTGCAACAAATTCTGCAGAAGGAATTTTCGGCAAAATTGCCCAAAGTCAAAAGAAATACATAACAGAATTACAACTCAGTTTTCCAGATGCTATATCGGAAGTACCAATGCAACAGTCGGAAATAAAAGGTGTAGAGAACATCACCTTACTGGGAAAAATTGCATTCGAAAATGTAGCAGCATGCATACAAAGTAAATTTATCGATAGTAAACTGTTCAATGATTTTTCTTCACCAGATTTGTTAATCGATTTACTCAAAAAGAAGAATCACAGTCGTATTGCCATATTAACGGGTAAGGGCGGCGTTGGGAAAACAGTTACAGCCTGTGCAGTAGCCATGAAGTTAGCCCGTAAAGGGAAAACATTACTTTTCACCACCGATCCTGCCGCACATATAGGGCAAGTGCTTGAAACGAAAGTAAACCACATACCTGTAAATGTGACTGGCAATCTTTGGGCGGTGAATATCGACCAAAAAGAAGCGGTTGAAGCATATCGTTCAAAAATCATCAACGATGCCAAAGCAAATGGCTATAATGATGACTTGATTGCTCAGTTGGCAGAAGAATTGGAGTCACCCTGTACCGAAGAAATTGCCATATTCGAGCAATTTGCAAACTTGCTGAATGAAACCGAATGGGATTATTTCGTACTGGATACAGCCCCTACCGGACATACCCTGCGTCTTTTGGAACTGCCTTTTGAATACAAAAAGCAAATGGATATGAAAGTCAACGGACAGACGGAAATGGGAACAGAAAAGGAAATAAGCAGCGAAAATACTAAAATAGGAGATCTTATTAACCGGTTGAAAAATCCAGACGAAGCAAGCTTTTTTCTGGTAGCATACCCCGAATTCACTCCATTGCACGAAAGCTATCGTGCCATGAAAGATCTGGAGCGGGTAGGCATACAATCGCAGGGTATATTTTTAAATAATATTTTGAAAAAGGAAGATTGCCCCGATAAATTTTCGATGGAGCGATGGAAATTGCAACAACACTACCTGCAACAAGCCCAGGAGTTGTATGCATCCAAACCGTTATTTCCCATTCCACTTCAATCATCTGATATTGTAGGCATCGAAAAAGTGAAAGCACTTTCAGAAAAAATTTTCAATTAATTAGAAACTTATAAAACAAACCATTATGAAAATTACAGACCAGGCAGCTATTGAATTAAAGAAGGCCTTAGCTGAATTTGACAAACAGGAAGCCGGAATACATATCTTTAGTACAGCAGGTTGCTGCGGCCCTTCCATTCAAATGGATATAGAACAGCATGTTGGTGCAGACGAAACGGTAATTTCGCTTCATGGTATCGATTTTTTTATTGCCAACGATTTAATTTATAAGTTGGCAGATGTAACCGTGGAACATGACACAAAAGGATTTCGTTTGGCCGGATTGCCAAAAAACGGTAGTTGTTGCGGATAAATTTTTTACTAATTTTAATTTTCAAATCCTCATTTATGAAAGTATTAATTCTTTGTACAGGAAATAGTTGCCGCAGCCAAATGGCACACGGCTTTTTACAATCATTCGATTCAAGTCTGACCGTTTGTTCGGCAGGAACACAGGCATCGGGAAAACTCAACACCAAAGCTGTTGCAGCCATGAAAGAAGCGGGCGTTGACATTAGTAACCACACTTCCGATTCGGTAGATAAATACCTGAAAGAAGAATGGGATTATGTGATTACAGTCTGTGGTGGAGCTAACGAAGAATGCCCTGCATTCTTTGGCAAAGTAAAACACCGCTTGCACATGGGTTTCGACGATCCAAGTCATGCCGTAGGAACTGAAGAATTTATCTGGAGCGAATTTATTCGTGTTCGTGATGAAATCAAGGACGGTTTTTTCAAATTCTACACAGAACAAATCAAACCTCAACTATAAATTTGAAAATGAAAGCAACAGATTTAAAATTAGTTGTTCAGGAAAAATACGGACAAATTGCCCAACAAAGTTTAATTCAAGAACAAAATTCTTGTTGTGGCAATTCCGGATGTTGCGGCGACTTGGAATTTAGCATGATAGGCGATGAATATAAAAACGTAAAAGGCCATAATGCTGATGCCGATTTGGGGCTGGGTTGTGGTATTCCAACTCAATTTGCCAATATCAAAGAGGGTGATTCCGTGTTGGATTTGGGCAGCGGTGCCGGAAACGATTGTTTCGTTGTCCGTGCTATTGTAGGCGAAACAGGTAAAGTAACCGGTATAGACTTTACTGATGCTATGACTGAAAAAGCGCGTGCCAACAATGTCAAAACAGGCTACACAAATGTGGAATTCATTCAGGGCGATATTGAAGAAATGCCGCTGCCGGACAACAGCTATGATGTGATTGTTTCGAACTGCGTATTAAATCTGGTGCCCGACAAAGAAAAAGCATTTTTGGAAATCATGCGTGTACTGAAACCAGGTGGTCATTTTTGCGTGTCGGATGTGGTCATTAAAGGTCATTTGCCCGAAAAACTCCGCAAGGATGCCGAGATGTACGCCGGATGCGTGTCCGGAGCTATAGAAATGGAGGAATATCTTAATATCATCAAAAAACAGGGATTTAATGATGTTGTCATTCACAAACAAAAGATGATTGCAATTCCCGACGATGTACTTGGGAATTATCTGTCGACATCTGAAATTTTAAAATTCAAAAATGGAGATACCGGTATTATCAGCATCACCGTTTCAGCAACAAAGTAAAAATCATAAAGAATGCCATCAACTAAAAAATTAAAATTCCTCGACCGTTATCTTACGCTTTGGATCTTCCTGGCCATGTTTATTGGTGTGTTTTCAGGTTGGATGTACCCCGGAGTTGCTGAGTTTTGGAACAGCATGTCTTCAGGCACAACCAATATTCCCATAGCCATAGGCTTAATTGTGATGATGTATCCGCCACTTGCCAAAGTGAAATATGAAGAATTGGGCGAAGTATTCCGCAATACAAAAATTCTTGGTTTATCGCTGATTCAGAACTGGATAATCGGTCCGGTTTTGATGTTTACACTGGCCATCCTGCTTTTTAAGCTTTTCCCGGGTGAAAACAACGCCAATTTGCCCTACGTGTATGGTCTAATCATGATTGGACTGGCTCGATGTATAGCCATGGTGATAGTTTGGAATGACCTTGCCAAAGGAGATACACAATACGCAGCCGGCCTGGTAGCTTTCAACAGCGTGTTTCAGGTTTTATTCTTCTCAGTCTATGCCTGGTTCTTTATTGCCATAGCCCCGGCCTGGTTTGGCATTCCAACCAGTGATGCCGTTTCTAAAATCACCATTGGGCAAATAGCCGAAAGTGTGTTTATTTACCTGGGAATTCCTTTTATTGCAGGATTCCTGACGCGCTTTACACTAGTCCGTGTAAAAAGCAAAAAATGGTATGAAACTAAATTCGTTCCACGCATTAGTCCTTTGACGCTGATAGCCCTGCTATTTACCATTATAGTTATGTTCTCGCTCAAGGGTGAATACATAGTAAAAATACCCATGGATGTGGTTCTGATAGCCGTTCCCTTGCTTATTTATTTTGTAATCATGTTTGTGGGTTCGTTTTTTATGAGCAAAAAAGCAGGTGCTAACTACGAACAATCCACTACCCTGTCGTTTACAGCTGCCAGTAATAATTTCGAGTTGGCTATTGCTGTTGCCATTGCAGTATTCGGCATCAATTCCGGTGAAGCTTTTGCGGCCGTTATCGGACCATTGGTAGAAGTACCGGTGATGATAGCTTTGGTGAATGTGGCCTTTTGGTTTAAGAAAAAGTATTTCGTAAAAGCCATCTAATCGAATAATTACTACAAGAATGTTATTTAAGAAAGACCTCAAAAGTGATATTTACTTTTGAGGTCTTTAATGAATTTCACAAAACAAAATCGGACTAAATAATTGAGCAACTATAAAGTTACACTATTTTGCGTTAGCATTTTGTTGACTTATTCTAATTCGATGTTTGCTTTATGATTTACCAAATTTCGCATACGTGATTAAAAGCAGAATGCAATTATAATATATTGAAAATTAATTTAATTTCTATTTTTGATTTTTGTTACTTCTTTAAATTTCATTGGATCCATTCTATTATCAAAAATGGTAACTATCAAAATCGTTTTTGTATCAAATTTATAAAAAAGAGTAGTTTGCTTAGTTACAACGCAGCGATTAAGACCTTTTCTAATTTCTGATTTTTCCGTACTCAAAGGATGATTTTTGATTTGTTCTAATGAAATATCTAATTTCTTTATGAAATTTTGTTTGGATCTGCTAGACCATTCATTTTCAAGACGATATAGCAGCTTCTCTAATTTATTAGATGCAGATTTTGAAAGTTTTATTTTTCTCATTTCCTATGCCTGCTCATGATACTTTCATATTCAACAGTTTCTCCATTTTCAATCTCTGAAATTCCATTTTCAATCTCTTCTTTTTGTACTGAAGTCAACGAGCTCCATAAATCTTCTTTTGGGGTTCTATCAAAAAGCTTTTTTATAGATTCTAAAATTGAAGGATTATTTGTTTCAAGAATCAGCTTCATCAAATTAATTTTTTCAGCTTGTATATTCATGGGGTGAATTAGATTAAAATTTACAATTCAGATATTCCATCTTTAGTAACATTTTTCATTCCGTAGAGCTCATTTATGAAGTGAATGTTTCAACGTGATACCACTCTGTAAATCGAAGCTACGCTTCTTTTTGTATTTATAAACACTTATCACTTTTAAAGTTCGTTTCTGGCTTATCTGATTTTATGATTATCAATCCAAACTAATAACGCAAGAAATTTGATTTTTTTTGAAAACCTATTTCTGTTTTATTATTTTGCAAAAATACTAAAAAGCAATGATAATTAAACACCTTAATCATATAAATATTTACATTCAAATTGCAAGTAATAGAATTAATTAGTATTGTTTTTACCAGTTCGTAGAAGTTTAAAAAATTAATTGGTTTGATGAATAAAATTAAATTTGGGTTTAGAAAAAAGTGTTTTGGATTGGTATAGACTCACCTTATTCAAAAACTGTCAATTATCCCTTACTTTTTAGTTCGCTAAAAATAAAAATCAGAATTTATACAAAAATCCAACCCCCAAAATTTCTTTAAACTGAACCTTAGCGGCACCTCCATCCACCTTTGTATCGGCATCATACATTAAATGGGTATTGAAATTCACGGCTATATAATCATTTACTTTCATGGCTATTTGCGTTTCCCAGCTGACGTCCACATTCTGTGGGTCTTTCAGGTAGTTGGAAAACAAATCGAGTTTGGTAGTAAAAGAAACATTTTTAAAAAACTCTCCTTTGAAATCGGCTTTCGAATAGATGAACCTTGCATAGCCTCCGAATTCACTTTTAGACTTCTTACCCGGCTCCACACCGAACTCCCCTGCGGCAGAAAGCGTATCGTTATTTACTATGGTCAATTTATAGGTGACAGGCGCCAGGAACGCATTAAAAGACGCGTTGGGTTGATAGTTAAGACCCAGTGCACCCAATAAATATGCTGGTGCCATAAAATTTGATATCTTCACCGAATCATTCGGGTAATTGTAGCCTGGTGAAAATTGAGTTTTAAAGTTCACCAGCGCTGCATAATAAAAGTCCTTAAATGCCTTACGTCCATATTTCGACAAAAAATCTATCTTATCGTCTGTTTTCAAATATCCGGTATGTTGTCCCTGTTGCAACAAACCATAACCTACATCCAGCGAATTATCCCACACATTTTCGGGACTTTTATAGTTTGCAAACACGCTGAAAAGGCTGTTGGCAGCCACCGAACTCTGTCCACCGGCAGCCCAATGGGTAAGGGAAGTTTGCGACAGATTAATGCCGGCAATACCGCCGGTTTTCCAACCGGTGAGGGTATCGGTTTCCAGCGTTTTAAGTTTCTTTTCGGCTTCAGTGACCTGTGCCTGCAACGGAAAAATAAGGAAGAACATAAGTGCAGAAAAAATCAGATTTCTTGTTTTCATGGCTTGAATGGGGTTTATTGTTTCTAGCAAGCTGTAAACCAGTAATAACAAACGCATTCACAACAAGTTGCATCAACATCAAAAAAAAACCTGAATTTAGTCGAGAAGCATGATTTGCACTAAAGCCAGAATTTGAGTATATTAAAATCAAAGAGGGAATCGCCGTAACCGGTAATTCCCTCTTTAATAAAATAAATTATTATAATCTCTATTTGTTCGGTTTCTTTTCCGAAGAACCGTTGGCTGTTTTTACACTCTGCAAGGAATTCACACTATCATCCGGCGACACCACTTTTTCATCTTTTATAGATTTCGCCCCTTTTTTCTTCAAGTCATCACTCGATTTTGGTCTTTCAATTCCAGGTTTAGTACGTTCTGTTTTGGGGAACACCAGAAATAAGTCCTGTTTATTCTTTGGACGTTGTTCGGGTAACCAGAAAAAATTCTTTAAATATAAATCCTTACCTGACAATTTCTCTATCGGAAACATGGTACCACTGGAAGCAGAAGTGAGCACTATTCGTTCCACTTTTTTATTCTTCATATGCATCACCACAAAGCTGCTCTGTGTTTTATTAAGGCCTATCAAAGTGGAATCTTTATCATCGACGGGGTAGTATACCGTTTCGGCATTGCCGTTGACATCCACTTTTTTAACCTGACCGCTATCCATATACGCTATTATTTCTTTCCCCGATAGCTGATTATAATGAATGGTATCCTGCTGTTGAACGGCCATGGCTGCACGTTGAATTTGAATGTAGTCTACGGTCTGATTTTTAGTAAAAGCGCGGATATATTCGCCCGAGAGTTGATTGTTCTCGGCCCAAATAATCGGTTCACCAAACATATGCATCACCGAATCGCGGGCCGAATAAGCAAGAGAATCGCAAAGACCCTGAACATCATTTCTGAAAAGGCGGACATGAAAATACCCGCGTACCAGATCATAAACCGAATCTTTGGATGTACGCAGTGTATCGGCATGTACAAACATTGTATCTTTTGTCGACCAGTCTTCCAGTAGGGCCGAATCAGTTGCCAAACCGACTTCGTTATCGTTGTTATAATAAATGTAGTTTCCGTACAAAGTAGATTTTTGTACAGTATCGTTCAGAATAACATTCATAAAAGATTCGCCGTAATTTTTTTTCTTGTCGTAATAGATGGTATCACCTATCAGGGTTTTTCCACCTTTATGTAATACCGTGGATCGGTCCAGAAGCATAGAACGTTCGGTGAATGTATTGTACCAGCCCCTGCTGGAATAAATATCAGTTTCGCCTTTGTACAGAATATGGGTCTTCCCTACTATATTCGCTATTTTGGAGTTGGTGTTGTATCTCAAGGTATCGGAATCCATCGTGAAATCTTTATTCAGAAGATGAACCGAATTTTTAAACAAGGCTTCGTTGGTCACCGGAGAATATTGGCCCCAGATAGAAGTAAGTGTATTGAGTTGATCCTTGATTTTACCACCTGTATAGTAATAGGTGAGGTTAGCCATGCGGTCGTAGTTCAAACTATCGGTTGTCAGGGTCGTTTTCCGGTTTTCCAGACGCACATTGTGTCTAAGCCTGGCTAACTTCCGGTTCCCATCATAAAACAGGTAATCGCCATACACAAAAAGAGTATCACCCTGTACGATGCGTACATTTCCGAAAGCATCCAACGAATTAGCTTTTTCGTAGAAATAGGCGCTATCGCAATACATCACTGCATTATCGTGACGGAACCGTACATTCCCTTTTAATACCTGTACATCAGGATTCATAATCTTGTCGAACGACAGGGATTCGGAATTTTCAAGAAATACCAGCGTTGCATTTTTATTTTTCAGAGGATTCACAATCGGAGCAAGCGGTTTAATGTCGGGTTGCTTTTTACCTTTTTGACGGGCCGATTTTCCTTTCGTAGATTTCGATACTGTTTTCACGGATGCGTTACGACTTTGATTAACTTCGTTACGTAGCTGTTTGGGTCGGATTTGTGCCTGAAGAACAACAATAAATAAAGAGAGCACACCCAGAAGAAGGATGTGCTTTTGTTTGAACAGGCGATTTGAAAAAACAGTTTTGAATGTAGTTCTAATCCGTTTTTCTAAGGATTGTTGCATTGTATTTTATATTTACCGAACCCCGTCGCTTTATACAACGGGGTCGTTATTGTCAATTATTGATTTTTTTAATTGTCAACTACTTAATCCATCCCGGATATTGGAATGTACATTTTTGCCACTGTGGATCAATACTGATATAGGTGTCTTTTTGTTTTTTCACTATCCAGTCATTCAATAGTTCTGCATGTTTCTGGTTTTCAAACACCACTTTCAACATTTGATAATCATCGGTGAGATTCGCTTTATGACTTTCTATTTTAGATTTTACTTTTACAACGGCTACAACTTCTTTATTGGTAGACTGACTAATCATGGTAAAAGGTTTTGAAATTTCACCCACATTCATTCCATAAACAATTTTGGCAACTTCCTGAGGTAAATCCTGGTATTCGAATTTTGAGGTCCCTGATTTTTCATTCAACATCAAACCCGCGTTCATTACCGAATTTTTGTCTTGAGAAAAATGAACTACTGCCTGTTCAAAGGTCATTTTATTATCGCGGATCTTATTCGTGATGGAATCCAGGATTTGTATAGCAGAATCTTTATCGGCAAGGGATACCCTTGGCTTCAATAAAATATGACGGGAATTAATCCGGTCACCACGTTTTTCAATGAGTTGGATAATATGAAATCCGAATTCAGTTTCCACCACGCGTGAAACTTTTTTAGGATCTTGCATGTTAAAGGCAACAGCTGCAAATTCGGGAACCAACTGTCCACGACCCATAAACCCGAGTTCACCACCACGTTTTGCACTCTCTGTATCTTCCGAATAAAGCCGGGCAAGAACTGAAAATTCACTGGTACCGCTATTGACACGTTCGGTAAAGTCTCGTAATCGTTCTTTTATGCGGTTAGTTTCTGCAATGGGAACTGGTGGTTGGAAACTAACAATTTGCAATTCAACCTGTGCAGGCACCGTAGGAATACTGTCAGCAGGAATTTGTTTATAAAAACGACGTACATCAGCAGGTGTATATTTAAAATTGCCCACCAGTTTTTGTTGCATCTGAGTAATAATCATCTGGTTGCGATACATATCGCGAAACAATTCTCTCAAATCGACAGAATTTTTACCAAAATATTCTTCCATCTTTTCTTTCGAACCAATTTGAGAAACAAGATAACTCAACCGCGATTCAACCTGACTCATAACAGAAGTTTCACTGACAACTATACTGTCGATACCAGCCTGATGCAGGTAAAGCTTTTGAATTGCAATTTGTTCGGGTATTACACAATACGGGTCACCCTGTATGGGGGTTCCTTCATATTGAGCCCGTATACGTTGCTCTTCAACTTCGGAGCGAAGAATAGCCTCATCGCCCACTATCCATATTACTTCGTCAACAATATTTTTTTGTGCCACCACGCTTAGTGGCCCCATACTTAAAAATAAAGAAAGGGAAAGAATAATTTTTTTCATATACATTAATTGTCGTTGAACGATTTGTTTATATTGATAATGAGGAAAGAGGTATTTTAAATTTTATTTTTTAAAGAAGCTGACATCTTCATCTTGAACAGCGTCATCGTATAATTCCTTTTCAAATTTCAGAATAAACTCAGATTTATGTTTGTTAAGCAAGATATTGGCAATTTTATCTTTAGCCATTTCGTACGGTTCTACCTGACCAATATTTCTATAGGCAGCTATTCGCAAAAAATAATGTTGGGTACTATCGGAAGTTTCCACAAAACGGTGAGAAGCAACATAGTTTGTCGGATCCTGAACCTGAATAGGCATTTTTTTGAGTATCTCGGCAAATGGCAACCATTTGTCACCAAAATAGTCGTAACTAATTGCATTTCGGATGCTGTATTTTTCAATACTTTCCAGCGACTTTGAACTTCCCGATTGAACCCAGCTACGAACACTACCGAGCTTTTGTGCTTTATTTGGAACAATAAGCAACAAACCCTGAATAATATTTTCTTTCAACTCCAGTTGATCGCTGTATTTTTTGTAAAATGCCTGCATTTCGGCTTCCGAAGGTTCTTTGGGAAGACGTTCCTCAATAATTTTTTGTTGATATTGATGGATGATAAGCGATTTTCTATAATCTTCGACCAATAGGTCTATTTCACTTTCATTCGTAATATTTCGCTTGGCATTTTCGTACATAAGCACATCGGTTACCCATTTTTTGATAAAACTTTTGGTAATCTCGGTACTGTCTTTGGGGGTTGTATTTGGTGGAATCACCTGTTGAACCTGGTCGAGATATAGGAATTTACCTTCCACTTCAAGTAAGGCTACACGTTCGAGGTCCGGTGTTTTGTGGGCGCAGGAAGTTATGACAGCTAACAGAAGGACTGGAATTAGTAAACGGCTTATTCTCATGAAAAGGTTAAAAATAAATGAATCCGGTTTATAACACACAAAAACGCAAAAATAAAAAACCAAAGGTAGGTCTTTTATTTTTGCGTTGTGGTATTATTAGTTTTTCTTAACCGTTTTCAAAATATTTTGATCAACTGTCACCGGATATTTGGCACGAAGGGCTTTAATCCATTCTTTTTCCAAATATTCCTGATAATCGGCAGTTACCAAACCACGAACATCGGTATAATCTTCGGGTGTTTTTTTAAGTTTTTTCCCTGTAACAAAAACAAATGGGTAGTCTTCTGCAGGTTTATACTCTTCTTTCGTTTTAAACACCTTGTTGTCGACAACTTTATTTTCACCCTGTACAAAAAGGCCTTTTTCAATTTTCACATATTGAATGCTGTCGTTCAAACGGGTACGTAGATATTTATCTATCGAATCGTTGTTTGCATTTTTCACGATTGCTTTGGCGGCCTTAAGGGTTGCTTTGTCTTTGCAATAAATAACGCGTCCTTTATAATGTGGCTTTTCCCAGGTATAGTCACTCTTATGTGCATTAAAGTATTTGGCAAGACCGTCTGTATCTTTGGAAGCCTTATCCCATACTTCGCGGTTGCTCACTTCAAACAACAAAATACCATCGTGATATTCCTGCATCAAAAAGCGGAAGTCATCGTATTTCTTTTCCAATTGTCCATCCTCGTACGACAACAATTCTTTGTTTGAAAAAGCAATGAATTTCTCGTCTATCATTTCCGAAGCAATTGTTTTCTCCGTGTTGTTATTTTTTGTCAGATAAACGGCAAAATCTTGTTGCGTGTAGTTTCTGGCATCAAAACTAAACAGAGGTTTATCCAACTTACCTGCTTCCGAGAGGAATGTAGAATCTTTCAAATTGCGATTTTCAGCCAATTTATAAAATTCTTTTACATTGGGAGTATTCACCTTGTAATCATAATCCACACGCAATTTATCTAAAAAGGCATCCTGACCACGGTTAGCACGTTCGTCGCGTTTCACTTTACGTTCCACATCGGCTTTCATACTTTCGAAAGTAGCAAGACCTTTCTGATCAATTAATTTGATAATATGCCATCCGTAGGCTGATTGAATTGGGACACTAACGTCACCTTTATTCTTCAGTGTAAAGGCGGCAGTTTCAAATTCGGGCACCATACGTCCGGTTCCAAACCAGGGTAGCTCACCGTTTTTGGTAGCAGAGCCACGATCTTCGGAATATTTAGATGCCAATGCGCCAAAATCATCACCGGCCAATACCCGTTGGTATAAAGAGTCGATGGTTACTTTCGCCTTTTTATTGAGTTCTTCGTTATCCTTAGAAGTGAAGCGCATGATATGCGACACCAGCACTTCGCCCAATGAAGTCCGGCGGTCATTCACTTTAATAATGTGGTAACCAAAAGTGGTACGAACAGGTTTCGAAAACGAACCCACAGGAGTATTGTAGGCTACAGTTTCGAAAGGATATACGGTGCGAAAAGCTGAAACCCATCCAATGTGGCCTCCATTTTCCACAGCCGATTGATCTTCGGATAATTCATTCGCCACTTTTGCAAAGTCTTCCTTCTTTTGCAGGCGTTTCAGGATATTATTAATTTTATTCCACGCAATCAAGGTGTCGGCAGGTGTGGCATTCGGCGCAATACGAATAAGGATGTGACTTACATCCACATCTTCTTTCATCCGGTTGTATGCTTCCTGTAATAATTCATCATCGACTTTAGAATCGGTCAGATAAGGTTTAGTGAGTTGAGTCCGGTACCCAGCCAATTCATTGATAAACGCTGACGTAGTATCAATTCCCTGAGTTTTGGCTTCTTCCACCTTCAACTTAAAATTCACAAATAAATCTACATATTCATCGAGGGTTTTTTTATCCAAGGAATTATTAGAATTATTTTTGTTATAAATGTATTCAAATTCCGATTTCGGTACCGGTTTGCCATTTATATTCATAAGCACCGGATCGGCTACTTGTGCAAAAACACCGCCGGAAAAAGTCAAAAAAGCTAAGAATGTAATTACTGATGATTTCATAAATAATTTTGATGATGAATAAATTCAGGTAATTAATAATTAATAATTAACAATGATATATAATTATAAAGGTAAACGCTATTTTTTGCTTATTGTTGTGAACAGACCAGTTTTATTAAGAAATTTCAGCACAGCTAATGACATTTGAAATATATCTTTGGGGCATATCTATCCAAAATTAGTATTCAAAAGTGTTCAGATTTTAATCTTTTAAAAATTTAGATCAATTTCGTAGAACAAGCGGGATATTCATTTTACGAATATTCCGCTTGATTCCCAGTACTTTTATACGTATAAATTAATTGTCTATTCTCCGCGACTATAGTTAGGTGCTTCACTCGTAATAGTTACATCGTGTGGATGACTTTCGGCAACCCCGGCGTTGGTGATACGTGTGAATTTGGCTTTATGCAGTTCACTGATGGTATGTGCACCGCAATAGCCCATTCCGGCACGCAATCCGCCAATCATTTGGTAAACAACTTCGAACAACGAACCTTTGAATGCAACACGGGCTGCTATGCCTTCGGGCACCAGTTTTTTTACATCGTCTTCAATATCCTGAAAATAACGGTCTTTCGATCCTTTTTCCATGGCTTCGAGTGAACCCATTCCACGATAGGATTTAAACTTTCGTCCGTTGAAAATAATAGTTTCACCGGGTGATTCTTCCACGCCGGCAAAGAGCGATCCGGCCATTATGGTATATGCACCGGCAGCCAAGGCTTTTACTATATCGCCCGAATAACGGATACCTCCATCGGCAATAAGTGGAACTCCTGTTCCCTTCAACGCTTTTGCTACTTCGTAAATGGCCGAAAGTTGTGGAACTCCCACACCGGCAATAACACGGGTAGTACAAATAGAACCAGGGCCGATTCCAACTTTAACTGCATCGGCACCAGCTTCAACCAAAGCTAACGCGGCTTCACCGGTAGCAATATTTCCTACTATCAGGTCGATGTCCGGATAACGAACCCGCGCCTGTTTTAATAATTCAATCACTCCTTTAGTATGGCCGTGAGCTGTATCGATAACAATAGCATCAACGCCGGCATCCACCAGGGCATCTATCCTTTCGAACACATCAAAAGTAACTCCCACGCCTGCTGCTACGCGCAACCGGCCTTGTGCATCTTTACAAGCCATGGGTTTGTCTTTGGCTTTGGTAATATCTTTATAAGTGAGCAAACCAACCAGTTTATTATCTTTGTCGACAACCGGTAGCTTTTCAATTTTATATTGTTGGAGGATATCGACAGCAGCTTCAAGATTCGTTGAACGGGAAGTGGTTATCAAATTTTCTTTGGTCATCACTTCGTCAATTTTCTTATCCACTTCACGTTGAAAACGTAAATCGCGGTTGGTTACAATACCTACCAGGTAGCCGGCTTCATCTACAACCGGTATTCCTCCGATTTTGTATTCGGCCATCAGAGCGAGGGCATCGCCTACAGTTGCTCCTTTACGAATAGTTACAGGATTGGAAATCATTCCGTTTTCGGCACGTTTCACAATTTCAACAAGTTTAGCCTGTTCGGCTATAGTCATGTTTTTGTGTATCACACCGATACCACCTTCACGGGCAATAGCAATGGCCATCTTAGATTCAGTGACTGTATCCATAGCAGCAGATACTATAGGAATTTTCAACTCAATTCTACGTGAAAAACGGGTAGTAAGATCGACGTTACGGGGTAATACGTCTGAATAGGCAGGTACGAGTAATACATCGTCAAATGTCAGACCTTCGATTTGGACTCTTTCAGCAATAAATGACATAGTTTCTTAATTTTGATCGTTTCTATTTTCAGAGGACGCTCGGTTGCGGGGGCATACGCTATGAAATTATTGCGTGCAAATTTACACATTATTTGCGAATATGGAAACAAGCCGAACGTAAAAAAAATATAATAAGGCTGATTTTGAACTATTTTGTGAGTCAAAAACCCGAATCAAGGGGGAAATACAGTCACAAACATCCATCTTTATTATTAAAAAGGCCTACGGTGTGACTTGTAAAAGAATATATATCAGCATTCTATGATTAACCTGCGTTACTATGTAAATCATTCACAGCATTTAATTCTGAACTCTTTGCACAGAATTAACTTCTTTTATTTTAATGATATTGCTGCACAGATTATTAATATCTTCGGTATCATGCACATAAATATGAAACCTACCAACAAAAATACCGGCATTTGTTTCTATATTCATCTTGCTTATATTGCCACCATAGCCTTCAGAGATAATTTTTAGAATTTGAATCAACACCCCTTTCTTGTCTATACCTCTTATTTCCAAAATTTCGACAAATGAAAGGACTTTATGTGTAGCCCACTCTACAGAAACTATTCGTTCGCCATAACTACTTTTCAGCTTCGCTGCTACCGGACATTGGCGTTTATGAATAATAACGGTTTCAGAATCATCCACATAACCCAACACATCATCTCCCGGGATAGGATGACAACATTCGGCAAAGACATAACCCTTTCCAACGTTTTCTTCAGTCAGTTTTATCGTCTTTTTGCGATCGATTTTATTATCTATTGCAACTGAAGTTTCTTCACTTTTTGTTTCGGACGATCCGCCGAAAGGACGGATAAGATATTTAACGAAGACATTCTCTGTTTTGGGTTTAAATACTATTTTACTTATTTCGTCCAAATTCAAGACCCCTTTGCCAACCTGAAAAAAAAGTTCGTTACGTTGCGTCAGGTTGTAATGGTTAAGAATCCGAACGATATTTTCATTGTCGAACTTTAAATTAATAGATGCCAGTTTTGCCTCTATCATAGTTTGACCTTCTACAACAAAACTTTTTTCTTCCTTTTTAAATAAGTTCCGAAGTTTTTCTTTTGCCCTGGCAGTAGTTACATAGTCTATCCATTCGGGCTGAGGAGTTTGTTTTTTGGATGTCAGAATTTCCACCTGATCCCCGCTGCTCAGTTTATAACTAAGTGGCACCAGTTTATGATTTACTTTCGCGCCTATACAATGATTACCCAAATCGGAGTGCAGCGAGAACGCAAAATCGAGTGCAGTGGCACCCTGAGCAATTGTTTTGATTTCGCCTTTGGGGGTAAATACAAATATTTCAGCAGCAAATAGATTTAACTTGAAGGTATCCATGAAATCCATGGCGTTCGGTTCCGGATGCGCCAGTAATTCCTTGAGGGTTTTCAGCCACTTATCCAGTTCCGATTCATCGGTTTCACCGGTCTTATATTTCCAGTGAGCAGCCAATCCTTTTTCGGCAATGTCGTTCATGCGTTCACTACGAATCTGCACTTCTACCCAGCGGCCACCCGGCCCCATAACGGTTACATGCAGAGCCTCGTATCCATTTGCCTTGGGCGTACTTACCCAGTCGCGGATACGTTCGGGATGCGGCTTATACACAGCAGTAATGGCAGAATACAACATCCAGCACTGATCCTTCTCATTCATAGCCTCGCGAGGTTTGAACACGATACGAAGAGCCAGAATATCATACACTTCTTCGAAAGGAATGTTCCGGGTCGACATTTTATGCCAAATGGAATAAATTGATTTGATACGGGCCCGAAGGGTGAACTCATATCCCATCTCGGATAATTTTTTGTCGATAGGCGCCGAAAATTCTTTATAAAAGCGATTTCGGGATTCTTCGTTAACCGCTAGTTTTTTTTCTATTAAATGGTATGTTTCCGGATGTTCAAATTTAAAGCTAAGATTCTCCAGTTCGGTTTTGATACGAAAAAGTCCCAACCGATGAGCCAGTGGAGCATAAATGTATTGAGTTTCACCGGCAATTTTATACTGTTTGGCAAGAGGCATGGAACCCAGAGTTCGCATGTTGTGAAGGCGGTCGGCCATTTTAATCAGTACTACCCGTATGTCATCGGACATGGTAAGCAGCAACTTCCGGAAATTTTCAGCCTGTTCAGATGCTTTTTCGGCAAAAACGCCTCCGGAAATCTTAGTCAGCCCATCCACTATTTGAGCTATCTTGGGACCAAAAAGGTTTTCAATATCTTCTACTGTATAATCTGTATCTTCCACCACATCATGGAGCAATGCTGCGCAAATAGAAGTAGATCCCAATCCTATTTCCCGGACAACAATGCGCGCAACAGCCAGTGGGTGCATGATATAGGCTTCACCCGAACGCCTTTTTATGCCTTTATGGGCAACATTGGCAAAGTTAAATGCCTTGGTGATAATTTCTATTTTCTGGCGGTGATTTGTATTACGAAAATCATCGAGCAACGCATCAAATTCTTTTTGAATTTGATCTTCTTCCGATAATTCTTGTATTTTCTGGGTCGATGGCATACATTCTCAGTTAGCAATTAGGAGTAAACAGTTATATAAAAGTGGTGTTTTTTCAGGTAAATGGCAAACAATTTTTAGATTCAATATGCAAAGATAGAATAAAAATCAATTCAGTTGCCAATTCAATGTACGTAGTTTACCTTTTGATGCCTACTGAGACAGGAAGTCCGGCTTTAATCCAATCCAAAAAGCCATAGTCAAGATCGTATATATTAATCCCCGATCCAGTTAATTTAGAAGCTGCCAACTTACTGCGTCGTCCACTCCGGCAGTAAAGAGCCAGCGGTTTTCCCTTATTTAAGGTTTTAATTGTGTTGACAAATTCCGGATCATTTACATCCACATTCAAGGCTCCCGGAATATGTCCCTGGGAAAACTCTGCAACCGTGCGCACATCAACTAAGAGAACCGTTTTGGTTTCAAGTAATTTACTAAAATCCACCGTTGAAAGAGATTTCAGGGTTGGTGTCGTTTGCGAAAACAAGGGAAAAGAAAGCAATAGACTCATTAGGACTAATAAACAACAGGCTTTCATATTATTTTATTTTAATCAGAGAAAAAAAATTAAGAAGCATTCAATTTCAAAGAGAGTTTCTTCAATTTAAATACAGCAGCGAATAAAACATATTAATATCCTGCTAAAAGCAAACTAATATCGTTGGAAGCAATCCCATAATAGTTACCGATTAACCGATTCACCAATATACCTCCGTAAATATACGATCCATGTCGAAAACCGGAACTTTCGCTAATAGCCAGCCTCACGCCACCCGAATTTCCTATTTTGAGCAATATAGGTGCAAAGATATTGCTCAGTGCCATTGACGAAGTGCGTGCTACCCTTGCAGAGATATTCGGGACACAATAATGTATAATGCCATACTTAACATATACAGGATCTTGCAAGGTTCTGCACTCGGTAGTTTCAAAGCAACCACCCTGATCTACACTCAAATCGATGATGATGGCACCGGGCTTCATTGTTTTCACCAGATCTTCTGAAACCATAAACCGTTCCGATCCATTGATATAGCGTAAATTTCCAATCACAGCATCTGCAGTGGCAAGGGCTTTGAACAGTACAGTAGGATGAATAACAGATGTAAAAACCTGATGTCCCAGGTAGTGTTGTATTTTTCGGAGTTTATTGATGTCATGATCGAATACTTTTACTTGTGCACCCAGAGCCAATGCAGTTCGGGCAGCTACCGATCCGGTGATTCCGGCACCTAATATCAGCACTTCGGTAGGAGTAATTCCGGCCACGCCTCCCAGAAGAATTCCTTTTCCGCCTCGTTCATTGCTCATCAGCTCAGCGGCAACGGCAATGGCCGAATTACCTTCTATTTCGGATATAGAGCTAACCACCGGGAATGCTTTTTGTTCATCTTTAATCAATTCATAAGCAATTGCGTTCATCTTTTTCTGCATCATAAGCTTAATACAGGCAGATGAAAGGTTACTTAGCTGCAACATGGAAAAAATGGTAGACCGGTCGTTCATTAAATTCAACTCCTCGATGGTAGGAGGTGCAATTTTCAACACCAAATCGGCACTGAAAACATCCGATGGGCTATCCACCAAATACGCTCCTGCTTCGCTGTACTGCAAATCGGAATAGGACATCGGTTCACCAGCCCCACGCTGCACATACACGCTGTGCCCTTCTTCTGTTACAATGGCAACTCCTTCGGGCGTTAGAGCTAAGCGGGTTTCTATATCCGAGTTTTCTTTCGGTAATCCAATCGACAAACGAGGTTGTTTTTCTATTTCGCGTAACAAGCACTCTTCTGGAAAAAGTGAACTTTGTTTTTTCGGTTCATGTTTCATGATTCAGAGATTTTTTTGTTTGGCTACAAATCTAAACACTATTCTCCATATTAGCAAATTACAGGTGATAAAAAGTATATTGGGCACGAAAAATAATCAGGTACTGTGTTTCGGGTTTAGAGTTTAGGGTTTAGAGTTTAGGGTGATTTATTCACTTTGTATTTTGACATTTATCCGTTGTACTTTGACTTTCAACCATTTTTTTTAGTCTTTCAACCCCGAAAGTTTGTGTACCTTTGCACATTGATTTAAATGAATGGAAAAGAAAAAACTAATTGGACACATAGCCCTGTTTTCGGCGAATGTTATTTTCGGATTAAATACACCCCTGTCACGGACTTTGATGCCCGAAACCATGAGCCCGTATACGCTCACTTTTTTTAGAATGGCCGGCGCCATGCTGTTGTTTTGGATAGTCAGCCTGTTTGTCAAAAAAGAACATGTTCCCGCCAAAGATATAATGATGTTATTTTTCGCGTCTATTTTCGGCTTGGTTTTAAATCAAATGCCTTATATCGTTGGATTATCAATGACTTCACCCATCGATGCATCGATAGTGGTTACCATGCTGCCCATACTCACCATGATACTTGCAGCCATCATCATCAAAGAACCCATTACAGTAGTAAAAACGGTGGGAGTTTTGGTAGGTGCCTCTGGAGCATTGTTGCTGGTATTCAGCAGTGCAACTCATCAGGGTGGAGAAAGCAATTTTTGGGGTAATATGATTATATTTGTTGCGGCCATTTCGTTTGCTATTTACCTTACTGTATTCAAAAGCCTTATTTCGAAGTATTCACCCATTACTATTATGAAGTGGATGTTCCTTTTTGCCACCCTGATATGTTATCCGTTTTGTCATACCGCATTGGTTCAAACCGATTTTGCATCCTTTAGTTCCGTCACCTACTGGCAAGTTGGATATGTAGTGGTTTTTGCCACTTTCATTGCCTACATTCTAATACCTATTGGGCAAAAAGTGCTCCGGCCTACCACGCTGAGTATGTATAATTACCTTCAGCCTATAGTCGCATCGATGGTAGCTGTGGCTATTGGCATGGACACCTTCGGAGTCGAAAAGTCTGTATCCGGAGCACTGGTATTTGCGGGCGTATATATTGTAACCCAAAGTAAATCGAAAGCACAAATGGACGCGGAGAAAAAGAGTTTATAGTTTATAGTCGATAGTTTATATTCGTGCATTAATGCCTGTATAGCGCTTACCATCAATTTAATAAAATAACAATGAGAAAATTTACATTATTCTCCCTCGGGATATGCATGATTTCATTATCACTTTTTGCACAAGGTACCTCAAAAGATTATGATCGGGCCTTTTCATTAACGGACAGGCTGAAAGATAAAGTCTTTTATTCCGGTGTTGTTCCTCAGTGGATTGCCAACACCAACCGGTTTTGGTACGTTCGTGAAACTCCTAAAGGAAAGATTTATATAGTCAGCGATGCCGTAAAAAAGACTCAATCCGTTCTTTTCGATCACCTGAAACTGGCAGAATCACTCTCCAAAGCAACCAACAAGCAGGTTGAAATTGAAAAACTCAGCTTACAATCTTTGCAGGTATCTGACAATCTGGACACAATTAGGTTTGTGAACGACGGTACCAAATGGATTTATTTGCGGTTAACGAATTCATTAATTAACGACGGAAAAAAGACTGCCTCCAAGGGAGATTACTGGGGAAAAATTGACACCGAACGCGAAGGAAAAGCTGTAGTTTCGCCGGACAAAACCTTGTCGGCATTCGTCAAAGATAATAACCTTTACCTCAAGGACAGTTTAACCGGTACGGTAAAAGCTCTCAGCGCCGATGGTACCAGGGATGAATATTATTCAACAAATATATCCTTTTCTCCCGATTCGAAAAACATAGCCGTGATGCGCATTCGTACGGCAGATATGACCCAACTCCATTTAATAGAGTCCTCACCCGCCGACCAGCTGCAACCCAAACTGCAAACCCGCGATTACGTAAAACCCGGCGATGCACTGCCTTTCCGCACACCAGTGATTTTCTCATTGGTTACCGGTGAGAAAAAAGCAGCATCCACCGACCTGTTCAACAGCCAAATGGATTTGAAAGGATTCGAATGGTTTGCCGACAGCAAATCGGTGCTGATAGAATATAACCAACGCGGGCATCAGGTCTACCGGGTATTGGAAATGAATGCCAAAACCTGCCTGGTGAAAACGCTTATCGAAGAAACGTCGCGTACCTTTGTAAATTACAACCGCTATTTCCGGAAAAATCTGGAAGGCGGCAATGAAATCATTTGGATGAGTGAGCGCGACAACTGGAATCACCTGTATCTGTACGACCGTCATACTGGGAAAGTAAAGAACCAAATCACCCGGGGCGAATGGTATGTACGCGATATTGTAAACGTGGACGAGAAAAAAAGGGAAATTATTTTTTCGGCCAACGGCATGGTTCCCAACGAAGATCCATACCTGATACGTTATTACCGCATCCGTTTCGACGGTAAGGGCCTTACCTGCCTGACTCCCGAAGAAGGAATGCATCAAGCCTGGTTTTCGGAAAATAAAAAATTCTTTGTTGATGTTTATTCCATGGTGAATAAAGCACCGGTTACCGTTTTACGAAACGCTGCGAATGGAAAAATTGTGATGCCACTCGAAAAAGCCGACATAACCGAGTTGCTCAAAACCGGCTGGATAGCTCCCGAACCTTTTGTTGCCAAGGGACGTGATGGAAAAACGGATATCTGGGGTATCATTTACCGCCCGACAAACTTCGATGCCGCCAAAAAATATCCGGTTATCGAATATATCTATGCCGGTCCGGGTAGTCAGTATACACCAAAAACTTTTATTACGAACAACAGAAACCTGTCGGCCATATCCGAACTGGGCTTTATCATGATACAGATGGACGGCATGGGAACTTCATTTCGTTCCAAGGCTTTCGAGGAAGTATGTTATAAAAACCTGAAAGACGCCGGATTCCCCGACCGCATAGCATGGGCAAAAGCAGCTGCTGCCAAATACCCCTACATGGACATAGAACGCATGGGCATCTTCGGCGCATCGGCAGGCGGACAATCGGCCATGGGTGCCGTACTGTTTCACCCCGAACATTACAAAGCGGCTTATTCCTCCTGCGGATGTCACGACAACCGCATGGATAAAATCTGGTGGAACGAACAATGGATGGGCTACCCGGTTGATAAATCGTACGAAGAAAGCTCCAACGTGGTAAACGCACATCTACTTACCCGCCCTTTGATGCTGGTAGTTGGCGAACTGGACGACAACGTGGATCCTTCGTCGACCTACCAGGTATGCAATGCACTGATAAAAGCGAACAAGGATTATGAACTCGTTGTACTTCCGGGCGTAGGCCATACCATGGGCGGAGACTTTGGCGAACATAAACGCTTCGATTTCTTTGTGAAAGAACTGATGGGAGTTACAACTCCAAAGTGGAGTGAGGTTGGGGTGAAGAAATGATTTTAATATAAATGAAAACAAAACAGGTTGAACTTCTTATTAAGAAGTTCAACCTGTTCTGTTTTATATTTAAAATCATAAGTAACAGAACAAATATATTGTCACATTTTTTGAATCCAAAGTTTATCAATCAACAAATGTTACGACATTATTTATTTTCAATTACATAGTTGTATATTTTGCAGATTTTTACGATCTTTGATTCTTAATCCTTATAGAAAAATAAGACCATGGAAAAAGATATTTTAAATTATAAAGGTTTTATAGGCAGTGTGCATTTCTCTGCCGATGATTATGTGTTTTTTGGCAAACTGGAAGGTATTAACAACCTGGAAACTTTCGAAGGGGACACTGTGAAAGGACTTACGGAAGCATTTCATACTATGGTTGATGAGCATATAAAAGACTGCGAAAAAGAAAATATTGCAGCAGAAAAGAGTTACAAAGGGAGTTTTAATGTGCGCCTGACTCCTGAGCTTCATCGACGAATAGCCGTTTCAGCTAAAATGCGTGGAGAATCCATTAATAAATTTGTATCTGAGGTATTAAGTCAATCTATATCATAACTTAAAATCATAATACTTACCGGGCGTTAAACATATCTCGGATAAGATGGTAGTGAAATTAAACGTTACGGTTTCTTTTTATGAAAATTAATGGGCGTTGTTACTGTTCAATAATGATGTAAAAAAATAATTTATATTTTTTCTTTCGAAGTGCGCTTTAAAACGGAAACTTAACGAATAAAACAAGGCTGCTCAGAAATGGGTAGCCTTTGTTCTTTGAAAACTACAATATAATATTTCATTAATTTTTTGAGAATTTTGAACAAAAAGCATCGAATGTAGGTTCGAAGTAGTATATTTGTAAAGTTTTTACGAAATAACCAAACAGAACCATGATACAGGAGTTCAGGATAAAGAATTTTATGTCATTCAAAGAGGAGCAAGTCTTATCTTTTGAGGCAACAAGCGATACTACATCATTAGAATATTTGACTTACGAAGTGAAGCCGAACCTTAGACTACTTAAGATGGCTATTGTTTATGGAGCAAATGCTTCCGGGAAATCAAATTTACTGCTTGCTATTCAGAAGATATGGTCTGAATTATTTTATCCAAAGAGTACTAAAGAAGAAAAAATAAAATTTAGTCCGTTTGCGTTAACAGCAGAGTTACCGACAGAATCAGGTATTACCTTTTATTTAAATTCAATTAAATATCAATACGCCATATCTTATAATGAGGAAAATATCCTATACGAAAAGATGGAATATGCCCCCAACGGTGTCATGTCTCTTTTCTATCAAAGAGAGTTTGTCGGTGATGATAAAGTTCCATCCATCAAATTTGGAGATTTATTGGGGATTAGCGCTAAATCAAAAAAAACACTCATTGACAATACGCTAAATAATCATACCTTACTATCAACCTACCTGAAAATATCGGTGGATGCAGAACCTTTTAAAATAATTCTTAATTGGATAAAGGATTACGTACATGAAGTCAACAAAAACGTCTCCTTACTTGACGTAACAAAAGAAATATTGACAGACAAAAATAAAACAAAGTTTATATTAAAGTCTTTATGTAATGCCGATTTCAACATAACCCAATTTGAAATGGCTGAAATCAAAAATGATATTCCAAAGAACTTAAAAGAACAAATCAAAAATGGTCCTCAGTTTACAAAATCTTTTAAAGAACAATTGCTTAAAGAAACGAAAGAAGAAGTTCTATTTCAACATCACACTAAAGATGGTGATTTCACATTAACTTCTGGCTACGAATCAAGCGGAACTTGTTTTTATATAAAATTATTGGATCAGCTTTATGAAATGGTAAATCAGAATCATATTTACTTGTATGATGAAATAGAGAAGAATATTCATTATGACTTACTGATTCACTATTTGAGTCATTTCATGATGAATAGCCAAGCTTCACAACTAATTTTCACAACACATGATCAGCTTTTGCTAGATGAAGATTTTATACGGAGAGATATGGTTTGGTTTACTGATAAATCAAAAGAAACCGGAGGTACGGAGCTTTATTCAGCGGCTGACTTTGGGTTGCATAAGAATGTCTCCCTGTATAAAGCCTATAAAGTAGGTAAGCTTGGAGCAAAGCCGGAATTGGGATCTATATTTCTAGAAAATTGAGATTATGAGTAGACCTATAGGCAAAAGAGCAACCTTAGACTATAACGCAATCGCTGTAATTGGAGAAGGTATAACTGAGCAGTATTATTTGCAATCAATCCCAAATACCATTGCAAAAATCACCCCCAAATTACCACAACATTCAACCGGGTCTAAATTTCTTGAGGATAAAATTAAAGAATGCATTGAAAATAGTTATTCTTTTATTTATGTTCTTATTGATATGGATAATAAGAAAGAAGTAAAAGAAAGAAGTAAATATAAACAACTAAAAAACAGATTTCATAACAAGACTATTGAAAATGCCAGTAAAGGATCTAAAAGCACAATTAAATTCATTGAAAGTGAACGATGTTTAGAAATCTGGTTTTTGTTCCATTTCAAAGATACATCGGCTCAATTCCTTACTCAAATTGAATTAATAAAGGAAATCAAGAAGTATTGTGCGTACGAGAAAACAGAAAAATTCTTTCTTTCCACGAAAGGGCTTCATCAATATTTTACGAAAAATGGAGGTGATTTGGATACAGCCAAAATAAATGCTAAAAAGTCGATAACAAGAAGAAATGAACTAAACATTGATTATACTTACAGTGAAATGAATGAGTTTTTTGACTTGATCGAGAAAAAGGGATGTGAATAATACAATTCAAGTCTCATCCATACCCCACTATTAAGAAAAGCAGCACCTCACCAGCGCTGCTTTTTATAATATTAGCCATATTCCGGCAAACAACCAACGATATTCATTCTCAAAATTTTCTTTAGGGTCATTACATGACCTGATTCGGTAGAATGACAGGTATATCAAAATTATTTTCTGATACAAAATTATAGGTATTGAGAAGCCTTGTCTTTTTTATCCCTTATTAAGTAACCTCATCCACACTTCACTCCCATTTATTACCTAACCAGACAGCAAAAAGGGCCACATTTATAGCAAAAAGCTATTCTGTTATACCTTTTTACTTCACTAATAAACCCTTTTGCTATATCGATATAGCTTTTTGATCTTATTTTGCAACTTTTTACTTCATTGTTATAGCTATTAGCCACTCATTTATAACTATTTACTTCAACAATATATCTTTTTACTATTCATATAAACCTTTTTACTTCTTCAACAAATCATTTAGCTATTGATGTAAACCTTTTTACTTCTTCAAAGAACCATCTTGTTTCAATATTGTTCTATTTAGACCATCGGTTGATTAAAAATCAGTCAACATAGAGACAGAATTATGAAAAACACAATGAAAGACAGCGCAGGCAGGAGTATTACTCACCCGCACAATGGCAAATTATTATCGGACTATATTTTCAAGAATAAGGTTAACCGTGCAGAGCTGGCACGCCAAATGGATATATCAAACACTTCGGTGTATAAATACGCTCAGAGTTATTCTTTGCAACTGGGCATATTATGGAAAGCCAGTCTGGCACTGAATCATAATTTTGTAGCCGAACTGGGTGCTTTGTTGGCGGTTGATTTCCTAACTCCGCACGAAGAAATACTGCAAAATGAACTGAAAGCCAAGCAGAATGAAATTGAGCTACTTCAAAAACAGATAGAGCACCTCAGCATAGAAAACTCAGTCTACAAGAGTTTGATAGGAAAACAATAAAACCAGGGAAGTTCTTTAAGCTTTCACTTTTTTCTTCTTCTTTTTCCACCACATTATACAACCCGTTACCGGAAAGCTGGCGATAAAAAGACTCATCAGGAAAGCGAATATCTTGCCGGGCAAACCGAGTATGGCACCGGTATGAATTTCGTAGTTCATTCGGAATACTTTATCGGCGAGGCGGGCATCTTTGTAGCGTCCATAGATATTATCCACTTTTATCTCCCGCAAAGTATGCTGGTCGAAATAGCGATAGTCGGTTTTCCAGTGTTTCCCGTCGCGTTGAGTTGCATTGGCTGATATGGCGGCACTATCGTGGTGCACCGGATGAAGTTCTATGGTGGCGGCATCGGGATGTTCGTGCAACATAAGCATCCATACGCGATCGAGGGCTTCGGTTGTTTTCGAGGCCGAATCGCCGGTTTGAGAATAGACTTCCGAATAAGCCAGCGATTTTTCACCACCCATCATTTTATAATACCCACCGGCAAACCATTGAAAGCCCCAGACTAAGCCCGTGACTGCAAATATCAGGGCAAACACAGTGACGTACAAACCACCAACCACATGCAAATCGAAATTGATACGCGGCCATTTGGTTCCCTTTTTCCAGCGAAACCAGACTCTGTTTTTCAATGCTTTTCGGTTTTTGGGTATCCATATCACCAGGCCGGTTAAGAGGATAATGACAAAAACAAGCGTGGCACAGGCTACCAACGGATGACCGATAGCGGGTGGCAACCAGAGGTAATAATGTCCCTGCATGATAAAGCGAAAGAAATCTTTTTCCATATTCTTCACCTTTAGAACTTCACCCGTATAAGGATTGAGGTAAACGATGAAATAGTAGGTGGGATTGTATCCATAGAAAATAGCTTCGGCAGAATTCACTTTACCAGTATATTTCAACGAATTAAGTTCCTTTCCGGGCAAAGCCTTTTCGGCCACTTTGCCCAGTTGTGTTGGAAGCATAAAATCGGCCTTTTGCTCAAGGACATAGTGATATTTACCAAGTCCGGTAATTTCTTCCTGAAAAGCATAGAGTGAGCCTGTGATGGCGATAATAAAAACCAATAGCCCGGACGCCAGTCCGAGCCAAAGGTGAAGAGTGTGAAATAACTTTTTCATGATGGCAGAATAAAAAACCCGATTCCAAAGCCCTATCCGTTAGCTAAGGGATAAGGCTTTGGGGTGGTTATTATTTTTAAAACTTATATGTAATATTCAAACGTGAATTAATCAAGGGTTCCGATTGCCAGTAGTAAAATCCTCCCCAGTTGTAATAGGCTCCCGAATACAGTTTTCGGCTGGTAATGTTGTTTACATTCAGCGCAATGGTGAATTTATTCAACTGATAGAAAACAGCACCGTCTAATTTAAAATAGTCGGGCAGGCTTTGTTGTGTACCGTCGAATACATACCACGAGGTGCGTCCGGCCTGATATTGTGCACCGAGTGATAAACCTAAACCTTTGAGCTTTCCTTCGGGCAAACGGTAAGTCAACCAGGCATTGGCGAGGTGTGTGCTGATTCCAGGTATGGAAATATCCACTTTTGCGGGATCTGTATCTTCGGTCACCACGCCATCGGTATAGGCATAGTTGGCCATCAGGTCCAGGTCGTCGGTAATCTGTCCGCGCAAGTCAAATTCAATGCCTTTGGTAAGCGTTTGTCCAAGTTGAACAGAGAAGTTCATATGATTGGGGTCGGCAGTGAGCACGTTGTTTTTGGTGATTTTAAACAGCGAGAATGAAGTGACCCAGTTACCTCCAAACCATTCGCGTTTCAGACCAAATTCCACATTGTCGCCGGTTACGGGTTTAAAGCTATTACCCAAAATGTCCGATCCGGCTTGCGGAACAAAAGCCTGGTCGTAAACGGCATAAGCAGAAGTATTCTTATCAAGAGAATAGCTCAGCCCAACGCGAGGCGTGAATTTAGACGCTTCAATACTTCCCGAATAGGGATCCAGATCATTGGCCGTGGTAAAACGACCGGCCAGAGTCAGGCGTAATTTATCGCGAAACAGGCTGATTTCATCCTGCGCATAATAACCCACATACGATTGGCGGTAATGAACGCCACGCTCGCGCAGGCTAAGTGAACGATCGTAAACCGGATATTCAGAAGCAGCAATTTGTCCGTAAACCGGGTTGTATACGTTCAAGGGTTTAAGCGCACCAGCTTGTGCCCAGTCGTGATAAAACGATTTATCGCCCATATCAATACCGGCTAAAATACGATGTTTCAAGAAACCGGTTTGTACATCCCCATTGACAAAGAATTGTCCTACTTTACTTTCACCTTCATAGTCCCAAATGGATGTGGCACGGTAAAGAGTATCCTTATTGGCCGAAAAGCCTGTTGGCCACATGCTCTGACCAATTTGCTGCGAGTTGATATATGCCAGTTGCCCGGTAAATTTCCAGTTGTCGTCGAAATTATGCACCAGGGTCATGAAAGCTGAATTCTCGGTGAGGGTAGTTGGAGCCATATTGTCTTCTGCCGTGGTAAAGTCAACCGGTAAATCGGCATATCCTTTGGCCGAATAGGAATAATTGGAGCCTATCATCGACATCCGGTTTTTCTGATAGGTATATTCGGCAGTAAGGGAAGTCCGGTCGTTAAACTTGTATTTGAGTACAGGAGCCACCGAAATGCGGTTGCTGAATTCATAGGGACGATTTGAACCTTTGGATTGTCCAAGCACATTCAGGCGATACAGTAATTTACCATTTTTATCCAGTTGCCCGTCCAAATCGAGGGTGGCACGATAGGTATCGAAACTTCCAACGGTCATGCCCACTTCGCCTTTAGTTATTCCCGTTGGTTTTTTAGTTACCACATTGTAAAAACCGCTCGGTTCACCGTTGGCCAGCATAAATCCGGCAGGACCTTTTACAAATTCTATGCGTTCCACCATACTCATATCCTCGGGCTGAGGGCTCCACGACATGGTTACGTTCATCCCGTTTCGGAAAGCAGCAATCTGCGAACCGCGCATATAAATCAAGGCATAATTATCCCAATGTTCCATGCGCCGGGCACCGCTCACATTACGGGTTACTCCTTCAAGCATATCAAAAATTTGTTGATCTTTGAGTATCTGTTGGGTTACGATCTGAATGTTTTGAGGAACCTGGAGCAAAGGCGTTTTCAGGCGTAGCGACACCGAAGGATAGTCGGCCACATACTTGCTTGGGTTAGCGGTAATCACTACTTCAGTCAGTTCTTTGTTGTTTTCGGTCAGTACAAAGTTGACATCAGTAGTTTTTCCGGGTTCCACCACCAAAGTCTGGCTTTGTGTGTTCAATCCTACAAAACTGGATTTCAGGATATGATTCCCTGCTTTTACATTATTGATCGCATAGGTACCATCGTGTTGAACGGTGGCACCACTTTGTGTACCCATCAATATCAAATTCACAAATTCAGCCGGCTTACCATCTTTGGTTACCACCGAACCTTTTATATTTCCTGTTTGAGCAAAAGCCTGAGATGAAATAAAAATCAATAAAAGAAATAAAACTTTTCGCATACCTATATAGTTGAGTTAATAATCGGTTGCAAAATTAAGGCTTCTTCACACAGGGCACAATCACTATATGTAGGGTTAATATCCCGTTTGGATACCTAAAATTAGGGTAAGTGGGAGCCAGTGGCATAACATTAAAAAATAAAATCAAAAACATGTAAGTTTCTCAGCCGCCTAAGCAACTAACGTTTTATATAGATTGGAAGAATCAAGAGCCGGGAAACAAGACAAATTAATGCAATTAATTATTGTTTTTGCAATTATTAGGTCGGATTAAATTATCCGTTGCATAGATAAGTATTACTTTTATATTAGGTTTAAAGAAAAAGTTGATTGCATGGAAAAAGAATTTTTAGAGACTATACACGAGAATCAAAACATCATTTACAAAGTTTGTAGGATGTATAGGGACAGCAAAGAAGATCAGGAGGATTTATTTCAGGAAATTGTATACCAGTTATGGAAATCTTATCCTTCGTTCAGAGGAGAATCAAAAGTGAGTTCCTGGATTTACCGGATTGCATTAAATGTATCCATAGCCGTGTATCGCAAAGAAAAACCTATTATTGACAATTATGAAGACTTCCCTGAGAACATTCACCCATTGGAGGAAAGCCCTGAATCGGAAAATGAAGAACGACTCTTTTCTGCTTTGCGAATACTGAACAATGCCGAAAAAGCGCTTATATCACTCTATCTTGAAGACTTTAATTATAAGGAGATAGCAGAAATAACCGGGTTGAGCGAAAGTAATGTAGGCGTAAAATTGAACCGAATTAAAAGCAAGTTGAAAATATTAATTAATAAATAAATAACATGGAACTAACCGAATTAAAATCAGCCTGGCAAAATGTCAACAGTTCTGTAAAAAGTGAAACTGAATTACAGAAAATGACCAAAATAGCCAATCACCCCTCGCTAAAGAAAATAAGAACAAAACTGATTGCAGAACTGATTGGTCTTACTCTGTTTTCACTTGTTTACTACGATTGGTTTGATGGGGACCAAAAGTCTCTATATGTAAACCTACTGTTAGTAATTAGTTTAATGTTGTATATCCTCAATGATGTTATCGGCTATATTTCGATTGTAAAGCCTATCGCAGCGAACAACCTGAAAATATCCATACAGAATTACTTAGCAAGAATAAAAAGACTATCCATATTTTCATTAATTATATCCTTCCTGTATGGATTTTCATTAATAGCTTTCTTCACATCAGCTATCGATTTCACTTCCGAAAAACAGTTGGTTTTAGTTGGCATTATTTTCTTTCTGTTATCAATGATCTATTTTTCATTTAGATTATGGACAAAATGGATAAAAAGTTTAAGCAAGCAAATAAAGGAGTTTTCCATTGATAACGAAAAGTAGTTCAATGATTAAAGAAAAAAGCAGAGCCATCCGACTCTGCTTTTTTCTATTCATTTTAATTCTAACTATTTCAGAACAATTCTTTTATCCATTTTCCTAGTTACATATCCGTAAATAAGCAAGGCGATGGCCGAGACCAACCCTATACCCACAAATACAAACCAGATATAATGAGCGTGCGAAGTGGCGGCTGCATATTCTGTTGCCGAAGCAAACCCCCGTGGATCGGGGCAATATCTATCGAGCAGGAAGCCGGACAATCCGAAAGCAAACAGGTAAGAAATAAACGAATGCAGATGACTGAATCCAAGATAAAGTCCTTCCTCACCCTTGGGAGCCTGCATAGAAAAGTACTCCAGAAAACGGGGTGAAATAAAACTCTCGGCAATGGCTTGCATGGCAATACCCACTATCATCATAAATGCAATGGGGTGTAATCCCAGCACATAATCGGTACCAATAAGTGTCCCGAAGGACATGGCCAGAGCAGAAAGAGGAATAATCAGCATCCCGATAGTCATGGATGTCAGCGCCGTACTTTTTTTCATCAGCGAAGTCACGAAATTGACTGTAACGAAAACAACCAGGGGATTGACGTTGGCGTACCAGCCCGGTGAAGCATCGGCGCCAATCATACGAATAACATATTTAGGCATGGTAGCATACATCTGGCTTTGAATCATCCAAAAGCCACTGATAATTAAAATCAAAATTATTAACCGTCCATTGCTCAGTACCTTCAACAAGCCCTGACCCAATTCGGCAAAGGTTTTACCCTGACCTTCGGTTTTAACCGATTTATAAAAGAAAAATACAGCAATAAAAGCCAGCAAAGTCATACCTGCCGAGAAAAAATTCAGATATACCAGGCCTTGATCGCCCATACTTTTACGTAAGGGGTCGACCACCGTTTTTCCCATAAAAGCTCCCATATTCACCATCATATAAAATACGGCGTATCCCCTGGCGCGGGTTGAAGAGGTAGTTTCGCGGGCAACTGTACCCGAAATAACGGCTTTAATAAATGATCCTCCGATAACAATTAATGCCAGTACCGGAAGTATAGTCCATCGTAGCGGACTGGTGTCCAATCCCGAAAAGGTTGTGGTCATTTCGTAATCAACCAATCCGGCACTTTCGAGCATGGTAGGTAAAAGCCCCAAACCCCCGTAGCCAAAAGTCAACAGAGCGAATGCAATCATAATGGCCGAACGGAAACCGATTTTATCGGCAAGGGCACCCGCAAAGGTGGGCAACAAATACAAGGTAGCTGAAAAAATACCCGAAATAATACCGGCTTCGATATCGGTGAAGCCCCATACATTAGACAAATATAGTGTGATAACTATGAAAACGGCGTAATAAGCCAGGCGTTCCAACAATTCAACGGAATTGGCTACCCAAAAAGCATTTGAAAATTTAGTCATGAAGTTTATCTGTTTTAAGCTATTCTTTTTTGATTCTGTACAAAATTACGAATAAACTGTTAAACGCAAAAATGCCAACTTCCTAAATAAAATTAAAGAAATACTTATTGACAAGCATTTATAAAAAAAACAGGGGTAGAATGCGGCCTTGATGGAATGAAGATGAGGTGAAGACTAAAAAAGAAACTCAATAAGTTTATTAGCTAGACAGTTCAAAAATGGGTGGCCTTATTATTTTTAGTAAAAATTTCGGCAACTTGTCACAAAATCCCTACCTTGCGTGTCTATTAATAAAATCACTATTCATTGAAACTATTCAACAACATATATCAACAACACTATGCTGCGGTTTTCCGTTTGGTGTCCAAGTTCACACTTGGCAGCCACGAGACCGATGATATCGTTCAAGATGTTTTCGTGAAACTGTATCTACAAATAGAGGCGGGTGTGATTGTGGATTATCCAAAAACATGGCTTTACAAAGTGGCTACAAATGCTTGTTTAAATTCCATTGGCAGAAATAAGGAAACTCATTCTATTGAAAATGTCGGACATTTGGAAACAAAAGTTACCGATTCAATTGATGCGAAAATTGAAAAAGACGAACAACAGAGAATGGTGCAAAACGCATTACTGAAGTTAAAGGAAAATGAAAGAACAATAGTAATTCTTTATTCCGAAGGACTTTCATACAAAGAGATCGCCGAGGCCAGTGGAATTCGCTTCAGTTCCATTGGTAAAAGTCTGTCACGAAGCCTTGAAAAACTTAAACCCTTACTAAAAAACCAGTATTATGAGATGCTTAACAGATAAACAACTTCAACAATTGATTGATGGTGAGCTGTCCGCCAATCAAACAAATAAATATAAAAGTCATATTGATGCTTGTCCTTTTTGTGACGAGAAACACAATGAGCAAAAGAAATTGGCTTTATCTATAAAAGGTTTGATAAATGAAACAGCCAGTTCTCCTGATCGAATTCCAGAATTCCGGGTTCCGGTAGAACCAGCCAATCAGCAGTGGAAAGTCAGGAGAATTCCACTTTGGGTGAAAGCGGCTGCATTGCTTATTCCTGCATTCTTTATTTGGAAATTTGCACATAAACCACAAGAAGATTTTAAACCAACCGCCGAGAGTATTCAAATGTACGAAATGTGCAACGACGTGGATGCCAACACAGCTTTTCAGGAGAATATGATTATTACCACCGTTACTGATGAGAATGGTAAGGTAGTTGAATGTAGCACTAATTAATCCTAATATATTATGAAACGAATTATTTATATCTTGATGCTTTTTGTTTCAGTATCAATAAGCGCTCAGCAACTGGCCTCCATTTACAAAGGCGGCGATATTAAACTTGTTGCCGATGTCAATTATGCTAAAAACATAAATTGGGACAAACAGTTTTCCGATTTCAATCAGACAGCCTGGGAAAAACCAATTGGCACCTCCAAACAAATCGTTGTGGCTCCGGATGGTTCATTATTTATGAGTCATCATACCAAGTATTCAATTTCTAAGTTTGACAAAAACGGAAACTTCGTCAGGGAGTTTGGTAAAAAGGGTGGTAAAAAGGCTTCCGACTTTATATATATGCCTTCTGTGCAAGGGATCTTAGATGGTAAATATCTTTATACCACAGCAGTCGACGGACGTATCCATTTTTTTGATCTGAACGGCAATTGGGTGAGAACGATTAAGTTGAAATATATGCCACTGGGAACAATGCCTATGAAAGGTGGCAAGATAGCTATTATAGGCCATGTACCTTGTGGTAAAGGTGCAAAACAAATTGTTTCGCTATTGAAATATGCTGATGGGAAGGAGAAAATCATCAGTTCAACTTTCGACCTTTATGCCAGTTCCAACGAAAAGATGATTAAAATTAATCCCTATTTTTATAAAGATAAGGATGGGAAAGAGCAACGTATCGGGAATTGGATAGGATGTAGTTTACCATTTTCGCACCCATCATATTACAGGGTACGTTTTGCAACCAATTCTGTCGGAAATCTTGTGGCAGCGTATCCGGCAACAGGAGAGATAGCCATTTTTGACAATACAGGGAAGAAATTACGACAGTTTAAAGCCGATTTAAAACCGGAAGTTATTACCGCTGAAGATAGGGAAGAGTATTATCAAAATGCTGCCAAGAGCCTGACGAAATTGGAAGAAAATGTGGCTAAAAAGACGAAAGACAAAGAGTATTGGGATAGTTATGTGGCTCAATACAAACAACAATTGGAAAAATTCCGTGACCCGGCTAACTACCCGACTAACCTACCGTATTTCTCAGAAATGATGGTGGATTCTGAAAACAACATCCTGCTTTTCAGGTTTACTCGCGAGGAAGGCTCCAATAAGTTTGATGTATACACTTACAATAGCACCGGATCCAAAATAGCCACCACGAGCTTTATTTCCGATAAATATGATTTGAAAATTAATCCGTCAGTTTTCAGATTTCACAATGGAAGCATTTACAGTATCTTAAAAGTGAAAAATGCAGTCGGCAACCCGTTGCGATTGGTGAAGTTTGAACTAAAAAAGAATTGAAAAATAAATCCCATAAAGCAAAAAAAAGCAGGGCTGGATGGGAGGGCACTGAAAAAGTACCTTAGTCTTTGGTTCTAAATAAAAAAGCAGTAAAAAAAGGTATAAAAAGCCTTATTTTTGCTGCTTTTTTCGTATCTTTAGGTCTCAAATCAAAGCACTTACATGTTA